>JAABUM010000024.1_pt1 | contig 445883 bp, 342 predicted proteins | sample 5559161 | NCBI WGS metagenome assembly JAABUM01 (sample SAMN10711868, study PRJNA513369) | rock metagenome | isolation source: Antarctica rocks | place: Antarctica: Victoria Land, Siegfried Peak nord | reverse complement strand
CATACTTCGAAGAGGTCGGCGAAGCGGGGTTGGGAGAGGTGGATGTAGGTGTGGGAGGAATCTTTGGACTGTGGGGAGGAAGGAGGGGGGGTTAGTGAGGGGGACAAGGGAAGAGGGAAGGGGAGGGAAGGGAGGGGGGAATGGGGATACCATTGTTGGAATTCAGGTTGGGGTGTACGGAGTAGGGGGGTTTTGGAGGAGAGATGTGGAGGGGATGTGGAGCAGGAGGGGAGGAGAGAAGGGTGGAGAGGTGGAGAGGTGGAAGGGTTGTGGAGGGGAGCAGGGTAGGAGAGATGGAGTGTTTGCCAAGGTTTTTTGGGGGTCTGGATATGGTTAGCGGTGTGCTTGCTAGCTGGATGTTTGTTACTACTGTTTTCAACTGTTTGATGATTTTGTGTGAGAAAGGAAGGGTCTTTCATTTGTGTCGTATGATGTATGGGTTTGGATCACTTGAGATGATCTTTGTAGAATATGGCGTTGTAGAGCAGGGTATGGAGTACGGAGTACCGGACCTGAACGATGGATTTTATGTGGATGGTGGTAATGGTGGGAATTGGGCAATACTGATGGCATGTAGATTCTATAAACTTTTGCGATCGAGATTATACTGCGGGACTTAAGGGTTGGGGAAAAAAGGGGTCTGGGCATATGTTAATGGCTACGGTACTGAGTTGGGGAGGCTGGAGATGGATATGGATATGTACTTGGAATTGATGAGATCTTCTTTTTCTGTTATTCTCAGGCATAGGTACATAGCACGATCTAAATCTATACAGCAATGCAAAACCTCTGGTGGAATTTCGTATTCAAACTTTGAGCAGTACTTGATCCTGCTCGGCTTGCGTTGGTAACTTTGATCGTTAATGTCACCATACCGTCTCAATGGGGCAAAGGGTAAGACACCGATTGGCCCTCAGGACGACCCTAAGCAATTCTCTAGATCAATGCAGCTTTTCTGGTACCGCTGGAGGATTACATGAAAATGAAGGTAGACGCGAAGAGTGGAACAAGGGCCCTCTGATAGCTCGTCTTATAATGTCCACGCCGTGGCGACATCTTACGCACCATGTATGATTCCCTTTGAGCAAGAGCGCCATCGAAATCTGGAAAATCTCGTTATTTTACAACCGAAACAGCGACCTCAGCTGGCATATTGACAAGGCTTCAGTGTGCTCTATCTCGGAGATCAGAGATTCCGTATCCCATGTCCTGGTAACTTTGGCATCCGTCTCGGCTGTACCTCGGTAGATTTCCCTGGAACGGATGGCTTTCCAGGACATGAGATAGGGATAGTGGTGTACTATCCCGGTGGACACGCTGCATAGTGATTTGGCGTTCTCTGAAGGCTGCACGCTCGCCATTTGTTCAGTATGGCAACCAGGACCTGCCACACCTCAGAAGGGGAGGTGACGGTGAATTATAGCAGGATGTTGCTACCTGTGCAGTGGTGGTACTGCGATTTGGCAGATAGTTGCGGAACATGAAGCGAAGGACTGGATGTAGGAACGGCTAGATTTAATAAGTGTGGCCTGATATCTTGTGGTTGTAACAGTCGTTCCCTTAAGTCTGGGAATGGGTTCCTTGACGAGCGTTTGCTGCGATACGGTTGACATTGTTGCTGTGCTCTGATTTCGCCTGGGTCGATCATAAGGCTGCAGAACTATCCGCATGATAATAAGAGAGCCGAGACAATGCCAGATGGTGTATCTTCCAGGCAGGCTTGCCACAAGATCTGGCTCGATAAACCAGGATCTGTCTTCAAGCGTAATGAAGTAGGTGTCAACAACGGGGTCAACGGTTGGGTGATCTATCTGTGGCCCCAAGCCTCATCCATGGAGGAGTCGTCAGAACCACTTGTCTTTCCTGCAACGTACCAAAATGTGCATGAAACGTCTTCTGTTGTCCTCATGGTTAAGATTCCATCGTTGATAGAGCATCATTTGTGCTCTACCTCGATGGTAACCTTCCTCAGCGTCCGGATGTCACCATTGCATACCTCCTCCATGTGGCCTATAAGGTCGATACGTGCTCCCCAGCAACTCGCTCGGTGGCCGAACCCCGTCATCCATTTCCCTCATCACGGCATTTCCTTGCAGCTCCGGAGTCGTGTGAGAAGCAGTAGCCGTAGGCCTGCCCACGGTTCCCGTGCCCCTTGAGTTTCTGTTTGAGTTTCTGTTTGAGTGTCGGGTTCCATAAGATCCCGATGATGCACGATAGCTAGATGGCCCCGTGCTGGCCGATTGTGCAGTCGTGCTAGGGTCATAGTACAAAGCTGTATCTTTATTAAATGCGGCCATCACTGGGGATCCATCAAGTTCGGGATTTGCAGGATACGATGGCCTAGATCTACCGTACATTGGCTTCGGATCTTGACGAGATCCCACGGGAGGGGACCGATGTTCCCTTCTGCTACGACGACTGCGGAAGAATAAGAACAGCATAAGGGCTGCGACACCGAGTATTGCGACAGGGACGGCTACAGCGGGGCCAATGATCGGCCCTAGGGGTTTCGATTGTGATGTCGGAGTTACAGGCGTCGTGGTAGCTGGCGCTGGGACAGGGACGGAGGTTGAGGTTACGAGCGAGCTTTGGCCGCCACCTGAGGTTATTATCGAAGTGATAACCGAGACGCTTGTACTACTGGAACTCGGTGAATTTGCGGCTCGGCTATTTGTTGAGCTGGTTGTTGAAGATGTTGTGGCTGGCGTTATTTGGCTTGATATAGAGCTGGAACTCGACGTTTGCGCGGCTTGACTCGAGGTGGAGCTTGTTGTGGCTGATGTTGTAAGAGGCGTTCCCTGGCTTGCTATGGAATTGGACGAAGGTAATGTCGTAGATGAGCGGAGTATACTGGAAGCAGGTGAGCTCACCGCAAGCTTGCCTCCACCCGCGATGATCGGCAAAGCTGCAAGTTGGAATCTATCAGAAGAAGTTTCGCAACAGCCAGGTTTAGGAGGATTCTGGTCTTTAGCATCTGGTCGGTTGGCGTCGCAACAGTAGCTCCCAGAGCTGCATTGAAGCACCGCCTCGTCCCCTGCAGCAGTCTTACCTGTCTCAGCATCAGTATGAAATCTTGCACACACTGAGGCCTTCCCAATCAGCATCACCTACCATGAGTACAAACTTGTGGGCAGTTGTCGGAGCCCCAGGTCTTGTCTGTGCAAGTATAACGCCCGTAATAACCCTGGTCATCTAAAGAACAAAGGCCATTTCCTTCACATTTCCAGCCTGAAGGACAACAAGCCGCAGCAGCACCTGAGCTGCAAGGGACGTCACCGAGAGAAGGATTTCCGTTGGGATAGTAACAAGACATTGGGAATTGTTCGTGACGAAACTGCAACTTGCGGATCCAACACTCTCATCTTTTCGTCTCATGTAGAATATGGGATCATACTTTATATACAAGTCTCTTGCGTCAAGTCAAAGGAAATCGTGGGCAGAAGCTGCGATGCCATGAGTGTGATGTGCGAACTCCAATTCTGGTGACGATTATATAAAATAATTCAAAACCGGGCAATGTCCAAGCATCGATGATATACATTACCTATGCAGTGACGTCTGCGCGCTAGTGATCCATCAATCCGCCTGACCAACGCACGCAAGGCTGAGATACGATACATCCAAGAAATCGAATTGCTTTTTTTGACGCATAAAAACGATGACATCGAGAAACAATGAGAAAGATAGCTTTCTAAGAATACATACCTTCAGTGGCGAAGGATCCCCATAGTCTTCAAGTATTGATTCATATACTCGACCTCATCGAGGCAACAGCTCCGTACCACAAGTGATCAATGCTCAAGGCTGCATTCTCATTTGGTATCAGCGACAAGGTTGGTAGCTTGTTTAGCGTGTAGGAGAAGCCAATGGGGTAATGATAGTCTCCGACGATCGACCCCGATCACCTCTCACTAGCCACATATCATGGCTTCATGTCGCACTGTCACACTTACCTTGCGCTAGATGAAGGCCATCTAGCTTGGCCTTTCCTCCAGATTAATGACACCATTCTCCACTCACAAACTCGGTGTCATCGTTATGAATTGAGCCTAGCTCCTTACGCTTATCTTGTACGCAATGGGTCGCTGGTATTGTCACAAGCTATTCTAGAGCAAGGGACACAAACAGCCTCCTAGACACATACTATGATTGTGTATCATAGAGGCGCAAGAGGGCCTTGTATCGTGGTCCGTTCGGAGAAAGAGTACTTTATTCTAGGAGGCGCAGAGGCGCCGGCGATTGGATATGACAGCGGGAGCTAGGCACGTTGTGAAACGGTCTGGACTTCATGCACGTGATCTTAGAGCTGATCAGCCGAGCTGCCTCTTGGCACCGCGGGATAATTCCGCACCTAATTCGTCTTCGAGGCCTATGAAAACCATAATACCCTCCAGATCCCTCACTTAACGTCCCCCTACCCTCCACCCTCCATCCCTCTCCAAAATGGACGCCCCCAACCCCACCACCCAAACCCCGTCTTCCCAAAACTCAGGCACCGAACCCCTCTCCGGAGCCAAAGGCGCAGGCACAGCTAGCGAACCGTACGATCAGGGTAATGCTGAAGGTATGGTTGTTTCTCAATATTCTACAATAGAAAAGAGACGAGAGTGCAAGGAAACTGAGGAACGAGGGAGAAGGGATAGAATGATCTATGGACAAGATGATAAGAGGTAAGGGATAAGGGGCTGATGGTGGTGTTTAGGGAGTGATGGTGCACCGCCTACAGAGGATACGGGAGGGGTGATGGAGGGGGTGAAGAAGGCGGTTGGTGATACGGTTAAGGGTGCTGGGGTTGGGGGGTGAGATGGGGGTTGGTGGCTACAGCAATGCGGATTTGAGAGAACGGGAGCATGAAGGTTGGGGATGATGGAGTGATGGGTGAGGATGGGTAGTGAGGAGATGAGATGATGAGTTCGGAGGGGAGAGGATAGGTGGTGCTATGATACCATTGATTTGTGCAATTGCAAGGCTTGAGGACCTTGGTAGTCAAATGAATATGCAAGAAGCCACGATGCAAATGCGAAGAATTCTATCCTATTCCCTCATACAACATAGAAGCTCAAAATGATGGAAGCATAATCGTCGTCAATTTGCGATGAAACACTCAGGTGAGCAACTCCTTAATATCCTCAATCCGTTGCATCTTCTTCTCCTCTTCACTCATCATGCCCAGTGAGCTCGCACTATAGCCACCGTTAGCATCGTCCAAGCAGAGAGGAGCAAATGAGAAAACAGCTTACATGAACTTCTTCCGATCCTGAATCTTCAACATCCTTCCCTCGATACTGCCCGAAACCACGAATCTGATCACCTTTACCTCTTCATCCTGCCCCATCCTATGCACACGATCGATCGCCTGCGCCTCCACCGCAAAGCTCCACCACGGATCCATCATGAACACCCTCTTTGCCGATGTCAAATTCAAGCCTACGCCACCAGCCCTCAGACTCAGCAGAAGCACCGTGCCATGGCCATTTCTCTTGGTAGTAGCCGATGCGAACTCCGTGAGCACTGCTGCGCGTGCTTTCTGGGACATAGCACCGTCGAAGCGGAGGAATGGAATGTTTGCTTGGGTCAGAGCAGGAGATATGAGATCGAGGAAGGCGGTGAATTGCGAAAATACGACGGACTTTGTGCCTGGCTTGGTCAAGCGGAGAGCTTTGAGGTGAGTGATCAGTGCTGCGATCTTGGCGGAGGAGGATGTGCCAATGCGGCGGAGGGTAATACGTGAAGGAGTGGTAGTCTCGCCTGGTTGGGTAGCACTGTATAGGTCTTCATCGTCGTCCTGGTGATGAACCACTTCGAAGATGTCGCGTTGATTGATCGGTTGCCTACAATTGAAGCACAAAGGTAATGTGTGTTTCTCCTTTTGGTGGTCGATATAGTCCAGTAGGCACTTCTTGCATGCGCTATGCCAACAGCCAGTCACCGCTGGCTCGATCATTGGCTCTTCTGAACATATTGGACATTCATTGTTAGCTTGTGATTGGATTTCCTTCAAGACGTGGGCGCCAAACTTATTGGCCACATCCTGCTCACTCGAGTCGGAATCGGATGTGAAGCGTGCTATTAGCTCCTGCAAGTCCATGTCGTCTGCAAGCCCATTGGCTACGTCGGAAGCAGCAGCAGCTTCCTCCTCTTCTGCAGCAATGGCTTTGTTGCGGGTCAGTACAGGATGACAACACGATTGGCGAAGGCGCAAGATTTGAGCGAAGATTGTGGTGTACGATTTTAGAACGGTGCCCGCTTCTATGTTGGCGTTAAAAGTACGCTTTGCACGTGTGAAGATGTAATCATAGACCTCTCGTTCCTGCTTTGACAATTCGAGTTCCTCTATCTCTATAGTGCGAGGTGGTAGAGGCACGAGGGCCTGACCATCAGGGGTCTTCATATCCTTAGTACGGCGCATGACAAGGGGCTCCAAGACCGTTTGTACGACATCAAGAGCCCGGATGAAATCCTTGGATTCGAAAGGTACCGTAATGAAAGTCTTCCAGAAAGAATAATTTGACCAAGGTTCGACACGTAGAAAATGCACCAAGCTGAAAAGGTCCTCCAGTCGGTTGACTATTGGTGTTCCCGTGAGGACCCATCTGTGCTGTGCACTGATTTCGTAGCAAGCTTTTGCCGTTTTCGACTGCCGATTCTTGATGAAATGAGCTTCGTCAAGAATCACACGGTAGAACTCAAGAGAGAAAAGACCGCCATGAGACCCACGATCGCCTCCATGGGCTGCCACCTGATTGAATTCGGACAAAACCACGCCGTAGCTAGTGATGATTAGATTAGGAGCAGATGCAGCATTAGCTTCACAGCAAAGGTTCTGCAAATTCGCAGCCTTGTCGCTTCCGTAGTATACTAACGATCTCAGAGTTCCCGGCGCTGAAGCCTTAGCCGCTTCACTTTCCCATTGCGCCAGAAGCGACATGGGAGCCACAACAAGCGTCGTACACGGTGCTGGTTCGACAGATGCCGAATTCTTTGGCAATCTCGGGAGGTTGGCGACTGAATTCGGAAGTGCGTGTGATCCTTGGACTGACATCTCGGATCGATGGGAGTGCATGAGACTGAGCATCTCAATAGTCTTCCCAAGGCCCATTTCATCAGCAAGAATCCCACCGAGGCAGTGCTGCTCTTGCACTGGAAATTCAAGTGACAGTTCGCCAGAGTATGGATTGACGTAAAAGCTGTCTTGGTTCAATACGGTCGCAACTTCTTGATCGTTCATGTCCTTCACAGGCCAAGCGTACTCTTCCCAAAGAGGATGCATTGATAATTCCTTGTTGTCAGACTTCTCGTCTTTCTCTTTACTTACCATCCAATGTAAAGCCTGCTTTTGGTATTTCCTCAGGTCCATGACAAAAGTATCTGGTGGTTCTCGAATTGGGGTGTCGAAGTCGAATGACTGAGCTTTTTTGTACAGGCTATCGAGCTGGTCTTGCTCGAGCTCTTTGCCGTCTTCTGCTTCTTCATCCGGTGGCGTAGACCCTCCGTTCTGTGCAGGCTTGGGCTTTTTAGTCTCACCCTCCTTGTCATATTGCTCAGCGATCTCGGCCGCTTGTAGGATGCCTTGCCGCTTGTGCTTCGCTGTTGTATCATTGATGGTCGTTGGATGAAGGTTGATCTCATCAAACAGTCTTACTAATGCCACTTGCCTCAAACGTAGATCTTTCTCCTCTGAGGTCTCCTTCTCTTCAAAGATTCCCGTAGTTCGGTTGCTATCCTCCGGCTTCTTGAAACCGCCAGCGTCAAATGCTTTGCGTAATAAAGCACACCTCAATTGCACTTCGATGGTGTCATTGACTCTGATTCTATCGGGGGCGAAAAAGCAGACACCCTCGAACCGACAGATCTTCTGGTCCATCAACGTGGACACCCAGTTAGCTGTGTCCTTTGGTAGTCTTCCCACCTCTTCTCCTCTAACATTCGTAATTCGTACTATGACATCAACCCTCATTCTGGCGGCACTTAGCTTCGACGGTTGTAGTACCTTTCCTCCTCGGCCAATCTTTACTGGGGGCTTTATCTTTGTCCGTTCGATCTTGACTGTTTCCCCTATCTGGATTATGCCAGCGCCGCTCCTTGTCGCCCACGCTCCAACTCCAAAAGCCCCAACATATCTGTAGCCAGGCATCGCTTCTAATACCTCCTGTCTTTTTATGGCGTGGGATGACTCCTTTCTTATTAGATTCGGCTTTCGGGTAGTCCGCTCTGGGAGTGGGGAAGCGAATGCGTCCATCATTGACCCCATGGACGGTTGGGGAGCTGTTGATACACTCGCCCATGATCCATCAAGGTACATATTGATTGCTCGTTCCATATTATCGCCTGCCGCCTGTCGTATCTTCTCGAACGTAGTTGACGCCACTTTGTCTCCAATGAAGGCTTCAAAGGTCGCCTTATCGAATACGGTCGGGCCATCCTGGTGCGCAGCATCGGCATCGTTCTGCAGGCTTATATCAGTCAAGCTCGAGGCGGATAGCGTTTCCTCAGGAGTTGTCTCCTCCGAGGCGGTATTTGGCGACGTTAATGGGAGCGCGTTAGAATCTTTATTCGAGATCTCGCTCGATAAATCGCTGCTTTCCGGCTCAAGCGGATCGTCGACGAAAAAGCGCCTCTTCTTTCTTGGACGGTGATCGATGTCAGGTAAATCCATAGTGTGGCCTTCAGGAAATTTGGGAGTGAGTGAATATTCTAGCAGTCGGCTTCAGATCAAACGCGTCCATCACGTGATGACGTGTACCCCACTTAATTCACAAACTAAATGTACTGTGCTATCACAACATTCACAGTCCCTCTGAGTTCTCATCAAGGGTCTGCTATCTACACTCGACACCGCTGACCTAACGTAATGGATACTAGGTCAACGAGCCTTGCGCGAACATAGGGGATAGGATAGCCCTAATCAATTGCTATATGGACAAAACGTGGCATGCAGCCATCATGTACGGTTATCCGATCCTGAATGTGACTGAGATCAATGACACACCTGCCTACAACCTCTCAGCACGGTCGTCACATCAGCTGAACTACCAGTAGCGAATGCTCAATTTCAAGGACTACAGCAGAGAACATTCTAGGCGTGGTAAAATTACAAGGAGTCAGAGGGAGTGAGAGGAAGAGACGACAATAAGATACGTTGCCGACTGCTTAGGAGGTACCACATCTTCGTCCTAGAGGAAGATGCAGCACAGTGCTGGATGCCATACAGAAATAACCATGCCATTGTATACTGTGGGAAAGTGATGCCTGTCCCTGAGCAGCCATTTCGGTTCATGGATCTACCTTCTAGCTTAAGTTTGCAGAGGTTCTGAGTATTGCTTACACCTGATGTCAAGGGTGGTGAACAAATCGACAAAGGACTATCGGCGGCTGCCAGTCGACACAGGAGTTTTCGCTGTAAACTTAATCGTCAAAGAGGAAGTTGAGCAGCAAGTCGAACAAATTCAGGATGTCACTCGATGGTGCCTCCCTATGTTCGATCATATTTTAGTAATCAGATCATATATCAAACTATCGTTGTCAGCCTCAGACCACGCTGTAGCCACCAGAAGCCACGAGCACTAAATCAGCTTCCCACCCTTAGCCATACCCCAGTAGCCTCCAAGTGTGTAATTTGTCATTGCAGACTCAAGATAAGTAGCTAGGACACTACCCAGCACCTTCTGCGCCTTACCCACATTCGGGATACTCTTATCCCCATGGAAGGGCATGGGAATAGAAGTCGTCACTTGTAAACCCAAGAACTGGCTCCTAGGATCGCTGTCGGAGAAAAGTATGCTGGCTAGGAAGCTCTTTCCATCTTGGTCGCCTTGTTGCGCGGTGGTAAGATTGTTCCATGCGGACTGGATCAAAGCCTGGCCCGCCTCACCGGAGAGATCGTTGTAGATGGCTGTGTATAGGTTTTGTAGTGCTGCAGAGAGAAAAGTAATAGTTAGTATCCATGTTTCAAAATGCATGTTCGACCTCTGAAAGACATGGCATATGGACGCTGAGTTGGCATTTCGAGGAGCACTTACACCAAATACTGTAGATACCGTATGCAGTCGGGGCATCGTTCATTAACAAATCATTTGCTGTGGGCTGTGGACAGGTATTTGGGCCAATTTGTGCGCAGCCGAGCCCTTGTGGCACAGTGAGGCCTGCAACCCGCATGAAGCAATTGGCCCACAGCTCGTTGGTCATGCACGTCTTGCTAGCCTCGTTGGTCACATTCCAACTGTTCATGTAGCTGGTCATATTCAAGGCATCCCAGCATGTAGCGTTCAGTCCATAATCGATGGTGTCTTCGCAGTTGATGACGGTAGAATTTGTCGACGTGCTGGAATTCAGGGCAGCATTCTGACGTGCGACGAGTGGAAAGGCACTTTGCAGATGAGGAAAGGCGTTGCATAGGCAAAGAAGGGACGTGATGAGGAAGAAGGACGAATGCATAATTGTAACATTAGCACAGAACTTTTAATAGCTGGGGAGAAGGGTAAGATTTTCGCAGAAAGATAGATACCGCTCGGAGACATCGTATCTTATAAAAATAGATTCATCGCTTTGTCGGACGATAATCGCAAGTAGGTAATGCGCATCTAATGGTATTTCATGCGGCTGTGACTGAGACTGTTGCCACTGATTTTTTGCGGTTGGCGCTGCTCACTGACTTTCAATATTCAGTGTTCCATTATCTCTTGCACACCGCAATGAGATGAAAACACATATTGCACTCGTGCATGAAGCGGGTGTGTGAGAAACGGCATCTCAAGCCAGCCCTCGGCGAGGACTCAAGAAATTAGACCTTCCCTTGGTCAAGATTTTACAAAACCTCTCAGCTGCCCTCGGTCGGCTTCATATTTCTGCTACTTTTCCATATCCTCTGTATCGTCATACTCGCTGGTCTCGCCTGCCAGCCTGTGGCTTACCCGTCCAGAAGAACAAGCCGGACTGCGCAGAGGAAGAACGCCATTGTCGGAGATTTGGGAAATGTTAGTTGAAAGTCCATGTAGGCAGCGCCCCTAGGAGATGGAAACGGCTTGTCGTTGTAATTGCCCTAGCTTCGTAGTTTGGTCCAAGTCAAGGAGTCCTTGTGTACCTACATACATATTAAGGCTGGAGAACAGTTGCCATGAAGCCTGGGACTAGATCAAGTTCGGTTAGCGGTGCCGATAACACGTGAGGATCGCCGCAACGAATCTTCGGAAATCTAATTTCCTCTGCCCGCTGTGGGAGTGGGTATGATACGGGTCGGTTTCAATAGTCAATGAATTGGGTAGCTAGCTAAGTTGCTCGACGAGCGAGAAATTACTAGAGTGGCCGAGGCTATGCGCTTCAGGAACGCTGCAAATAAACAAGATAGGGTTTTATTAGTAGTAATCTGCAAAGAATAAGTAATTCGTCTATATCTGAAAGCACTATTTGTAACCGGTAGCAATGCTGTAGAAGGAAACCCCCACTTGTCAAGCTTCTGGGGCGATGATACCAGATGATGTGGGAAATGGAGGTTCGCTCCCTGCTCGTTTCTGTCCAGATAGGTGACCCACTATATGATGATGAAGTAGCACGTTGGGAGAAGGTAGAGGATTGATGGATGGGATCGTTGCTAGGGATAACATCGTCTTTTCACGAGCTATGTGTGAGATGCCAGGAGCATTCGAGAGTACCGGAGGTGAGGATAAGATCTCAGACTTGTGTGCTTCACTAGTTTTCTTCTCTTCTAGTGGAACTGCTCTGAAACTGCCATCTTCTCTATGCTTGTTAATATATTTCTTCGGAGCTCTCTGTTGGATTCTATGAGCCCTAATGATGCTTGAGGTGGCAGGGTCTCGACGCTGCCGGAAAGTGATTGCGTCTCTATCTCGGACAAACTTCTGTAATACTTCGTGAGGCCATATGAAATTTCCTTTGCTGTCTTTTCGATCCGCGAGATGGTGGTACAGGGCTAAGAGATAGCCCCTTATATTGAACGATATTGGAGCTTGATAATGCCGTTCTTTCTTCGATAGTCCCTCTAACCCTATGCTGAGGATTTCGTTATTAGTCTTCTCTGAAGTATCTACCTCTAATTCTTCTCTCTGATCGTGCGCACTCTTTCGGATTCGCTTCTTTTTCTCTGCCTCCCTAGCCTGTAAGAATGCGCTGACGTTATCTATATCCATGCCCTTAGGTTCCTGCTCGAGGAAATTTATTAAGTCTGAATCCTCGCCTAGTATCTCCTTCTTTTCTTGAGGTAAGCTTGCACCAATCTTCTTGAGAAACTTCTGACTCATTTCATACCTCTCCTGGGTGTCTGTTTTTGCTATCATTGCTCTAGCCACTCCTATTGCGTTCTCAGCGATCCCATCATCTTTCATCGAAGCCTTCTATACATTCCTCTTCTCTCGTGATCGTGGGTTCTCCTTCTTCGTTCTTTTCGTAGCTTGAGTTGACGTGTTCTGGTTATCATTATGTATTTTTATATAAAGACGCAGCATATTGGTTGGTGGCCCACCATATGAGAGTGGCTCCCTCGTAGTACTGCCGGTTTTGTCTGCAATTCCATCTTCAACACCTCCGGACTACTCAGCTGACACTCTTCCTTTCAACCCGAGAAGATCGGAAAGTGTTGCAGAACCTGTGATAACTCCTTCGTCAGAACCTTAAATAGCAACTCTATCATCTTTGTCCGGATTATTATCTGGATCGTATTCGGGTTGGTCCTCATCTCGACTTTCTGTATTCCATTGGTCAAAGACGATTGGGTTACCGCATTGCGGTAGGTTGATTGCAAAGATCTGTTGTATAAGTATGTTCATGTTGCTCCACGTGCTCCTCTATTCCTGATCAGCGCTCACCCGCTACCAGTCTCCCCCCTCACTGCCCTCAGACTCTCCTCCAATTTTGAAAAGGACGTTGAAGATCAACGGCCTTTCCTTTCCAGAACGCGTATGCCTCTTCATCCCCATACCCTTGAGGATATCCGTCCCTGCTTCGTTCCGAGTCTGGCACGTCTGGTCTGTCGTCCTCCTTGTAGTCCGTTGAATCTAAGCCTCTCTCGTTCATCATTTCCTTTCGTTGGGATTCTGTCTTTCTCATCCATTCCATGATAGCTTTCTTGGTCTGCTTATTCATAGTCGCTACAGACATCCAATCGTCCCCAGAAGACTGGTGTCCTTCCCTCTCTAGCCACACTTCCATGTGATCTACATGATACCTTCCTTTCGATTTTCCTGACACCAAATCTTTCAGCCAAACCGAGTGTCTATGCTTCGCAACCTTTGTCACTAAGTGTGGTCCATCCCATCTGGGTTCCAGTTTATGGCTATGCTGGTTGTCCTATCCGAGTCTCCGAAGCTTAACTAGATCTCCAACCTCAATTTGCCTGATTCTCTTTTGGGGGGTTTTGTCCAACAAACATTCTTTGGTTGATTTTGAATTTGAAGCTGTTCTCCTTGCATCAGCTTCTGCCCTCTCGTACCTGGACATCAGTGCTGTATCCCTGATTTCGTCGAGGATTGTCATCCTGGTCACCAAATGTGGGAGTGGGTATGATACGGGTCAGTTTCAATAGTCAATGAATTAGGTAGCTAGCTAAGTTGCTCGAAGTTACTAGAGTGGCCCAGGCCATGCGCTAACCGCTTCCAGCGGTCATGTGACTCTTGGCTTCACACCGCCGACTAATCGGCGCCCCACTCCTAGGAGCTGTCGCTCTGATACACCTATTTCCAAACTATGGTGTGGACGCAAAGCAGTGTTATCGCAGCTTTGCAAATACTACAATTCATGATCACGCCCTTGATGCTACGCTAAGATCTACATTGTTAATGATTGACTGTTACCAGGACATTCCTATATCCGTACTGGTCATGCGTGTGCACCAAAGATCCTGAACCTCTCCTTCACGCTCGAGCTTGGTTGGGATTGTCAACAGCATCATATTGTTCAAGCTGTGGGCTGTTGATTGATAGCCTTTTGAATAGAAAATGGGTGTCCCCCGTGGCGGGAAATTGCGCCTATGCCGGCCGAGAGCGACATATGAGATTCCTTGGACAGGAAGGTGCTTTTGAGACGCTTGCTGTGCAGCACGATCATTGGCGTCCATACTGCCACACTGCCTCGTACAGCCGCACCAATTTCGCTTACGTCTTTCGGCCAACGTCCAAAGTCCTTCCGCCTCGAATGCGTACGGACCGTCATATCTGTCGGCCCTTCCATCACTGTATCCACATAGGACATCTAGATTGACACTTGCGTCGGTCCTCTGGGCTCTTTATGCTAGTCATGCCGTGAACGTTGCAGGGTGAAGATGAATCAGGATTTCGATTTGTTACCCACAATCCAGCATACCCGGGGAGTTGTGCGGCGGAGGCTTGTCCGAATCACGGTAGGTAGTACAAAAATCGCAAGCTTTCTCATTTCACTGTCTATATCAATGGACATAATGACGATTTGCGATATTCAGGCATATGGCTTGGGATGAAAATGGGTATATCGTCGTTGGCAATAACCACATGGACGTTGCGGTACAGCGCGCGAGACGTTGTACGCAGCACTCCTCAAGGATTATATGCTGACTATACGACGCCCGTATTGCAGTTCCTGAGATATAAGTAGCTACTGTTGCCTATACCGCAGGGCAATTGTTGCATTCTGAACGTGGCTTTTTCGCGGTTGTCCCCTTGCCCTAATAATAAGCCGCATCCTCTTTCTACCTCATCTCTGCTTCACCTGCACGGCACTTTCTCGTTGCCTCTTGATACAGAATGGCTTCATCGTTATTGGGAAGAGGTTGGTTTGTGCAGATATCAGGGCTGTCATCTGCTTGATAGATAGCTTTCAGCCTGTGAAAGAGATACTGATTGCGATAGCATCTGGAGATGTTAGAGCAGAGAGCATTCAGATATGGACTTCCTCGCAATTGAATGCATTGGAAACGGATACGAGACAGCGGAGGGCGGGTGGAGATGGATAGCAAAGCGTAAAAAGCAGAAAGTTGAGGATGTTATGCCCATTCACAATGCTCGTTGTGCTGTGGGAACTCTCCCCTTATCTGTCTCGGTACTGGAGCGAAATTGCATTCCTCGCAGCATCTATTTACCGAGCCGACACATCCAGTCACGCTTCTTCGAGAAGGCATGATCTGTTTCATGCTCTTCTCCTTGGTCTCATGGCCTCTTTCCCGTCACCATGAAGTCCTTTTCTCTGGTCTTCGTTCTATCGCTTTGGAGGCCTGCTGTCACATATGCCCAAGTGATCGCGACAGTGTGGGTGCCAACAGGCTCGTGCGTACCCAACAGAGAGATGGCATTAGGAGACTCCTCAGCACCAACGTCCGACAGCACGGGGAGTCCATCGATCGACAATGCGAAGAGTACCTCCTGCAATTACCCAGCCTCCACCACATCCAACCCGCCATCAGAGCTTGTCACTAGCAGCAATACTGAAAGTAGTAGCTCCATCGCTTCGCTAACAACCTCATCAACCTTCCTGACGACAAGCCTCTCAATATATACAATCGTTGGTCCGACCTACAACTCACCAGCCAGCTCAACTACGTCTTCGATACGCCCTGTCATTTTCTCTACACTATCATCTACAAGCTTCACCTTGAGCCCTTCCAGCCTTCCCAAACCCGACAGTACATATTTGACCTCCTCTTTTCTTGGCTCATATACAAACCCAGTCGTATCCACCAACCCTTTAATAAGCCCGAACCCGAGCGCTTCCACCTTCCCCATATCCGACAGTACATATATACAATCATCTTCCCTTGGCTCATATACGGACCTCCCAACATCCACGAGCCCTTTCACAAGCCTGACCCCGAGCGCTTCCAGTGTTCACAGCTCCGACAGTACATACTTGATCTCGACCAGCCCGGTTACGTCTACGCCACCTTTCACCAGCTCAACATCGAGCGCTTTCAGCAGTCCCAACTTCGGCAGAATATCTCTGACCTCGTTCTCCCTCAAATACTCGTTTACTAGGGTAAAAAGTAGCTCGGCGAGTTACGGCATTCCGGCAAAGTCAAGTATCTCAACTGAGATTGGGACGCCTCCTACTTCCATTGTTAGCCCAGGCAGCCCAATTTCATCAACAAATTCGATCATCAACGGCGAAGCCTCCAATCCCATGCTGCCCTCTACGAGCTCTCTAGCGAGCAGCCAGCCTGCCATTGGTCTCACCTCATCGTCCTCGATCAGCAATAGCCAGCCAGAATTCAGTTCCATACCGATGTCTTCGAGCTCCTTTGGTAACGGCCAGCCCACCGTTGGTCCTACCTCATCGTCCTGGATCATCAGTAGCCTGCCAGGATCCAGTCCTACTAGTAGCCAGCCTACCATTGGTTCTCCCGCATTATCCTCAAGTATCATTAGCCTACCATTCTCCAGTCCCATCCCATCGACTACGAGCTCTGTGGCTAGTAGCCAGCCTACCGTTGGTACTACCGCATCGTCCTCGATCATTAGTAGCCTGCCAGGACCCAGTCTTATTCCGTTGACTACGAGCTCTGTGGTTAGTAGCCAGCCTACCGTTGGTCCTACCTCATCGTCCTCAGATATCATTAGCCTACCAGGACCCAGTCCCATTCCGTCGACTACGAGCTCTGTGGCTAGTAGCCAGCCCAGTGTTAGTCCAATACCATCTTCATTAATCTCCACGAATTTTGAGTCACCTTCTTCGTTTCTAAGAAGCTCAGCCAACACTAGTCCTACCGAGTCGCCAATAAGCTTAGTAATGAGCGGCTCAGGTATCTCTACCTCGAGCCCTACATTTTCAAGCCCCAGGTAAGAATCTATAGCTAGTAACATAACACCGACGTGGCTGAAATGGAGCTAGTATTTTGCCCCCACCATCATCTACGCAAAACGGTTTCGTTGTCAATTTTCAAGCAACAAGTCGACCTAACAGTGGCGCTCGTCGGATCCGTCAGACGAAAGTCCAAGGGTTCATAACACCTGATGGAAACAGTACTGAGAATTGTACCCAGTCGACAATATATGACGTGAATTCTGCCGGTGTTCTGTCGCTGGATGACGGGGAGGTGTATTCCACATCGACAGGTATATCTTCAATACTTTTCGCGCCGGCAAGCGACGTAGGTAACATAACCACGACATGGCAATTTTCTGGTGACACACTCAGATGGAACAATGAGGCGTTTCTGAATGGTACCGCTGCCCTCTGCTTGGACCAGGGATCCAATGCCATCTATGCGTATTTCCTAAGCGTACCACCGGCCAGCTGTACTCCCGTAGAACTCAGAACAGCTCCAAGTCGGTCAAATCCTTGTTAGTCACAGTGGAAAGTACTGACAGCGTCCAGTATCCGCATGCCCAGGCATCAAGTCACTCAATCACACAAATAGCTCCTTAACATCCTCTAGCACCACCCTAACCAGTACAAATTCTGCGAGTCCGAGCTCCAGCGATGCGTCCACGACAAACATACTAACCACTTCCGAGACTTCTTCGAATGTTGTAGCAAACATCACGCTTCCCACATCCATAACCTCTAGCTTGCATGCGTCACAGCTGTCAAATACGTCAAGCCCGATCTTGTTTTCGCCCACATCGGCCCTGGAGAGGAATAGCTCAAGCTCTGCTTCTATCATATCTTCAACATATCTTACAACTAGTGACCTCTCCCAGTCCAGCTCAAGTCCGTCACAGCCGCCAACGATCTCCACAGGTAGCGGGACTTCTGAGAGCGTCGTAGCTAATAGTACTGCTCCCACTAGCACAGCCTCAAGCTTGTATGCATCACAGCCGTTAAGCTCGACCTTACTGTCGCCTACTTCAACTCCAGAGATCAGCAGCTCAAGCTCTACTTCTGCCATATCATCAACCATCTTAGTGACGAGTAGCCTGAGCTTGTCCAACTCTAGTACATCATCTTCGCCAACGTTCTCCACTGATAGCGGGGCTTCTTCGATCACATCTTCGAGTACCAGCGTGATTTCATCCTCGATGGGCTCGACAGATAATGGAATTTCGTCTCCCAGCATATCCTCGAGCTCTAGTATTTCCTCAAACCCTAGTAGCTCAAGCAGCACTTCAACAGATACTACCTCGTCAGCTGCGAGTAGTCCCATCGCTGCTATATCGACTCCAAGGTCAACTTCATTCTCGATGAGCTCCACAGATAACGGAGCTTCGTCCCCTAACACACCCTTGAGTTCTATTCCGTCCACTTCTTTTAGCTCAAGCAGTTCCTTGATCGATACTACCTCATCAGCTGAAACCGCTATATCGAGTTCAAGCGCAGTTCTGCCCTCGGTGAGCTCCACAGATAACGGAACTACGTCTTCTGTTACACCCTTGAGCTCTGGTATTCTCCCTACCATGTCAAGCTCAAGCAGCTCCTCGATCGATATTACCTCCACAGCTGCGAGTACTCTCGCTGCCGCTATGTCGAGTCTAAGCGCAAATCTATCCTCGACGAGCTCCACAAATGTCATAACTCCATCTTATGGCACACCCTCAAGCTCGATCATTGCGTCAACTTCTTTCAGCTCGCATAGTTCCTCGACTTATTCCAGCTCGTCAGCTGCAAATGGTCCCATTGCCGCTATGTCTAGCACTAACTCGATTACTTCATCATCATCAAGTGCAGGGCCATCTAGCCCATTGTTCACGAGCACACCCGAAATCAGCTATACATCACTTTCTGGCCTTTCATCGAGCTCGGAAACCGTGTTTCCACTTAGCTCCTCAACATCATTTACAAATGCGCCCAACACTAGTTCTTTATCGTCCGACAGCTACTCTCTAAGCTTGGCTGCCGCCTCTTCCCAGACCTCCGTTGCTGCTTCTTCCTCTTCTCCTATCATCTCTCAATCAAATTCAACTGTCATGTCTTCCTCCAGCTTGGACGCTCCATCAGCCTCAAGCACACCAGCTTCGAGTACACTAGTGTCAAGTACGGCAGTCTCGACTCAACCAACATCAGCGTCCAGCACTTTAGCACTAAGTCCAGCAGATTCCAGTACGCTAGCGTCCAGTATGCCAGTCCCGACTCTACCAGCGTTAGCGTCCAGCACGTTAGTATCAAGCACATTAGCTTCGAGTACACTAGTATCAAGTTCGCCAGTTTCGACTCTGCCAGCATTAGCATCCAGCACCTTAGCACCAAGTACACCAGCTTCCAGTAGTACGGCAGGCTCAAGTACCCCAGAGTCTAGCACGCCGGCATCTAGTACACCAGTCTCAAGTACCCTGGTGTCGAGTGCGCTAGAGTCGTCTACGCCAGCATCAGCATCAATCACGCCAACGTTTAGCACATTAGCCTCGAGTACCCTAGCATTGAGTACGCTAGAGTCGACCACACCAGCGTCAGCATCAAGTACACTAGAGTCCAGCACGCTAGCATCTAGTACAAAAGTCTCGAGTACTCTAGTACCAAGCGGGCTGGAATCGACTACATCGGCGTCAGACTCGAGCACACCAGGATTAGTGTCTAGTACTATTAATTCTACTACTTCTCTACCAGCTTCTAATACCTCATCTTCAATCCCAACGTCTAGTATGGAAACTACTTCTGCGTATAGCACGCCAGCGATTAGTATGCTAGAGTCAAGTACACCTGCGTCGAGTACCCTTTCCCAAAGTATACTTGGATCTAGTGCTGCCCCATCAAGTACAATTGCATCAACAACCTCGGCCCAAAGTACCCTTGTGTCTAGTGCTGCTGCCTTAAGCACACCTCCGTCTAGCACCACTGAGTCTAGTACTCCTGCATCCAGTACGCCTATATCCAGTACACCTCCATCTAGCACCCCTGAGTCTAGTACGCCTGCTTCTAGTACGCCTGTATCTAGTACGCCTCCATCTAGCACCCCTGAGACTAGTACGTCTGCCTCTAGTACGCCTGCATCCACTACGCCTGCATCTAGTACGCCTATATCTAGTACACCTACGTCTAGTACTCTTGGGTCTAGTACGCCTATACCCAGTACATCTCCGTCGAGTACGAGCACCTTTGTCTCCACAACTCCTGCCTCGAGTATACCAGCGTCAAGTGCTGCTGCAACGAGCATATCTACGCCTATTACACCTGTGTCAAATACTCCCGCGTCGAATATGAGTATTGTGGTATCTACTACTCCTGCGTCTAGTACGCTAGCGTCTAGTGCTGCTGTTTCAAATACACCTGTATCTAGTACACCTGTGTCTAGCACTCCCGCATCCAGTACGCTGGCATCTAGTACGAGCTCTTCGGTCTCTGATACCTCTACTTCTAGCATAACTGCATCTAGCACGCTGGCATCTAGTACGGGCTTTTCGGTCTCCAATACCTCCACATCTAGCATGATTGTATTTAGTACGCTGGCATCTAGTACGAGCTTTTCGGTCTCTAATACCACCACGTCTAGCACTCCAGCATCTAGTACGCCAGCGTCTAGTGCTATCATGTCTATCATGTCGAGTACACCTTTATCCAGTACGCCTGCATCTATTACGAGTACCTTAGTCTCTGGTACTCCTACGTCTAGTACAACTGCGTTTAGTACTACTCCGTTGAGTAGTATAGTATCAATTACTATAGCATCAAATACCTCAATATCGAGCACCCCAGCCTCAAGCACTCCGGCCTCGAGCACCCCTGCGTTTAGTACCCCACTTTTCAGTACGCTGGATTCCAGCACTCCATTCTCGAGCACCTCACCCGCCTCAATTACTTCAGCCTCCAGTACCCCAGCCTCCATAACCCCAGCCTCCAGTACTCCAGCCTCCAGTACTCCAGCCTCCAGTACCCCGGTCTCGAGTACTCTGGCGTCGAGCAGTATAATATCGATTACCACAGCATTAAACACCTCAACATCGAGCACCATCGGTATAGCATCAAGTAGTATAGCATCCAACACCTCAGCATCGAGCAATTTAGCAGTGAGCAGTATAGCTTTAAACACCTCAGCATCAAGTACCTTGGCATCGAGTACGCTGGCATCGAGCAGCATAGCGTTGAGCAGTATAGCCTCAAACACCTTAGCATCAAGCGCCGTGGCATCAAGTGCGCTAGGGTCGAGCAGTATAGCGTTGAACAGTATAGCTTCAAACACCTCAGCACTAAGTACCTTAGCATCAAGTACGCTGGCGTCGAGCAGCATAGCGTTGAACACCTCAGCGTCGAGCAGTATAGCTTCAAACACCTCAGCACCAAGTACCTTGGCATCAAGTACGCTGGCGTCGAGCAGCATAGCGTTGAACACCTCAGCGTCGAGCAGTATAGCATCAAGTAGCATAGCACTAAACACCTCAGTATCGAGTAATTCAGCGTCTAGCAGCATAGCATTAAGCAGTGTAGCTTCAAACACCTCAGCATCAAGTACCTTAGCATCCAGTACCCTGGCGTCGAGCACCGTTGTCTCTAGTACCCCACCACCGTCGAGCACTCCTCATCATGGCATGGTGTACGCTGCTTACAACAATCCATTCAATGTTCTCAATGCCCCGAACAATTACAATCCATCGTGGCTACAGGAATTTGACCCGGGATACTTCAAAAACGCCAGTAATCAGACCACCAAATGCGGACAATCGGACACTACCAATTTTGCAAGCGGCAATTCGACCTATTTCGGAAACCTACCAAGCGCCGGTAGCGGTCAGATAGATCTAGAGACTATTGCTGTAATCTTCCAGGGATACTTCGTAGTCCCTGCCACTGGAAGTTACCTTTTCCAGACGACATCCGATGATTTCGGCTACATCTGGGTCGGACAGAAGGCGTTGAATCAGTGGAACAACAATAATTACGATGGAAGCGTGAACACTACATCATCTCCTGTCCTCCTCAACAGAGGAGACAACGTACCCGTGACCTTCCTCTACGCCAATGGTGGAGGCTTCTGCGCATCAATCTTCGAAATCACATATCCCAACGGAACCCAATTGAACGGCAACTTCGCGACGGATTTCGTCCAGCCAAACGCAACAGATCCTTGGATACCTACATCCCAGACGAACTGTAGTACTCCGTCACCCTATGACAAGAACAACTTCCGAATATTCTACGCCGGCTCTGGCTTCGCTTTGGATCCCACCAACCCAAGCAACGACAACACTTCCCATCCCCGCATCATCAAAAACTATGCACAAGGAGCACGCTACGCCGAGGTACTGCAGGACTGCGAAGCACAGGCAAATTCATACGGCTACATGACAATCGACATCCATTTCTCATACAGCGCAAACCGCTGGGTGTGTACAATGTACTGGTTCAGCAACGACCTCTCCAAATACTACTCCATGTCCGACCCAGACACGACCCAATCCCACGGCTACCTCAGCGGCGCCAACGGCGACGTCCCCTACCTCGACTGCACCTTCGACGAACCCTCCGGCGTCAAACAGTTCTACGAAGGTTTCGCCACAGTCCTCGATCCTACCAAATTCCGGCCAGATTGCATGTTCACGCTTGACGACGGATACACGTACCTCGACGCTTGCCAAGCGGTATTGGCGTGCACGAGCGATGCGACGCAGTCGGGGTATTCGACGGTGGAGGTGTATTTCCAGGAGACGGAGAGTGTGTGGATTTGCGTGGAGTATTTCGCACCGTATACGCAGGCTAGCTATTTTAATGTCACGAATTCGACGCTGGGGCAGGTTTTTGGGCTTGATGTGAGGTGAGGTGGTGGGGGGTTGGGTTAGATGGTCGCGGTCATGTGGAATGAAATTCACTGTTTGTATGTTGTACTGAGGCGGATGCACGAATTTTATCATTCGATGCGCCTGTATATATATCGCATTAATCTATATGTCATGTTCGCTCTACCGCTTTTATATTCATACTTGAGCAAATTTCGTCATAATTCAGGGCAAGCAAAGCTGTTACTACTGAATTCCTCACGTCAGTGGCTATGAAAGTGCTGCGAAACCATCAATTTTGTACCTCGAAAGACTTGCAATCTACACATATCACCACATCAATACCCCTATCCCTGTCCGAAAATATGGCGCAAAGATCTCTCTCTGTGTCCTTGATAACCATAATGTATGAATCTACCAGCGAGTGTGAAGATGATGACACTCACATTTTAAGCTGAAGATGATTCTGTCGCGGCGGAGGATTCGGATTTGGAGAGAGTGGAGACGGTGATGGGGATGGTGGGCTGGGAGAGGATGGGCTGTTGGGGGGGGGGGGGGGGGGGGGTGGGGGGGGGGGGGGCCCGGGCCCGCCCCCCCCCCCCCCGTGTTTTGGATGTACGTTTGTGGTCTTTCAGTGAAGGGTTTGGGCAAATGGTCGGCCTGTGGGTTATGTCTGGGATTATGCGATGGTGATGGGAGCGTGTAAGGGGGTGTACATCTATGTAGCAAAGCTGCGAAATGGTTAGTTCGCTGCTGGAATGAAGGGACGTGAGCTACAACGAGGAGACGGATGGGTGTGGGTGATGAATATAAAACGATGTGTTGATTTGTAGAGTTGTTTCAATGTTAAGCCTTAGCTGTTATTGTTATGATACGACTCGTGTTACAGATTGCTTCCAAATCATCCCATCTTGCATTGAATCAGTCTCCCTTGCCTGCATGAGTATGAATTACTTTCCCATTTCCCATCATCGCCGCGTCAATGTCCACACCTTGGCGGGAGGAAACCCGGTTGAGATTCAGACTACCGGGGTGACCCAAGTCTTCGATTGATGTCGCTCAGGACAGTGAATATCATGGGGTTGGTGGGTGTCTATTTGGTCTGCGTACCCGCTCTCGCCTGGATCGTCATATTTCATCGTCCCCTCTAATGAAACCCAGGGCCTCTTGTGTATTCCATACGAGACCGTCTTCCACCGCCGAATGTGGCAGCAGTCATTTGTGGGTTCCAAGCTTGCAGTTGTAAGTAGTCCATCGTGCAACGGTCACACCATATCGTCTGCGTCCGCCCTCTGGGCTCTTTCACTTGACACCTTGACCTCGGTGGTGCAATGGATACTCTCTGTCACAACATCTTTTTCGTCGAGAAGTCCATGTGGATCCAAGCCACTATCAACGTCAACGGAGGGCTACTTCCAAGTCTTACAGGAGACATGAGCTTACCGACTGTCATCCTCACTGATGTACGCCATCCCCGACCTATGGTTTCTAAATTCCTTCTCGAAAGCCTTCATTGAACTATGTTTCTTGGAAGAAGTGTAGGTCTCTGCCGCCGTGCTTCCAGTTTCCCGTGACGACTCCGGATCCTTGTAGCTCGGATCAGAGGGGACGTCGACCAAGCGAAGTTTTCTCATAAAGCCTTTCGAGGCAGCTCCGGAGAAGATTGGACGTAGCAAAGGCAAACAAGCGCCCACAATACCCAGAGATGACTCAATCATTGGCCAGTATACAGTGGGTGTCAAGACGTATGATATGTCCAGAGACGACTCAGTGTTGCTCGATGCCCTGATGAAGAAAACGAGCTTTGCGATTCCCGACCCCACGGTCAATAGACCGAGGAGAAATATGGCACTCACCCCAAGCTTGTGTCTAAACTTCATTTGTAAAGCCCAAATGCAGGGAAGCGGCATCGCGAGGATTAACAAATCGGTGAAAATGTCTGACCATGACTGGGAGAGTATCATCATATTTGTATTGATGCAGAGGTCCTTTGAGAATCCGAGCCATGTCCAATTGGTGGCTATTGGCCAGCATTGGAATAGATTGGAGAAGAAGTAGCCAACGGTCCAAACGAAGACGACACCGTACCCGATCATGATAGCCCTCCGAAATATTTCCCCAGGAAAGATCCTCCTATACAATAGGAGTACGGTCAATTTCGTGAGACCGAAAGTCAACGTCTGCGTAAGTTGCGAAGCAAAGACGATCTGCTCTAGAAAAGTTATACGATGACTGAAGACTGGTCCCGTATCCAGACTGTATTCAGTATGTCGTCCCAGGCTTCCTTTGGCAGCGCCTACGTACATGCAGATCGCCGTGCCAATGGTGAAGAACTACAATTTATTCAGCGTTGTCGTTTGTTAGTCGGCAGATGAAGAGACAATTGACGTACCATTGCTGGTAGGATCATATAATCATCCCACATCAAAGGGGTATGCTTTATACGCCTGGCATAGAATCGGAGCCCAATTGCAGTCATGGCCAACAAGGTCATGCCCGTGGCTATCGCGTACATCTTCCCAGGTGATTCGCCCATGACTATTATACTGATAGCTATTCTGGAGAAGACAGATCTGGGGGAAAGGATGGAGAAGAACAGCTGAAGTAGATTCAAGCTTGAAGACGAACAATATAGAAGATTGATCTGAGCCGAGACATCGAATTACGTTTCAATGAGTCCCGACACTGGTGCCCACGATTATTCAAAACGAGTCACTTAGTGTTGTTTCTATTCTGAGTATATCACAGTTTTCGATCCGTTCCGCGATTCCAACTTTCTTTCTCCAGATGCGATGAAATGGTCTGTGCGGGTATGTCGGATATAGATGGGCAAGGATAATTGTCATAGACAACCAGTCCGCGTTGCTGTTGTCAGCAATATACTCTCCGGTCTCTGCCATCTCATGCAATCCACATGTTACCCCTCACTTGTATTTGATTTGTGGAGGCAGAAAGCATGTTCGAGATGTGAATGACTGCTCCTCATTGTCATTCTTCTCCTCTCTTGACAAAAACCTTATTGGTCAATGCAAGCGGAAGAAATAATGTGCGAAACATTTCGAGTTTGAGGATGGCAGGCTCTGAAGCAGCTAGTCACACTAGTGGATATACGCGACAACCGCTCGTGCCAAACGCGCTATATATAGCCACACCTCTCATCTTCTTAGGCCGCCCAGATGTTCGTCATTGTCAAGCACCATTGACACTTGGCTGCCAATGAGAAAGCCTGGAAGTGGACCCGTGCCCTTGCGGCAGACAGGACCTGCATACAGATTGTATTACGGATATGCGATTGAACTTGTGTCTTTCGGAGGATTGTACAACCAAGTGGTCTCGGATATTTGATCACCCCGCATTGTTGCCAAGTGCACTTTGCTTCCAGACGACTTGCTCGCATCATACACAGACAGCTTCATGCATGATAGGCCATCTCACTTGTGGAGCGTTGAGCCAATCCCCTAGCCAATAACCAAACGCTGGAATGTTTGGAAGCCTCCATGCGAGTCATGCATTCATGAGAGCTAGACGTTTCAGTGACCGACTTGCCGTTCGAATTGGGTTTTGCATCTTGCTGCGGCTCCAAGAAACATTCGAGGCCCAACCCGTGCTCCTCTGCTCGCTGACATGCACCTTCGTACCGCCCTTCATCAGGCAAGACATACGTTTGGCGAGTGATTGTTTGCAAGGAAATTAGCTTCGGGCTTGTTTCAAGCTATTGCTGAGGTGAAGGATTCCCTCCGTGGTGGGCAGCCTCAGTTTCTCCAGAACGATCCATTGAGGACATCTTTGCCCCGCACCCCACGAAATTAAAGTGTTCCCTTTCATATATATCCGCAACCTTCTCTCTTCTACATCTACCCTGCCAATCACTCCCAGCGTACAGCCCGCGAAGCGATCGACCTCTTCTCCTACCAGAGTAACGACGAAAATACAATAAAGTAACCTTGTGGTATCCCATAATAATACGTTGAGCGAGCGAACTTCCACATACCACCTAGCAGTCGCCTCCAATGCATTCAAAAATCATATTCTCCTCCCTCTTGTTCGCCATATCTGTGACCGCTATGCCAGATCTCTTGCGCCGAAATGGTTGCGCTATCGGACCGCACGGGGTGGGAGGATGCGGCAACGGTAAAATCACACTCACCTGCGATTCTGCAGTAATATGCTCACTCACAAAGCAGAGCATGCCGCTTTCATCTCTGCCTCCGCAGTCTCCGCAGCGGCAGCATCAGCAGTCTCCGCGTCGGCAGCATCAGCACAATTTGCACTTGGAGTATCGCAGTTGTCAGTAGCGTCGGCCATAGAAGCAGCGAAATCGTCCATGGATGTCCAACAAAAATTAGCTATAAGTTCAGATGTTCCCATTGCGAGTCCTACGTCTACCCTTGTAATCTCTACCGCCTGGGACCACGGCTTTGCATGGGGTCAGGCGGCCCGTTATGGCCATGGATAGGCTTTGGATGATGGTTAATTTATATAAGTACCAGTGTTCTTTCGCTTCTCGGGCGGATCTTGAGGCTCTGGGTTATACTCTCCGCGCAGATACTGCTCGGACAGCGCTGCCATTACCTGGATATATCATCAACTGGGCTTTCGATAATGTGGCTCATGAATGTCGCGTCGTGGTCTATCTGGTTTAGCTGCCCATGTTCGATGATAGCACGAATAAACAGGGTGGAATTGAACCCAACTTCGGTTATGCGAACATACAAAGTTGACTTCATTCCATCATCTCTATATGAATCAAAAGTGCGCACTGTGGACCGACCGGAGTATCCTTGTTATCCAATGTACCACATTCCTAACTTCGCACTTGATATCGTAGCCTCGAGCAATGTTTCCTAACCTTGAAGCGGAACCGCTGACCAAGCCAGAAGCCACAGGATCCTCCACACCCTCACAGCCTTAGACCTTGTTTATCTGCTTGAGTATCGAAGCCGCGAGCATGAATATGATGCTGTACAGGCCGAAGACCTGCGACAGTCCGTCTAACCACCAATCTTCCTTTATTGTGACCTGCAACTGCACTGCATACACCATTGCAAACTTTACCCACCGGCATAATCATCTTTAGCAAGTATCAACATCCCATTCTGGCCTTCGTCCTCATCGCTTTTCCCCTTCTCGTTCTTTTCTGTTCCGTTTTCTTCCTATACTGCTCACATTCATAGCCATCTAGACATTGTCTTGGTAATCAGAGCGTATTGGTCGCTATTGTTCGCTCAAGCTTCTCAATTTCATATCGTGAAGGATATAGCACGCGCTGGTTGTTTGTGCTGATAGACATGCATCGGTGGATGAGTCATTTACTATATCTTATCTTATGCTGGAAAGCCCAGGGCTGTACGAGTCATGTACCATATCTTATCCCATGCTAGAAAGCCCAGGGCTACATACGACCTTCCCGTCCTCAGTGGTCAAATCTGCCTCACTAACTCGCAGCTACGATACTGTTTTGTGCGGAGTCGCTCGAAATTTGGTCAACGAGAGGTGAGTACTTGCTGCATTTGAGCCGGATGTAGGGTGCATGTAAGGGACTAGGATGTGAATTGTAAATTCCAAGTACTGAACTCATAACTAATATCTTCGCTCCCTGAGAAAAGCCTCGACTGCGTCCATGGTTAAAGACATGCGCCAATCAATCGCACCAACATAGCATATTCCCAAGAAGACCAATACCGAGCATTAGAAGCGCCATCATCATTGTCACCGCGTTTACTCCACCGAAAATTCATTTCGGGTGTACGTCCATGGTGGTATCAAATCCCCTTGTCAGACCCCTTACAATCTTTGAAAACTGCCCTCGACTTTCGGACTCGATTGCTTCTTTGGCTTGGGTTCTGAGATAAATGCGTTAGCACTGGAAGGATTAGAAGCTGCAAGAAGCAGATCTTACCTCGTTCGGTGGGATATTGGTATTTCGATAGCTTGACGCCCTCTTTGGGTTCTGAGGGTGAGTCACGGTAGCGTTGTGTTTGCTCTGAGGTGGATGGTTTTAATTTCTGGAAGGAGGGAAGGGGGGCGGTAGGATCGAATCGGAAGGCTGGGAATCCTGAAGGCATTGTGGGAGTGGAGTGATGGGGATTGGAGAGTGTGGTTTGTGGGATTGGTGGTGTTGATGTGGTTTGTTGTACGCTTGGGTTGATAATGAGACTGGACAGTAACTCTAGAGATGTGTGCCTGAATGTTTGGAATGGAAAAGAGATATGGCAGCCTGGGGCATTTTTATATACATAGAGGGTACACATGGTATGACTCAAGGCATCAACGTTGCTTACGACTCATCCCGAGACTAATCCACTACTCCGAGCATAGACCCTGCACCCATTATTGGTTGAATGATACACCGTCATACCACTCGTCATGATTTCACAAGGTCAGTGCGTGATACATTGCTTCGTCACTGTGCTACAGCAGGTGGACGAGCCGGAATTGCACTTAGGCATACATGTTTTCGTCAGCAAGTGTGTGCTTAAACTAGGACTGAATAGGGAAAGCGCCTCTGCTAGCTACACCGAGAGAGAGGCCTTGGCACTCCGACAGTACTGGAGCCGAACACCGAAGATTTTACTCCGAGAGCCGTATGACACCTCTTACCACAACTGTATGACTCCTGTGTGACTGCTCCTGCTCCATTTATTTCCCTCACTTCGATGAGCGTTGATCCCATGCTTTGTCTTTACCGCTCAACGCTATCGCGGGTGAGGACAACACGACTTCCCGCCATTCTTCAAGACTGTAGACCGCATCCCTAAGCCCCTTATATTCCTCTTGATAGGTCCTGAAACGCTTAAATGGAGATTTTTTATCCCATTTCTCATTGTATGTGATTATACACGCCAAGACGCAGTAGTGTGAAACGCTTCAATTAGTATCATACGGTATCTTTCTGGCGTCCTAGGGTCCAGCAATTGGTAGTCTTCCAAGATTAGGCCGAGTGAGTTATCTTCAGGGATGAAATTGTTAGCTATCTCGCCAATAACAGTGACAGGCATATAGCTCATCGACTTGTCTAAACTGAGTGATATTGTCATCCTCCCAGGTGGTCTGATACAGCCCATGTACTGAAAATTGATTGAAGATCCCAATATCAAGGCTCAGTAACTCCTAAGATATAGCAAAGGGGGAGTCAACACCCTCCATAGACACCCAAAGCCTTTCCGTACATCACCATTCCAGACCAAGGTTGTCAAGATCCAAGCCGGGCTCTTGCTACGTTTCGAATTTTTCTCCAGTGAATCAGCTCCGATACCCACAAATTGTCGGTCATCGACTGATAATTTGGTTCAGAACAAGATACGATCGCACCAAAGCCGAGAGAATCATTTTCAACATCAACACCAAGATCAATATATAAGAATGTCAAGATAACCGAAAAGCCACATTAAAAAGCTATGAGATGCACGCTGTAGATCAATGATGAAGTCGGTATTGACGGATGTTGACATAATCGCAAAGTAACGAAGCTGTGAATTGCATGCTCGACATGACTAAAAAGAACGATATAGGTGGTTGTCAAAATAACCATAAGGAAACGAAGCTGTGAAGTGCACACTTAAGATCAATGACAGTTTCTCCACTTACAGCGCATACAGAGCTTCTGATAACGCCTCCAGTCGTGAATCGTATCCAAGCCACACCTCGAATAGTGCAAGAGCTATCAATAACGATCATAAACGATGCAATTGAAGCCAACAGTCCCTAACATTGGCCTTTGCACTGCCACAAGTCCAGCTCAACGTCGTACGGAGAACCGAGTGTTATAAGCACTTTGACAACACTTCTTGGGGTTTCGCAACGTTTTTTGTGGGCTCTGGGCGTAAGGATACCGTGCGTCTGATGGTAGTAAATTTCTCGAGAGCATAAAGTCAGCCCGGTAACCAATGTCGTCTAAGTCTTTCCCTTGCGTCTGTTTTGGAGATACCGCATGATTCACAGTGGTCTCTGAGCGACCTAGACCAGAGTCTGTCACTTGTAATCCTTTTAACTACCAGAGCGCGATCATCAGATTGTCGCTAAGGTTTGCAGCCGCATTTCGGACAGAAATAGTCCGCCTGCATGGTGTTGCCATGTGTCTGACTGACTGTCCACGATGTTGGCTTTCCTAGACTATCACAATAGTTGCAAGTGTTATGTCCGACTTTGAGACCAACCCTCGATATTTGCCTCATTGGAAGACAGTGGTTGCATCAAATCGATCCTACCTCCGCATCGGTTGGCGCGAGGAAGTCCTTTGGTTCGACCGATTTGACAAGACTGACAGTACGAGCATTCATGAACCCATCTGTTTTCATGGAAAATGAGATTCATAGTATCGAACGGTATAATCAATTACATTTCGAAGGTGGTTTATGATATTAGACAATATTTTCGGTACGGGCAACGTGAACCCATCATTCCCATGGAACATGAAGTTGAGGGCAATCAACAGTATGATGAATTCCGTTTCGAAGAGGCTCATGATATTGGACAACATCTTCAGTACGAGTAATCATGAAACCGTCGTTCCCATGGATCTTGAAATTAAGGGCATCAAACAGTATGATGAGTTCTGATTCAACGATGTCCATCAATACCTTTTGTGCATTTGTTTTGAATATGCCGACCACGTGGTACGAATATGTCCAATTGGGCTCAGCAAACAAACGATGCACTGCCTCATATCCCTTTTTCTTGTCGCCATTCCTTGCACATTTGAAAGCGTACTCGTGCTGTCGCACTCATCGACGCGTATTTGTTGCCGTACCAACATACGTCACGAAACGTCCGTCACCGTTAATTCCGATAATCACGTAGACGACTCATCGCATCGTACCAACAAAGGTTATGAGAACCTTCTCAATGGTGGATCAAAGATATATATATAGATGATTGCGCATTTGTGATGGTGCATCGCATCGAACCATCATAATTTATAAAAAACCCCTTCATAGCGGATCAAATATATATATATATAGATGACTGCGCCCTTATGATGATGCATCGCATTAAAAACGAGGAGGCTGGCTCTGAGGGTTTTCACTGTAATATTTTTCTTTCCCATATTTGTCAGTACCTCAGGTAGTAGGATTTCTTTCGTGACCAGGAAGAGCTGGTCAACCCCTATCGCCACAAGCATCGCCTATGAAAGTATTCGGAATAGTAATTTTGACGCGGCGATTGATGGTTGAACGAAACGGACCAGAGACACTGATGTGGCATACTCTATAGAAGCGACGGCGATTGGTATTATATGCTAATACTATGGCTTAATCGTAGATTCAACGAGGAATAGAGATTAGACACTGATTTCGTGAGTTGCTGATCGAATGATTGTCCAGCTATTCCATTTCTTTCGTGAGTCCAATCAACTTGGGGACAGGCTAATACCGATACAGCCAATTCTACTTGATTGAAGCCACTATTCGCTGTGCTAGATGGCACCGCCACGTCGATACTTGCGTCGGTGAAGCAATCGATGACTGTATGCCGATCTGAATATATAGTGTAGGTCGTTAGTCTTCAAGATATAAACAGCGATTGTCGATATGACTATAGAAGGCTTGAGTGATGGAATGAAATCCAAATTCGCTATCTTCACGACCATCGATTTTAACCTCGCCACTGATCACGGCACTGAGACGTCGATTGACGCGTCAGTATAGTATCCAGGATCCGAAAGCTCATTTGAGTATATAAAGTAGGTCCTTGATCCTGAAGCAATTAACAAAGATGATTAATCTTTGGAAACTTAGCCAAATAAAAGAAATTTGATCTCTTCGCTTTCACGACCAACGACTTCGACCCCGCCAATGATCACGGCACTGAGACGTCGATGGACATGTCGGTAGAAACTCCAGGATTCGAAAGCTGATCTGAATGTATAAAGAAGTCCGTTGATTCTAAGAAGGTATACAAGCATTATCATTTCTCAAAGGACTTTACCCAACGAAAAGAAAAGTGAGCTCTTCGCCTTCACGGCCGCACGATCAATGACTTTGACCTCGCCAATGATCACGGTACTGAGACGTCGATGGACGCGTCAGTATAGTACCTAGGAGCCGACAGCTCATCCGAAGCTTTGAAGGAGTCCGATGATCCTGAGATAAACAACAAGCATCATCGTACACCGAAGGGACTTTTCAGAAAAATTTCAGAGACAGTGAGATGGTTGCTTTTAAATTCACAACATCGTCGTTTCCAGTGTTGTGTACTCCGATGAACTCCATTTGGCCTTCTCTTTCGGCAATACAAGACCTGGAAACTTTCTCATAAGGATCATATATGAACCCATTCAAACCCAAAATTCCAACTTCTCCATCCAGAATATCCGTTCACCACTCTCCGATCTCCGCAGCTATAGGCCGGTGGGACTCCCCTTAACAAAGTTAGAGACTGCGCAATCATTTCTTTCAGGTTTGCCACAGCGTCGTTTCCAGTGTTGTAAGCTCCGATGAACTCAAGCCTGCCAAGACCGCGTTGCGTAAACCATATAGAAAAACAGAAGAATGTCTCTGCAATCGATACTTTCAAACTTGCAACTGCATCGTTGCCACTATCGTGGGCTTCGATGAGCTTACAGAGTCAAAGTTCGGGCTGAGCGAGATTTTGTAAGACAACGAAAGACCCGGCAATGAATGGTTTGTCAGTGATCTTTCAGCAACGAAAACTGAGTTTTCAAACAAAGGAGTATGAAGGATGAAGCTGTCAATACCACAATTCAGTAGAAATTGCGAAAAACTCTCACATCGCGCATACTCCCGGCTGATACAGCGTCGTTTCCCGCATTGTGTGCTCTAATGAGCTGAAGCCTGATTTTTCGACGCCCACATCGCCAGCCGTGAAGTCTGTAGAAAAACAGGAACTCGGCCAATTTATCATCGGCATCATACGACCTATAAAGTCGTTACTATGAATCAAAAGTGCCTTTCTCGGCGGCAAACTTGGTGTTGAAATCGATATATATATATGATGGAAAACCAACGGAGAAGCTCCTATATCTTGTCTATTCGATACTGTAACACCATGCATCATGGGCTCTCCTGAACTCAAGCTTTTCCTCTCCATGCAACCATCGCGAGCCATATGTTGAATACACAACAAAAGACACGGCAATTCTTTTGGATATGGGTCATATACCAAGCCTTCGCTATCAATTAGAAGTGTCATTTCAGCAACGAAACAAGTTTTGAATTCGAGGTAAGTGATAAGGTACCAGCGGAAGGCTTCCTTCATCATATATCTTCGAACCCACAGCGCATGCGTTGTGCGCACCCATGAAACTCAAACAAATAAAGTTCGCGCTGACTATAATCCAAAGACAGCAAAGAACACGGCAATTCTTGGGGGTAGGGATCGTGAAAAAGGTCTTCGCTATCAATCAAGATTATCTTTTCAGTGACGAGATAAGTTTTGGATCGATGTAGACGATAAAGAATCAGCAAGAAAAGCTCCCTTCAGCAAGCCTATCATCGTCACAACGACATGCGTTGTGCGCACCCAGGAAGAACTGATCTGTCTTCCCATAAGACCTCCATTGAATGTAAAGTCTTCATAAAATTCGTTCCCAAGGCCATTCTCGGCAAAAACTCGTTTCTCCAGTGAGAGGTGAGAATTGAAGATACCGATATAGGTCATGAAGAATGCAGTAAACTCATGGCATATGAATTATAAATGAGGTCAACCTCAGCAACAACTCGTTTCTGCCGCAATCTGAGTGTCGATGAAGCCATCGGAGTCCATAAATCTGTCAAGAATGCAACAGGAAGAGCCAACCGGCTCCCAAATCCTGCGTAGTCAGCGCTGCAACGACATACGTTGTGAGCTCCAATGAATTCATATTCATGCTGTATATATAGGGTCCAGCAGCGCAGGACCTTGTAGAATAGTACGATTCCCGGCGAACACATTTCAGTACTACCCAATACTATCTCAGTCCATATAGACTGATCGTCTTCCAACCAGGAAACCCAGAAACTCATCCGAATCCGCAATATCCCTCCACTCGCTTGGTAGAGCCATCCATTCTTTGCTAGGGGCAGTGCCGTCAACGACTAATTCTTCAAGACGCTCCATGAATGGTTATGGCTTAGGATCTTTGATTATAGCGAAGGCCCGATGAGCGCCCTTACCATCAGGATCTGGAATGAAGCCATGGCGTTTATAGTCGTAGTTGTCGGGCTAAACGGAGGCTTCGAATGGAAGAGTAACCCAGCCACTGGAGTTATTATCTTGAACCACGAACGTCCGATCCATTCCCTCCTTCAAGTTAATTACGGAAGGTACTCATACCAACCCATGCTACCATATCTCGCCACAATGTCAACTTTAGTTTTGCGAAAACAAGGTGTGGCATTGGCTCGATCCCCTCAAATAAGTTATATATAGTGACAGCTTCAGCAAGGACCAATTTCTTCCGCAATCTAGGTATCAAGAATACCTACAAAGGTTATAAATCGGTCCTAGAATACACCAGAAAGAGCCAAATGGCCCCCAAATCCTGTGTAGTAAGAGCGGTAACGATATGCATTATGAGCTCCAATAAACTCAAACCTACACTCTGAATGTAGAACCCAAGGAAGCGCAGAACCTTAAAGAAGAGTACGAGGCCGGACAAAGCCTCTTTATAAGAGTCTTAGAAACCTCATCTTCCATAATGTTTTTGTGTCTTCAGTTGCACCTTGGACATCCATGATTCAATATCGGACATAAAGCTGCCGATACCTTGAATATCTTGGAGTTGTCGAGCACAATTTGAAAGACGGGAAAGCGGAAGAGGCATGGTAGGCTCTTCTTATATGGATCGTATGGGTTCCCATCGGTATATACGGCGACAACAAACTGGGTATCCATCAAATTGATATAGGGGAAGAAAATTGTAAACATGAAAACTCAATAGCATGAGAAACAAAGCTGTGAGCTCTCAAAGCTTAAAAAGGTCAGGAGAAGTCAGAGATGGAACATTGAACTTCTGCAACATCAACCTTGTAAGCACCGAGCACGGGTAACACAAAGTAATGGAAACAAGAGCTGGCGAACCCCATGCCTTTGCTCCTATGAATTGGTCATTGAAGTTACCGATGTAGTTCATAAAGCTGCTGATACTGTACTCAAAGAGTACGACCGAGAAGGTTTTGAAGTCTCAAAATTTGAAAAAGTTAGGAGAAATCGAGACTCGAAACTCGAAGTTCTGCAACACCAAACTTGTAATCTTCAAGGACATACCGAAGACCCATTTGGAAAGAACAAAGTTTGTAGACTTATTTCATATGGGATCATAGGGATAGCATCCTCCATAACTGTCCCGTATCCACCACGCGCACATTCGAGTCTCCAATACCTTCGTGATTCCCACGCATCATCGCCTTCGTGAGCTATTGACAGCAATGTCCGCAATCCACTTCCTCAGCCCATGTCCATTGAAAGAAATCAGAGAAAAGAAAATCAGAGTCCTGTAACATCTTGTAGTCTTAAAGCAACAAACACACTTGAAAGGAGAACAAAATTAGGTAATTTCTTCTCGGACGGATGACCGATTGGATGTCTTTGTATTCTCCGCGCAAGATTCCATAGCAACAACGGAATTCTCTTGCATCATTTGTATTACGTCGTGGGATACAAACGAGCAACTTGTCTTGAAACTGAGCACAAGCCAATCATGCAAGTTCGTCGAAGTAGAAGGACAAAACTGGTAAACTGTTCTCAAAGAGTCATACGTCAAGCCGTCTTTCATCCCCACCATTGTTTCCTCCGCACATGATTTGTAATTCGATGAAGCTTGGGTATTGTTGTATGTCGATAACGTCTCTCAAACCCAAAAGGAACGAGTCTATATATAGAAGTTTCAAACCGAACCCCAGCGGATCTTTCCAGGACGGCAAGATCACCTTTGACGAGAACACGATGGCCTATCATCGTCACCATCTAGACGACTTGGGCTACTTTAGTAGCTGTAGGTATACGTGTTCGAACGCGGAAGTAAGAGGGTGTATATCCCCACAAACAGCGCTGGAGATTTATGTCAGGTCGGAGGTGTGACTTGTGTATCGAATATTCCCGAATATCTCAGGTATCGATAACAGCTCTTAAATCCAAAAGCAATGAATTTATATATAGAAGTTTCAAACTGAACCCCAGCAAATCTTTCTAGTATTTCGAGGTCACCAAGAACAAAAACACCATGAACAATCATCACAACTTCCCAGATGAATGGGCTTACTTTGATAGCTATGGCCAAATTTTGTCAAGATGTGAAAGTGAGATCGGACGTAAAACAAAGAGTGAGAAGGGGAGGTTGTTGTATAGAACCCCACAAATCGTGCTAAAAGCCAAATCCCCACAAACCGCGTTTGAGGTTGATGATTGAGGTTTGAAAATGCCACCTGGGTGTCCAATATACCCGTGTATCTCATATCTCATCTCCCAAATCTCAAGGGTTTTGCTCTTGACTGTACGCCAGCAAATCTTTCAAAACTGCGATATCGCTGAGAACGAGAGCGCTATGGCTACTTATTACGACCTCTTAGACCACCGAGGCTGTGTTGGTGATCGTGTATGACTCCAAGTTGAAGATGGAGCCGAGAATAAGATGGAACTGTTAGTATATGTTGCAGATCCCCACAAACTGCGCCGGAAACCGAATGGCGGAGACGCAAGAGGATACTTGCGTATCGAATATACCCTTTCTGTATTGATATGTTAGCTCTTAAATCTCAAAAGCTTTGGTCTCGACTGAACGCCAGCAAATCTTTCCAATACCTTAAGATTACCAAGGACGAGAATGTTATGACCGATGATGATACACTCCCAGATGACAGGCGTTGTGTTGACGGCTGATGGGAACTGCCAAACGAGAAGAACGTTGAAATGTTGCGGGGATAAGAGCTTCCCACAGAATATGCCGAGAACCTAAGGGAGGAGACGCGAGAGGATACCTGTGTGTCCAACACGCCAATGTATTTCATATTTATATGCTGAAATCAAATCATAAAAGATGCATCGTCAGCCAGACCCGCAGCCAATATAATACTTTAAGATCACAAGAACGAGAACATTGTGTCCAATGACTATGCACTCCCAGATGACAGGCGTTGCGTTGACGGCTGTATCAAACTCCAATTTCAAGTCGAAGTTAAAAGTGGAATCAGGCAGGGAGAAGAGCTCCCCACAAACTGTACGGAAAGTCGAAGGGAGGAGACGCGAGACGATACTTGTATATTCCATACACTGACATCAATTCATCATAGATTTAGTATCAGCCAGACCCGCAGCCGATGTATCGCCTCGAGATTCTGGAGAATGAGGATACAATGGCCAGTCATTATGTGTGTTGATTGCAGTGCAGAACTCCAACTTCAAGTGAGAGTTGGAAGGTGAAAGGTAAAAGGGAGAGTGCCGCAAACTGCGCTTGAAATCGACAGTTGAATGCCCAGATTGAGAGAGTCGAGATACCGTAGGGATCGTCTCTTCGAAGGATCTCACACTGTGCCATGCCTTGTTTGCTTAGCAAGTTGAGTTTCGACGTCGACATCGGCTTATATATATATAAAGCAAGGGGAAAAAGAGCAATTTAGGGCGAGTGAAAAGGCGTTGTTGTTGAATGAATATTGCGCTTGAGCCTGCTGGTAGGAGTATCAAATCAGAGGTTTAATATATCATAGGAAGATTCGAATTCCTGTCTTGTGATGACATAGTCGAGATCCGTATGGGCAGCCTGGGGAAAGCTGTTGACAATTGGCCAGTCTTTGAAATCGCTGGCTGTAACTCAAATCCCTGCCTTACCGCTGATTTTCGAGCCAGAGTTGTCTGAGTTATACACCTCTCTCTTAAGATGGTGGCTCTGCATAGGCCCTTAGCTCCAGTGATACGAGGTGTTGTTAAGCATACGTACAATCTCTGCCACTGGCGAGTCTCTGGAGCTGTCGCTCGGCTCCGCCCCTGCGGCTCGGCGCTCCATCCATGATGTCAACTCTTCCTCATGCGTATTCAAAGTCCGCCGGCTGTGTTGCGTTGCAAGATTCCATAGTTGCTCATCATCTGTCTTCAACCGACCTAGTCCATGAACCTTCCAGAGTTCGACCATCTTTCGTACGTCCAGGCGCGTGATCAGCCAGTCTCGTTGCCGAATTGCTTCCATCGTGGCCACCTCTCCGTGACATCTTCCAGCGTCACCTCACTGACGTCTTTCAATACCCCCTTAGGGGCCACCTCCTGGCTCCCAGACATCCTAATTCTGGGCACGGAGTCCAATATTCTTGCAAGAGAAACCGGACCTGACTGTGGGGACCCCGATGACGGTTGGGACCCGATGACTGTTGGGACCCCGACTTTGATAGGGTCTCCAGTACTGCCGCCCTGTATGCTGGAATGGGTGATCTCACACTGTGCTTATGCGCTCTTTGCCTTCTGCGTTATCGGATTGGGTTTCGATATCCCTCCATATATATATAAAAGTAAAAAGACAAGAGAACACACGAGGTATGTGAAAGATCGAGACTAAGTAACAGCAACTGAGAAAACCAATCTTCCCCCTCAAATATCGAAACCCCAAAAACCCGACTTCGTCACACCATCAACTCCCGCTAGTCTATGACCATGTCATTTGCCCCCACAGGGCAATTACTCTCGCCATGTCCTCATGGCTTGGATGTGCCAGCCGCTCTTCCGTGTCGACGATTCTCATACCTAATAGCCTCATTCTTTGTCAATGGCATCCAGAAATACATCCCCCCTGCTTGACGTGGTAGGATATCTCGTCGCCAATCCTTGCCTGCAAACAGGGGTTTCCTGCAGCTGGTTGTCCAGAAATCCGACATCGGGGTATTCCTCCCTAAACCTCTGCTTGACAGTCGCACTCAGTGCTTTTCTTCGACGATTCAATCACCCTAACAACCGGGGGGAAGGGGGTTTTTGAGCCTTGACCCCAAAGCTCCTCCACTGACGCAACCTTTTGTAGCAACCATCTGAATCAATCTTCCTGAGGCATCCACCTGAAGCAACCATCTGAAGCAACTATATGGATCCATCAATATACTTTAGCTTCTGTAAGGTGTCTATGAATTCTACCCTTGCTTCCTCCTTAAGCTGGGGTCTCAACGTTTTTTCAAGGTTTTCTCTCATTGTAGCATATTCCTTTTCCAACTCTGATTTTGCTTGGGAAATTGCTTCCCTTTTTTCTTTCTCCATCTCTATCGACAGCTCCTCCCACAATCACGATACTCAATTTTCCAACCAATGAATACCGAACCACTCCAAAAGTGCCCCAAAAAAAACTTCCGCATTCCCATCCAGATGCAGGTGAGCTACTTCTCACCAACCAATGCGACCCAAATCTCACACCCAAGTCTTTTAAATCAAGACGTTTCAGGCTGCACAATCTTTACAAAAGCTCTTATTCAAGCTCAAAGGACCGAAAGATGAAGTCATCTTTCGATCTAAGACACATGCAAACGTCCAGGATCGATACTTCTCACATGAGAAAAGGTCCAATAACAACTCAAGTCCCATTGCAAGTGACGGTATCGTCGGCGTAGGGTAGTGATGAAAGGTACTCATTCCGGCAAAGTGTTGGTAGATGCAGGCGTAATAAGGACGGCAGCCCAGGGCGTTTGGACGGATGGTTGTTCGTTAGACGCGGAGGGATATGGGATGAATGCCGCGAGTGTTAAGTGCTTCAACGAGGGCTTGCGGCGGAGAAAGGATGTCGTCGGTGTTGTTTTATGCGCTTTGCGATCACGGAACGAGAGGGATGAAACGATCTATGCTCTATGACGGAGGTAGCTCTGTTATTATTCTGTTTGTGAGGGTGGGAATTTCGGCCGCGGCAGTTGAAGATATGCTTCATAAATACTTGTATAGTAGCGTTGAAGCGGATTGATGGAGGAATGTGGAATGGAAGCGTATATATATAAAAGAAAAGAAAAGTGCATATGGCAAACAGAACTTATCAGCAACATTAAATGGTTGTCAAATAACGGTGCACGATAGGAGAGATGTCAACGATGGAGAAAGATGAATGCAGTAGACGAGCTCTTGCTTGAAAGATTCGACTTGAAGAAAGATGTAGAAGGAAGGTCGAAGCTTGTGGGTTGGGGATGGATGAAGGTGTTTATGGAGAAAAGTGGTCGCGATGAGTACCTTACTTGTGAAGTGGAGTGGAAGTTTCACGAGTGAATGGAGAGGATGGAGAGGCTGGAAAGAATGGAGAGAATGTGAGTTTCTGCAATGAGTGCTCAATCACTCTTATGCTGAAAATTTGATAGACGGCAGAAGTGAATTCTGAGAGTGGAAAGGTTTGAGAAAGAAGTTGACGTGGAGCGGAAGCAGATGAGATGGGTCTTGGTGATGTGGATGGTGAAGAAGATGGCTGCGCTCAAATCCTAGATGGAGTAGAGGAAAGCCTCGCCTCCACTTGCTGCGGTAGATTTCGGAGATACGCCAAGTGCATCTCTCACGTACATCCTCCACAATTTGCCAAAGGTACATCTCCATCCAACCTTGATCAGTGCGAGAACGCCTGGGAGCGTGAATATCCGATCGGGAGTACCAAGTTTGTGAATATTACTCGGAGCTTGCGGAAGTAGTCTTCGGTGAATGTAAACACACAGTGAAGATTGGAAGCTGATTTGACTGTCTGCCGCTCTTGTCTCACTTGGCTTAGCTCGTGTTACCATCAATGAGGCAAGTTTTGGGTGGTAGAATAGCGGCCAGTCGCAGTCTCGGTGCTCCTATGGATCATTCCATGTTAGTTTGGGCAAAGACTTCAAACATTGACCTGACATCGCTTCACCCATGTGACCTTGATATGGCAAGCGCGGCGGCGTTGGTGAGATAAAACTAACCTCAGTCCGATATGGACGAGATAAGGTCCAGCAGCCACGGAGATTTCGATTTTTTGCGGAGATTGCCACGAAGCTGTGCAGCTGAAGCGCATTGACGACCAATATTGCGTGGTTCCGCAGTCTCTCAGCTCATGAGATTGGTCCTCCAGCTTACAACCAGCCCCATTCGATCTGCTTGACTGGGAAGCCATTCCCCCTGAAGTGACGCCTTGGATAGACGATACCCTCAAAACATCCTCTTCCTGTAGGCGAAGTACGCCTCGATAGGGAGTTTCCACTCTCGCCTCCTTAAATCTTCCCTGAAAACATCAAAGTCCAGCTTCTGCAGCTTGTTCAGCCACAGCTCTGTCGATACAGCCGGCATGAAGACTCCGAACGCCCTCACCACCTCCTCCTTCTGCTGCGCCCCCTTGCTCTTCGGACTGCTGTTGTGTAGATGCTCTTCCTCGCCCTCATGCTCGAAGTCATGCCCCACTTCTTCACCAGCGTATACATTCTTCAGCATATGCCTCGCTGTGATCAAATGATCGCTCGCCCTCGTAGCCACCTCAAAGACCGCGTCCCGTAGTCCCTCCGCCTCGGCTCCCTTTCGTAGTACATCTTCGTCTCTCACCCCTGTTTTTGCCATCACGTCCAGTGGTAGAGTGACGCTCCCTTGAGATGTACGTTGGCTATCCAAAGTGCCGCCCAGCGGAGCAGAGTTCGAGTGATGCCGAGGTGCAGCTGGAAATACGACAAGCGGTAACCCACGCAACACGGCAGTAATACCAGCGGCTTTTCCTATGTGACTTGCGATATGATCGGCCGTTACACTCCCAATAGGCAAGGCTTGTAGTGTCAGGTATAGTAGTGTCGAGTATGTGTTCTCTCCATATTTCTCCAGTGCTTCCAGAGTAGGGTAGGGCGCATTGTTGATGTACTTCTCTCGCTCTGCAATAATCCTCATAAACCAGCTCTTGCTCAACTTAGCAGCCCCACCACTGCGGTTGTCAAGGTCAGACAGCGCGTGGGTAAGCAGTATTGACACCGGCTGCTTGGGAGGCGAACCAGCGAAGGCGCGATGGACGTTATCACGCCAGAACTGGAATCGCATGGCACCGACTGTTGAATTGGAGACAGAGTCGGCTATACGAGAGGTTTCGATGTTGAATGCACGAATGGCGAGGTAGGCAGTTTGGGTCGAGGGGGGGACGAAAGCCAGCAGGGTGTGAGAGGGAGAGTCGTATTTTCTACCCGAGGTCAGCGAGGCTACATCAACTCTCAGCTTGGGATAAGGCAGGTACGTACTGAAGCAGGCCAGAGCAGTACCCTCTGGCAGACTGGACCTCTGCCTTTGATGTATCCACAGTGGCGGGCACACTATAGCTTGGCGCTGTATATGTGCGCCGGAGACAACATTGTGTTGGGACCAGGCGAGCAGATCGAATGCCTCTGGGTCCGATGGTCCCCAAGCCCATCATTGTAGACTGCGGAATAGTTCTCATACACCAAAAGCGGACTGAACGACCAAAAGAGTGGATGTAACCCTTCTGCTCGCCATTGAGAGCAGAACAGCCGAGACTTCAACTTCTCAAGACCATCATGGCAACCTTATTGGTCAAGCCTCCCACGCTCATAAGGTAGAGTAATTATAAGGAACAATCTACATCGCCTCATAGGATCATCTGTCCCCCGGAAAATTGCCAAATGATGACGATGTTCTCCCGCGCGCTAGACGCGTTTAGTAGTAACCCTCGTGGAATATGAAATTCACAAAATCCATATCTCCTCCACCACTCCCCCGCTCTGCAACCGACATCTATAGCCAAAAACAGAACCAAACACCAAAGGACCTCCACACCACCTCTCAAACCCCTAACAAGGCGTAAAATCATCGTAGAATAGGGGTTGAAGACGTGGTAGACGCAGCCTTGCCCAGTCCGTCTCTCCGGACTATACAACATATTCTAGATCAAACCCACTCCCTCTCCAGATCAACTAACTCCTAACTCTCTACGCGATCCCCACATTCTAGAACATGGTGCATGGTTTACAGGGGAAGGAAGGAAGGAGGGGGTAGTAGAATTGGTAATGAGGTCCTTACGATGGTTTCGGAAAAGCAGTTCTAGAGCAATGAGATGGGTTCATTGGTGGATTTTGGAAGGCATATACTATCTACGAATGAAGCATCATGATTACCTTCCATACTCCATAGAACATGCTCCCACAATGTGGAGAACCGAGTATATCTAGACGGATACGAGAGTCAACGGCAGCTCATCCCTCATCCCACATCCCATATCCCACAGTCCCCCATCATCATCCCTCCCTTTAAATCATTCGACACAGCATCCTCCTCCTCCTCCTCCTCCTCCTCCTCCTCCTCCTCCTCCTCAAAGCCATCCGTAGTGTATTATTGGCTGAAAGGCAGCGTATGTTAGGTACTTTGAATTGAATCATGACCTAAGTGTTTGGGAAGTAGGGAAGCACGCGGGTGACAAAAACCATGGCACACTAAGGTGAGGACTTGGCAGAGAGCCCCCACCAACTTTCTACGTACATTGTCTATATTTCTCGATTAGAAACCTGTCCTTTGGCCGTCACCGTTTAGAATATACTAGCTAATCACTTATTAATGTACTTAACAGACCTATGGTCGAGAAATGTAGACAATATAAAGTAGGGAAGTGGGTGGATATGGATTGCCATTTAGTACTCCGTAGTCTACAAGGCAAAGGGTTTTAATGCCAATTTGAGGAGCGAAGTGGTCGAATTGGTTGTAAGGCGTCATTCGCTGCAACAGTACCATAGAACACCAATCCTTCGCGTAACTTTATCTGCAGATAGTTACGGAGATAAAATTTCAATTGGCGTCATAGTAGTACTGATTCGAGCATGCACTGCTCAGGATGACGTAGAATTAGAAGCTGATAACAAATATATGTGAACGATCGTGGGCAATGATGTAGAATACTCAGATTCACGCTTTCAGAGGATAGGGATTGCTCCGTGGATTTGTCTAAGAGTAACTACAATTGTCGATGTTCGATCAGCGGTACATAAGATCATGCTTCTCCGAGCAACAGCCACTGAGCGCAGAGTCAGAACCAAGCCAGCTCAATGCCACGCACTGCTGATAAGAAATTTTTCAACAAGCGCAAGAGTCAAAGTTTGGCGTTTTGCACGGTGGTGCGCCAAGAGTGTCTCAATAAGCCCCGCCAAGCCTTCAAATTGAACAGCGCACGAGAAAGGTTCTAGAATCTCACGAGTCTTCACGCTTGTACTCCGTACCAGATCACCGGAAATCCCTAATCTCATTCGGTGAACCAGATCTTAGCCTCAGACTAAGATCTCATTGGCGTGGAACGTGTTGCACCTCGCATATCTCAATGGCCCTTTTCGGATTTTCAGCTTTCGATGTGTGCGCCTCGCGCGGCCTTGCCCCTCTCCACATCCCCTAATCTGGATGCGCTAATCATCGATCGACCCTCCATTCACAGCGCTTCCATCCACAGCATGGGATTGACCGCCCTTCGTCCAGTTGACTTGAGTCGGTTCCTTCCACTCCCGATCGCTGCTCCCCAAAGTCATCTGGTGAGCCAAGACATGGTGAAGGCGCTAGTGTGTGCAAGCTGCCCCTCGGAGAAGTCGGCGTGTACTCCATAGTGGGCGCTACGGTCACCGCACGACCGTGGCTGGCTGAACCCTTTTTCATTTTGACCGTGGCTGACTGAGTTCGAATTCAACCAGGCCATGGCTGGCTGACTATGTCTTCGTATTTGGTCGTGATGTGCCAAAACGGTCAGTGCGAAGGGACGTGGCGTCAAAGACTGTATGAATTCCGCAACGATCGTAGCCCGTCAATGGTGCCACAGGTCACGTCATTTCTTCCCCTTCTCCGGGCTAATCACCACGGATTATCCATCAAGTCCTCCACTTGATCATCAAAGGACCGATTGTTCAGAGCTTCTGCCGCACAGCCCTTTCCTCCGCTGCTGCCGAAAGGATCGCTGAAGAAGCTATAGCGAGGCACACAAAGGAGGCTATCTGCCGCGGAGGTGGTTTTGCTGCTTTGTTGTTCCGAGGGCCTGAAGGTGGGGGAGCTCGGAGCTAATCCGGCCATGAAGGCGGCAGTAAGGCCGAAGATGAAGAGTCTAGGCTGGTGTTAGACGATGACATAGAAATAGACAGAGAAGAAGCTTACTCTAGTCCGGCCATGATGAAAGTGGTAATTCCTGGGTTCTCTGTAAAGAAAGCTGCGATCATGTAATGCGAAGTACTCTCCGATGCGGGGGTCGAGGAGATAATGACGGATTCGAGAATGAATTCCGAGTATGTCCGCGAGGAATGAAGGCGTTCTCTTGGGAAGCAAGTGTCATGCAAACGGTCGTATTGGGCGTTCTGATCGATCAGATGTAACTGAATATATGCAGTATGGTACCTTTGAATCTGAGACACAGATCCTGCGAGTGCGGCGGCCATGGTCGGTCTTTATAAAAAGCATCGAATTGTGCCTGCCTTTGTTAGTTCGTTGGATCAGCCCAAGCATACAGTAGCGTCCGAGACTCCGCCTGTGCTAAGCAAGCCCTTTATCAGCCGGAAACTCAAATCGCGAAAGTTGCGTGCTAGGCTAGTGCTTAGTTGGCTACTTAAAGTAAAGCTATCGACGGCCTGAGTTAGTGGAGCTGAATGTCCCTAAGAGTCACGTCGCATCGTGTCCATCGTGTCCTTTCTGTTGGTCGTGGGGCGCCAGCACAAAGTCTTGGCAACCACGGTGTCTGATTGTCAGGTCTGAAGGCTGCATCCTACAGAGTATGGTCGTGCAACCTATTGAAAGCCTAATAGTGTAGTGTGGTGCCAAGCAGTGACAATGTAAAGCAAGGTAAAGTACCTTGGTTAATGGTTACTCCGAATTACAGCGCTAGGTCGTTGTTCTTGCAACATTCGAGCTGTAATCGGCCCCTTTCTTTGCTATGTTCGCTCGAGAACTACCATACCTTGACCAGGTTCAGTATCATGAAACGCTCCAACAATCCCCGTCGCGAGCTGACATGGATCCTTCCGTCGTTGCCTGCGCCTTGCGGGAGGGCTGAGTGAGTTTCAGCGATTGATACGACATCCCTAAGGTAAGGTATCTTAAGCTGACAAGGCCCCCCACCTAATCTTCGTCTTGTATTTCCAACCTATTGGGATTTTCCTACGTTCCGACTGGTCCAACAATAGTCAGAAGTGAGCCCTGAGAACATGCAACGGTGATTGGAACGATGATCGCCCCGAATACATTCGCTGATATACCGTCCTTGGTGGGCACAACAACTTCCAAAAAGCCTACTCAAGGGCGGACGACCGTCGCAGTACGAGAGATTTCCCCTGTGCGAGTGCACTTTGACTGTCCATGCACGCGGTGAGTAACATAATTCGGACACTTTTAACCGAGATCCCTACCAAAGTGTCCGAATTATATCGCTTACCGCGGTGCCATGTTGACACACCCCACTCTGAAACAGATCCTTCGGCCAGCCTCAGCCCTCAAATCCCAGCCAGCCTCAACCCACAAACTCTCCACAGGAGCGAATAGCAACGGCGAATCGTGCGTGACTGCCAACATTTGCTGACCAGCTACAACGTGGCTTGTGAGGCACGGTGCCAGCTCATGCGCCCTTGGGAGGCCTTACATGCGGGAAGAGAGTAACCTCCAATGAAACAACCTCGTTGGTGTGCTTTGCAAAGTGCTCAGCGACGTGATTCTCCGCACCTTATAGCTAGGAAATTTCCAAAATCAACGGAAGGAATGGGTTCGGATGAACCCACTTAGCGTCTGGGGAGGGAAATCGGTACCCTTCTTCCTTCCAAGTCGCTCGAAGACTCTACCATCCGTAATTACAAGCGGAAGAGACGCCCAAGAGCCATGCAAAAGTAATATAGTAAACACACCTTTCAAGCACCTTCAACGCAAGCGATGACGTTCCCGCAACGGCGCTCGATCTGGCTGCACAGCTGTTCTTCAAATCCGGCGCCCTATTCTGTCAGCATTGCAGATTCTCGCACAGGTTGCGGCTCCCTTGCGTGAGCTTATTGGTAAGAATTGTCGTCTGCGGTGATGATCTCGAATCACTTTGACTGGTAGTGTTGGAAGGTCCGGATTTCCCTTGTCGGATTGATTTCAATGATTGAGACTTCATGAGCCAGGGAGAGAGCCGGGAGAGTTCCATAATTGGACCTACCATATCGATAAGCAAAGGTTATGGTGAGTATCTTGACCCAGGTTATCGGACGTCTTCATCCAAAGGCCCTCAAGAAGCGCTTCAGCTTGTCTTTGCTATGCTGAATCCCAGATCCCGAAAACCAAGGTTGTCTATCATACAAGCTATGATAGCTTTCCAAGTGCCGTTCAGGTCCGACATAGCTGTGAAGCCGGGAATACTGTGAATATCAATCTGTACCTGGAGAGCGAACACTGTATGGAGCACATTAGGCAAGTCCAGGGTTTGATACTATTCGTTTCATTTCTCCTGTTAGGGAGTGAGTTCTGGCGACGAAATTAGTCAAACATCTACGTTATGCTACCAGACGAAGGCCTCATCTCCACTCTTTCATCGAAGTTATAAGAGACCTTAATGACATGCTACCTAGGGTAGACTCCCAGGCTGGATAATCTGTCCATCTCCATTGTTAATGTACTCACCAATGCGAATCGACCTTTCCCTCAAGTTGGCAAGAAACATCCATGGCGTACGAAACAAAGGGAAGATGTCATGCTGCGATAATATCATTTTGCAGTTCGCAAGAAGTATGCCGCCTTTATAATCTTCTTTTCTCCTCTAAGAACACCATGTTTCAAGGACATTTTATTCAAAGTTCAGTTGGCATCAGACTCCATGTCCAGTATTTACGGTTATCATATTCATCAATCCGTGCTCTACTTTGCCGACAGTCCCATCTCTTTATTGTCACAATCTCCTTAACCATCTCCGTAATGAGCTTCACCCCTTTGTTCATGAACCAGTCATCGCACAATACAATCACGATGGAGTCGGAAACATGAAGAGCACACAAAGCATCGGTCATTGAAGTTCCGCCTAGCAGCTTCGTACGCCAGGAACTCGAATCTGGATACTTGTCATTCGTGCCGCTTAGTTCAATCATGAGACTGAAGGCACGAAGACGGCATCCGCAGTCAGCCAAAAATTGAATTGCTTCTGACAACTGGCCATTGCGGCTGGAATCCACATCTGAATCCTCGTCTAGATCCGAGTGGTCATGGTAATTAAACGTGATGTATTTTATTTGGTCGAAGTGGCGAACCCGGCCCTCTTGTATGAAGGTCGCGAAATTTTTGCGGCTGTCCTTGCTGGTTTTGATATCACCGTGATCATGTATGGTTTGGAGCTCTATCTGTGTTCTTCCGTATAAGACATTGAGAAATTCGTCGCAAATTCTGGGGTGAGTGCACACGATTTCATGAGGTTGCTTGTTGTCCTCTTCTCGATCGCTAAGATGATCGTTAGTGCATCGCGCTTATGTTATTGACTCTACAGGATGCTACCATACCGCTGTGGGTTGAACGGGTACTTGATATCTGAATTCCAGATGACGTAGCCGTAAATCTGACGGCGCAGTTCCAGAGGCAGCGAAAACAAATTCGTCATGCTGAGGATCTGGTTGGGGTTAGATGTGCCTATATCTATCTGGAGGAAGGATAATATACCTTGGATCTGACAGTGAGTCCGGCTTTGATGGAGCGAGGTGTCTGGACTCGATGATTTCAAAACCAGTCGCTGAGCTGAGTACACGTCTATGAGAGTAAGTGGATCAGATTTCGAGGCCTAGCTTAATCATCCAAACAAGAGGCGACTGACTAGGAACGAGTCGATCTCTGGTCCTACCATCAGCGATCAGCCAATGTAAGTCAAGTGCAAGGTGGAAAACTTGTGAGAGTGTTGAGCGGGGAATTGGGCAATGGTATCGCTCACCTCACTTGAGATTATGAATCAAGGACGTTGATGATTTGACTACAAGATATGTTGGCACAGTGTGAAAGTAGAGCTTGAGATCATCAACTCGATGGTGTAAAGAGCATGTGTACCTATCCTTCTTGTGTGAGGATGCTGACGTTGTGAAAGAACTAGGGAAGATTGTGGAAAGGAAGAAAAGTGAAGAAGAGTGAAGAAAGACATACGAACGATATGCCAAGACGCTATTGATATTATAACGTCACGCATTTACTTAATTTCAAGCAATATTAGACGGCTGGCAGGCTTAATGACCATAAAGAGATGGTCAAATTTGGCGCTGGATAAGTTCAGCGGGGAGAGATAGTTAGATTTGAGTGCGGAAGATAGTAATTCTATAGCCTTGGGATAGAGCTGGTACTTGATCTTTGATTATTCGGGTTTCTAAGATAGGGTACTTTTTTGAATTAGCCTAGGAAGTACTCTTGCATTTAGATACTTTTATCATGTTCGAAATTATGAAGATGGGGCTTGGGGTAGAGTAGTAGTAGTGACTTTGTCTTTGATGATTAGGGATTTTTGGGATGGGGTACTTTTCGAATTGGCTTAGGAAGTACTGTTGCGTCACGGTCTCAGGAGCAATGGTAACGCTTTCGTTGCAGATCAGATTATTGTGGAGTTGGATACGCAAGGGTTTTGGAATCTTGACTCTGGGTAATAAGTCTCTTTACAAGATTCCAAGTCTCGAAGGCCTGGCTCAGGTTTCGGTGACTGCTCATTTTGTTCAACAAGGCGAAAGATATACTGACGAGCATCAGCGCTGCTGCTCACCAGCTCGCTTATTCCTCGGCTTCTTGAATGCTGGCTCAGGTGCCTGGGTGAATGACGTAGTTGGTGTAACATGATGACTTCATCTCTGTCCTTGCTGAGGCCAAGGACCTCTCTCCGTATGGCTTCGACCGATGGAATTTTGGGTCGTCTATAGCCATGGAATTGTGAGGTACCTTTGATGTAGGCTTTTAGGTTATTCTTGATGGTCATGACTGCTCTTGAAGTTAGAATCTGCTTGCTTTCTGTGGCTTGGATCGATGAGAATGGGCTCACTTTGATATAGATAATACCCTCACTGATGCTGGTTGTGATGAATATAACTTCTGATATTGTTGATGGTAATGGAGATGGCAGAGAGTTGATGTTAATGGGGAGAAGAGGATTGCAGAGAAGTGCAAGCTGGGGGGAAGTGAGATTTGGTGGGGAACAGTGAAGAACATTGGTGAATAGTGACGGAATTCAAATCACCGGAAGGCCAGGCCGGAGAAGTGGACTGCCTACAAATTCGGCAAGAACGTCTACGATGAAAACTCGCTGAAGCTCCATACATTTGTCTGTTCGGGTATTGATGATTTACCTCGTCAGTATGTCTTTCGCCTTGTTGAAAAAAGTAAGCAGTCAGCCTACTCGTCCTCTTCATACGACAGTTCATCTACTTGAATCCAACAATGTGCAGCTCAATGGCAATCGTACTTAGGCTTAGATAAGATCTGTTTAGAGGAGCGTTATAAAGCTAGATTGGAGGCTTTGGCTTCTTTTGATTTTACAGACATGGCGTTGTAACCCTTGATGGGGAGGGAGTGGATTATGAGAAGTATGGCGGGGTGGTTAGGTTGCTTGATTTTCTAATTTACAAAGTTTCTATTGAAGCCGATTCGGGTCGCCACAATTCCCCTCTGACCCCAAAGACTCTCCATTTGAAGCAATAATTGCCAAAATTGTTTGCTCATCGATCCCCTGCCATAAGTGCAACTGACGGTCACTGACAAGTTCTCAAAGTTTATCCGGCTAGTCCCGGGGAACGAAACCGATACAGCCGAAGATTCTTTCGTCGGGTTTAAGATTATGAGGATGTTACTCTGATGGGACTTGGATTATAACAGAGTAGTGTTTTCAGGGGTGAGATTTAGTTACTTTGGGTATCATATAGGGGATGAGCTTGGTCGATTGCAAGTTGAGGCTGCAGATGAAATGGAGGTTTGCAATCGTGAACTCGCCCCAGCATCTACCTACACCTGCTCATACCCTTCGAGTACCATGTCATTCAATCCCAAATCCTCCTTCTCATCCTCCGTCCGCTCATAATCCTCCGTCCGAATCTGCGGATCGACGTCCTCATCACTCAAGCTCTGAACATAGCTATTCGCCATCGGATCCTCCAAGACAATACTAAACGTCGTCTCCAGCTTCAATGCCGAATCTAGTTTCTGGAAGAACACATCCCAATCCTTTTTCGTACCCTCATCCATAGAATCACCTCCCGCCACACCTTCGCCTTGACCCTCAGCGTCATACACCGTACCCCACAGCTGATCCCGAAACTGCACCAGGATCCCCTCCACGGTCGTGAACCGTCCCCCCAACGTGCCCGGCTCAACCTGCAATCCCAGCTCCGGACACGACAGCACGCACGTCTCCGACTTCAACAGGTCCCGCGACAGATCCTGCACGTTCAGCACTTGCAGCGTGATTTTGCGCCCGCGCTCGGGCACGGCGCCGCCGGTCTTGACGTCGCTGGTGCGGTAGCCGCAGCTGGAGCAGTTGGTGGCGAAGATCATTACTTCTTTGAAGTGGGGGATGTCGATTTTGTGGACGTGGATTTCGCAGGGGAAGGTGCAGGCGGGGCAGGTTTCGTGGAGAGTGTAGACTGTGTCGAGGACGATGGAGCTGTCGACGGGATCTGAGGTGGTGGTGGTGGTGTCGGGAGGGGTTGGATCCTCTGGGATGAAGAGGCCAAGGGCTTCGTTTTGGGATGGGGAGCGGAGATAGTCCTGTCGGATGTATTTGGGGCCGGTGTCGGTGGGGAGGGGCTCGATGAAGGAGTTTCCTGAGGGATCGTCGATTGAGATTGTGAAGGGGACGCTGCGGTCCTGCATCATACGCTGTAATTTCTCGACGATGGGCTGGAGGGCTTCGTAGAGAGTTGGGTCATGGTCCTTGCGGGATGCTTGGCCGGTTTCGAGTTCGGTGGAGATTTTGAGGAGGGTACCTTCGATGTTGGTGAGTTCGCTGCCACCGGTGGGCATTTCCAGGTCGAGAATCTCGATACGTAAGACGGCTGTGTCATTGCGGACGATTTGTCGCTGGAGGTCTTTTTCGTTGTCGACTTTGAGGGTGTACTTTGATCCTTTCTCTTGGATTTTGCCGGCGGGACGGACGGATTTGTCTTCATAGCCGCAGTGGTCGCAGGAGAAGGAACTTAAAAGGACTTCGCGGAAATGGGGGATGTGGAAGTAAAGAAGTCTTGTCATGCCCTGAGGGATTATCAGGTGACATCTACGATGGTGTTGGCATCCATGCTCACATCTTCGTGGCAGTTCATGCAGAGGCTCTCGATTTCCATCACCTCCGGGATATCATCTTTATTGACGTTTGGCATTTCTTGTGCCTGATCATCAGCCATTTTGACGTCAACCTGCTAATACGGCGTTTCGGGAAAAAGCTTACCGTGTGAGAGAGCATTTGCAAGAAAACCGCAACCTGATGCCAAGAAATGCCAAGGATCACCCGGAGCGAAAGTGATGAGGAGGAAATTACTTGGCGTCCCCGTTATAGTTATATAATAAGGCCTTGGCTAGTAGTATTACCTATTATATTTATTTAGATTATTCGTAGTAGTATATATATATAGATTTAAAGTCTTATTAATATTAATTATTATTATTTCTAAGTATATAAGTTTACTTTTAAAATAGTATATCTAGTATTAGTTAATTAATCCCCTTTTCTAGTAATTATAATATAATTAGTAAGTTATAATCTTTTAAGTATTTAAAGTAAGTCTTCTTCCCTCTAGGAAGATTATATTATTATAGAAGTTTCTACTTATTTAATATACTAATAATAGCTATATTTTATACCTCTTTTATTTATATACTTTATATAGATATATTAGTATTATTCTTATAAGTTAAAAGAACTATTTATATACTTAAGTTAAATTATTTATATTAATAATATAGGAAAAAATTATTATTATTTATATTATTTTATTATATAAAAAAACTATTCCCTAACCCTAAAAAGGGATAATCTACTAGTTATCTAAAATTAAGAAAGACTTAGGGATAGCCTAAATACCTATAAATTAGGGATTTATTACTACTATTAAATTATAAGGAATTATTAACTAGATAGCTATTATATAAATTATTCCTATTATTAGTTAATTACCATCTACTTTTCTTAGTACTTAGTAGTATAGATATATATAGCGGAACCCCTCTTCTTAGCCTAATTTACCCCTATTAGAGAAGTATTTAGAGATAATACTCTATTAATAATAACTATTAAGGGATTATATAGTTAAATATATCCCTATATTATTTTATATACTTATTATAAGTTTAAAAAAATAGTTTTAATATTAATAGTAAAGTCTATTAATTAGTTTTTAAAGTACTTAGAAAGTACTTTCTCTAGCTAGAGAAATAAAAAGTTATAACTCTTAAAGAGTTACTAGAATTTTAAACGGCTAGCCTAATATTATTATTATTAGGGTTAGAGGTAGTAATACCTATATTAGCTAATATAATAATACTATTAGGAATAAAGATACTATTTAATAGTATAAGTAGTATAATTAGGTAGCTCCGTATATTAGAAGAGGAGCTCTCTAGAGACCTTAATATCCCTATATAGCTTAAGAGGTTTAATATAAGGCTTTAAGGGAAGGCTATTAACTAGTTAACTTATATACTAAAGGTAGCTAAGATCCTTAGTAAGGAAGGAATTAATTATAGAAATAAGGAAGATAAGGAGATAGTTATTACCTTACTTAAGGAAGAATTCCCTAGAAAGGCTTAAAATATTAGGTTAAATATTAATATAGTAGACTAAATTAAGGCGCTTTATTAAACTTATAATAAGAGCCTAGAGGCTTATTTTAAGTATATAAAATAACTCCTAAAGATAATAGGAGGTAGAGACTAAGTAGAAGAGACGGCCTTTAATATATTAAGTATATTAGAAAAGTATTAACTTATTAATATAATTTATAAATAGATCTCTAGCCTTATAAACTAAGATTTATAACTTAGAATATTAGAATATAAGTTAGAAATAAATAGATTACTATATAGAGTATTTAAGAAAGCTTAGGTATATATAAAAATCCTATTTATACTAGAGGATTTTATAAAAAAGAACTATTAATAATATAAGCTAGAGAAATTTAGAGTATTTTATATAATAGTAGTAGTAAATAATAGTAATATAATTTAAGTATTTATATTTATAATAACTAGGCCTTAATATTAAGATTAAAATAGAATTTTATAGGATATAGTATTTTACCCCTAGAATAATAACTACTTAGGTTAATTAATAGTAAACTTAAATATATACTTTAAATAAAATAAAGGTAATTATAATATAACTAGAGTTCCTCCTAAAGTATATAATAACTTATAGCTAATAGTAGCCCTCTTAAAGTAGATAGTAGCGCCGCTAGTAATAGGTACTAGAAATAGCCTTAGGCTAAATTCTTAGTTTAATCCCTAGTTATTATTAGGGTAGTAACCCCTATAAAATTATAAGACTAGGAATAGATATAACCTATAAGATTTATATAGAAACCCTAGATAATAGGATAGAAATTAAAGGCCGCTTATAAGGTTAAGAAATAATTTTCCGCGAGGTAGTAGGCTAATATAAATAAGGGATATCTACCTAGAGTTTATTCCTAATAAATTATATAACTAAAAGATATTAGTAAACCTATAAGTAAATAGCTTAAAGTTATAAGAACCTTAGAAGTATAATAGTAAAAAGTTATACTTAAAATATAGTAAACTTAGATATACTAGTCTAGAGTATATAAATCCCCCTCTATTAAGGGAGGAATAGTATTAGATTAGAAGGGAATTAAAAGATTATTAGGCGAAGTAAAAGGCTTATAAGGAAATAAAGGAGGTATAAGTTAATCTATTCTATCTCTCTACCTAGTATCTTATATAATAAAATATATAATAAAGCCGTAATATTAATAATAGGTCTTATTAGGAAGTTATAAGGTAGATACTATTATTATAAAATAATATTATTTTATACCTTATCTTATTAGGAAAAGTACTAGAAGTTCTAGACCCGAGGATTAAAGAATAAGAAGAAGAGGGGAATTCTTAGATGCCCTATTATAATTTAGTATTTAAAGATATTAAGTTAATAGGCTACTTAGTAAATTTAAATACCTTAATACTTAAGTAGTTTAATAATAATACTCTTAAAGTATATAATACTTAGTTAGATATAAAGAGAAGGAAGAATAATAAGCTTAAAGAGGAAGGGTTACTACTACTAGTAATTAAGGGGAAAACTTAGAGAAAGAGAACTCCTATTAAAAAGATAGGAGTTAAGAAAGAATTATTAATAGTCTATAAGTTAATTAGAAAATCCTAACTAGATATTAATTAGATATTAATAAATATAATATTATTATTATTAATAATTTATATATTATAGATCTTACTATTCTTTAGAAAAGAGTTATAGAGACTTAATTAGGCCCTTAAGAAAAAGGGGAAGAAGAAAATATTTAAAGACCTAGATATTAATATTAGGGTAATAAAAATATTTATAATATAATATATTAATAAAAAGAGTAGGTTTATACTCCTAGAGAATAGAAGTATAAGTTTATACTACGCGCTATTAAAGACTTTATAATAATAGTTTTATAAGATTATATATAAGGAGATAATAATATAAGCTATAAATATAATTATTTAGAAGATAGGTAGAAAAAGAATATTTATTCCTATATAATATATTAAGGTAGACTAAGGATTTAATATAGTTATTATAAACTAATTATTAATATTAGTTATAGATTTACCTATCTATTCCATCTTAGAGTTTAGAAGTAAAAGGGTTATTATATTAGTAGTAAATAGTAAAGATAGTAAACTTAGATATTAAATACTTTTCTAGCTTAGTATAGCTAGAATTAAAAGGGAGTAATAGGTATTTATCTCCCTTATAAATAATCCTAATATTACTATCTTACTTAGGCTCCCTTAGCTCTAGTTAGTAGATACTAAGATAGGTATTATAAAGGGTAAGTTAGATCTAAGTAATATAAAGAAGTATAAGATAGTAAAAAGGATCTATCCTATTAAAATTAAGACTATCTTAATAGTAATAGAGATTACCCTACAAAAGTATTAGCCTTTAAAGTTAATAGTAGAAGATATTATTAAAGGTAATAAAATTATTAATTTATATACTTCTAGTAATAACTTAGAGAGTCTCTTAAAGGAGTCTAGTAATAAGAGTAGTAATAAGGATTTTAAATTAAAATCTAATAATAGAGTTAAAAAGTTAGGAAACTAGAGCGTCTTTAAAATAATATTAAAACCCTAAAGAATAAGGAAGGAAGTAGATCTACTTATACCTCCCCTTAAATATTAAAGCCTTAGGAGGAATACTTTAATAAGTATATAAATAAAGGTAGAGTAAGTAATAGCTTTTAAGTCTATTATATAAATATTAAAACGCGGATAATATTTTAAGAAATATTAAAATATAAATATATCTCCTAGGATATAAAGTATATATATTTACTCTATTAAGATAAGGATAAGTATATAAAGAGGTATAGAGTTACCCTTATAACTTATAATAATATAATTTTATATAATAATAAGGGGAATTTAAGGTTCCTTATAAGTTAATAGGTAATCTATTAACCTATTAATTATTTAGAAAGTTTTAAATTACTCCTTAAATAGGTAAGAAATAAAGGAATTATACTTAGGGAAGTAATCCCTAGTAATAACGCTAAGCTATAACTATTATAATTAATCTAGATATATAGGGATATTAGAGCTAAGGAGGTTAAGGAGATCCTAATAACTAATTTAATAATATATAAGATTATACCTTATAATAGATTAAAGCTATATAAGGCTCTTTAAAAATATTTTATAAATAATAAAGAATAGTAGCTATAAAAGATAGTAGAGTAAGGTATAAAAGTAGGTTATTATAAGAGGTATATAATAGTAAATAGAAGGGTATCTTAATAGAATACTAAAGCTATCCTAGTTAATAAAGAGGGAAAGGCTAAACTATGCCTAATATTTAATTATTATTTTATATATAAGGATCTAGCGGGATCCTATATAAAACTAGTAGTAAAAGTTTATAATTTATTAAGACTACCTATATATACTATAACCTAATAAAAATAAGATATAATAAAGGGATAACTCCTATTAAGTTATTATAAATATAACTAATAGGTTATAAAAAATAATACTTAAATTAATAGATTAAAATTATCTTTAAGATAAATAAGGCTATTTATATTAGTAGGTTATATTAGTAAATAGGGAACTTTATATAAATTAATCTTAAAGAATAAGAAGGTTATAATTTATATATATTATAATAATTATCTAAAGCTTTATAAGCCGCGTTAAGGATATTTAAAATAATTAAGAGAAAAACCCCTAATTATTCCCTTTATAATTTAACCTTTAAATATAAGAAGGTAGAGAAAGATACGCGTCTAATAATTATAATTAATCTTATTAATAAGGGGTTAAATAATTACTTACTTATAAATATAAGGGAGAGTATATAAGTAAGCCTATTATATTAGGGCTATTTAATATATAATAGATATATAAGTAATTAAGGACCTAGTTATTAAAAATTTATAAAACTTCCCTTATAAGTAAAATTATTAAGAAATTAAGATAGAAAGGTCTTTAAAGGGGAATAATTAATTCTATTAACTTATAAATATAATAAAAGAAAAAAAAGAAATATATAAAGCTCTTAAAGGAGTAAGATAGCTATTAATATTAGCTTTAAAGCCCCTAATCTATCTCTAACTTATTAAGCCTAAGAATAATTAATTAAAAATTTATAAGAAGATAATTAATATATTTATTAAATACTAGGATTAAGAGAAGAGGGGGAGTATAGGCTAGGTAGTATATATACTAGCTAGTTAACTACTACCTACCTAGGAGGGGGGTAAGGAGGAGGTAGAATAGGTAGTAAGGGTAGAGGAGGTAGAGAAGAAGGGGGAGGAGGGATATCCTCCCCTTCCTAGTCTTTTACTTAGAAAGGGAAGGACTCTAAGGGGTCCTCTACCCTAGATAAAGAAGGAGGGGGTAAAGATATAAGAGGGAGGCCTAGTATAAGAGGTAGAGAATTTATAATTAAATATCTAACCCTAGTAAAGTAAGGAGGAAGAGGAGGAGAATAATAATAGGAGTAAGGAGCTCTATTTATAAGGTAGGAATAAATAATATTATTTAGAAGAGTTACCCCCCTCTAGTAGGTATAAGTATAAGTACCCTCCCTCCTATTAAAGGGGGGATTTAAGATATTATAAGGGGGGGAAGGGGTTATAAAGTAGGCTAGGGGGTTAAATAAGTACTTTATAAGCCTATATTATTATAAGTAATTCTCATAACTATTATTATAAGAATTAATTATATAATTAATATAAGCCTTAATATAACCCCCTACTACTACCTTTATATATTAAGTATATAATAGAGCCTTCCTCTTACTAGCTAGCTAATAAAAGAATTTAATAAAAGTAATAGAAATAATAGGAAAATATATACCTAAGTAATTTAGCTTAACTCCTCTTAAAAATATAGCCTATTTATAAGCCTTAAAGGGAGATAATAGTTTATATTTAATTAAATATATATACTTAAATAGCTAGTAAAGTAGCTAAGGCGCTTATAAATTATATAATTAAAGAACTACTTATTATTAATTATTATTAATTAATAGTAGAGAAATTTCCTTAGAGTTAAATAAGAGGAAGAGAAACTTCTTTAAAAGATATAAAAAGGATTACTTATAAAATTAATATTAATATAGATTATATAATTTATTATATTAATTATAAGAGTATTAATAGTATATAAATATATATAAGATAAAGGGATACCTACTATCTCTAAATAATATAATAGTAGTTAAGGAAAGAAGAAAGAAAAGAGGAAAGAAAGTAAGAATCTCTAAGATTATATTTATTAAGTAGAGTTTAGCTCCTAATATTACTATTAGAGTAATAAATATAAATATAAAAAATAGTAGTAAATTAATTAATAATATCTTAATAAAAGGCCTTAAAGCTTATAAGGTTATACTAGTTATAAGGAATTATATAAAATTATAATAACTATAATCTCTATAATAATTAATTAATAATTATAAAATATAATATCTTAATAATATCCTAATAATATAATAAAAGGACCTTATAAATATATCCCTTTAATAATAAGATAAAAGTCTTAGTCTTTAAAGAAATATAAAAGTAAATTAATCTTAGTAATATATTTATCCTAGGATTTTATTAACTACTTTAAAGACCCTATATAAAGTAAATTAAAGTAAGACTTAATAAAAATATAAAATAAAGAGGACTTTAAAGGAGTTTAATAAAAAGGATATAAAGGCCCTTATAAAGTATAGAAAGTTATATTAGAATAGTTAAAATAATATTAATAAGTATTCTTAATAAATTATAAAGAAGATCTACTAAAGAGGTAGAGAAAAAGGTAGAGAAAGCTTAAATAAGCTAAAGTTATAAAAGGCTAAGAAGGTTAAAGTATAATTATACTACCTAGCTTACTATCCTAATAAGTAATTAAGCTAGTATAACTAGTATATAAAGTATACCTAATAGTCTAAGTAGGCTAAGATAAGAATATAATTAAATAGTAAAGTCCTCTAAGTAATCTTAGATAAATAATATTAAGAATCTTTAAGTATAAGTAGCTAAAGGAGATATATTAAGGAAGGGATATTAATCTAAGAGTTAATAAATAGTATAAGATAACTTAATATTTAATAGAGTAGATATATATCTACTAGAAGTATTCTATAAAAGTAGTTAAGTTATTACTCCCTATTTATTATAATTATAAAGGGTCTAGTTAGTAAGAATTAATATATATTAACTTAATATTTAATAGAGTAGATATATATTTATAATAAAATAGCTAGAAGTAAGCTACTAAATTAAGAGCTTAAGGAAAGGATTAAGTATATAAATTAATATAGTTAGAATAATATTTAAAGAAGTACTTTTCTTACTAGGTCTTATTTAAAGGTCTTTTTAAGTTAATAGATATCTTAATATATTATTAAGTTAATAAATTTTATTAGGAGTTAGTTTTATTATAATATATTATTAAGATATCCCTATTATATAACCTTTATAAGAGGCTATTAATAATAGGATATTTAGTCCTACTACTTAGGGAAGTTATTAGGAAATCCTTCTTAATATATAATTATAAATAGTAAGATAGGGATAGTATATTACTTTATAAGGGCGCTATATATATATTCTCTAAAACTAATAAAGAGGAAATTACTTAGCGTCCCTATTATAATTATATAATAAGGCCTTAGCTAGTAGTATTACTTATTATATTTATTTAGATTATTTATAATAGTATATATATATAGATTTAGAGTCTTATTAATATTAATTATTATTATTTCTAGGTATACGAGTTTACTTTTAGAACGGTATATCTAGCATTAGTTGACTGATCCCCTTTTCTGAAAGCGACCCCCTATCCGAACTCACCGAGAGTCTACCCGTAGGTGTCGGCATTCATGATGGAAATTGCATCAATTGCGAAGCATAGGTCTTGGGTATAGTACGAGACCATCGTTATCATGCTGCTCCTTAATACAGAAGGTCAAACGGTCTAAATGTCACTGCGGCTTATTTATCGAATCTCCATATTGTACAGTAAAAATACCTCCATAATTCACAGCATCTACCTACTTGACGACCCAGAATAATCTCAGAATGAGCAGAGAGGCTCTCCAGATATACAGACCAAGAGGCACTAGTGGCCCAAATATCAAGCCCTCGGAGTCAATACGACCTTACACCCACCCAACCCCGTACACGTCAAGCTGAGCTTCTCCCTCCACGACTCCGGATCCCGACTTTCAATCTCCCCAAACTCTTGCATCATCCTCACAGTGACATACGACGCTTCCGTTAGCGCAAATTGCTCTGCTGGCAGTTAGCCACCCAAGTGCCATTCAGTGCAATTCAACTCTCAACTTGAGAGCCTGGGACAGACAATACTCACGACCGATACAGATCCTTGGCCCTCCATTGAACGGCAGATACTCCCAACCCACCCTCAATCCTTTTCTCCCATCCTCATCTAACCACCTCTCGGGCTTGAACTCCTCAGCGTCTTCGCCATAGATATCTTTTCGTCGGTGCATAGTCCACAAGCTCCAATATACCGTTTCCCCCTTCTTGATAAGAAATGGGGATTGCCCATATCTGCCGCCACCGATTGGCAATACCGTATCCTGCACCGCTTGCCGATCGTTCTCCGGCACAATCGGATACAGACGGAGCGATTCATTGCAAATGGCACGAAGGTATTTCATCTCCTTGAGCATCTCGAATGTCGGTAATTCGTTGTCGAGAGCGTCGACTTCATTACGAAGTCGACTCCAGATGGCAGGACGTTTGGACAATTCGAACCATACGTTTGACAAAAGAGCGGCTGTGCTGTCGCGGCCTGCAAGGAGAATGTTGAGGAGTTCGGCGCGGATCTTGATTTTGTCCGTTGTTTGGGAGCAGAGCTCGTGCAGGAAGACATAGCGATTGCTTAGTCCCTTTTTCTTTTCGGATTCGTAATCTGCTTGACTTTTCATGGCTTTTTCGACGATAGAATCCACAAAAGCTATGAAATGCCATTAGAGCAGAACTTGTGCTAGCAGTAGGCTTAGATAGGGACGCCGAGACTTACAATGGACGATCTTATGCTCTCTTTTCAGCCTCGCATTCGGCAAAAACAGACTTAAAAACCCCCAACCATCTTCCTGCCCTTCGAGATAATTCTGGGCATAATTGAACGCTTTGACGAAGCTCTCTGCCTCCTTGTTTCCGCCGCCTGGCTCCAAGCATCCCGTGCTCTCGCCAAGCAAGAACTCAGTCGCTATATCCAGAGTCATACCCAAGAAAATGTCTTGCAGGTTCACCATTGAACCATCCCTTGGGACAGAGTCGAACACGTTTTGAACGTGTCTTTCAAACAACTCGATATCACCCACCTGGCTCCTCACGAAATTAGGCCTCAGCATCTCCCGCGAATGCTGCCATGCCGCACCATCAGTGGTGAAGATACCTTCACCAAGAAAAGGTTTTAAATGATTTTTTCGACTTTCGCTCAGGCCGAACGACTTGAAGTCTGTCGCTAGGACAGATTTGATAATTTCAGGCTCAATGGTTGTTATATATCTGGCCATCTCTAGTAAGCACTCTTCAGTCGATAGCACTAAGCCCCCAACAAGTGACCCTTCATCCGTATCTTTTTCCAAAAGCATCGCAAAATAAACTCCAACTTACGTAGAACCCAACAAATTGATACTAGCCGTATTGGTCCCCACTCGCTCAAATCGTCGCTGCATCGACTCAAGCATCGTATGAGATTTCAGGTTTCGATAGCTTTCCCGCAAAAAACCGAGACCAAACAGAGGGTCCCAGGCGTGCCATCTCCGGACGGGTTGACAGCCTCTGCTAGCAGCCAGATGACGGCGGCTGGCGCCGACTGTGAATTGCCAGTACGTATAGTAGAGTCCGTAGAGGCAGGTAGCACTGGTGAGGGTTTGGAGGAGCGATAAAGGATAGGCGGATAGAAACATGGTGGGGTTTTGGACAAGCAAACACGAGGCCGAGTTCAGTAGGATTTTGTATATCGGTCACTATGCGTAGAATAAGAGAGAGAGAGACGATAATGTTCATGAAAACCTCTTCTTACAACGCAGATGTCCAAAATATGTCAAAAATTGTTGCCTAGCGAAGCCAGCAACATGCCATATATTTGCGATTTGCTGCGAGGTAGGCAGCAGTCCCAAGTGAAGAGGAGTCATGGTGGGTATTTGCTCAGACTCATATATCGGACGGGATCGGGTTCTATCATTTGATACGAGATACCAAAGCTGAAGAAAATTCAAGATGCGAAGCAGCGAATGAGAAGATGTTGGCGCTAGTTCCCAGTCGGTGTGCGAGAACCTAGCGGCCTGGACTCCCTAGATTGTAAGCTCTAGGTAGGCTAGAACTATGCTCAATCTGGCTGATGTCAGCTTATGTATTTCATGCTCTGAACCAGAATGGCTCTTGGTATTGTATTAGTATTCTAGGGATAGGTCACGGAATCTAACGTTGATACCAGGAGCTACAACATATATAATTGGACTGCACATCTCGGCATTCGATCCAATACGATGCTGCCCCCATACCACATGCAGGCGCCCTCTAGCCGAAGTGATACAATTATACAGCCTCTCCACAGCTCTCACACTTCAATATCGGCTTGCCCCCTACGGTCCTGGCCTTGAAACTCCTACCACCACACTTCCTACAAATCACCTCCTTCGCCCCGTCCTCCTGCGGGCTCACACTAGCATCGCTTTGGCCCTCGCTGCTGAGTCGACTGACGGTCGTTGTCGCACGATTGAGAGGTACGCCTAGACGGGCAGGGTGTCCGTCTACGCTGGCGTTACTGCTGCCCGCCGTGCTTGTAGCTTGGGAGTAGCCATTTCCCTTGTGCGGATCAAGATGTGATTGAGCCGACGCTTGAGCTTGGTACACGGACTGGTTCCAAAACATGTAGCTTTGTTCGCCTTGCAGCATGAGCGGATTTACAGCAATGTCCGCGGCTTTGTTGGTGGAAGCATTCGTGGTATGATCTTGCCGCGACAGGTCTGGCGATGGTGCCAGCAGGTTCTTCGAATCGTCGAATGAGCGTTGCGGGCTGTGTTGTTGGGATGTCGATTTGGTCGTTGACCGACTCGGATGGCGGCCAGCGTTCTGAATGGATTTGTGAGGCGAACTGCTCCTTTGGTGCTTCAAACGGAAATTGTCGAGGCTGCCGTTGTTACTACCGATCGATTGCCGCCATGAGAGTATGCGTTCGGATGACGGGTGGCCTGTCTGTAGGGGGTCTCGGAAGGACCGACTGCTACGCTTGGTGTTCACCGAATTCGGTTGGCCAAGCATCTTCTTAGAGAAAACAGCGTTGCTATCGTTGCTTCGGAGGCGGTTCTGGTAGGCACAATCCTGACGGAAGACCTTGATGTGGCCTTGGAAATCGGCGGTGACAATGATGTTACCGTCAGGGTGGGTACATCGGGATAGGTAGGCCGGTGATTCTTCTGGCTTTGTAGCGTTAGTCAAGTTAGGTGTTGCAGGAGTAGCTGGAAAGCTCGCGTCGGGCTGCCGACCATCGTCGGTTGGAGGTAGGAAGGATGCTTGAGACTGAGACCGGCTGATCAGTGTCACAGGCGGAGGATTGCACAAATCGTAGAGCGGGTCACCCGACGTGCTGAGAAGCTGTCTTGTCTTCGTTGGAGCCATAATCGCAGTCGTGACAATAGCCGAGTGTGCCTCGAACATTTCCATGGGTCTCTTCTCCCTTTCTGTCTCAGGCTGTCCCGTAGACCAGATGTATGCTTTGCGATCCTCGCTACCACATATGATGTATTGAGCGTTGTCGCTAAATGATGCATGTATCTGGCTGCATGAGTTTTCATTGCCTTTGAGCTTCAGCTCCAGTCCCTTGTCCCTAAGATTATAGACACGCACTCGGGAATCGTTGCTTGAGATGAGCAGCTTGACTTCGGCGTTGGGCTGGTCTGGTGGATAGTTGATCGCTTGTATACCAGTTATTTTACTCCCTTTCGCGTTTTTTCCATGTGCAGAGCGTACATGTAACTGTGTCTGATACTTGAGGCCATCAGTGTCGTAGAATAGACATAAACCACTCAGACATCCTGCAATAGCTGTCTTCCCGTCTGGAGTAAACGTTACGGCTGTGATCAGGTCTTGTAATTGGTTGGAGTAGGCAACGCTTTTGTCCGGTATACTCCACAATCGGAGCTTGGAATCTAGCGAACCAGCCAGGAAGAAGCGGTCATCGCGGGGATGAAATTGAATGGAAGTTACAAAATCGCTATGCTTGAATACGCAGAGGCATTCTTGACGGCTCAAGTGCCATAGTCGTACAGTCTTATCCATTGATGATGAAATCAAAAAGTTGTTCTGACATGTGTCAGTCTCGTCAACCTTGGCGTTTTCGCAACTCACTTTGCTCCAACTCAAATCCAGGATACTTGCTTCGTGACCTCCGTATTCCCGTACCGTTTTTGTTTTAAAGACTGGTGCGCTCAAGCGAATGCTCTCGCTTTCTTTTCCTGGTCTACTTTCCTCTGTCTCGTGCGCAAGTCGGTCTTCCTTCGCTGATATAACCTGCCAGACCCTGACAACATAATCCTTTCCTCCAGCTGCCAAGTGTTTGCCATCTTTTGAAAATTCCATCGCCCATATGGCATTACCTTCCTTGTCTCCATGCTTATAGGCTCCGTTCTTGACCAGCCTTCCGCCGGACTGTGCGATTTCAACGCCGGTCCTTCCCCTCAGCTCCTGTGCTAGGAACACCCTATTGAAATCCTTGTCTTTCTTGCCATGGGATCGTACCTTGATGTATTTTGGCGGCGAAGGGAATTGGGGTATGTATCCGATTGGCTGCGAGAATATCTCTGCATCCATACCCTCAGTCCTTCGATCGCCCGCTTCGGAGTCATTGTCGTTGATATCTGGCAGCGTATCTTTCTTTTTCGGTGCAAAGCGGCTAAAAAAGCTCGCTCGGTTCCTAATCCAGCAGATCGAATCTGGTCAGCATGAGACGTTCTTGGAATTTTGAGTTGGTATGTTAGCCGCAATAATCGCCGCAGGAATGCTGACGAGATCGGATTGGAAAACTTTACCTCTTATCCTTTGAACCTGGAACAACGCTTTCGCTTCTTCCAAAAACGGCGTCGGAAGAAGTCCGACCTGACGCGACCACTGGGATTACTTCGGGTTTTCCTGAATCTTCCTCAGAGGGGGCGCTAGTACGCATCTTGGGAAGTAGTATGGGAGTATTCGTTCGCTTCAGTATATGCTGTTGCCGATTAAAATGTCAGCCTGAATGCGATTGAGCGTTATGCGGTGTAAAACACACGTGCGATAGAGGATCAATACCCTTCGACTCCCGCTTTTCTTCGGTATTGCCAGATTTGGATGAGGTATTTGCCTGAGCCCCTGAGAGTGAAGGGATAAATCTGCTTGGATAGACTTTGCTTTTCGATCGCGCTGCCGTTCCAGTGTGAGCACCGTTTGCGCTGAAATGTTTGGCTTCGCCATGGCTTAGACGGAGCTAAGATCCTACCTTCGGAGTATTCAATAGGGTCGAGCTTGCGATGAGAAGACTCGCTCATGCTAGGGCGTGCCAATGCATCCTCTTCCGAGATTCCTTCCTGTGACTGCATACCTGTTCTTACTCTAACATGTGGTAATGTGTCCACCATCTTGCGTGACCGGCTTCAAGTGATTCATCCCAGCAATGATCTGATCGCGAATGCAATTCGGCAGGCATACTCATTGCTGACGGTTCACTGCAGCTCTATACAGCTTCAGAGTGTTTCGAGATTTCTTGCATTTGATCACAATTTGCTATGCATGATCTTGATTACTTGCATCTTCGGGAAGCTTGGTGTAGCCCTAACCGCTTTATGCAGCATTATGAAATGTGCACAAATATTATGTTACCCTCTCACGCGAATAGCACAATGATTCTGGAGACTTTGGTAGGGATCTCAGCCAGAAATGTCCGATATATTTTGCTCCCCGCGTGCCTCTCATATCTGTATCGTGGTGCACGATTATTCTCAAATTAATAAGAGATTATTCGAAGTCGGCAGACCAACCGGAATTACTGTACGGTGGATGCTCGGGTTAGGACAGATCGATAGGTCTATATCTTCACTCGTTTCTACTAGAATATGAAATAACCTATACCCCGTCACAGACTCGACTGTACGATAGGCCTCGGTACGGAACACCGAAGCAACAGCAGACCCAGGATCGACCGCAAGCGTACCCAAGCTGCTTGTTGCTGCACTCCACAACGCGCTGACATGTCGGAAACCCAGGTGAATGGTCAGACAGCCGGAACAGGCATCCCCAGGAGAGATAGCCTCCACATTATGCACGAGAGAGCACATGGGAAATGATCGACACAGAGCCCCGTGCGCTGCAGGAAATCTCCGCTTCTCCGCAAATTGGAGAAGGCCCAATTGCAGATCCGCCGCCTGATGGAAACGATTATACGAATCAATGTGTTGGAGTCTACCGTGGCATTGGCCAAACAAGCTTTGTATTCGAACATCCGAGACCAAGCAAAGAGCCCTCAAGTGTTACTATTGGGTTTGCTGGTGCTTCTCTACACTCCCATACAGAATATACCTCGCTAAAAATACCCACAAGTTGACGGGATCGCGGTCCAAGACTGATGCTGACTGCGGAGAACCCCGCTCAAGGCATGCACGACTAATAAGCGTAAGAAGCGAACGCATCAGACTCGTAATCACCCGTTACTGGAACGTCTAGCCCTTGCCCAACGGACGTGGATAATGACCTAGCAGTAGCGCAGCTTGTAGGAGAATATCTACGGTTCATCCACGAGGTCTCCTATACCTTAGGAGCAGCCTAGCTCTTAAGGCTCTTCGGTAGATACCCTATTCGTCGGATGCGCCGTCTGTCAAGGTTCTTGCAAAAACATCATGCTCCTCGGATCTGCCTAAATTAGAGCCAACTGGGGTATTTCAAACTCGTTTCTAGGCCGACTAAGGAAAGCATTAACAACGGTCCTCCACCACCTGCCCTTCGTCCCAGATGCATTTCCAGTCGGACCCTTTAAATCTCATGTATGGGAACCTCATACTATGTTGATATGCTCAACGATTGCCCACGTGTAGGCATAAGTCGCACTCACACCAGCAAGTCGACCGTCTCTCAGCGACAACCGCAAGCATTGGCCGAGGACTGCTTTCAAACCCAGGCAGTGGACCATCTTCCATCTGCATCTCCTTCGGTGAAACCAACTTTTCGGAAATTTCTCAAAAGATCAAGGCCCCAAGACGATGTCGTAGACGAGGACGACCAAAGTCAAAGAAAAAAACGAAGACTCCGGCTCAACCTCGTAACATCTAGACTCAGCAGGCCCTACGCTACCCCCGCTACCCACATCATAGGTACAAAAGCCTGGCGGGTAGGGGCTTGGGCTAGGCAGAGATTTGCAGGTGGCAAGCTGCTCCGAAAGGCTGCAATCCTGAATTGGAGGTCGATGAAGAGCAAGAGAGATCCATCGGGTGCCATGAAGATAAGCAATTGCTCGACTGGACGTACTCCTTCCACGTATGGACACACCTTGAACTGGAGTACCACGGATGCTGACAGTATTAGACTCTGTCCTGCTCAAGGGGCAAGCCGGACGACCCAACAGGCTATCGCGCCCCCTGCGACCTTCCAAATGCCGTCCGATTATGATGCTTTTGATTACGAAGAAGATGTTGTCGACGATGATGTGGACGAAGAGGACGAAGAAGCTGATGAAGGTAGCTCTGATGTAGAGAGCCAAGCCATATATAGCGACTTTCGTCGACTAGAGTCCTCGGATACAGACCCCGAATTCTTCGACACCTCCTGGTCTTTCGCCAATATCGAACTTGATTGTTCGGAGGTTGATCAATGTGGGAAGGAGATCAAGCTTGTTATGGAAAACGAGAAGACGGACGAAGTTTCAATAGCGCCGCCTGGAATATTTTCTCCGCTTCATCCGAGGATGATGAGGGTGGGTGTATAAACGACGGGTCGTAGGTTCAATGGCAGTAAGAAACAGTTATTGGGTGATTACACCCAATCCTACCCACATGTATTAGGCTTCAAGCTTCCGGGCTCGATCCGCTGCTATCTGGCACATCGCTTTGATGGCCTCTGCGCGCTCTATACCAGCGTTGTTTCGATCAATGCGTGCCCGCATGTCCTTCAATATAGTGGGCCGGTCTCTACCATCGACAAAGACACTGTCATGGCATAAGATCAGGGCCCAAGTTCGTTCGATCCACTTACACATATCTTAGCCCTGGGAATGTACGCTCATACAACGCATTGAGCTCTACCAGCTGATCTTGACCGCCCTCGTCTGCTGATGCCAGCTGAGCCTGTTCTCCCTGGCTCTGCTTACTTGATATGTTCTTTTCCCCTAATCTTGGATGAGCTCCAAGTATGGTTTCCAGCCATTGCGTATCGCTTGTAGAGGCCGACTCCGCAAGAGCGGTGAGCTGAATGCCAATGCTGGTGATACAATCATCATATGAGGAGAATGTCTGATCGCTTAGAAGTCCGATGGAGAGTGTATGAAGCGGTATGCATGGCTCGAAAAGGTGATCAAGAAACGCAGCAAGCTCGGTCGCAGAGAGGGTAGGCAGTGTTGAGACGGGTGGTAGTGCGTAATCAGCCATTGCACAGTCTCGAGAAGGCCGCCTAAAACTCACTGATCGTCTCGAAGGAGCCTTTATCAGGTAGATAGGAATTTCGCTATAACGTGACTTGGCTTGATAGCGTGGTTGGTGCGGGATTGAAGGGGGGTAAAGCGGGTATTTCTAGCGAATGCAGGAACAGGCTTTCACTATCTCTAGAGATGTTGTGCCTCACCAAAGAGAATTGGAGCAGACAGACGCTGCTTTCATGCGCACACTGCACTTGATCCTGAATTCTCCGTAGTCCTCATCGACTACATCAAAACTCCAGACGGTTTATATGTGATCAAGACGCCTTTGCTCAAGGTCTAGAATAGACGCTAAAGCTCCGGCCCCCTGATTGATGATCGCCGAGGGTTTGAGATAGATTTAGTACGGATCACCTTCGAAAATCCTGCTGCAATAGCCAGGACAACGAGGCGTCCAGTAGAGTCCATGAAGAGGCGAAATGTCTCTCAATGGCCTGGATGGCACGGAGGTGATCGAGGCGTATCAATCTGCCCTGGGGGAAGGTGGCGGATGGTTCGTCGAGGACAGCCTGCCATAATCCAGTTAATGAGCTAATGGCGCTGTATGCAGGTTTCTACTGAGATACATAAGTCGAGATGAGGTGGGCATACTTGGTCGAGGGAATGGAGGTCTCGGAGAGGTTCAGGAAGTTGTCAATGCCTATGAAAAGCAGTCGCCACTGTTTGGCTTCATTCAGTATCGTAGGAGGAAGGTGGTACTCAAATATGTACCAGAAGGGACATCTCGACTGCTACAGGGTAAGGTTTCGTGAAAGCCAAATTCCGAGGTTGAAATTGGGTTGCTAAAATGGAGGTGACCAGCTCGAGTCTCCGTCCAATTTCAATCGGTCACTGAAAGACTTACACCGTATGATACAATCTTCGCTTTCTCCACGCCATTAGATTTACATGAATCCGCCATATCTTCGGCATGCTACCTCCATACGGCCACACCATCAATCAAATCTTCATCCGATTCTCTTCCTCAACGAAATCTGGCTGGAATAACAGAAGATGCGTCTGAATGCCGGGTGGAGGACACGAAGCGAAGGAGGGGTGCCGTGGATTTCGAACGGGGCAATCTACCTCATCGAGCATCTGGAGATTCTCAAACGCGCTCTGGCGAAGTGAATGGAATTACCAACGAGGACCACACGCGAAGAAATCTACGACGACCGCGTACCACCAGCAACATAGACAAAGCACTTCCACCAACACCGGGAGAATTAGAACATCAGGAAAGTGCTCCGAGCTCTGTGCTTGAGTACAGTGACCATAAGACCAAGCTTAGTGTTGAAGGTCGAAAATCATCTGAATCCGCCCGATCGAGTCCAAGGGACCTGTACGACGCGTACGGCTACAAACATAAGGTGAAGTATGGACCACGGCCTTCGATAGAATTCGTTGGACGCCCAGATAACATGGACCGATCCAATGATTTCCGGCCTGTGTCAACACTACCTGCTGGTCTACGCATACCGACTAGAAAACCCGCCCCGCCGCCACAGACAGGACAAGGACCAGGACAAGCGAGGCCGTCTCAACAAACGCAGCGCTCTCTTCCAGGAATTCTAACACCGCAAGAAACCCTTCGGAAGGCTCCTGTGACGCCAAGACAAACACGCAATCAAAGCTCCTCGATAGTCAACAATGGCCTCCTAACACCCGCAAAAACGCCGGCAGAACCAAAGGCCCTGAAGTCTACCCCAGAGAAGAGGCGGTTGATGAAAGCCCTTCAGCTACGGCAGAAGCAATTGGCAGCACAACAGTCTATAGGTGATCCTCCAGCTGAAGAGGCACATGCGAAGCCGCAGCATAAGATCCCTGAGGTAGATGAATCAATTCTTAGCGCGATACTATACAAGTCAAATTCAGCTGTGGATTCCAATCTTGTGCACGTGGCAGTCAAGGACCTGAGCAATGAAGAGTCCCACAACTCCGAGGCTTCTCCAATCTCAATACCAGAAACATCTGAGGGACCCTCAACGCAAGCCTCATCAATTACAGACGGGGAAGACATTGCGGCACAGAAGTATCAAGAGGAAAACCCGACAGAGCCACCTTTACTGCCTGGTGATGCTGACGTACAATCAGATGGTCGTGACGAGGACACCCTTCGTCAGTCCATCGTGCCTCGAGGGAGCGCTGTTGGAGAGGAATATCATGCTTCTGCAAGCAAGGAATTACACGATACCGCGGAGATCGACGGGCCAGCACAATTGGCTGTCAATACCGCACACGAAGCTTCGACACGCCAGAAAAACGCTCATGGGACGGGGAACAGTGCTTTGATACATGATGCAGAAGACGTCGCAGCTATCCCATTATTTGCAACCGTGGAGGAGCCAGCCAGCATAAGCTCTGAAGATCAGGGGACAATCCCACGCCCTTTCTCTGAAGAAACGTCCCCAGCCACTGCCAATCTCCCCAGCTCAGCAGAGGAACAGGACCTCTCCACAAACCTGAAGCATGAGCAAAGACTAACCCCAGAGACCATACAAGCAATGGCTCCGGAGATTACACGTACGCAACACCTGGAATTGTCCGCCGCAGATTGTAGCCACAAAGGTCACGAAACCTCACAGGAGGTTCCACCCATAGAATCAGCATCTCCACGTGGGGTAGTACGACTGGGAACCAACGCCGTAGATACCCATCACGACGAAGAGGGCCAACCTAGAACGCTTCAAGAAAAGCATGGTAGTTCTCACGAAGCGATGAGCACTCCAGGCGATCACGTCATTCCCCACGAGGTGCCACTACCGCCAGTCGATGAAGACGAAGAGTTAAGTCTTGAATCTCAAAGATCTTTAGTTCCAACCCAGATGATTCCACAGCAGCATGCTACCGAAGGCCAACCCCAATCGACAATGTTGCAGACTCAGGGTCATGAAATGGAAGCTACACGATCTTCTACATTCAACACTGCCAGCGGACAGCAAGCACATAGGCGAATACGGGGACGTGGTATACTCAATCCGCCCGAGAGGGTCTCAAGTCCCGAACATTCAGATGAGCTTTTCCATTCGGATGACTCCTTCATGGAGGAGCTCAAGTACGCTACAGTACAAGAGGCGAAGCCCATCTCAGTATCTAGATCTCCGATAAAGCCTGCGTTCTCTAGGCCAGAAAGCGAACAAAGATTGGTCGATACGAAAAGACCATCTCGAAGTGTTTCAAGTCCTCTCAATTCGCCCAGCGACAACGAGGAGAGCGCCTTTTCAAGAAGACCACCAGATTCGTCGTCATTCCGATCAATTTCTGCCTCGCACTCCCAGCGTCCCGAAGATCAACAAGTGCCGCCAATGCCAAAGAAAACTGGTGTCTCGTCAGGGATTTCGCAGCGAATCAAAGCACTCGAGCAGCTTTCCAGTCGGCCAACAAGCCCTCAATCAGGCGCTTCCTCCAACACGTCTCAATTCATCACTCTGCGCAAAATATCCGTTCGTACACCTCCGAAAGGGTCAAATCCAAATAGCAAACTTTATAGCAAAAGCCGCTCCCAACCCGGCCATCCCTCGCCACCACCTTCTCCTGAGGCGGTGGTGAAGTCGAACCCCTTCAGCAGTCTGACCAAGGCGAAATGTCCACAATCAGAATCTATTTCAGTAACTGCTACCATCGTTCGAGATGCAAGAGCTAAGTCGCCTAATATTCCAGTGAACGTGTCTGAACCGCGTGTCATCGAACTTCATCAAAGTCCCCTAGTGGTGGAGCATCAAAAATCGATTCCTCGGCCTCTATCGCCCCTCAAGCCACCCAGACCTCGATATGCTCAATATTCGTCTGCCCGGTCTGGTTCGACCTCAAGCACGGAGCAAAAGCTTGATACACCTCAAACCGCAAGGCGAGGTTCCTTTGCGAGTATGCGATCAAAGTCCAGTCGCGCTAGCGAGGTCGACATGCCTCCTCGAAGCCTAAGCGATTCCTCTCTGATGAGCGGACTCTCCAGTGTGGAACACATCAAGGAAGAAAGAAAGGATTCGAAGCGTAGCCGGCTCATGAAGCGCATGTCGAGTATCTCGACAATGTCCAGACGGAGCATTGCCCATGCTCTGAGTCCCAGTCCTAAGGAAGCTCCTATAATGGAGCGCCAAGAATCGATAGCTGAAGCTCCCTCCACAGCGGTTGATGTGGGGGATGTGAATATTCAGTTTCCCGACACTTTGGTATTATGACTGAACACATTTTAGGGGCTAGAGGCTAATGTGTGCTCTAGCTGTGGAAGCGACGGCGCATGGTCGTTGATGAACAAGGCTTTCTGGTTCTGTCGGCTTCGAAGTCGGACAACGTAAATTGAGTCATTGAATGTAGCGCGAGTTCGGGCTAACCAATAACCTATAGAATTCCAAAGTAGTCACAAAGACATACCCCCTTACCGAGTTTCGACCACCGTATATACCGGACCAAGATCGTCAGGAGCTACCAAACAGCGTCATCCTCGATCTCAAGAACGGCAGTACCTTACAGTGCGCCTGTGAGCATTTGCAGGGACAGGCCAGCGTTTTGCAGGGTAAGTTTCTTCCTGTAGTTAATCACAAAGACCATAATTTGCTCATCATACCGTTCCTATAGTTCTTCGGCAAGCTCACGCACTATACCAAGCGCAAGAGCGCAACTGATATACCCATCTTGTTCGCTTCTCTACTTATCATTGGATGTACACTACTGTTCACGACATAATGTTTTATCGAACATGTTCGCAGCAAGGTATGACGCGCATGACTTCATAGATTTAGCGGGTGCGCATGGATTGAGGCGGCTCATCAAGAGTCATCATTTAGAATATGCAAGGGTGGAAATAGGAGATGTTTGGCCATGATCAAAGGTCTTGTCTTCGTGTTAGTATATAAATTCCGAGAGTGCAATGGGAGAGACATCGCACGGTCGTGCGAATGAGCGTCAATTGCCACTCTTCAATCGATCCATCAATATGTGCTGAATCAAAATAGGCGCAGGGGGAAGGGTTTATGTTTGCACTCTCGATAAGATTGCTGAACGGACAAGGGATGAAAGGATCTAAAGTGATAAGCACAGCCGCGCTGAAGTTCTACTCTAAAATGTAACCGCAGGGTTGGGGGCTAGAACAGTGAGGCTGAAAGGTCAAACAGTCTTCTCTATAGTTGGCAGCTCCCATATACAGTACGACTTCTACCAATTCCGCGAGATTCCCAAGCAGTAGCGCTCAGCTACCCATTATGGTTTCTCTCGACCCAAAACCTTCCAACGACGTGCCCGTCAATTCTCCAATTTCGTTGTCAAAACATTTCCGGTCCAAATCGGCTAGCGAAATAGAACGAGAGGAACACGATGAGGAACGTGAGGAGGCTCGGATCATCTTCAACAAGACACTCGAGGGACACTATCGTCATGGAACAACTGGATACAGAAGGGTGGGCGCACTGTTCATAACGTGGGAAGACGATGACATGGACTGTAAACAAAGAGAAGTCGGTTGACTTGGAGGTCCCTACCGTGTGCAGAAGCTTACTGCGGCTTCAGGTAGATAAATTGGGAAAGCTTTTTGAAGAGGAGTTCCATTTCAATACCGAGTACCTCGAGATCCCGTCGCATTGTTGGGAGACAGCCTTGCATTGCAGAGTGGCCGAGTTCTGCCATAATTATAACAGCCCTGAGGATCTTGCGATAGTTATTACGGTGGACACGCATACGAAGGTCAAGAGACCAAAGAATTTAAACTTGCAGCGTGAGTGCACGACCATCCATTGAAACTTGGCTGCATTGTGCAAGGCCTTGTTGTGGACTACTTACCTATGTATATATGTCCCTAAACTGCTAACTCCTTATATAGCAAGTTCCAAAGAGACGGGGATGGGGACCCCACCGCCTTCTTTAGCGACATTCGGACTTGCTTGCGACTCCCAAGATGCGACCAGCTCATGATCCTCGACTGTTGTTACTCCGCCAGAGCCTTTACCCAAGAGCATATTGGGAAGCGGAAGTTCGAGCTGTTAACTTCGGCTGCGCATAACTTGACGAGCCCTGCGCCCAAATTCCCACATTCGTTCACAAGAGCTCTACACGATACCATGAAACGTCTACTCGAAGAAAATCCAAAAGGGTTCTGCACCTCCCACTTATACCGCGAGGTCTACCATACAATACCAGATAGTACCAATCCTAAACCCCTCCTATTCGATCAGGCGCGACACAGCTTCGGCCGAATCTGGCTCCGACCTCAAGTCCAGTCCGACAAGCCGCCCAAGGCCGCAAATGAAGGAAGATATCTAAAGCTTACGTTTCGTCTGAATGAAAAACCGGATCTCGCCGTCATGAACGAGCTTGCCCTGAATCTTCAATACCTACCCTAAGTCGACCAGGTGCGCTTCGACAATCTGTACGCACCAAAGGGCTAAATTGCAGACTTCATGAAAATGGTCATCCAGGCCTCGAATCTGAAGCCATTGTTGCGGAAGATACATGCCAGGCACCAGCTACGCAAGGTTACCGAACTCGCAGGACAGAAGCACGAAGAGACTCCTCCAAGCTTGATCAAACATTACATCTAGAACAGACCAGTCACTCGAACTACGGTTGGTATAGTGCCCACCCTGATCTTGATTACAAGCCAGTCGAAACTCCACAGGCTCAAGATCGAATGAAGAAATCCAGCACTTGGCCCTCTACTCATGGAACTTTGACCAACGAGTCTCTGTCGAATGGTGGACCCGATTCATCTACTGAAATAAATCTGGTTCCTGGTGAAGGTAGACACAAACGCCCTAGAAGCATATCGCCTGGTCGAAATTCGCCAATGATGAAAACTCAAAAGGTTTGTCACTAAGAAAGCCCTATCATGCCATTTGGTTTGCTCGTCAAATCCAGAACATGGAAATTTACCACTACATTGAAATCGATTACCTATATCATCGGCTTTTGTGCCTGACTTACGAAGTCTTCCCGTTAGGACTGGAAGATCTTCCCGAAGGAGCGGCCTTTCGAAGCCGGCTATATTGGTTCGAGATGAAGCATTCCATGGAGGACCGATCTCAATGGCAACACTTCAGCTTTCGTTTACAACATGACTCCGACCGAATAGTCTCAAGGCTGAAGAATTGGGGGCCTAGCGGCATAGCCTAATCAACGGGAAGCTGCGAGCTGCATGGCGATGTCATCCAGCTGAAGACCCTAGACCCTCACAAGGCAAAAGCAGGCAGGCCCGCATGGAAGAAAATTGTTGCATGCTTTATAAGTAGACAAGATCCGCCGAAAAAGAATTCTCGAAGAAATCTTATAGCAAGCCAACAGCGACAGCACGAATCTCAAAATTCTCATACATAGGCCTTTCTGCGCAATGAGCGACGGCAATCAGGTGAACAATTTTCCCGCATATGTTTAATTGCGAAACCGCTAAACAAGGACTAAGGCACGAGGCTCCTCCAAGAGTCCTCATCCACCTACACATGGTCCAGATTTCAGGAGCAGGTATGAGAAGAACAAAGAGATGAATCTCAGTACCGAAGTAGGCTACAGCGCGTTTGGTGGTGGTGTCTTCATGAATTGCTCACGGTGCTCATAGACACCTGAGCCGTACCAAGTTGGTGATCAAGTCTACGTGAAAGGAGCGCGCGGAGTTGATCCCAATCCCTACAAAATTCACGAGCTGCTTGGTGACGGGCAGTACCATCTGTCACGAAATGGCAAATCAGATCGCAAAATGTATCAGCAAGAGAAGTTGCAAAAGGAGCCTTAAGGATTGAAGCGGGACACAGGGCATGAGGTATGGGGGACTAAATGAATGAATAGCATCGACAAGCTATTCATCACTTGACAACGGGCGTAGGATATAGGGAACAATCATATCAGCCAACCAAGCTCCTCACATGCACAACGTCTTGCCTCTCTGATTCTTTGAGCCCCGAATCACGACTGACGTAGGCCACTCATTAGGGTGGCCAGCGGATTTCGCCTTCGTCCCAGGCATGATTATGTTGTATGCACCTAACTCTGCAACTGATAAGGGGGCCGGGGGCTTAGACCTTCCTCATGTTGTACAAAGGTTGCCCACCAAAGCTGACACGATGAAGGATATGCTATTAGGGCCTCGGTCATGCACATTCTGACCTGTTCTTCAGATGTTATTGTGCTATCCGTCGATTGCGAATACTTCTGATTCAAATGCTGCAGCAGTGCCCAACCAGTCAATCACCTGCACACCACCTTCAATAACGCCGACAGGTCCCACATCGCCCACCAGTATCAGTGGGCTTGTTGATTGCGAGAAGGGCAATAACCTCGACAATGTCGGTGAGAAGGGCGAGGAGTGGAATCAGAATAGCGACCATGAAAGTCAGTGCAGTCCCAAAAAGCCAATTCTTTGAGGACATTGCTGCATCTAGATATCAGCACACCCAAAAGACATAAGCCTTGCATCCAAAATTTCGAACTGCTATCGAAGCCTCACATCGACAAAAACCTCGCCACATATTCCGTCAAGGCATCGACCCACAGACGGAAGACCCAAATTGGTCCAGCGAAGTGAGTACACTAAGGATCCGAGTCACGAAATTTGTACTATTTCTACTCGCTTTTCTGTCATTCAATATAATTAATTAGATTATAAACTATCTACTCTATAAGACACTGTACTGTTACAGCCACCACTCCTCCTTACCGCTATGCGGTGCCCTGGAAGATCCTCGCAATTTCTGATTACAATACAGTCGACGACCACCCTCGAGGTTACCCTCAACTAGCTGCCTTCGTCAACAGCGATAAGAACTTCTTGATAGCGAGAAAGTACGGGTTCCTGCGGAGTAGAGTGCTCTTGTACCGCCAAGATGAGCTCTCCGTCCTAGAAAAAGACTTGATCGCTTTGGATGACGACGACAATGAGAAGCGAGCAATCGCACTGACTTCCAGAAAATTCGACGAGCAAACCGACAAAGACCCAGTATACTCGCGCAAAGTTCTAATCCAGAAGATCGACAACAAGCTCAAGGAGTACGGTAAGTCTCCACCCCATACTCCTTCCCACACTCCAATTCGTCTAGTGCCATGAAGGTTGACAATAACCACAGATGAACTAATGAACAGAATCCAAATCTACGTCTCCCTCAAAGCGCCCACAAGCCGCAACGTTAAAAGCTTCCTGGACTGGTTCCAAGACCACAAACCCCTCTCGCACGAAGAATCCACCTTCCTAGAGCACGCCGACGATTTCGTCGCCATTTCCGACGGGCAGGAAAGCGGATGGCTCGACGGCGTCATCGAAGACACCCTCAACATCTGCCTCCCCAGTAACCTCATGAAAGTACTTCCCCCCCATTCCCTCCTCCCTCCCCCTTCCACTCACCCCCTCACTCACCACCCCTTTCCCACAACAACAGAAATTCTTCACCTCTCCCACCCAACGCACCCGCACCGACGACGCCCACCTCCACCTCTGCAGCAAAGCGCGCATCGACATCGCCGTCCGCCTCGTCCTCGTGCTCACGACCGTCGCGCTCCTGGTCGGTCCGTCCGCGGTGCTGTTCTTCGTGCCCGGACGCGGCTCGTTGAAGATCTGCCTCATCATGGCGTTTACGCTGCTGTTTGCGGCGGCGCTGAGCGTGTGTACGAAGGCGAAGAGGCATGAGATGTTGGCTGCTACTGCTACGTGAGTTTTTTTGTTTTTTGAAAGAAAAAAAAAAGGGGGGGGGGAGGGGGGGGGGAGATGTACGGTCATTTATCTCGGCTTTAATTGATTGATTAATTGGGGGGCACAAACTATTCACAACCCTCCCTCAACCCTTTCCCTCCATCCCCCTCTATCCCTCTCCACCCCCCTCCAACCCCTTCCCCTTCCCCTTCCCCTTAACCCCTCAACCATCCCCTCCATCATCCACCAAAACTCCCCTCTAACACACACAAAACAGCTACGCCGCCGTCCTCGTCGTCTTCCTCGGAAACTTCAATCCTACTCCTCCAGCAAATTGACGTGAGCGTTGGGATTTGGATGGGTATTTGGTGGAGCGACGAGAAATGGTGAGGGAGGTGGTGGTGAGGTGGTGGTGAGGGGGTTTTGTTGGTGTAGGTGTGGGTATCGGGGATGGAGGTGGGGATGGGGTGTGGAAAGCCATGGGGAAAGGGTGTGGAAAGGAGTGGGGAAAGGGTGTTGAAAGGGGTGTTGGAAGGAGAGGGGGGATGGGAGGGGGATGGGATGAGGATGTGGATGAGTAGTGTGGGAGAGTGGTGTGGGGATGGGAATGTGATGGGTGCATGAGTGGATGATGATGATGATGACGGTACTTAGGCACGATTGGTGTATGTGATGAGGGAATGAAAGATGAAGGTGAGCTACGTATGGAAATAGGTTGATATGATGAGACCACGTTATGTTGTATTATGTATATCAATCACATAAACAGTCTCTAATTGAACAATTCCCTATTCTATTCTATGGATATCTTACATCGCTTTTGTGAATCACAGCCGGAATATATTGTAGTCGTGTTTCTAAGAAGTAAATCAACGACTGCCGCCAGAGTTCAAATTTCACGACGAAGTTATTGAACATATATCCAAGGAACTTGAATCGCATAAACCGAATGCCGCATATGTGGGTATCTATCTAGATGACTATATCGATAAGCTTTTGACACGAATTCACATGGTGTTGCTTGAGTCTCTTTCTAAGAGATCACAATTTCACCATCCCAACATGCTCATCCGGCAACCAAAACACCACCTCTCTATCCGCACTGGCCATCATGTTGTACCGCGGATTCCACTCGGCGACCCTCATGGGAACTTTGCACGGCAGCGAACACATCGGTTTCAGCTGCCGCGTCTCCACCTCCACCTGCCCCTGCGTATCCCACACGATCGCGTCCCTGTCCCCTCCACTGCCACCGATGAGATATCTGCCGTCGGCGCTGAAGCAGACATCGCCCTGTCCCAAGTGCCCCGGCTGACCGGGCGGGGGGCGCAGGTTCGCGGGATGTGCGACGGAGCGCGGACAGTGGGCTTTCAATTGCCCGTCGAAGGCGTCGAGGAGGAGATGACCGGTGCTGCTGTTTGAGGCCAGTAATAGGGATTTGCCGTCGTTTGAGAACTCGAGTTTCGTCCAAGGAGGGGTGGGTGCGGCGGCTTGCTGCGGCGTTAGGTAGGGGCGCATGTCGAAGGTTGCGAAGGGGGGTTTGTCGTAGTTCCTTAGATCGTAGAGGAGTATGCTATGGGTAGAGGCGGAAGCGATGGCTATTACCGTCGCGGAAGGATCGTAAGCGGCCAGATATGGTGTGGAGAGGTTGAGGCGGGCTTGTGGGGATGGCGATTGGAGGTTCCATAGGCGAATGGTGTTGTCGAGGGAACATGAAAGGAAGGTATCTGAGGCCGGACAAAGCGTCAGTGATGTGACGGGCGCGGTATGCCCTCTGAAATATCGGAGGAATACGTTGTCGTGGGTGGACAGGTAGCGTATGGCATCGTCTTCTTTGGTGGATGCGTAGATTATGGAGGTGGGATGATGTGTGAAGCGGGCAAGGTGGGCGCCGTACTTCTGTGAAAGAAGAGTCTTTACGGGTTTGCCTTCTTGCGCGTCATAGAGGAGGAGGGAATCGGCGCTTGTTGCGGCGAGAAGGAATTCTCCCTTGTCATCGAAGTCGAGGGAGGTTATGTGGGCATTTGAGGGGGAGAGTTTGAATTGCTGTAATCTTGGTCAGCTCCAAGCTGGAAGCGACTGGGCAGCACTTTCAGACCGACCTTGGTTGGGCGGAACGTCCCAATAACTTCGGCGGTCTTCTGCGTAGGGAGCGGACCTCCAGGAGGTGGAGGTGGGACGACGAGAGGCCCAGCCATGGTTGGGTTCTATTCAGCGACCACTGTTTGTCGATCAGGGGCAAAATCTGCCTGTACTGGCATTCCTCCGCCTGTACGTAGGCCGAATGTGCATGGCAAGCAGCATAGTCATACCAATTGTGTTATGAGAATTCCCCGTACGCGCCAAGACCACTTTGAGCCCTCCCGCTAAGATAAGATTAGAACATTACTCGCTCCCAAACAATATGATTTCCCAGAAAGAATTACTCGTGCGAAGCATCATTGCTAAGAGACCCTAAGTGAGATACAGACTATGTTCACATCGTTTTGAATTGACTGCCTGAACTTCGCATGTACAGTAAGTATTTGTACCTGGCTTTTTCCTCTCCAGGATGATCGACACGGGGACTAGAACTAGGCTAGATTAGAGCTAGCAGAAGAGGGTCTTTCGCAGGAAATTGAGATGCCAGTCATCGTAGGATCCTGTTTGCTCACTAAGCTTACGAGAACGATCGTGCATCCTGGGGCGGATGAGCAATGGCAGTGGAGGTGCTCCGATAACCCTCAACATGGCCCTGAACCCTGTGCTGCCTTAAAAGACCCGCAAATCCTGAAGTCTCCCGGAGTCCACTGCTTGAGAAACGCGCCGAAGAGATGGCCACTACCACGGGGTGTGCAACAATGCATGCCTGGTCATTCATGGTATTACCGCTAATCAAAATACAGAGCATTCCTTGCTGGTGGTGTGGCCGCCTGTGGAGCTGTGACCGTCACTCATCCTTTCGAGACCGTGAAGATTCGGTGAAACCCCCAAAGCCCCACAGCTACCAACTACCGATTCTGATACCTGAATCATCCAGGCTGCAATTACAGGGCGAACTCCAATCCAAGAAAGATGCGCCACGACTATACCGAGGAGTCTTTCACGGCGTTAGCACCATCCTCAAGAACGAAGGGCCGAAGGGTTTGTTTCGAGGCATCGGAGCAGCAGTAGGCCACACATAACACATTCTTAAGTGTAGAAACTGAATATATCCTGCAGTACGTGTATCAGATGATTCTCAATGGCTGCCGGCTGGGCTTTTACGAACCTCTCCGCAAAGGCGTCACAACTGTGATCTTCAAGGATGCCAATGTCCAATCCCTGGGAGTGAACATCTTTTCCGGTGCTGCTTCCGGCATGCTCGGTGCGGCCGCTGGATCCCCCTTCTTCCTCGTCAAGACACGGCTCCAGTCATATTCTCCCTTCCTCCCGGTTGGCACTCAGCATGGATACAAGAACGCGGTAGACGGCTTGGGGAAGATAAGTCGCAACGAGGGTATCAAGGGTCTTTATCGAGGCGTAGGAGCAGCAATGGTGAGGACGGGCTTCGGAAGTAGTGTACAGCTGCCGACCTATTTCTTTGCAAAGAGGAGGCTGGTGAAGCACCTGGGCATGGGAGAAGGCCCGGCGCTGCATCTGGCCAGTAGCGCATGCAGTGGCTTCGTAGTTTGCTGCGTGATGCATCCACCAGGTATGTCTTCTGCGTCTAAGGATGCTATCGGTCGCTGACCCAAATGCGTGAAGACACCGTCATGTCAAGGATGTACAACCAGACCGGAAATCTGTATAGCGGCGTCTTTGACTGCCTCGTCAAGACTGTCAAAACCGAGGGTGTCTTGGCCATCTACAAGGGTTATTTTGCTCATTTGGCCAGGATATTACCTCACACCATTTTGACATTAAGCTTGGCGGAGCAGACCAACAAATTCATGCGGAAGGTCGAAGACCGAGTGTTACCGGCCACAGTAAAGGAGAAGATATAGGAATCATATTAACGCTTGCATAGAATTGGATGAGAACGCATCAGCACGGAGTAGTAGATAGGGTTGCGTACTGCATAGCGTCTGAATACAAGCACGTTGGGCAGTAGAGCATCGCATTGGGAAATGACAATTGGACAATATGGCAATAGAGATGGGCCTATTCCAACTTGAAGGCCAGATCCTCTTCCACTACGCCAGAAAAATCTTGGGAGGCGTTTACCAGGACCCACCATATAAATCATCGGTACTCTGGAATTACGGATGAAAAAGGCCATACCGGGATGGTATAGGAGACACCCCTTAGAAAAGCGTCCTGGGAAGAGTTGTCGTTTCGGATCCAGGGGTATCCATAAGTGATTTTGGCAGTGTCGGCATAGAATATGTTGATAACCGTATCATTTGATCATAAATAGGCATGTCTTCAATCGGCAAAGCCCATCATATGCTCAATTGGGGTCAAAGATCTGCAACAATGATACCTTGGCCATAATATCGAGTAAAATGGAATCATGTTGTCTTATAGTAGGCGGGCAGCGTTGTTTAGATAGCAGAACATACTGATCGTACCTAAGTACGCAATCGAGGCTCTAGTCGATCTGAATGGTTACTTCTTAAGTTCGATAGCTAGCAGTCGAAAGCTAGCCAATGCCTTGGCGATGAGATCGTACCTTGCATGACGGCCGATTAGTCTTGGCGCGAAGTAACGTGACGATAACAAAAGACGCGCCAAAGTTTTGCATATCCATCTGCGCTTCACGTGTTCCTTCTTTGTTCACGACACCAACACACCCAACCCCAAACCAACTTCCTCAGTCCGTTCCTGTTTCGCCTCCATATCACTACTGTACTCTATATCACATACTTAAACCATGGCAACTCAGATTACGCCTTCGAAGCAGGTACGATTCCACATCCGCCACCCCACTATGCTGCTGTCCCATTGCTGATACCGCTCAATCGCAGGCATCTTCTGACCTGGCGAACCTCAAGATGGTCGATTCGCCTGCAAAGAAGCTTACCATTGACCACATGGACAAAGAGAACCTCCCAGCCAACATTCCCACACCCATCATGGATGACCTTGCCGTCAAGAAGCCAATCACGGAAATATTTGACGAGAAGAAGAAAGAAATATCAGTCGTAGCTCCCACGATCAAGTCCCTAGAAGCAGATGAGCCCCTACTGCAAGTGAATCCTCACCGCTTTGTTCTCTTCCCCATCAAGTATCATGAGGTTCGTGTCTGCCCTGCGCGTCACGCGTTAAGTGCTTTTCCTAGTCCTCTGCTAACACTTCTTCAACCTTCAGATATGGCAAATGTATAAGAAAGCCGAAGCTTCATTCTGGACTGCCGAAGAGATCGATCTTTCTAAAGACCTCCATGACTGGAATAACCGACTTAATGATGACGAGCGCTACTTTGTCTCCCATGTGCTGGCATTCTTCGCTGCCTCAGATGGCATTGTCAATGAGAATCTGGTCGAACGATTCAGTGGCGAGGTTCAGATACCTGAGGCACGCTGTTTTTACGGCTTCCAGATTATGATGGAAAACATACACTCCGAGACATACTCTCTGCTCATCGATACATATATTAAAGAGCAGAAGCAACGCACATATCTTTTTGACGCAATAGACACGAGTAAGCTATGACCACTCGAGACCTCATTAGCATTATTGACGCGTCACAGTACCTTGCATTCGCAAGAAAGCCGATTGGGCCCTCAAATGGATCTCTGACAAGAGCTCCACATTCGCCCAGAGACTTGTGGCTTTTGCTGCTGTCGAGGGTATCTTCTTCAGTGGTTCCTTCGCATCTATCTTCTGGCTCAAGAAGCGTGGTCTCATGCCTGGTCTCACTTTCTCCAACGAGCTGATATCGCGCGATGAGGGTATGCACACCGATTTCGCCTGCCTGCTCTTCTCCCACTTGAACAACCGCCCAAGCAAGCAAGCCGTGCAAGATGTCATCACCGAGGCAGTCACCATTGAGCAAGAGTTCCTGACGGAAGCATTACCGTGCGCGTTATTGGGCATGAACGCCAATCTGATGAAGCAATACATTGAGTTCGTTGCCGATCGTCTACTTCTATCGCTCGGCAACACGAAATACTATAAGGCTACCAATCCGTTTGACTTCATGGAGTCGATCTCTCTGGCTGGCAAGACCAACTTTTTCGAAAAGCGCGTCGGTGACTACCAGAAGGCTGGTGTAATGGCAAGTACCACTAAGAAAGAGGCAGTGGAAGGCGAAGTGGTCAAAGAGAACGCGAATGGTGGGGATTTCGCCTTTGATGAAGACTTTTGATTCCCAAATTTACTCTTACTTGTCACGGTCGATTGTACAATACACTCCTCTTTTGTCCACGTTACATATTTGTTTTTTTGTCGAGTGCATAACATTGCTGGCGTTTGGGTGGGGAGGAGGCAACCTTTGGAAATTGGCAGTGAGCATAGCATAGGATAGTTAATGAAAAGCATTGATGACGCCCTGAATCACAAGAAGCAGGCTCACCAGATACCAGAGGCATGCTACTCTGTAGGGCGAACTCACCAGCTATCATGGTAGATCGGTAATGCTTCCTTCAAGGTATTGACCACACATTTCACTTGTCCTCATGTGTTGGTGCCAAGCTTTCCCAAGAGTTGTGAGTACGCTAGAATAATTCTAGCTGCTGGCTTGGCATATATTACTCCGTAGCAATGCTGCTTTGACTAATGTCGGAGTAGTCAACCAACTCCTCAATATGCCCTCAAACGAGACCAAGACTAATGCCACCTTCGACACCGATTTCTACGCCCTCCTTGACATAAGCTTTGAAGCCTCCCAGAAAGAACTCGACCGAGCCTGGCGGAAAACAGCCCGGAAATACCACCCAGACAAAGTTGGCAATGACCCAGTTGCAAAGGAGAGGTTTCATCTTGTGCAGATCGGTTACGATCTACTTTCAGACCCTGCAAGCAAAGCGCTCTACGACAATGCTCGGAATGCGAGGCTACAGCGGAAGAGGCAGAGTGAGTTATTTGAGGGAAGAAGGCGGCAGATGAAAGATGATCTGGAGGCAAGAGAACAGGGTGTCAAAAGACCGAGGGAAGAGGACGATGAGGAAAAACTAGAGAGGGAGATCCGGCGGTTGGCGGAGGATGGCAAGAGGAGGCGGAAGGAAAGGGAGGATACGTTGAGGAAGGAGATGCAGAGGGAGGCTGAAATGGACAGTGGCGCGAAGACTTCAGGATCAGACACTCCTCACCAAAATGGCGCTCCGAATGCGCAGTCAGGTGTATCCGAGCTAGACCGAACAGTCAAAGTCCGATGGCCTGTCGAAGGCGAAGGCGGCTCCATAACAGCAGATCACGTCAAACAAATGTTCTCGAAATTCGGCAAGATCGAGAGCGCAGATGTTCTCAATCCAAAGATGTCACGTCTGGGGAAAAAGCAAAAGAAACAGCTCGCAGTCGTCTGCATGATACAGTATAAGTCTGTGGTAGGGGCTCACGCTGCCGTTGAAGATTTCCCGAAACAAGAGGGTTCGGAATGGGAATTCTACGACTCGGTCTTCTGGGCCGCGAACAAGGAACCGGACTTCCTCAACCCGCGGCAATCGGAGGGAGCAACTACAATTTCGACGCCATCAACGCCCACAGCTCGTTCCACGCAGCAGCGAATAGATTCCGCCACCAGCATCAAATTCTCGACGCCAATAGCCTCTCCACACTTGAACGGAGACGGCCTCAAGAAGAAACCGTCCTTTGCATCGTTTTCGCCAGCGGCAGCTGGCACACCGAAGAGTTCGCCGTTTGGGAAGGGGCTGGGGGTCAATAGTCCGAGTCTGGAGGAGATGACGATGATACGCCTGAAGAATGCGGAGAAGAGACGGTTGGCGGCGGAGATTGAGAAGCGGGATGCGGAAGAAGATGCGGCTGCTGCTGCTGCGGTGAAGCGGGGAGTTTTATGATTAAGGAAAAATATGGAACGGAATGGGAGTTTTGGATTGTGGAAGATACCCAGCCGAGCTTACAGCCAGCATTTGAATATCCTACTAGGAGAATGTATTTCTTATGACTAATGCTATCCAGACATGGCCTTCCCGCCATCGCCCCGATGTGAACTCTGAGCCTTGGCTCTCTCCTTATGCCAATCAGGAATATTTGCCTCTATGCGAAACTCCTCGCTTTGTCCTCCCTCTTCCGATTCGCATGCCACCTTGAATTCATGTTCAGGACTCCAAGTATTACCCTCAGTAGTCAGCACCGCATCAGTCATGACCTCCAATCGACACAGCGCCAGCCCAAAATTGCCCACGCCCGCGAGCCACTTGCCAGCACTCCGCCCCTTCTTATCCACCCTGCTGATATTTGCACCTCTTGGCGGCAGCGGCCATGTCTCATATTCTGCCAACCTCGACCGTTCTCCGGCATCACATATCACCACAGGCAATATCCTCTTCCTCACCACCCCAGTGTGATGTGTCCGGATCGTCAGTTCCTGCCCGACATAGCAACCTTTCCGGAAATCGATGCCGCCCATGTAATCAATATTGCTCTCTTGCGGTAGTGCCAACTCTTTCAAGATCTCCCCCTGGCCTTCCGCGACCCCCATCATCATCCTTCGTAGCTCATAGGAAACCAAAGTGGCCTCTCCTCCGTTTTGAGGCGGTTCTTTGCGCGAAGCTACCACTCTGTAGCCCATGCCTGGCGCCCTATTGTCTAAACACCAGACATCACTCCCTTCGAAGTCATTCCGATCAGACCATGTAGTCCACACACCCCACTCTTCCTGCTCCAAGACTCGTATACCAACCTTCGCTCTCAACTTGAAGCGTCTCAGATGTTTCGCCAAGTTCTCTGCCTCGTTTGCGTCGACTTCGATAAGGAATCCTGGATCGTCTGAGTCGAGCCCCGATACCGTATTCTTATATTTCTTGGAATGGGTGGTGGGATAGATGAATACATCGTAGAGGACTCGACCAGCCGCATTGAGGAAGGCACTATAATGGCCACTGGTAGTGGATGAGGAAGGAATGTTCGATGTTATGAGACCTTGGAGGAAGTGGGGGGCGTCTTGGCCGTAGAGGGAGACGAGGCGGCGCGTTGGGAGGTGAGCGTACTTGGATGAGGGTGGGGGCGGTGGCCTAGGAAAGGACGCGGTGGAGGAGAGATGGCGGCGTGATGAGGCAGATTGTATTTTCAGACAGCGCGTGCATTGTTGTAGAACAGAGTAGTTTTTGGAAGGAGGCATTTGAAAAGGTGTTGCGGAGTTTGCGGAGATCATGGTCGAGGCGGAAGGGGCTATGTATTATTGGACTCCGTATGAGTGCTAGCGCTGTAATGTAATCGCTTAACATACGAAAGGAGGTTCTTCTGTTCGATTTCTTACATACTGAATGTACAGGTAAGCTGGCATTACATTGAATACATGGGCTTTATTAATCTATTGTGGATGTGTGTCGCCAGGATGGCTTGGCTTAAGGGGATAATGTCGGCTACACTCTCGGAAATTGGTTCCCTATTGTTGATTGAGTTTGACTGAAAGCATGCCTGTTGAGATCGCACTTGCTTCTTCTATCAAGCATCTCCAGGATGCAGGAGCACGAGAGAGGCACTGCTAATGATAATCTCGGTCCAATCACACCTGTATAGAGTCCTTTTCGCTACCCTTTGCTACTTTTCCTATCGGCAACCTCTTAACTTTTTTACTCGACGTCTTCCTACTCTACATAGATCGCTACGCTAGCCTTACTTCCTATCTTTATCAGTGAAGAACATTTCGAGCAGCCTCGATATCTACCTCCTCCATATTTCACATGAATGCGCAAAGCTTTCGTACGAAGAACGACACCATCACGGATCTTGAAAAAGATGGCGGCAGAATCGATACCCTCAGTATCTTCCGTGAGCAGATTGGCATCACAGATGTACTCGAATTGGGACCTCGCTCTTCCAAACGAAAAGCACCCAACATCGGTATCTACAATCGGGTAGCGACAGAGGAACGAGAAGCCAAGATTCAATACATCTTCAGCGCTCTACTGATAAACATTTGCCTGTTAGCTCAGGTGGTGTTCGCCTCTGCTTTGACCGCTCTGGGTGCCGGCAATGGCTCGCATACCCAGATCACCATTCTCGGCGCAGCCAACACTGTGATCGCTGCACTGCTTACGTTTACAAAGGGTCAAGGCCTGCCAAATCGGCTGCGCCAGTACCAGTGTAGCCTTCGGAAAGTGCGGGAGTATATCGAGCAAAGGGAGCGTGAATTTGCTCAGCTTGACTGCAAACTGGACATCAACACCGAGATCAGTCTAATCAAGGAAATGTATGAGGATGCTCGGCAGAACGATGGTGAGTTAAGAGGCTTTGCGTATACGCATTGATCATGTTGCCCCTCGCGGTGAGTAAAATAATTCGGACACTTTGGTAGGGACCTCAGTTAAAAGTGTCCGAATTATTTTGCTCACCGCGTGCCTACCAGCATGCTACAAGACATAGTTTTGTGATTTAATGGACCGCCCTGACTCTTGCGTCTTCTAGAGAACAACGATCCAAGTACCTACCATTCACCTGCAGCCTTCTCTACCAAAGACCGATCACCGGTATTGGAAGGGCCGCAAGAAAGATCGTTCAGACAAGCGAACCCTGCCGCTCGCCCCACAGCTCAGACGGAAGGACTGAAAGACGAGGAAGATATAACTGCAGCAGCGTCTAGACGTGCACAAGCAGACGTAAGGATCCCTTGATGTTAACTAATGTCGACTCTAACCATTGGTCTATAGCCACAAGCACAAATGGCGCCTGCAGACTCCGAGAAATGGAGAATTGCCTCATCCGTTGCAGACAGACTCGTTTCCAGCAAACACCCTTGGTAAGCTCTGGGTGGAGCAAGCACGTCGCACTTGTCTTGCTCCTCTTAGCATCATGTAGACCTTTCGATAAAGTCTCTCTGATTTCAAATCATAAGAACAGGATTCACAGATTTACCCTTGCTGAATGAATTCATAGCACGATTTGGACTCATGCAGCATCTAACTGATGCTCTGAGCTTCGCCATGCAATACCAGGGATCGTTCGCACGAGAGGCTAACTTTTCCCCAACTCTCCACATCCTTTGACTACCATTCGAGTACTCCACGAGGACTTCTTTTCCTCGTCGAGTAGTCTCATACTATGTCCTATCGTGTCCGCATCTCTTCGTCTCTCCTGGTTGAGGAATTCTAATCTACGTATTATACTATTCGCATGTGTGAGCTCGATGTACGCCTCTATTCTCAGAAAATCTCTATAGTAATCTTCGATCATATCCTCAACCATTGGCATAAAACTCCACCTCCATCAATCCACCCGCCTCCTTTCCCCAAAGCGCGAACACCAGACATACCTACATCGCCTGCCACCAATTCCATCCCCGCCGCGTGCAGCAGACCCTTCTCACAAACACACCCCTATCCAAGCACATAATGCCACCTCCACTCCCACACAAGACACTACAAAACCCGAATCCAAACTCCCAACCCAAAACCAGTTATCAAAAACATTCGACACATCACCACCAGAATTCCCAAAATGTCCACAAAACCCGAGGAAGAAGGCGCATATGCACACTACGAAAACGGGCAATAGATTTTGAAGCGCACTTAGTGCACACTATATTGAAGTGGGGTTCAACTCCGGACAGTCACCCACTCACCCACAGTCACCTTCTGACTAAAGTACTATACTATTGGTTGATATTCCGCTTAGTAATACTCCCACTTGACCTTGTTTACATTCTAACGTGCTGACTTACCTGCGATATCTACTATAACATAATTTAATGATAAGAAAGGCCTCGCTATTCCTAACGCTCACCGACGCGCTCTAACTGGCGAAGTAGTCAATAGTGATAAAGCTAGTAGGCTCCGCTATCAAGACTTAGTATGCTTTCACACAACGCTTTTAAATGAGCAGTGCGACATATTACTACGTAGGTCTATGTATATTATATGCGACAAGTATCTATCTACAATAATGTGCCATCCTGGTTGGTATGCTTAGTCAGAAGGTAACTGTGGGAAGGTGACTGTCCGGAGTTGAACCCACTATATTATATTGGATTGGGAAGGGGCTGGCTACGTGATGCAAGGGCGGTAGATGTATTGGGTTGGGGTGTGAGAGATGAGGCGGTGGGGAAAGGAGGGGGGGGGGGTGAGGGAGTGGAGATGGTGGAGGGTGGAGGGTAAGATGAGGTTGGGGGGGGGGGGATAGCAGGGGATGGGAAAGGAGAGGAATTAGGTAGGGTGGAGGAGGGAGGGGGGAAGAATTTGGGAAGGGTAGGGAGATGGAGGACTCGGCAGGGTGGGGAGGTGGATGATTCGGCGGCTAGGGATTGTTGGTGGCATAGGATTGGAGAGGGTGAGGAGAAGGTACAAAAAATGATAGTCATTACTGGTTGAAAGATACGATTATGAATGATATTTGGCGGTTGAAGATTGAGATACAGATCGGTTTTGCAAATTCGTTTGCAGCCTTATTATAATTGATCTGAACTGACCAACGACGTTCCATGTCTTGTACCGAGCCTCTTTCGTGAGGGAGGGAATTGGCAGCTATTATATAGTGCTTCCGTTGGGTAGGAACAACGTCAAACGAGGGCAACTGCATCACTTCCAATTGTTCGCTTGGACAAGCTATCAAAGGGATCCGTTCCAACATATATTTCATATCGCACATCAAAAAGAGATTTTCAATTACCTCCCACCCTCAAGAACCCTGTTCAGATACCCAAGCAGGAAGCTCTTATCCGCAGGCGCAGCCCTCAAAGCAGGTGTTGGCTTCCCGCCAAGTCCTAAACTCTTGCCATCGCCCATGGCATTATTGATGCTACCAGTCCCCAAAGGGAGTTTTGGAGAGGGTCCAGGGTTAGGCTTCGAATTATGAGAGAGCTCTCCAACCGACTGAGTGAGTCGCGCAAAAGCGGCCTCAGCTTGTTCTTGCGGTGAAGGTCCTGTCAAAGGACTTATCAACGCGGACAGATCGATAGTACTGGTTGGAGCAGCTGAGGGAGGGGAGACATCTGGAGATGGTTTGGTGAAGAGTGCGAGAATAGACTTTTTATAATCCGTAGGCTGTGTAGGGCGACTATGTGGAAGCGTGTTGATCGTTGGAGAAGGCAGAGGCTGGATTGGTGATGGTTCGTTTGAGTCATCCACGTGTGCTGGGCGGCGAAGGATCTGGGGATGGAAGGACTTTGAAGGCGCTTCTTGGGCTTTGATATTAGGTGGTGGAGGTGGCTTCTTGATGGGGGTGACAAATGTCTCTATCGTAGGAGCGCCAACTTTCTGCTGTTTTACTGCTGCCTCATCTCTAGCAGCAAGATTGAGAACTCGGCCGGAAGGGCCTCCTTGCGCGCTTGCCGGACGAGCAAGAATCTTGACTGGGGAGCGCTTTGGCGATTTGGTGCGATCCATCTGAGAGCCAGCTTGCTTGGCATCTTTCGAGGCCTCCGCTACCAGATCAAAATGAGGCACATCAAGTGGCCCGTTGACCGTGGCAGAGACAGCGGGTTTCTGGAGCTTCCCAGACTTTTTTCGAGCACGTTTCTCGAGTCTTACGGAGCCGCCACAGTTTGAATTAGGAGTTTCGGCATATGAAGGCTCATCCGTTTTGGATGGTTCCCTGGAGTGACCAGGAGTTGTTGGTAGTGCGGAAAGCTCGACTGGCGTCGAGGGAAGCTGTAAAGTTGTACCTGCATGCTTCAATGGCTTCGCGGGTGTGTTGGACGAGGTTCGGAACAGATCCAACAGCTTGCCGTGATACTCGGATGTTGGCTCATTAGTCTTCTTTGGCTTTGCGAACCGAGTAGTTGCCGATACCTGAGGCGGAACGAACATGTTGGTTGGTTGTGAGCCTCGTCGCGGCTTCTCTTGGACTGGAGCTTGCACGGTCTCTTTACTTTCTTGACGAGCTTCGGAATTTTGCACAATTTGTAGAGTAAGAGCTGTTGCGTCGGCTGGCAGAGACGTGTTGATTGGCACCTCCACTTCCCCAATGACCTCAGCAGCTTTCGCTTTTGGACCAGTCTTAAAAAGACTCAGTAGTGCAGAAGACTGTGCATTAAGATTTGGCGGTGGGAGATTGCTGGCACGAGGTATTGAAGAAGGTTGACTACCAGAGACTTGAGCATACTGGGCGAATTGAGGGTCGCCGGTACGCTGGTACGGCGCCATATTTCGGGAAATCTCATTTGCCCTATTATTTGGCTTGTTGTGTTTAGTACTGGGGTTGCGAGGCACAAGCTGAGCAGGCTCTTGTGGGGTTGGAATAGACCGTATCTGAGGAAGACGCGGTTGCTGTGCTTGCACCATCACCATTTGATTCTGAAATGGGGACGTGGACGGAGGAGTGATTGAGGAGAAGCGGTGAGGTTGATGTCGAGGGTGCGGTGGCGATGAAGGTACCCAGGGTTGCTCAATGACGTGCTCTATAGGCATTTGTGGAAGCTGTGTTGCTTGTGCAGGCTTGCTTTGCAGTAGGGCGAGCAAATTATTCGCCTTCGGATTGCTAACGAGCTCAGGCGCTGGTGTTTTCAGGACCGTTTCGGAAGTTTCACGTGGGACCGATGGTGCCAGTGGTACGCCTAGGAGGTCCTTGAGTTGAGCTACTACTGTGTCCCTGGTGACTGCTCCAGCCTCCACAGCCTCAGGCAGATCGGTGACTCTGACTGGCTCTGCAGATTGCCGAAGACCGTCTAGGAGCCTCGCCATTTCCCTAGTTGGAACACCTGCGACCGCTTCCTCTGCATCGTGGAGATCTTCAACGGCCAATACCTCTCCAGCTCTGGCAGTAGGGCCAGCTACTGCTACGCTGGATTGCCGGACCTTGTCCACCTTTCTCTGACCAGCGATGAATTTCTTCAGTCGCGGTAGGAACGGTGCAACCATGTAGAACCTGTTGGCACTCAGGGCAAGGTCCGCTCCTTGACCCTCTTGTTGCGATTTCTTCTTCTTTAACGTGGGTAGTTCATTCAGTTTCCACCATTGAATCTTACTGATTTCCTTTCGTGTCCGAGGCTCAAAGTATGTGTCCATTGGAACTCCTCGAAAGACAAAAAGCTTCATGTTCTGCTCCCGCAAATCCATTTCAAAAGACTCCATCTCTTCTTCCTTACCGACCAAGCCAGCAGCTTTGATGTCGTACCCCGTCTCCTCGTAGACCTCCCTTATTGCACAATCCAGGTCTGGCTCGTCCTTGTTGATCTTCCCTCTTGGGAAACTCCAATTCGCGCCCTTCTTCCAACCCTTGACCAACACCACCTCATCCATTTTTTCATTAAGCATGATTGCTCCACGTACCGGCACCCTCGTCTTGTATGATAGGAATTCTGCAAAAGCTTGGAGGTGCTCATCTGATGAAAAGTCCGAGAACATCGGGCAATGTCGGAAAAACTTGAGGGAGAAGTTCTTGAGATTGAGAGGTTCCAACTCTGGATCCAGAGGGCGAATGAAATCTTCGTAGAACCATTGTGCTTCCTCGACTTGAAAGCATATCCGTTCGACAGATTCGAGCTCCTCAGTGGGGAGGTTTACTATGAAGCGTACGCATAGGTCATCCAGCCCTGGGTGAAGAAGGGATTAGCATTGATGAACGAGATGGTTACTAACATGATAGGGTTGACATCTTGGTCACAGGAGGGCAATGAGAGAAGGGCCTTTCTTGCTGCTCGATGAAGTACGCGCGGTGTCGGGGACTTACAATCTTCTAGCTGCATCCTCTTCTCTGTCATCTTGGTCTCTTTGCCTTAGCATTCTACCGTTGACTGGGCAGCGGGTCGAGTCACCCAGGTCTGCTGCTCAATGATAGCCAGCTAGCGACAAATTGGAGCGTTATAACTTGCTGGGACGGTACAGCCACAACACTGTCCCGGATGTCGCTACCAATTGTGTCGATCTAGAACAGTTGATGGCTTTGAGCTAGAGTTGAGCGGTGACGTGTTGGTTGCAAGGGATACTATTGATGATGAATATGGACGGAGAAGAGCCGGCCTCGGGCATAGTGAAGCTGTTCGACTGAGTGGCTGTGCCCGTAAGGCTGAGGCGGTGCATCTGTGGCGCAAATAATGGAGCCGTTCCTCGCCAAGACCAAACATCATCGTGTGAGTGAAGAGAAGTAGCAAGTTGCGCCATAGTACGCTGTATATTGACTCTAATGTGACAGTTTGCAGCAGAACTTGTGTTTCGAAGCAGAGTGGATTGTCATGAATCAAGAGTTTCACAAGTCATAAATCACTGATGGATAGTAAGGTATACCGCAACAACAAGTGAAACAAAGGATACAAACGCGAACGAAGCCCAGCTGCAGCTAAAACCTTAGCTTAGGGATAACCGCCGCTAGCAACATTTTTTCGTAAATAGAAGCATCGTCATCTGCCAACGAATAGCAGGGTCTAGGCGAGCATGCCAAACAAGATCTGTAACGCGAGCACTTATAATATGTCTGCTCCCAACCTCCAATCCAAAAGGATCATCCTCCTCTGCGACCTCCTTAACCCTACAATAGCTCCTCGGTACGCACGCATCTGATCTTTCGCGACGTGACCGCATTCGACCTTTGTCTTTTCAGTGAAAGGAATTCCGTTCGTGTTACCAGGAGCAACAAATTCTCAATTAAACCACTGTCCCTCCATTCTTGCCTCCACAACCGATCACCGCACACAACAACAATACTTCCTATTGAAGTACATCACATATACAAATCACTTAGCCAAGATGGCGGACAAGATAGCGTTGAAGTACGGCAAGAAGTACTTGAACAAGAAGCTGGGCAAATCATCTGCGGTGGAAAACGGTGGCGGTGTGAGTTTTCGTCAACAACTGGTAGTCCAACAGCCCAAGTCTAACGTCGGCATAGGATCCATACAAGTACACATCAAAGACGGGAAGGAAGAACAAAAAAGATCAAAAGTATTTCGAAGCTGAGCTTCACATACCGAGAGAGGACGCGATAGTGCTCGCAAAGCTTATGAAACGCGCGAAACTCATCGACGGCTTCCGTATAGGCCCAATGAGACTAGGTGTGGGTACTCTGATCGGATTCGTCCCTGCGTAAGTCGTCAACGTCCACGTATCGTACGTACAACGTACTAACATGTATGTTAGAGCTGGAGATGCTATCGATGGGTTGCTAGCTATGTCAATTGTCAAGTCCGCTGGCAACGTAACCGGGGGCTTGGATAAGAAGATCCGTGCAAGGATGGTCAGCAATGTCGTTATTGAAGTGATGATCGGCCTCGTGCCTGTTCTTGGCGACTTCGCAGATGGTTTTTGGCAAGCCAACACCAAAAACGTGCTCCTGCTCGAGGCAGTGCTCGCACAGCGTGCCGTGGACCTTGCAGAAAAAGCTAAACTAGACGCTGAGGACGGTGGACATGCACTGGATGGCAATCACGTCACCACCAACGGTCGTCACGATTATGAAGCGCACCCCTATCGTCAAAATACAGCGCACGCTGCGCGAGCCCCGGGTCGCAACAGCCACGTATACACCGACGGTACCTACGATGACGAATCACCATCAGGTCTACCTCCCGGCTACGACCAACGACATGCCGGCGTCCATCAACGTCTACAAGCAAAAGAGTCTGCAAGAAAGGCGCAACCTTCCCAGAATGGTGGTGGTGGCGGTTGGCTGAAAAGACTGCAGAGTATTGGGGAGGGAAACCAAGATGCGGCACCGGCTCAACCGCCACGACCGGCACGGGATGCTCGTGATAATGGGGCGTTCAGATGATGGATATGCTGCTCCAGCTCGATCAGGCCATACAGCTCGCCACCAAGTCGGAAATTTCTAGAGTGGTGCGGTGAGCATGGAACACCCCGAACGGAGAGGTGGTCAAGCGAACAGGGGTGCATAGCGATGGAGTTGGGCGTTGCCAAGATACCAGTTGCTACAGTGTCTTCCGTCACTTTTTCGGCCCGAGGATTCCATCATTAGATACTTTACCAATTTTCTCTTTCACAGTCGCGTGTGCATTCCTCCCAAACGATCCGTCTGCTCAATATCCATACCTGACTCTCCATGAACGTGCTCAACGACAAAAATCGCTCACTTCCCCTACCCCAACTCCAACATCCCTTCCCTCTCCCAAAACTCAATCCCCACACCCAAACAATATACCTATTCGGAACTCGCAAAACCACATCAAAACTCTCCCATCCCAAACCCCCAGCATCACCCTATGAGGAAATCCCACCATCCCATCGACCCAAACACCTTCTGCGTATCCTGCAAGTCCATCCTTGTTGATATGGCTAAGTTGTAATGAGTGATAATGCTGGAAATGTATGTCGTCAGTAGGTTACGTATATACATTTTCTGGAAAAAACAGTATATATGAGCAGCAAGCCGCGCAGGAGTGTAGGTGGTTGAGATATGATTGCTCTATAGGAGGTGGCAGATGAAGTACGGATGTGATTTTGGAGCGGAGGCGTGGATAATGGAAGGGGGTTAGGGCGTGATGAGTGTGGGTTTGCTGAGGGTTGGTGACTATCCCCTGTCCTGGCAAGGCACTCGTTTTAGGGATTTCTACTCGGTTCTAGAGTGTATGTAATGATCGGTGTGCGAAATGGGAGAGACGATATATGTGTTTCGTCCGAAAGATCGTTACATGACACTTCGAAAAACGATAGCGCGATAAAATCTATTGTGCCGTGAAAGTAGCACGCAGGATCATGAGAACGATGAGCTTCTATCGTACATCGCTGAGTCTCACAGAGAGGTCAAAATCGAAGATTTCCGAAACAGATCAGTTGAACAAGTTAAGAGATGTGTGGTATAAGTCGAGTCCAGGTCACTGTTTCGTATGTTCCTCGCGGCGGGCTCCTGAGGCTGATGTAGGACTCCACCAAGAAGTAGAGCCGAGCAAGCACCATAGCCAAGACGCCAATAAACATCAAAATCCTCGTCATCCATCGATCCCAGTTATTGCCATCTTGGAGACTCAATGCAATCCATCTGGAGGTCGACTTTTCTGCAGATCCGACTTGCTGGTATCGGCTGCGCCAACCCTTCATACTGACGTAGCAAAGGCGAAGGCAAGTCCAGAAAAGGGCCATCAAGATCAACAAGAACTGAAAACCACAAAGGAATCTCCACAAGTCCTTTTCTGACTTCGAAGGGAATTGAAGTCCCCAAGCGCCCAAATAGCATAGATCATATATCCCACAGAGTACCTGGAGTGCGAAGAAGTGAAATATGTCATGATTAGATCGGACCTCTCCGGTCTTGTAAGCGTTGTAGATCCTGAGATCCGTATTCATATCTGGGATTGCTGAGGCCACCAATTGCCTCACCCCGTCGATCTGGATCGTCCCATCCTCAGACCTTTCCCAAGTGAATTCAATCCCTCTAGAGCGCAGATCTTTGAGAGCTCTGTTAACAGCTTGAAGATGTTCGTAGACGTTAGTGTTGTTCTTGCCACCTTTGTTGGCCACACGAATTGATTTCTCATCAATGATGTCCCTCGAGGCGTGGCAAGTTTCGGCACCCGCCATATCGGGTCGGGCTTCACTACGGCGTGATGCGGGATGGCAGTTGAGCGCAAACAAAGCTGCCATATCACGGACTCGGGGCTCTCTGCAGAATGCGGGGGCCGAGATCGCATAGGGTTTCTTCCACCAGACGAGATAAGTACATAAGGTACACCCGACGTGAAGCAAAGTGTGAAATTCAAGGAGAGTAACTGGCAGTCGTTCGTTCCATCTAGCAACACTCTGAATGAAGAACCAGCTTGCTTGGAGACAAGTCAGTGCCTTCGTGATAACGTCTGCGTTGCTCCGGCCATGCACCTCTTCGAGATCCACTTTAGGAAGTACGCCACATTCAGCCAGCTTGGATAGTCCAGCCCACGTAAATTGAAGCCGATCCTTGTGCCAGAATTTGGATGAATCGACAGCCACGCCGCCGCATGCCGCAAAGAATGCTTGCTCCAGGTTCCACTCGTTCGGATGATTGCAGTGTTGGCTCCAAGGCAGTAGGTCGCCAACTTGAATGCGCCATTCGGACAGGAACGCGATCTCCGCCTACAGTGACTCTTTAGGTCATGTTGCTGGATAGATGAATCCAAGACTTACCATAATTTGAGATCCTGGACGAGGCCCTTTAATCAATTCTCGGTAAGTGCCATTGACTCGTTTGCGTAACGAGTGTGCCGTCCACAATTGCCTTAAAGCCAAGTATAGGGTACACTCAGGAAACACGATGGTGAAGACCATGAGCTCTAGGCGCAGCAAGGTCGAAGAAACATTGTCTTGAAGAGGTGTATTGGGATGAAAGGCGGTGTAGGCACAGAGAAATAATGTGGTGCTGCAGGAGTATATGATGTCAAGGGTCCCGCGCCCAGCTGGACCGGGCACCCAGGAATGGTCGTTGTATGTTTGATTCAAGCACCTTGACGGACAGAAGCCCGATGGAATCGTTGGCAAAGCCCAGGCTTTCGATATAAGCATGATACTGTACACGAGAGCTGAAGCCATTGCGACAAGTTTTGAGACCACCATAGGCCTATGGTAATCATAATACCAATCTATGGAGACACCACCGCGTGGGCTATAGCTCCTTCATAAGTAGTGACACCAGAGTCAGCCCAGCTATCTGCAGCCATAACGTCGGACTTGAGAGCATGAAACAAATGCCAACTTGTCCCGGCCAACGAGCTCTAGGCTATCGCACTGCGTACCATGAACTTCTGTGCACTCCGCACATTGCACGAGCTGATGTTGCGATTCAGACGGATAGGTACAGCCGTAAAGCAAGGACTGATGCGGCACTCCTGATTGAGTGCACGTCAGGAAGTTCGTTCATAACCTAGGTGTGCCGTGACCGGCTGAGCAGTGTAATCGTTCTCGTGCGACATCAAGCATTTTCGTATTGCATTGCCATCGACGCATCTTCGAAGAATTGCACTTTAGTGCTCAGAAATAGTCAGGGGAATCTGATGAGGCTTTTGACCGTCTGAAAATCTCGTTCTCATAACGGAGGATCCTCGCTGTGTCGTTGTCGTCGAAGCCTTGAAACAGATCGAACATGTAGATACATGCGTATCAGTCCTCTGCAGTGCACAAGGCATTCAGCCTCAAGATCGCAATTTGCATTACATGCGCACTGTACCAACTCCACACAATGCTCGCGTTTCAGTACGTTTCGATAACATGAACAAATGAGTGAACCTGACTACCACGCACATACAGGCGGGTTCTGGGTAACAGGCGTCAAGTCTAACACCTCGCATCTTTCCACAGAAAGCCGACAACATGCTGCAATTCAAACCAAAGTCGAAGTACAGCCTTCGGTTAACGGCAGTAGTTGCTGCAATTGGCCGTACTGGCAGCAAGTCATAAGATGATTTGCCGGCTCACTGCAGCTCCAATGCTCAAGAGTATCTTCAGACGTTTGCAACAAGTTTTGAATCCGGATTATTAGGTCACGAGTAATTAGTCGCTCAGGAGTTGAAGTCGAAGAACCAGTAAACAGCGGATATAGGAGGTGAGTTTAGCTACAGAGAGGAGATAGCGTAGATGTCACTGTCGTGGGCAGCGCTAACTGAGACGTGTTCGTATCAGACAAGGGGCACAAATTGCGATCTTTGATTGTACGCATAGGGTGTAGGTAACACCAAGCGTGGGGTGATAGCTAGGAAAATTCGTATTGCGGCTGGAATTCCGGATGATGAGTGCGCCTTGCTGGCCTTAGAACTGCCTTGAACCCCAACCCCTTTCATAAGGTACCATAGCAGCACGCATGATCCTTTACCGCTTGAAATCGTTATCAGGTATGCGAACGGGTACGATATGCGCAAATGATCCGGACACGTGGCGACTTACCTTACGTTCTCTCCTATGGATTCGACAAGCGCTCTGGCGCGAGGGCGACAAACACTTCTTCGTAGGACCAGATGAGCCTTTCTGCATTAGTGTTATTGTCTGGTGAACAGTAACGATGAAATTCGCAGTCCTATCGTATGGCTTTTCTTTCTCGACGGCTCTATTGACGACTCTGTCAACATCAACCCAATCCTCTCTGGCACCGCAGTCTACCAATGCCGGTTTCTCCGATATCACTTACTCAGGCCTGTATAAGATCGTCAACTGCAGGGCCACTGTGCCCGCTCGCCTCCTACCAGAAGCTGTGCAATTGCGGACATTCCTGGGCGAAGCCTGGAACAGCACTAGACTGCTCCTCACCGACATAACGAATGGTACCAACTCCAAATTTGGCTTCGGCCCTCTCTTCAAAACCAATGATAGCGTCTCGTCGGTGACTTTCACCATCCGAAGTATCATGAATGGCGGCGTCGATCCGGTGCCAATGTTTCTCTGCCTCGATGGTTACTCCGATGTTCCTCTGATCCAATCATTATACCAAGAGACCTGCACTGCAGGTGTTTTTGCTACTGTCATTCCAAACTCGACTTATGTAGGGCTTTGCCCCAGCTTCTTTACAGCGTCGAAACGGAATCTTGACTTCCCAATACAGCTTGACTGTCCAATGGTGGACACGACAGCGAACGAACTTCGGGAAACGGCCCATCCGTTGATGCATAATATGTATCCTATATTCCTGTCGCAGATGTTGAAGCTCCACATGCAAATGGACATGGAAAAGGCGAGAAACCAGGTCCATCATATCCAAGACTGCATCAGTCTAAACGCAACAGCTTCGCTTACAAACATTGCGAATTGGGCTAATTATGCCGCATGTAAGAATCCGAGAATCTTGCGTCCTATTCATCTAGGGTTTCCGCCGTGATATGTGATGAGGCTGACTGATCAACTAGCGGTTCATGCGCAATGTACGGAGTGGCCTACTTGACCCACCACAAATGCATGGCGAGAACGAGTCAATGACAAGGTAGGCTGGAGAATGAGGTTGGTCAATGGTATCAATCCTGGAGGTAGTCGTGGCCGAAGAGCAGTTCAAGTCGTTAGCATAGTTCTTGTACATCCATAACAGAGTGATTCAATCTGATTCGATTGGTTTGAAGGAGCAGGTTGACTTGGTATCTTCCTGTCTTGCTCTCCACCCCAATTTCCATCAATAATAGGATTTCCACACAATAAGCACGAGTCACTAAGTTCGGGAACTTCAGGCGCTACCAATTTGCTTGAAGTTCGTACCACGTTTGCTACTATGCTTGGATAATTATCTTCCACTACCTCGAAATACCGACCCATCAGGTCGTCGATGGTAGTGCTTTTGGAAGATATTGCAGCGCGGGCCAAAGGCTTCATTATCAAAGTAGTCAACGGAGGGGCAACGACTTCCGCGTAAGCCAATAGCTCCTTTCTCAAAACATCTCTCAATGGGTAGGTGCATGTGATACCAGAAGAATCATTATCGGCGGTGGACCAAGGAATGGCGATACCCCTCCCTTTGGCTGTTTCTGATAAAGTTCTCTCTGCCAGTCGAGTCGTGGAATCGCCAAAGAGTATGCTGTCACAGCTGTGCCTTTTTGCAAATGCAAGGATGAGGCGACGTCGGGTAGTATCAATTAAGTCTACCCTTGAAGTAGCTGAAGGCAAAGAAGTAACAACGTCTCGAAGCTCTCGCTGTGGACCTTCTGACGATCCGGTAATACTGATACCGTACTCAAAGACTTCATCAAGTGAGACAGTCGAATATGAATGAGAAGGGTACCTCTGCCGGAGCAGATCAATCATAGTCCGAGAAGGTAGTTCATCGACTACCGTAGACTGGTCCACGAACAAAACACTTAACCTGTAGCTAGGGTGGCGGCCCTGCTCTGTTCGATTGCGTAGCTGTTGATCAAGAATATGCAGTAACGCGGTGGACGAAACACCAAACGAAACAGGGAGCAGGAGAGTCTTCACTTGGTCATTGAAACCCCCACGAATCTTGCTCGACTCCAACCTTTTCAGCACTTTGGTAGCAATGTATTTCATGAAACAGTCTCTGTTGGAGGATGAGCCTTCCGCTGACGAGCGCCCTGCAAATACTATTAGACTCACCTGCAAAGATGCTGCGCCCGCACCACCAAGTATGACTGTTGCGTTCGACATCTTGCGCAATATACAGGGTCTTTGAAAGCATCTTTTTGCGATGTTGCCACGGGCATCTTTAAGATTAAGAGCGTTTGAAGATATTGACAAGGTGTGACAGGTGAAAATGTCAATGTTAGAGCGAAGTGAGCGGCGATAGAGTACTTGGTACAGCAGTTTGCGAAGGCATTGGCTAGACGCTAGAAGAGTTCACCCCCTTCTGGTCCAAACTTACTTCTAGTCTACGCCCTCTTTTACTATAACGGCCGACTGTTTCAGCTTATTTTCGCTATAAATACTATAGAAAACCTTAGATCGAATAGATCTTACAGCAATTTTCTTTATAAAATAAGCCTGGTCAAGTATCTATAACAGCGAACGTCAGTAGGCCTAAGGGTAAGGTAACGTGGTAACCTAGCACGCTAGAGCTAGACCCAGGGCTCCGGAGTCTCGAAAGTTCCGGGCCGCTAGCCACTTAGGGCGTGGACCAGAAGTAAGTTTAGACTAGAAGGGGGTGAACTCTTCTAGCCGTAAAAATCCACTTTTCGTTGTTCCCTCGGTTGAAACATCACCTCAACTCCCAGACAATCTTTATATATCAGTAATTCACCAACTCTTTCTGGGCTCTTTCGATGTTCGTCAAGCTAATTATGTTTGTGGTCAATTGTATTTCTGGCTCGTGCTGACCCTTTCAATTTGTCGTCTCAAAATCTGATACAAATTGGTCACGCTACGAGAATATCAGTGATAAAAGGGGCCCAATGCATCATCATTAAGCCATACTAACTTGGTTCTTGTGTCTTTGGTCAGAATCAGGAGAGAGTCCAAGATGATGCTGATGCTGAAGAATGGAACGACGTTGAGTAGAAGCCTCGCATGTCGTTGACCTTTCGATCCATATTGAATATTGTATCTCGATGTCCATCTACAACGTGATGCCTTGTTTTTCGATTCAGTGGTTTCAGATTTCCGCAGCCGATATGCTGCCCAATCATGGTAACACCCCCTGCATATCAAATTCTTGAACCGGCTCTTCAAGCGCGTAGTCGGTAAAAAAGCGTGCAGAACAGTGGGCCTAAATAAGACAAAGCTGCAGACAGCTCGCATTGATCTACTTTCGCTTGCAGATACGGACTCATTCTCTTTTCTGCACTTCTGCTCGAACCCTAAAATCGCCTCACTATGTTTCTTGAGTTAAGCCGCCTACATGGCTTTTCTATACTTAGTACGCTGATCATGACAGCTACAGCAACCGCAGCAGCAAACCCCCTCCAGTCAACGCCCTCTTTCTCGAACTCAGGCCCTTTATTCGTGGATGACTCTCAATTCAACCTTCAACCAGAATCTTCGTCTCTTAACGCCTCAAACCTCCTAATCCAATGCTTCGCCAATCCCGCAACCCCAGCACCCCCAACACTTCGCCAGATTCCAACAATAAAATACTTCTGGGCACTTCAAAAGGTCCTATTGCAAGAATTGGCCATGATTCCTCGGCAGTGGGATCTTGGACCATCTGGAATCATCAAATGGGAGAAAGACGATGTGACGATCGGCATGAATGCGCCATGGCCGCCTTCTTCGGAGACATTGCAGCCAGTCTGGGTTGCGCGTGCGGCGGCTCTCGTCGCGGACCAGTGTCTGCGGAGGAAGACGGATTTTTTGGGAGGCCAGACGTGGATAAGGGGGAATTTTCGGGTTGTGTTGATGTCGTCTATTGATGAAAATGCTAGCGAGTCATGAGCGGTGTTCACAACCTACGAATTCGAGGAGTCGAAGTAGATACTCAGAATACACTCCCAATCGGAGAACGGCGCGACCCTTGGCATGCATATGTCCTTCTTTCGCATTCATCACGTCAACTCGATTTTGTCTACCATTTCCAGCCCTCGAGCAGAGCTCAACTCCTCGTAGAATGATGACAGTTCTCTTGGAGCTTGGACTCTTCTGCTCCTCTTATACGCTTGCCTTGCAGCGCAATGTCCCTCTTGAGAGTATATCCGCAGCCACAGCATTGGCACGCGAATCGCAGTCGTTATCCTCATACGAAGGCTGCATTGCATCAAGATATGTGAATGCAGCCCGTCGCGTGCCATAAGTTGCTTGCACTAAATTTTGAAATTGATTGATATACCAGGTGTCGTACAAGGTTTGGGGACATGTTTGCCAACAAGCCAAGTAACCATTGCGCTTGTACTTTGGGGTTTCAGCTTCAATGTTCTCTCACAGTAGCAGCTTTCGAGTTGCTGTCGTTTGGGTCTTTGGCCTTCTCTTGACGGTACAAGTTTCCAAAGGCGAAAACCAAAGTTACATTATCTACCCTGTCAGTCACATTTCTCAACCGGCCAGTCAAGAGCTCGACAGTTTCATCGTAAAATCGGCCGGGAGCAAAGAAAATGTATACGCGTCGTTCAGAGACCGCAAAAACATTCCAAGGTACTGGGTCGCCTCTCTGTCCGAAAACGGAGCTAGGCTGATCAAAGGGCACGAATTGGTGTGTGAGAGCGGGATATACTAGTTGCAAACAGCTGATCATTCGCAGGTAGAGGAAATTCATATCAATGGTGTAGTAGGCCAGTCGTTCACCTCGAACGTCTCGCTCGGAATGGAAACACCCATCTCGTCCGCTTCTGTCGCTTACGCTACGCAAAGAGATGCACCAGCCGAGCTCACGGTTCTGTCCCAGCCTACAGGACAAATGAGGGGAGGCCGTTACGATAATTACGTTTACCGGACAGATGGTAGCAAGGAGGTATTCATCTATCATGCGGAGTTTGGTATCAATGGTGCACATCGAGATTTCAAGGATCGGCGGGTCGAATGGGTCTACACTAGAATGGCCATAAACGAGAGGCAAGACACAGAAACCGAATCGTCTGATGGAAATGGCCATAGTACGTGCTCAGCCTCGAAAGCCGTCGGCAATGTCTACGGAGCCTCCAAACATTCTACGCTTGTTGTAGTCAAGATGCCCGATTATACTGAAGGGTCAATGGGTGAAATCACCAACACCATCTATGATCACATTGTTTCCCACCAGCGTCAGACAACAAGTGTGGTCAGCATATCGTGGGGTAGCGATTATCCCATGCCTCCATCACCGACTCCGTATTCTCGGTTTTGGAAAGATATGTTGAAAGATCTCACTGAATTGGTGTCTTTGGGTGTGCCTGTCGTCGTCAGCGCAGGTAACGATGCGTTGGAACGCGATGCAGCTGGCAATCTGCGACTTCTCTCCGACAAAGCCCCTGCTGTTTTCGCTCAACGTGATGATCTACCGCTTGTTGTGGTTGGAAATTGTGATAATGATGGTCACCGAAACAAAGAATCTCAGCGCCCAGGGAAATTGCCATCCTTACGTTCCAACAGAACATTGTTCGCTCCCGGCACCGATATTCATTGTGCAGACGTGAATTCAAAGACCGCCTCTCGAGTTGACACTGGGACCTCATTCTGTAAGTAATTGAACGATGGGTTAATAGACCTCTACTAATGTAACGGTAGCTGCTCCGTTAGTGGCTGGCGTTATAGCAGATCTCCTCCGGATTGGGACACTTCGGCCACCATTTACTTCCTCGACTCTAGAAGAACTATATCTTAAAGCTAGTTGGAACCGTAATGGCGACGAGCGAGTAATTTGGAACATGGTTGATGTGATCCACAACTCTCCCAGATACGGAATTGTCAATTCCATAACGTTGAATCATACGGCGGCTTTGACTAATGATGCTGTGTTTGGAGGAGATGAAAGTAGGTAAGCTGACTAGAAGAGTTCACCCCTTCTGGTCTAAACTTACTTCTGGTCCACGCCCTCTTATGCTATAACGGCCGACTATTTCAGCTTATTTTTACTATAAGTACTATAAAAAACCTCAGACCGAACAGATCCTATAGTAAAATATTTTATAAAATAAGCCTAGTTAAGCATCTATAATAGCGAACGCTAGTAGGCCTAGGGGTAACCTAGCACGCTGGAGCTAGACCTAGGGCTCCGGAGTCTCGAAAGTTCCGGGCGGCTAGCCACTTAGAGCTAGACCAGAAGTAAGTTTAGGTGAACTCTTCTACTACGCGGAAGGCTTGGCACTTCTCTGCCTTCCGCAGCTTCACGTCAACGAGCTATGCTAGGCTACAGCTCTGCTTTTGACAACACAACCTTGTCCTCGTGGGATGTTGACCTTATGAGCTCTGCACTGGCTCTGGCTCATTCGCAGCTCGCTCTCGTCTATCTTGGTGCCCTCGAATATGAAGACGTGGCTTGTAGCTCTGCTTGGGCTTACGCTTTTGACGCCCCGTGTCCTTGCTGAAGAAGTGAAGATTGTACGTGCAAAGCCTTTCTGAGGTGATGAGAAAGGGCTAAAGTTACTGCAGACACAGAAGGAGCAAAATCGGCGACAATGCAATGGCATGTACAGCAAAACAGCATGGGGTGGAGATACGGACCCATTTATAGAAGCTGTGTTTGTTAAGACGACTCCTGAAGGCGACCAAGACCCCCTCGTTAGCATCGTCATTTTCGAGTGGAAGGATGAGGACCTAGTTGGGGTGTGGCCGTCAGAAGAAGCCTCGAAGGTACGGAGCAATTCTGGACGTTCAACCATTAGTACTAACGGAAGGGCTATTTAAGAAAGCTTACATATGCGATGATGAAGCCGTCAAATCGCAATTCTGCAACTCCGAACATGTTGGCGAATATATTTTGAGCCCGAATGTGACAGATGGATCTACGAACCCTGTCATCACAGCAGTGATCCATTTGAAGGACCCGCAACCACTGAAGTACCCGATAAAGAAAACAGGCTATTATTGTGTCGCCACCTGGGCCTTCTCCGGTGACGATTACAAAGCGGCGATTGAGTTCAGGAATGCATATGGAGAGCTTCAGGCAGCTCAAATTGCGAAGCTTCCATTCTATGGGGGCTTGACCATTGTGTACGCGGTCATGGGAGTCTTTTGGGGCTTTCTATACGTACAAAACCGCCACGACATATTACCGGTTCAGAACTACATTACAGCTATCATAGTATTCCTCATAGTGGAGCAGCTGATGACCTGGGGCTTCTACGACTATAATAACAACCATGGAAACAATGCCCTCGCCAAATTTCTCCTGATCATTGTGGCTATCCTCAACGCGGGACGGAACTCCTTCTCTTTCTTTCTTCTACTCATCGTTTGTATGGGCTACGGTGTTGTCAAGCCAAGTCTCGGCAAGCTAATGTGGTATATCCGCGGTCTCGCAGTGACACACTTCGTGTTTGGGGTTATATACGCCGTGGCTGACTTGACGATCACGCCTGACAACGCGGGACCGCTCGTTCTTTTGGTCATCTTACCGTTAGCGGCGACATTAACAGCCTTCTACGTTTGGACGCTCAACTCCCTCAATCTTACTATGAAGGATTTATTAGAACGAAAACAGCACGTCAAGGCCATGATGTATAAAAAGCTATGGTGGTGCATTCTGGGAAGTATTGTGGTCATATTCGGCTTTTTCTTTCTGAATTCATTCAGTTTCGTTGGGAGAAGCGACCCAAGCTTTGTACCGGACCATTGGAAGACGAGATGGTTTATTCTTGTTGGATGGTTGAACATCGTCTATCTTGTGGACATTGCCTTTGTTGCATACCTCTGGCGGCCAACGGCAAATAACAGAAGATTCGCCATGAGCGATGAGGTAAGAATTACTCCGCACCTGAATATCATACCAGCGCTAAATTCCCATAGCTTGCCCAAGATGACGAGGGATTCGAAATTGCATCTTTTGGAGGCTCCTTGGATGAGGAAGACGCCCGGTCCCCAGATGGGATGCACGACGGCGCCAAGGGGCAGCTATCGCCTGTCCCACCAAAGCCTATGAATGATAGCCATCCTCCGAGGCAGTCACTAGATGGTGAGACAATATTTGCTGTGGGGGAAGACGGGGACAAGTGGTCCGAGGATGAAGAGTCGCCGCGAAACTCAGTAGAGAGGACGAGGCTGGCAGGCAAGAATGATTGATGATGCCACCGTCCCTGGCTTCTCCATCAACCTTTATCGTCTTTTTCTTTTCGATCTCGATGGAACCGGTATGTAGCATCAGCAGAGGCGTTGGGGCTGGTAACTTCGATGCTAAGGTAGCAAAATTTCGGCGAGACATTCTAAGAGATCTGAAATATCACGTAAATGTCCAGCCGTACACCGATTGAAATCGATTCATCTCCTCCCCTTCTTTTTCTTCCCGCCGCTACCCTTCTCACCTTCCCTCCCAGTCCCTTGCCCGCCTTTGGCCTCCTTCTGCGCCGTTTTGACCTTGCCCAGTGGCTCCGGTGCCTTCACTTCCACCTCTTCCTTCACCACCTCATCCACCTCCATGCTCCCCTCCTCCTTTTCCGGCAACGCAGCCATGACCCTCCCACAATTCCCCAACGCAGCCACAAGTCTCCCTACCTCCGCAGCTCTATCGGTTTGATACTTGAGACATGTGCCCGAGACAGGATCGTAAGTCTTGAGCGTGAGTGTGGCTTTTATGGACTGCTGTTGCTGTTGAGAGTCAGGTGGAGCAGAGGCAGTAGGCGCTGGTGAGGGAGGGCGTTTCGTTTTCGAGTACTTGTATTTTGAGGGGGAAGGATTGGGGTTTGGGATGGTGTATTTGGTTGATATCCTTGTCTGGTTTCGCGGAGGTTAGTGCGTGACCGGGGAGAAAATGGGAAGGAGCGACGTGCGGTTGTGGGGCGGGCGGAGATGAGAAGGCGGGACTGTTCGAGGAAGGATTGGGCTGTTGGTAGATAGGGCATCTCAACTGTGGATTGAGAGTGTCGAGATTTAGGCTTAGAAGAGTTCACCTTCTGGTCCAAACTTACTTCTGGTCCAGCCCTAAGTGGCTAGCGGCCCGGAACTTTCGAGACTCCGGAGCTCCGGGCTCAGTTCTAGCGTACTAGGTTACCCTTAGGCCTACTAGGTAACGTTCGCTATTATAGATACTAAACTAGGCTTATTTTATAAAATATTTTACTGTAAGATCTATTTAGTCTAATGTTTTCTACAGTATTTATAGTAAAAATAAGCTGAAACAGTCAGCCTTTATAGCATAAGAGGGCGTGGACCAGAAGTAAGTTTAGACCAGAAGGGGGTGAACTCTTCTATGGAAAGTACGATATGATGGGTGTTGGGGGTAGGATTTCTGCTGTCATGCGCCTAATAGACAATTTAGATTTTCTCCGTGGCTGTTCAGGAGTTCGACTATTCATTAGCAATGACCGACGAAAACAGAGATGATTTTCAAAGTATCCCAGATGGCACTGCTTTGGCCGAGGACTTGCTCGCAAGATGTAAGACTCTCCTCAACGAACTCGAAGCATTTCGAGCATTTGTGGAAGAGCGGAGGACAGAACAGGAGCCTGTCGTGGACATACGCAGATTTCACACGTCTGTGGGAACTGAACTTAAGTCCCTCCAAAAGGTACCCGACCCTATGCTTGCCACGACGTTTAAAGTGTTGATGTCCATAGCTAGCAGAAGCAGACCTCACCGCCGAGAAAACTATCCACACACTACGCTCCTCCAACCTTCCTTTCTACTCTGCAATATGGGAGACGGCCAAACTCAGCAAAGGTTTGGTGACGTTCAACAAACGATTCTATTGGGATCACCACCCAACACGAAATTCTAAAAAGGCAGCGGAGAAAAGATGTGCATTAGTGGATATAGTCGTTTCGGATGGGGAAGAGTGGATCAAAGTCTCTACGATCGCAGAAGATCGCCTTAAATTCGAGATTGCAAAGGCACAATGGGAAGCCGCAGACTCTTCGGCTAGTGAAGAGGAAGTAGAGGACGACCACCCTACAGTCAATGGCACAACCAACGGTGGTACGGACCAAAATAAGGACGACGACCTCGACAGAATAGAACTGGTCAAAGTGGCAGACGACCTTTCACGAGCCGCAAATGCCCACCGCATACACTACAAACACCCTCAGGTCCGATTCGTCCTTCCCAAGATCTCGTCCGAGCCTCCTCATGAACTTCTCCCCGTCCTTGCTCGAATACGCTCCACCGGCGCTATCGTTGACTTAGGATCCCAGCCCACTCCCTCGGCGGACCTCAACACAGACGTCTTTCCAAATCTTCTGCCATCTCCACACCCACCGCTGACGGACACTCTCAATGTCGATTGCACCATACTCCTCGCCCTCGTATCGGACCTATCACATTCAGCCAACCATCCGATACTGCCGGGGTACAACGCAGCAATCTCGAAGCAGATCGAGATCGAGACGAGGGATCACCTTCTACCGTCAAGTCTGTGGCCAGCCATGGCAGACAAGGATCTAGTGTGTACACAAGAAGCAGCAAAGCGGATGAAAGAGATTGTAGATACCATCGGAATGCCCAAGGAGCGAGCGAGGACCAACATCTTACTCGCAAATGACGGTCAGGACCAAGACGAGCAAACGCAAAAATCGCTACAAATGGCTTTCGCAGAGTTCACCGACTACACCGTCCCAAAAACATGGCGTCTTCCCATCCGTATCGTAAACGCAACAGTATCCGATGCAGACATCCAATCAGCGATAAAAGCTGGCACGCTGCCATTGGTAGCGGCACGGGTCGCAGAACAATTGACGGATATCAACAGGAGCGTCTTCATGCATGGCTGGATTTGCGGCATTACGACTGTGAGTTCGAATCGAGGTGTGGCGAAGCAGATTGAGGGTATTGTGGAGAAGGATGGGCGGGGTGCTATGGGGCCTGAGATCTGGCTGAGGGAGCCGGCGAGGAGTTTGTTGGGGAAGGAGAAGGAGAGGAGGAAGTGATGGTGTTGGGGGGAGGTGTGTGTCTATATTTTTAGAGGATCATGATTATGGGAAACACTGGATTGCAATTCAAGTAACGTGAACTCATCATGTCTCTTGCGAGAGAGAATATATGTTGGGTATTGTACAATGATTGTCGTGAACTCATGAAACATCCGCTGAAGCGGCCACATTCCTCATGAAGATCTATAACCATCAACCGAGACCAAGAGAGCCTATATAGGTATCACAGCAACGCACGCAGGAGCCACACCTCGTACACGGCCTCCATCTCAAGCATCTTCTCGGCCCCAACCCCCAGAATAATCTATGAGAAAAGCTATCGTCGCTGCTCCGCTTCACTCACCGCCCTCTCAATCTTATTGTACGCCCACGTGAGCGGCGGTCTCAAAAACGGCAGAAGATCGTAGCGATTTGAGTCTGGCGAATATGTCTCTGCGTGCAGAGATGGCGTGAGGACTTCTTGTTTATGACGCTGCGAAATCTTCGAGTCAGCATTTTCGATGCGTAAGCGGTCATTGAGGATTTGGACAGAGCGCAAGAGTAGATATTCTAGCGGTTTTCGTGCAAGCAAGCATGATGCCTGGAGAACGGAGGGGTCCGGGAGCACTTACATTGATTCCGAAGTAATGCCAGAGAAAGCGAGTCCTTTCATAACAGTATCGAGGCGTTTTATCAGGCCAAATGGCACATAGCTTCTGCCACATGCTGAACGGACCCAATTTTTCAATCTTTCTCAGGCGTCCAAATAGTCCCAGCTCTTCATAAGTACATCCCATATCTTGCTCGTCACTCTGCACGTATTCTACGCTGATGGGTTCCAATTCGGCAGTTGGTGTGGCTTCCAAGAAGGATTCGAGGACCCCTAGGTTGTATTCGTCCTTGGCGAAGCGGAGGAATCGGGATAGGTCTTTTTTGGAGATGCCGCCTATTGGGTTGATGTCTGCGGATGAGCAATCGTATTTGGTTAGATAGCCACGGAGGCATTCGTCGACGTTGGCGGAGCCCAATACCTGTGCAGTCATAGTCAGCTTGCCGCCGATCAAGGATCAGATTCGGTCACAGGATGAATCTGGTAAGCAACGATCTGAGGGATAGCGTACGAGCAAATTACCACCGCCTTTCCGATTCCGGACAATGGTCAGTGTGCTAGCGAGCAAATATGCCAGCACCATGCGCGACCGACTTTGTATGTTCTGCAGGGCCAACCCTTCTTGATTGGTACCGCCTTCGGTTTTGAACCTCAGTTTGAGCCCAAAAAGCGAGGTCTATGCGATCTCTTGATCAGCTTTCTCTACCAGTATGGATTGCTTCGTAGAGGATATAAGTGGCATAGGTCAATTTAGGGGTACGTACGAAGAGTGTCGTAAAGCTTCGTACGATCAGATCCATATTTAAGCCAATGTGATATCTACTCTCAATTAGCCCAAGGAAACTGAGAAGCACCGTGGCGAGCTTACGATCCGATTGCGTCAGCTAAATCTTTTGCACGGCCCTTGGTTTCGTGGCTACTGTTGCTTGTGCCCATGAAGCTATCCGCAACCCCGCCAAAGTCAGTGATGATCTTTCGAGATGTATTATAAAATTTAACTATAGACGCACCATGTGTGAAGCAGGCGGTTGCAGATGTCCTGGGCATTCAGGGGGAGCCAGGTCGAGTCTTCGAGCTCCCCAGCTATACGCCGAATATCTTTGATAACCTGTTCGTTGCCAGCTTGAACGGCAGCGAAAACCAGCCTCGCCGTGGAGAAGAATATCACCGCTGTCGCACAAGAATCTATACCTCCCGACAAGGGAATAAATACTCCAGCCTGGCTACTTCGTCGAAGGTAATCCCAGATCCAACAGCCTGCAGCCAAGCCGATCTCTTCTTCGGGCTTGACGATGATCGCTTGTTTAACCGGTGAAAGTTGGAGACCGGGGAGTGCATCGCCAGCTGTCGTCAAACTTACGTCGAGGAAGATTGGGTCGTAGGCGGGCTCCGAAGAGGCTTGCATCCTTCGAGCTGGCTGATACCATTTGTCCCATATCTCATCCAAGTCCACGGTTGCCGAGATGACTTCAACGTCGTCCAAAGAGAATTGCGAGGCTTGGCTTATGATCTCCCCATTGAGAGCGATGAGAGCGCAGCCATCAAAGTATTGGCGGCCATCGCCATCACAACCTTGGTGATTTGAATACCTTTTTCATTGTCAATCATTAGCTTCCTGAGAGAATGTATATATCTATATATTAATGAGGTTTGCGATATAATGGGAAAGCAATAGTTCCAGGACATTCTTTCCGATTGAGGATTGGGTACAGAAACAGAGGTCATGGGCTGAGGAACACTTACAGGTAAAGTGAACCGTTTCTCTTGCCACTTCCTTGTATTAGTCGAAGCCGGTCGGAGAGTTTCCTGAGCTGCCAGTGGGAGGCGGAGGAGTTACAGATTATCTCAACCTGTCAGTTATTGGAATTAACATTTCCCTACTTCAGTAAGTCTCATAAGTCCACACCGGTAAGACATATATTAGAATAATGAACAGTAGAGAACAGATTTATTTAGGGGGAGATGATTCTGAACTTACACCATCCAAAGCAAGATGCGTGCTGGGATTGTCTGGGGTAAAAAGCTCTTCGCACATCTCTATGCCAATCTTTGTATCATTGGTTTCCAGAACACAGTCACCGAACCTCACACGTCCATGGTCTCCCAGCTCTTTCAAGCTCTTCGGCAGAGTATGGTATGTCCACTTTCCCCTCCCTTGCCACGGCGTGAAGTACCGCATCTCTCTGAAAAGCCCATCGTTGGCCATGGACATCTTTGGTCGAATATAGAGGATTTTCCTGTTCCTTACAAGAACACGGCAATTGTACAGGCATCCTCTATGCATTACAGGCATTCCAACGTCCAACAGTATACCCTGAGAATCATCGTGCTCAACCAGATCTTTCAAAACTTCCCAGGAATGAGATGTAGTGTCCTTCTCAAGAAACGCATCTAGACAACCATACCCAGTGATGGACAATTCTGGGGTGATGATAAGCGAGGAGCAGTCTTTCTTCGCTCTTCTGACTGCTTCGAGGATACGTTCTTTATTGCCCACAAAGTCAAGAGCCCATTGATTTAAGTTGCACGAGGAAACCGTTATGGCTCTCATCTTGATGTGCTCTGGCAAGATTTTAGATCCGAGAAAGATTGTTTTGGTCTGCTGTATGTTGATGAAATTGTAAAAAGTACTCTAAAACTTCAATAAAACGCTGCTACCAAATTTAATCCACCCAGACTCTGATCAATGTGACTTCTGCGTGGGCGATTAATGATGATAATCAGATTTTATCGGAAGCTATTGACCTTACCTTATGCAAGACATGGCGGGTACTATTCTAGTGGCCGCCGCTAATGTTAGCTCAAGAAGCTTAATTTCCTGGGGATTGCGTCGAAGATTGTCATTATCTTGATAGAATAGGCGGGTGCATATCAACAAACCAAAACTCTCATGACGGGCCTTTGGAGGACTGATGCACCCGTACCACAATGACCAAAGACCCTGGACAAGTCATGCATATATTATCAACAAGACTATTCCTCGACTGGCAAGTTTGACGTCAATACCCTCGCCCTCAAATGGCAACTGCTTGCACTACACATGTACTGCGATGCTATAGTAAGTCTGTTTCATGCGCGCTTTGCTTCTGTATGGCAGAGTTTTTGGGCAAAACCTGCCCATACACAAATGTCGCTGATATGCTTTATAAAATGTAAAACTCGACATCGATCTTTGCTTTTGTCCGTACCAATCTGCTTGATAGACTACGCGAGACATGATTCTCCCCTTTATTTCCTAGACTTGAGCCTTCAGCTCATCCTGCAATTATCCAAGGAGTTGAAAGATCTTATGGGAGTCAACGGCTCCGGACGATTATACTGTATCGAATATACAGTCTAGCCCTCTAATCCCTTTTACACAATTGAGCATCCGAGTCCGAATAAATGATATGTGGTCTGGTAAAAGGACCAAGGGGCTTTGTATACTGTGAAGCAATGTCCTCATCCCGTGCGGAGCAAACGACAAGACGAATGCGAACTTTACATCGGCTATTCCTCTCACAGATACGGCACCCTTGATTGCTTTGATCTACATCTACGTTAGCAGCCGTAAGTCTTAGGCGTATCAGAAACAGAGTTCACACTGCAGCAGCGAAACTTAATTATGACTACGCCGGCACCAGCGCGATGAGCTCTTCGTGTATAATACTTATGCAATCAGAGGTCTACCAAGATATCCCTAGTGATATCAATTCGCAGAAGTATTTCGTTCCCAGTCTTCCAGAATCAAGCTGGCCCCTTTCTCACCAATAGCATACACCGTAGCCTGCAAATGGGCGCTGATCTGCAGCGGCATGATGCTTGCATCACACACCCTCAGTCCCTTGACCCCATACACCCTCAACCGCTCATCAACCACATACCCATCCTTGGCTGCCGTACCACCCATCGCGCAGGTACCGACAGGATGCCAATCCGTAATAGTGGAGTCCCTTACCCAATCCGTGAAATCGTAATCCTCGCCCTCTGCTTCGCTGGGTGGAAAGACACGCTTCACGATAATGCCTGCTAGAGGCATGGTTTGGCAGATCCGATTCGCAAATTTCTGGCTTTCTACCATTACCTTGAAATCTAATTCACCACCTGGGCCTTGGTAGTATCTGGGATCGATGACGGGCATGTCGTCCGAGGTCACCTTTATCCCGTCTTTCATAGCTGGAAGGTGGATTGATCCCTTAGTGAACGGATATTGTAGCATCATCAACATGGTCGCGTACTTCCTCCCTGACAGTGATTTGAAGTAGGGGCTGTAGTTACTGACATCGAAGTTGAATTCAATCTGCCCAAGTCGCTTGTCTGAGGAAAGGCGTTCTACGAGAATTTTGTCGGCGGGTGTGGATTTGGCTGTCGATTGGTCGATGATGCTAGAGCCAAGGGATTTGAGCTTTGCTGGGGAGATGAAGTGCGAGAATGGGATGTAGGTTACTGATGATGGAATGGCGGTGCGGGGACCGGATTGTTTGAGGACGTATTCCTTGTCTGCGGCTTCGGCGAGGAGTGGATCTGTGCGTAGGTCTTCGGGTGTCACTATGGAGTTGTCGATTTCGAAGACCATGGCGGTCACTTGTGACTATGTAAGCCTTTGACTTTAGACTATCGGGTAGACCAACAAAGAAAACTCACTCATGTGCTCTTGGAGATTTTCTCCCACGTTTGGGTTGTCTACTTTGAGTTCGATACCAGCAGCCTTAAGTATCTCTGGGTTGCCAATGCCTGACAACTCAAGGAGCTGAGGTGATTGCACACTTCCAGCACAAATAATTACTTCTCGCTCTGTCTTGACTATGTGTTCTCGACCTCCGTGGGTGAACCTTATACCTTTTGTGACCCACTCACTCTTCTCTTTCTGAAGCACAATCTCTCGTACAACCGCCTCCGTGAGCAGCGCCACATTCTTCCTGCCACTGTTTGGCCTATAGTATGCATTCGCCGAATAGCATCTTTCGCGCTTTCCCGGAGTCACACCTGTCAGTGACGTCCAGCAGCCAACGTTTGATCCGGAGAAATGGCTGGAATTGGTGTGGATGCCAAGCTCATGCATTGTTTTGTGCCAATGTTGATGAGAGGCGCCATATGTGACCGAATATACAGTGTCGAGTGGGCCACCTGTACCATGGTAATTGGGATCGAAATGCGACTCATGTTGGGCATTATGATCAGCTCCTGGGTTGTGAAATTTCTCGCTCCTCATGAAGAACGGTCTATTTTTTGTTCAGTCCTGTGCTCAGCATGCTACCTGTAATCACAATGAAATATGGAGAAGCGGTCGAGAGTATTGCAAGATCGCATGCAATGAGAGAATGATTAGCCTACAAGAGAGCATTCCAACCCCATCCCTTCGCGCCCAGCTCCTCCCATGCATCGTAGTCCTCAGCACACCCGCGATTCCAGGTCATGAAGTTCAATGCACTACTCCCACCCAAAACTTTTCCTCTATTGAACGTCAGACTTTTGCCGTTCAGCCCAGCCTGCTTTGTAGTCTCAAATTGCCAATCATATTTGGAGCCCAAAGATTCTCCGAAGCGGCCGGGAACATTGATGATTGGATCATCGAAAGCGGAAGGACCTGCCTCCAGTATACCAACGACTATATTGGGGTTCTCGGCTAACCGTGCCGCTACGACAAGACCTGCAGTGCCACCACCGACGATGATATGGGTGAATTCATGGTTGAGGAAATACTCCAAATTTTCCCCCATATTTCACTGTATAGCCGCAGTCCCGGCCGTCAAGGATCTTCAGCAAGCCTAGCGGTGGGTTCGTGAACGTGAACTACTCGAGATATCAAAGGTAACTATAAATGAAACAAGAAAGGATGATGCATCACCGACTCAATAGGAACCCAGATGCGGATTAGGAGTAGGTGCTCGAAGCTTCGTTGGGCCGAAACGAACGAACCTAAAAAATCCAAGAACTTTTCTTCCGACTTTGATTTTGGTGGTCGTTGCTGTAGAAAATCAGCAAGTGGGTAATCTCACGCACTTGGCAAAGAACCTGAGGTTTGTCGCTCTCAGAGGAGACGCTAGATTTCTTAGTCTCGGGAGTCTCAGCTGGGGTTTCCGGCCCGAAGCCGACTTACCGGCCAAACTTACCTTAGAATAGGTACCAAGGTTTTCTGCACTATTCTAGTGGATACTTCCACGCCTACTCCGTAGATATTTACTATACGTAAAGTCGGATGAACTTCAAGCAATGGGAAGCAATAAAGAATGACTGGTGATGATCGCAATATGTAACACTCCATAAAGACTCGCGGGAGCCGCAAGGTCAAGCGGCAGCTTCTATACAACAGTATGGCTCAAAAGTAGCTCAATCGGCGTCGAAGTTCATGATCCAAGGCAGCTTCAGGCCAAGGACGGAGACGCAGATCGAGATATTCAATATCAGCTCTGAAACGGTCACAAGGTCCAGGCGCCTACCAACATGGCGTTTCATCGAGCAAACTCCGTGTCTCTAATGAGGAAGATCGTGGTCGGATTGCCATGATCATCGTAAGCAATTCCTCGCAATTGGCTAGTATCACACACGTTCCATGACTGCCGTCTGTTCCGCTTGTTACTGGTACTCGTGCGGTTGCCGTCGCCATCTCAGGTTATAAGCGGTCCCTAAGAGCCGTCCAGTCTTGATCATGAGTCTGGCGCCAATAGCATGATCGCAGGCCTTCTGCAGCTTAGCCGTATCCATCGCCTACCATGCTCGCGGGTCAAAGGCTTTGCGATCGAGGCTGTAAACGGTAAGGGACCCTGATATGGGCTTCCTACCTCCAAGAAATCTGAACCATTGTTGTGGTGAGGCAATCTAACCATCTGCTCTACGGTAGGATTCTGTTTCGGGCATTGCCCTCGGATCTGCAATATTTGCTAGGCTAGGCATACTCTCTGTTGATGCAGTCATTCTCTTATTACCTGACGCTTCCTTGCTTGCTGTCCGTTCTTGTGGTGTCAATAGCCCTCAACCCTCCTCATGTTCCGAACAGCTTGATACTGGGGTTGAATTCCTCCTTAATCCCGACCATCACCAACACTTCGGAGTCGACAAAAGCTGCTACTAGTGCCGCATTGCCACTACTTGGCTCGACGCTCACGGCAATACCACTGGTCGTCTGCGATGATAATATATTCGGTCGGCCCCCTGCTGCTAGCTGCCGGGAAGCCATTTCTCAGATACCCAACGATCCCGCCACTATCATACGGAATCCGAAGCTTAGCATCGGACCTCGTGGTCTGGGTCATTGGGATGTCTCGCTTCCGAAGCGCTTCATAAGCTGTAATAGCTACTGTCTTGGAGCCGAACATGTCTGACGGTGATTACAGCGGATGGACAGTGCATTGTTGATTACGGTCAAACAGGAATTTATTCAAGAGTTGAGGCAAATGACATCCTTACAGCAGGGATCTTCATCCAGGAACACTGCATAGATATAGCGGAGCCTCCCTTCGGCGGTCGAGCCACAAGAATTGGTGGGCTTTCTAAGCAAAATCCGATCCTATCAAAATGATATATTCATGAAAGTTTATAGGAGACCAAGCGAACTTCCAGCTCACGGTGCAGGCCTACCAACCACCTTTCATAAGGTGTTCGGGCGCTCCTTCATCAAAACGCCCGGATTCCGGAGCCTGTCAGACGATCCTAGACACCATGAGAGCATCGACTGAAGAGACTTCCTTTGGAGCCGTCGGTATAGTGGGCGTGGAGGAGCACCTTCCCCAGACTCTGACTGAGCGTATGTGTTTCTCTCTAATTTGTTCTCCCTGATGCTAGCTGAGCACGACTCTATCAGCGAGCGGCGGATGCACGATAACCATAGACACCACTGCCCCGGACGACAAAGCTTCGTGGTACGACTTATGGGCTGCCGCGATTGCGCTAGATGGCATGTGTGCTCGAGGGCGGAAAACAGGCCAGGCTCGTTTCCTTGGTAAGCTTTTGCACCTATAGCCTTGCTTTTTCACTGTCGTCTTCATGTCGCTTACTGCAACTTCTAGGCGCAAGCCGAAAGTTGGTCATGCAGATCAAGAGATAGCGCTGAAGCCGTTGGAGACGTTTTTCAGTAGGTTGTCATCGCATCCTTGTGACCGTTGGAAATGATCATAATGGGTGATCTCATGATCATGATCATGCACCTATCAGAACCCCGTTCACTCCAATGAAAAAAACCTACAACCAAGGCTCCAAGGGTAAAGTCCTAACCTCAACCTGCGTCACGGTTCTTTGGCTGGACCGATGTGGAGAAGCAGGCAGGATTTAGACCGGCGACACCGCTGGCAGAAAACTTATCATCTGTACCTTGGCTGAAAGCCTGTTGCTAATCACGTCGAACTGACCTCATCTCCTGTCAAATCTTCTATGTGTGTCATCAGGGAAGGAGAATTCCCATTGCGCTCCTCTTACCGACAACGAGTGAGCTCCACCAATGGATGCGCTTCCATAGTATGTCGAAGAGGACGAGTGAAGCCCTTCCCCAAAAAACCCAGATAGCCACATATTCTCGGGAAGATCGCTCTGCTGCCTTGTGCACATAGAAACATTCGTACTACATTACATTACCATAAGCCACATATCAATCCTACCCATATCGGAATGATATACAAACTGTCGTATGCACGCCTACACGCCGTCAAGCAACTCCGCATGAAGAAGCCAGCAAGATCAACCTCCACCTCCCTGATTTCCCAGCGATCTAGCCCGTTCTAAGAGTGCCGATCCTTCCATCTTGTCTATGGTATACACGCTGTAAGTGTAAGTGTAACCCCCCGCGTCCGTGCCCCGTTACCAGATCTGTAGCATACCAGGGCCGAGATCTCGCTATATCGTAGATTCCGGATGAAAAAGTATGTATGTAGGCAAGCTCTCTGATACATACAACTCGTTAGTTTTAACCCCTTTAGGACTTTGAGGATTTGGTTGTCGTATGCACGTTGTTGGCTTGACACCACTCCGCATCAGCTTGCAGCTTTCAGATCATGTGGCCAAGGCATGCACGTTCCCGACTTCCCCCTCATGAAGGGATCCCGTGGTCCCCGCTTGATTTGAGGCAGCTGGTGGATGGAAGAAAATACTTTGGCACTGAGTACTCGCTTTCCCATAGGTGCGTTAGCGAGTAGGAGTGGGACGCCGATTAAGCTGGTTGATACGATTTGAAAATCCTCGTACAACTCGACCTATTCCGGCTTTTATTCCTCTGTTGTTGTATGCACGTCGTATCATATCCCGATCTCCCCTGATGATCTTCTCCTCCCTTATTCTAGCAATACTTTCCGTGCGATTCTACTCTTCCGCCCTGTTCCGAGCCCCATAGCGCCGTATTTCAGACTGCAGCATCTTAGAAGATCTGCAGCATCGAGCATGCACCTTCCCGGAATTCCCGTGAAGATCCCACTCGAGTCGCCTTGAAGATTGGCTAACTTGTTTGAGGCTTCATCGTCTGTTGTTGTATGCACGTACTGCAGCTCGACTGTTTCCCTTGCGCCTTGCAGCATCGTGCATGCACCTTCCCGGTAACCCGTGGAGATCCCACTCGAGTCGCCTACATTCCGTCCGCTGGTCTTGAAGATCGGCTAACCTGTTTAGGCCTTCATTTTCTATTGTTGTATGCACGTACTGCAGCTTGACTGTCTCCCTTACTTCCCTGTTCCGACTAATCGGGGCCCCCTGAGTCGCACGCTCCTAGGGGTAATCAGCTACTAGTCGTCACCAGCCATATGTCGTTCTGCATATATTCCTTAGTATTTTTGGCCATAGCCCTTCTGAAGGATATGAAGAAGGTATCTGCGATTCATCACAATTAACTTTCGTGAATCCTGGTGGGTGAGAGGTCGTTCTATAACTGTTGGGGACCTCATTTTGCCCATGCGACATGCTGGTGACGAGCTGATTACCCCTAGGAGCGTGCGACTCAGGGGGCCCCGATTATGCACGCCGCATTTCAAACTGCAGCATCTTGGAAAATCTGCAGCATCGGCCTTGAAAATTGTCTAACCTATTCAAACCTTCATCTTCTGTTGTTGTATGCACGTACTGACAACTTCGCCCTTTTCTGGAGACCGTCTAGCCTATCCAGGCTTTTTATTCCTCCACTGTCGTATGCACTCACACACTCCGTTCCTAACAGCTCAACATCAAATCTGCGGCCTACATGGGACAACCCGAGGTCCCCGTGAAGATCTTGCACTCCACGCTCGAGCGGCCTCGGGATTCGCCAGAATAAATTGGTGTACCAACAGCGATGGAATACCAAATCTGCAGCATGCGATATCCCGAACTCCCGTCAAAGTCCAGATCCTGTCCCTTGCTGTGGCCTTCAGATGGTCTAGCCAGTTGCGGTTTCAGTCTTCCATTGTCGTATGCACGCTTTATGCATGTTTGCATTCCACAGATCGAGAAATCCGCTTCGTACGTTAGCCTCAACCCTTTAGCCGTTCTGGGATTTATTTTTCATCGTCGTATGTACGCTGCATGTTGTTAAGGGCTGCAGTATGCATCCCGACCTCCCCGTGAATCCCATGTAAGTCCTCAGCCTCAGAAAATCCACCAACTTCTGGTCCAAACTTACTTCCGGTCCACGCCCTCCCCTTCTATAACAATCAATTTTAACAACTTATTTTCGCCTTAAGAAACATAGAATATCTAAAACTCAATAATTTTTCAACCAAGATATTTCTTATAACTAGGCCGGCTGTTGAGCTATGGAAGTGACAGTCATCTCGCCAAGATGGACTGATCAGGATTGTGGGTGATTGGTGGCTTCTCCCGAAGCTACTAAGCGAGCGGACTCACTTGTGGTCGCGTCTGCACCATCCGTGGTCCCCGCTCTACCTTAGCCTTTCACCGTCCTTGAGCCTTCAAACCCTCTAACCTAATACGGGTTTATTCCTCATCGTCGTATGCACGTTGTGCTGCACGACTGGGTGAGGGACAGGTTCTCATTTCTCTAACCGATTACGGATTCATTCCTCCATCGTCGTATGCACGTTGTGCTGCCACTGCTGCCAGTACTGGGTACCGTGGTGCCTTGCCAATAGGCTTCATCCTTCGACTGTCGTATGCACGTTGCACGCTTCGCCCTGACGCTTCGGCCTGCGCAATCCCACTGGAGATCCCATGATCCCCCGTCCTTAGGCTCCACCGTCGTTGTATGCAGTACACACTTCCTTCCAACCTAAAGTATCCATACCTAGGTCCACATGTCGTAACCATGACACCCGTATGCACCATCCCGATCTCCCCTAACCTCCCCGTCCAAGCCCGCTCATCTACCGCCCTCTAGCTCCTCACCTTTCTAACCTTTTCGGGATTATTCCTTCATCGTCGTATGCACGTACTGAATCCAGCTGTAGGCATGACCGACCGATTATTGGGCGTCTCTGGTTGGCATGAACGTGGCGTGCCGACGGAGGGATTTGAAGGATGGCTCGGAAGGACCTGCTTGTTTGGGGATTTGCTTGGCTGTTGTATGCACGTATGCTGGAGCAGTGGAGGTGCATATGGGGTTGCCTATGCGGTTGAACTAGTGGTGATCGGTTGCACCGGGCAAGCTACTGGGCAGTTTCATGATATCGGTGGAAACGTAGTCTCTAGTTGGCTGTTCCATTTCTGGGAAAGGATGTGAAGTTGGGTATTCGCTGCAAATTATATATCGTAAATATCATACTCCAATAAGATCCGCTCGTCCACGTCGTCATCATAATTCGTCTCACCATGTCCGTATCAGATAGGGACGTTCTTCCTCGTACTGGCCTCTTTCCTCCTGGCAAGCTGACTCTTCAATGCTCCCAGCCACTCCATGAGAGTATCTTCACTGGACGCACAGAACCGGTAGCTCTTTTCTTCCACGATAATCTGCATGCAGTGGGATTTGCTTCGTGAGATCGGATCGATCTCCACGGCATTGATGATGTTTGACAGAGGAAGAATAAGGTTGGCTGCATACTCCTGCATCATGGGTTAGGACCGCAATCGACGATAAATACCAATGTCTCACCTCATCGTTCTTGTAGAACGCTAGGTTCTTCGGCCTGAGCACCACCCATAATCTCTTCCATTGTCTCACGCCCCCTTTTGTCTTGAGGCATAGCAAGTAGCCATGCCATATCACCCTTTCCTCATCCTGTTCCACCTGAAAGCCGCTTGTTTGACTGACATTTCGGGCTGTAGCCGCCCGTTTCTCAGGCGCATATGGAGTGTTATGGTCGGGAGTGACCCGCTGATTGGATTTGAGGAAGGATCCGAATGCCGGCGCTTGGTTATAGCTTTGCGGAGGCGTGTCTGAGAAGTCGGAGTAGTGAGCCAGCTCATCACCTGAGTACTCAAGCTCATGCGCCGAGGACCGTCTTATACCAGGTATCCTTATACCGTCTCTCGTAGTGGTCGAATGCCGAGGCGGGACTTCCGGGGGCTCCGGCGAACTCGACCCCAGTCGCTCATGGTCCCACCGATCGTGACCTGTGTGCTCTGGATGTTTCCCAAGCGCCGTCACTGCCGTCGGGCTACCCGGATATATTTGATGATCTTCCTCGTCAACGCGCGCTTCATGTTTGATAAGTTCCACCCATGCTCGAGCGTCTGCCTCGCTTTTGGCTTGCAGATGGAAGTTCCGGGATGGAGAGAATAGTCCAAAGACGTTCTGCCGTCTCCCCTTAGGATCTTTGAGGTATGCCACAGCTGTTAGATCGGAGAGGCTGATCTGCTTGAGAAGGCGCTCTTCGGTCGAGGCTTTGTAGAGGGAGAGAAGGTTGGGGCGAAGGACGAGGTAGAAGGGTTTCCATTGCTGCAAAACTCGAGCGTCAGTAAGGCCCAATTTAAACACAACCAGGCCCCAAAGCTCACCTTTGTTTTTCGAGTGCGCTTATTCACCTCTCCACTTCGGAGAACCCGATCGAATGCAAAGCTCCCGTTCTGGTTCACTGGGGAAAATGTATCGAGGCTAAGATGCCCGCTCCGGATGCCAGAGCTGACTTGCAGCGTTTTAGTTGGAACGGCAGGCGGCGGTCTCGTGTCTATTGGTTGAGGTATAGTTCGTGGCTCAGCAGTGAGTAGTGTTCGCTGGTTTGCCGGCAGAACATCTGCCATCGTTTTCCAAGATGGCAAAGGAACTTTCACTGACTAAGGTCCGGGCAACCCAAATGCTCGGAGTCAATCCACAGTAGTAGTAGATAGATCGTTGTCAAAAGCTGATCAGCAACAGAGGGGGCAATGAGGAGGGCTGTTCTGAATATGCAGAGATCGGCAATGGGCTGATTTATCGTTCATGTTGTTGCAAGCGGGTGGCTTTCCCAGGGTCCAGTTTCGCCGCCGGCTTAGGGACAGATCTGCATTGATCAATCTGAAACTTCGGCTAGAAATGACCTGGAATTATTTGGTTGAGGGTAAATTCTCTCGCGCTGTTGCTGTCAACTTTAAAGAAATTTCATCGCACATACCGAGGGGACGAATCATGAACTTCTCTACGATAGGGCACTATGCGGCGCAAATTCCAATGCTTTCAAGACAATGTTGCTGTCATGCCAAGACGCTGTGTCCGCAGTCACGGAGTATCGCTCTGCCATATTCTAACGGTGCGCCCAGAGAAAGTGCGCGACAATCTGACCTTTGTTAAAATATTACTTCCTTCTTTCTTTCGCAACGGTCCTTGTCTCCGTTACGACTAGCCGCTGTCTGTCAATTACCATTTGTTACTTCGTTTCCGCTGGAAGTCCCGTTGCCCTATCTCCAATAGCCTTAAAAGGTCTCGTGTTGGTGCTTAGACGTTGGAGCATTGATCGCTCGTTGATCAATGCGAGGGTCTCTCAATTGTTGGACGCATGATCACTATGATCATGGCTATGAAGCAGACGCAACAACGCCATGTGTCAACTTAAAGACACCTCTGATGATCTACTGGTTGACAAGTGACCCACGGGGAGCAAGCGTTATTCCAAGAAAGCCTCCAGAGGTACCTAAGGTAGGAATCCCGTGTATAGCAAAGATGTCGGACTCCGCCGCTTACTACCTACCATTAGTGTCGGACTCGCCCGAAACGCAGCCTCACCTTACAGGATCCACTGCAGAAGGTATAGACCGACACTGGAAGCCCAAAATCCCGTGACTTGAGCCTACCTAGAAAGAGGATGGAGCGCAAGAAAAGACATGACTTCAGATTGTCATGGCGCATGGAGCAATCATGGGGATTGACCCATCCGCTACCAGGTTGACATTCTGCGGGTCTCGAGTTCCAGGATGAGGGAGAAGGTTATCCGCAGCGCAATGTCATGACGGATGCCCACGTGATCAGTACAGCAGTCGATATGATCTTCCTGCACGGCCGCAACCTACTCCACCCGGGCGTTGGGCAATGAAGAGCCGCGTATCGTCAAAACCTTGTACGAATCATCAACAACAAAGGATACAAGTGGTCAGTACAGCATGGATGTATCGCTGGATTGCTAGCATACGTGTTTGCTAAAATGAGCTTTGCAATTTTGTGTCAAACGGCTATCTTCGGCGAGTGCAGGCAAATGAACGGGCTGATTTCTACCCCACTAATGGTATAGTCCCTTATAGCAACGTTTCGCACGCAGCCTCGTTGCCTGAATCGCTTTGACGTGAACCGACAACGCGTCATACTTCGACAGCCTCATTAGCGATTGGGTTCTGACGCAGTTGACCGAGATTTGGCCATAAAAGTCCGCACAATGTCTCCAGGAAAAAAGACCTTCAATGATCAAGATATTGATCTTTGCAGAGCAGTATTTTTCGACAGCACGCTATGCAGGACGACTTCTTTCCGTACACCATTGACCCAAGTTGTCTCGATCTGAAAGCACGTCCCATTACCTCTACTTCTAACGCAAAATCATCGTCAGCAGTGGACGACATCGCTATTGCTAGCGGTCAGGCGGAATATGACTATGGCGGAAATGATAATTTGAATGCGTGGAGTAGTTCGTACCATGATGAGTATGGACTCGGTGACTTCGAATTGGAGGATCTGGGGCTCGAGTACGCCATTCACCTTAGCTTCAAAGTCACTATCTCGAATATGTGCTGACAACCAATCATAGCTCTACCAAAGCTACTGAGGCTTGTAATGCTCCCGCAAGGGTATGGGCTATAGGAAGAGGGGGGGTCGATTCGAATTCCTTGTCACAGTACTCGGGCTCCTCTGCGCTAGGGGACGGGGAGCCATGGGATAACCTACAAACGTTTGCCTCTGGTGCCTCATCGGCCCCTGGGCTTGATTACAGAGACTCACACATGCAACAGAACGGACCGCCCTCCCCATGTCCTTCGAACTGGTTGGAACCAGGTTTCTCCCCTGGCTCATTCAAGGGATCTCATCGTCATCATGAACCATCCCCGCTACAAGTAAGGTTGCTATATGATTTACAATCTCCACAGGAGACACGCATCAATAGCTACTCTAGCGATATACAACATAGCACTCGTCGATCTTCTTGGACGCCCCAACCCAATCGCTTCGGCCAAGATTACAAAGATGGACAAAAGCAGAATTGGTCTGAAGCCGGGGGATCCCTCGGATTATCTATATCAAGCTTCCCCTCGTCGTCAACAAATGAGTCTGTCATATTAAGTGGTCTTATGTCGTCTACGACCGAGCCGTGTGCCGCACCTTGCCGTTGCAAGGATGGGAGTCGCGAAATAGAGCATGCGGGCAAAGGAGTTGAACACACATCGGATTTTCTTGATAAGAGCATTGGTCGGGGTCTGATGGGTGAGTCAAGGCAGACGTTCTGTGAAGATCCGGATTACCTGACTGCCAATGAGCCATCCTGGCAGCAGCAGGGGGACCTGAGTGCCGCAGCAAGTGGGGTCTTCGGCTCAGCCATTGCTGGGTGTGAGCCACCAGGTCAAGATTGCATGGGGAGAAAGCAATACTCGACAGCTTTGCATCTCTACAGAGCCGCCAACCAATGCGGAGCCCATAACGCTACTAGCGAGAGACTTCCAGACTGTCCGGGGGCTATCATGATCCCAGGATCCAGCAAACGCTACGACGCTGACCTCACCTCGTCCTTCCCACCTACAGCTGGTCACTTTCCTGACTATGTGCCAATAATCAGAACCCCAGAACGCCATCAGTCCACGCTTTCGCGTTCCCAACCAACCATGTGCTTCCCAAAGCAGGCAAGATTTTCAATGCGAACGAAAAATAGCAAGACCAAGCCTTCCAGAAGATCGAGGTCTGGATCTTTGAAAGTTATTCAAGAGCATGACAATAGCTTGGGAAGTTCTCCCACGGATTCACTCAGAGGAAGGCGCAAAGGACATCTAGACCGAGCAACGGCCTTGGCTGCTGGTCAGAAAAGATCAGATGGGACTGTCTGCATCAGATGTAAGATGATGAAACAAACGGCAAGTGCGGTCATGAGTGTTGGTCACCTCTTACTCTGCTGAATAACGTTTAGTGCGAGGGTGATTTGCCCTGCGAGGGTTGCCAAAAGAATTCGAATGCGAGATCCTGGGGACAGCCGTGTAACAAAGCGAAGTTCATGGACATGATTGAGGCAGGAACCTGCAATGCAGTCTGTAAGTGCAACGAGCCGAAAGCCATCCGTCAACGACTACTAAACATTGATAGTTCAACGTTCAGCTAGTATTCGATCTATTGACGGCGACCAGAGGGTGTGCCTGCAATATCCAGGCGGGTTCGATTTAGATGACATTATCGACAACCTCCGTACTCGCGAATCTCGGTACAACATTGGAGTCCGGCACTTCTCCCGCTCTTCATACACTCTCGATCTCGCCAAATTGACCAAGCTGGTGTCAGTAGTACAAGTGGCTAACAGGACTGGTTCCTGCGAGCTGGACGATTTGAGCAAGCACAAGACATCGAAAGCCTCTGGCTGGCTGGATTGCGTTGCCGACTTTGACCAATCAATTAGTGCCCTGGTAGGTCATGAAACTCGCAATAATCCTGATTTCTTCCCGTCATTTGAGCCATTCACTTATTTAATGCTTTCAAGGAACGGTCAATCAAATGGAACAACATGCCCAGCAGGAACAGCTACTTCTATCTGCCACTCAACAGTGTCGCCTGTCATCCCATGGCCGTTGACAACGAAAAGGATCAAAGCTCCATACGTCTCGCAGTGCATCTTTGCCGTATCGTCTTACGTGCGCTAGAGGTCAATGCGTTCAGGACCTTGCAGAAGGAGGTCAACGATCTACCGAAAAACAAGTCTACGGACACAGAGATCGCGTCGCTCGCCCACAACCTCATCACGATCTTATTCAGCCTACGTTGGCGTATATCTTGGTGGGCGGTCTTTGGAATCAGCTCCAACATCGGAGACGACGTCAAAGGCCGGTACACGGAAAGGGTCTCAATGCTCACACAAACATTATACTTTTGGTACTTCGTGGTGAGGAAGAGGCTATCGCAGCGCGTGGCCTCGTCATTGAAGGGGATCTGGAACACATATGCAGACGCTGCCCAGGCAGTGTTTGAAATGTATCCCGAGGATGAATCTATCGATGACTTCCATACGTGGATGGCTTGTGGCCGTGACTCGGTTCACAGGGCCTATGTTTTGCACTCGGTGCCACGAGCTTACCCTTCCTCTTGAAGTCCCCATCAACCCCTACGCCTTGGTAAGCGTTTCATTATGTTATTTCGCTGGGTCCTATGCGTGTGGAAATCTGACTGCCATTCTTCAGACGTGAAAAGGATGGTAACCACAGAATCTCCTTCCATGTGACGGCCAGCCTTCTCTATGACCCTGATCTACTATCGCATGCCTCCACGACACGGTTCCCCACTTGGACAGGGCGGTCGACAGGCCGTATCCCACAGACCTTCAGACCTTGCTACGACCTCTCAATTTCTCGATCAGGACTACCCGGAAACGACCTTTGTGATGCTAACATTCACGACCTAGGGGTGGTAACACAGCACATTTCGTATTATTTCTTGCGATATCGTTAACTATCACGGCTCTCTGCGACTCTGAACGACTAGAACAATGGCGCAAGCCTTGTACTACCACGGCCTTTCATCTGTGCATTAAGACATATCGCGCAAGCGAGATATAGATTATGTTTGTTGACTGACGATGAGGGGCGGATGTTGGATGATAGCGTTATGTACTCGTGATTTGGGATTATGATGTCTCGTTCGCCTTTTGTTTCTCTACGATAGTTTTTTGGGGGCCGTTTCTGTGATGTTCAAGTCGTTATGTTGTATCGTAGACACTTCACCCATACAGCCATTTCATTCCTTCTGGGTTGCCATGTTCATGCTCATTGAATCATCATCTGTCTGCTCGTCCCGCATTTAAAGTCCAAGACAGTCATTCAGGCATTTCAACGACATCCCTCATCTCTTCAACGTCTTCTGCTTCTCCGCATCCCCCACCACCTTCCTCTGCACCACCATACCCTTTCTCAACCTCACCTGATCTACATACCTCTTAGACACCCTCTCTCGATCTCCTGCGATACATTTCAGCGTCAGCAAACTCATCTTCATCAAGGTTGAAAAATTGCACGAGTAATTGGATTCAGACTCGTCACTCAAAAACGAACCTTTCTCGCCAAAATCCTCCAACTCCTCCTCCGTCTGCGGCACCCAAAACGGATCTTCGTCCAGCACCTCGAAGCCCGAGAACACGAGCTGCGGCTGCGCGGCGCCGGACGTGCGTTTGCGGATCTCGTCCGAGAAGCCGAAGGATTCGGCGACGGGGAGGAGGCTGAGGATGGAGTAGAAGGGCGTGCCTTCTTTGAGGGATTCGGTGAGGATGTGGCCGCGGCGGCGGGAGAGGGTTGCGTAGACGCGGCCGAGGACTTCGGCTGCGTGGGGTACGGACGGGGTTAGTGGTTGCTATCGTTTTTTTTTTGAGGGAATGTGGGGATTGTCTCACTGGAAGCTTGGATCTCACAGCTGTACATGGCGAGCATGAGGCGCGGAGACCAGTCCATGAAGCCTTGCCGGATGGAGTCGCGGACTGTCTTTATGACTTCACCCGTCAACCGGCCTAGCTGGTCGCGGGCGGGAGGTTCTTCGTCCGATGGTGCTGCGACTGTGATTTCTTCGAGGAAGACGGCTACGCCTTGCATGGGTTCGTGGCACATGGGACCTTGGGCTGTGGCGAGTTGGAAGGCGTAGGAGATCTTGTCGGCGAAGGAGGTGGGTGTGAGGGAGGAAGGATGAGTGCTTGAAGAGTCGGTGGATTCGGGTTGTACTTGGGCAGCTTCATGGGCTTCTTGGAGGCTATACGGGATTAGCTGCATTTGGGCTCGAATATCTAGCATGGGCTGCTCACAACGTCTGGCATGTGCCCTTGTGGGTAACATCGATGAGCAGATTCGGACCTATTCGTCGGGGTCCGAATGCGCAGATCTTCTCTACCACGTCCTGCCATGTATTCTCTTCGTCTTTGACTTCTGCGAAGGTGGTGCGGAGCTTTTCCCGGAAGTCTAGGAGGGAGAGCATGCCTGTATCAGCTGTTGGGATCTCGTCGTCGTCGGCTTCTTCGTTTGCTGCTTCAATTGTGTCAGTGGCTTCAGCTTTACCATCTCCTTGTGCCTTCTTCTCGGAGTTGAGACGTCTGATCGCTCCTGCATTCTTCTCAAGGAATACTGTCACTGCTACCGGGAGCGGTCTGACTCTCAATCGTACCGTGATCTGCTTTGAGGTTGTGACTCCTATCACTGTGCCTCGTGAAAGATCCTTGTTTTTCGGCGGATTCATCTCAGCAGCGCGGACTATTGTCTCTCGATACGGCACGATAGGCTCGCCGGCCTGGATCTCGCATTTTGCATACCGCTCTCTCAAGTCTTTGAGACATCGCTCGAGATGCAACTCCCCAGCGGTCAAGATAACATGCTCGCCACTTTCCAGAACCTCATATTGTGCGCAAGGATCACTCTGCTCTAAAAGCTTCATGCCTCTGATCATCTTATCCAGATCACTCGGGTTGACAGGCTCGAGTGCCACACGCACAATAGGCTGAATTCCCGTATTGACTCCAGCAAGGTTGACAGCGCCTTCAAGCTGGCTGCACAACGTGCCTGATTTCAAGACATGGCCTTCGAGACCTGCTATGCCGAAAACGACGCCTGCAGGCACCGACGTCAAAGCCTCAAGTCCTCGACCCATGATAAGATAGAGCCCAGTTACGGTGACTTTGTGTGGTTCTGGCGCAGCGTGTGGACAAGCCGGGGTGAATTTCGGCTGGAGGACGTAGACACTGTCGCCCACCGAGAGAGTCCCAGAGTAGAGTCGTACGAAGCCGATTAGATGCTCCCTTTCTTCTTGTTGATGATGTGCCGTGGCTTCGGATTTATTTGTACCGTCCAGGCTGGCTTCATTGAGGGCCTGTGTCAGGCTGCTGAGAAAGCCATCGCTTGATTCGCCGTTCGCAGCAGCCTGCGCTTTCTCGAACTCGGCCCTTTTTCTCCTTGCTAGGTCTCGGGCTTGTTCGCCTGTCATTGTATCGCCAGTCTTCCGCTTATTGTGAGGTAATTCGCTCTCGGGTACTGCTACCATTTTGCTCACATATGCTACAACAGGGTCATCCTTTGATGATTTGATATTAATCATCGCGTCTTTTACAGCTGGGTCAACATATTTTGCTCCTGGTGAGGCATCTATCAATGCAGGAAGGCGAGTCGTTTGAGCCACAGGCGGAGCTGGAAGGTGTTCGATTGCTGATACAAGGATAGCAGTGGATAGGGGGAGCCATGCCGAGAAAACTGTAGTCATTATGGCTCGTGGATCTCTTGAACGAAGAACATGAGGTTGTATTGTGAGTGACAAGGTTTTTGTGATCTTTTCAACCATTGCAGGATCTCCTTTGCCTTTGTTGCCTCCAGTTGTAGCTTCGTAAACGGCCCAAATATTGTCCAAGACCAATTGAACGAACATAGGCTTTAGAGCTCGTCCTTTCAGATGCTTCGATCCAAGTACTCGCTTGGTTTTGGGTTCTAGATAGTAGTCTCCCCAGAGCACTTTTTCTAAAACAGATCTTTTGAGACCAAGCTTTTTCTCGTATAATGAGGCAAACTGCCTTACCGTAAATGCCCAACCGTCAATTGCACTGCTGAAGATGACATTATTCTTTTCTGGCGCAAAATACAGATCTTCATCATCTTTCTCCTCAAATGTCCCGTCTGCCCCGTTGGTAGCCACACTTTCGGAATCTTCAGTGACGGACCCGGAAACAGCTTTTACGGCTTTGCTCTTCGCTCTCTCCTCTTCCGCAGCAGCTTTTGCTGCTACTCGCTCTTCCACCCTCTCCCTCCATTGCAGATCCTCTTCCATACGCTCCCCCTGGAAAAAGCTTCCAATAACAGCATTGACTTGCTCGAGTAATTTGCTTAAATGCGTATACGCCTCTCCCGGACTCATCTTCAGTTCGGTAATCAGTCTATCAACTTTGTTGATGACAAGCAACGGTTTCAGATGCTCCATCCACGTCTGCCTCAGTACCGTAACCGTCTGGCTACAAACGCCTTCCACCGCATCTACAAGAACGAGCGCGCCATCACATAACCGAGATGCCGTCGACACTTCACTGCTGAAATCTATATGGCCAGGTGAGTCGATGAGATTTATTAGGTATTCTTTCTGAACAGGAGCAGCTTCTGGGGGAGACCGCCTCAGCATTGAAAAATAAAGAGAGATGGCAGACGATTCCATCGTGATGCCGCGAAGCTGTTCATCGGGACGAGAGTCAAGGTAGCGAATCTTGCCGGCGAGTTTGGGAGAGATGATGCCGTTGGTGGCGATGAGGGCGTCCGTGAGGGACGTTTTGCCATGATCCTACCCATTCAGAACGCCTGTCAATTAGACCTAGTGGAACAACTTACGACATGAGCAAGTATACAGATCTATATAAGCACACGGTATCAGTAACCGGATAATCCACACTGTTCTTGTGACGCACATTCCTGACTTCATCGGCGTTGCGCTGTAACGCGATGAGTTTTTCCGGATTTATGACAGGCATCTTTGGAACCATTTAATATCTTCATGCTTCTATTAGCTATTCTAGAGATCTGTCAGGATCTTGGAGACGGATCATGAAAGAGTCCACTATTGTTGATAGTGAGGGTGATTGTGTATGGAGAAGACCTCGAAAGCTTACAAGCCGTTTCACCACTAAGAAAACCCCATGGACACTTTACATGGTTGAGTAATCTTAAGTCGAAATTGTGACTTATATCTGATCTGAAAGGTGATTACAGGCATTGTGATCGCAATGCATCCCTTCGCTATATTTGTAGCTCTATGAATCTGGAATCCTATATACATCATAGACCGGATCTACCTACGCCTGAAGTTCGCTATGCTACATAAACCAGCCAGCGCAGATTCTGGAGTGGGGTGTTCGCCGAGGGAATGCTAGGTGGAGGACAAGAAGCTTTTGTACAGAGATGGTACAGGGATATAGGAAAGATTGTTCTCGAATCCGTACCAGATCTCCAACCCAACACTTAACGGCCCTCTGAGCCTAAGTCCAGGACGCGTAGAATTCACAGGGCGTAGCTCACTTGATGATCCTTGTGACTAACCCGGTTGCCACTGTACGGCCTCCTTCGCGAATGTTAAATCTCTGTCCAGCCTCAAGAGCAATCGCGTTCCCAATGTCGCACAACATCTCGACATTGTCGCCTGGCATCACCATCTTGGTTCGATCCTCCACGTCATCTGGCCAGTGCAGAGCCGCGGCTTCGTCTATAAGATCTGTCAATACCCGTTCTTATCTTAAATAATGGAGAGGATGCATACCAGCTGTGCGTAAGTAGATTTGTGGCTGGTAGTTGTCGGAGAACCCGGTATGTCGGCCACCCTCTTCCTTAGTGAGAACATACATCGAGCATAGGAATTGCTTATGCGCTTTCGCAGAGCCTGGCTTGGCGACGATCATACCTCGCTTCACGTCTTCACGCTTGACACCTCGAAGTAGGAGACCAGAGTTATCGCCCGCCCTCGACTCATCGCAGGACTTCTTGAAGGTTTCGATGTCGGTGACCTTGGTCTTAACGGGCACCTCTACCTTGCCGACCAATTCGACCTCTGAATCTTTCTTTAGCGTTCCACGCTCGACTCTGCCAGAAGCGACAGTACCACGACCTGGAATAGAAAAGACATCCTCAACAGACATCAGAAACGGTTTGTCTGTCTCACGTTCTGGGGTTGGGATCCATTCGTCGACAGCTTTGAGCAATTCATCAATTTTTTGCGACCCTATCTCGGGCTGTCGGCCATCAAGCGCACACAAAGCTGAGCCGAGTATGATTGGTGTGGTGTCTCCTTCGAAGCCATAGGTATTCAAAAGTTCCCTCATCTCCATCTCCACAAGTTCCAACATCTCTTTGTCCTCGATCGCATCCACCTTATTGACAAATACGACGATCTTCTGTACACCGACTTGTCGTGCAAGGAGCAGATGCTCTCTTGTCTGAGGCCTGTTCAAGGTCAACCACCCCTCCCATCGCTTTTCTGTAGGACTTTACCCACATTTGCCCGTCTGAGGCCGCTACCACAATCACTGCTCCGTCCATACTGGAAGCTCCCGTGATCATATTTTTTACATAGTCGGCATGACCAGGACAATCAACGTGGGAATAATGCCGTGCTTCGGTGTTGTATTCAATATGGGCTGATGCAATGGTGATACCGCGCTTCCGTTCTTCGGGTGCTTTGTCAATGGCGCCATACTCAAGGAAGTTGGCGAACCCCTTTTCAGCTTGTCGTTTCGTGATTGCAGCTGTTAATGTAGTCTTGCTCAAAATAATCAGCTGGAGTGTCAGGCCAGACGCTAAAGCGCACAACATACCTTGCCATGATCAACGTGGCCGATTGTTCCTGTACAAGTCAGTCCTGCCTTCCTTTCCAATATACAGACGTGAGCCCGCACCTATATTGACGTGTGGCTTCGATCGCTCGAAAACTGTTGCAAGCCCTCGGACACCGATAGCATCTTTGCCAAAGACTTGCTGAACAGGATTGACACCATTGTGCTGCCGCACAGCCAACCGGCTTGTCCGTATTAGCGGCGCAAGTGACCGAGAGAGGATCACCATGCTGCTATACTTCTCACGAACACCCTAGCGTACATACGGAAGAGAGGCAATTAATCTTCTCGATCATGATCGAAAGATTTAGCCTCGGTGCGGAGAATCTTTGATCCGTTTACTCCTTGCTGATCTGTCTCCACTAGAGCTATTCCAGTCTAGTATGCCTTGCGTAAATTGGTTTGCGGTAAGATATTCATATCTATACTACCATTCATCGGTATCACAGGATTGACTGGTTGCGGCCTGGACGCAATTTTATTATAACCGTCGCAAGGAGGAAGGGAGGCAGAAATTCTGAGGGGCAACGCTACGATTCTAGTGCTGGCAAATAAGGGCTGACGAATGTCACAGTCGGGAAAGTGCTGCTTGAAGATAACAATCACAGTACTCAGACTTTTGTTAGTCGACTTCATATTTTTCACTTAGTAGTACAGACGAGCGTTGAGTTTTGAATATTCTATAGGTTATTACGAGGACGCTCTCGGGTCTATATCCGGACTCAATAGAGGCCTACTCGATGATTTGGCCATCAATTGGCTTGGCTGTGGAACCAGAATTCTCTTCAAGACTCGTTCAATGACACTGAGACGTATACTTCCCATACAGAAGGACAATGCTGGTATCGTGTCCTGAAGAGAGTTCAGATAATCGCTATGATATTTCCGTTGTATTTCCATCTGGCTTTAGAATTGTGTGATACCTACAGGGCTCGATGTCCCAAATCACATACGATTTGAGCAAATGCGATCTTCCGAAAGAACGCTCAACATTGCCAATCGACAGCCGACTAGCCAGGAATGTTGGACTTCTGGTCGAAAAAACGGTCCGTTAAGCATCCCTTTGTAGTCCGATACTATTGCCACGCTGGTGGAATAGCAAGCTAACGTTGCCAAGAAAACAATGGCCTTCCCTCGAAGACCGCTCCTGACGATGTTGGTATCGCTTTACGCGGATGAAGTCATGGGAAACAGCGATCGATCTTCTTCTCTCTCAGCGTGCTTCCCTTATAATCTCGGCGCACATCGTGGTTGCGCCATAGTGTGCGCACTTTTTTGGATCTTGTCATTGTCTCGATGCGTTTGCGTTTGCGTTGGCCCAAGGCACCAAAGCTGTCTTGAGGTCTTTACTCTTTGTTGCATCAGCACTGGAAGGCCAGTACGTGGTGATCCAAGAGCTTGGCTACGTTTCGGTTCTCGCTTCACAGTATTCTTCGCCCTTGAGCGTCCCGTGATTCGGAGTATTGCCTATAAGCACGACGATGCCTTTCAGACACCGTCCACATACTGTATGATGCATCTCTCGTACCCATACTTCGCTTGATTTGCAGTGCCTTCAAGACCTCAGCTTCTAATGCTACCTGACAATATCTTTGGGAATTGCAGAAGTCCCTGAATCCTGCTTTCGTGGGGATAATGTCTTTCCAAATATATGCAGATAGCTTGACATTCGATCGTTACCCGTGGCCTAATCCACCAGATCTGGTATTGGCAGACCTTCGCGTACCAATACGCTAGGAGTAGAAGCGCACGGGGATCCTTTCGCTCTAGCAATAGCGCGTAGTCTGGTGGCATGTCACCAGTAAAGAAGAGGAAGTTCAGGAACGTGGACATTATGCAGTCACTGTTGAATGATCGCGCCAGACTAGATGCAGCGCCGTAGTAGGGGTTATTGTGGGTATTAGATGTAGGGTCGAAAGCACAAAGCTCGATGACCTCGAAAGGTAGAGCCTCGAGTCCAGGAACTGCTGCATATGACGGTAGGAGTTGCGAGCTTATGTTGTAGAAAACGAGCGGCTGCCATACGCTATCATCTCTCATTGGTTGGGCGATACTCCACGTGGACTTTTTTCCGTCACCTATCTTCAGCCAGTTGAGGTCCGTATCTGAGGGTGACTCTAATCAAGTTTCCCGCAGTCAGTATGTGTTCATTCGGGCAAATTTCAAATTTACGGAGCGATCGATACTCTCGTGGCGTGTCTTAACATTCATGGATCAAATTTGGACTGAAGAACACGTACTGAGAGGCCATGCTTCCTCCGGTGTCTTTGCCTCGACGAAGTGGAATGCGATCATACCAACAAGGATCGTCGTCGCCCAGAGGGCATCTCGTTCAGATTGCAGGACAGGCCCTGACAACTTGCTGTTGAATAATGCAAGACATTTGCACCAATGAAAGACCTCTGTGGTGGACATCTTCGATCTGGGCGCACCAGACAGATAGCGGTCATGCATGAGGGTCAAGGTTAATACAGCATGCATCAAGAACGGATTCTGTTTTATCAAGATCAGCATAGCCCACCGGACGAAGGTTCAGATATCCTTACTGAGCATGCGAGTTTCACAATCTCAGTCTGATACATGACGAGGTTCTTCTCAAAGCAAATGGTGGGGATAGTCCTTGCCTGGAATTTGTTCAGCAGCTCAAGGTCTTGTTCCCCTAGTTCATTCAACGTGTTGCTAGCCAAAGATACCACTGACTGATGCCGCAATGCAGGGAAGATAATGTCAAGTCCGCTTCCGCCCAATGAATGAGATTTTCCCCGCAGGACCTCGAAGTTGGAAGTCTTGTCAACGAATAGTTGTAGGTCAGAAGCCTCGCGGTCATAGCTGCACCAGACACCATAAGCTTTGCATTTTTTGCACTGGGGCTTAGTCTCGTCACACTGTAGACGTGGCTCAGCGGAATTTCTCAAAGTTAGAGGCGTGGTTTTAAGCCTGCGTACCTTGACCCTACGGAGCTTACAATTACCACACCCTCGTCGAGACTTGTTATGTGCCCTCACTTTGCGATGGGCATCTGTCCCAGACGATGATGAACGGTCAGTCATGACCATGCTCGATACAAAGTAAGATGATTGCGGCCAGTCGTTTAGTGTCTCCACTCTTGGGCAGCATGAATATGGATGCGCCACTTGTACTAATCATCCATGCATAAGGTATACTCGTACTAGTGACCACATATCACTCCCGCAGTTATAGACAGGACTAAGCATCTAGCGTCTTGGTGTCTTCATGGATTCCCGCGTCTGTCTGCTCACAGCAATGAATTCCTCTTCTGGCCGCCTCTATGATGGGTTCGTTGACTAGGAGCATGAGCTCCTCAGTCCCTCAGACATGTTCCAAGCCGGGCGCCAAGCCCCTTCGGCTTGGCGATGCTGACTACGCAGCCGGGCGGTAACACGTCTGAGCGTAACCTTTTGTTCCTTTGCTGGTAAACTTCTTAAAAACAACGCACTAAATACCGAAAACATCGTCACGATAGCCTTGCTTCTAAAGAATATACTCAGCGTGAGATCTAGTGACGACGAGGACGTATCGTATAGGAACTTCCCCGAAAATCATAGGTATTCCGACGTTCGCAAGGGGGTTTCTGGGGTATTTCCCCGTAAACTAGAAAATCACTTAAGAGAAAAAAACGTAATAGTAAACTATACGTCGCGAAGTTATTTACCTATCCCTACGACGTATTCTCGCGCGGAGACCCTCGCTCCGAGTGCTATTCCGGGCAAAATCCATGTACCTTTAGTGATAGAACAGCCGTTTAAATTTTGGTTTTCTGTACAAAAAGTGGAAAGCTGGCGAAAAAACAGAAGTTTACGCTCAGCCTGTTACGTAGTCAGCGTTACTAACTTGAAGGGGCGAGCAGCTAGATAATTTGCGGCTGAGTTACTGCGTCCACCGGAGCTAACTTCGCCTCGCATTTCGAAGTCCCGCTAACCTCACGTCGGTTTTCGAGACTGCGCTAGGGAGATGTTCCTCCAGAATGCACAATATGGTCTGAACGATATCTTGCCAACGGCCAGATCGTTGCTCCGTTGGTCTCCAGTCATGATGCCTGCTTCCGATTGCTGGAGAACGTGTAGTATAAAGCGTCTCCCATTCCCAAGGTTAAAGGTCACAGCCTGCGTTCTCGAATATCATCCACATATCCGAGCAAAGGTATCTACGAAGGTTTTCACTTAGCAATTGTCTTCATTCATCCTCCATAGACAACCATCAAACATCCCCCTTGTCTTCACTCAAGATGCCTTCGAATTCCGCAGCATGGCTGACGGCCATCAAAGCCCCTCTCGAGATCAAGTCCGCCCCTTACACTTCTCCCAAGAACAACGAGGTTGTTATAAAGAATGGAGCTGTAGCCATCAATCCCATCGACTGGATGAAGGGTCAATCTGACATGGGGGGCTTGATATTTTCCTGGATCAAGCCACCCTTTGTCCTCGGCGAAGACGTCGCTGGTGAGGTTGTTGAGATTGGCTCTGCCGTTACCCGCTTCAGATTAGGCGATCGTGTTGTCGGCCACGCGGTGGGAATAGAGGAGAAATACAACAACTCGGCCTACAGCGCTTTCCAGACATACACTGTGCTTCTAGACCACATGACATCGCCGATCCCCAGCACCTTATCCTACGAAAGCGCCGCAGTCCTACCCTTATGCCTGTCTACTGCGGCTTGTGGCTTGTTCCAAACCGATCAACTAGCGCTTCAATACCCTTCTATTCCAGCAAAGCCAACTGGCAAGACCTTGCTTGTGTGGGGCGGTTCGACAAGCGTCGGTGTGAATGCTATTCAGCTTGCCGTCGCTGCTGGCTATGAAGTCTTTACGACTTGCTCACCAAGGAACTTCAATCTGGTTAGAGGGCTTGGCGCTAGCGAGGTCTTCGACTACAACAGCAAGAACGTTGTCAAGAACTTGATCGATGCGTTCAAAGGGAAGAAATGTGCTGGTGCATTGTCGATCGGCCAAGGAGCGGCCGAGGTGTGCCTGGATATCCTTGACAAATGCGAAGGCAATAAGTTCCTCTCCATGGCCAGCTATCCCGCCCCTGCGACAACGCCTAAACGATTGGTCATCCCCCAAATGGCTTTCAGTTTCATATCCTTCAGTGTGGCCACCTTTCTCAAATCTAAAGCCAGAGGGATACGGTACAAGTTCATCTTGGGCGGCTCTCTAATCTACAACGAAGTGGGGAGAGGCATCTATGCCGATTTCCTCCCAGCAGCCCTAGCAGATGGCACTTACACCGCTGCGCCAGAGCCGCATGTCGTGGGAAAAGGACTCGAGAACATTCAATCCGCTTTTGATTTTCAGAGAAAGGGTGTGTCTGCAAAGAAGGTGGTCGTCTCTTTGTGATGCTATCTTTATCTACAAGTATAAGGATACGGCAAAGGGGAATAACAAGAATATGTGTTAAGATATCACGGCATTGCATTTTTTATTGAGCGAATTCTATTACCATCATTCGAATATTTTCACCATCATAATTGAACTTTGAGTTAAGGCAATATTCGAATTTTTTTGTGTGGGAGTTCTTGTGTTCGATCCCATGAATGCCGCTAGACCGAAAGTGGAACCCCGGCAAACCTTCTCTGACAGACTGAGACCATATCAAAGCGGAAGAGTATGCACGCTCAAACCCTTCCAAGGCAATGAGGCACTCATTTGGACTCATCACAACATCTGATGCTCTACAGCGAGTGTTTCTACCAATCCTTCAGGTCCCACCTAAACATGGTTCCTGTACTATCAAATTTTTTGAAGCCACTCCTTCGCACTGCCTCCGACACCCAACATTATCATTATTTCCTCTTCGCCAATACCGCTATGCCTCCACCAGCCGCATGGGCGGCAATATGGCCTCCATAGATGATCTCAAAGCCATGAGTCAGCGTCCCGATCGCCCGCCCCGCGATGAAGAGATAAGAGCCTCAAAAGTGTACATGGTGCGCTCCTCAGACCAGCGCCTTTCAGAACCCATACCCACCCACGAGATACTCGAGTCCCGCGAACGCGACGATAAGGGCCGGCCTACGCAATTCCTACAAGAAGTGGCGGGACTCAACATTGCAGAAGGCCGTTACTATCCCATCTGCAGAATGTTTGATAAGAAAGTCGCACGCGAAAATGAGCTTGCGAAACGCAAAGCGGGGAAGGTGAACAAGTTGGTGATGAAACAGTTGCAATGTAGCTGGACGATGAGCGATAATGATCTGGGACATAGACTGGGAAGATTGAAGGAGTTCTTGGAGAAAGGGTGGAGGGTCGAGATTCTGTTCGGGACGAAGAGGAAGGGTTGGATGGATAAGAGGACGGCCAGTGCGGAGGAGGTTACAAGTGTACTGAGCAAGATACGGGCTGCTGTGGGGGAGGTTGACGGAGCGAAGGAAATGAGGAACATGCAGGGCAAGGAGGGTGGTGAGGCGATATTGAGCTTCGAGGGGAAGTCGAGAAAGTAGGAGTAATTCCTATAGAACCCCGTTCAAAATATACTATTGCGGTTGCCTACACAATATCGAATCTCGGATATTATATCGTACTCTAGGTGGTCATGTATACCTATCAAACGCAACAGTCAGCCCTAAGTCCGCTAAAAACAACTCGCAGCTACCCCTGTGTCGATCTCCGCGCCCTCCACCATCACTCCCAGAATCATCAAGTAGCAACATCTACTCAACATGCAAACTCAATGACCACCACCACCCGCCTCCTCACCCGCCTCCTCACCCGCCTCCTCTCCACAATCCATCGCACCCGCCCCACCCTCCACACAACCCGCCGCGCCTTCATCCTGAAATTCTTCTTCACCTGCCACCTCCTAACGCAGCAAATCGGCTACATAACAGTCACATCCGGTCCCTCAATGCTGCCCACGCTCTCCGTAAACGGCGACGCCGTGCTGCTCTCCAGATATCATCGCCGGGGACGGGGGGTCAAAGTGGGCGATCTGGTCACGTTCAATCATCCGCTGGAGCCGGAGGCGGGGGCGCTGAAAAGGGTTGTGGGGATGCCGGGGGATTTTGTGTGTACGGGACAGAGGGTTAGGGGGAGGGAAGGGGAGGAGCGGGGGATGATTCAGGTATGTGGTTTGGTTTTGGGGTTTGGTTTGGAGGGAGAAGAGGTCCAGATTGGCTGATTTGGGATAGGTGCCTGAGGGTCATTGCTGGCTTTTGGGGGATAATTTGCCGGATTCGAGGGATTCGCGGCTTTATGGTCCGTTGCCTTTGGCGCTGATCAGTGCGAAGTCTGTGGCGAGGGTGTGGCCGCTGTCAGAGATGGGGTGGTTGCGGAATACACTACAGCCTCCGGATGAAACTTGGTGAGTGGCATGCACAGTGAGAAGGTGGCATAGATGTTGCATAGCGATGGAGTCAACGGTCAACTGGGGTGCATGGGACATCTTGCATACTCGACTGAATATGAAACTGATCATGCAAGCATAAAGAAGTCTAGTTCGCCCTTCCGAGAATCCTCATGTGTCATTATCATTCTATCCCTCCTCCCACGTCATCAGCTTGTTTCTAATGACAACTCTAATCAAAAATACGGAGGCGGTGGGCCCTCACTTGGGCTTCCTCCCTGATGTTGATAGGTGCCTGGATAACCACTTCCCTGTCCCGGAGCCAAGGAACCCTGCTGGGTCGTCAGTTGCTGGCCGTAGTTCTGGACGTGAGGTGGATAATAACCATGTTGAGGGGCCTGGGTGTACCCTCCTTGTTGACCATAAAACGGTTGAGGGGGAGCTTGGCCGTAATTTGGCTGAGGAGATGGAGGTTGGTAGGCTTGATATCCTCCCTGCTGCTGGCCGTAGCTCCCTTGGGCACCGTACTGAAGTGAAACACTCCCACCGCCCTGGACCCCTTGATGGCCGCCCGTCTCATCTTTGGTGTCGTAAGAGGAGTCAATTGCGCCGAGTAACATCTTCAGAATCCACAGCTGCGGCGTTAGGTCACTACCGTTGGTGTTCCTCATTTGCGCAGATTCTTGCTCGTAATTGGATGTGCAGTCGATGAACTGTCCGATCTGAGGGTCATTGTCTAGGTTTGCGAGGAATTCTTGAGCCTTCTTATCCTCTCCTACTTGCGCGAATTGGAAAGAGACTGCACCAGGACCGTATTTGGTCTTGGCGACCTCCGACGTCGCATACAAAATGGCATCATTTAGAGCGGATTTATGCTCACCGACGGGTATTCCATCGGTAATTGTGATTACCAAGACCGGCTTAGCTAGCCTATTGGAACGAGCGTCGGTGACAATCTGGTTAATGACTTGTCGTCGGAGCTCCGTCCCAAGGGGAGTGGTCCCGTTGAACAGACCTGGCTGGGCTAAGACCCTGTTGATTGTATCCTCATCTATGACATTTTCCAGTGACTTCTGGCTATCATTCATGAAGCGAACTGTCAGACCGTCAGAGTCGAACAATTTGGTTATGCTGACGACGTAATTCAGCACCAGCCGTAGTTCCTCGATGCGCTTGCCATCTTCTTCGAATTCCATGGAGCCACTGTTGTCTATGTATAGAACGATGTCGAACAGAGCTAGTTTGGCGAGATCTTGCCCCATTTCTTTAGCAAGACGCCAATTCATGCACACCTGATCGATGTTGGCTGCTGCGACTGCTGCAGCTTGGTCTAAGCGCGAGTCTGTAGATGGGAAGAAGCTCTGAAGTTGCTTCTCCTGGATGGTACGCTGGAGATTTTGTTTGTACGCATTGATCTGCTGAGTACTAGTAGGCTGGGCTGACCGCTGCTGTTGCAGGTAGTTTGGTTGCTGTTGTGGAGAATACCCAGCTTGAGGCTGCTGCTGTTGAGACGAATAACCTCCTGGCTGATGCTGAGGCGTCCCATGTGATGGATACCCTCCCTGTGATTGTTGCATCGTGTAGTGAGCCTGCTGAGGGGTTCCAGGGGACGAATATCCTGCTTGTGGTTATTGTGGCGAGGGACGATCAGTCTTTTGTGGAGGTGTGAAAAGGTTTGCTTCCTGCTTCTTTTGTGTAGCCGATGGAACACATGCTCCAGCATTTTGAGCTGCGAGCTTGTCTGCTAACTGTGTGTGGTAGATATGAATATCAGCAACATCGAGTGAGGAGCCTCACAACTTACACCCATAATGAAATACTGTTGCTGAAGCAGGGCTATCAAAGATGTATTGAGAAATACTCAGCGTTGACTGACAGGAATGCAGTATGAATGATTTGGAAAGGTGACAATTCGAAGGACAGTCGGTTGGTAGTTATATGGAGAGTTTGTGTAACACGATATGGTGCTAACTATGACAGTGGCAAGTCAAGCTGTAATGGGATCAAATTCAACCGATTGGGGTTCAAAAAGGGAACACATAGCCTCCAAGAGACCTTGGCTTGGGTGTTAATGGACGTAACAGTGAAATGCAATTGGCTCCAGAGGGGCAATCGAATACTTGTCGGGCCCGCGAGATCAGATTGTATTCAAAGACAACAAAGAACCGATTCGTTGGGATCTGCCTTGCGATATCGAACATGCCTGAGCGGCTGCGCATATGTATCACGGGTAAGGCGTAAATTCATGCACGTAATCATGCACGTAAGAACACCCTTTGTTTTTGCACAGCCTTCGGAAGTGTTAGCAAGCAGAAGATGAAATCAGCCTTGTCCCGACAATGCACTTTTGGTTCCTTTGTTGACCTCAAAGCGTAAGCTTGCATACCACAAAATCGCGTACATCTGGGTTCACAAGCCCTGTACCACGGCTCCGAAGACGCCATGATTGATATGCTGTCTCCTACCTTCTTCAAATGCTGCGCCCGTAGGCGTCATAGCAGACCTTGGAATCATCAATGTCAGGCCAAGGACTTCCGACCGTCGTCATTGCAAGTGCCATCGTTCCACAACAGCCAGCCATCGACATCCTGAATATGGGTGAGAAGAGTCCGCTGATAGTCGAGGACAACACGATCAACAGACCACCTAGGTAGTTGATAGACGCCATCTACTTGGGTGATGACAGTGGAGGTCGAGTATTAGGAACAAGAAGGAGGTGAAGGTATGCAATTAGGGAATATGAGCTCTAGCTAGCGTGTAAAGTTATGTGCCGTAAAGTATGTGTGTTTGGTGATCATGCAGCCATTCGCGGCATTCACCAGCGAAACATATCCTGAACTTATGAGACTGTTATTAACAGCTGCCACCATGCTATCCGGGGAAAGATTTGCCAGGTTTTCGATTGATAGGAAACACGGAGAGTACTGTTACAGTCTGAGTGGAGTGAATAACCGTAGATACCAAGAAAGAAATGATAAATAACTTGAGTGATGAGAATGATGGCCCAAGCCCATTGAAGGGAGTAGAACGAAGACCGACTGGAATACCCCAGTATGGAAATCTTCAAAGAGCCTTGGTTCGTTGCTTCGAGCCTGTTGCGACGGCCATTCCAGGGTGTTTACGGAGTCAGTACGAGATGAATGTGAATAGCTTGACATGCAAACAGAGCTCAATATGCCGTTCGCATGGCGTGGCAGCAAGAAGGCTCGCAAGATTACATGTCGTTACTCACCCTCCTAATGTGGTATATATTTGGCCTTGCCTCGAAAGTCGGTATTTTCTCACTGTTGATATAGATGTAGCGACTCAACGCCTTCGGCGCTGTATCGAGTCAGTGTCTGCGAGGCTTGTAAAAAGTATAGCAAGAGGCGAGTATTAACGTAGAAAGGTTTTAGGATTGCCGGAAATTTGAAGAGCGCTAGGTCATGCTAGCGGGACGACCCTTGGTGGTGCTTGGCAGTTGATCACAAGGAAGCTGCGTTCTATGAACCGTACGTTTTTGGTAGCTGTATGTGCTGCCACTTAGCATTTCTTCGGCTCTAGACTTGCTTCGCATTATGCTACCCGTGCCAAATTCTTCTTGAGGGCAGCATCAGGGCGTCTTAATTACGGCACCCTGTCACGAGAAGCAGACGGTGCTTACAGGCACTCCACTTGAGGCATGGGCAACTGCGGGTCTTCGTGTTGCAAAGGTACCTAACGGGAAGCCAAGATATCACTGTCAATTCTTGCTGATACATCCTGCAGGGCGATCAAAAGATGGCTTATACGAGCCTGCTCTGGCGGACAGCGAGCGGGAAGCTGTAGCAGACCTGCTGCAATATCTCGAGAACGTACGTACTGCCAAAATGACTTGGCGAAATTCCGCTCTGATCAACGCCACAGCGAGGGGAGACCGACTTCTTCACTGGAGAGCCTCTTCGGTCATTAAGCACCTTGGTATACTCTGAGAACGTCGACCTTCAGCGCAGTGCGAGCTTAACGTTTGCAGAGATAACAGAGCGAGGTATGCGACTGCTTGGAGAGTCCGTTACACACGCTACGAAGCTACTGATCTCTTGCTTTCAGATGTGAGGGAAGTGGACAGGGACACCCTCGAACCCATCCTGTTTCTCCTACAAAGCTCCGATATCGAGGTCCAACGAGCTGCAAGTGCTGCGCTGGGGAATCTGGCTGTGAATAGTGAGCAAGCAAGAGCTACCAACATGGAGCATAAGCTGACTGGAAAAAGCTGAAAATAAAGTGTCAATCGTTCTCCTTGGTGGCCTATCACCCCTCATACGGCAGATGATGTCTACGAACGTCGAGGTGCAATGCAATGCGGTGGGCTGTATAACCAACCTGGCCACTCATGAAGATAACAAAGCCAAAATTGCAAGATCTGGGGCGCTGGGTCCGCTGACCCGGCTCGCAAAATCGAAGGATATGCGAGTCCAAAGGAACGCTACGGGGGCTTTGCTGAATATGACACACTCTGGTCAGTGTGCCTAATGGTGAGACGATGTAGAAGGGAGACTAACAAATGTCACAGATGACAATCGGCAGCAACTTGTTAACGCGGGTGCCATTCCAGTTCTTGTGCAACTCCTCTCCTCCCCGGACGTTGATGTCCAATACTACTGTACTACTGCCCTAAGCAATATAGCGGTCGATTCCGGTAATCGAAAAAAGCTGGCACAAACAGAATCGCGGCTTGTTCAGTCGCTCGTCCACCTCATGGACTCATCTTCGCCCAAGGTACAATGCCAAGCAGCACTGGCTCTACGAAATCTGGCCTCGGACGAGAAATACCAGCTAGAGATCGTCCGAGCCCGAGGGCTACAGCCACTCCTTCGATTACTCCAATCGTCCTATCTTCCCCTTATACTATCCGCAGTCGCATGCATTCGAAACATATCTATTCACCCTTTGAACGAATCACCCATAATCGAAGCCGGTTTCTTGAAACCCTTGGTAGAGCTACTAGGATCAACAGACAACGAAGAGATTCAATGTCACGCAATCTCAACGCTACGAAATTTGGCTGCGAGCTCTGACCGTAATAAGCAATTGGTGCTGGAAGCCGGCGCGGTGCAGAAATGCAAAGAGCTCGTCCTCAATGTGCCTCTTAGCGTCCAATCGGAGATGACCGCCGCCATTGCAGTGCTTGCACTCAGTGAGGAGCTGAAACCACACTTACTGAACCTTGGTGTGTTCGATGTTCTAATCCCATTGACTGCCGCGGACTCGATCGAGGTTCAGGGTAACAGCGCGGCGGCCGTAGGAAATCTTTCGTCCAAAGGTAGTGCATTTCCTCCCCAGATCATGAGTCTGCTAACATGGCTGTAGTTGTTGATTATTCCGTCTTCGTTAAGAATTGGACAGAGCCAAACGGTGGTATCCACGGCTATCTCAATCGTTTCTTAGCGAGCGGTGATCCCACATTCCAGCACATCGCAATATGGACACTACTGCAGCTGCTTGAGTCCGATGATAAGACTTTGGCGGACCTCATATCAAAAGCTGACGATGTCATCCAAATGATCCAAACAATATCGGACAAGAACATTGAATCCGATGAGGAGGAGGGCGAAGATGGGGAGGGGGAAGTAGTTGTCCTAGCACGCAAGTCTCTCGAACTCTTCAGAGCAGATCGAGGACCCGAGCCAGCAAGACAAACACTGACCGAAGGCTGATCACCCTACCGACATTCTCACACCAAGATCTTCTTCACCTACACTTTCATCAGTACACTTCTGGGGCTTCTGTAATACCTGCAAGGCGCTCCGGGCATGAACCTCGTATGTCTCAGTGATTGAGTACCATGGAGACGAGGCAAGGAGTTTAAAGGGTGCCTATGGACGGGGGTACTCGAGGATCTTTGTATTCCCATTGTTACATCATATAAATGCTGTGCATATTCATATAGGCAGACCATATTCAGAGTGATTCCAGATGAATATTATCATCGTCTGGACCTTGACTCATCCGTAGAAGTCGTGGGTTACGGAGCTAACACCTCGAGATAAGATGCTTAATCCTGACCTTCAACCTCACACCAATCCCAGAATGACAACCTCCCTACCCCCACTAGCCTATCCCGGCCTGCCCCTCGGCCCATCAACATCCTACATCCCCGGCCCAGGAACCCACCTCCACCCCTCGAGCACCTCCGCGCCGTCTCAAATCGTCGCCTCCCTCGCCGGCCGCCCCGTCCTCATCCCCACACCCACATCCTCCGCTTCGACAACGACTCCGAAGCCGCTCCCGACGATCTCAATTCCCCGTCTGCTGCCTTCGCCTACACAGGTGCAGGCACCGAGCGGCAGTGTGGGGAGTAAGAATACGCTACCGAGGGTTGGGAGTGTGGTTTTGGCGGTTGTGAGGAGGGTGAGGAGTAGGCAGGTTGAGGTGGGGATTGTGGTTGTTTATGGGGATGGGAATTTTGGGGATGAGAGAGAGGGTTTAGCGGTGATGGGGAAGGATGAGGGGAGTGTGTGTGCGGATGAGTGGCCGGCTGTGTTGAGGAAGGAGGATGTGAGGGCTACGGAGAAGGAGAAGGTTGTTTGTGCGGAGGGGTTTCGGGTTGGGGATGTGGTTAGGGGGGTTGTGGTATGTTTGTCTTTCTCTGTTTCGTTTTCGTTGTTTGCTGTGTATACCTACGGAAGATGGGGGGATGGGAAATGGGTCTTTGGGGAGTGGAAGGAAGCTGATGTGATTATGGTGTGTGTGAGCAGATCAGTCTGGGCGACCAGTCGAATTATTACCTGACTACAGCGAAGAATGAGTTGGGTGTTATCATGGCGAAGAGTGAGGCTGGGAATACGATGTATCCGGTTTCTTGGAAGGAATTCAGAGATCCGGAGACGGGGATGGGGGAGAGTCGGAAGGTTGCCAAACCTTTCTGATGGAAAGGGATATTCGGGCTTGAGACTTGGAGGTCAGCTCTGGGCTTTGGGTGTTTGCTGCCAGAACACGAGGACGGGGATGGCCTGGGATAAGGTTGATTGTTTGAAAAGTGACATGTCTTTTGGTATGTATGTACTTGATTATTGTAAAGACAGCCGAGCTCACTATCTTTCGCAGGAAACCTCGCTGTTGGTGTGCAGACCATCGCCTCATATGATGGGCCATACTTGGCTTCAAGCCCACAACTAGGGTCGTACTCTATACTCATTCCCCCGACTGAGCTTGTCGGCGGTTTGCTTGCTACACTTCGTCGTGGCAGACGAAGCTTGACTCGTCTCGAGTTATCCTTCCAGAGGTAACCATCCCTCTTGCCGCCTGCTCATTACTAAAAATCTCCGAACCGGGTCATTTAAAGTGCTTCCATTATGACGGATATCACGAACAGATATTGAGATGTTTGGCACAAGAGAAACAGAATATAGCGGAATAATTGACAGTATTCAGCTGTATGGGCAGGCAAAATTGTAGGCCGCGGTTCGCGTGTGAGCAGAACGAGGCGAACAATTCAGCTGGCATGGCATACCTTACCACGTGCGTAGATCTCAATCGAGCCCAATATTGCTCGGAGATGCATTTATGGCGTTCAAGCATCTACGTCCCACGTCATTGGAGGCTCGAAGTCTTGATGATGCTGGGCTGGAAGCGGTTACCCCGTTGAGCCTAGGACCTCCCAACTTCCCCAGATTTACGTAAATAGTCCGTTCTAGCATGAACTAGGCGGTATTGGTGTCCGCTATTGCTGAGAGCTAAACTACTTCCGGGCCAGCCGGGCCAGCCTCCGCACCCTGTGATCAGGTGAATTTGGTGGAGAGGAGATCCAAGCGATCCAGTGGTGTCGCCGGTACGCCCGCAAAAACAGACAGCGGCTCCATCACTTTCCATTTCATTACGCCCTCGAAATACTACGGCCTCACAGTACTGGACCACTCAGCCCGACCACGTGAAAGGCGAAAGGTAAAAGGCTGACAGCGTATAAGTTCTATAGTCATCATGTATACGAGAATGATGAATAAGACCCCTCGTCGTCCCAAACATAGACATGAACTCGACCACTTTCAATTTTACATTGTGTTCTGTTCCACATACCGTCATCATCATTTCCCTCTCTAGCCTCCCACCTTCCCGCCGCCAACGATGCCGTTGCCAACCGGCGTGCGGACCGCTGCTCTGAAGACCACCAAAGCCTTGAAAACCCCTTCAAACCACAGCTTCGACCACCCCGACGGCCGAGAGTCTCTAGACAGAAGAAACAGCAGTGAGCGGAAGCCATCAGTTGCGGTCATGGATCTCTTCAGGAAAGATCACGGCAAGGACAAGCGCAACAGCCTGTCCATGGGCGTTGGCCGCTCCCAGTCCCCAGCGAAAAGCAGTCCAAGAAACAGCCCAAGACTGGCTCCTTCGAAGCCTGCGAAAATGGCAATCGACATGGAGTCTCCACCACTCGTGTTTTACGGCTCCACAACCCAGTCTTCCGGCGCTCTCATGTCCGGCTCCATCCTCCTCACAGTCACCGACCCCGAGATCACGCTCCAATCGTTGGAAATGCACCTCTACGCCCGGATGACTTTCAAACGACCAGTGCACAAAGACTGCCCAGCTTGCACCACGAAAGACAGCACCATCTTTAGCTGGCACTTCCTCACGGAGCCTAACAAATTCCACAATGGCATCCATACGTTCCCGTTCTCATATCTACTGCCTGGTCACGTCCCGGCAACAGCACACAACCATCTGGGCAGGATAGACTACGTTCTCGAAGCAAATGCCGTCACCTCACTCTCGGAAACTATCCCTGTCTCTCGTCCGCTCATCGTTCAACGCGCCCTCCAGCCTACAGGCGATAAAACCTCCGTTCGAATCTTTCCTCCCACAAACCTCTCGGTCCGCGTCGTCCACCCTTCCGTCATCCACCCAATTGGCGAATTTCCCGTTCAGATGACTCTCACGGGCGTCATTGACAATAGCTTGAAGAATATTGAGCGGCGCTGGCGGATCAGGCGTTTGAACTGGAAATTAGAGGAGAGAAGCAAGATCATCAGTGCTGCATGTCCGAAGCATGCATCCAAGATTGGTGGAGAGGGCAAGGGAATTCTCCACGAGGATGTCCGTACACTGGCAAGTGATGACGTGAAAAGCGGATGGAAGACCGATTTCGGGCTCGAGGGTGGCTCGATCGATTTTGAGTGGAGCACAGCTATCCCCCCCAATGCGGAATTGTGCTGCGATGTCGTCTCACCCACCGGCCTGGAGGTGTCTCACAAGCTCCACCTCGAAATCATTGTTGCGGAAGAGCAGACAGCTGGTGTAGGCAAAGACAGAGCTGCACCGACAGGCTCCGCTCGGGTACTGCGTATGGAGTTCAAATTGCTGCTGACGGAGAGGAGCGGCATGGGAATTAGCTGGGACGAGGAGATGCCGCCAATGTACGAGGATGTGCCGAACAGTCCACCGGGATATATACGGGTGGATGATTTCGAGGGTGATCTTGGGGAGGATGAAGAGTTGGAGCGGATGCGTCACTGAGGTCTTTCACCTGCTGAAGTTCTTTAATGACCATTCCTACTTTCCGAAACACGGAACGATATACTCGACCCCAAAAAGACGTACCTCCACACCGGGCAAATATTCCACAGACTACCAAAATCCTGCTGAGGCATGATGTACAACATCAGAACTCCAAGAATTGGACGAACGACCACCAATCAGAGAACTACCCCCTTGGCCGGAACGCTCTATCGACCAACAACATGGGGAGACGGGGACAAGCCGCTACGACATTCCACTCCCTATACCACCCTCCTCATCCCACAAAATCCAAGGAAACAAAAACCCTTGCTCTCTCTATATATCACCAACCATCCCCTTCCCCCTACGCGAATCCACTCCTTCTAGACCCACCACAACCACATCCCCAAGCGTTCATTCATCTCAACTATCAAATCCCCTTCCTTCTCAGTCCGGAGAGAATATGAGCGAAAGGCGTTGGCGCTTCAGCGACACATTTACACGGCTGAGCCGGTGTCTCGTGCTGATTACGACAAATGCATGTGGTTGATAGGGAGTAGGGAGGAGAGAAGCGTGGATTGCTACTGTTATTGTTATGCTTATTGTAGTATACCCACTTATTGATAGTCAATAGCTCAATATCAATACGCGAAGATATCATATCGTAGTGTATCATGACACAGCAGATTCTTGGCTTTTGCGGGTTTTGCAGCTCATGAGTATGAGTACTATGATGTAGTGTGATGTGATGTGATGTGCTGTGCCTTCTGGTTGACCGGCCAAGTGTGGCTATGTTGACAAGTATATACTGTCTATCACTACGAAGTGTTCTTGGTTTTGTGTCATCAAAGAATGAATGAATGAGAAGGGAAGCAATAGATAGCATGACCCGGTCTCGGTATATTGTTGCATGATCTATGAAATTGGCATTTCTTAAAATTATATCAGTTGAGAAAGCACAGTAATCTTGGTTTATGTTGTACAGTATTATAGAATTGATACACTATTCTACCTGATATCGTCAACAACTCCTACCACCATCCCCCATCACCATCTCCCACCATCTCCTATCCCCCTCCCATCAAGGATCACTTACCTCCAAACACTTCTCCACTCTTACCCTCACTCCCCAGCCATCATCGCGCCCCTTTTGACCACCACACGAACTGGACAAGACAAGACAAGTCTAGGAGTTCGAGTGCGGATCATGATTTCATCCGTCTGTTTTCAAGAGAGAGGTGTCTTGGAGGCAGCTAGCTACTTCGCATTCGGGTCGGGAATATGAGATATGTCGTCCATGTCCATACCTACGCGGCTTTGCGAATCAGGAATTTTGTACCCTTCCTTTCATATTTCGGACGTGGGATCTTGGTGATGGGTGATTTGGCGTTTCTTGGCCCCGGTCTTTGACGAGGAATGGGGGTTGAGCACCTACGTGAGGGTGTGGCCGCTCCCTAGTGGCTTGGAAAGGCACTGACATGTTGCGCTGGGGGCTGACGTCGATAGATGTCCAGACTCGAATACCTGGAATCTTGTTAGGTTGTGCGTCAACATGTCATTTACCGGTATCTAGCACGGAATCTTCCCGTGACAGGAAAACTCATTCACCAACTGGTGCCTCAAGACCCAGCAACTTCATAGCATTGTCGCCCATAATCAGACGATCCTGTCCCCAGCGTATCGCAGCCTTGTTGGTCTGCACACTCTCCCACTCCTCCTTACCTTCCTCCAGCGGTGGGAAGAACGGATGATCGGTCCCAAACATGACTTTCTCTCTACCCACCAGCGCGACAGCAGCTTCGACGCTGGTCTCGGAGTACACAACCGCGTCCAGCCAGACATTAGTCTTCACGACTTCGCCAAAACCGCGTCTGGGCCCCCGCTTGCCAGTTTCGAGTTCGGGAAAATGCCGCTCGTGCTGCACGCAGCTGTCGATTCGCCCGGCGAGAAAGGGCACGGTGCCGCCGGCGTGGGCGATGAGGATCTTGAGGCGCGGATGGCGGTCGAAGACGCCGGCGAGGAACATGCGCGTGAAGGCGATGGTGGTTTCCATGGGGAAGCCGAGGGAGAGTGGGAGCACGTGACCGTATTCGTGGGCTCGTGGGCCGTAGACGGAGGCTGGGAGGCCGTAATGAGGATGGAGGAAGATGAGGGTCTGTCGTTGTTCGAGTGCTGCCCATATAGAGTCGAGGTTGGGATCATCGAGACCATTGCCTAAACCTGTTGTTCCTAGGATGACGCCTTTGATATATGTGTAGCTTGGGAGGCGATGGATCTCGGCAACGACATCATCGGGACTTGCAGACAGGGGCAGCGTTGCGAAAGCGTACAGTTTGCCACGGTGCTCCGAACATATGCGCTCCAGCTCATCGTTGATCGTTCGAGCCCACCGAGGTCCGTCTTCAGGACTCAAGAAGTCGAGCCAGGGGTTTGCGAGCGAGATCACGGATGTTGTGATCTCATGCTTCTTCATGAAGTCCAACTTCTCCGCAATGGATGAGTATGAGGCATCAACTGGTCTTCCTCTTGACTCTGGCGGTATGGACGAGTCATCGTCTGATGGTAGTATGATGAGACGTGGGGGGGCCGACTTATCAGGCAGGTCGAGGAGATAAGGGACGGTCGTCCGTGAGCGGAGGAGGGAGAGGTAGGCGGGTGGGTAGATGTGCGTGTGGACATCCACTATGGTTAGATCTTTGTCTGTCATGTTGCAAACGTCTCGCGGTCGACACTAGTAGTGCTGGTCTGATTTCAGCATCGCATGTCAGGCTGATCATCAGAGATGGTAGCAGCCACTAGCGAAGCACCTTCAGCATGGTGTAAACTCCGGAAGCCGCATTGGTAATGAATGGTCAAGGCTTCTGCAATGATACATTGCTTGAGTGGAATACTCGTAGTATGTATATGTTTGTTGGGACCTGTGGAGTTTGATATCACTGACCTGTCACGCTAAGCCACCGTTCTTGGAAAGACGATAGATAAGATACTTAGAGAGATGCGATATAGTCGTTTGCGAAGGCATTGGCCAGACGCTAGTAGGCCGTAATTCGTCGAAGATCCCCTACCAAAAATAGGTAGTAAGGCCTTAATAATATATAGTCTATATTATAGCCTAGAAATATTATTAATAGACGTCTAAATAAAGTTATAAATTATCTTATATACCTAATTTATAAAGTTTTCCTTCTAGCCTATCTACCTACTATTATTACTACTACTATTACTATACTAGCTATATAGTAACGGCTCTATATTATACTATAATATATACTACTTATATAATAGCCTTATAATAGTAGTATAATCTAGTATATTTATATACTTATATTTATTATATATATCTTACTTAAATACCTACTTCTTTTATAATTATAAAGACTATAGTTCCTCCTAAATATACTAGTAAAGCGCCCCCTAAGTCTAATTAAAAGCCCCCTATTAAGCTTAAAGTATAGCCTAGTTAAACTTCTATCTAGTTATTAGCTCTTAAGATAAGGAGGACTACCTAGAAGTATACTTCTAATAATAAGTTAAAAGATATTATACCTTAACTTAAGGCTAATACTCTAGGGCCTATTTATAAACTAGAAATATTATCTATTAATAGAGTAACCTTTATAATTAAAATATTAAGACTAAGACTTAGTATAAAGCCTTAAAGTTACTTATAAATATTATAAATATAGCTTAATAGCTTAAAACCTCTATTAAGCTCCTAGTATAACTCTTAGTATAGCTTTATACTCCCTCCCCCTCCTAATATATTTTATTTAAGTATACTACTACCTCCTCTCCTTACTCTTTCTAGCTAGTTAAGTTTCTAGTTAACTTATAAATAGGTAATAAGTCTAGAGTAATAGGTAAAGGATAGTCTTAAATTTTTATTACCCTTATTATCTATATCTTCCGCGGCTCTTAGTCTACCTTACTAGCTTTACTATTAATTAAAGGAGAAGGGTAAGAGTAATATAAAGTTAATATAAAAATATATCTTAAGCTCTTAATACCTAATATATAATTATAATTATTATAAGTTTAATAGTTAGATTAGTAATCTTTTTATAAGAGTAAGAGATATAGTTAATTCTTATAAGAGGGTAGAAGAACTTAATATTAATTAAGATTTAATAAATATTAAGAATTATATTATTACTACTAAGGCTTCTACTACTATTAAAAAGCTTATATCTATAACTCCCTTATAAATTATAAATAAGAGGGACTCTAAGCTAGTAAGCTTTAAGATATATCTAAAAGCTATCCTTAAAAAGAAGATACTAGATAATATAATTAATAAGAAGTTATAAAATATAGAAATATAAATAGGAAACTTCTATTTAAATACTTACTCTTACTTATTTAATAAGAGCTTATCTAGTATTAATTAAAGCTACCCTATTTTATAATAAATTATTTAAGATATATAAGTATATTATTAATATTATTAATAAACTTAAATAGATTAATATAAAGTAAGAAATTTATAACTTTTAATAAGATAGTTTTTCTAGCCTTAAAGTTAATATTATATATAGATATACTACTTAGATTATAGATAGGTCTATTATAACTTATTAATAACTTATTTACCCTAGTAACTAGATTATTACTCCTACTCTAAGTAATTTAATAAAAGCTCTATTATAAGAATATAATATTAGAAACTAGACTCTAGTAAAAAAGTTATATAAAGAGATCCTAGTATTATAAAAATATACTAATAAATACTATTAAAATTATAATAGTCTTAAGGTATTTTATTATATTAATAGTAATACTAAGTATATCTTCTTTATAACTTAAAGAGCTCTAACCTAGGCTAGTACTATATTATATAATAATATAGGGAGGATTATAAAGAATACCCCTCTTATAACTCTTATAACTAAAATAAGGGTATTTATAAAGAAAAAATTAAGACTAAAAGAAAAAGAGTAACTAAAGGAGTAGTAAATTAGAGTACCCCTCCTATTTAGAAGTTACCCTTAGGCTACTCCCTTATATAATTAATATAACCCTTATAAAGGAGTTTTCTAGCTACTTACTCCCTCTTTATATCTTCCTCTTTATAGTAGAGCTTTCGCCCTACTAATCTAGCTCCTACCTACTATTCCCTTTACCTTATAAAATATATAAATATCTAAGTTATAAAAGGAGTTAGAGGAGTAAGTAAGAGAGCTATTAAACCTTTAAACCTACTTATTAATAACCCTAATAAAAGCCTTTTATATATTAAGACCTTCTACTACGCTAAGACTTTCTATAATACTAAGACCTTCTACTACCCTAGGGCTATTAATATACCTCTAGAGTAGCCTTATTAAAGGTAATCTTTTAGATTTTATTAATTAAATAAAGAAGGGGAGGCTTATATATAAGATAGATAATCTAGATAATATATATAAGAAGCTTATAAATTAGGGTCTTACTACTAACTTAATATAAGAGTAGAAGACTAATAAAGAGTAATAGGCCTCCCTTAATATTAAGTATAATATTAGTATATATCTAGCTAGAGGTATTAATTAATAGGGTTATAAAAGAGGTAGAAATACCCTATATATATTAAGGCTTCTTATAAGGCCTTTACCTTACTATCTTAGATATTTAATTAAACCTTCTAATATTCCGCCTAACTTTAGCCCCCTATAACTTATAATAGTACTTAAAGAGGGTATAATCTTAGCTTCCATTAAATAGAAGGAAGGTATAAGGGTTAAGGGGTTTAATAATTATAATAACCTTTATAAGAATTAACTATCTTTATAAGAGTTTAATAGACTATTATATTTAAGTAGTAAATTAATATAATAATAGTAAGGTTATATATAAGTTCTATAAAGTAACTAGTACTAAATTAGCTTATAATCTCTACTTTCTATATACTATCCCTTATATATAATACCTAACTTTTAAAATAAATTACTAGGATTAGCTTATCCCCTTTATACCTCTATTATTAATTATAAAAAGTATTTATATCTATTATCTTCTTTATATATAGTAGCTATATCTTAATACTTCTTTATCTACGCCTTAAGGATAGTAAATAATATCTTAATTAGGTTTAGATTTAATAAATATAGGGGTAAATAAGCTAATTTAACCCTAGCCTTATCTAATATATTAATAAGCTCTTAATTCTAATAAATACTCGCGTTATTAACTATAATTACTAATAGTAGATTACTATTAATAATATAACTATAATAAGGGAGGACCTAGTAGTAGATAAAGTTATTAAATATAATAGCCCTAATTAAGCCCTAGTATATAAGGTATAAGAGGTAGCTATTAATTATAAATATAGGTAATATACTCTACCTCTTTAACTATTTTAAGCTTTATATCTAATACAATATTTTAGTAAATAGTACCTATCTATAATACCTATTACCTAGATACTACTATTAGGATATAATTAAAAGGAGGCTAATAAAATCCCTTACTAGTACGCTTATATATAGTACTCTTATTAAAGAAGATAAGCTAGTTAGCTTACTAGCTAGCTAGATATATAAATTATAAGTTCTTAAGGTCTTGATTATATTACTAAGCTATCTTCCTTATATTCTTCCTTAACTAGCCTAGCTACTATAAATACTACTAGATTATTAACTTATTAATAGTAACCTTAAACTTATTATATAGGAACTAGGCTATTTTATTAAGGTAGGCTATTAGCTATTAGTCTAGGTAGATTAAGAGCTCTTCTTATACTAGGTTATTAATAATATAATTCTATCTTAGCTAAGGCGTATAAAAAGGTATATAAATTATATCCTACTCCTTCTAACTCTTCCTTATATACCTTAGTATCCTAAGGCTAACTTTATATACTATAATAATCTATTTATTATTATAGCTAAGTTTAAACTTATATCTAATATACTCCCTAATAGTAGGGGTAATAGGGGGAATTATAGCGATAGTAAGACTATAAGTAATAAGTAATAAGGAAAATATTAAGGGTTAGATATATAAGATAATTTATAGCTTTAATTAATATCTAGCTAGGGGTTTATAAGCTATAATTACGACTATATATTATTAAGGCCTTGCCACCTATTTTTAGTAAGGGATCTTCGACGAATTGCCGCCTACTAGCGTTTAGCCAATACCTTCGCAAACGACTATAAGCGCATGGACCACGTGGGACCGTTATCAGAGCTAACCAGCTACAACGGTTTGATATATCCAGAGTCCATCCACAAGCGGTCTGTATTGACAACGGTCTCGCTTCTCATGTGCAATGGCTCCCACGGCAACAGGGCCACCCATAGCGTCGAACCCCCAAGCGGACTTGCCAATTCCAGTATGTCCGCTTTTCCCCATGATCTCGAGCTTGCCCTGATCTTCTAAAGCTTATCTCCCTCGAACCGCTCCTGACTTCCTCACTCGCGGCCATTGAAACCTCTCAGACCCTTCTTTCAGCCTTCCGCACATACGGTTTCTTGTATATTACCGACTACTCCACTCTCATTCCTCCATCTCTTTTAAAATCCGTCTTCACTCAGAGCGCCAAGTTCTTCGCCCGTTCTCAAACCCAAAAGGATGACCTAGCATGGACCACCGCTCGCTCGAACCGCGGATATGTATGCATGGGCCGCGAAAAGGTGAGCGAGGGCAGAACGAAAGATGAGGTCGCCAAGCATCGAGAAGCGGGTGGAGAAGATTTGAAAGAAAGCTTTGAGATTGGGCGGGAAGGTGAGGCAGGGCATCCGAATCGGTGGCCGGATCGACTAGATAAAGAAGGGGCTGAATTCCGATTGACCATGGAGGGATTCTTTGAGAGATGCAAAGACGTGCATGCGGTCCTTATGCGAGGAGTCGCGCTTGGGATGGGTCTGAAAGGCGATTTCTTCGAGGAGTATGTGACAACCGGTGATAATACCTTGAGGTTGTTGCACTATCCCGCGGCGACAACTGAAGACTTCGAGGGCGGCAAGAGAGAAAGAGCAGGAGCCCATTGTGATTATGGGAGTGTGACGTTGCTGTTCCAGGACCAACGAGGCGGATTGCAAGTCGAGCGGCCTGGAGGGGATGGATGGTTGCATGTGGAGCCACGTGAGGGCACCATCGTGGTCAATGCTGGTGATCTGCTCGCAAGGTGGTCCAATGACTTGATCAGAAGCACCAAGCACAGAGTCGTTGAGCCACCGCTAGAAGGGCCGGAAAAGGTTGACGGATATCCACCTAGGTACTCAATTGCTTATTTTGGCAATCCTGATTTCGACCGATGGATCGAGGCATTGCCTGGCACTTGGGAGAATGAGAAAGGGGGCAAGAGATATGCAGGCATAAACAGCGGAGATTATCTGGTACAGAGGTTGGAAGCGACATATTGAATCAAGCTAAGGTAACACCGGTCACGACCTCAAACCATGTTTGAACCTATTATATTCTTCTTTGCAGCAACAGTAATGCCCAGTCGTGCACTGCTGAACGTGGCTCGTCGTTGGACCCCTCAGTACTGTATAACGGCCTCCTTTTCAGATTTGTCTTTCCGTACCAGGTGAAGTCCAATCAGTTACGGCATTTTTGGCACATGAGCGCCGTGATTGACAAGTCATCGGATCATCGCCGTGTATCCTCTGGCTGCCATTTTGTGCAAAGCATTTTTCTTCCGCCAATTGGCTGTGTCCAGAGTGACTCCAAACCTTATCAGAACAGCGATAACATCCTCATTGTCTTACAAGCATAGATTGTATGGTAATAATTTCTCCTGCATTGCTTTTATATGCTTCAAGCTTGGGTCCACCAATTCTCGAGAGGCCAAGTGTATCACTTTACCTTCGAAGAGTGGACCTGACGATGTGTAGCCATTATCTGTCCTGACATTAATGTCATCCATAATCTAGTGAAACGCGCATGAATTGTGTCGATGGCAAAATCCGCCGGATCATTGGGAGGCTTCCCTTCCAGCTTCTTCAGGACTGAGTCGTAGAGAAACGACCATTGAGCCAAAATAGGTAGGGTTGGCGTCTTTGTCCGTGAATGATCTTATATTGGAAAGCGAATCTCTCTAACACACCAAGGCTTGGTAAGGTACCGAATCAAAGCAAGGGCTGTTATTGAATGAGAATAAGACCAGAATGTTAGCATGAATGAACCTATAGTGTCAGGTCCTCGCTATGGTACACGCTGAAGTAGGCGAACTCTCCGCAAAGGCGCCTACTTAGATGTCTCAAGTGCAACGTCGATCACGATCTTTCCTTTTGCCCTCCCAGTTTTCAATTTCTCAATCGCTTGTGGGGCTTGTTCGAACGTAAACAACTGATCAACCACTGCTGTGACTTTACCAGCCTTCATCCAAGCCCCAATTTGCGTCAAGTCTTCAGCCTTCGGCTGAGGCCAGAACCCGACCACCTTGCCCTTCAGACCGCCAAAGATGCCCGGCAAGATCTGCCGCTTCAAAGTGTCGGCCAAGCTCCCAAACGAAGGTTCTCCCCCAACTAGGACGTAGACTGCGCCAGATTGCATGAATTCATGACAACGCCAGATCAAAGCTTTATCCTTGCCCACGTTATCAACAACATGATCGAACTTATGCCCACTAGCTTTCAGTGATTCGAGAACACTGCCTTTCCTGTAATCCAGAACTTCATCCGCGCCTAACTTCTTGCAGAGTTCCACATTTACTGCTGAACACGTCGTCGTCACATGACAACCTACAGTCTTCGCGATTTGAATGCCAAACACACCTGTCCCTCCTGAACCACCATTGATAAAGATTCGGTCGCCCTCCTTGACATGAGGCACGATGGATTGATACGCCGTCAATCCTGCTACGCCAACAGTTGCCCCATCAATAGGCGTGACACCATCCGGAAGCGCAACAGTACACTTGATGTTCGAGACGCAGAGTTCAGCCAGTGCACCGCCTGCCAAAGGTGAATTGCCGGCTGCACCAAAGACGAGCTGGCCGGCCTTGAGGGGAGAGTTGATTGCTGGTTTGATGATGGTGCCGGCGAAATCGATGCCTGGGGTGGCAGGTGTGGTGATTGCAAATCGGGTGATGCCGGGGATTTCTGCGGGTTTGTAGTCGATGGGGTTGAGGGCTGCAGCTAATGTGCGGATGAGATGTTGGTCCGATTTTTGTGGTGGGAGCGGGGCGGAAGGATTGATGTGAAGGTTTTTTTCAAGGCCAGATTTGGTGGTTGTGTATTGCCATGCTCGCATGGTGGATGGAGGCAGTATTTTCGCCATGATGTATGCGGTATATGCTCGAGTTGGGTAGGTAACTCTGATGATATGTGAAGGGATCTTTTGATGATGGCTGATGAGACCGTAGTCGAGCCCCTCAGGACATGAGACATTGTATCATTGATACTTGAGATATGGAACTACTATGTATTCGGCCATGTAGAAATCTGGACCAATAAGAGGCCTCTCATCGTGGGTGCGGACCCTGCCAAGCCGGCGAAGGATGATGGCTTCGGACGAACCATCTGCCCGCAATTTCACGTAGCTTCGCAAAGAAGCTGGCTATACGGGTACGATAGTGCCTCATCCAACGAAAACAGCATCGTTCCTTCCAGGCGCTCAACCCCTTTTAATAGGTCTTCGATTGCTGGCTAAAGTACCTTAACAGATGCAACAATCGGTATCATAACAATCGGTGCCATGTATTATTTTCCAAACGTAGCTCGGTTAATCCACCTCGACGATGAACCCTTGTAGCCTTCCCAAACATAAGGTATTCAAGACAGGAGATACTGCTGCAGCAATTGCATTGACATTGATAGCACAACTCCGGAGGCTTCACTTGCCATGAATTGGGAGACCACTCTTTCGTAAGTCTTACCAGGTCTAGGCATATGGCTACAAGACCATGCAACAGTCTTGCGAGCGTAGCGGACACGCTTCCTTCGACGATTCGGACAATTTTCCAATTTTCATGTATCTTTATTCCTCTACCATGACCTAGTTCTACGTTGGTGGCAGCCGTTGATCAGGTAAGAAGCTTCGTAATGTGAGTCTGTAAACGAGGTCGCGAAGGAACTCTGTGAGCACTTCACCTCATTTCAAACATTGTAATATGGTCATTGCGCCTGAGTGCGTGGAGGCAAAGGAACCTTATCATGACTTCCAAAAGATCCTGTACCAATCAAAGCAAACCTAGCGATTTCCTTATAATCAAATGCCATTTTCAATCCCACTGAATATGGTTCCTGAGAACATCCCATCCCACAATCCGCCACACTTCATTTTTGAACCAATTTCTGAGCTCTACGGGTGGAAGGCTCAATGCCCCCATATCGGCATCTGTGAGTGTCCGTGGCATCTGCAACGAAGGCTCAAATGCTGTCGATGCTTCTTGCCCGAAAACGGATTTCAGAAGAGTGTTTTGAAGTCTGTTGCGGATCCTCAACAAAGGTTGATCGATGTTCTGAGACAATTTATGTCGAGATAGAGTGGCTTCAGCTCGATCAAGAATCCATACCAAGTACGGGCCTTGGGCTTCAATCGCTTCATCTTCTCGCCAATCGTGATTTGTGCTTGGCCCATCTTCGTTTGAGTCCCGCGGGAGCTTGCCATCTTCGGAGCCAAATACGAAGCTTTTAAGACCGTGGCCAACTTTCTCGCACAGAATGCAAAGGAAACCCTGCAACACCTGTCCATGTGTCTGGCTTCCAACGTCGAGACATCCCAGCATAGTGATCTCTAGCTCACAAAGCTTGATGATATGATCATTCGGAAGTACGTCGACAGGGGCCCGGACCGCTGTGTGAGCAGAAGAGATAGGGATTCTATTCCGACAGACCAGCTTTTGCCTCGAGCAATTTCGACACTTAGGCGTACGAGCATCACATTTCAAATTCCGGTCTCTGCAAGTAGAACATGGTGTTCTAGCACTCCGGGCTTGCGACATCCCCGGATCAGTGTTCGGCAGTTCTTCGCCTTGGGGCGCTGCTAAAAGTTCCTTCGCTCGAGTGGTAGCTATATCGCATACTCGTTGCAGGAGGGTCCGAAAGATCTGGATATATTCGTAGACGACCCGGTCTTCTAACAATTGCCCTCCTGGTGTAGAAACGAGTTTATCCAGCCCATTCATTAGCTTGGGAAATATCTGCCCGACAGCGAAAAGCTTTGCCGTGGTCTCATCTTCCACTTCGTGAGCCTGCGTAGCCTTTCGCCCTCGAGAATTGGTTACCTCATTTCCACTAATGTCGGCCATTGCAATCTCAATTTTCTGGATCAAATGCACCTCCCTCAAGTATCGGCAGATAGAGGTTGCAGTCTGACACAATGTTGCAGCTAGTGCTGTAGGCTCAAATTTCCTCTGAGCTAGAGTCTGCTGTAGAATGAACAAATGGCTTATAATAGGGGCCCCTGAAATGTCAGCATCCACTAACGGGTGCATTTAAGACGTGATTTACCCAGCGAAGCTGTTGCAGGCCTCTCATTGATCTCAATGTCGGTTCCAGAAACTGTTGGATGGGAAGAAGCTGCTTTCGCGCTCGCTACTAGCCTAGGCTTTTTCTGAATACGACTGGCAGAGGCTTTAAAGGGCTCAATGACTCTCCTCCTTCGTCTCTTTGGCGATGTCAACGCTGAAGGGTCCGTCTCTCCAGTAAACTCCTCAAGTAACCTTTCCAGCTCGAGGTTTCGAGCTCGAAGTATAAGCTGGGCTTCTTCAGACTGCGTGTACGCATTATGCCACATCGCAGCCTCGTCGATGTATTGCATTTTTGATACTCCATCATTCAGGCGAGGTCCATCCTTGATGAACGAAGCAAGAAGTTGGAGCCACTCTGTGACAAGGGTGTAAGTAATACTGGCCATTTTTCGAGGCTCAGACGTCGGCTTACCTTTCCGTGACTTGGTCGCGGGCTTCGACTTCGCCAACACTAAAGCCAGGAAGTAGTGAGGGAACGGAATGATACTCGTGGTCAAATGCGGAGTCATCGATGGCGGTGAAGCTCGCGTTCACGCTTGTTGGCAGGAGAAGGTCGCTCGGGATGGAAACTATTGCTGGTCGCAGAAGGCTCCTGCAAAAACGGCTACGCAGCAAGCAAGAGCTTCTCTATTAGGTCGTTTTGACAAGCAATTGCTGTCTTTACCATGTGCATAGGGTGTAATCTACTACGCTCAACAGAGTACATGTGCCACTGTACCTACCAAATATTTGGTTCCATACTCTTGATCCTACCAACCAACGCTAATGCATGCCTATTTGGGTATCTCTGATGCTGTAGAACGCTCAACGCCTTTTCTCTTTGGAATCATTCACCTGCCGCGCTTTCCTCGACTGGCTAATCCCCCTCCGCTGTAATTTCTTAGAAAGAACTTGCCGGATCACATCACGCCTGAAGTGAGCATCAGCTCTGCATCTGCTATAGTAGACCAGGCACGAATAACTCACATCAAAAATAGGGTCGTCACAAATACCATCGGGCAAGCAATAATCCAAAAATACCTGATTGATGTAAGTCCACTGCTCGAAAGTCCGGAGAGCTTTCTTGATCACCCGTCACTATGATTATGAGCACCAGTAAAATTGACAAAGTTCATACCGAAGTATCCCTTGATAGCCATTAGCAGACTAACATTGACTAGGATTTGAGAGAGTCACAGTCAAAAAAGTCAGAGGCAGGAATACTATAGTGGCAATGGTCAATTGTTTCATGCTTTCATTTTGCCGAGCACCTGGAAGTGGTCAGCATCCCATAATTCGGCAATGGTTTTGCTGCTTCAAAGCGTACTATTTGTATTGAAGATCAGATCAATCATATTGTCAGCAGCCCTCCTCATTTGATCGAGGCCGTCCGTAATAAGTATACAATGGTCCTCCACGTCGCCAAAGTATACTTGGGTCACTGGACTTATCGTAACACTTGTAGCGCCCAGTTTTGGTGGTCTACCGCTTAGACCCGGCGTACCGAGCGTCTCGGCCTTGTGGTCTCGCAATGCGTTGACGAGATTGATGATTGGAGAGATGTTACTTTTGAATTGAACAATCTCGGATGTAAGGACATACAGCGAGGTGGTGTGGCTGATATCAGCCTCCGTAAGTACGTTCAACTCTAATTCGCCTATGGCGTCCTGATAAGCTTCCGCTACCGGTATAGCCAAGTCGATAATGGTGTCAATGATGGCCTGTGTGACCATACTCGCATCCGACATTCGGCGTAAAATGGTTTCCTTGGTGCTCAAGCGAGTTATGATGGGTGACTCTATATCCTCAGCCGAGCTTTCAAAGAATGAGATGACAGTATTGTCGGCTGTCAGGAAGATCGATACTTGCTCGACACCTACCCCTAGGCTCTTCGATGCCAGAGCCGAATGCTTCTCCATGAATTTTATTTTTTCCTCGTTTGGTCCGCCATGGTATCTTTGTAGGGTGCGAACCTCAGGTACGGGGGCATTGGCCTTCCGAGAAGAGTATACGGTACCGAAGCCGTTACTAGAATCGTGGGTCTCCGCAGTAGTGTCGACAGGCTTTGGCGGCTCGCACCCACGCTTCCTCAGCAATTTTCTCCTCATACTCGACAGGAGTGATTTCTTTTTCCTTTTTCCCTTCTTTTTCCCATTGGTGCCCTCCCAGTCGGAGCAATCGGAGCTATCCGAATCGCAACTATCCTCGGAGTAAATATGAATAAGCTTTTGCATTGGCAAGACCATATAGGTATGGTCAGAATACCAATCGGCCTTTGTCCTGTTCCTCGGATTTGTGAGATCTTCGATGGCAAGTCGATGTAGGTTCTTGTGATTGCCCAGCAGCTTGATAACGTCCCAACTTAATCCATTGACACTGACCCACCTGCAGGTAGCCCACGCCGGCCTCCCTGCATCCACACATTGCCCCAACGTTGCGTTATTTAGATGTTGCACACCTATGTCCTCCTCAGAAAAATCCACTACAGTGATCAGGCACTCCTCGTGTAGCAAAGGCGTCTTCGATGAAGGGTGAGGATTGGTTGCTTTAGTGTCAATACCAGGCTCTTGGCCTGGCTGCCTACATAGTCTTGGTATCAGCATTTCCCTTTCCAGGTAAAGGTCTGACACAGGAGACATGTGTGGGTAGTGGATGCTTCCGAGATACATTATGCAGCTCACAACGAGGCCAATTTGGGGAATGAATCGAAACCGAGATGGTAACATACCAGTCATGTCCTCTTCGTTCCGGCCGATATGTCCTCACTGTGTTCGACCTGGTGGGTTTGCGGGTCCTAACAGACTCAGTAGGCGACGTAGGGTTGAATTTATTGTCTGAATATGGGCTGTGTGAGGTTGGAGGATGGGCCTCGAGATCGGTATGGCCAGGCCTCATTGGAAGCGCATCGAAGCTTGAAGGAGGCGCATCCCCATCCAATCCATAATCGCGTATTTCTGACATTTGTAGGTGGTGTACTTGCACTGTTGGACTGAGGGTTGCATGCATTCGACGGGCCCAAAACCGCGCCGATACTTACACCTCTTGAGGACCCTGCGAAGATGCCAGGTAGTTGTGAGGATTCTTTGTCTGTAATACATGTGTAACTTGTAATGACTACGGTTTACTATGCATTATGATACCAATTGTGTACCGACAATGCTGAGGGCAGTTACGTACAATAGCCGGGATATTTCTCTCTCCAGCAACTAAGAAAGATAGATATGCCTGACAGTCTCACAGCTAGTGATGCTGTTTAATGGAGGCCAATTATAGAACTAGCGTGTGCAATGCTTGGCACCCCTTGTTGTGGAGAATTGTGTACAGCTTAAATCTACCCCATGCTCAGTCATGCTGTTTGACTATATCATATTCTGAGTCACCTATAGCTTTCATCATGACTATTCTCCACTTGTGTTGATCTGCATAGAGAGCATTTTCGCGCCGTGAGTGCAGGTTTCAGGACTGCGGCCCAGCAGGCCCAAATCTTGTCAGGCCCCTCATAATCTCAATGCAAACGTTCTAGCAGCAGTGCACTTCCTCTAGGATCGTGAAGGCCGGGTCTCGTTGGCTCGGTGGTGAGTTGAATCTTGGAATCTTCATTACACCGTTGCACAGCCCCTAAGAAATGTGCGGGTGGCAAGGCCAACGACTCTGCGGATCACTCAATCTCTTACATCACGTTGTTCTTATTTAAGACTTTTCCTTCATCCCTTGGCTCTGTTGCCAGATGTCTATGATCAACTTCGTTTCCTTGCTTGATTGTTATTGCAGCCATGATTTGCTAGCTCCCTTACTCAAGACAGTCTTTACCTCCTCCATAGCATATGCAGCGCAGTGCATTATCAATCTTTAAGTATGGTATCAATTATGGGCTGCGATTTCAGATATGTTCTTCGTTCGTGCATCATCGCATGGGTCCTAGCCTCCTTGGTCCGAGCTGTTCCTTACGCAGGCTCGAGATCTTTGACTACCCGGCAATCCGCACAAAAGCTGGTCTTTTGTCATTTCATGGTTTGCTTGTCCAGTCCTCTAGCACCTAACACACAATAGCTGACGATGTATCCGTCATAAGATTGGGGTCATAGATGACCGAACAAGTGCAACGGACTATGACAATGACATGAAGCAGGCAAAGGACGCCGGCATAGATGCGTTTGCTTTGAACATCGGGACCGACTCATATACCAATAAGCAACTTAATTATGCTTATCAGTCAGCAGCGAAAGTCGGCATGAATGTCTTCATTTCATTCGATTTTAATTGGTTCACAACAGCGCAAACGTCCGAGATCGGGCAGATAATCAAGACGTATGGGAGCCAAACAGCACAGCTGAAGGTGGACGGTAAAGTTTTCGTATCGTCCTTCAAGGGTGATGGTCTAGATCTGGATGCTGTTGCCTCAGCATCGGGATACGCGCGGAAAGATCTATTCTTTGCCCCAAACTTCGAACCTACGAATGCCGGCTCTGCTGACGCACTATTCAATTGGGTGGCATGGCCAAACAACGGAAACAACAAAGCCCCAGATTCAAGCCATAATCTGACAGTATCGAACGGCGATCAGACGTATATCAGCGCCCTAGCCGGGAAGCCATACATGGCCCCTGTCTCCGCCTGGTTCTCCACCCATTTCGGCCTCGAAGTCTCCTACAGCAAAAATTGGGTCTTTCCCTCGGACCTCCTCTGGTTCCAGCGCTGGACCGAGATCCTTACCTTGGCCCCCCGATTTCTCGAAATCATCAGCTGGAACGATTGGGGCGAGAGTCATTATATAAGCCCGCTCGGATCTCCCCATCTCGACGATGGCAACAGCAAATGGACAAATGACATGCCCCACGACGGCTTCCTCCAGATGGCAAAACCCTACATCTCAGCCTTCAAAGCCGGCTCCAAGACTGTCGACAGCTTCATCCAATCTGACCAAATAATCTACTGGTACCGTCCCACCCTCAGATCCGCTTCCTGCGATACGACAGACACGTGCGAGAAGCCCTGGTCGGGCTCGACTCCGAATCCCAATTATTTCGTCGGTAAGCCAAACGGGTACGAGACAATGCAAGACTCCGTCTTCGTCATCGCGCTCCTGAAATCTCCAGGCACCGTTACAGTACTCTCAGGCCGTAACAGCCAGACCTTCAACGCCAACGCCGGCCCCAATGCCTTCCAAGTAGCCATGGGAGCAGGCAAGCAATCTTTCTCCTTGACGCGGTCAGGCCAAACCGTCCTCAGCGGCGACAGTCTGAAAGAAATCATCAGCGACTGCGTCTGCGGCATCTACAACTTCAACGCTTACGTCGGCACATTACCGGCAGCACCCTCCAGTCCCCTACAAGCGGACGGCTTGAAGAGTTTCGCGCTATCTCTCTCTGCTACATGCCAGGCCACGCCCTCCCTCGGTACAGCTGCTGCAGCCTCTGCCACCGTTCCCCTTACGACGGCCACTGCACCAACGTCTACTCCCACAAGCATCAAAGCAAGCTCCTCCTCCACCGTCTCGGCATCCAGCAGCCTTGCACTGGTCGTGTCATTAGCAACTTTAACAACACTTGCATCCACGCCCCCAGCGAATCCCATCACAACAACTGCAGCAGCGCCAGCGACACCTACGACTACGACAGCTGCGGTCGGTGGAAGTGGTGGTGGTGGTAGCAAGACGATTACGGCGTTGAACCAGTTGGCGCCTACGAACTGCATGCATGCGGGTTATGTATGGGCTGGGCCTCCGGGGTCGGACGCGCCTGCTCATTGTGATGGTGGATGAGGGATTTAGGTAGTTTTGTGGGTTGGGCTTGGTGTACTGGTAGATAAGATAAGATGGGATTGGATAGGAGGACGGGTAGATATGCGTTTCTATGTTTATGAATTCATCTGAGTCAGTGGGCTTGTGCTACTTCTGGTATTGCCGTTGTAGTTTTCAGAAGTCCTATATGAGTGAGCGAATATTCTTCAATGTATTCAAATCCTGACTCTATTGCGCTGGGCACGTATCCAAATGGTGGAGTTCTATAAATCAGAAGTGACTAAGGTATTCATGCCCTTCTCATGTATAAAGTTCGAAAGAGTGCTTGGATTATAAACGTCCAAAGCGATGGTGTCATCAATGCTATCTATGGGCTCATCTCATCATTACCGTCACCACCGTCGCCAAACATCGGACCTACTCGACGTTACCAAAACGCATTTTGATTCACATCAATTCGCTTGCACAAAACCGGCCACTGACCCCATCGCCATCCCAACTCTACTCACGCTTCCTCTACGATTACGAGGGCCAGCTGTGCGCATTGAAATAGGACTGACGGGCTGACACTCCTTTGGCGCCGTAGAAGGTACTATCGCGACAGGGGATTCAGCTACTATCTCGGCGGAGGCTGAAGCTGCGGGGTCGGATGTTGTTGTTGGCTGGTGCGAAGGAGATGGAAGGGGTGAGGCGATAGGAACCGGAGCTTCGACGGGCCTTAGGGCTTGGGTAGGAGTCGGACTTGGGGTCCTAGTGCTGTCGACAGCAGTGCTACAAGGCAGGATGTGAGGTGCCTCGCCTTGACCCTGCGGCTTAATGTCTGGCTCAATCTTGCCAGGACTAGGTGGGGGTGTTGGCAGTGCCAACTTATCGGACCTGGGTCGCAGCTCTCCAGGGACTTGATTGGATGACAAGTCATGAGGCGAGACAGCTGCTTCGCTGTGCTGATTCGCCTTAGCATAGTCCTCGGCCACGTCCACCACATGCTCTGGGAAAGTAGCCGGTCCGTGTTCAACAGGGGTTAGGGGAGACGCTACTTTCTCGTAGAAGAGCATGAACACTCCGCCTTGCGAGAGAACAACATCTTTATCAACTTCGGACACCTCCTCGTCGCTGAGACGCCACCAAGTCTCGGAGTCCTCATCGACAACTTTCTCATTGATCGAGGTCGGATATGGAGACTTCCTGTAGCATATGTAATGACCATTCTCATGCCGGCCATAATGCGTAATCACAGCTCGAAGCACAAAAGACATGCCGGAGCCGAAGTCCTCGAGATCGCCGTCGGGCAGCATGGATCTAGAAGGATCCACACTCCACCCCTCTGAAGCGTCATTTTTTCCATTTGAACCAGGTCCTTGACCGAGACACCAAGGTGCCAAATCCAGTTGCTGAGGGTAACTTACTTTGGCTAGGTTCTTGCTCTGCACGCCGGTACGCTCGTCGAAGTTGCTACGGTTGATATGTATCACCAAGGATTTCGGAGCACGAGCGACAACCGCTTGACGAGTCTTTGTTGTTGATACACGATCCTTTGCTGGTATTTGACACCTTTTGAGCGCCTGGTCCGAAAAGTCTTCGTCTTCCAGCGCTTGTTCCACCAATTTGAGACGCTCATGTAGGGAGCTTTGCTGGAGGCTTAGAGATTCGGAAGCGTGTAGCTCCTCCTTGTCACGGTGATGGTTCCGGATCGAATCTAGATCCTTTACTAAATTCTGCTTTGCATGCAATATTGTACACTTGGCACATTCGACTCCAGTAATAGGCTCCAGGGTGGTGTAGTCATCCAAACAAGTGCGGACATCATACATCCACTGCCTGCCCAAGGGAACCGTAAGGCAATTGAACGGTACAAGAGACAAACCTTCAACGTAACCACACTGTTGGCAGCCGACGCGCTGCGCTAAGAGGCCTTCCAACGGATTGCGTACAATGAGCGAATTCAGCTCTTCGGGAAGCAGGCTGATCTTGGATACTTCTTCTGGGGGTTCCCCACCGGTCCCCGTGCTCGGAAGCCTATCTGGCATGGTAGCATTTGTAGCATTCAGCGTTGACCATGTCAGTACCTTGAGACCAGCACCACCCAGTCTTCTATTCACAACCTTGGCAACATCCTTCTCCAACTCATCCGAGATCTTGGAGAAATATTCCTGAGCGTCCTGCTGCTGCCAGCTACTCATGCTCTTCAGCTCTGCTGGAGTCCACAGTGTCTTTCCTACGTTAGCCGGGTCGTTTAACCTCCTGATCACTCCTCTCAAGGCTGACTTCGTTGGTTGCAAGGCATCTGAATCCGTCATCTGATCCAAGAATGCTGGCAAGGATTCCAATGCGGCCAAGCCTTGCAGTATGCTGTTTTGGTAACAGGAATTATCCCAGTTGCCTAGACCTGGCAGACTATTGTTGGACTTGGCCTTGAAGACGCTACCGAGATTGGACAGCGTCCTTGTCCGTTGCACCATGGTCAAGGTTCCTGCGCCATCCAAGCCCAATATACGTTTTATAGCGTTACTCTTGCTTGCATGTGCTTTCGAATCAAACCCCCTGTTGGTGTCATTCGAATCTCCCGCAACAGCTGGCTCGAAGCCACCATCGAGCCTTGCGACTACCTGGGGCGGTGTGATCCAGACAGCTGAATTCCACAGAAGTTCTGAGAGGGGAAGACTCATGTGATTGAGATATTGGAGGATATAGTAAGTAAGAATCAGGAGGACGACACTATAGGCTGCTGTTGTAGGAGAATTTCTGAACAGATGAGGTGGTGGGTTGTGCTGGTTCTGCAAGTGTCTGTAGAAAGCATCTGGGAAGCTCATATCGGTGGGAGAACGAAGGAGGGATGAAGTTTCGAACACCAAGATGCCAGACTCTAGTCAGATCAGAGCTCGGATTTCATCGGTCTAGATGCAATCAAATTATTGATCCTGTATGCCATGTAAGAAGTGTTTAGTATGGTGTTCTAGTGAGGTAGGAGCTCGTGGCTCACAGAACAATAAAGTACCTTTGCCTATTGAGCTAGGCGGCGGGATGGCATGCCTGATCGGGTAAGGCGCCGCTAACGTCATCGGAACCACAATACGTATAGTTTTTACTAGCGTCTGCCAAGACGGTATATTCATCCGACTTAAGTTGATATGTGGAACAACACGACAGTCCTATCCTTCACCAAAATGATAAACAAACATCATTCACGATATATCCCATAGATCACTAACGTCATGTTCCGCTCAAAGGAGGTGCACCTGGACGGCTTAGCCGAAATGCTCCGAACCAATTGGTATCTAGGCTTGACCAGCTTTGGTGGACCGGCTGTTCATTTCCAGATAGTATGTATCACTGCTGTCTGGATCCTACAGTAGATGAGATCACCTGCTAACGACTGGAACAGTTCCATCAATTGTTCGTCGACAAGTATCGATGGATCGATGAACAGATGGTAAGACCCGAAACCACAATCAAACGTCTGATAGGGCTTGAGCACTTGTGATTCATAATAATCCAAGACTGCAGTATCAAGAACTGTTTGCACTATGTCAAGCTCTGCCAGGTCCTGGGAGTACAAAAATGCTATACTGCATCTACTTCATCCACTGCGGCTTCGCTCTTGGTCTACTCTCCTTTCTCATTTGGAGGCACGTTCGTTTGGTTTCCAGGTACGTGGACTGGGTTTAGCTGAAACGCTTCCAGTCTTCCCGCCGCGATCGCCTCATACGGGCTTTCCCTAGGAGTTGCCAGGATCCATGAACAGCTTCCTGCCCCGGTGTATGCGTTGTTGAGCGGACTCAACGCAGCGACCGTTGGTATCATTGCCCTCGCGGCTGTGCAACTATCGCAAAAAGCCATCACAGACAAACTAACGAGGATTTTGGTCTTTTTGGGCGCTACTGCGGGCATGTTGTATAACGCCTTGTGGTATTTTCCGCTCCTTATGTTCCTTGGTGGTACTGCGGCGACCATCTGGGATTATCGATGGGGACACAAACTTCTCAGGAGGTTGAGACGAAACAATGAAGCCATCGACAGGAATCACGAAGCCGCAACGGAGTCCGTGGAGATGAGCGAGGGGTTATCTTCTAGCCTACCAGTGCGCAGAAACCAGGCAAGATCAACTCAATCCGAACGGGTGTCCCCTAGCGACGATGCCGACCTACCTGTTCAAGATGAGCATAGAATCGTACCGGCATCGATAGAGATGAGCGTGCTCTCTTGGAAGCTCGGGATCACCGTAATTGCATGCTTTTTCGTGACATTCATGGTTATCATGATAATACGCGGTACACTCAAGGATCGCCCACGAGGCTTCAACTTATTTGCGAACCTCTACCTTGCCGGTACGTAGTCTTGTCGCAAGCATGCTCTTGCAGAGCAAAATAACACCGCGGGCAGGGACAATCATATTCGGAGGCGGCCCGGTGGTTATCCCACTTCTCAGAGAGTAAGTTAATCACACCCTCCTATAAGCACACGATATCTGAAAAGATCTGCAGATACGTCGTAGCCGAAGGCTGGGTCTCGACACGAGACTTCCTACTCGGGCTAGCCATCATCCAAGCATTCCCAGGGCCAAACTTCAATTGTACTACCTTGAAACCCCCCAAAACATGGCCGAGAGGACTACACTAACGATCCCCCGCAACAGTTGCCGTCTATCTCGGTTCCCTAGCCGCCACAAGCTCACCCGACCTCTCCTCCGCCGCCGGCGCCGTGATCGGTTACGTCGCCATCTTCACCCCGGGCCTGACACTGCACACCGGCACGATGGGTCTGTGGAAGACGCTCCGAGGCTACAGGTGGTTCACGTCGTGTCTGCGCGGTGTCAATGCGTCGGCGGTGGGGCTCGTGTATACGGCTGTGTATCGGCTGTGGGAGATTGGGTTCATTGATGAGGCTTTTCAGAATGGCTCTTCGTTGGGAAGAGATCCGTGGTGGGTGGTTGTGACGGCGACTAGTTTTGTTGGTGGCATGTGGTTTAAGCTTCCGGCACCGGCTGCGATTCTGCTGGGAGGGATCATGGGGTTGGTTTGGTTTGGGGTCTCTAAGTCTTGATAGTAAGGGGATGGCGCCTTCCGAAGAGCTCGAATGAGGGATCTCAGACAGAACGTAAGGCTGTTGGAAATTGTCCGAATGAGCCATATCCTAAAGCTCCAACAGCAGCAAGGTTTTCTGACGGAGCACATGAGACGTAATCATGGGCTTCTAGCTTCTGAGGTCGTAAATATGATCATCAGAGCCTCGAAAGCCGAACATGATTGGGTGCATCCTCTCGATAAAGCTTCACGGTATGGTAGCAGGCAAAAGCTAAATACACGATAACGAGAATGTTATAGGATATAAAAGGAGACCATCCTTGTACGAAGAGCAGGTACAGACAGTACCGTGATTCCCTTGACTACGGGAGTAGCATAAGCATCCCAAGCTGGAGAGTTCCTACCGCATACTCCCCCTTCCTCATCGCGGCCGAAACACCACCCTCAGCTCCCCCGGCGCAGCAGTGAATCGATCTCTCATATCTCCTTCAACCCTCCGTCCATAGTCTTTGTCGTCTGGCGCGAAGGAGATGTCGTATTTCGAAGCGAGCAAGGCGGTGATGTAGCGTAGTTCCGAGAGGGCGAGGGATTTGCCGATGCAGGCGTGACGGCCTGTGTTATAACATTGGCGATTATTATTGATTAGGGAAGATAAAACTTTGGGAGGAGTAGGTGGTGAGGTAGGAATGAAGAAAATCGATATAGGAGGGTAGGAGGGAGGTGGCAATGAAGAAAAGAGGAAAGTAAGGAGAGACTCACCAAGCGCAAAAGGCACGAATACGCTGCGATTCTTGACAAGTTCAAGCTCGCTGTACCACCTTTCGGGGATAAACTCGTGGGGCCGCACAAAGCATGATTCGACTATGCATAGAAAATCTAGATCAGTATCATGCTATCAAGTTGGAACTCAGGTTTGTCAACGATATACTCACGTCTTCCCAAGGTCCACCGCGGCGCACAAATCACCGTCCCCCCCGGCACGAACCTCCCACTGATCGTTGCGCCTTCGGGTGGCGTCTCGCGCAAACCACCTGTTGGTACGGCAGGGTGCAAACGTAGAGTCTCGTTGATGATGCCGTTGAGATGAGGGAGCGTTGCTAAGATTGAGATATCCGTAATGTCACTACTGCTATCGAGCTCATTTTGGAGTTTTTCGAGGTGAAATGGGTCGAGTGCTAGATGGTAGGAGATGCATGTGAGGGTTGAGGCGGTCGTGTCGCTTTTTGGCCATCAGTGATCGGTTTTGGGGTAAGGTAGGGGACGAAGGTGAGATACCTTCCCGCTACGATCATGCCGAGCGCGTCGCCGTACAGGACCTTTCGATCTTTGGTAAGTCGGTTTTGCTTGGAGAAGCCTTTGATCAGGTATTGCGATATCTGGATGGCCTTGTGTCAATACTGGTAATCAGTCGGACCGAATAAGTTACGTCTTGAGTATCCTCCGTGCGCTTACTGGAAGTCAGTGTTTGCTAGGCCTCCTATAGCCAGAGTTGCAACTTGCCTCTATTCTCTCATCCATCTGTTCAGCACACCACCCCAATAATCTATGAAGATCCCGCGCCATAGACATCAGAGGGATTTCGAATCCAATCCGTATCGCCCATGGTACAGGAGAAAAAGGCCCGACGAGGCTCATGCCCGACCTGATCAGGTGAATGGCATCGTGATGTTTCTTATCTCTGAGCATGTTGAAGGATTTGGAGAAGGCAAAGTAGCCCATCACATCAAAGGTAAACCATGCAAAGTAGTCGTTGGCAACGATAGGAAGTGATTCGCTCTCAGCGATCGTCTGCTCGAGTTGATGCGCAAAGCGTTTGATGTGGACTTGGTAGGTCTTGATTGCTTTAGAAGCATCTTAGTGCTCGATGTACTGTGAATTGGATGCCTAGCAAACCTTGGGTGGTAAAGCCATGATCCCATATCCGGCGACGTGGATCGTGCACTTTCCGGTCACGTTGGTTCGTCAAGCCGATGTATGGCTGTAGATTGTCGTGCCAGGCAGGTCGATCGAATTGGCTTTTCTGGCCCTCGAGTATGCACTGCAAGACGTCCGGTGTAAAGACTGTCAACTCGTTGGGTCCTAGACGAATCAAGTGTTCAGTTCTCGATATGGAGAGGATACACACGATCGAATTAGGGGCTCATGTGTCCTTTTCTCATACCTGTGCGAACAAAGTCTCCATATTCCTGATGCAATCTGTCCATCAACAGGTGGTTTTTCGAATCTAGGCAATGTATCACGTGCCATAGCTTGCTGGCTTTGGCGAGGATGGGACCAGGGAATCCTCGTAGCCGGTGGAAGAACAAGCGGTATATGACAATACTGGCGAAGAGACTAATACAGAAGACACCGCATAAAGCTCCCACAGACGCAACGGCAACGAACAGCGACTCGGCATAATACCATATGTCGAGCATTAGCATGGTGGAAAAACAGGCTACGACGAGTCCCAAGACTCTAGTAGCGTGCATATGCCATTCACCGTGGATGAACACCAGAAAGTGTGTCAAGACCCCTCCAGTTGCTGCCACGATAATGGCCTTGTTCGCAGGGCGGCCCATAATCTTTCGTGGGGATAGGTGATGTTAGGCTAGGCTAGGCGGTTGAGTCTCACGACAACGACTTGGCTATCAACCGGATGAGGCTGTGTGTGTAGTAGTCGTAAGTCATCAACAGGGTTCTGAACACGATGTGTTTCGTATGCATGAGTCCGGGTGCGCCAGAGCTCTGGGTCAATCCTTTTCGTACTGCACGTCTGACATTTCCTGCGCGGCTGCTTCCCTTTAGGCTTAGTTCAGGAGGATGAGCTGAATGTGCTCGCATGGTGCTTCGTACCATGCACTTGAATGCGCCCCCAGTCAGATACACTTGTACCTCTGTGCATCTCAGCTGTGTGGTGATACAGTTCTGGGTGTGATCCTGGGTTTCTCCTATCAGAGCTAGGAGGAAATCTCAGTGAGATATCAAGATTCCTTGGTGGTGAAAACGCTTTGAGTCACAGGTGATACTTCACGTCAGCATCAATTGGATCACCACCGCCCTCACAGCCTTCACGGAGTGCATTGGACTAGGACATCAGCCTGACTCTTTTCATCACTGTTCGGGAACTTCTAAGCATCAGAATACCTATCGACAGCGCAATATGATTCGAGAAGAATCGAAGGGCATGGACGCTCACAAGTTCACCAGCCTCTGGGAAAATATTGTCAGCAGCTTCGTATCCTTGGCCAAGGCCACGACCTTGCTTGGTCCTGGGCTGAGCTGGCTGTTCTATCATGCTCATACTCTCTGGCTGTTCAATTACAGCGACTTGAAAACAATCGTTATCCCAAAGACCTCATTTGCGCTCATCGCTCTCCTGTCAAATCCACGATCACCAACATCAGCCCCTCACAGTACATTAGCACTTCTCCCTCGATGCATCTGTCCAAGCCTGATGTGGACATGGCTCAATCTGTTGCCGCTCTCCATGTGCAATCAGTTCCGGGAGGGCGACGTAGATGAGGACCGCCAGAATAAACCCTGGCGACCTATACCTGCCGGACGAATTACGGTCACGCAGACCAAGTACCTTATGATGGCAAGCTATATGACGGCCATACTTGCCAGTATTTACCTTGGAGGTCTCTTGGAATGCTGTGCGCTGGTATTCGAGGGCTGGGTATATAACGAGGTTGGAGCGGCAAATGACAATCTTCTGGCAAGGAATCTTCTCAACGCACTCGGATATATGACCTTCGCTGCTGGAGCGGTGAAGGTTGCCTGCATCCAGGCTGAGACAAGATTATCATCGGACTTCCACCTCTGGATGGTATTACTGGCGGCAGTGGTTGCGACGACAATTCAATTTCAAGACCTATATGATCAAGCGGGAGACAGACTACGTGGAAGGCAGACGATGCCACTTCTGGTAGGAGACACGAGGACCCGGGTGACAATCGGGTTGGCTGTGATGGTCTGGTCGCTCGTCTGCCCAACATTCTGGCGATTGGATGCGAGAGGCTTCGTTTTGCAGGTTTCTCTGGCAGTCATTATTGTTGGAAGGTTGTACTGTTATCGGACCGTGAAGGCAGATAAGGTCTCGTTCAAAGTGTGGAATGTCTGGATCGTGGCGCTTTATGCTCTGCCTTTCATCAAGAAGATCATAGAACACTGATGCATGTCACGTACGGAATGCACTTCATATGTTGTAGCTTCACTCATTTGCAAGCCTCAAAGCGGCTTACGACCGATTGCCACAACCACATCGTGCGCCATACTGACACCAGTCTTGTTCTCCTCATACACTTCTGCTAGCAACTTCCTAAACAAGGGCCCCTGTGCCTCTGGAGCATCATTCTTCATGGCTTTCAGGCTGACCTCCTCCGCCGCAAAAAGGTGGATGTGCATGAATGGCGCGTACATGTCCGGAGGAATCGCGTATTTTGTAGCTTTAGAATTCTGATATCCTGCTGCTTCTAAATGTGCAGCAAGCTCTCTCGGCCATCTGAGAGGCGGACTAGTTCAGATTATACCTTAAGCAATTAGTGGAATGCCGAGACTCACCTTTTAACTGTGCCATTGGGACCAGCGACGATCCCAATGTATTTCTCAAATGCACTCTGCTTCAACTTGAGATCTGGAGATATAATTTCGAACGAAGCCGGGTCATATTCAACCCATTGAAGCCAGCCTCCTGGCTCTAAACCTAAATAAGCCAAACTCGATGAATGAGGAGGAGAGTCTGACTGAGCATATTGAAGATCGCTTTTAGAATTGCATCGGGACCCTCATTCTGTATCACGCAGAGGAAGAGGCGTACTTGAACAAGATCATACCTAGCTTCCAGATTTTGGGGGATAGCCTTTGTAACATCCAGTCGCTGAAGCGAGATTCGGTCCGGTAGCCAGGCTTTACAAGGGTACTGCTCATCGGAGATATCAAAACCTTCGAGGTGAGCAGCAGGTAGCTCCTTGTTCACGTCAATAAGCCACTGACTAGCGACATTTAGTTCGTTTCCGTCAATTCGAGGGTGGGATAGCGTACGCTGTCCCTGTACCAACGTCTGCGATCTTGGCGTCCCGTGGAAAAGTGTCACTTGCGACGATGTTGGGGTGTATGTTATGTTGAATGAGGTCTTTGAGCATGGCGTACTGAAAGTTGAGCCTGAAGACGTCTGTCAATACCAAGATAGTGACACCGAGTTTGATCGAGAAAGACTCACCGTAAGGAAGCAGCATAGCCGCGGCCTGCAGTGTTGTCAAGGTCAACAGAAGCTCGAGTCTTCACAGTATTGCTAGAACAGGGACTGACCCAATGCATACTCCGCTTCGAGGTATCTCTGACTCTTATCTTCGAACGACATGCTGGCGCACTGAGGCGTATGAGATGATACCTCGCTCTCTGATATGTAAAAGGGTGCCGTTGTCGCAACTAGTCAAAGTCTACCCAGAGAGTTGAGCTGCCCAGAACGCTCATTAAAAGCCATGGTGTTACAGGCCAAACAACGGGTAGGCACATTGATGACCGATTAATGCCGAGCAGTAGCGTAGGTCACCCCAATTGGTTTAGCGTGATGCAACTCAGTTCGTGCACGATAATGGAGACAATAAAGTAGAGACACCATTAGGAGTACCTGCAAGGATTACTTTATGAGATCATGCACGGAAGGAAGTAAGGAGCCATAATTCGCCCGGTGTGGGCATTGCCGTATCGGTGTCGGGTCCTCAATGTTTCATCTCAAATACCTTCGAATCCTTCACAGTGCTTTGACAGCCTACGGCCAGGCTTGGTTGAGATAATTGCCCACTCCAGCTCTGCTGCATGCAACATGCCTCTCGGAGAGGCGGACCGTTCTGCCAATTACAATCCTCATGGTGGAGAGAGCTGCGACTGCCGATTACGAAAGCTCCTAGGACACAGCGCCGTGCAGATACTTCAGGACCTCCACAGTCATCGGACTACCGACGACTCTTCATTGAATGCGGTCTAGCGGCACAGCTTCAGCTCTTGTTGATGGCTCGTATCCACATATAGCTGTTCAGTCCATTTTTCAGACCATGACTCAAAGCTGTGTTGACGACGGTTCAGACTCAATTGCGAAATGGATGATGCACTTCAGCCACCGCCAGGTGGACGACAGAATCGAGGGACAGCCTTCCTGGTCGTGGTGCTTGTCTTCACCATCGTCGCATGGGGGTTCGTAACACCGCGAATCTACATCAGGGCCTTCGTTAAGCGCACCTTTGGATGGGATGATATCTTTGTTGTCCTTTCTCTGGTCAGCTCACCGGCACATGCCCGTCGATGTCGTGAATGGTGTACTGATCGTGCCAGATCCTCGCAACAGTCTCAACCGCTTTCAACGTTCCCGAAGTCGTAGCAGGCTACGGCCAACACCTCTATTACCTTTCGCACCACCAGCTCAGCGAAGCTCTGAAGTGGAACTACCTCGCAACGCCATTGACGGTTTTCAGCTTAGCCACCAGCAAAATCTCCATCTGCTTATTGCTCCTTCGATTGCTCGAGCAAACCCAGACAAAGTTCAAGCGACTCTTCCCCATCGTCATCATCGCCATCCTGACAATCATCGCTGTTCTATCTGCCGGCTACAGTCTGGGTCAATGCCAGCCTGTGTCAAAATTGTGGAACCCAAGAACTTCAGGCCACTGTAAAGATCCTGCCATCTATGTCAAGCTAGGGTATGCCAATGGAGGTACGATATTGGCTGGCTCCGCTCTCTGACATGACTGATGTACCAGCAGCGATTAGTGCCTTCTGCGACTTTGCCCTGGCGCTATTCCCATTCACATTTATACGGAAGTTGCATATCGAGGTACACAAAAGAATCGTCCTAGGCCTTCTTATGTCTTGCGGTGTTGTGTAGGTCTACCCAAGATATGGGTTTAATTCCTTCAGCTGACATTGTCAGTTGTGGTGCCCTTGCCATAACGCGAACAGTCCTGACTAGCGACCTGACAGCGCGAAGTGATCTGAGTTGTGAGCTGATCCTTCCTAAGGGTTGACCTTCTATGATCAGCACAACAAATAACTTATTGGACAGACGATAGCGTTAGCAGCTCCCTACTGACCGTGTTTGTCCTCCCTTAGCCCTTCTACACTCTCCAAGAGGGAGACTAACATTCGTTCCCCAGCGTCGAAGAAAACCTTTCCATAATGGTGGCCTGCGTCCCCACTCTCGGTCCGTGCTTCGCCATCTTCGAATCCAAGATGAAAACCCTCAAGTTCCGCCACCAGCACGCACCCATCACGAACGGCCCCTCTCGTGTGCCCACGAATAAGATGCCACTGCCGTCAATAGTCCTCGGGAGTATGAACGTTGATCGTGGACCTTTTGTTCAGTCGTCAGCTGGGGCAGCGCAGAGATCATATGCAGAGTATCATTACGGCCATGATGTGAGTAATCTTAGTCTTGTGCCGGGGATACAGAAGACTACCACTGTGGAGGTGGAGGTGGAGAGAGGGATTGGATACGTTTGAGGGACCTCTTGGTTCTTGTCAAGGCCTGGGTCCTAACGAACAGCTTATCAATCCGTTGAGTTGGAATTTAGAGTAAATTGATTAATATGAATTGTGACCTTATATGTAGTAGCATCACTCTTTCTCAGATAGCCCGTAGAGTAGTTTCGAATCTGTGAGATATCATGGCTTCTTCCGGCGACGATACAACGAGGTCGACTGGCATTATAACTTTGGTTAACCATACAGCTTAAGTGGGTAAGAGAGGCACGAATGATCCAGTCATTCAACATACCTCCTCCGCCTCAATATCAGCATAGATCAGCCAAGCTGACGATCGAGCGTGCGGTGTGACTTCGCTAGGGACCGGAACCAGCGGCGGAAAAGGACATGCCAATAATCGCAGGAGGAGACACGCCGAGAGGGCGTAAGTCAGCTTGGCCAGGTCAATCCGATTAGGTAATGGCAACACTGTCGACCTTCCAATGAGCCTGGATTCTACCTTTTCGAATATCGAGATTCTGCGTACACATCTTGTAATCTGGGTCCGAAACAGAGCATCCACGGCGCGGTGGAAGCTCCGTCCTTGCAGCGGCCATTGTATAGAGCCGAGATGATCAGCATACTACGTGATAGAATTGGACCTCCACCTGGCGGCTTCTTCAAGACGTTCCCGTGAAAGCACATGCCTGGCCTAGGCTTATTCTATGGTGTACTTCCGGACCAAGGAGTCCGTCCCTCTCATAGATCGGCCCATTAGGCCTACCAGATACAATCATGCTTGGTATCAGGATATCTCCAGAGGAACGCCCAACCCACGACATTCAAGTGCGAGGGTTTCGATACAGTGAACAAAAAATCCCCTTTTCCAATCAGTCAGGAAGGTCTCAGAGAATGGCGACCCGCTTCAAGCGGCATGGGACCCATAATACACATGCGCGGTCCTCATCCTACGCCCAGTCACATTTACGAGCAACACCTCAGTATCGGTGATAGAGTTTGCGCTGTCCATACCCAATTCGGAAGGCGTCTTGGCATTTAATGCAGAGAAAGATACAATTTTGAATGGCTTCTCTTCGATCCTGGTACCGTGCGATCGGCACCTTCGAGTCAAACGGTCAATGCAGATTGTTATTGGATCCATCGCGTTAACAGCCTTGCCGCTCTCATATATGAAACTAGGCACCAGCGTCTCTGCGATAAGGGTCAACGGCATCACTCTACCATTCCATGCACCTTGACAGTGTCCTCGTCCTCTTTAGCGAGATGGCTTGCAAGAGAGCTTGCGCGTACACGTTTCGTGACGCAAATCCTTGTTGGAGTAGCAATTGGCTCTCATAGTTACCCCTTTCTGAGCGTCTTATATACACGCAGGCGTCTGCCACGATTGTTGACAAATCCATCGTCACATCCGTGCTCTAGTGATTTACGTTTCCTCTTGGTAGTACATCATATTTTATGCTTGATTTGTCTACCTTTCCTCCCTTTATCTATCGTCTCCAAACATCTGAGTAGCAATGTCGGGCGTGCCTCCTGGTTTCAATACTACGCTCTTGGATGAGCCTTGGCTTTGCACCTACGCAACATGTCCCGTGAGCATATTCGGCCAGATACATTACATTCCCTCTCTTGCAGGCAATGCCTTGTACCTGGCGATCTTTGCTCTCTGTCTACTTGTCCAGATCGGTCTTGGGTTTCGCTATCGCACATGGGGCTTTCTTGTGGCTATGATTGGAGGCATTGGCCTAGAGATCGTTGGATACACTGCCCGCGTCGAATTGCACATTGATGATTTCAACAACAATTACTTCATCATCTACCTTGTGGGTACGTACCCCCATAGGGATAATTTAAGTCGCGCTGCTACATGCTCTTTGGAGAGAATTCGCTATCTGACAGTCCAAGTCGTTGTATGGTATCCAGCTAACGAATTGAACAGGACTCACCATAGGTCCCGCATTATTCTCAGCCGCCATATATCTTTGCTTGGCCAGAGTCATCGCGGTATATGGAACCAGCCTGTCCTGGCTCTCGCCCCGGTTCATCACTTGTTTCTTCGTAGCTTGTGACTTTCTCTCACTGGTGCTACAAGCAGCTGGTGGTGCGCTAGCATCTACTGGAGGTACGAAGAGCCAGGGGCAGACCGGAATAAACATCATGATCGCGGGACTGTCTACCCAGGTCGCTTCAACCTTTGCATTCATCTGTGTCTGCTGTCAGCTCGTATGGTCCGTGAGACGACACCCCCTCGAAGTAAACGCCAATAGCTTCTCACTGCGGTCTTCATCCAAGTTCAGAGGTTTCTCAGCTGGTAAGCCAATTGCTGGCACTCGCTCCACTTTTCCAACGTGTAAAAGTGGCTGATGAAGTGACTCACTACATAGCACTCGCCATATCGACCGTAGCGATTCTCATTCGATGCTCCTTCCGCGTCGCAGAGCTCAAAGGTGGTTTCGGTGGCAGCCTTGCGAACAACGAGGTCTCCTTCATGGTTCTTGACGGAGCCATGATGGCCGCGGTCGTTATCCTCTTGACTACGTTCCACCCAGGATTTGTTCTTGGGACCATGTGGCAAGCTGGTAATTTCAGACTCGGGCGGGCCAAGAGAACAAGACGGACAGATGCCGTGCAGGAGACGTCTATGTCTGTGGACGCCGAGAACGGACGCAACTCATTCGCTAAGACAGGCATGTTTCCTAAAACCATGCGTGGTTAGAGCTTACCACACACCCCTTGCGAAGGCAGACACTGAGGATGTGTAGGGAATTTGTAGGGTTTCATGGTGGTTATGTTGGTTTGAGATGGTCCTTCTAATCGAGGGTAGATTCAATTCACAGACAGTTTTGCAATTTTCTGATATAAGGTAGCGCAGATATTGATATAGAGGTCAAAACTCGTCGACAAATATCTCAACAGGTTTCTTTAAATATCTGACATCGTATGTTATCCAACGCTATGAAATCATGCCATCACGAGTCACACGTTGAGCTTCTGTGATGTCCTGGCATTCAGTCCATCAAGCCGAGGCCTCAACGACAAAGATGCTACTTGGCACACAAATCAAAACTTACGTACGAACAGAAGACAACGCCGACAACACTGGTACGATTATGATGAGAGCGAGAATTAAAGCTTCCCACTAAGGCGAGTGAGTCCTACCAAACGCTCAAGCTTGTATCAAAGTCAAAACAATACACTACCCAACAAAATGCAGACAAGGCAGAAAACTTCTCCAATGCAAGGAAGTCGAAAACGTATACGCTTGTGGGTACGTGGGGCTATCTGGCCAAGGAGCAACGCAATCAAATACTCTCTCCTCATCAAAACGCTGCAATGATGCATATCTCGTCAAAGTGTTTCGAGCTCCGTCACTGCTCGGTCAGACGCGTCACTATTCGAACAGACCGTACCATAATGCATCAGTTGGATAATGTCTTGCGAATTAGACTTAGTCCTGACTGACTACCTACAACAAGCACTCGAGTGACGGCGAAGTACAGAGGCAGCAGCAAAAAGGGGTTGCATAACGTACACGTAGACAGACCGAGCACAAACCCATAATTTGGCCAGGGATAGATAGAACATCCTATTCTAAACATCCGAATGCGACCTTGCTGACATGCAGCCACACGAAAGACAGACGACAGGATGTAAATATAACCAGTCCTGAGATAGTAAGACAATGCAGGATCCGCTAAGCCTTTTCAATCGACCTGCCTCGGTCTTTGAATTTTAATCCTTGCACGAATCTGGACTAGCGAAGTCCAAACCAGGAGATACAGGGTCTCCGTCAAATCAATGTTATTCCGGACATCGCTAATTGACCGTTTGGAAGCGACCACCATTGGTAAGATCGCAATGGTTTCGAGTCAGCCTTGCGTGCCGTCCTTCTGTGGGAGTCGTTGGTGGGAGCACGACGACGCGTCAGCCGCTACGCAGCTCAATTGAAAACATACCGTCGAACGCTGCAGAGTAGCTCTGGCCGTGAGAAAGCCCAATGATGTTGCACTTTCCACTTCAACATTGCTCTTCTGATCGATAATCGCTATGGCATCACCACGAAATGTGAATCCGTCTGTTATTCAGCAGACATGGACGCTTGAACAGATGAATTACATGGAACGTGCTGAAATCAGGGACAATGAAGAGTCGTCAATGGAGTCACCTCCTGCGTATAACCCTGGGAGACTAGATACCGAATATGATGCAAACACTACTCGTACTAACGCCACCGTCGCGGGTAAACCAATAGGCCTCTAGTCTACAACTGCAGCCGAGCATCATGCTGATGTACGAGTAGTCGATGGACGAGTCGACATCAATATCGACGCAAAGGTCGCACGCCAACTATCAAAACTTTTCACTCCCGACCTGAAAGGTCAGTCAGACTCCGAAGACGCCCAGTCGCAACGGCCTTCAGTAACATCCACCGGTGCCGTCGGAGTTTCGCCACCTGGACTGAACATTGTTCTTCAGATTGTAGGCTCGCGGGGAGATCTCCAGCCGTTCATCGCTCTTGGTCTTGAGCTTCGGCGGTTTGGGCATCGAGTCCGTATTGCAACACATCCGACATTCAAGGGCTTCGTTGAAGCAGTAGGTTTGGAGTTTTTCAGTATTGGCGGAGACCCTAAGGAACTCATGGCGTATATGGTGAAGAATCCTAGCCTTATTCCCAAGCTTGATACACTTCGGAATGGCGAGGTACAGAGAAGGCGAGCAGCAATGCGTAACATTATGCGCCGGTGCTGGCGATCTTGCTTTGAGGCAGGAGATGGCATTGATCTACCTGCTCCCGGATCTGCTGAGCAGAGTGGGACTTCGCCTGCAAGGCGCCGTGATCCAAAACCCTTCATGGCCGATGCTATCGTTGCTAATCCACCTTCATTTGCTCACATCCATTGTGCCCAGAAGCTGGGTATACCTCTCCACCTGATGTTCACGTAAGTGTGCCCCTCAGATGGGATTCCTCGAAATTAGTCTGGTCGAAGATACTAAGTTTTTAGTATGCCTTGGACTCCTACGCAAGCCTTCGCACACCCGCTCGCCAATGTCCAGTCTTCAACTACTGACGTAAGAGTGACCAACTACCTATCCTATATCATCTTGGAGATGATCACGTGGCAGGGACTCGGAGATATCGTTAACAGATTCAGATACAAAACCCTAGGTCTTGAGCCGATGGATCCAACGAGGATCCCCGGCATGATGTCGCGTCTGAAAATCCCTTTCACGTACTGCTGGTAAGTGCGAAAGTGCTCGCAATCTTAGGAAGTGAGAACAGAACCCCTGAAATGCGATCAGGTCTCCCAATTTGATTCCGAAGCCTAGAGACTGGGGTTCGAATATTGACGTCGCCGGCTTCTACTTCCTGCCCTCAAATCAAGACTACGCCCCGCCCTCTGAGCTGGTCGCTTTCATTCAGAATGGTTCTCCGCCAATCTACATTGGGTTTGGCTCCATTATTGTGGACGACCCAGACGCTTTGACAGCCGTGATCTTGGAGGCCATCCGTCTAATTAACGTCCGAGCCATCCTCTGCAAAGGCTGGGCTTCTTTGGGCGAGTCGGCAATGACCACAAGGCCAGATATCTTCTTGGTTGAAGAATGCCAGCATGAATGGCTTTTCCAGCAAGTATCTTGTGTGGTGCATCATGGAGGCGCCGGCACGACAGCTGCTGGTATCGCTGCTGGTAAGCCAGCTGTTGTCGTGCCATTCTTTGGCGACCAAATATTCTGGGGCAGTATGATACATCGCGTAGGCGCAGGACCACGACCTATTCCGTTCACCATGCTCACAGCTTCTAATCTAGCCAAAGCGATCGCCACTGCGTTGACCGAAGAAATGCTGCAAAGAGCTAATGTACTTGGAGAGAGAATTCGCAAAGAAGGGGGAACTGGGGCAGGAGCAAGAAGTTTCCATGACCATCTGCCTGTGGGCGTTGTGGGGTGTTCGGTATTACCTCAGCGGGCAGCAGTCTGGCGGCACAACAGGAAAGACATCCGATTGAGCGCGGTGGCTGCAACCGTACTCAGAAAGCAGGGCCTTGTAGATTTTGGCGACCTGAAGCTGTACGTTATACTTCCTCGACAGAACCCAAGCATAACCTTACAGATCGAATCAGATATCGCCCATGTGAATACGATCTCACACCCGGACCCTGGGAACCAGTAAGTGGAGCCTCACTAGCCATATTGGACCTTTTCTATGATACTTTCAAAGGCTTGGGGATGATTGGATCAGAGTTTACAAGGTTACCCTACGTTGGTCAAACCAACTCTCGATCCGGCCAGCCGGTGAAGACCGTCGACCTCCCCACGGACTCGCCCACAACCTCTTTTTCGCAGCCGGTCACGGGTGCATGTTCGACTCAAAGATTCATAGGCCAACGCGCAGCGAAGGGACTGTACCAAATCACCAAAGCTGCTGCACGCTCCCCGATGACATTCACCGTAGCTATGGCCCAAGGAGCCCACAACGCGCCAAGGATGTGGGGAGATAGGACAGTCCGACCTCAACCAAAGGTCACAGGTCTGGGCACCGGATTGATGGCCGGCTGTAAGGTAAGCTGTCTACTCAATGCTCATATATTGCTATTGGAAATAGACCCCCAGTTTACCCCTGTCCGTGTTTTGATAAGCACAGATGTGCCTCAATCCTTCCCCTCCAAGAATCCTAGATGCACAGTACGTTGGTGCTGATCTCTTCCCTTCCATCGGTACAGGAGCTTTTCCTAGGCACCTACGACGGAATCGCGGGGCTCGTCACCCAGCCCGTTCTTGGAGCAAAGGAGGACGGCGTCTTAGGCTTGATCAAGGGGTTCGCAAAAGGTGTTGTTGGCACTCCCGTGAAATTTTGGGCCGGTATGTCCCGTTAAATTGCACATGTTTCATCCTGTGGAAGCGAAGGGCAATCAATGAGCTGAGAGTGACACAGGTATGAATGGTATCGTCGGATACCCCCTTAAAGGCATCGATGTCGAGATTACGAATGCCTTCAGGGAGGATCAGGGGAAACTCATCGTCAGCGCAAGGATGGCTCAAGGAGAGAGAGAGGCGTTGGACGCGAACGAGGAGGAGAAAGGGGCTATTGTCGAGCGGTGGCATGCGATTATGGCAGATCGGGAACGCGAGAAGAGTCAATCGAAAAAGGAGGGCAAGAGGAAAGCACAGGCTTAGACTATTCATCCCTGACCGCGAGCTGATGTACCATCCATATAATCTAGAGCTATGGAGAGTACCAAAGTTACGAAAGATATTTGGATGTTGCGTGGTAGAGGAGTCTCGCACGAGACATCATCCATGGCGGCACACCACCGCAGTACAATATGCGATGGGCACCTTGCAGGGTGACAATGGCACGATCGCGAACTCATACATAGACCTGTTCCGACTTGCTCCAGAGCTCGCAATTGATAACAGGGGTCGCGGGACAACGCACTAAAGCAGCAGGATTACGGACGGAAGGAGTGTAGCCCGCCGTACCAAGCAGGGCATCCGACGAAACGCTGGACGGATCGAGCGTAGCCCAAACTCAAAGACCGATGCCAGTAGCGGCTACAAGATGCACCTTTTAGACTCTCACAATGAGTACTTCAGTTGGCAGTGCACCTTCTTATCGAAACAACCAAAGCTGGAGCCAGTTTTGCTTGCTACAAACTCTGCTACAGCATAGGCTCGTTGGCTGTAGCGTTAAGGGGGTGCACTGCCTAATATTGGGAAAGAAGCTACACCATTCAGTCGTCGTCACCAATTCCTTTTTTGTGTTGTCTCCGCGAACAGCGATGCTGATGAGTCTTCACTTCGTGGCCTCAGTCAAGAAGACCGCAAATGCTCGATCGACCAACCTTGTCAACGCCAATCTGGTCGTTCGTCACTCCATATATGGCTTAGACGGAAGGACGTACTGTTTTTTAGGACTTCCTCAGCCTTGATCCAATCCCAAGTCTGTTTCACCTCTAGATCATACCGATTCTGTGGAAGGAACAGAGCACGATCATGACACTTACGAAGCGTACTCGGATCTGTGGCCTACAGTCTAAAAACGGTTGCTTCACCTGCAAGTACGGTTTTCCTATGCTGAAAGTTGCTAATGGTGGACTAATCATTTAGGGCTCGTCGCGTTAAGTGCGGCGAGGAGTTGCCTGCGTGCCTACGCTGCGTACAGTCGGGTCGGGCCTGTGAAGGGTATCGGACCACTCCTGGAAGTACAGCTGATCGACTGCAGTCTGGCAACATTGCTGGATCCGACAAGGTTCGGGATCCAACCCCTACCTCTGGCCTACTCGACGGCCTTCGTCAGCCCCTGGAAGAAGCTAGGCTTGCCCGCGTGGGCTGCAGTCTTCTAAGCCACGACTCGTATGGACAGTTTGGAGCCGCCGGATCAATTCTAGAAATCCTACTTCCCCAGCTTAGCCACGCAATTCCAATCGTCAACGCCGCTGCGGCTGCCCTTGGCGCCATCTACGAGTTGCAGACGTTGTCACCGAGAACTTCGGATCGTGCTCGTTTCTTTGCAGGTACCCTGTATGGAAAGGCAATCAGTGGCACACAGCAAGCCTTAGTTACACAGCCTCATGGATCAGTGCCGTTGTTGATGGTCTGTACGCTCTTAGCCTTTGCTGAAATTTTCTTGTGTCGTGAGCAAAATGCACTCCTCCATCTTCAAGGCGCGTTCAAGCTTCTCGAGCTCCGCCAAGCAGGACAAACAACCAGTGGTGCCCGGGCTGTCGAATCGGCGGAGCCGACCAATTGTGCGTCGGAAGACAACATTTCTATGCTTTTCCGGACTTTAGACATCCAAACTGCATCCTATTCGCTCGCCCATTATCCAGATATGCCAATTAGCAGTCTCCTTGCGCAATTGCCGCCTGTGGTCGATGTCACTACTGCTCGCTTGCACCTCATTCCTCTTGTTCATAGATGCTATCAATTTACCACCACCGCATCCAAGTACAAATACCATCCCCGTGCAGCAAGCTCCGATCTTGTTATCACTCAAGGTCGGCTCATTGGCCAACTCCGCCTTTGGCTCGACGCCCTTGACCAATACATCTCTTCAAAGGCGTCAGATTCGCCTAGTTACACTACAAATTCCTCACATTCTCACATCCTGATACTTCGTGTCCTATGCCTGGCCACTATCATCTGGACTTCGGCGGTCCTCGACCCATATGAAACAAGCTACGATGCCCATGCTGTCCATTTCCAGCGGATCGTGACTGATGCCGCCCAGATTCTAGCCAACAGGAGTGCTCAGCCACGGCCATCTTTGCTCCGAGAAGGCCAGCGTTTTTCCCCTGGGCCAGGCATCATTCAACCGCTCTTTCTCACAGCGATCAAGTACCGCAATCCTGTCTGGCGACGGCGTGCCGTCAACATCCTCCGGGACGCGGGTAGAGAGGGCCCGTGGCATGGTCCGCGGATCGCAAAAGCTGCTTTGCGCACTGCGGAGATAGAAGAGGCATATGTATTACCAGAGTCGGATTTGCGTGTGGGCATAGATTGCATCGGTGCTATCGAGGAGCGTAACAGGGTCCACGGGTGTTGTGTGATTCCGCAGACCGACACGGGCGAACGACAGACTGACGAGTTAGTATCCGTCAAGTTCAGTCGCTGTCCTGACATCGAGAAGCTGGTACATGCTACAGCATTCGATCATGATGGGGTTGAGTATCCGGCGTGTGAAGATGAGACATACTGGGACTTGTGGGATGAGCTTATCGCTTGACTTTGACAGCGTATGGAGCTGTACGTTCCTTCTTGAATTACTTACCCTGGAGACTTTCTTCTACCTACGAGTCCTATGAGGTATTCCTCTCGGATCCGTTTCTTCGTGAAACTTATCAACAGTAATGTTATCTTGAACGACGGGTTCAGTAATTAGCAAATATCATTGTTAGGCCAATGAATCTATAATCCCAGCTATGAAAGTGCTTTAATTCAACAATCATCCCGGATAATCAGGAAAGCCCCAAGAAGAGCAATCCATAAGAAAAGTGTAACTAGATCTTCTTAGTCGGTGCCCAGTCTGGCATAAGCCAATTGAAAGTGTTCTTCATAGAAACGCTGGTCATCTTACTCAGCTCTCGAAATTTAGACGACCCAAATTTCCCAAGTTTTTATAGAATATTGGAATGCTAGTCCCCTGGCTCTTAAACTATTCCAACGGTCGTCTAGCGTTTCATAACGACTCACTCTCGTGGAAATTTCTGGGTATCTGATGTAAAAATGTAACGTGATGACCAAGGTAAGAACTACCCTTCACCAGGTAAGGCCATACGGCCACAAGAGAAGACTCCGTAGCCGAAGAGTCTAAGTCGAATCATACACGCGTAATATTCTGCTCCATCTCAAAAATGACCAATCGAACACCATCAACCTAAATACCGACTTCCCCCTCCCACCCATCTTCCACCCCAAGAGAACCCCCCTCCTCCCTATGCCCCCCCCACAATGGCAGCGACAGCGCCTCCCCCCCAACCCACCACCACCCTCCAACAACAATCCTCCGCCCAGCTCCAGCGCGTCCCCCAGCTCCCCCAACCGACCCCCGGTCTCCGTACCCCCACAAACCGCAAAACAATCTACGACAGGAACCTCAACCGCACCCGCACCGCCGAGCTGAGCCGTGCCAGCTTCGCCTACTTGTTCGGAGAAATGGTGGGGTATGCGCAGAAGCGGGTGACGGGGATACAGGATCTGGAACGACGGTGAGTCGTGGATTCTGCTCTCCCCACATACATATAGCAACGAACTACGTAAAGCCACTGCCCGCAACGACAGCCCCTACATCCAAACCGCCCATACAGCTGACCCCCCACCCCCCAGCCTAAACGAAGCCGGCTACCCCCTCGGCCTCCGCCTCCTCCCCCTCCTCCTCCACCGCTCCTCAACCCCCACCCACCCCTCCACCCGCCCCACCCGCATCATCACCCTGCTCCAATTCATAGCCCACACCCTCTGGCGGCACCTCTTCGCCCGCCCCGCCGACAGCATCGAGAGCGCCGCCGCCAACGCCAACGAATACATGATCATCGACAACGAGCCGCTCGTGAACCAGTACGTCAGCGTGCCGCGGGAGATGAGCCAGCTGAACTGCGCGGCGTTTGTGGCGGGGGTGGTGGAGGGGGTGGCGTGCGGGGTGGGGTTGAGGGCGGGGGTGAGCGCGCATAATCAGGGGGAGGAGGGGGGGATGTGGCCTGGGAGGACGGTGTTTCTGATTCGGTTTGAGGAGGAGGTTGTTAGGAGGGAGGGGGGGAAGTAGTGCGCGTTGGTTGGATGGGGGTTGGGGGGACGGGGTTGAGTGGGAGATGTGGGATGGGTTTTGGTTTGGCTTGAGAGGGGGGAATGAGAGTGAGATATGGTCATGTTTCCATAGCGAGGCGTTGGAGGGGGTATCTACATTGCATGGAGAGTCCAAATACTAGTGCGGGAATACCCATCTATAGACTGGTAAGGAGTGGAAGAAAATAAAGGTCATGAAGCGTCAACTCGTCGCCTCTTGTCGCTGCCGTAACGATCATGATATGGAGATGGGCTCCGCTTCCTTCTTGAGTATTCATCTCGACGGCGATCCCACTGTGGGGTAGGCGACCTCGAATACGAATATGACCGCCTTCTTCGTCGCTCTCTCCGTGGAGGCGACCTTGAGTACGAACGATCTCTCCGTCTTGGGGGGGACCTCGAGCGCGAATAGGGCCGTCGTGGAGGGCTGCCTCTGCTCTCTTCTTTTTCATTGGTTGTTCGGTCAGCACCACGAGGGCCAGCAGGTGCACCCTCAGGGGGTTTCCTTCGCTCCCCAACGACTGTAGTGTTGGCACCCGAAGCGCCCTTCCCACCACCGTCTCTGTCCGGCATGAATCGTTCATCGAACGTGCCATCGCCTTTCCTCGGACCTCTGCTCTCGAATGCTCCCCAACGACCCGTGTCCTCGCTCCTCATATCCTTATACTTCGTCCTGCCCTTCCTACCCAGCTTCGTCATGTCTCTGATCTGCATATACTCCGGCAAAAGCTCGCGGTTGGACGATTCGTCTGCAAAACGGCTGCCCATGATATCTCTCTGGTCCAGACCTTCGGCTTTGGCATCGTCTTGGAAGAACACGCCTTTGTGGAAGTATTTTTGCATGTAGCCCATTTTCCCTTTTCCTTCTCTCTCTGCCTTTTGGCCGTCGAGAAAGTCCTTATCTTCCGCTTCGCGCTCCTCTTTGCTGAGGTTGCGTCTCCGCTCGATCTCCTCTCTCTCTTCTTCGGCTTGTTCGATGGTCTCCCTTTCTCTCTTGACCCGCTTGAGCTCTCTGAGCTTCCACGCTGCACGCTCGGTCTCTGGATCAAGATCATCGGTGTCATCCACCTGATCGACCTCCTCGATCTCGTCGTCATCCCAATCCTTCTTGCCGGCAGCCTGGGCTGCTGCATTTTTCTCCAGCTGTTCCTGAATCATAGCATCAGCTTTTTCCTTCCGCCTCGCTTCCTCTTCGGCCCATTTCTCGTCCTCTGCCCTGACAATCGCAACAGTAGTGCTGTCTTTTCGTTTGTCTTTCTTTATAAATGTGGGGCGCAAGAGCTTCCTCGGAGCTTCATCCTCACTGCTGCTCTCTTCGCTACCACTTCCGCTTCCACTTTCAGAGCCTGATGCTTCTTCACTACCTTCCAATTCTTGGCTTTCCTCAGTTTCAAACCCTTCTTCCTCTGCTGCGCGTAGAATTCTTTCAGATTCGATTCGCTTGGCCTCGTCAGCAGCTGCTTGCCGTCGCCGTTCGTCTAAGTTGACTCTGCTGAGGTTTCCAGCAATTTTAGTCGCGTCGGACGGAAACGATGTGGCCTTTGGAGGTGGTGCTGTGTGTGGCTGCTGAGCTTGCTCCTCGTCGCTAGATCCATCTTCTTCCTCGGATGACGGTTCCTCGGCGATTGCTTTGCCTGGGCGGTAACGCGCGGCTTTGACCGGGTTGGCGGTCATTCGCTTAGAAGAAGACATGGTGGGCGAGATTGAGGAGGGCTATATTGATTGTCTGTGGGAGTTGTAGGATCTGAAATGCTATCCCATCAGCTTCAACGAAAATTAATTTATTGGACAGTCCGTGCAACGCCGCACTTCAGCCCTTAAATCATGATCATCAAACATGCCACTGCAATTATTCGCAAAGAGTCTCGATATGCATCTTGAATTAACTCCGATCCCATTACAGTTCCGCAGGCTAGATCGGTATCGTGATTGACTAGACCGTAACCAGCCTAAGCCGAAAGCCGGGTGATCTCGGTGAGTGCACCGTGCTCCGCTAGCAGAAGGCACGAGTACTTAAACCTCGATTTACCCGCAATTACTTTCCTTCTCTTCATACTTACCTTGTTGGACTCGGGGCGCTCATACAGGCCTTTGAGTGTGACTTGAACCCTGCATTGCACATCGCGGAGGCAAAAGTCACAGAGTTGCCTTCGGGCACCTCTTCGGCGCAATTTTTGATGGTCTTCAATACCTGAACTACTTTTCATTGCCACCGGTGCCTTGAGCCTGGTATCGAAGAAGAGCTGTAATTTTCAGTATTGTAGATATTGTTGACGGAATTACTGTTATCGGTCTCCCAGTATTCCATATGGCAGTCATGCGCGCTGTTTATTTGTACCGAGTAGGTACATGCTCGTTACTCTCAATGTCGACTTGTGTTCAGCCTTGATCATTTAGATAAATATCCAAACGTCCCTAGGCTGTTTAATACTCTCATCTATGTCTGACAAGGTCTATTACGATACACATCCACATGCTGCGAACTTAATCACACCAACACCTTCCATAATCCCATCCCAAATCCCACACCTCGCTTAAACATCAAACAAATCTCTTCACCCTCAACATTCCCCATCCCCTCCCCCACCCTCCACCCATCACCCACCGTCCCCAATGGCCAAAACCCCCAAGCTCAAAACCCCCTCCAAACCCTCCACCCACTCCCGCGCCTCCCGCCGTGCCTCCTCCCCATCCCTCGCCGCCAACCACGACAAAATCCCCACAAACCCTCCCAGACCCACAAACAGACCTACAAAACCCCACATCCTAGCCCCACAACCCGGCGCCGGTATCTCCAAACCCTCGAAGAAAAAAAGCGGTAGGATCCTCAAGAGGAAGCAGAAGCTACGCTTGGAGCAGGGGAAAGAGAAGGCGGAGGCTGTGCACGGGAAATTGGAGAGGAAGGTCGAGCGGGCGGAGGAGATGAGGGAGGGGAAGAAGGGGCGGAATGTACGAACACCCTGTCCCTTACTATACACATTTTAGATGAATCTTTGACTCTGTATACATTCACATGCTTAAGCTAACACAACCCATCCATCCAGGCCCCCTGGGGCGACCTCAACGAAAAGATCTCCGGGCGAAAAAGAGCGAAGAGAGATAAACCCACCAAAGAAGAAGAAGAATCTGTGTGGGAAGATGATCAAGAGATGAAGGTCGATCCCCATAACATCGCAGACACGGCTGTGGAGATTGAATATGAAGGCGCATCCAACACCATCGCGCTCGTCGAAGCAACAGTGGCACTTCCTGAGACCCATCGGGCTGATGGGAATGAGGGGGAGGTGGTGGATGAGATATCTTGAGTATTTTCTCTATCAGATATCGATTTGAGCAAAGGACGGGCCTATATACTGTTTCTTGTATATGAGGCTGTTATGCGGCTGGGGATTCGATTCGATGCTGCTGGTTCTTTGAGAGCGGAAGGTGGTCTGGCACTACGATACGATATGATGGATATGTATGTAAGTGAGAAAACGGTCTATACAGCTTCACTACTTTACTGATATCTCGTTCAGAATGCATCCGACCTGTTGTATGATACCTATGAAAGGAAGAGGAGGGAAATATGGAAAGGAATGATATTCGGATGAAGGCTGTAGGCGCTAGCGATCAAGAGGAATTGCAGTCGTGGCGGCGATGATAGATGGTTAATGTTCATGAGGGGATGGAAAGCTTCAATGGGATGTCATATTTGTGTATGGGATCATAGGGAGGGATTATATGATTCATAACCCTGTTGGCTGTGTAGGAGAGGAGTGATGTAGAGAAGAGAGGAGACATTTGCATGTCTGGAGCATATGTGTGTGTGAACAGAGTACGTTGATTAATCGATCGTGTCCTTCTTGCCGAATACGAATATACACTATGTAAGAGTGACCGAACACCTGTCCATGCTCGATGAAGCGCTGGTATCCTAAAGCTCCCTATGTCTGTCAGCTCGCACAGCTCCATTCTATGTATAGTGATGGAAAATGCTGTCGGAGCAAAAGACCATATCATCAGGAATCTATCGACAGGAATCGGACCTATTCGCCTTGAAGATTGGATAAGTCTTTGAGCATCATGGAATTCAAAGTTAACTCGCCATATAAAAAAAACCCTGCCGTCCTTCTTAATCATAACCATCCTGTCACCTCTCATAGCTTACTTATACGACGCGCACTCCGTTTGAGCATAATCGTGATATTGACGTCCGATCATCATCGTTTCCTGGACGTAGTCTTGTCTACACCCACTGCACTGGTCTAGGCACACATGTTCGTAGGATATCTGTGCATTTTCATACTGGACTAGCATGAAGGCCCCCGAGGCCCTAGGCTCGATGACGGGCCTCGGTGACGGGCCTCGGTGGTAGAGGCGTTGAGCGTCGCCGTGATATCACTGACATTGTTCGAAATTGTTGATGGGGTAGAAGAGGAGTCCCGTACTTCTTCAAATGACTTCTCAAAATCTTAATCGTGTGGAATTTCATCTCGGACTCTTCAACGCTGCTCTCTGTCCGCACAACGGCCCCCGGAAAAAGTGGCAGAGGAGCCGTAGCAAATACGTCGGCTCCGATTGATATCCGCCCAGCAGAGAATGTTGAAGACCTCGATGTTCACATCGGAATATCCCGGCTGTCCGACAAGCACAGCATCGAGACCGTGAGGCTCATTTCGGAATTCCCCACGGTGTCCGACCGGCACGGGCACGGAGAAACATCAAATGTGCGTTGGCATTCATCAAATATCCGACCAGCACATAACAGTTGCGTCGGGTTCTCCGAACACCGTCACGCCAAGGTCATCGGGTCTTGCGTCTGTTCCTACACACAACACACACCATGCGTCCCGTATCGAATACGTATGATAGGGTCCGGACACGGCAGGTCTCAAGGACATGAAGAGGTCGGACGGTTTTTCTTTCATTCATCCAGTGAAGAGTCGCAAGGGATCGCCTCCTAAACTAGGGAAATTGACCCTCATGACACTCCTTGTTTCGTCCGTTGTTCACCTTTGAATCGGAAATCTTACCTGCGGCCGTCGACGGGCTTCCATAGGCAATCAATAGTTACACAGCCTGAAATATTAGCTTCATGGCCAAACGTCCATTTCTCAATGTTTGCTCGACCCAAGCCTAAATTTGGCCGTTGCGAAATGGCACACATTCGTCGTTAAGGTCAAACTCTCATATTTCTAGTTCATGACTTGAAAGCCACAGGTGTCGCAATCGGGGCATTGAATGCATGGAAAGGTACTAAATCATCTGATGGTGCCACATCTCTCAATGGGATTATCACAACTTTTCTAGATTGAGCATGTCCCGTAACGAGTCGAGTGAATCCCTCATTCACCTGGCGCAGATCCCAGAAATCGTAGTGATCCAATAGGCAATGATCGAGATTTGGCCCCCATGACGATAGACATGAACCATTCAAGCCAAGGTTATCATTAGAACCGAAAGCCGAAGTTGGCGGGGCTGGTGAGAGGGGCCAAAGATAGTAGCTGTCTACCGAATGGATGGTTTAGGAAAGTCTAGCATATGAGAGGCTTCACCAATTGAAGCACTCGTGCTGAGAAGAGACGTCCTGCTGTCCCTGGAATAGTGGATTTCGAGACTTTGATATTTTAGAGTAGGTGCCAAAGCGTCCACAATAGCGTTCTAAGAACCCATAAATCTTACTATCGCAGGGTGATATGACTGCAATCAGTGCATACTGGCAAGGTGTCAAGCTTAAGCTCGGTCATAAGCTTGAGCAACCGATTTGACGTTGTTCTGTCCTTACGAAGCTCAGCCTTGAAGCTGTCCCCCCAAAAGAGTCCCAGAGCAGGTCAGTCTTGGCAAAGTCTGCGCTCATCCTCGACAATCTGTCTGGCGCACGAGCAGTGAGGTTGGAATGCGGAGGGTACTCGGAACGCTGTTGAAGTGCAGTCAATGCGGTCCACTCAGGAACGTCTCATCGAGCGATACTGATCCTCTCTGAAGAGCATGGCGATGATGTCTTCCAAGTCATGCTCGTCGTTCCTTGGTATTGCCATAACCCTACGCGTGAAGTCCTTGTACTTGCTGCCAAGGTTATTCAAGAGTATCGAGACAATCAGTCAATCAGGGAGCTTTGCATTCATCTTTTCCAAGTCTTTTGCCTTTCCTTGGATCGTAAACAAATATGAGTCGACGGAGTTCCCACATGAGTTGAGAGATGTGCTCATGAGTTCCTGTACTGAGAGGTACTTGTTCATGAATCCTCCGTTTTGGTAGAGCTTCTGTAACTTCGACCATTGCTCACTAGCTTTCGTTACGTCTTCGATAAGAATTCTTGGTGCTTCTTCACACTTATGCATAATTAGGGCTTTCGCTCTATTGTTGTGACCATTCCATATGGCCTGTTCTTCTTCGAACTTGTTCACATCTGCTTCTGTTGGGGCCTCCTTTTTAATGATTCCCTTGCCATTGTCATCATAGCCCTCATGTCCTTCTGGCCAGGATTGGGGACTCCCATTATCGTTGCTTATTAACATCCGAATGGCCTCCGAGGACCAGGGCGATCTCCATTCTGTGTGCCCACCGTCGATAACCGGCTCTCCCCTTGAGCTTAGGGAAATAGAAGATGCCCGGACTGCGGGATGTCGAGATCGTCATGCTGCGCGTCGGAGTGAACTATTCGCAAGTCTGGTTCCCAATCTGGATAAAAGCGAAGAAGGATTGAGTATTTGGTAATCTCTTCGAAAGTTGTACACCCTAACCGTTCAATGTGGGTATCACAATCTGAGCACGCAACAATGCAATTTGACATACACGTGAGCGAACGCGTGAGTCGTCAAATTGTAGTGACATTGACGCACTTAATGTTGTTGAGTGCATTGATTGACCAATGGACTAAATGGGTGATGTTGCAAGCAGGGAACTGTAGAAAATCTACGTGCCAAGCATGCCAAGCATCAGGCCGGCCTTTTAGCGTGATCTACTAGTCACGCTAGTGTTCAGGAGCGGATGAGACACACGAGATGAGAAGGATGTGTTATACCAACTCGAGAGTATTCAAGACACATCATCTTATTGGCTTGCGTGACGGCCTATCATTCGCATCCTTCACTCCGACCGCTGTGCAAACTGTGCACTAACGTCCCGTATGCGTTCCTTAGCACTGCCGGTTTCACGAAGATGAGCCGTAGATGAGAGCTATTTCCATGTCTGATTCATATCTATGTCTTGTAACTATCTAATCCTAGGGTATCTTTGAACTCTATAAAAGAAGAATGCCAAGCTTCCTCATCGCCAGCTTTGAAACACGTGTGCGGCCATTCGCGTGGCTTAGCCACATCGCTACGGCTGATATGTGGTCGCTGAGTTTTGCAACCAACTCATGAACAGCATCTACTAAAACCAAAGATAATTCTCCATCCCGGGATGCTGTTGTGGTTTGGGTTGAACTCCTGACAGCCCTTGCCCGAATGCAAGGTATTCGGCGTATGGATCGTTGAGGTATTCGTGATCGTCGTTGAAAAAGAATGACTGGTTGGAGAGGTCGCCATAAGCAGGGTAGAAAGATGTCTGCGCCTCTGCTGGAACAGAAGCCATGCATGTGGGTGGACTTTCTTCAACTTCCTCCGCTTCATCAGATGAGTAGGCTTCATCATCATCCTCTTCCTCATCCTCATTAGGTGGCTGCCATGTCTCCTCCAGCTTCAAACCTTTGCCTAGGGAGTCGCGATTGGAATTCTCGCCGACTGCAGAGTTGAGAGATGACACGAAATCGCTCGCTTTATCATCGTAGAGACCCATGCCTACAAGCTCCTGGCTCCTTTTCCTGGTCACCCGGGTAGTGGTCTTGGACTGCCGCAGTGTGGGTACAGGACCTTGGGCAGAATAGTGACTTGGTATTGCTTGAGGTATTTGCGAATTGACCGCGTGGCTCTGTCCGCTAGACCATTGCTGTGGCAGCTGGTAGCTTGAAGCTGGGTAAGCGTCGTATGGGGTCGCTTGAGGTATGGGTGGACGATGGGGTCGATCGGAAATGCTATACGTAGGGTATGAATCATAAGCAGGCTCCGAGGCCGGACCAAGTGTCCCGTACCCGGGTATTGCTGTCGGCAACATATCATATGTTGCCGTAGGCGCACTAACGGGGAAGCCATAGCCCATAGCGAATGCGTCCTGAATTGATTGCTGTGCCGAAAAATCTGCGGTATTCGAGACAGTCAAGTTCTCTATTCCTGCTATGGGATTACCCATGGCTGGCCCACTGGTGGAGACGTATGTACCAGGGCTTCGATAGTCTTTCGAACCAGGGTGCCAGCTCACTGGTCTTTGACATGAAACCGAACTCTGAGGACCAAAGGCATTCCGTACCCTCTGTTCTCGTATCTGATATGGACAGTCGTGCAGATTCCGGGGATAAGCTCGCGTTGTATGGTTCGCTGTAGTCTTTCTACGCTGTATATTGTGTGGGCTGTTGGAGGCGCTGGTTTGCTTTGTGATTTTTGCAATCGCCCTTCTGCTGCTGCTGGATGTGCTACTGGAGTGTGTAGATAATTGGCGTAGAATGTCGGATCTGGGCATATGACTCGAAATGTCCTGAAGCATGCTGTCATGGTCTGGTGGCAGCATATTGGAAGACGGGTGTTGCTGCCCCACCCTGAAGGCGGGCTGTTGTAAGGTATTCATGTGTCCGCCGAGGTACGGCACTGTTATAATGCGTGGTCGTAAGGTATATGAGCATGTATTAGGCTAGCACTTCGGACCATCAACATGGCGATATAGGCAGGGGCGTGACTTGAACTCTTACGGAAATTGACAATGACGGCGGGATATGAGAGTGATAACAGAATGAAGAGATGACACGAGACGAACAGAAACAAATCATGGTTAGTGACCACGAATACGGGAATGGGAACCAGGTAACTAGAGACGCCAACCCCTCGGCAGGATGATCAAAGGGATAGGCCGTTGGGGGGACAATGGATTGCCCATGCCACGAGCGGGAATGCAGGACTGCATAGCTTCTTGTTTGAAGATGGGAAGAACATTAGCAGAAGGCGCCAACGAATGGAACAGTTAGACGATGGATCCTTGTCCAGTGGTGTCTTCCATGCAAAGGCGTAACGGAGTACGGAGCAAGGAAGGCAAAGTATGATGGAGAGGACCTTTGGGGCCCGCACACGCGGCTGCATGCTCACCACAATGGCGAACCTAAATTCCGAGAGGTCGTACACTTGTGCTAGGCTTGCAACCGGTGGGCTTGGGGCAAGGAGCCAAAGCTAAGGGCTAAGGGGGGGAGGATTATCAAGGGATGGGGTGGGATGTCCAAGGAAGAGGAAATGGAGATGATGCTAAAAGGAGGACATGGCTACAAATCCAGGCGCGGCCGTTAGCTGAGAAGCGTCACTAGCGTGAGACTCTGGATGACGAGGAAGAATGAAAGGGAAAGAAGCTAAAGTAAGAGGGGGCTAAGGGGGGGGCTAAGGGAGGCTTACAACGAAATCAGCCCGATGATCAGATCGGCGCTAGAAAAAGCGGTCAAGCTATGGTATGGTACAATGTCGAATAGCATGGTGCGTTATCCTGACCCTGCCTAGTGAACTACCTCAAAGTAGGAGTACAGTACTCCGTACCACGTCCTCCCATGTCCTAACATATCAAGCCTTAATTGATCCTGGTAGGTGCATCACAGAGACCCTTGCGGCGGGCCACGACGCACGCCGCCTCGCTTAACGCTGGTTTGGAAACGTAGAAATGTGTGACAGGCCCACACACCTGCTGCCACAACCCAGAGAAGGAAGTCGGCCCTGTTACCGTGTTACGGCACTTTAGTATGAAACCAATCTGACCACTACCTGCTACTTGCACCTTCATCCTCTCAACAATCCCCGCTTCAATATTCGGTAGTCTTTCATCACCTACGATGTACAGTCACCACATGATAAATCGATAATCTCTCATATCCAACCAATATCCCTGGTGGAAGCTAATCATCAATGTTCACAAGCCGTCGCCTGATTGATCGATCGATTAGTTAGTCGCTTCATGATCCAACCGCCATACCGTGTCCACAATATCTCTCGCTCCAACAAATGTGCCTCGGTCACGATTGACCGGCCTTGATCGTCCTTCCGAAAGTAAGGTAACATTATTGAATGATGAGGCGCACCACGTTTATCATAACCTTAGCTATCTGTACCGGGTGCCGTCCAACCACTTGAAGTATAAACCTCCTTCAGTGGTCAGCATACGGAGTAGGTACTTTAGTCACTTCAGTCATGCACCAGCCCCGTGGGTGAAAGAAAGGTGGCGGCAATTACTCCGTACTAGGCTTTATTAGGCTAGATATAGTTCGTTTATTGGACTCTGACTCAGCCCTCCGAAAATTAGCTCCAATTGTTGTTCAGGAATCTCGGGCTGATGGGCTGATGGTTGGCTGCTTCTATCAAAGCCGAGATTCCTGGCGCACAAATGTGCACTGACAATATTCCTTCGTCTACCCCGCCGCAGTGTAGACGTCTCTACTGAAATACAGTATTCAGCTGCTTCCGCGCCTCAATGCATCTTCCCTTTATCCGTGTCCTTGCCCGCATGAGGCCATGCTTGCGACGAAAGGGGCGCCGTTCATTCGATCAGATGCAGGCACGACAGGAGAATCCCAATAAGAGACGGTGCGGTGATTGCAGCCTGCTGCTTTGGCTGGCCAATCCCATGGATGTCTCCAAACCGAAGAATGATGTAGCGCTACCCCGGCTTGGTTGACTTCCCGTTGATCGGCAGCCTTCGCGAATTGTCAGGATCCAGGAATGCCATACGTTGGCAGATCCGAAAGGACTTTGGCGCCTCGCTCAAAACAGTATCATCTTTTCTTAGTACCCTTCCTATCAACAATTCCATCGTGGATGCGTCATCAACCGCACACTGTCTGGTTCCACACTGAAACCTTGGACAAGGATTGCTGACTTGCGACCACGGTTAATATCCATCATCCCACCAAACTATGGCCTTACGCGCCAGTCGAGCACTTTGGAACCTACCGAGTAGAAATCACTGTACTGTGGAATCACGCACGATCTGCCAACAACTCATCAGATGACAGGCTCGAACCTATTTGGGTTTGCTTTTTTCCGTGTTCGTGAGATCGTCATACTTGCTGCGTGGTACTAACGGCATAAGCCCCGGCCTTACAAGAGGGCCACTCTCATGCTAAAGCAGGTGGTACATTAGCGCCTACAGAATCCGCCGAGATTAAGAAGCTAAAGAGGCAGGTGGCAGGCCATTCGGTGGCCGTTTCGTCTGTCGGGTATGCAATGCATTGCGAGACGACTAGGACTCAAGAAAATGCAGATGCACAACTAAGACCATGGTACATGAGGCACTATATCAAAGTTCACAGGCTCTTGGCGCGTGATTCTGGACCCGCAGAATCAAATGTTGCAAGAAAGAATGATTGCTTCGGGCGCTAGAACAGCTTGCTGCTCCATCAGAACTGCTAGTGTTCCCGCCACCTTGAGGTATCGATGCGGTGGGTACATACTATTGAATGGACCCAGACAACACCGGAGATTCGCTCCTAGGCTTTCACACAGTTGATCGCGGAGTGATGATCTGAGCCGCGTCTACGGTCTACGGACAGGAATGTATGGAAGATACAGCCGGACTTCCAGGATTATCAAAGCCATACAACAATCCTTCACATTCGACGTCAGGGAGAGCGAAGGGAAGGGTATCAGGTCAACATGTACACCTTTTACTGACTTCTGAGGAAGTGCATATCAACACGGCGTCTGCAGCTTGACATGATGAAATGTTTGGCTCTTACGACTGGGGTCCTAACTCACCTGCATACTCTAGAATCTGACAGGCAGCGGCTCATCGCTTCGAGCATGAAACGATGACCTTATTCGTCCGGCAGAGATCTACTGCCGGAAAATGGATGACATTCATGTCCGTTAGCAGTCCACAAATCGTGCATGAGCGAAGACTGGAGGTGCTTTAAGTGAATTATGGATTGCATCCAACACCGTCGTCGGCATGGGTCGCAAGTAAGAATCACTGTCCAACCATTGGATCATCCTCCCGAATCATGTCCTTGGTATAATTCGTCCTCTCGTGATGTCGCTTCATGCAGTCAGCATACCACCGTGCAATTGCATTACAGCAATTCGTACGGCCACTGCTCCGCAACCTCCATTCAAGTGGTCGATCTTCTTAAGCGATCCGGGAAAACCTCGGACGTTCTAAGGTGGGGGTAATTGAGGGCTTTCGACATTTGAGAATCATGGAGTTACAGACTCGGTACGCTTGACCTCGACGATGAGCCGATCGCGCGCCTACTAGTCTACCGAATACGATGGCTGAAGGTACCCATCCTCAATTCGATATTACCCATCTTCCGAATCCCGACGTCCGGAAATACGGAGAGGAGGTACGTCTTGTGAAAACTTGCCGGCCGGACGGGCAGGACGCTGACCAACGGAAGGCTTGCAGTGAATCGAGCGCCAGCGAATCTGAACTTCAGCACGCTCTCGAGGTCCGCATATCCTACGGCACCGACCGAGGCTCAAGCTGAGGTGCCACAAGTAGGTGGTATTCGACGCAGACAATGCCCACCGCCGGAGATCCTCTCTCGTAACCAATGATAACCTTGATTTGACCAAGAAGTCCGCCAAACGACGGCAGAATACAGCATGTTTTGTACATTCTCTACTCGAGAAGCAACGGAAGCCGCAACATCCCAGAGAAAGGAGTCTCCAAAACATCAACGAAGATTACATCAACACCAAAAAGGATGGGGCGACTACCCCTATCAATGACCATGCAACCCGTTCGCGCCTTCTCACGAAGAGGCAATTGTCAGACATGGCTTTGGGTGTCCGAGAGTTGTCGAAGAGATTGGGTAGTGTGCGGCTGAAGCTGAAGGTCAAGACGGTGTTCTTGTTGACCAAGGTGCATGACGAAGGACTCATTGGCTACACGAGCGAGATGGTGGAATGGTTACTCTCGAAGGATCAGGTTGTGCCATACATTGTGTACGTGCACTGTAAGAATGTGAGATATGGCCACAGGAGTCCAGATTGACGAAGCCTAGATACGTTGAAGACACCCTCGAACATAACCGCACGTTTGACGCAGAAGGTATTGTTGCTAAGGATCCGTCAAGAGAAGGTCGCCTGAAATATTGGAACAACGAGCTTTGCAGGAAACATCCCCTCACCTTTGACTTCGCTGTCACGGTATTTGCCTCTAGCGGTCCTTCGTGCTATCCCTGGTTGACATAACAACAGCTTGGAGGTGATGGCACTCTCCTATACGCCAGCTGGCTCTTCCAGCGCATCGTCCCGCCTGTTCTCTCATTCGCCCTTGGCTCTCTAGGCTTCCTGACCAAATTCGACTACTCTGGCTTCCGGGAAACCTTGACACAAGCGTTCAACGAAGGCGTGACCGTGAGCCTGCGGCTCCGATTTGAGGGCACGGTCATGCGATCTCAGACCAAGGGCGCAGACCGAGACTTGGTAGAGGAGCTGATAGGAGAGGAGACCGAAAACGATTATACGCATAAGCCTGATGGTTCCTACGAGATTTTGAATGACATCGTTGTGGATAGAGGGCCCAATCCAAGTGGGTGATCCCTGGCTACCGTATCTAGCAGCGAGCTAACGTGAAGACAGCTATGTCAGCTATTGAGATTTTTGGCGATGACGAGCATTTCACGACGGTACAAGCGGATGGTGTCTGCGTGGCCACACCCACCGGGTCAACAGCATACAACCTCGCAGCAGGAGGATCTCTATGCCATCCGGAAAATCCAGTCATACTCGTCACCGCCATATGTGCTCATACCCTCTCTTTCAGACCCATCATCCTCCCGGACACGATCGTGCTACGGGTTGGCGTGCCATACGACGCTCGAACATCATCTTGGACCAGTTTTGACGGAAGAGAAAGGTATGTAATTTGGCTTCCATTTCGACATCTGTAGATCTTGTGTTCGCGATGCTAATGGTATCTTTACAGGGTAGAGTTGTGTCCGGGCGATTACGTGACGATCGCAGCATCACGTTATCCCTTTGCCAACGTAATGCAGCCGGGACGCCGGAGCGAAGACTGGGTCAACAGCATCTCACGGACGCTGAATTGGAATTCGAGGCAGAAGCAGAAGAGTTTCAAGACGTGGCAGAAGGATGAGGAGGATGGCAATAATGAGAAAGGGCAGTCATCAGCACCGATGTGAGGGGGTATGAGTTATAGAAATCAAACGACTTAAACCAAATTGCATGCAATCAAGGATTGTTGGATAAGTGAAGCCAAATTCTGGCCATGTGCTTCTCTCCTATCAGGGCAATCAAGCTCTTGATGTCTCAAACAGGATGTCAATACAATGTATCTATCACGGCATACCGAGGCTCTCCCTCCCCAGTCGAAACTGCATCAGTGGACCGCAATTAATTACGCTGTTGGTAGGTACATTGTATGTTAATGAAGGACGCCTCGATTTAGCTGATCAAACCTGTATTGAAAATGGCCTCGACCAGGCTCTAAATTAATTGTCAGGCCAGCATTCGTAAATTTCGACAACCAGCCCAGCGTAGATTGGGTCGGTGTATGGCGTCTTGCCATTGTCAATTAGTCAGCTGCCCTTCGAGAAGCCAATCCTGATACCACTGCCCACATGTCTGAGCCATGAAAGCTGTCATTGATTTATCTTGTAGAGAGTATCTCAGAGTGTGAGAGCCAACAAAGGGGAGCAGTGGGGAGCTGGTTGGGACGCCAAGGCAAGACGGCGATCAGCCGCGGACCCTGGGGATTTCACGCGAACTCATCTCTAAAGTATTCATGCCAATGTTCCCTGATGGGCTTGATGGCTGAGGGTGTCCAGATTCTCTGGACGCCCTGGAGAAACTTCGATGAGTTGTTACAGAACCGCACCTGGCTCTTCCCAGCGTCAGCTGTCGATGACGGAACCCTGAAGTCTGATGAGAGGAGAAAAGCTTGCGGTCAGGTATGTATCTCAATCACACGTCTTACACCCGTGGGACCAATGATGGCATATGATTGATGATTACTCTCTAGATTTCCGCATGGAAACTCCGTGGCAACCTTCCTCATGCGGTCGAGTCGACCTGGCTTCTCACTGAAGCAGTCTTAGCCGACGAGGTTCCTGGGGAGTATATGCCCATCTTTGCCGTGAAAGCTGCGTACATAACAGCAATCTCTCGGTCCATTCATCCTTCTACCGAACCTCGATCAACTAGGATACCTTCTAATACACTTCCTAGCTTCGTCACCGGCCTGCTAGACTCCCAGCAAGAGTCCAAATACAAGGTGTCAATGTACGCCAAAGCGCAGGAGATAGGCTTGCCGGCACTCTTCGTGGATCTGCGACATGAGTCGACACATGGTGATATACCTTCGTTGTCGAATCTGAGGAGCGCGGCTCAGCGGGCGTTGGAGTGGTTATGGGATGATTACTGGTGCAAGCTTGGGGGAGATACGAAGCTGCGAGCAAAAGGAAGCATGGCTGGCATTGGAAACGACGATTCACGTTTGGATATGATTGAGTCTCCAGATCAATTGAAAGACAAGGTCATGGAAGGTTCTGGGAGATACGACAGCAATGCATCTGATCGTATTGAAGAGCTCGCAAGTTGGAGCAAGTGGCAGGGTCATTGGGTTGTCAGACCGATTGGAAGCTGCGACACTTATTGAAAAGTGGTAGGCAGTACGGAGTAGAGGCAACGTTTCTCACTCTTCAAAGTGGAACAATAAGGTACCGTAGCAAAGGTTGTCCACTACAGTAACGTACTACGGTAACGTACTTCACTACGGCAATAGCCGGGTCCAGACCACTGAGAAGCGAACCAATGATAATGCATAGTCCAATCTCTGTCCGTATCGCTTGGCGTCCCAGATCTCAGATCTTTGCAGTGAATTCAACATCTCCATGATTCCAGGATGGAAAAGGACCTGAGAATTTGATTGTACTCCTTTCAATTCGATCTACTGCTTGTTCCATGGCGGTCAACAACACTCTCGAAATGCCAACAATGCTTTTCTGGTAACCAATCACGGCGCATCCCGACCTTGGAGTCTAGTCCCACTGTCCCAGGGATCCAAGCACAGCGTAGGAGGCTTTTGATCCCCCGCGCTTTTGCCGCTCTTGGGAAAATATGCCCGTGCATCCAGGTCACGAGGGCTTTGTCCAGCCATCGTCCTACTTACGCCCGAGGGGACAGTCGCAACCAATGCCTCATGCCGAGACGGAGAGCGCAATTGACCGAGATCAGAGGATTGGACTGGTATGTTCCTTCAGCCTTCTTCCCCTCGTCGCTGCGAACCTCCAATATGACCATCAAAATCTGGCCTATCGGAAGAATAATGTCAGAGGCTGATCGTACGATTGATACATCGGCGTAGCAAAGAATCCGGGATTTCCTGAGGGTCCGCACCAGTTATGATGTATTGCCGTTGAGCTTCCGTTTGATTATTTTCGACACCGCATTGTTGGTTAAGAAGAGTCTGGCCATCTTGATACAGAACGGTGAGACCCCTTCGATGTGCCGATATGGTCCAGATCTCCAGCATTGACCGGTCATTGTGATAGGTATCATCTCTGCACCGTTATGGGACTCGAAGACATCGTCTTTTGCAGGCCTTCTCACGACTTCCGACTACCTCAATCTGATCCAGTACTACTGGCAGAACCCTGAGGCTGTCAACCGTATTGATCAGTTCAAGCTCAATAGCTTACGAGGTGAGCCACGAAACCGGCGTCCGCACTCTCGAGACGTGCTAACAGAGCGAGATATCGAGAAATCGCTTGGCGTCCAGCCTCTCGAAACTGTGTCGATACATCCGGATAGACCTTTGTACGATGCTTGTCGAAAGATGCTCGAGTCACGGGCTCGGCGGATACCTCTCATTGATGTTGATGACGAGACCAAACGCGCAATGGTGGTCAGCGTCGTCACCCAGTACCGGATCTTGAAATTCGTTTCCGTCAATGTATCTGACACCCAGCTGCTGCGAAAACCGCTAAAGCATCTCAAATTGGGTACGTACAAGAACCTTGAGACAACAAAAATGGAGTCTTCCGTGTTCGAGGTCATCCATCAATTAGTGAACAACTCGATCTCCAGTGTGCCAATCTTGAACAGCGATGGCATAGTCACCAATGTTTTCGAGGCCGTAGACGTAATCATGCTCATCAAAGGCGGCGTTTACGATGACCTCAATCTCAACGTTGGAGAGGCACTTCAAAAGCGAAGCGAGGTATGTACTCGATCGGAGGTGGCCTTTGCAATAATGCGTTGACAATTATCTAGGATTTCCCGGGCATCTATACTTGCTCTATCGACGACCGGCTGGATACAGTTTTCGATACAATAAGAAGGTCCCGGGTGCACCGATTGGTAGTCGTCGACGAAGATAATCGTCTGGTTGGGATCTTAACGTTAAGTGATATTCTTGAGTACATACTCCTCGAAGGGGAAGGGGATGATGGCAAGTGTGGGTGATCTGGTTAGGTTTGGGCGGCTTACAGTGTCTACGTACGCAATTACTTGGTGTTTGATATCCCCACACAGCGCGAAGACGACCGTTGTAAGTTGAAACATCACGGCCGGTCATGACAAAGGTAAATAGATGAAACCTGGATATAGGACTTCAGGGCGACGAATCATACGCGATTCTACTATCGTGACGAAGCTACGGATTCTATTGTGGTCGCAAGGGATATCGCTATTGTTGTTGTGACGTTTCGCTCACTTGTAGGCAAGAGCACCCACTTCACTTTTTCAGCTAAGATCACAGAGGTACCTAGAATTTAAACCCCAGAGCAGACGTTGGCCGCTCAAGATTCAACATCAATCTCTGTCAACGTGGGCAGGAGCATTCCTCCACTTACCAGAACAGCATTACCGACATGTCTTTCATCTCAATGCTTCCTCTAGCTCTCACCATGCAGCATACATACGAACATCAATATGCAGAAATCGAAGAGCATCAACTCGTTTGCGCCCACAACTGAGCATACTGAGTTTATACAAGGAACAAGATCTCAACGCCGATCATCACTCGACACCTTTGTAATACCCGGCCGTACACGGCTTCCGTCCAGCCAATCCAGTCAAAACGCCACAGACATTCAGGTTGCTCAAGCATTGCTCAACCACAGATCCGGACGGCATTCCATCAAGATGGCTGCCAGAGAGGCTCAGGGCAGGACGGTTCTTGCTTGTGAACACTCATCCACGCCAATAACCTACGCGAATCTACTTCAGTCAACACATGGGGGATCTGACGTCAACACAAGACTGCCGCCGTCCCGAGGCAGTGGCCCAAACATACTTGTTATTCCACCTCACCGCCGTTCCATCATGGAAGTACCTCAAGCACCGCCCGAGCTCTTTATGGCAACGACAACTGCAACCAACACCGAAGCTGACTACGGAAACACATATGATGGGGCCAATGATAATAACCAGACAGGAAAGGTATCTCGTATGACGAGCATGACATGGAGCACTGTAAGCCAGCGAGTCTACTCAGACTCCTCTGGGAGTTCCCGTGCCTCTAGGGTTTCGGAGTTCAAGCAAGAATACAACGGTTTAGCTAAAAAGCACGGACTACCTACTCTCACAGGCGAGTATGCTGGTATATTGTGTCCTCCTCGTTTGTTGACGTGGGACATGGTTACTGATTTCCATACTACAGATGATGAAAGCAACTCAAGTCAGACAAAGCTGACGCAGAAGTCTCATCATCATGGCTGGCTCGCTCGCAAATTCTTCCGCCGATCCTCATCCACTTACACACTCAAAGCCAAGACTACCTATAAACCCGTCACTCACAAAAAGAGCTTTGGTGGTGTCCGTTTGCTCTCAGATGATGTGCCCACAAATATTCTATCGGGTAGGAGCCTCGAGGGACTCTGTCGCCTTGGCGGAGTTGGTCTGTTGGTGCTTCCACCCGACTTTGCTGCCGACAGGCTTAGCCTACCGACGTGCCTTTCCGCGACTGGCACTTATTTGCTCGACAACGGTATGTCATCATGAGGACCTAAGCTCCTCCGTTAAGCTGATGGTCAAGCAGGCTGTAATGCACCCGGCATCTTTCGTGTATCTGGAACTGCGACTACTATTAATGAGCTGTATAAATACTTTGATCATCGGTTCTCCGACGCAGGAAGCCCCTCCAAGGTCGAAGCGACTGTGGGAACAGGTTGTCTTCCCGGCAATCTAGATTATACTCTGCCTGACATAGCCTCACTATTCAAGAAGATCATCATTGGCTTACCTGGTGGCTTACTTGGTTCGCTGGAGCTGTTCGAGGCCTTTCGCGGTATCCTTCTTAATTGGACGCCAGATCCTAAGTTGTCAGCGGCAGATCCAGTTCGGCTGCGAGCCAGAATGATTGCACTTGCAGTCTTGAGCGTGGATTCTCTATACCGGGCGTACTTGATCCAGGCCGTGCTTGGTCTCGTTGCGTGGTTTGGATCTGAAGCCGACAAAGCCCAAGCAGCCGAGAGAGTTGGAACTGAAGGTCGACCCAAACAGGATCAACCTAGGTCAGAATTAATGGGTTACCAGTCTTTGGGAAAGGTGCTTGGACCTTTGTTATTGGGAGATCTGAACGACAGCATCGAGGTTGGTGGGGTCTCTGAGACCAATGATGATACCTTGAATGCTCGCAATTCGGCAGAGCTTCACCAGGAGAATGCAAAGAAGTCCAAAAAGCAGAAACGAAACTCGGTATCGAACAAACTTGAAAAGGATGCCAATCTAACTACTCACGTCGACCGAGCGAACCTTGCCTCAGAAGTCATGCATCTGCTTCTATCAAATTGGAGAGAAGTTGTCAAGCAGTTCCGGGTGCTGAATGGCCTAAGTAGCTTCTTGCAGTTATCCAAAAGCATGACCCAGATCAAGAAGCTGCCGAGTCGGGTTTCCTCTAGGCCTTTCACAAACACCTCGGACGATAATTTGCAGCTCCTGGATGTTCTCCGCGGACGTTCATTGCCAGACCAATTTGAGCAATTTATCGGGCCAGTCAAGATGACGCGTAAAGTCAGGATCACTAGTAGATCACCAACGGCTCGCGGTGCTATCGGAGGTTCTCAGAGTGGCGATGGAAGTCACGCTCGGGGACCGGGAGTCAGGGAAGAACAGGCTGACGAAAGACCATCCGGGAGCAGTGCTATCAATCCTGGCACTCAGGGTGCTCGATCAGCTACCAGTACCGGATCTTTTATCCAAGATGCTTCAACGTGTGCCCCTGACGGGCGGACCAAGTCGGACCTTGCCATGGACCAAATGGCCCTGGGCACAATCTTGACGCCTCTCAAAGACTCATACGTCTCTTCTGAGCATGAGCCACCACTATGCCGTGTCTTACCTGCAGAAACACCCGAAAGACTACCACGTAAACGATCATCAAGTGACACGCCCAATACTACAGTCAGAGTGGCCCCACATCCAGCGCAACGCACCACGTCAGCCCGCGTTTTGTATCAGTCTTCCACAGACAAACCGCTGCCTCCTATTGGGGATGCTCAGAGGGCCGAATCTATGGCCGGACAATCGCTTGAGTATTCTCCTTCAAATACGCTCAACGAAGAAGAGTCGAGAAAAATGCACGAGAGGATCATGTCAAGTCGTACGTCTCGCCGGTCTCGCGCATCAGCGGACAGTTCCCCCTTTGCAACCCGCCAGGCGACACCAAGAACCTTATTTCCTAGTCGTTCTTCTGGACATTGGACTCCACCAGAGATCTCATCTCTCCCTCTGCCTGAAGCAAAGGCCACGTACCCTCCTCGGCAGTCATCGCTACCACCAGAGCAAGGTTCTTCAAGAAGGCCCATCGATCCTCTTCCAACATTCGAAAGCATGGCCGAATACAAAGCGTGGTGTGAATTGCACCCCTCACGTCCCGCTTCACCTCCCGCGTCGCGCAAGATGAGCAACGTTCAGCCTGCTGACGATGAGGACACGGACAGACCAAACCGCAACAGCTCTGGTAGCGTGAAGTTCCTTGCTCAGAAGTTCGCCGAAGCCTCGAGGGTCGCTCGCAATGACGAGCAGGACCGGCAAGCTCCACAGGATGGGAACATGCCAAAGGTCTATGCATATGTTCATCCAATTCGGCAACCACTATCTCCTCTCTTCGATCCATTCCTTTCTGCACCGAACGCCTCTTTGGACAAGAACTCGAGCCCGGGCAAAGAAACACTGATACCAAAGCCGATCCGTGAAGTCGGTCGTGGCCGGAGTGCAGAGGTCTCTTACTCTCCTATTTCGACTTCGACATCTCCAAAGCGGACCGCTCCCCCAACCCCTAAAAAACGGTCAAATCAATGTCTCTCAGTATCCAACGTTGTGCCTGACCAGGATGCCGAGATCGTAATGTCGAATGTCAGAGGTTGTGATAATGTTTACACTGATGGATACAAGGCGGTTGTCACAGCAAACTTATTACGAGATGTCTCGCCAGTGCTTGGATGTAGACTTGAAACCACCAGGCTTGACTCTTCTTACGAAGCAAATCCCCGAGAATCAAATGCATCACCCAGTCGTCCTTTTTCCTACGAATCTATGCGTCGTCTACAACCTGGTCGCGAGCGCCCAGAGACCTGGCATAGTCCATCAGGCCAGCACATTGGCCGCCCTTTGTCGACCAGCCAACCAGATGAACCGGCCCCTGAGATGGGCTACCTTACACCAAGCTCTCCCAGCCGTGTCAACACCTACCGGAGCGCTAGCGAAGCCCTGAAGAAGCTCGAGCGCCATGGTTCTATCAATGCCACCATGTATCAACAGATCATCTGGCTACAACGCATGCTCGAACACAGAGGAGAAGAGGTTCAAGCTGCGAGAAGGAGCTTGGATGCTGTGAAAGAAGCTCGGGATGCTAGAGATGCCAAGCCGAACAAGTTCAGCCCGAGGAATAGTTGGAGTAAGGGAACGATGGCCGCAGATGTCAAAGAGGCGAATAGGGAGCTAGCTATCTGGAAGAGGAGGGCTGAGGAGGCGGAGAAGAGGTTGGCTGATATCGAAGGGCTGGCTGAGAAGGCTACGGGGAATCGTGGCGTGAATGTTGACGTGCTCTTGGAGAGAGGGAAGGAATGTTCTGCAGAAAAGCAAGGTGTGGATGTCGAAGTTTTGGTTGAAAGAGAGGAACGGAAAGGCGAGGGCGTAGCGAAGATCTACGAGGACGAGGGCTGGGGAGGTGAGGAGTTGACGTCGAGTAGCGCAGAAGTTCCTTTGAGCAGGGAGGAGGCAGAGGGATAAGGGAAATATTTCAGTTGGATGCTGAGCTGAGATGGCGACAGACATTGGTTATAGCTACCCGACGCATCGGGCATTATCCTTGGCTCTGTCGATCTTTGGAGAGCGAAAGGACGGATAGAATTTTATTGGTTTTTCTCTGCAGTCTTTCCGGTTTCCTTTTCTATTGTTGGAAAGGGGTGGTTGGGTATTCGGTTTTCGGTTCTGCCGCATTCATTCTTGATGGGGTGTAGGATAGGTCGGAGAGAGGGTTTAGTGAAATCAGGGGGTTGGGTTTTATTGAAAGTAGGGATTAGGGAGTAGGATTAGAGCAGTAGTTCTATGGAGGTTATTGAATATTTTATTTTATTTTGGTGTGGGTGGTGTGGTGAGAGTGTTGTGAGAGTGTAAAGTGTTGTGTGTGTGTGTTTTGGCAGTGGAGGGGTGGGATGGAGGAAACTCTACCTACATGTCTTGCTGGGAAGATCGGTGGGTTGGGGTGTGGTTTGAAGGTTGGTACTGTTTTGAGGTTCTCGGAGGAAGTGGGTAGTGGATGTGGTTTTCGTGAGATTTTAGATACCTATCGGGGGAGGATGGGGGAGAATCATTAGGTTTTTAGATGGGTCGAAGTGGGTTTGTGTGTGTGTGTGTGTGTGTGTGTGTGTGTGTAACTCTGATCGTGTGGATAGTGTTGCGGAATGCAGCAGAGGTTCAGGTTGAATGCGTCGATGTTAATTCGGCTCAGGTTTTCATTTCCTAATCGATTATCTTAGAGCTAGCCGTACGCCTCCAGTCATAAAACGTGGCTTGTCGATCGTCTTTGGAGAGTCCGACACGCTCATTGTTTTTCTCCTTCTTCAATAGGTGTACCATTTCCCCTTCATTCCCTGATATACGAAACCCCCAACTTGTCGCAGGCTGAGATCTCTACCGATGCTATACCATCATCCACGACGTCAGCAACATATTCACTCATGCGAGGATACTCCATTCCATCCCATTCGATCCCATTCTCTTCACTGCTCTCATACCGCACCCCATGGCTCAAGAAAAACGGAAGACGCACCTTCGTAAATCCAATATCCTGACTCTTCTCTCGAAAGCACTGACGGCAGATATTGAGGCCGTATTTGCGGATCAGACCTGCTTTGTGGGTGCAGACGCGGCTGGAGGGGGGGAGGGGATATGTTAGTGCTTTTTTCTTTGGTTCCTGTGGCTATTGGTGTTTGGTGGTGGGACTCGGAAAGGATGGGGGAAGATGGAGAGGGAGAGGGAGAGGAAGAGGTGTCGTACCAGGCTCGTGCGCCCTTGCCGTAGCCTCTGGGGCGCGAATACCAGACTGATTCGTGGGACATTGTTGCGGGGCGTTAGATGGTGAGTTTTGTTCTGGGAATGGGTTAGGAGGTTGGGGGGATTGATCTGTGGGAGGTTTGGGGAGCGAGAGCGTACTGTGCTGGTGGTGTTGCGTCAGGCGATGAGTCTGGTGCTGGCTGTCGCGCAGAGTGGTGAGATGCGTTGTGAACCTTGGAGTGTGGCTGCCAAGAATTGGGAGGATTACCGAGGCGCTAGCTGGAGCTAGTGCGGTGAAGATTTTCTAAGCAGTTTTGAGGCCTCGGGATTTTGTTTTTTTGATATTTGTGCCTTTCATAATCTTCGTGATTTAAAAGATTCTTCGCTGTAGATCTACATTCTCCTACCTGGGAAATTGAGCATCCAGCCGAAGTCTGTTGAAGCACTCCGTATACAGTGACACATTGATCTAGGGAAACCTGATTCAGGCATTTCTTCATCTCCTACCACTGTGTATCATTCCAATCTCATCTCATGGGAATTTATCTCTTATTTCCTTCATCGTTGGGTTGAAAAGCTTCCGTATTTGCTAGAGCCTGCCGCCTTTATCCCAGGGCGCGCAGGTGTAGACAGAGAAGCAAGAGTAACACCCTTCTTTGTATATCCCTTCGGAATGCAAGGCTCCTCCAGCACCCGCTCGACCCTTCATTGGGTGCGACGTCTAGCTTCTGGCTTGATTGAGGGGAGTTGGAGGATACATATCATACACGATTCCCGTGAGAACAAAGCTCATGCTTCGGTCAACATGAGAGAATGAGCACCTAACCAGGCGATAGTCGACATGGAAATGACTTCTGTTTTTCATACACCTCCTATAATAGGTGTATCATTGCTGACTGAGCTGGCTGGCTCCTATTCCTCGACTTCGGTGGGCCTGGAACCTTTCGACGAATGCCACATGCTGTCCGCATCTATGCCAGATCTCGTCAGCTCCATCGTCAGGACCAAATTCAAAGGGTACAACCCACCTCCATCAATTGTGGGCTCCGGAATATACTTCCTCTTCTCCGCCTTCTGCGTCCGATCGATCCTGTACTTCTTGTCCCTATTATCTAACACTTCATCAAACCCTGGAGGCTGCTGGTTGGAATCGATAAGGCTCATCATCAACTGCGGTTCTCCCAGCGGCAATTTATCGCCCCTGTCCACCTGCCAGAAATGATACGTCTTGCCGTACAAGCCCACGACATCCTCCATCTCTTTCGTCTCTGCTTCTTCCCATACACTGGTGGGCAGGCCATCAGGGCCGGGCATGATGAGCATGCCGCTCTTGACTTCGAAAACGTGGGAGTGCCAGAGCTTGCGTTCGGAGGGTTCGAGGGTTTTGTAGAGGGCGGCTGAAATCATGTATTCCACCCCGATGAGGCGGGCATTCTTGTCCCCGGTGTCATAGATGAGGCATTGGCGGACGTCTAAGGAGGGTGTGTCAGTTGTTGGGTTGAGCAGGGAAGAGGGGAAAACTGTACCTTCATTGAGGTGGGTGCAGTAATGGTTTGATTCCACGCAGCGTTGGGGGTCTGATGCATAGACATGGAAAGCGTTGAGGTGAGCGCAAATCTGCTTGACTGGAGCAAAGTTCTTGTAGGTTCTCGTCAGCAATGAGCACTTCAGTGTTAGACGACAGAATCCTGAGATACCTGTCCAATTGCCGCTCCTGTTTCCAGCACCTGACTTTTGGCCGAAAGAGGATTGCCTTGCGCTCCGGCTGTGATGTTCGTTGTTGGATCCATATCAGGGATTGCCAAAAGTCGTGTTCCGTCGTATGATAGACTTTCTGAAGCAACTGTGATATTGGAGGAGAGGGTAGGTCGGGTTGTTCTTTTGATGTGTCACAACGGTCCGAAGCCGCTGGGAGCGTTAGGTACATGGCTTGCAGGAAATTCCCCTCCATAGCGCCCACGCAATCGAGATCCGTACTATACGAACCAACTTAGGAAATATTCACAGGACGCAATAACAGGGAAGCTGTTGACGTCGTGAGGGGTCAAGTATGTATGGACGAAAGACACATATTACCATAACATTTACATTACGCTGCTGTGATGATACCTAAATGTGCCAACAAGGTTTTGTACACCTCAGACTAGTATATCATTCTTAGGAAGTACACTCATCTTCTGCCTTTGGTAAATCTTGAAGGCTAGCAACTGATCTGAACTGGATGGATTTTACTGATTTCAGGAGTTGTTCTTCATTTCTCTAAGTGCGCCCATGACATCGACCGGCTTGGTTTTTCCAGTCGCCTTTTGCACTTCTGGATCCTGTTGCTATATCAGCATCACTGCCCGACCTAATTTGGGTAAGAGATAACAAACGTCTAATCTCATGAAGACATTGTACTCCTATACTAGTTAGCTCAACCTTCTGGAGTTGTGACCTCTTTCTAGAAGCTCACCTTCTCGTCCCCAATCGTAAACTTTCCCTGCGTCTGCTCGTTGTATTCGACAAATGATTGTAGTTTCTTTACCGGCTCTGTATCCAGGACGGTGACTAAGAATTTGACGTTCTGCTTCGTGTATTCGTGGCCAGGCTTTCCCAATTAGTAGAGAGTTCCTAAGGTAGCAAAGTTGCTGCTCACATATACTTTAGTGTCATTCGGCAGAGCAGCAAGGGTCTCGTTCAGCGCGGTGTGCATTTCTGCGGGGGTGCCCTCAAAGAACCGCCCACAACCTGCCCACAATCATGAGCTCCGAATAGTCCATTCGCAGGAGAATAGTCGAACCTCCGACGAACAGTGTATCTCCCGTGAACACAACCTTCTCAGCTCCGTCTTCCATAAACCAGCAGATGCTGTCTTGTGTATGACACGGTGTGTGTAAAGCTTTGACCGAGATCGAACCAATCTTGAAAGTTTCGTCGTGCCTTGGTGTTTGTGTGACCGCTTCACAGTCCTTTCCACCGATCACCGGGAGGTCTTTGAATTGTGAGAGCTTTCGCGAGCATGAGCGGAGAAACCCGTGAACTCGGTATATCATCATACCATTTTCTTGTTACCTCCTGCATGGTCCGAGTGGCTTTTGCATTCGTATGAGCACAATGTTCAGACCCTGAGTCCAAACGTGCTCACTGATGTGTATTCATGATGGCCGTCAAATTTATTTTCCCAGCATCTATCTGCTCCTTGACCACTGGTGCCACTCTGCCAAGATCTGTCAGACATCATTATTTTCACATCAACATTTCTGGCTTACTCAGGTGGATTGGCGGGATCGATTATAACGGCATCGTTTGTCTTATCGTCCTTGACAAGGTATGCGTAATTATTGCTGGACCCAGTCCCTATTAGAGAATACTTCAGCGTGATCCTAGAACATGTGTGAGAAAGATAGCCTGTCGTACACATTGGTATCGATTGTATATGCATGGCGCGTGAGAAGGCAAGCTGCCAGAAGTTAGCATAGTCGATCACGACAGGATGTCTCAAAGCAATGGATGTAATACGCTTGCTGCTAGAGCTTTCAGTGGTCTGCCAGGAATGGACCTTGCCAATGCTGGTACGTTCATTGATCGAAAATCAGACGCTGTGAAGAGCCGTGTGTTTGCAATGTGAACGGTGGTACGTTATTGATTAGGCCTCACCGTTGCCAAGTCGGTCCACCTTCCTCCATCTTTTGCGGGGAATTCGCCCAAGTCCCCGCATCTTAGGTACACATAGGCCGGCATGGGATGAGAGGAATCGTACAATAGTACGCAAATCTCTCCTCAATCCTCTGTATCCAACTCCATTCTCTACATTCGGATTTGGCAACATGTCAGGTCCATCTTCCATGCCCTACATTCTATAGGCTCTTACTAACGGCCAATGCAGCATCGAAGCATTACCTCTCCGATCCCAACAAGGCTGTTCTTGACGCTCTCAACTCTATAACACTTACAAACCCATCCGTCCTGCTTGATGCCCAGAATAAGATAATATATCGCAACCCATCAGCAATCGCGCACCCAGAGAACGTATCCGTTGTCTGCGGAGGTGGCTCAGGCCATGAGCCTGGCTTCGCAGGTTTCGTTGGGGATGGCCTCCTCACTGCCTGCGTTGCTGGCACAATATTTGCTTCTCCTGCCGCGGAGCAGGTAAGGACATGTCTGCAGCACAGACTGCCTGCCAAGAGTAGGGGTGTATTGGTGATCGCAACGAATTATACCGGAGATGTACTGAATTTTGGTATGGGTGTGGAGAAGGCGAGAGCTCTAGGGCAAAAGGTAGAGTTGGTGGTGTCAGGCGACGATGTCGGTGTGGGTCGAGCGAAAAGTGGGAAGGTCGGTCGAAGAGGGCTATCGGGAACGGCGCTAGTGGTGAAAGTCTGTGGTGCTTTAGCTGCCCAGGGTGTGGATCTGGAAGATTGCGCGAAGGTTGGGCGCCTAGTCGTTGACAATCTTATCAGTCTTGGCGCCAGTCTGAGCAGAGTGCACGTTCCTGGACGGGGTATTGAAGAGGCAAGGGAAGAGGAAGAAAGGCTAGGACCGGGATTGGTAGAGATTGGCATGGGCGTTCACAACGAACCAGGATGCGAGAAGGTGAAGACAGACCTGCCAGGACTCGTGAAAATAATGCTCGCGCAGATGCTTGATCAGAACGATAGGGACAGGGCGTATGTGAGGATCGAGAAGACAGACGATATAATGTTGCTCATAAACAATTTCGGCGGCGTAAGCAGTCTAGAACTTGGTGCTATTACGAATGAAGTGGTGACGCAGCTGGGAAATGGCTATGGTCTCAAGCCCAGGAGGATAGTGCAAGGGACACTTTTTGGAAGCTTGAGTGGGCCCGGCTTCATAATATCAATCCTCAAGTTGGCGGATACCGAGCTTGGAGCTGGCAAATCGTTACTGAACCTTATCGATGCGCCAGCAAATGCAATTGGGTGGCCAAAATGCGTGACAGCAGAAACTTGGGAGACGACTTACGACTCGTCACCACAGAAGACGGAGGATTATGAAGAGATGACCCAGCCAAGTAATTTGAAGTGTATGTAGTGCCCCTCGACAATGCGGAAAGGGAGCTGACATAGAAGTAGTGGAGCCAGCCAAGCTGAGATCAGCTCTGGCGCCAGCTCTGAAGAAACTGATCGAGGCCGAAGCTGAGGTGACCAAATACGACAGCGTTGTCGGAGATGGTGACTGCGGTATCGGTCTAAAGCGAGGAGCCGAAGGCGTCTTGAATGTTCTGCCTAATATATCTTCCGATGACGCCATGATGGCCTTTGCGAAGATTTGTCCGACCATCGAGACGACCATGGATGGCACTTCAGGGGCACTGTACGCAATCTTCCTCAACTCCTTGGCGTCCAATGTCAGATCTCAGGATACCTCGGCGCCCAAAGCGGTCACGACGGAAATCTGGGCGAAAGCGCTGGCAATGTCGATAGATGACTTAGCCGTGTATACTCCCGCAAAGCCAGGAGACCGAACCTTGATGGATGCTTTGGTACCCTTCGTGAATGTCTTGAAAGACACCGGAAATGTCAAGAAAGCGGCCGAGGCTGCAAAGGAAGGTTCGGAAAAAACAAAGGGAATGAAAGCGAGCTTGGGTAGGTCAGTATACGTTGGCGGGACGGGCTACCAGGAAGTACCAGACCCTGGCGCATACGGTCTAAGCATCTTCCTTTCTGGTGTCGCCAATGCCTTGCAATAGCTAGTCTTTGGATGTTAAGTATCATGTAATTTAGCGGGCTTTGGAAGGCCCGAATCCACAGCAGTGGCTGCCTTGAATAAAGACTTAACTCAACAGCACTAGGATTACCGAGTCTCCCCGCAAAAACCTGTATATTCAAAAATTAGTAGAAGCCTTCGAATGACTCATAGTTTTAACGGCTGCCTAAGGGTACCCACATTTTGCTAATGAATCTGTCCTTATTGACAGGTCTTCCTTTCTTTCCTCCAGATATCCTAGGTGTCTCTGTCCACATTTCCTTCACGTTCTCCAATACCATATTGCAATGCCTATCGAATGCCTTTACCCTCGCTAGAAGTTTCCGATTATTGCGACAAGATATGAGGACTTGGGTATGCGAGCGAACAGCGGTTTGTAGAATAGAAAGAGGCCCAGAGGTGAACTCGTGCTCCTCGAGGACGGAAATCTCATACTCGCTGTAAGCTATCAGTCATCAGCCATCAGCTCTTGATGAGGCAACGAAATGAGGCTAGTGTAAAGGGCAACAGAACGGCAGAGCAAAATCGTGTAGAAAGGGTTGCAATAGGGCATACGTGAGCTCCATCCGAGGCTTGTTCAAGAGATCTCTACGGTATATGTTAGCGTCAAAGGCGCAGACTGACGTAATTGAGCACGTGGATGAGTCACTTACTGTATCTTGGAGTCGGCCATCCTGTGGGATATAAAGAGGGAGCGCACCTCTTCGAATATTGACGGAGTAATCTGGAGGGTCGAAATTCATGAGTCGGTCTTGGGAAACACGCTAAGGTTTGATTGGCGATGCCCCGTCAGCGCTAAGATAGAGTGGAGCAGACGGAATTATATTTCACCGAACCCCGCGGTGTCTGGCGCGTGTCTCTGAGCCACGGTCTCTCCAGATCTTGGATACTCACAACCTCCATTTTCAGGGAATGAAAGGGGCCAGGTCTTTTGAGAATCTCTAGGAATCTGGTAGCAAAGACTGGACCCCCTCTTATCCTCCTTTACTCTTTCATCAATCCACCTCGACATCTCTTTTTCTGGCCCGGGACCGCGTCAGGTTCACTTTGATATTGAGGATTATTAAGATTGAAAGCATCTCGAAGATGATACGGTCGTTGCCAGAGGACAACTCCAGGAACTGTACAGCTTCTCCCTTATCCGTGTAGGCATGCGATGTCCTCACAACTCGTAATGCCCGAGTATCGACTTCTTAGACCAGCCGCGTCCTCCCCTGCGCCTTCACCTCATCCCGTCGAGCCACCCCCGACGACAGAAGACATCTCTGTGCGTTCTATGCGGCGTGAGTGTAGCTGAGTAATACTTTGAGCCATCCTACATGCTGAACCCAAGATCCTAGTCAAAGTACTCTACTCATTCGACAACGAAAACAAGACCAATTGCCTGGCAAGGTGGCCCCAGCCAATCGATGTACGAACGGCGAATCTTGACGAGAATACCGAGATTGGTATTGTTGAGCTCAAGACCTGCATACAGGCAATTGTCGCTGCTAGTCCAGAATTGGTCGTTAAACTTGGACAGGACTATACCGTCTATGCATATGACTATTCCGAATACGAAACGCCATTGGTGGGGCAGGGTATGCTATCATGGGTCCTCGCTTCCTCGTCCATCACCCCATCAGCCCCAGCCCATCAATCACGAACGATAGTCACAGGACGCGTCTGCCGGAGTATTTTAGGCCTCTTTTCCAACAGCTCTCAGGAAACCTTAGAAGTCAAGCTACGCCTGGTACCAGTACCAACGTCCCTGCAGAGTGAATACATTGAAAGCATGAAGAAATACAGAGATATCAGTCAGATGATGCCACAAGGGTTTGATATGCAGGCATGGACACAATTTCTCCAAGCAAACCCTACTTTCTTGCAGGTAGCGAGTCAAAGTAGAAGCGAATCTCCAGCTACGGGACCCGGACAGAACAATGTATTTGGTATTGAGCATGTCCAGAGGCTACTTAGCGGAGATGATGCGGCACAAACGGTTGTAGAGGCATCACATGCTCTACCTCCGAATAACACCCTTTCAAACGTCGATGCTGGTGCGCAGCTCCTTCGACCTTCCAGTGCAGCATCAAGTGTTCAATCTGCTGCACTACCCAAGCGAAGAGGAAGGCCGCCAGGTGCCAAGACGGCCACACGCGGCCGTGGTCGGGCGAAGAAGACTGAGACGCAGCAGGCATCAGTAATTTCAACTGATCCTGGATACATGAGTAATGATGACAGATTTGAGGAAGGACCTGGCAAGAAAAGAGCAAAAGTTACGCAAGCAGAATGGTCAGGCAAGGCCGATTTTGGAAAACAGCCAGAATCTCTGAGAGTCGCAGCGAGCACTGCGGCATCGGTACGGATTCACCAGCCCACAGCCTTGCGTCCAAACGACAGTTTAGCTAAGGCGTTGGATTGCCCGCCGAGAGAACCCACACCAATCGCTGATAGCTCAAATCGGATGCCAAGGCCTCAAATACCGCCTTTGAAGAGTAGCCTCCGGCGAGAGTCCTTTGTGTCGGGTACGAGACCTTACGCTTCGCCTTATGAGCCGCTCGGAGGATCTATAAAACCAGGAGAGTCAGCTACAACTTCCCCAGAAGCAAGTCATGCCGAGAGTTCCCCTGTCGATATTGCGTCGTCTCCTCCTGTTTATCGCGGAACCTCGACGGCTGGATCAAGTCCGGTTCTACCAACTCTCCCTCGGCATTTTGACGATTCCGGTTTCATGAGTGGTTCGATTGATGACCTTTTCGAAGAAGACGAAATGCGACCCATTGATGATGAAGACCTCGAGGTAGCAGCACAATACATCAAACGACATGATCTACCAGCGGCGTCGGAGACACATGAAATAACGCCTCGGTTACCCGAACCACGCTCAGACATCCTATACTCAACTAAGGAAGACTCGCTTGAAGCAAAGGCTGCTGACCAAAAAAGACAGATGGCAGCAAATGCACGGGTACTGAGCCGAACTGCATCATCAGGAAATTTTGCTCCTCCACCAATACCTGCAAGCGATCCAATTAGGCCAAACGCTTTGCATCGTTCTCAAACTTGGTCAGGTATTCAAGTACCTCATGCAATGTCTGACATTGCCCCCGAGCCCGGGAAATTCGAGACGTTTGAAAGGTCAGTGTCGAGGAATAGAAGGGAAAGCGAAAGTTGCACTGCCCCTGTTGCGAGAAGGAAACAAGCTATACAGAGTAAGCTCGCCTCTTCTGTTGCCGCTGGTGAGATGCCACCTTTTTGCGAAAATTGTGGAGCCATTGAGACACCAACCTGGAGGAAAGCATGGATCAAGATTCATAGCGGTTCGCCCGAGCACGTCGTTATTTCGGAAGAAGAGGGAGGTATTATTGCCTGGCAAAGTTTGCAAACAGACCATGAAGGGAATGTGTGCCTATACCGCATTATCAAGAAAGCAGTGACGAAAAGTGACGAAGGTTTTACTGAGGTCCTTCTTTGCAACCGTGAGCATTCTCCATCCGTCTGGAGAAGATGTCTTGTCCTAATGAAATCACAGCTTGTGGGCTCTGGCTACACACCAGGAAGTGCATGAGACCAAAGGAGGTATGGGAGAAGCCTCCGAATGGTGGCGACGGCAAACGAAAGCGACCTGCAAACGGCAAGCGGCGCGGGACACACTTTGGATCTGATACGGCTGCATATGCATCCAATGGGGTCGGCTTATATTCTGATACTATATCCCCCGAAAATGATGGTGGACAAAATGACGGAATGGAGACAGAGCCTCAACTGCCTATTAAGCAACATCGAAGGGCATCCAGCGACCAGGTCGCTTCACCACGGAGCAAAGCAAGAACTATAAAAGACGCGTCAGCCATAGCGGCCTTACACCGAGCTATTGAATCATCACCCCACAAACTCATTGGCACGGAACACATCCCTATCGAGGTAGGAGACCTAACGCCTCACCCTACGAGACGAATACTGTTCTCTTCGCCCACTCAGTCTCAAGAATCTAGGTTGAAGCAGAATCGCGTTGCCTGCAGCGACGAGCAGAAACAGAGATTGCCGGCGGCCATTAATGTATCAGCAAAGAGTATAGATCAGGCCAACAAAGAGAATTGTCCGCCTGCGGAAGGCGATGAATTAGACCAGTTCTTCGAGGAAGGTTCTTACCAAGATGCTCGCCCAAAGACTCCCACGCCAACGACTCCGAAGGGAGCGATCCTTTTCAAGACGCCTACTAGAACACCTGGACGACATATCCCAAGGACTGGCGACTTCTTCTCTTCTGCGGCTAAGGCTCTCCTCCGTTCTCCTACTACTCCTAAACGTTCGCCTGCGAAAAATGCCCAACCTCTCGGGGAGCTGACTCCTTTCACAGCCCACCTGAATCAGTTGCTGTGCGAGACAAATAATGGCAGTCCTGGTTCACAAACCTTTGACTTTCCGTCCCTGCCGTCTCTACGCAACACTCCAGGCCGCGCCACGCGCACTATAGATTTCGATTTCTCGCACTTTGATTCACAGGATTTGCTCAGTACTGATGTGCCAATGCCTAGCAGTCCGCCTGGGTGGATCGGCGTCTACGAGGATCCAGTCGAGCATGACATTGAGCCCCTGTGGGGTGACTACCATCTACCAATCTCTGCTTCGACACCAACCAATGAGGAAGTAGTGGAGATAGCAGTCGGTGAGACAGTGGCAAAGACGCCTACTTTGGTGGTGAACGAAGACAGACGAGGGAATATTCATGTATAGACTGCGGTGTGATATGATTAGGCATAGAGACGTCTTACGAATAATGATGCAGCACAGCACTTTGCACATATCGAATCCCTAGATGATATATGGTTTATGGTGTAGACCTTTCAAGACAAGTATGCGGTGTAGCAAGCCATGAATAGGACGTTGAACCATATACACAGATTTTGGTTTCTTACGCGCCTAATGGTGTGTTCTATCGTTGAATCGAATTGACTTGATCGCCAGCTTTCTGGCGCCAAGCTATTCTGTTCACAACTCTACCGCACTGTGTCCCTGCGCTCTACATGCCCGTGATGTGTATAGGAATCCATATCAGATGTCGTACTCAGTCATTGCTGTCATAAAAGATCTCTTTATACCGATGTGTCGCATCCACGACTGCTTCGACAGCATTGTAATCTGATTTACGCAAAGTATTAGCTACTCCTCCCAGGCCATGTTGCTTGGAGGAGGCCACGGTACCCATATCCGACCCAAAATCTGTCGCCTGATACACCTTGACGCTCAAATCGGACTGCACTTTTCCCACCACCTCCACCGCATTGTTCAGGCTCAGATGTGCGTCCTGGGTACTCGATCAGCGGTCGGATGTCCTATCCGCTCAATTGGGTTCTGAGATGGTCCATACCCGATTCAGATGTATGTTGACTGTGCCATTGGCATCAATGGTAGCTGTATCCCCACGTAACGAGACGACCTTGCCTAAGATACGCACGGTCTGGTTGGTAAAGGATTCGAGGTATTTGGCATTGATGCGGGGAGTCGCTTCAGAAGCCATAGTCGTCGGGTCGTCACAGAGAAGCTTATAAAGAGGGTCAGAGGGTATTCGCCCACATAAAGAGACGAAGAGGTGGGGTTGAGGGGATTGAGAACGCCACCATGCCGCGTAGTCACGTGATCATGGCTTGGCTTTTCCCAGGGCTTTGGAGTCTGCGCCCCTTTGCTACCTTCGACGACTTCCATGCGTTCTGTCATCCGCACCTTGTGTAGCATATGGTGCTCGATGCGAATTGATGGTCCACTGGCTTACATGTGCAAGTCTCGCCTCAAAAATCCCGCTCTACCTCACCGTCATGCGTGTCTCGGTGCAGTTCGCAAATTCTCGGACTAGTCTGTGGTGGGGAGGTTAATACTCCAGATATGCAAGGTCAGCTACCTTCCTGATAGAGCATAGGAATAGCCTCAGCGGGATCTACGTCCACATTCAATACTCGGCGTCCGGGGGACATGAGATACGAATCTGATCGACCTAATTGGAAGATTCTTCATTGGCATACGAGATCGTCAATCCAATATGGTAGCGACTATGCTTCATTACGTCTCTAGATCCAATCTAGGCAGGTACCCAGTGCTCTCTGCATGAGCACCTGCCTCGCTCGTTGAGATGATGCAGGTGATGGCAGGAGCATTCCAGGCAGCGTCCTGGAGCGTTCACAACAATTTTTCATTTGCGATCTTTGAGAACTCTGCAAACTGTCATATAATTCGTCAACCCACGTCTCAATAGCTCTTTGACCCAGTCCTCATTGCTGTCATTCCACCGTCTTCAGCATGTCTTTCAGAACCATCAAGTTCGTCTCGTTCGTCTTGGCTTTGGTTTCCCCTTCGTTAGCAACTGGAACTGCACCAAATTTCAGGCGCAGACAAGTTCCGGCCAATGCCACAGACGTAACCACGATCCAATCGCCCACTGGTGTACAGATCCGCTACAAAGAGCCCGGCAAGGCAGGTGTCTGCGAGACAACTCCCGGCGTTGGGAGCTACGCTGGCTATGTGGACCTCTCACCAACGTCACATACTTTCTTCTGGTTCTTTGAAGCGCGACACAACCCCGAAACTGCACCACTCACGCTTTGGTTGAACGGTGGTCCTGGTAGTGACTCTCTGATTGGGCTCTTCCAAGGCATGCAGACAAGGCGCAGCGGAATTGAAGATCATAAAGCTGACATTCGTAGAACTCGGACCTTGCAATGTGACTAAGAATCTTACTACGGTCGTGAACGAAAATTCTTGGAGCGAAGTATCGAACTTGCTGTTCCTCTCACAGCCGCTTGGAGTTGGCTTTTCGTATTCTGAAGAAGAGGCCGGCACCCACAACCCATTTACTGGGGAAGAAGTAAATTCTACGTATGGAGTCACGGGCGAGTGGCCGGTAATCAATGCGACAGAGCTCAGCACTACAGATTTGGCTGCTGTTGCTACATGGCATGTCCTACAAGGCTTCCTTAGTGCGCTTCCCCAGTTGGATGGCAAGGTCGCTAGCAGGACCTTCAACCTGTGGACCGAATCATATGGTGGCCACTATGGTCCCTCCTTCTACAACTACTTCTATGATCAAAATGCGTTGATCGCCAATGGCACCACTAACGGCACCCAACTCACCTTCGATACGCTGGGTATAATCAATGGAATCGTATCGGAGAGCATCCAGGCTCCGTACTATCCTGAATTTGCTGTCAACAATACATACGGGATCAAAGCTGTGAACGATACGGTCTATGAGTATATGAAGTTCTCTTGCTACATGATTGGCGGCTGCCTCGACCTTTGTGCCCAGTGCGAACAGGTGAATAGGTCTACCGACGTTGGACAGCAATACTGTTTCCAAGCTACGGATCAATGCAGGACCAATGTCGAATCGCCTTATTATGCGTATGGCAATCGTGGTGTCTATGAGTACAAGCGTCCCTCCAAGGCTTACGATCTGTGCTAATAAACACTCAGCATCCGCCATCCATACAAAGACCCCACCCCTCCCACTTATTTCGTGGACTACCTTAATCTTGCCTCTGTCCAAGCTGCCCTCGGCGTAAACCTCAATTATACCGAGTCCAATGTTGACGTCTCGTATGCCTTCCAAAAGACCGGTGACTTCGTCTATCCCAACTTCCTCATCGATCTCGAAACTATTCTCAACAATTCGGTCAGCGTCACGATGATCTACGGCGATGCCGACTATATTTGTAATTGGTTCGGTGGTCAAGCTGTTTCGCTCGCTATGAACTATACCCATAGCACCGAATTCCGCGCTTCGGGGTACGAGCCGTTCGTGCTCAACGACAAAGAATATGGTGAGGTGCGACAGTATGGTAACTTCAGCTTTCTACGAATATACGAGGCCGGCCACGAGGTGCCCTTCTATCAACCACAGGCATCGCTGGCCTTCTTTTCACGCGCCCTTGGGAGTCTCGATATCGCCACCGGAGGCATGGCACTGACGGGCTCGTATGAAAGCAATGGCACGGCCAACGCTACGCATACGGAGCCCTACGTGGCGATTCCGAGTTTCACCGGATCGGGAGTGGCGCCCAGTTACACGGCTGCCATTACGATTCCAATCACGAGTGTGGTGGAGGATGTGGCGACGGTGAGCAGCAGTTCCAGTGCGAGTGTGACCACGACGGATTTGGCGTATGGGAGACTTGTGATGAAGGATGTTCGCTTGTAGAGCTTGGCTTTTGATGAAGGGCTAGCTAGCGATCTCTTCGGACAACATCATTTATGGATGGACGTTGATAGCATTAGAATATTCGTATTAGTCGTATTCTAGGAATAACTTAGTCCAGAGCGGATGATGGGAATTACACAAGAAATTATGATGCATTGTTCGGAGTTTTGCCATGTGCATTTGAGCAGACGCCTCTGGTTTCCAGCTCAGTCTTCGATCACTTACTTTATCTCCATGGTATTACATACTTCTTAACCGTGCAGCGTGGTCGCACGTGGCTCCATTACATCCCTCTTGTGGCAAGGTGTATTGACATTATTCGTTCACTTTCATGAACCTATTTCCCCCCTTGTCACGAATATGAGCGTGATTTCCTTTCCATTTTCCCTTTTCCCAGTTCCCTCCTTCCTCACTCCCTCTCCTCGTCGCAAGCTCACTCAACATCCCAGCGTATCCCTCTCGACGTCACGATGGCGATGTCATGCCTAAAGCATCAGAGGGGATGGTCGAGCGTCGTCATATTTGTTATTGCTCTCTACACGGTGATTTGGGGGTGGTTGGCTTCCATTGTTAACGAACGATATGGGCTAGAATACTTGATTAAGCCTGTCTGTTGTCTTGTAGCCATTGAATTTGGCCGTGTAGATTGACTCATTCGTTTTGCGTTTTGCGTTTTCCTATACCAGAAATGTGTTTTGTTAATTTAGTTTTTCTCTTTTATACGAGTTTGATCAGTAACTTCGAGGCGAAGGAGTTTGGTGTTTATGTTGATGGGGGTAAGGTGGAGCTTTCTATGATTGGAAAATTTACATCTTGATAATTAGTTAGATGTGTTGGGCAGCTTCTTCGCGTCGTGAACGGCGTTTGTATATCATCAGGTGTTTCTGCTGACATTTTTCATCCATACGCTCCTTGTCGTGGAAATAGATGATTTGGCTTTGGGAGGCGTGGGTTGGGGATGATATGCATCCTACCTCCGTCTTTGCGTTAGGGTTACGTGATAAGGCATTATGGATAGATAGCTGCGACGATCCTGCCGTCCCACTGCTGTTTATGAAAGCGGCGGTTCATCCCGGGCCCTTGTTGAACACTTGAAGACGGTCCGGATTCGTGCGCTGTGGAAGATGAGGCGGTATGAAGACTCCCAAACGTACCTTACGAAAAAGATGGATGCTGCACGAGATTCTGGCCTTGAAGTCCACCAATGCATAAGACTCGCTTGCGGAGCCACTTGGAAGATTATCCCGCAAGATTGACACGGTGAGACATGTCAGTCTCCGTCGTATTGGCTGTCTGAAATTCAGGATATCACATATCATTGCCACTCCGGTCTATGGGGGACGTTCGATTACTAGTCTTTGCCCCAGTGACCGAACATGTCGCTCCCTTATTGTCGAATGGTGATTGGAGCAATATAGGACCATTCGAAACGACGAACTAGACGACTGAGCAAAGCACGCCTGAATGCAATCATATTGATGGAAAACGCTTGGGCAATATCTGCCGCGCAAGAATGGATGGGGTTTCGGGCAGAATTACTTGATCGTAATTAATGACGAGTTATAATCTTCTACACGTCGAGCGATGCCATGGATTGTTTATAGTATTGGACTCTCAATGGTATGATGATTTGGGCTGCTCCGTATTAAAATGCCGTTACACGGCAGTTCATTGTTGGAGCAGCTCAGCTCAATCGATGAAGCGGGACACCGATTGACTTTAGCAGCTGCATCAGCCTTATTCTATCCCGGTTAGGACGGATGAGTAAGCGTCGATCCATCGCCTTTCGTCGTACTCGCTATATCAATTCTCCAACACATTCCTTCAACGAAGATTAGGAGCAAACTCCGACCATGCGTAAGGGCGATGTATGAAACACGCGATAAGGGATTCCCAGGCTGTCTCCACGAAACATCCCATCCGTCGCGCAAGAGTTGGCAACGCAGTATGATGCAATCTATCGTCGTCTCACGTATCTGTGGAAGGCTTCTCGAGTAAGGTAAGGTAAGAATGGAAGGACGAGCAGGAAGTGGGGTATGCTGATAGGGCGATAACGTATGAGGAGCTTGTTGGCAGTGAGAACTGAGAAGCAACGGGTGTGAGATCCGAGGCCAATGCGAGCGGAGATAGAAGAGCTAGACCCTCGGCGCCAAGAACATCCGAGCTGTCAGTGTGTGTTAAAAGGTGGAGTACTGAACGCTGAGTGGTGCGGAGCCCACCTCCACACGGAGCCACTTCCGTTGAAAATTCCAACAAAACATGGATCTCGATGCAGATCGTGGCGCAACCCACCAAGACTGTAGCGTAAGATGGTCTCGCGGTCGCAACTCCGCCAGCCGCTGTGCCTGCACCTTTACCTCCGACTCCCCATCCTACTTTCAACGCCACTCCACCTCCACCACCACCACCACTATCTTCCACAATCCACAACGTCCTCTTCAGTGCGATTGAAACCAAGTTCAGTCTGTAGCCACTTGGAAAATCGGTACCACGGTCAAGGCCAGCCTGAAAGGCACCACAGCGTAATTCAATTGGCCGTGAGCTAACCGGAGTTTGAGTAATGATCTCCGCTGTCTCGTTTGCCACCCAAACACTGAAACCTCAATAGATTTTCAAATCAACAGAACAAGAAGCCCACAACTCATCGGAGTATTATAGACATATTTCCAGAGGAGGAGCACTTTGTGCCACTAGAGTGAGTCACTTACATGTCCCATTCTTCCATCGACTTGCCCACAATTGTCCTCCGCAACAATCCGTTGGTGGCTAATATGCCTCTTTTCTGTCCAGGAACCATTACCTACCCTTCTTCCCCACTGTCTCGAATATGACAGCTGCCACTCACGGCTATATGTCGCCAGACGCATATGGCTCGGCCACCATGTTCACACAATCAAGCCTTGACATTCCTAAAAACAACAAGTTCTTTCAGACCTTCGGCAATGGCTCCACCAATCGCACAGTCGAGCCTCAGCGCACAGAGAAGCTCACGCCTCGCACCTCCAATTGTGAATCCCTGAACACGAACATGGACGGGTTCTTCGATTTCGAACCACCTACCAATACAGGATCCCCATACCAAGACCAGTTCTCGACTCCAGATGCCTCGGGGTTGCCATGGAGCGGTGAAACAGTCTTCCATCCGCTATCTCCACCAGACTCTGCCTCCTTCTCTCCGAAAGATCCTTGGGCATATGGATTCCGGAACTCTACCAATTTAATCACAAACATTACCCCGGCTAACACCCGGGCACTGTATGGCCAGATCACTCCACCAAATGAAGACAATGACAACGAAAGTCTAGCAGACTATTCGATTAGTGAGCAACAGCGGCAGTTGGATTCATTGGAGTCGGATTCGCCCACCAAGAAGCGTCAGAGCAGTGGGTCGAATGCCAACGAGCACTCTCCAAAGTCTACCAAACGTACCCGCAAGTATGCATCGCGTAATACCAACGCTGCAGATGCCATTAGCAAACCCGAAGATGTTAAGCGCTCCAAGTTCTTAGAGCGTAATCGCGTTGCAGCTTCAAAATGTCGACAGAAGAAAAAAGAGTGGACCCAAAACCTCGAGAACCGTGGCCGAGAGCTGCAGAAGAATAACAATATGCTCCGCATGGACGTCGAATCATTGCGTCAGGAAGTACTTTTCCTCAAAGGCGAGATGCTCAAGCACAGCAATTGCGATTGTTCTCAAATCCAGGAATTCATGAAAGCAGGCTCCGGCCCCGATTCCTTCCTCGATGCTCAGAATGATGCTGTTGTGTTCAAGCGAGAGCACAATCCCATCGAGGGTATGCCAGGTACCCCAGGATCTAGGCAAAATAGTAGCCTTCGTGACTTTGATGACGAGAGCGATCCTTGTGCCGCTGAGACGAATAACACCCCTATAGTCAATGATGAACATGGCTTGGAAGTACTGCTTTCTAGATCCATAAACCAGGATACTGATGATCGGAGTACCCACGAGCAGGTCAGCGGTTGACATTCTCTACCTCACCTAGCAGCTTAGTGGTCGGCCTGCAAGTCCCCATTATCATCAATATGCTCCTTGTTCATTTGTCGATGAACTGCGGGGAGTCTAACCTTTGATGGGTTTCGGGAGGAATACAGCCGAGTTGTGGTATGAGCTGCATCCGGTTGGTGATGACTGACGACAGCCTGTGAGGCGTTAACGACTCTCGAGCTCTCCTATCAATATTATCCATTTATGTTGATGGTAACGGCCTACTTCGTTGCAGCGATGATATCCCTAATGCCCCTGTCGCAGTCTACCACGGTAGCCTTTGACAGATGTACCAATACCACCGTTGCTGTCACGATGACTTGGCTCTTTTCACAACCGGCAAGGTGGCAGAGGACCTCGGTACTGTTTTGGTCTGTCAGTGTTGCTTGTTTGCCACGACGACAATATGGCTTCAACTCTTTCGTCTTTGATATTGGAGTATCTTATCAAAAAGCAATTTGTCTTTCACCCTGCGCTCGGCGACGATAGCTGTACTTACCTTATGATACCACTGATCACATACGCAACATGGAAAATCAACCGTTCTCGCTCTCCGATTTATTTGCTGTCACACGCATGACCACGTCTCCGTGAGTCGATGACTCTGGCCATGGCTCCATGTTGTCCCAGTGATGCAACTTGACGTTGTGACGAGCGTGGTCTGTGAAGCCTCGTCGGAGCACATCTGGTGATGGAAGCAGAGGTGAAGCAGATAGGAAGAAGAGATGATGGAAGAGGAGATGACAAAAACATCGAGAAGTATATCGAGCAGTGATGAGTGACGGAAAATCAGATGACGAATTCGCATACATCATACACCGAGATCCTAATGTTTGCCCATGATGACGTCCGACTCGCGTCATGCGGTTGTCACCCCATACATACATACTTATTTCCATCATGTGGTCATTGTTTCATGTACCTTACGCAGTACGTGCCTTTCTACCAACTATCACAACACCTTCCGCCGTAGTGGGTGATGCACTGATTGGTGAGGACTGACGACCCTATAATTTTCGGACATTGATGGGGATTAGCTTGAAACTTGTTGGGATGCGGAAAATAAAGTACGATAGGTATTTTAGGCTTTCGTGTGAAAGAGCACGCGACGCCAAGCTGTTAGCGCCTTCATTGTTGCCTTTTCCAGTGTACATTGCCTCCCTCGTCAATCTCACAACACCTCTCCAAAACCTCCTCCACCTTCTCCCTAACTCCCACCCGTCCCCCACTCTCGTCCATAAACTTTCGCAACAGGCCCTTTCTCCTCATCCCACCCTCCCTCACCGCCCTCTCAATCTCCTCTTCCCGTACCAATCCCATACGGAAGGGGTATTCCATATACGGCCTCGTCCCCCGTCCCCCCAGCAATTCAATACTCCTCTCCCCCTCATTGCGGAAGAATGCATCGACCTGCTCTTCCGTCACATCTTCCAGCTTGGAGGGATCCCACGCAGGAGTTGTGGACGATTTCTTGATGAGACGAGCGGTTACGCCAGAGACGAAGTCTGGATGCGACATGAAGCGGCCTGCCATGTGGTATTCGCGCTGAAAGGCCTCGGCGATGTTCCACCGACGGCCCTCTTGGCATGCTCGGAGTGCGACCTTGAGGGATGTGGGGGAACGCTCGGATAGTGCTTTCAGGGTGTTGGTGGCCCAGTCGCGGATATATTGTTGGTTTTCTGTATCGCTCTCCTCGTGTTCCAGAGCAGATATTATAGACTCGACGGAACTGTGGCCGAAACAGCGATCTATCGCCATTCGCAATTCACCAGCCAGCAGCATGGGCTCATCGTGCGGTAAGCCGGTGCTGAATTCGGCGATGGTGGCATCAACGGTCGCCAGCCGCGAGTGCATGTCTTCGTAGTCTTTGAACTCCAGCTCGGCAAGCCTCGCTGTAAGAGCGGATAGCGTGGATGAATCGATGTAGTGCGTTGCCACACCTGCGTAGAAAGCGTTTACGCCCTTGAGCCGCTCGGAGGTGAGGGCGAGGTATATCCCTATCTTCCCTTCGAGTCGGGGGAGGAAGAAGGAGCCGCCCACGTCGGGGAAGAAGCCGATTGTGGTCTCGGGCATGGCGAAGAGGGTGCGTTCGGTGGCTATGCGTATGGGCGCGTGCACGGAGAGGCCGACGCCGCCGCCCATGGTTATGCCGTCCATGTAGGCTATGTAGGGTTTCGGATAGGTAGCTATCAGGTGGTCGAGCTGGTATTCGAGGCCGAAGTAGGCCTGCGAGGCGGCGCGACCATCTGGGCCTGTGGTGTTTTGCTGCGCGAGAGCCGCAACGTCGCCGCCGGCGCAGAAGGCTTTGGGACCGGCGCCGCCGATTATTATGATGGATGCTAGTTGCGATTTCTGCCATTCGAGGAGCCGGGGTATTATCTTGCGGGCCATGGAGCCGTTGAGGGAGTTGAGCTTCTTGGGACGGTTAAGCTCGATGGTGCGGACGTTGTAGACGGTGTTGAAGAGTACGTCGTCGGGGTCGTCCCCGGGCTCTTCTTTGGGTATTGAAGTGCCACTTGCGGTTGCCATCTAGACAGACGTCAGCGCTTTCGGGACTATGGCCGAGGTAGGGGGGAGCTTGTACTGTTGATGTTTGCACCGAAAAGGCGGGATGGAGTATTTTGGCTTTGAGAGGCATCCTGGCAGAGCGCGACCGCGAGAGCCGGCTCAGCGACTTTAGGGCTGGTGTACAGTAAGGTCTTAAGAACATCAATGGCAGTAATGTAGTCATCTCACGGTACTCAGTACCGGGGAACGGGAAAACTTTTGGGAAAGCGATGACGGGCCTCGAACCTTGGCGATCAAGATGAGAGGAAGGGCGCTTCGTCTCAGGCTATACAATCATAGTTCTTAGCAGACATATGAAAGCGATTTACTTCAGCCTCGAACCACCTCTACGGGGCAAATTTGCAAGAAGGGCCCAGCAGACTGTGCAGGACCTACCCCAACTGTATAGGGATTATTAGCATTGCTTGAAATCGCCTGACCATTTTGCTCAGGATCTTCGCTCGATGATAGCCGAATCCGGTCAGATTGCTTTATATCAAGTATATACAGCCGAGGGTACAGTCATATTGAGATCGCTCGAGTGATTCTTCAGTATCGTATCCAAGGACCGCTTCTCAATGACAAGCCTTCCCATCTCCAACAGTCCCTTCACATCGATATCTGCCTCCTCTTTGACCTTGCCATGCGCACCAGCTGAGCCGTTCATCGCCCGGAATATCCTTGGCATTACCCTCCTCGTGAAAATCATAGATCTGCCATCCTCCTTGCCCCAGTGGTTCCACTCCATAATCTTCTCCATCCACCGAGGTTCTTCCATCTCTATATCGTCTACCTTCTGCACCACGATCAATTCTCCTCTCCTGTACCGATAGCTGAGCGCCGTCCGCCATGCTAGGTCGTAGATCTTCCGCGGCAGCTTCGTGCTCATGTCTCGAGGCTTGGGTCCAAATGCCACACCACCTCCTCTTAACATGGGACTCTTCTTGTCGCCCAATCTAGCCTTTCCGGTCCCTTTCTGAGGGCGAATCTTGCGGTTACTGCCATGCACTTCGCTTCTGTACTTTGTGTTTGCCGTTCGCATCCCACGCTCAACGTCAGCTTCGTACACAACGGCCCGTTGTAGTATGTCACGGCGTAGTGGAAGATGCAAGTGATTTGCGGGATACTCCGTAAAGCGTAAAGGTTCCATCTCAGGGAAGCTGTAGACGGTCGTAAGGACATTTGGGACGGGCGGCGGAGGTCGCCGTGTGAATTTGGGTGTGAAAGGGTTGTAGACCTCATTCTGAGGAAGCTGGACTTCCGTAGCCATCGAACGTGAAAAGCGAGGTGCGAGGCATTGCTGTTTGGTCTCAGGAGCTGTACTAGGAATTGGGGGAATTACTCACCAGTACTGGATCTTGCGCCGCAAAAACAGCGTAAGTCGATTGTCTCAAGCCTCTCACTGAGCTTCGTAGCCTCGGAGCAGTCATACCAGCAGTTATGGTCACTCTATGGGACTTTGAATCCTCGCTTGTATGGAGGGCCAAGCTTGAACTCGAAAGTTCAAAAGCTCTCGTCTTGATATGATAGCCCGATTCGTACTAGCGTATATTCTAGCTCACGGCGTACTTGAGACACGACCGCGCGAATCTTCTTCATTTATAGAGCCCTTCAATATGCTACGCGATTCCTGCCATCGATCATTCAAGACTTCTTCAATTGCGCTCGCCGGCAAATCTCGACCAGCCCGCTTATCACACTACACGAGGTATTCCACGTGTGGGTGACGAGGGTGCGAAGTCAATAATAGAAGAATGCCTTTCGAGTATGTTTGCGCAGAATCATATGATCTCGTTCGTTTGTACGAGAATATGTTCGATACCACTCTCACGGTGACGGTGGGTAGGAGCCTTACAAAGGACGCTGGCACATGTTCGACTACAAGATAGTCTCAGCATTCCCAAGCCTGGATTTTCACGGTTAAATTGCAAAAAACTAGAGCAGTGTACGACAGACTGAGTCTTTGAGAATGAGCAGCATCAATGCCTTCAGAGGACCACGGAAGAGAGTGCTGTTTCGGAGTGTATGAGACTGTACCATGTGGCTGATTGTCTTGATTGAGAAACATGCTATCTGGTGGTATGATCGAATCACCACTGGAGGAGACTTGGAACGAACCCTAGGAAACGCAGATACTTACCAACTTTGTGCCTTTGGTATGGTAGAGGATAATGGAAACGAGGTTCAAAATTTCAATCGTATTGACTTGAGTGTTCTGCCACCTCGAGATGGAGACATCAGACCGTCACTGGAAAGTTGCTGTTTCTACGGACCGAGACAATACTGACAGCAAGTTATGGCGTGAAATACACAAGTTGGACATCATACGTGCTATCAATGACATATAGCTTATTACGGCCAAGCGTTCTCGACACCATTATGCAACGATGGAGGAATTATGAAGACTCAAACATCCCCCTGCCAAGGTTCCAGTCCTTTATGGACCCCAGAGGCTTCAAGGAATCAGACTTGCACCCTCCCTATGCGTATCTCCCTTTCCGACAAGCCCGCTGCCCACGATTGTGGCGACCATCCAATGCTTGAAATGGAAGTGCTGAGTGGGAGGGAAATGAGACAGATCTGCCGAGAAAAATGATCCTGTAGCGGGCAGGAAGGCGGAGTCAGGGCTTTTGTACATTAGGCTCGTTCTAGATTGATAGTATATGGTTGCAAGAACTATCGTCCGTATGGTGTGGACAGCTCGGACTGCGGAGAATTGGATGCTCGAACGATAATCATGATCTTCTTTGCAGGGTACATGACCGTGAATTAGCTATCTTATGGCTTTGGTCAATATATGTAGCATCAGAGATTGGGGCAAGTGAGCACAAGCGGTGTGTGAACGCGTTTGGATACAGTGGGCTAACGGTGCTATTAGTCACTTTCACCCTGAATGGAAGGTGTATCAAAGCACATTCCATTGACTGATGTTTGGTGTAGTCGTTCATATTACATCTGTTCCGGAGCCCAAATGCCAGCTACCAAGATGAATGTAACATTGCATCCCACTATTCCTCTCGATCCCCAAAACCTTATCATGCAACCCCATCCCTCTGGTAAAGAGAGCCAAGATCCTTCGGCTTCGACATCATACAGGCTGTTCTTCTCGTTTACCTATAGGTTGATCCGCCGATGGCACCACATCTCCAGGCCCATAAGTGCTTCCTCCCCACAAGTTACATTTCCCATCACAGGCCTGCTCGTTCCAGCTCCAGCCGAAAGTCAATTCTCCGGTAGCCAGGATGTTCGCGCTCTGATCCAAGGGTGCGCTCCCGCACTGCTTGCAATGGTGAAGAAGCGTCTGGGCGACCACCTTGATGTGTGCGCCTGTGGTTGTGTTGTCGGTGTTCCACACCCAAGCGCAGATACCACCCCTGAAGCCGTCATAGGTGCCGCCTGGAAGGCAGGCTATGTTTTCGCCGTTCTTAAACATACGTGCGTCGTCGGTTTGGTTGAGTGATGCCTCGAGGAGGTTCATTTGGCCCCCATTTGAGAAGTTGTGGCACCACTTGTCGGTGTGGCAGTGGATGCCTGGATCGCCTCCGTCGTCGCCACAGGCGATGAATGGAGTCAGGAGGGCGATGAGAAGGACCAGGGTTGCGGAGAATTGAGAGTAATGTGTTCGGTACATCTTTCTCGTTCACAAACACTTGATCAACCGGACGGAACGTACTGTGGTGAGGGAGTAATAATGATCAAGTTTCGAGGGCGATGATTAACATGTTCTCCTGCACATTGTTCATCATTTGTATGCTTAGCACCTGTATACGCTTCTGCTGTGAACAGGTACATGCGCGAAACGCCAAGAGAGAACAACAGGCGAACAAGAAGCATAAGACTGCAACATCTCTGAGGAAATGGATTGGTCTAAAGCGTGGTCATAAGGGGTAGAGCTAGGACTATTACGAGAATAATAATCGTACAGAGGAGCGCCAATATAAGGTAGTGATCGCGGGATCTGTAATAGAGGTAGCGGCGATAGTCATTGCCAAACCACTCGCATGAAGGCGCTAAACGACGTTCGCGGTCATCCAAGACGGAATTCTACATGCCTCCGTTCTTATTGGCTTTTTTCCTCTTGTCCGTGCCTTGGTAAACGAAGGATATTGAAGAAAAGCGGCTGGGATTGGGCGTGGCACTCACGTGGATATTGAGCAGCAGACGTGTAACGAGGGTTTGCCATATAGAAGCGAAGCACGCCGTTGGGTATATGTTGCAGTACTTCTTAGATGAAGAAGAATATGTTGCACGGGAGTAGAAGTACTGGAACTTACCTGTTCTCTTCTCGTCGGAACATCAGCAGCAATTAGTCAAAATACAACATGACTCGCAAGACACAGGTCCAAGCCTGATCAGGACACTGATGAGCAAGTCACCTTCATAAGAGTAGTAAAGTAAAACCCTCAGCTTGTCTCCGGGTAGCTTCGTCTTCATAGGAGATGCACCACAGCGTCTTTTAAAAGGGCATTAGGCGTTGTTCCCAGGGTGCCAGGTTGTGATGTTTGAACGTTAAGAATATCAGCATGCCTCCTGGAATAGCCGTGCGCGATTCAATTTACGTAGCATGTTCTGCCCACAACTTTCAACCTCCTAGGAGTGGATTCACTCAAGATGTTCAGCATCAAACACTATGAGATAATTGGCTTCTAGCGACTGAGGAGGGCCCAGTCTTGATTGACATGAGATTGCATGGTTTCTAGTTTTAGCTCGTGCACGTGACACCAAGACATTTTTACGTTTGACGAGCAGTGATCAATTCCCTATTGACAGCATTGAGTATGGCCGGTCCAATATATACAATTCGACCCGCCTTGAGATGTTTGCAGAAGATCCAGCGGTTACAGCTTAGACCCCACTCCTCAACCTTCAGTACCTCTGCTTCCAGACGAGATGAAGCTACCCTGGATACCACTTCCGCATCCTCGCCCCCGCCTCCTCCGCCCATCCTCAACCCGAATACTGTATCTACACGTCGAGAAGAACGTGAATTACTACGTACACAGGGAGTCATGCCAGTAGGCTCTCGTCGCCGTCGCGCCGCCATTCAAAGCAGCGATAATGTCCCCTTCGAGCAAATGCCCTACCAGTGCTTCCAGGAAGCTAGGAAAATCCTACAGGAAGATCGAGAAGCCAAGCTCACACAGATAGCGGAGATGCGGAAACGCATAGCACACTGGCAGAATGTGTCGGCAGCTGACTGCGGTGGAGAATTTGCGAAGAAGGGAAGGTTGGTTCGGATGCAGAAGCATTTAGAGGAATTGAAGATCCTAGCGGATATCAACGATCCTCTTGTAAAGAAAAGATTTGAGGACGGACAGGGTATGTGGGACTATACCGCTGGGTGGAATTGTTCTTCTCCTAATAGCTGCCAACTCCAGGTGACATGAACCGCCCAATATACCGCCATCTGTCCGACAAGAAATGGAGGGAATACAAGCGGCTCATCTTGATGCAGCGTATATCCCAGATGCACATCGTTCCGGACATCCTTCCTCATCTCGATCCCACAGCTGAAGTCTCCCTAGGCTTCGGTCGCCGCAATGTCCAGCCAGGCGAATTTGTGGATTCACGTGTGAGCGAAGTACCGGCAAGACTCAACGTGCAGGTCTTCAATAAGGGCGAGCGATTGGTCAGCGTTGCGATCGTTGATCCCGATGTACCCGATGAAGAAAAGGATAGCTTCGGCTCCAGGTGTCATTTCCTGGCTGTGAATATTCCACTCTCACCAACTTCCACATCAATACACCTGTCAAAGCTCAGTGAAGCAAATCAGATAGTCCTCCCGTGGTTGCCACCGTATGCACAGAAAGGTGCTCCTTACCACCGACTCGCCGTATTCATACTTCAGCAAAATGAGAATGAAGCTCGTCCGGACACGCGCCTAGATGTTGAGGCCCTGAAGAAGGAAAAAGGATGCAATAGAGATGGCTTCAAGATGCGACGATTCTTGGCGAATCAGAAGCATCTCGAGCCGATTGGAGTAGATCTATTCAGGAGCAAGTGGGATGAAGGCACAGCAGGAGTAATGCTGAGGGCGGGTATTGAGGGAGCAAATGTCGAATACACGAGGAAGAAGCCCGAAAAATTACCATACAAGAAGAAGGATGGAGCTAGATACAGGTAGGTGTTCAACGCCTGGGTTGTAATAGTTTGTATTTTGGTGTCTGCCATGCATGGCGCTCCCATTTATTGCAATGACTGGAACCTCTACTGTGGTAGATGCTGTACGGCTGCCTCTGAAAGACATGCAGAAACCAGCCGTGGCTATTCCGAAGGTCTCTTCGCGCACATGGATCAATAAGAGTCGATTCCTTTGAGAAGTCTCTTTTATGGCTAATTGTATAAATGTCCATCGATATTTTCTTTTGCAATTTTCATATAACAAGATATCAGCATCGCTTGATTCTCCAATTCGGATTGTAATGTTATGGATTTCTTTGTTCGCTTCCTCGCTTTTCCAGTAAGAAGACGGAATCGTAACTTTAAGCTCCTTTCGCTTCGAGTCGGCTACCCTCCACAGTATACATCGTCTCGGCCTCCATATTGAGCTCAATGCCAGACATGTTTGTCAACGGAGGCAGAAGAATATCCACTGCTTCGTCCAAAAAAAAAGATAACTGACTATTAATGGATCTTTTTCGGCTTGCTACTTGAAAGATCCGCCATGGTGGTGGAACAATTCGGGCTTGAGCTCTGTCTCTCGATATTGTATTCTGCTGTATGCATCAAATTAGCTGAAGTTCTATGAGAAAGTTCACGATGCTTAAATAATCTCAATGTTTTTCTTTCGTTGATCCTATGCATTGAAGTGAAAGCTCTTTGTGGCGCTTCAAGACCGCGACATTTTGCGATATGCAAGCGTTTCGTGCCTTTTATCCGCTTTCCGCTGCAAGCTGCCTATAGCAGTTGACAAGAATTGGCCATGACTTTCGTACTGCCTTCTCCAAGGATCTCCTGCTATGTTCGCAGTCCTCCTTTGCCTGCTCAGCTTACTCCATGCGCCTACCATAGTCGTCTCTCTATTCATCGATCCTGCGCAAAGTATTCCTGCCCAATTATCCAACACATCCCAGTCTCAACTGCCGGATGGATCCCTACCTGCTCTTCCCATAGCACCAATTATTCGCCTTCCGAGCAATCTCTCCGCCCTCCTACTGCAATGCGACGCCCCCAAATACGGACACGATCTAAAGTATTCCAGCTGCCACGACGCGTACTCGCAAATACCACATCTGATCGACCTGATCTCCTTTGGACCCAGGACGCAAGGGAACTGGGCCGTCCGTTTACCATTCCGGGTTTACAGCTGTGAGTGGCGATAACCGATTCACCATACGTTCTTGCCATCACGTCTCTTCAGAGTCAAAAAGATGGAGGCTGACACTGACACATACCCGTCAGCGGATGGACTCTGCGCCGTCAACATCGCCTCCCGCTCCGGAATCGCAATCTCCGACAGAGCCAGCTGGTACACCATCGCACAAGCAGCGTATGAGATACTGGAAGAATGCATCGCGCCCTCCTCCTCCGGCGGCAGTCTCAAAAACCTCGGTACCTATTCCATAACCCCCATGAACCCCCATCTTCCTCCCTCCTTCCCTCGATTGTGTTTCCGGACAGTGCTGGGCACTGACCGCCCAAAACCCTCCCTACTCACACCCCCCCACAGGCCAAAATAACAACCTCATAATCTCCATGCTCGCCTACACACCCCACATCCAATGCGTCCCCCTCCGCCCCGGCCACCAAGCCCCCAACGTAACCCTCTGCGACGAAATCAGCGACGGCATGGAAGCCTCGACAAAAGAGCAGATCTTCGGTCCTGCGGGGCAAAAGGGCGTGGACGTGGGCTTGCCAAGGAGTCTGATCCTGCTTAGTCCGGAGGGTAGCTGTGAGGTTTTTGTGGGGACGAGGGGGGGGTTGGATGAGGTGGCGTGGTTTGAGGTTTATGTTGGGGCGAGGGCGGTGGGGAGGATGTGTGGTGGGAAGGGGGAGGGGGGGATTAGTAGGGGGCATGGTGGGTTTTTTTCGTTTTCTTTTTCCTTTTTCGATGTGATTTTTGTGGTTTGGGGTTTGTGTGGGATGGGAGGGGGGTGGTTTGGGGGGTTTGTGCTGATGGGTATGGTGTTTCTAGGGTCGCTGGGCAATGTGTTTGTTATTGTGAAGACGGGGTCGTAGTGAGGGATTGATGGGGGTTATCCGGTATCCTTAGGTTTTCTAGGATAAGAAGTGGAAAGGATGGGGAATGGAGATACATACGTTTGGGTACAGGTGCTTCTTCTTGGAGAAGGGACACGGATTGGCTTATTCGATGCTTGGTTGGTGGAAGCTGGCATATAACTTATGCAAAAGCGACATCTGGTGGAGTAAGATATCATTCATACACGGATTACAATCAGAATATATGCAAGTTTCCTGAGATTCTGAAGTTCTACTATTCATTGAGTGCGACAAGCTAGCTCCTCATAGAGCAAACAATGACTTTCTGCACCTTATGCATCATTTTCCTTTTCCGCGCTGACATGTTCAGTGTTGCTGAATCCGAGACTTGAGGAGCTGTCGTTTGCCCCACGTCAGTCTGTGCATTGCTGTGTTCGAATACCAATTGCTACCGTCTTATACGTCGTACCCTTCTCTTGGGCTGGCATTAGGGTGCCGTTACTGGCTGGTCTTGTCATTTCTGAGTCGTGCCATGCCGATCTCATTCTCGCAGGCCTCCTCCAAACTGTCCTGTCGGGACTGAGCTTGAGGCTGAATAGCTGAGAACCTGGCATCACTCGTACGATTGTGCTCCATACTCCGCCTTCAAGTTTGTTCTTTTCTCAGCTCAACCAGAACTCCAAGCATCCAAGCCATGTCCATTCGCAAAACTACACCAGCAACCCCCCAATTGCCTTTCCCAGAACCACGTAAAACACCACCTCTTCAATAAATCCCATACCCTTGCCACCACCCCCACCCCCCCACCACCCCCAAACACCCCACCGCCCACTCCCACCTCATCTCCACAACCGCCCACACCCACAGCGTCCCCAACGGCGGCGCCTTCTTCATAACAGCCATATACGGATCCTCATTGCTCGCATATACCAACCACGTTCCGGCCCCCACACTCAACGCCGCAAAGAACAATTGGGTGGCCACGTGCGAGGAGCGCGGATGTAGCATCGATACCAGCAGTAGCAGGAGGGCCGGAGCGGGGGAGGCTATGGTGCTGGTGTAGAAGAGGGAAGGGAGCGAGGGGGGTGTGGGGGCGTATTGGTGGTGGACGAGGACTGTGAGGGTGAAGTGGAGGAGGGTGAGGGTTGTGGTGTATAGTGCGATGTCTAGGTAGGGTGTCGGTGGGGGTGGGTCTGGGGGGTTCGGGGACGCAAGTGGGAAGGGGGTGGAGAGTGTGCCATCTTCGTTTATGGTGGTGGTTGTGATTGAGGGAGCGGTGCGAGAGGAGCTGTGGAGGAGTTGGCGCTCGTTGGCGAGGTCGAGGAGGGTTTTGTGGCGGGGGATGGCGCGTGAGGGCTGGGTGAGAGGGATCTCTGTCTCTGTATCTTTACTTCGAGCCTGGGCTCGTCGTTCTCGCCGGGTGCTCATGGAGTGGAATGTCGACGGCAAATGCGGTAGTTGGCCATACTATTCTAGAGAAGAACCGAAGTTTAGGTCGGCGTTGGGTCCTAGTGTTAGTGAATCATCCTCGTGTAGTCTACACTTGTGCAGGATATAATAGTTCTAGGGCAGGAGTAATATCACAATCTTGTTTCCACATGTGATGCGTAATGTAAATTACAATTGACCATGCCAGAATTATGTATGTTGTAGACTGGATGAAGCTTATTGCAGTCAGCGTCTGTTGACCTGGTCCAAAAGTTCAACAGCTGCTCTCCAATCACAATCCATGATCCATTGCCATCACAGCTTTCGAATGCTGCGACCATGGCCCGTTAATAATGTGCTCTCAATATCCATTCGATTTCGCTCTGGCCCACTCCACTCCAGAGTGACTCAGCATTAGTGTGCGGCTCAACAATATCAGATTGACTGGCGTTTGAAAGGATAGTGGCCCAATCTTCCGTTTGATGCAATAGTCAATCCAATGCAACAAGCAACTCTCGATGCGCCAGTGTCCCTCTTTCCCGTACGGTCATTCACCAGAAAATCAGATCTGCCCTTTCATAGTCCGATGATAACTGAGGCCATCATAACAGGCGAAAACATTGTATCTCTCCGGGTTTCACTCCAGTGAGCGTACAGAGCGTATCTGATATAGCAGAGGCCTGAGCCATGACAAACACTGCAATACACATACCCAAACTTGTCCCAAAAAGGACGTTGTCTCTCCTCACTATCCCCATGCCGAAGAGCCTTTTCACCGTCCGAGTCCCTGGGCTAGGGTCTCGTATCTTTCCATAAACTTTTGCGGACCATACCACTGGACATTGAGGTATGTGCTGTCATTTTCATATTAATTTGGCAAGCCTTGCTCATTCAAGGTATATGCGTTCACATGGTTGCGTGGGACGCCGTTTGGTGCCTTTTCCGTGCATCGTAGACCGACCTCACACAGGTCACATCGAAGACATGCTGGACTATGATGCCCAATGGTACGGTGGCCGCCCACTGTCGGACGATATGCCGTTCATGATATGTACTGGTCCACCATGGAAACTATGTAAATATACCCATCTTTCGCGACCTCTGGGTATCTCGTTGCTCTTCGTACTGATCACCGTGTGAGCTTCACTCGTTGTTCAGCCAATTTCGTAGACACTTACATTCAAAAATTCCGTCATGGCGATGAGCAATATAAACAGCTCTACTAGTTCGTCAATATCTACATCTGCACCCACATCGTCAAAGGATACACCTCCTATCTTGGCCTGTCTCTTGAGGACGGCTACCACCAAAGGCCGACTCTCCACGAGGAATCCCTTCGCACTTTCGAGGGTCTGCTCATTTTGGGGGCCCCTACTAATGACCATAGATGTGATGACGCGAGCTATCGAGAGCAGCAGCCTGTAATATTTGGCTAACGCTTCTGCGTTATCGATTTCTGATCATGTCAGTATGACCAGCGTTCATTGCAAGAGGAAACTTACCAACGCCGATGTCCGGGTCGACCGAGAACAGTCCCGATACGCGGACTGCTTGGAAAAGTCCTGCATTCATGACGTGGACCGCACCAACTCTGCTTTGAGAGATAGTCACCAGCAACGCGAGCTTGGTTTCGTAAAAGGACAGTAAGAGAGGAATATCTAATGTGAGGAAGAGATTAGTGACGTGATCCCTGATGCCATGGAGGACAACTCACCCTTCGCGTTCGTCTCTCGAAGCTCTTGTGGTATATTCTCGATGGTTTCAACAAGGACCTGGATGAAGTTTGTTTTGGCCAGCGTCTCAACGATATAATTCGACTTGTCATTGCTGGCGAGACTGGCCAAAGAATCGAGCAGTAGCAGAGCTGAAATTCGGCCAGTACCCGAGGCCCCGTAAGCATCGTCACAAATGTTGTCTAGTAACTTCTCACCCGTCGACTTCAGAACTTGGAGGCTATGACGGTGGCTAGTTGAAGCATCGGAGGCCATAGTCTCACTCGAAAGATACAGACAGCAGATGTTGTAGAGTACTTCGCGAAGCTGCATGTCCACATCAGGACAATTCACCGCTCGCAAAGCTGTGCGGAAAACCTGAGTCAGCCTGTCGTTAGCAACGTCACCAGCTCTGGACCTATCAAGTGTGGACGATCCGAAGTCAAGCTGAGACAGCAATGCCAAGGTCAACTTGGCAACCTCTTTGGCCTCTCGTATATTCGTCAAGGCAAAATCCTCCAGCTTTGGCATCAGTAGCTGTAGAGCCTGCAGGATCAAGGCAGCTTTGGCCCCCGATTCCAGGTCGCAAGTCCCAACGGTAAGTGTGAGCATATCTGCCCAGGCTTTCATCGTTTGTAAACGTACAGATGTAAGCTTGACCCGATTGTTCTCGCTGTCACAATAACGTAGGATACTCTGTGCCTCCTCTTCGGCCCTCTGTTGTTCATTAGGGTCTTGGAAACGGCCAGACTTCCGTAATTCATTGAGCCGTAGGATGATTATTTCCCGGATTAATCGTGTGTCGGACAGGCCTTTAGTATTCTGGGAGCCGGCTTCCATCGCAGATTCGAAGTCCTTCTGCTGAAAGTAGTTGAACCGGGGATGATCGGCGGCATTGGAGATATCCAACTCAGTAAAGTCTAGAAGATCAAAAATCGTCACATTTCGCACCTCCTCGCCGTCAGGCGTGATAGTTGAACCAAACAATGTAGAAAGTATTCTCTCCTTTAGCGAGGGCGCACCCTCTGTGGCCACAAGGCGTATTTCTATGCTGGTATATTCGAGAAGCGAACAGCGCAGCCAAAGGAGCTGCTCGAGACTCACTGCAGAGGCAGTAGACATAAAATCAGGGTGCGTGAATGGTCGTCCATCGAATGGGGTATTTGGTCCGATGAGTGTCTGTCTCGTGAAAAGAAGGAATAGGGTGTCTCTCAGCCTCATCTCGGACAACGTGAAAATGGACGTAAGAGGGGAGATCCATAGCATAGATAGAATTTGCACGCTCTTCTGTTTAAGATCTAGCGACCACCTCTGCATACTAAACTCGTCGCCGTCCGGGTAGTCAGTTGCTAAGTGTAATACAGTATGAAACAGAGAGTTGCCGCCAGCGAATGAGCCATCGTTAGCAACATCCACAGTGGTTGCAGTGCATGCGAACCCTAGAAACGCATGTGCCAGGGTTGGTCTATCAGGCGAAGCAGCCATACATTGGATCAAAAAGTCTAATATACCTGACTTGATGGCCCACCCGGCCGCCTCGCTGCCCAGACTCAGCTCGCGAGGTTCAAAATGCATTGCCAAGGTCAATGATCTCGCTATAGGAGCCAAATCACCACTCTGATCAACCACGCTTATAAGACGATTGCAATGCAATCTTGTACCGAGACCAGGGGTGGATTGAACGTTCAGCTTTTTCGAGCCGGCAAGCTTGCCAAGCAACTTCAAAGAAGCGACTGTAAGGTCTTGGTTGCCGACTCCTGAATATAGCCCCAAATCAATGATCAAATGCATGTTGAGGGAAACACTGTCCTCAAATGATGCTAAGGCTGGGTTGGAGACAGGCTGTTTGCGGCCTGTCGACTGAAGTTTGATGAGGGGACGCACAATGTCAAGGTATGTAGACTGAAGGTCTACTATGAGATTCATGACCTCAACACAGCAGAGTGTAGATTGAATGAGTGGTGAGAATGAAGGAGCTTTAGCGACCTCGTCAGCATCCCGGTGTGCCGATGCGAAAAGTGCAGCTAGCACTCGTTCGTTGAACATCCATTCCATTACGCGGGCAAATGGGTGTAAGCGAACATAAGTCAGTAAAGATGATGTGTCCATTGCCTCGTCCACGGATATCGATGATTTGTTCGCAAGAATCACGAGATCTTCGTTGAAAGTATTCAGGGACACAGCAGCAAATCTCAGGACATTCCAGGTCAAGATCCTTTCTTGGAGACCGTCTTCGAGTTCTATTGTCTTGGAAGCAAAGACTTTGTCAAACACAAAGTCAATATACGGTTCGATGCCCGACATTCGATAGGTTGATCCTAGTGTTTCTGGGAAAGGCAAGCGGTCGTTGAGTCCTGTATCCCGAACAGCTGGGGATACCAGACTGTGCAGGAGCGCGATAAACTCATTTGCTTTCTCAAAATTCTCGGCAAGAGAATCAAACGTAATTTGCTCTGTCCGAACTGCTGGGTTGACCTTCGCAGGCCTGCTCACATTTGGTGGCGGAGACAAAGCGCCACAGATCCATTGATCCAAGCTAGACCAGACTGCTATGCTGAGTTCTGCAGTCTTTTGAGTCAAAAGTGCCTGGACTACCGCGAACGCACAGGCTTGTAGGCTACTCGGTACTCCACTGCTACATAGGTAAAATAAGATTTCGAGGATGGGGAATTGCGATTGGGACAGTATCCACCACCGCACCTCTGCGCTTTCACGGCAAAGATGAGACACCAGGCGTAGATAGCTCTCTAGCATTATCGAACTTTCCGGTTCATCAATCTCATCTGGGCCAGGCCTGCCGCGATACTGAATGATAGGGCGAAGAGCCGTTGGCTGTTCACGGATCTTGACTGTATAAACATTCAGCTCTCCAAAAACCTGAGACCAGCTCAGTGAATGTGATCTGCGAATCTTGGCAGGGACTGGACTGCCCTCCTCGAGAAGAAATCTATGAGCGGAAGCAGCGCCTTCTTCGCCTTCCGAGATTGATCGTAACATTTCGCAGAAAGCACTCACGCAGGGAGTAGACTGTCTCTTCGAAGCCCATTGCAGAAATCCATACAAATTGCTATCGACATCAGTCCAAAAGGCTTGCGCTGCGTCACCTCGATGGTCGAACGCAAAAGAGATGATGACGAGGAATCTTTCCAGATGAAAGATTTGTTCAGGAATAGCACTCGACGCGCCTTGCTGTAGATTGGTACGAAACCTCTTTCTCTGGTCGTCTTCCTCCTTCTTGAAGCGGCGTAGGGTATCAGGCATGTTGGTGATGAAGGCGTCAGTGAATGTCTCGAATTGTTCCATAAGTAAATTTTGAAAGTATGAGGATGTTGATGCCATATCTTGGGCCAGAGGCAGCAAATCTCGAAGCAAAAGTTGAATCAAGGCCTGCTTTGCAGGATCATACCATTCGTCTGGTGTGATTTGTGAGCAGATAGATAGTGTTGACTCAAACGCACCATCTCGCAGCGCTCGAAAGAATGCGTCGGATCGGATCTGAGCTTCCTCTTGGAGGTTGACATTCTGTACTGGTGAACCTGTCGGCTGCTCAACATACCATCCAGAATACTCCGCAAGCCACCAGGTAATGGTAGCTGCCTGAAAATTTCGCAGTGTCCATGGTGTCGAGTCCTTGCTGTCTAAGATCTTGCTATTTAGCATTCTTGCTTCTCGCAGAACCCCTCCTCCCTCGGGTGACCCGAATTTAGCTGCGAAACCCATGATCACCGGTACGTAGTGTATTGCTGAATTGTTCCATCTGTCTATCTTCGGCAGATATGCTAAAAGTTTATGGAAATCCTCGACTCCAGTTCGATCGGCCTTTATCAGATGATTGATGATTGCGCCTAGTGACTCGTGCTGCCGCCCAAGGCTCTGATATGAAAACTGCGTGACTTGAGTATAGTCATCAGTCAACGTCTGCCCTAAAGCAAGTGCTCCCTGATGGCGCTCTCCTAGCGCTTGTAGCCACTTCTCTATGCCTGCCATTGCATCCATGCACTTTTGCGTATAGAGAGACCCGTTCCGAGCCACACCATCTTTGGTTCCAAGTATATCACTTATCAACCCACGAGACGATTCTTGGCTTCCGTCCTCACGTTCAAGATTGGTCGACTGTCTTAGCAGTAGTCTTAGACATTCCAGTAAAAAGTGTCTGCGTTGATGGAATAGCATCAGCGCAGATGCCACAGTTGACATCTCAAGGAACTCCGCATCATCTTGTGTGTCGAGCAAAATCTTTGCAGATTGTATCTCGTCAAGGTCGAGGGTATCGGCCAGCTGAATTGTATTCTCTTGGAATTCTGGATTTACAGAGTATTCCTGTTCATCGATTGCAATGGTACCTGTGAAAGCATAATTCAGGTCAGCGACTTAGCATGAAGCAACGCTCAATTGAAGAGATCTAAAGGATGCGAGTACCAGAGAGGACAGTCTTTCGGCTATCTTCGTTTTTCGAAGGTTTGTCAAGAAGCTGCCTGAATTCTTTTACACGCGTTTCTAATCTCGCCCACAGACTGTCGATGTTGCGCATGTGGTGGCCTTGATCTAGGTCCTCAAGATCCTGGTGGAGAGATTGCAGACCAACCAAGCCCTCTTCGTCGTCTGCCATGGTCTGGAAGACGAAAAAGGGACTTAGCAGTGGATTGCTTGTTCCGAGGAGAGATGTTTGTAGGAGTCGCGCATTTGGCGGACACCGCCGCGGGAGGTGATTTCTCAGCCTTTCAACACAAGAATTTCCTACTCGTCACAACATGTAGTAATTCGCGTTCTTAGGTCTTTGCGAGACTGCTAATCTTGAAAGTCGCAGCTTCTGCGTGTCATGTCTGGGGTTGTAGACATGCGAGCCAATATATACACTGCAACCTTCCCCACTGGTCTGACTGTCAGATCTCAATATGGGGGAGGTCAAAGGAAGGCGGGACATCAACGATGAGCTCGGTCAGTAGCGCCTTAGAGCGTCTCTGCAAACGAAGGCTTACAAGAAAGCAGACAAACTGCATTCTGAGAAGGTGGAGGTGCGCTCTTCTGGTCTTATCAGTGCGTTCATCAGCGATATATTGATCGGGCTTACAGTTACTGATTCATGGACAGAGTTGACGCAGATTATACGAGAGAAAAGACAGGATCTGTACTTTTGTCCCCGAGCCTCCAATTGATGTAGATTGAATAGCTAATAATAATCCAGCAAACAAGTAAACGATACTGGCTACCATACTATCCTAGAGACTGTTTTTCGGGTTGCGAAAATTGAAAGCTCTAATTATGCTAGAGCTACCAAGTACACGAAACCTAAGGTTGAATTGAGACTATCAACATGCGCGACCTTGGTCCGAGTTGTCGTCGAGATCGGCCTACGGAAATTGCGTTACAAGACAGTCAAGGCCCTTTTAGAGCACATCACCCAGACCCTACCGACACCAGATGCAGGCTATTGTGCGCCCCTCTGTAAAGATTATCTGAAGGCACTTGTGACATTGCTCGAATTTAAAGCTCATCCTGAACATTTCTTAGGAGACGAATGGCATGAGATGGTGGATTTCTGTCTTGACGCAGTACGAGATCTGAATAGAGTGGATGATTTAGCTGATTCGGCTCTATCCAATAGAGCAAGACCTCTTCAGAAGCCGGTGTCTCGCAGGAACCATCTCAGCCGTTCGGCCACGCCGAGTACAATGGGTGATCATGGCCGCTTGTCAAGTCTCAACGCCTCGCAGCCAGCTACCTACCCCCAACTTAGAGAGAGCCAGCTTGAGTTAGCCCTTTGTTTGCAGCATCTCACTTCGGTACCGAACGCACCGCTTTTTGATAGGGCACACATCATCATTACTACCGTTGTGGATTTACTGGTTTTGTATCCCAAAGTTTCCAGCATGCAGCAAGTTCTCGTTGACTGTATCAATTCCATAATGTCCCGCGTCATTGCTCATGATACCACGCTTGCTCTCCATCTAATGGAGAAAGTACTTCCACTATTTCGACGATTCTGGGATGCTAAAGATAACAAAATGAAGGAACCACTTTTGATTCTTCTTGCGTATGGAGAAGTCCTATTGCCTCGCCTGGTTTCCGAAGATACAACAGGGGACCACAAGGCCATCTTAAATGCGTTGGTTGAGATTCTTCGTGACGACTATTGTGCCCGCAGACATCGAGAGCAACTTCAGCTAGATGACCTCACATTCGTGGATCCTACCTTCTGTATGTCACAGGCGCCGCTGTCCACGAGTTTCCTCCAGGTCCGAACGGGGATCCACAAGGCCGAGCAGCCTTGGTGTTTAATTTCTTCAAGTGCTGTTGTCTTGATGGTACTTGATAATAGTGCTACGGCTCATGCAGGTCTAGCGAACTTGGGTGAGATTGATTACCAACCCAAACGCCAAAAGCTGGCCCGTCCTCTGGATGACACCTTTAGCTTCATCAAGGGACCGCTACCTATGGAAAAGCAATACGCTTTACAGATTCTGGTATTTATCTTCGACAAAATGCAATTCGATGAAAGCTCTTTGCAAGGCCACCTGGACCTGCTACTGCCATGCTTATCGGACGATGATGGCTTGATTGCATCTTGGACTATGCTTGTCATAACTTCGTAAGTGTGCCTTTTAAGTTTTTTTATCAGTCATATAATAATTAGATGGCAGTGCAACGGGGCAACATGCTGCTCGATCAGTGAGACTAAAGGGTTTTTGGCTCAAGGTATGGAGACTCGCGGCACGTCACATAACCTCTCTGGGCACATGCAGAGCTGCGTGCCATTTGATGACTTGCGCTCTAAGTTCGAGGCTAGTTCAGTACATTGATGTTGCAGATCTAGTTGACGGTATGATAAGATCCGTTGACCTTAACGGGCCGGCAGGTTGTGACGAATCTGCCACATCTCTCTGGACAATGCTACTCGTCCTAAGAGGGCGAGACAACCTCAGTACTGCGCCGGAGACATCCGGGAATGTTCTTCGGTGGCTTTTCAATAGATGGAGTCCAAGTAAGTCTACCCAAATGGGGGGAAATGATCATTGACACGGTTGTAGCAAAGATCTGTGACCGACACCACGCGATGTTCATAGCCCAACAAACCTCAGCATTCGGCATTTTGAGATTGATTTGCGTGTGTCTTGGCCTGCCGCCTCCTTCGTTACCGCCACAACCAGCTCAGAATCTTGGGACACTTTCACAGGCTAGATCAAGATTCTTACGTGATCACAAGCTAATGAAATATCTACTACTTTCTGACCTTACGGAAGACATCCCATCATTCCAAGATGATCATACCGCTGTGTTGAGAGCAGAGTCCGTCGCCATCAAGCTCTCTCATTCGAAATCGCAGTCGCTTGTTGGTGCTATTCTAGAATTTCTCATTGCCGAGGGCGCAGGACTTGTCCGCGCTTACTTCCTTTCGGTCAATGAGCCTTCCACATGCATCAGCGCAGATATTATCCATGTCTGCATATCATTTGGCATCGTTGGATATGCACTGCTTTCAAGCTCGATGTTCCATGACGTTGGCCAGAGAGACCAATTCGGGAGCGTTCTCAACGATCTCAATGGAGGTTTAAAACACTGTATGCTTCACCATCATGACCGGCAGGCATTGATGAAGGGCTTCTTTGACTCCTATGGTAGGGTCCTTGGATCTATCAAACAAACCGCTTTGGGAAAAGAACCCCTCATGAATGGTGCAGTAGCTATGTCACCAGGCTTCGACCAGAACTTTTGGAACGAAATCCTGCAAGCAAATGACAATCCCAACACCGATAGTGCTCAAGATGGGGATGATCTGGACGACGGCTTTGACTCGCAAAGAAGTCAAAGTAGGGACGAAATGTCTGCTACCGATAGTCTCCACTTCGAACTTCCTGCATCGACTAATGGGAAGGCTTTTCGAGCTTGCATAGCAGCTAAGATTTGTTTCATGTCTGGCATCCAGAAAGCTGAAGAAGCCGGAGCTGGTATCACGAATGTTACCACCTCTTTGGTTCCTTACCTGACGTCTTTGCTGGGTCAGGATTTTCTCGCAAGCCGCCCTGCTCTTGTCGAGTATCTGCAGTCGGGCATTTCGATTGGTCGAGATGATGCATCCACGCTCCTTGAGTATCTCGCACAGACATTTCTCCGTATGTATGAGTACGAAAGATCTGAGGTAGCAATGGGCGTAATCCTGGACGTAATGACTAGTCTCGCTGATATGTGGACCACTGATGATGGTGACGAGGTCTCCGAAATCGGGGAACAGCTATACAAATGGTTCATTGAGACCGCTCTCAAAAAAGGCATATCATCACCTCATGTGCACGTCCGCCTGTCCTCCATGCTACAGCAGGTTATCAAGGTCAGACCTGAATACGGAAAAAGTATGTCTTTACCTTCCGCAAGGACGTGTCTTTTCGATGTATTAGCGGAGGGCAACATCATTGTGAAATTTTATATCGGAAACAATATTGCCAACATCATCGGTTTATTTGTCCTCAACAAGCATGAACGTCTCCTTGAAGACATAATAGAAGTTCTTCCAAAGGATCCAAATTGGATTGAAGGACTTGCGCTGCGACTCTTCGTTATTGCTCACCTAGCGGCTTCATGGTCCACTCTGCTGCGCTACTGTACGTACAAGATCTTGGAATGCGCAGGTGCAGTTTCCGATTCAGTCAGATATGCTCAAAGTTGTCTTCAGCACATTGCATCATCTCTCCATCTAGCCAATCCGAAAGATCTCTTCAAGCTCTTCGTGCCTCAAATCTTTTTTACGTGGTTTGAGGGTGAGGATCTACGATCATTCCCCCATGTGATTTTTGGTTATGAGACTTTCACAGATCTTCTTTGCGACATGCAAGAGGAGCTCGTGAGTCAAACCCTCTTATGGGGTAAAGACGATGAAGCTACCCAGCTGGCCGATAGCCTAGGCACGCCGTTTGCGACACTCCTAGTGGCTTCATTCAGCAAGGCGACTGCTTATTGCATTGCTCGAGACGTCGCAATGTCCTCAACCATAATTTCACCAGCGCCTCATGCGGAAGCCCGTGTGCGCAGACATCTCAGCAAAGAGCAGTATATCACTCTTGTTACCAAGAATTTTCCAGATATTTTAGCAATTCTCTTCAAAACAATAGATTTAGATGGCCAGATAACGAAAGGTCTTCAAAAACATCCAGCATATTCGAAGGCCTCTGCTATACATCAGGACATACTGACTAAATGTGGTCCAGATAAGGCTCTACCTAATAGTCAGCAACCGTCGTTCAGAGCCAATCACCTGATCGATGAGATAGAATGTCTTTGCCACCGTACACCCTATGATCCCGAATCATTATGGTCGCCGGAGCTCTATGTCTACGTCTTGAGAAATTTGCTTAACTCTATTCAATCAGCACTAGGTTCTCTGCATACATGCGCCGTTCTGCGAAAAGTTCGAATTATGGTAAGTCTGGCTGGAGCGACAGCTCTGGAGCAATACCCACTGGAGATGGCATTGCATTCTTTGATGCCTTATATGACGGATGCACAGTGCGCCCAAGAGGCAATCGGACTTGTGCAGTACCTCCTGGAGCACGGGTCATCATACTTGCAAGAAGTCCCCTCCTTTCTTGCAGGTCATGCCGTATCTACACTTACTTCGATGAAGGCATTCTTTGACTCCACACAGGACAGTACTACACAGGAAAGCCAGTTTCAGGCTACAATGTCACGGGCGCAAGCATTTCATACGTGGTTTTCCACTTTCCTAGCAAATTACAGATCCCCCCATTTGTCCGAAGACTCTGCAAGATGCTTCAAAACTATTGTCAATGCAGCAAGCCATATCCAGACAGGGGGCAACGCAAAGAGTGGTACTTACGAGAGTGAGCTTCTCATGGAACTTCTCGAAGACCAGCGCTCGGGGAGGAACCTCCTCGACCAGTCCTGTAGGGATACCATCCTGAAGTATCTGACTACTCCATTTGAGGTGCCCACGGACTTTCGCGAGGATATCCTTGGATCAGATGAGAGTGCCGTACGATATGCGTCGATCGTTTGGAAGACGTGCCAACGTGGAACATCGTCACAGAATTATCGTCTCTGGGTTGGACGGGTCATTGGACGTGCGTATGCCGGCAAAGGTTTAATCGATAGAGGAATGGTGAATGAGACATCCTTTGAGCAAGGAATCCTTTCAGCATCTGCAGACCCGATGGCAGCGTCATCGAGCTCTAGGACTAGGTTGTTGAGTCTCTTGTGCAGCATTCTTCAGAGCGACCGGAGCAGTCAGATTGGGTCTGTTGAGGCAACATTGCGTTCCATTCTTGACAAGACACAAGGCACCGAGGACTTCCATGAATGCAATCAGGTCTTACATGTCTCGCTGACCAAGTCACTGCTTCGGGGACAATTTCAATTGCCTTTGAATAAACAAGAAATCTGTGGACCGAAGCTGCAAGAGAATGCAGCACTTACAAAGGACATGCCAGCTGCGCAGTGGGTTCAGCAATTATGCACAGCATTGGCACTTACAGCTAGTAAGGATCCAATCTTGTCGGAGCTTTGGCATGTTTTGCAGTCCGTTGGGGATTTCGCAGAGAAAGCCTTCCCATACATACTCCATCTCGTCTTACTTCAAGAGACCGGAGGACATCAGACCACAAAACGCGTCATGTCAGAAGCGTGTCAAGAATTATTCCGAGGCTGTTCCAGGGAAGAAGAAAATTCCATTTCTTCGGTCCGGATTCTCTTACAAGCGATCTTATACTTGAGAACCCAAGCACTTCCAAATGAGACCACCAAAGCTGACCGTGCTCAGTGGCTTGAGCTTGACTATCATCAGGCCGCAGCTGCAGCTATCAGCTGTTCTATGTTCAAGACGGCTTTATTGTTTCTGGAGATTCACTTATCTGAAGCCGCAAAGATGTCGCGACGGTCCTCGGTCATCTCGATAGAAGAACCCAGCGCTCTTCTGCTTACTATCTACCAGCACATTGACGAGCAAGATGCATTTTATGGGGTTCAGAAGCCTTCAAGCCTCTCCTCCATGATGGCCAGACTCGAATACGAGAATGCGGGTTTCAAGAGTTTGTCCTTTCGCGGCGCCCACTATGATGGGAAGCTTCGTCTGTGCCATGGGGACTATCAGGCAGATGAAGAGAGTATGGTCCGAGCGCTTGATAATCTCGATCTTAATGGCTTGTCGCAGTCTCTACTTAGTAAGATGACCAGCACAGGACCGAATGCCACAGACTCAGTATTGCGTACTGCTCGTAAATTAGAACAATGGGACATATCAGCTCCAGCGTTACATGTCAGCAGTGCCAGTACAGTCTTTAGGGCGTTCCAAAGTATCAATAATGTCACAGATATTGCAGGTCTGGCGGCGTCCTTGAACGCCGGATTTAGTGATGCTATCGATCTACTGATGATCAGCAAAGGAGCAAAATCAGCTGTACGTGAGGTTCTCGGTAGTCTTGCAATCTTAACAGAAGCAGACGAGGTCTTCTCATCACGGAAATCGGAGCAATTATATGAGGTGTTGGGACGTTTCGAGGATCGTGACGATTGGATGCACTCTGAAAAGTCAGCAATCCATCTATCAACGTAACACCTAGTATGAGACTGATGTCTTCTAGTTACGAACACATCAAGGGAATCATATCATGCCGCGAGACCGCACTGAGCATCTTGGTCAAGAAAACCAAGCTACAAGACATGCTGAAGACGACTCAACGGGATGTCCATACTCTTGAAAGCCACTTGCTCCTTGCGTCTTCCCAGATGAGCCGGCTTCATGGCGCTCTCCAAAATGCCCTTTCGACCGCAACGTATCTTACTCAGCTGGTCACGCCTTGTCAGAAATTTGGCATCGATATTTCGGCAGCTGTGCGATTTGAAAGTGCCAAGGTATTGTGGGGTCAGGGTGAGATGACAGCCTCGATCAACATGCTACAAGACCTCAATGACGCTCCTGGCTCCCATGGTCAATTAGTAGAAGTCGGCAAGTCCGAGCTTCTTGCGACACTAGTGAGTAACTATGGTTGAGGTCCTGGAAAGCTTTCTGCTGACCTTGTAAGGGACATCAAATCTCTGAGGCTCGACTTGAGAAACCAGACGAAATCATCAATCATTACCTAACGCCAGCCATTAAGGAGCTGCACAGCGCGGCAAAAGGAGATGAAGCAGGCCAAGTCTTCCATGAGTTTGCGTCCTTCTGTGACCAACAGCTACAAAATCCTGACGGCTTAGAAGATTTCAATCGTATACACAAGCTTCGTGACCGCAAGGGCGCTGAGGTACAGGATCTGGAGCAAATGATCAACTCGAAGAGCTCCCAAGCAAGAGAACGTGACGCTCTCAAAAAGGAACGGAACAAGACAAAGGCATGGTTTGACCTGGATGATCGGGAATATCAGCGTCTCCGCGATGGCCGCGACACATTTCTCCGCCAGAGTCTGGAGAACTATCTCCTTTGTCTTAAAGCCTGCGACAAATATGACAATGACGCTTTACGATTCTCCGCCTTGTGGCTTGAGAACTCCGAAAGTGAAATTGCGAATGAGGCAGTGTCTAAAGTCGTTAGCCAAGTTGGCAGCAAAAAGTTTGCCGCTCTCATGAATCAGTGGTCTTCGCGATTGCTTGAAGATACAACAAAGTTCCAGACTCTACTCGCCTCTCTAGTATTGAGGATATGTATCGACCATCCTTACCATGGAATGTACCAGATCTTCGCTGGGAGCAAAAGCAAGGGCGGCAAAGACAACAAGGCATTGTCTAGGAATGCTGCCGCAAACAGTATTGCAATACAACTCAAATCTAATAAGCGCTCGAGTACGACATGGTTAGCTGTACATAATACCAACATCAGCTTCGTCAGATTTGCAGGTGAACGCCTGGAGGATAGTCGGCAAAATTCGAAGGTACTGCTTCGCAAGACTACTACTGGCCCAAGAATCGAGCAGGATGTTCAAAAGCAAAGGATTCCACCGCCAACCGCGAAGATCGAGTTACGAGCAGACTGTGATTACAGCAACGTCCCTTTCATCGCCAGATTTCAGCCTGAGTTTTCCATAGCAGGAGGTATCAGCGCTCCCAAGATCGTCACAGCTATAGATACCAACGGCGTCAAGTACAAGATGCTCTTCAAAGGAGGCAATGATGATCTTCGGCAAGACTCCATAATGGAGCAAGTCTTCGAACAAGTCAGCAATCTTCTACGCACCCAACGCGCCACCCGCCAACGCAACCTCGGTATCCGCACCTACAAAGTCCTCCCTCTGACAGCAAGAGAGGGCATTATCGAATTCGTACAAAACACCGTCCCACTACACGACTACCTCATCCCGGCGCATGAACGCCACTTCCCAAAAGATCTCAAGAACAAAAACTGCCGCAAATTCATCGCAGACGCTCAACCCAAATCCGTCACCGAACGAATCTCAGTCTATCGCAAAGTCTGCCAGAGCTTCCATCCCGTGCTGCACTACTTCTTCATGGAACGCTTCGAGAACCCAGACGATTGGTTCGAGAAACGCCTCGCTTACACGCGATCCACGGCCGCCATATCGATCCTGGGACAGATCCTCGGTCTCGGCGACCGACACGGTCACAACATCCTCCTAGACAACGAGACCGGCGAGGTCGTGCACATCGACCTCGGCGTCGCCTTCGAACAGGGTCGGATCCTGAACGTGCCCGAAGTCGTCCCCTTCCGCCTCACGCGCGACCTCGTCGACGGCATGGGCATCACGAAGACCGAAGGCGTCTTCCGCCGCTGCTGCGAGTTCACCCTCGAGGCGCTGCGAACCGAATCCTACAGCATCATGACCATCCTGGACGTGCTACGCTACGATCCTCTCTACTCCTGGTCCGTGAGTCCGTTGCGCTTGAAGAAGATGCAGGATGCGCAGACGGAGGATCCGAAGTTGGCCGGGGCGGGCGGGAACGGGGTGGGTGGGGATGAGGGGGAGCCGGGCGAGGCGGATCGGGCGTTGACGGTTGTGAAGAAGAAGTTGAGTAGGAGTTTGAGCGTGCAGGCTACGGTCAATGAGTTGATTCAGCAGGCGACGGATGAGCGGAATTTGGCGGTGCTTTATTGCGGGTGGGCTGCTTATGTTTGAGGGTGCTGGTAGGGGAGGATGAGAAGGGACAAAAATGGTGAGAATAATAGGAGGAAGGAAAAAGGGCGAAATTTAAAAACGGAAGGAAATGGAGGAAAAAGGAGGATGGACGTACATGGGCGCCGTATTTTTGATGGATTTATATTGCAAAAGCGCGTGTTTATAATTGGTACATTCTCTTCCTCTTCTAGAATTCATAGATAGCATTGTACATCTGGCATCTATCCGTACAACGCAAATATTACATATTCGCCACTCCTACCGCGCTATTGATACCCTTCGTACATTGCCGAAGCCTCCGTGTTAGAATTATGTACTGTAAACCCAATATCCGGTTTAACACCTAGCCACCTCACCACCATGAACGCCGCATAAACCATGCAGTGTCATTATCCATTACATATACTTTTAACGATGAAAGGATGTGTTACATGGGGCTATCGTGCAGCACCGTCCTCCCTGCCGCAGGATTCTTGATCCACGGCTTCCCATACTGCCCTTCCTTCCCCGGATGATACTTCTTCCAGATCGGGCCCTCAATCTCATACGGAGCATCCATCAATCGGGGTTCCTGCGCTTGTGCCGCATATCTCGGCACCAGTTTCTTGCTCTTTGGGCTTCTGGCCTCGGGCCCGTCTTTGAGACCAGCGGATGCGGTGTCGGTAGAAGATGCCTTGTTAACGTCTCTGATGATACTGTTCAATTCCTTGACGTCGCTCGAGATCTGTGCTTCTAGGTATCTGAGATCGGTGCGTTCACGGACCTCGGCCATGACTGGAGGACGAGGTGTGTAAGGGTATTGATCCAAGTCGATGGGGGTATTTGGAACGATGGCTGGGTCCAAGTACGCGACGGAACCCTTGTCCAGAAGCTGATTGATCGTCACGCTTTCACCATGCGGAATCTTGTTCGGGTGACTTGGTGTTATACAATCCATATCCACCTCCTTTCTCAAAACGTGATCGATGTCGACAGCGCTGAAAAAGGCACACGATTGGGGCAGGTCATTGATGCCCATCTGCTGGCTGAACATTGCTCTTGTCCAGACGTTAGCAACTTGCAACGCCATGGCTCCGCGATATTTGTCTTCTTCTTTGACCAGATATCTAATCTCGTCATGGACCGTGATCGCTAGACGCGCATTAATATTGAAACGTCGAATGAGATAGTCCATAGATATGATGAGAAGATGGAGATAGTCGACGCCCGATGATTGGATAGCCCAATTTATGCGGGAGGTCATGAAGCCGCCTTTGTTGATGTAACGGCGCATGAGGGCTTCTGTGATGCCTGCACCCAGGACTGGGGTCCGAGGACGTTCCTGTTCTGCGAATTCTTCGAGCCGATTGAAGACAAAGGATTCAGTGCCGCCCCTCCAAAACGAGCGATCATTGAGTACTTTGCGGGTTGTCTTGGTGCCTTTCGTTTCTTTGTATAGACGTGTAGCAATATCCTGAGTCTCCTTTTCGGATAGGTTTGAATTGAATTGGCGAAGAAGGGTAGAAGCGAATTTGAGGCCGGCGCCATAAATGCGGCCATAGTTGAAGACTTTGGCGTCGTTACGTGATATTCCCAGAATCTTGGCCGTTTTCGAATGTAGGTCGGTCCCAGCGGCTTTTGTGCCCTCGAGCGTCATGAAGCCGATGGCATTGCCGCCATGCAGACGAAATTGGGCGTCGCCTACCAGGCTTGCGATCCAGAGTTCTTCGGAATCGACGTCAGCGCCGACAAAGCAATACCCTGGTGGTGCTTTGATCATAGACTTCAGCTCTGAACCGACACGGTTGGTTTTGGCATTGCTGGCAGTCAACCAGGTGTTCTCGACTGCTCTGCGAGTAATTGTGCCCATGGGGATGATTTGGGGTAGAATATAGCCTAAGTCTTCGCTCTTTTGTAAATCGCTAGCATCGTTCACGTAGACGACCATCTGGGATCTTATACGATCGCGTGCGCTAATCCAATACGAACAAGATGCGTTCATTTCAAGAGCCTCTTTTGCGTAAGAGAATTCGGATGAAAGCACACCGCTCTCGAAATATTGCAGATATCCTTTGGCTAAAGGGCTGGCACATCTCGCTTGAGGGCCATCTTTGTGGGGTAGCTTAAGATACCGATGCTTGTGGTCATCTCGGATATTTAGAATCTTTTCATCGGTCATGTCGCAACTGATCACTGGCCTGTTTTCATAATCCGGTGCTGATGCGAGCGGTACCTTGAAGGTCCACCCATATTTGTCTGACCACACGAGTGGGTAGCCATCCCAGGATAGACGAAGCAGTAAAGGAGCAATACGTGTCCTTACGGTTAGAGCGAGATCAGCTTGGCTCGTGGCGAAGAGATCTTTGTACCATCGTGGCATTCCTGGCATTTTTTGTCGCGCTGCAGGCCTTGGCGGATCGCCTTTCTTCTTTCCCTTGACCATTCTGATAGTTTGACCTGACCAATCCAGTTGACTTAGCCAACTGTCCTGGGTATATCGATCCGGGTCGTCTTTCAGCTTCAGTGCCTGATCCGCAAGATCGCTCAGACGCTGTTCGACAGCCTTAGATAATCGAAGATAGGTGTCCTCGGAATTTTCGACATATGACTCCCATGACTTATCGACAGGGAGAATGACAGACGAAACTTGGCGCAAAGCACTGAAGCTAACAGGATGCGGGCAGACCTCCAGGAAGCCTGGAAAGACCTTTTTGTATACTCGATGGGTGATTGCTACATCAGCAGCGCAGTAGTCCAGCAGCTCATCTAGTTTTCCGCGGATCCCGTTTCGATCCAGCTCGCCGAACTGGTCGCGTTGGGCCTTGTCAATTGTCACGTTACAGTGGAACTTGGCGACATCCCGTAATGAGTTTATAGAGCTCCTTCCCACCCACAGTTCTTCCTCTTCTTCGCTTAGCATGCTGTTTTCTAACAAGGCAGTAAGCTCAACGGAATTGCTCTGATTAGCGACTTTGTCTCTCATATCTCTATTTTTCTTATGCTTCATCCAGGTTGGCCTCTGCCTTGAACACATCCCATTTACTGCCACATGCAGAGACATTGTATCCAAGAAAAAGTTCTTGGACTGTTTGATATCATATTCCTCGGCTACCCTTGCTCTATCGTATCCGATATTGTGTCCAATCACAATGCGTGCTTGATCTGGGTTACCCAAGGGTATCAAGTGCCGATCCGATTCCGATTCTCCCATGAGCCAAGGTGAAAGCCATGCATACCAAGAGGTTTTACTTGCTGCGCAGGCCATTACAGCGAATGAGCTTTCTTTCCACATGACCTCTGTATCGAAGGTCAACATCTCCTCCTGCGGGGCATCTACTGCTTCATGTGTGCCGTCCTGGTGGTATTTTGTCCAGCCACTCTGCTTCATCCATACTCTAGGCGCTCTAGGTAGATCCGCTCTTGCATAGTCCAGAGCATGACTGTAATAGGGTTCCGAAGCATCTTTACCCAACTTATAGAAGTGCTCATCCAGTGTCGAGCCATGGAGAGCTGGGAGATCGAAGGCAATGGGCGATGAGATATCCTGATTCTTCCCCCATAGCTGATGCCTGCTCAAGTGATCCTTGCTCAGGTCAATCAAGTGCTGTGGTGGGGTTGTGGGTGGTCCAGAGAAGATTTGTGGGTGGACATGACTGCTGAGCTGCTGAACCCCTATCTCATTGAATCGTGATGAGGCAAGTACTAGAAGATATGGTTAGCTAAGGCGTGTAGGCTTAGATTCCAAGATGATGCATACGTGATAGGCTACCGTGCGATGTCTCTGTCTGAGCAGTGTCTGAGCTGGTTTCCACGGCATATTGTCGCCTCTGGGGTATGCATGGGCGGAATGCATGGTTGTGGGTGGCTTCGTGGTGAAGTCTTTGCAGAGACCGAACACGAAGAAAGCCATTCTGCTTGCTGCGTAAGGAGCAGAGCATTCTTGACTTTCATCTCGCCTTTGCGCTCGCCATTATAGCAGAATGTTGAGTACTCATTGCACATCATGAAATGGAAATTCTCCGGCGCTAGAATTCAGGGTCTCCATCCCGATTTCCCGAGACGCCTCTCCGCCATCACACCTACCGTAAATAGCATCTCAACCTCCGTAGGCGATCGTATGGCGTGTATTAGTAGCAGTAGGCTTGCGAACATTCCTCATACATTGCCTCCTACATGTTTTCAATATACACAAATTCCAGAATTTTCCTCCGAAGAACAGAGACCTGTCAATGATCTTTCTTGACTTAGATTATCGCTAGAGAGCATTGTTACTTGGTTCACAGCCAATGGATGGCATTGATGATTTCTCAAATGACGACGTCTGGAGCCCTTCTTTACGGGAAGAGCTCTTCTCCGATTACAGTCTGGGATCTCTTTGGGAAAGCGACGCAAGACATCATGTTGAGGATCTACCACTACAAAGACCGTCACTTCCCTCCGCACACCCTCCCAGCCAGCCTACCCTGATACAGCAACAGCAGCAACGACTTCATAATACAGACATCTCGAATCCCCCAATATTTCATTTTCAGGGCTCCGCACCTTTAGAAAGAAAACATTCACACCTTGATTTGCCGAATTTTCCTCTTGCCACCAACCCCACAGGCGGGCCCTCCAATTCTTCCGGTCGACCACCGTTCCCAGCATCCACCCAAATACCACCACGGATTCCAACACCACTCCCTCCCTCTCGTGTCATCACTCCGCCACGTCTTGCATCGCCTCCACGATTTGATAATTTCTCATTCTCCTCGGAAAGCCCTAATTTCGACTCTGAGAGGTCAGACACCCCCTGGCCTGAGAGTGAGCAAGGTGATTTCAACGGCTACGTCGACCTTACTCAGGACTCATCGCCGCCTACCATGCCTCCGGGGAGACGAACACAAACGCCCACCCACCATCCAATACCACACCGTAAGTTCGTAATACGCCAATCGTCATTACATGAGCATCTCTCGGACGGATCTTCGAACCCGGCGAAGAGGAGGAAGACAGGCACGAATGTGTCTCAATCAAGTCAACGGTCACACAAGATTGAAGAGGTGGATTTGAGGGATGTAGACGATGACAGGGGGCTCTCAAAGGTATTGGAGCAGCAGCGCATGGCTACCGTCAAGGCACAGCAGGAGCAAGCCAACAAGCCGATCAAACTCTCTACACTACAATGCATAATCTGCATGGAAAATATGAAAGACCTTACTGCTACGCATTGTGGTAAGCCATGGTCCACGTTACATATACGTCAAAATTGTCAACTAACACAAGTACTGTCCAGGCCATCTTTTCTGTCACAGCTGCCTCATGGAAGCGCTCATAGCGGGCGAAAATCAAGGATCAGATCCGGGCAAAGGCACTTCTAAATGTCCTGTGTGCCGAAAGAAAGTCATAAGGCCTACTGGTACCCCGAACCGAAAGTCCAGAGACGATATTATACCCCTCGCGATGAAAGTCAAGAGCAGGATGAGGGCCGGCAAGGGCAAAGGGAGAGCTGTTGGTGAAGATTGGGTGTGAAGTCGAAAAAAGGAGTTCGGGCACGGCTTTTGGCGTCAGCTTCCACCACAGCATAGCGAGCTTTGAGAGATACCCTTGACGGAGTAATGGAACGTAGCTAGCTGTATCGATTCTGGTTGTAAGGGAGATGAGGTTTTACCGAGTACGTTACACAAGAGAAATTTGTTATAGATTCAGTCATCGTACTCGATATGCACAGCGCACTCCAGCCTATAGACGCAACGCAGCGATGGGGATGCTCTTGCGCTGCCACGTATAGTCTCAGCTCTCGAGCGTATTCCTCCTGCTTCTCTCGCCCCTCTCCCTCCTCCCCAAAATCGCACCCAACGCCTGAGCCAAAGCCTTCCCGTCATACCTGCTTATCCCATCCCCACCTTTCCTCCCGTACAACCTCACACACTCGACACCCCCTCTAGCAAGCACCTCCTTATCGACCGTAGGCACACCATCCCCATCCAAATGTATCAAATGCGTTACATACCTCGAGCACAACCCCTCCTCAACCTCCCGACCATCCTCAAAAGCCCGACCGCAGCTCTCCTCGCCCGCTCTCGCAATGGCGGCAACGAAATCCGTAGCGGAGAAGCCGCCGGTCTCGCGATCACGACTTCCATTGAGGATCAAGATCTTGAATCGCGGTCCGCCGTCTCGGGAGATGGAGGCGCCGATGCCTTGGAGGATTAGTGACGGGATTATGGAGGTGTATAGGCTGCCGATGCTGTATATTATTGCATCTGCTGCGTCTATAGCTTCCAATGCTTTGGGGTTGGGGAGAGGGCGCATTTCTTGGCCGTAAGGGTTGATGTACCAAATACGCTTGATCCGTGCTGGAAGTGGTTCTTCGGATGCTTTGGAGAAGGTGATGTTGGGTTGGCGCAGAGTGGGGAGGGAGCCGGGAAGATTGGCGTCTTCGATCGTTGTGTCTGTTCTATGTGGAACTTCGGCGGGTTGCTCGGCGATACCGTCGTTCAGAGCTGTGGGATGGCTGGGGTGGCTGATGGCGTTTTGGCCTGTGATAGTTGAACCGTCTGCCAGGCCTGCTGATATGTGGTGGGAAAAGTTGCTGATGATGGCTGGTAGAACAGCGGTTTTGGACTCGTCGACGCCACCCATGATGGCGAGGAGGTAGATTGCTGATTCGAAGGAGCCGGAGAAGAGCCGAGCGCCTGTTAGAAATAGGTTGCCAATGGAAGCGGACTGGAAATTGAAAGTCGAGGTTGGTGGCCGACTTCGCTTGAGGATCTCAAGATGCAAATGCGAGAGGATGGACCGAATCAACATTGCTTGTGGGGTGGGGATGTCGGCGTAGAGGGGCGAGGTGCCAGTCAATAGGGTGAGGAACTCAGTAGCTGCTGGCTGAGAGCTGGGAGAAAGACGGTGATTGAAGAGGTTGCGGACATGGGTATGAGAACGTGGGATCAGGCGGACAAGGCGACCTTGAGGAGCCGATGAATGTCAGAGTATATACAACAGCAAGAGTTTAGACTCCAAATGCATAGATACACATCGATATAATAAAGATAGCCTAAAGATATGCAGCAATTTTGCAGCCAAGAAGCAAAAGGAGAAAAGGAGGCAAAAAATGGGGCAACAATGAACTTGACTCGTACTTCGGACGTCTCCAATCCCTGGCCCACCAAAGACTCTGATGAGCTCACTGGACGAGCCACCATTATCGCTGATGGGTATGATATATGATAGAGAGGAATTGTTCTTTTCAAGAACTTCATCGAACACGTCCACTAGGCTATTGGCAGCTGAGCCACCGCTGAACACCACGACCCCTTTTTTTGGGACTACATTGACTATGATAGGATTTGACATGATAGGAATGAAGGACGGATTTGAAGGAGTGAAAGACGGACAGCCACCCTTCAATATCTATGGCATATCTGTCATTGAAGCGATCTGTCATCTGCCCATATGTACCTGTAGCCTAGCAAGGTTTAATCTGCCAAACAAGCTACGCTCATGGAGGAGTAGTGATGATACACGGTAATCTTGCAGGTTTGTAGTGCATAGCACTGAAAATGATGAACCGAAGTTGCATGTTGCTGCCTTGAAGACGACATTAAGAGGGAAGAGCAGTATTGGTGAGAGGACGCTTTTTACGCTATACCTGATTAAGCTTATTTCACTCCCTTCCACAACAGTACCCTCAAGCTTCAGATCTTAGAGGTTTGTTCTCAAGACTCGGAATAGCATGGAGTAGAGTTACTTTGTTGTAGCGCCTGTGAAAGGTACTGCGTATCGTCCACGGGCTTGATGTCTACTTACATACAAGCACCTGATTCATTGTTCGCACAGTTTTCTGACATGGGAGGTTGCACATCTGCCATGTGAAAAGGAGTACGGTGTATACCGATCGAACATTCAACACGAAAAACTCCGATGTGGATTGACTACCTCATCACGCCTTAGACATTCCCAATTCGACTGCCTACAAACATGCAGTGTAGTGGATATCACTTCTCCTCGAGCTATGCTCCGGATGTTGGAGGGTCAAACCTTCAGATTTCGAGCATGTCGGGGCAGTATAATACCCAGGTCCGTGGTGGAAAAGAAATGAGAGCCCACTACTTAGCGGCGTCGTTCTTGGTCTTCGTGATTTTCCGTAGTCCAATGGCTTCGTACATTACCTTAGCAAACACACAATCGAAGCGTTCCTGCAGTCCATGGGATGATGTCGAATTTCACAAAAAGGCCACTCTCAACCGTTCTCCCAGGACACCCAATATACTCACTTTCCAGGTACATACCGATCTATATGCTCTGGAGGGTCGTCGGTCCTCGTCCTGACATACGGCCGCTCCTCACGCCTATCCCTCTCACGATAGCCGTAACCCCGGTCGTCACGCCTATCTCTGTCACGATATTCATGATTCCTATCTCTATCCCTTGGTCGATCACTTCCGCGATGTCTGTTGCGATAGTCGCTCCGCCCTCCGTCAGACTCTCTCTTGTAGTATTGTCTCTCACGCTCTGTATCATAGTAAGAGCCACGGTCCCGCCGTGTTTCCTTTGGTGTTTCTTGGTCAGTGCTATCGCCTTCTCTTGTCTCTCGGTCGATATCGCTGCCATCCCTGTCCCTCTTCTCTCTTTGCACAGCACCACCCGGGACGTATCGATCGATATGCTCCGGCGCTTCTTCTCTTGGTGGCCTTGTGTAGTTGCTGCGGTCATCATTACGATTTCTTTCACGGTCTCTGCTTCGAGGGCGCTCTTCACGATACCGAGCGTCGCGGGAACTTTTGTAATCATAGTCGTATCGACTACTACGACGCTCATCCCTATCCCTATCGCGCTCCCGCGTAGAGTCCATCTCGGTTGCACCAGAGATTCTGCACTCGTAATAGTCATCATCGTCACGCAATCTGTACGCTGTGGCTTCTGAGGTGCGCCTCTCCCGTAGTTGTGCCTTCAAGACAGCGGTGGCTTCTGACTCTATCCCTCGACGACGTTCATCATCACGGACCGAATCAGAATGATGCCCAGTGCGCGATGGGGACTGGGAACGGTCACACCGAGTAGATGAAGCACGGTATGGGCTTCGGCTCCGTGAGGGTATGAGAGGAGGATGTGGAATTGGCGAGCCATGATGCGTAGGGATGCTGCTGAAGCCGAGCCTAGGCTTGGTGGGATCTCTGGCGCGCATTGCAGCAGGTCCCTTTGGAGGGGAGATTTGGGACTTGAAGTGAGGGGACTCAGAGCGCTCTCGCTCGACCTTTGGAGCGTTCTTGGCGGCCGCGTCCTTAGCATCTTGGATCAGCTGGGCGAGCGCAATTTCTTCGAGGGCTTTTTCGTCTATAGGTGGCACTGCAGTAGTTGGAGAGTCCAACGCAGGATCTTGTGGAATGCACTTCTCAGGCTCATCTTTGATCATTTCTCGAGGCTTCTTCCTTGCTCGCAACGCTTCCCGCTCTTTACGTCTTTCATCTTGACTGCGAAGCTTCTCGAGCTCTTTCAGCTTCTGTGCCTCTTCCAGTCGTAATGCTTCCTTTTGGTCTTCACGCCGTTTGCGCGCCTCTTCCTGCTTTCGAGCTCGTACTCTTTCCTGCCTTTTCACGGCCACTTCTTTGGCGTATTCCTCATCGGTCTTGCTGCCACGTCTTTCTTCTTCAGCGGCGACTACTTCCCCCACTTCTGCTTTTCTAATCTTCCTCCCAGCTTTTATGATATGATCAATGTTCTTGGCGATCAATTCATCGAGAGCCTTCTCCACATTGTTGTATATGTCGCTACGATCAACAGCGCCTTGCATCAAAGTAGCCGCTTTTCCCCGGTCGCGCGATAGGAGGGAAGGATCACGATCGATCTCCGCTTCAGCTAGCTCCTGTAGAGACCTCGTGAAGATCGCTTTTTCCTCGCTCTGTGCGAATTGCGACCATACTTGCTTTCTCAAAGCGTCATATTCGCCTTTCTTTTTAATTGTGTGCAGCAATCCATCAATGGACGACCGCTGTATTGAGTTAAGTGGAAGCTCGGAGGTCTTGAATCGTTTCCTAGTTGGCGATGCAGAATCTTCAAGCAAATGCTTAGCTGAGTTTGTCGCCAGTGTAGCCATGAATTCGATGCCAAAATGCTAAACAATGAAGCGGGAGAACATAAGGACAGTAGCAACAGCAAACGGCGAATTTTCCTTAGGAAGGAGAGACGGGGAGACGGATTCCTCCCTAGGAAATTATGCCAAGTCGCGCTTCGCGCGCTAGTCGGATGGCGCCAACCTGAACCTCTACCACAAGTCTCAAGACTCAAGATTCTTCAATCGAACCCTTGACTCGTACAACTTACACCAGTCTCCATCCCCCAATTGGCTGCACCAAAAGTCAAAGCAGTGTCAGGGTGAACCTCCGTGTCTCCTCGACATCGGTGCTCCACGCTCCTCAAACACGATGGTTAGCAATGTCGTCTTTTGGTCGGGCTTCGGTACCTTCCCAATCCCCCTTCGACGCTGCATACAACCACACTGATTCCTCCATAGGCATCGTCGTCCGTCTTTGGCAACTGGGTATCGAAATGCGACCGTTTTGGAAAAAGGAGGCTCTCTGGGTGTACCCTCTCTTCGCAGGTACTGGTGGCAGTTTCGGCTACTGGCTCACAGGCGTGGAGGAACGGCAGAATAACATCTTGTACGAGCGGAGGAACAACCTGCTGGAGAAGAGGAGGAGGCGAGCAGAGAGGGAAGGAACGACCATGGCGCAGAGCGTGGAGGCAGCGGGGGTACATGAGGGTGCGGTGGGCACAGGGGGCACAGGGGCAAACAAGGATATGATGTAGGAGAGATGATTCGAGGATTTTCACCGACATCATGATTGCAGGCGACGCCTTGATGGCTCTCCTTAAGATTTGCAGACATGTTAGCTTCATTACAAGAGACCAACGACTTTCTTGGTCCACTAAGAGGTGGGCCTCCTGTCGCTCGCCATATCCCTCTGTTATATTGGTAGAGTGGATGTACAAGTTATGGCTTGCTCTACCGAATAGGACTCAGACTATTAAAGCTGTGCTCTACGCTTGATAAAACATTTGCTGTAATGCTTACCTGACGTTTCCGACATTTAGACATTAATCTGCTGGAAAGCGTCTTATTTCTTTGAAGGAGTTTAATTGGATTACTGTAAGGAAGGAGCTGTGAGAAGAGATTGAGAAAAAGCCGTAGACCTACTGTTTTCGTTTCGAACTCGATCTTTAGTGAACGTGATTCCTGAATATTCAGGCTGTTTTCGATGATATGCTATTTGATAATCTCTCTCTTCAAGTCATTAACCACCATATACCTCCCCAGACATATCCAGCCCCACCTAAACCACTTCATCTGGGACTTATGCCCCTTCACCATTGCCTTCTGCGCTCTTCTATATTGGCCAAAGTCACTGATATACAGCAAGCTTGGGGGCTCTTCCCTCTTTCTCCGCTGCGCTACACCCGCAGCTCTCCATCCTCCCATCACCATTGTCGGAGCTGAGTCTAGAAAGCTAAGATATTTGCGAACCACATTCGTCGTTGTGAGTGTGTAAAGCTCCACAGGACATTTCCAACCAGATTTGCCTGCCATGAGCAAGGATAGCCAGCGACGAGCGCCGTGGTAGAGAGATATGTGGTTTGGGTGGGATGAGATTCCATGCGCGTCGAAAGTAATGAGGGTGTCGATCGTGGCCTTAGGCTCGTCCGAACCATTGTTTGAATTCTTAGGGGAAATCTTAGAAGCAGGGGAAAACGCTGAAGAGAGAAGCTGAGCAATATCGGCAGCAGACCAGGTCTTTGTCATACTATCTTGGAACTTGCTGTCTTCAATGACAAGGACATCGGAGGAGGAGCGGAGACCAAGTATCAACGCAGAAGCTGCGAGCTCCTGTTTGCGTATTGCGCCTAGACCGTCTGCGTTGCCTAGATGACAGTCGTCTTCTATGAGCGAACACGACTATTGGAGACGATGGTAGACAGACCGCTGCTCAGGCACAGTATCTTTACATGATTTGCTGCCTCATGGGCAGTTAGAGCAAGCACTGTGGGTGAGAAGAACATGGCCTCATCATCAGGATGAGCCAAGAGTAGGCATATGCTCTTGTTTCGGAGATTGGGTAGCGAGAGACGACTCATCTGGGCAGTGTAGAGCCATGCTGTCGCGACGAGAATTGGGATGGCGAGCGCGAGATAGAGCTCCATAGCCCCAAATGCGCAATAAGAGAATTTTTGAATGTGTGCGAAACCGGGATCTAGAACTCATAGTTGATCTACTAAAGTAGAATAGGAAACTAGTCCTATTTCTCACTAATGACATATGGATTAGCTACCTCAAGGTAGTATCCCATGCACTTCAATTCATAAAAAGTAATCGAACTTCCAATGCGCTCTGATGCATGTACTAGGACCCTGGGAAGACATCGCTGGTGTCTGACAGATGCCATTCACTAATCAGGACGGAGGCAAATTGAAAGATCACAGACCTCGAAAGCAATCTCACCCAACACAGTCGTCCGTAGACGAGCCAAATTCGCAAAAAACCATCTCAGAGCTCTTCGCGACCTCGAAGCAAGGGTCCAAGGGCCGTAATCTCTATGAGCCTCTGAGTGCCTCGCCAAGCAAACGGTTGAAGCTTGGTCATTCAATGATAGAGTCCTCGCCTGCGGTGGCACCAGCGGTGAGGATGTTGCGAGCCGATGAAAGATATAATTTCACCACCCCTAATTCACGGCGGAAGTCTGAAGCGATCGATCTTACCGGAGATTCTCCACATGGAAGTCCCATGAAGAAGAAACTCATACCCACTCCTAATCGACCAAACAATATGACGCCTCACGCAGGGATAAGGAATATTGTGGTCCACAGCCTGAAGAAAACGCCTAAGATTGATCCAGATGAATACTACAACCGCATCTGGGGCCAGCTGAACGCTGCGTTGTCGTCTATCTTCTCGGGGCGGAATCTACCCTATTCCATGGAAGAGCTCTATAAGGGCGTAGAAATCGCTTGCAGGCAGAACCGAGCTCCCGCCCTATATGATAAATTATGCGAGAGGTGCACTGGTCATATCTCGGGTCAGCTCAAAGACTCTTTACTACAGGCTGTTGACACGTCTTCGGATGTAAGGACCTTAGATACGGTGGTCTCTGCTTGGACAAGCTGGAAAAAGCAATTGGATGTCGTACGATCAATCTTCTTCTACCTGGATCGATCATACTTGCTTCATACTGCTTCAAAGCCTTCTATAGAGGAGATGGGAACCATCGAATATCGTAAACATATATTCATGGCAGAAGAACTTCACCCGAAAATACTACAAGGGGCCTGTGATTTAGTGGGTATTGACAGGCAAGTGGGTCATGATGCTCATAACGAAGGTGTCTTTCGAAATGCAATCAAGATGTTTCACGCTCTCACAGTGTACACCACGTTTTTTGAGCCGAGATTGATGACAGACTCTGAACAGTATTATCTTTCCTGGGCGAATGACCACGTCACTACGAGCGATCTAGTAGGATATGTTGAGAATTGCGGCAGTCTTATGCTTCGGGAACTCAGTCGCTGTGATTTATATAGCTTAGATCAGACGACCAAGAAAGGCTTGGAGACGTATCTGGAAGACATTCTGGTGGATCAGAGGCAGAGTCGGCTTCTAGTGGAGGAGGATGTAGGAGATCTTTTAGACGAGGATCGAGATGATACCGTTTCACAACTCTTCTCACTTCTGCAGCGCAGGCGTCTCGGCGAAAAGTTACGGCCTGCCTTTGAAGCGCTCATTATCAAGCAAGGTTCCCAGATCGTCTTCGATGAAGAGAAGGAGCAAGATATGGTCATAAGATTGCTAGAATTCAAGCGGAAGCTCGATCATATATGGTCAAAGTCCTTCAAGCGACATGAAGGTCTTGGACACAGTTTGCGTGAAGCCTTCGAGACGTTCATCAACAAGACCAAAAGAAGCAACATGACATGGGGCACAGACAACCCCAAGCCCGGTGAGATGATCGCCAAGTACGTTGATATGGTATTGAAGGGTGGAACAAAGGCCATTCGAGCCTCTGGAGCAGGGCCAGAATCTGGCTCGAAAGCGGCAGAGAATGAGGACCAAGAAGGGTCGAGTGAGGATGAGGACGTCGAGATTGGTAGACAGCTAGATCAGGTGCTTGACCTCTTCCGATTCGTGCATGGCAAGGCCGTCTTTGAAGCCTTCTACAAGAGGGACCTGGCACGCAGGCTTCTTCTAGGCCGGAGTGCGAGCGCAGATTCCGAAAAGAGCATGCTTACGCGCTTGAGATCTGGTAAGATGAAGGTACGACTCTTTTCGTGTTTGGCAGTGCTGACGGACTGGAAGAATGCGGTGCTGGTTTCACGCACAATCTGGAGCAGATGTTCAAAGACATCGAGATGGCACGAGAAGAGATCGCATCCTACAAATCCATGCTTGAGGAGCGCCAGACTCGAACGTCGTTTGATTTAAGTGTCAACGTTCTTTCCGCGTCCGCTTGGCCATCGTACCCCGATGTCGTGGTCAACGTCCCGGAGCATGTCTTGAAAGCTACGGCCAACTTCGAGCAGCATTACAAGTTAAAGCACACGGGCCGAAGGCTAGAATGGAAGCATGCTCTCGCTCATTGCCAACTCAAAGCCACTTTCCCGAAAGGTGCCAAGGAGATCGTCGTGAGCTGTTTCCAAGCCGTCATCCTGATGGCATTCAACCAGAAGGAATCCATGTCCTATGCTGACCTGAAAGCCGCTTCCGGCCTCGGTGAGCCACAATCTACTCTCAAGTATAGCACCCCAAGCAGCATCGCTGACAACAAATAGACGACACCGAACTCAAACGAACCCTGCAATCCCTCGCCTGCGCCCGCTACCGCGTCCTGAGCAAAAACCCAAAAGGCAAAGACGTCAACGTCAATGACACCTTCGATATAAACCTCGCCTTCGCCCACCCCAAATACCGCATCAAGATCAACCAGATCCAAGCCAAAGAAACCAAGGCCGAAAACCAACAGACGCACGAACGCGTCGCCGCCGACCGCAATTTCGAAACGCAAGCCGCCATCGTGCGCATCATGAAGGGCCGGAAAACGATTTCGCACGCGGAGCTGGTCGCGGAGGTCATCGCCGCGACGAAGAGTAGGGGCGTCATGGATCCGGCCGAGATTAAGAAGACGATTGAGAAGTGAGTTGCCTGCCTGCCTGCCTCTGCTTTGCTTCTCCTTATCACATCACTCGCTTTGAAATTCGGTTGCTGATCTTTTCCAGATTGATCGAAAAGGACTACATGGAACGCCAGGACGACGAGGGGCCCGGGCGGAATGTATACAACTACGTGGCATGATTAATACGGACGGGTAACGTAAGGTAGTTTGCTGGCCTGCAAACATAGCATGCGTTCGGCGTCTTGTGAAACTTCATCTCGAAGCAGCATTAGAGATTTATATCATGAAGTATCACGAGAATCTACACAATATCTTACCACCCATCCTCTCCTCTCCGCTCTAGCAATTTCGCTCATCATTTCGCCATGTTCCACCACCCAATACCGATCTAAACTAGCCCTGCCACTCAGAGAACACCACAAGAAGAACCACCAGCGCACATGACGACGACGACTCACATCTTCGATGGCGGATCCATATCTATGTCATTGATATCACACGCAGCGTACATATCCTCATACTAAAATCAACCCTATACGACTTTTTTCTTCAAAGACCCGTGGCATCCATTTCTCATCCGAGAAACAAGATTTTCCAATATGAAAATGACTGCCTGTATAACTACACAATTTCTCTCTTCTCTCATGCTATTGATGAGTAAGGGCAACTCATTTCCGGGATTTCACGTTACTTATTGAAAAGTTCGGTCTTCGGAAAACGACAGAAGCTGATGTGTGTGTGTGTGTCAAAAGGCGGATAGTTGGACGTTGGCATGTTCTCGTGAGGTGCGTACTGGTAAAGCGCTAAAACGAACAAAGGGTGTATCTCAGGTGGAAATTCCACGATACGGTGGAAGAATCAATCTCCGACGTAACGCTCCCCACAATCCTCGGTATTTAGGAATGGCAAAGCTGGCGAGTGCCATACCGATCCATGGACCTACTCCCAAACCGATAGCATACTACGAACGAAAACTACTACAGAAGCTGGAACATGAGGCCGCTTTAAATAAATCTTACCACGACGCTATCCCTACCCCTACCTAGCAATACAAAGCTGCGAAGACCTCTATCGATGTACCCTGGGTCAGTGAGGAAAGTGGCCTGGTAAACACCAGACCATCTTACCCGACCTTACCTCGAGCACAATGCGACACGCCTGGTTAATTACATACCTACCGAGCAAGCAATAGATCCATTATGAAAAGAACAAGTGAAAGAACGCCTCCTGCAGCGCTGGCAACTTTACCCCGGTGGTACGATCCCGGACTTTGGCCGCCGCCGCGTTGGAATACCTTGGTTGCTGTCTGTGTTTGGTTGAAGAAGGAAAGGGTAGCAAGCTGATGACTTTTCTCCGATCAAGGTTCGGGTAGTCGTAGAGCCAAGGCGCGTTCACAGGCTTACCCATGCTGAAGTCGAAAATGTTTGAGAGTGCTGGTGTCGAGCCTTACCCTCATGAAGGGAAGAGGAAATGGTGAGATGCTGAAAATCGAAGGGACCCACCGACAAACCAAAAGTAGCCGCTGGACTAATACCTTCGTATTTTGCGAGGATCCTCGTACACGTCACCCTCATGCTGTCTCTTCCGGCTGTCGTCGGGGCCTCCGTATCCTCGGTCTCGATCTCTATCACCGTAGCCTCGATCGCCGTATCCGCCACTCTCTCTGGGTCTTACCGGCTCACGGTTGCTTCCTGTGATACCTCCCGATCGGTCGCCGTATCCGCCGCCTCCACCACGGTAGGAAGACCTGTCGTCGAAGTCATTGCGCCGTGACTCACCACCATACCCACCTCGACCGCCAGATCCATCCATTGATGGAGCCGACCCGTTCATACCACCATTCATGGGGGAAGAGGCACCATACCCACCACCGAAGCCGCCTCTTCCTCCAGGTCCAGAGGGAGCATTAGGGGGTGGTGCTGGGCCATTCCCATGGCCATTCGGCGTGCCAGAACCATACCCACCTCTTCCGCCGAAGCCGCCTCCGCCTTGGTATCCGATGCCTCCTCGTCCACCACGAAAGTCAGGTCGATCGCCACCTCGGGAACCGCCTCTGAATCCACCACCACGGGGTCCAGCTTGGAAGCCGCCACGGAATCCGCCACCAAAGCCACCTGGGCCAGCTGGAGCAGAGAAGCCACCCCCAACTCCTGTGGGCCGTACTGGCATAGCTTTGGTGTATCCGCGACCTCCGAGACCCCCCCCAAGACGACGGGGTCTCCAGCCTTTGACGGTACGGCCACGCTCGACATCCACGAGTACACGTCTGTCTTTGATACGGATACCATCGGTTTCTTTGTAGGCAGCTAAATCATTGAGAAGGCGTAGCCCTCGCGTCAGTCACTTACACAAATTTGGGGATAGATTCGCAGAATCACAAGTGTAGCAACTACACCCTGATATATGGGAAAAGGAAAGTAATACCCTTCATGTCTTTCTCGCGCTCATATACCACGAAGGCATAGCCTCGGTGGGCCTTTTTCTTCTTCTTCGGTCTTGTGCCATCCTCCACAGGCTCTGATGTATCAGTGACGATGCGGATCTATCAAATATGAGTCAGCAGTCAACTTTGAACACCGACCATCTGTTTTCCCGTACCCGCTCGATAGGCCCAAAGCGTCCAAACTCCCTCTCCAGATCTTTCTCCGTAGTATCGTAGCTCAACCGCGCCACAAACAGTGTCTTGAAAGCGTCCCCTCGAACGTTCGGGTCATCTACTTTCTCTATATTACGAGACAGATCAGTAACACTTCTTATCACCAAGACATGATAAGCGATGACGCATGATTCTCAACAAACCTTCAGTGAGCAGCTTCTCCTGCCTCTCCTTCTTTTCCTGCTTGATCCTATCCTTGCGCTGCAGCCAACTTTCCGTAGGCTGATATGACACTTCTTTCTCGTACTCTTGGATCGCGTCGAGATACTGTGCGACGCCACCGATGTTGTTGGTTTTGCGCTCTTCCGGGGCATGGTCTGAAGGGGGCAGGAATTTGAGCGTTGGGCGCGCGGCGAAGAGTGCCAGAAGATTCGGGGGGAGTTTGTGGGTCATTATTACTAGAAGTTGAGAGATGTGCAAGAAGGTAGGGTATGAAAGAGGGTGATGACAATGACACGATGGTCCTAGAGAACGTTGCAACTTCCGCGTTGTAATTGGAATTTGAGGAGCCTCGAGGTCGGCCTAGCCCCTTTAGGATGTTAGCCTTGGCAAAGGTTTTGCTACAGTGCTCTCCAAACACGCTTCCTTGCACTATTAAAGATGCTGTGGGGAACACGATAGTTACCGAAATGCCCATACAGGCCCTCCGAACAACATCTACTGCCCGAGTATATACACACAAACATTTCAAGCCTCGAAAAAGACTGACATCAGTATCTAGAATGGCGTCGGCGCATTCATCCTCCAATGCAAACGACTCGATTTCCACTACTGTGACTTCTGGGGCAGTTCCAAAGGCATGAAGTACGGCCCTGCACACCTCCCAGAAACCTCTGGCCGCTACCATCAATCCATCCACTAAACCACTCCTACAGCCAATTCCTCAAATCCCCCATCTTCTCCGCCTTCGCTCGCGCGCATCCCCAGATACAGATCCACGTCTCGCCACGACCGCATAACCACCCCATCATTCGCGGCCAGTATATCAACGGACGGGAGAAAGTGATATGTGTGCGGAATCTGGAGAAAGAGCAGATATTGAAGAAAGCTGAATTGCTGCGGGATGCTAATGGGGAGAAGTTGCGGAGGGTCAAGGGTGGAAGAGTGGTGGGGAGCTTGAATGAGGGTGTGAGAGGGATATGGGATCCGTTCCATGGGGGAAACAAGGAGATTGTTGGCGACAGGTTAATGGCTGTGTAGTGGACGATGTCAATTTGTGATCAGGTTTACAGTTCTACGGCATATGTATGGCGTAATGGAGCACATTGTTCGTCGAAAACAGTTGTCAAAGATTTGACCTTTTCCCACGCTTTGTGATTTTACTTCTTAGGGTCTCGCCCCAATTCATTGTCTCGAGTTGATAATATCCACAACTGCCATGCGGTCAGCATATGAATTCTGGGATGAAATCGTCGATGAGGAGAGGGGATAATAGATGCAACTCACAGGCTGGTTTCAAACTCGCACCCCCAACCAAGAAGCCGTCGATATCACTCTGCTTGGCCAGCTCCTTGCAATTTTTCTCACTCACGCTACCACCATAGATAATTCTCGTCTTCTCCGCCGCCTCCTTCGACACATGATCGCTCAACCATTTCCTAATCTCAGCATGTACCTCTTGCGCCTGTTCCGTCGTGGCAACCTTGCCCGTCCCAATCGCCCAAACAGGCTCATACGCAATCACGATCTTCGACCAGTCTTTCGTCTTCTCGGCGATGGCTTTCAGCTGTGTGGTGACCACTTCGATGGTCTTGTTACTCTCTCGCTGATCCAGTGTTTCTCCACAGCACAGGATGACACTCAGACCTCCGTCGAGCGCGGCTTTCGTCTTGCTTGCAATGAACTAAATATACCACGAATAGTCAGCACCCCTCTCCAGTCCCTTCAGCTTCCCACTCCTTGGAGCATCTATCCGCCTTTCCTTTTCACTCCCCTCCTTCCTCCCTCTCCCCCAAACCTCATACAAACGCAAAAACATATTCACTAACCTCATCACCCTCCTTCAAAACAACCCTCCGCTCCGAATGTCCCGCCAGCGCCCACCCAATCTTACTATCAGCCAACTGCTCCGCCGAAATCTCACCCGTGAACGCTCCATTCGGCTTATCAAACACATTCTGACTGCAGACTTCGATCTCAGACTTGAGGTGTTCGCGAACGAGGAGGAGGAAGAGGCCAGGCGGCGCGATGACAACCTCTATTGGTCGCGAAGAATTGGATCAGCAAGGGTTCCGAAGACGATGTAGCTCTCCAGGTGCAGAGGAGAATGGGGATCAGGTGTGAGCGTTGATGGGAGGAATGAAGTACCGGTCTTCGGATCCAACGAAGCTTGATTGAGATGATGTACTATATCCGTAATAGACTTGATCGTGCCATTCCTACAACTCCGTCAGTCGATCTCCACAGCATTGGGCGAGTACTCGGATGGGTAGGGAAATGGGGTTGGGGAAGCAGACATCTTGAAATTCCCACCGACGAAGAATTGGCGCGCCATGGTTGCGGATGGGTATGCTCTTCGAGAAATAACCAAGGGGGTGATATACAAGAGAGTAGAAGAGCAAATTGCTGGCTGGTAGGGTAGGGCGGTTGATGGTAGAGCTGAAAAGGCACGAGGGGATTTTCTGGTGGGGTTGCCCAGCTTGGATGAAATCGAGCTTTGGCGGGGCGGCGGGGTGGCACGGTGGGTGGAGGCATTCATGGGAGTGACGGATATTGCATTTATCGAAGGTATTTCTTCAGCACAATAGCAGGATAACCAATAGTTTCTGGAGAGGTAATTTCATAGTCATTAAATACCTCCTCTAGTATGTTGCTCTATCGGAGTGCAAAAGTCATGAAATACAGCAGCAGAATTCTCCTCCATTGCTTTTGGGAGACGTTGCTCAGTCAAACCTCCTGGTATCATCCAATAAACAAAACCGCCCAATTCGTCAGATAGCCAGACCCATATACTGCAGATCCCAAACTCCATTTTTCCCGCTCGAAAAGGAGAGCATTAGTACCTGTGGACAGGATAGTCGTAATCATCATAATCATCATAGAAATGCTCCTGCACCCTGACCGGTCTCGGCATCGGCATCGGAGGGAAACCTCTCTCAATGATAGGGGGCTGTCGCCGTTCCCGCGGCGGCAGTCTCTCCCTCATAGGCATCTGCATCCTCGAATTCCTGTGCAGCTCCGCTGTGGTCCTATCAAGCTCTCCCGCAGTCCGGTTCAGTTCCCTATCGAGCAAGTCCTTCTCTGCCCGCTCGCGCTCCCGCGCACTACGCTCACGTTCGAGCTCCAACTTCAATCTCTCCTTCTCGTAATCAATCACTGGAGCTTGAGGAATCCTTGCGATATTCTTGGCATACGCTGCAGATCGGGGCTCGTCATATTCAAAATTGAACGGCTCGTCGTCGTAGCTCAGACCACGCTGAGGTTGACGTCTGATAGGTCGTTCTCGTGAGTAGCTTACTTGCCGGGGACGAGGCTCACGTTGGCGCTCACGGCCGCCACGATGACTGACTTCAGGCTGAATATAGACATCCTCCTCCACAATGTAGCGGGGCCCAGAGCGATTGGACCGACGCGATGGTGCAGGCGAGAAATCACGTGTCTTCTCGGGTACTTTACGTGTGTGCTCGCGGTACAATGGTCGCTGGGCCTCTCGATCCCGAGAGCCATGGTGGCTGTTCGATTTGCGGCGATCATCTCTGTCATTCTTATCATGCTTCTTTTCCTTCCTGTAAGTCTTGCTTTCAACGGAAGTGCTGGGGAATGTCTCGAAAGTGTCCTCGGTGTGGCCAGACATTTGATCCCAATCCGAGTCCAATGAGGAGATATCGGAGTGATGTTTTTTGTCGGATCTGTGCGAATGCGATTGATGTACCTCAGGTCTCTTATCCTTCTTGTCATGCTTGTCCTTTTTGTCGTGCTTATCTTTTTTGTTGGGAGACTCCTCCTTCGGATGCTGGTCTTTGCTGTTGAGCTTCTTGTCCTTACCACCATGGCCACCAGGAAATTGCTCCTCTGCAAAGAAAGGAACCTGCCCATGGCCTTGTTCTTCGCCACGGGGCATTCCGTGATTTGCCATAAAGGCGTCGTCCATGACCTGGGGTATGTGTCCCCACGGCTCGCTGTGCTGGCGAGGAAGAGGGAAGGGTCCGTGATGGAGTTTGGGAGAACTTCCGAAGCTGCCCGCGCTTGATCTCTCGAATTCTTCCTGTCCCGTCATATCGATAATCTCGTTCGAAGGGGCTGGAGGCCCAACAGGAGCCATTGCTGGGTGAACGGGTACTCCGGGACGAAGTTGTCGCCTCAAGATGACGCGCATGCTTACATTCTCATACTTTCCACTTCTTAATCGTCGTTGTTCAAGCTTGATGGAAACAAGCTTGTACTCAAAATTTGGATCATCCCTTCGCTCCCGATCTGTAATGAGACGATCGACTTGACCTCGTTTGAAGCCCTGCATTTCGGGGGCCCCATATTGTTTCAGACCCGACACCCCTTTCTTATACTGTTTTTGGACTTGATCTTTCATATCAGCTTGGCTGATTGGCATGTTTGTTCGGCGCACGTATGCCCATGTCTCCTTTTGTCCAGCGTGCTCGGCTCTGTTCTTGGTGAACATGTAACCCTCATAGCTGACTAAACCTTTGGCATTGCCCTCTGAAGCACGTCGAGGAATGACGCCGCGGCCACCTCGAGGAGGACGATCGTCAAAGCGCTCAGTTTCAAACCGTGGTTCAATGGTCTCAATATGGGTGTGACCAAAGTCTTGACCGAGCTGATCCATGGCAGAGAACATCCTTTGAGGCATTGTTGGTGGTGGTGGAGGGGCAGGAGGAGGGAATTGATGACCCATGTTGGTAGCAGCGCGAAGATGGGCGCAGAGGATGAAACTTTTTTCAAGGCGTGTAGGCGCGGGGTGTGCGAAGAGTGAAGCAGGTGATGAGAACAGCCGGCCGACTAGCACGGCTATATATCTGATGGAGGGTCAGGTGCGGGGTCTCCCTTGTCTAATTATCAGGAACGCGAGGCAACAGCGCCCGTATAGTATTGTCAGAGTTGGGACGGTATGACAGGGCGAGAAGAGGTGTAGGATATCTGAGAATAGGAAAGACTGAGGCAGGCGCCGCTTTTTGAGCTAGGAAAGGGTGTGGTGGAAGCCTGAATCCTTCGACTAGTTTCAACTCGCGCCTGAATTCTGAGAACACAATCCTTGCGATACCTAGACTCGGAATCGCGAAACGAAAGTTGTTCTGGGGATGGGCGAACGAGAAGAGAGAACCCGGCTCATACGATAACTCGGACGGAGACTGACCCTGCAGTCTGCACGATTGTCTGCGCCCGGTGACCTGCAGCCCATTGAGGCTTGGAATGAACTGGGCGTAGAACGTGCAGTAGCGACGAGCGACGATGAGGTGGCCCCTTCAATCAGTCGAGCGCCCAATGGTAGCTGCTTATTCGGTCCCCGTTGATTGATTGATGAGTTGTCAGAGACATGACAAGTCCTCCTAGAGTGCTGCGAATTACTTGCATCGACGACTTGGTGCGTTCCCACAACCTGGTAGAGGAGTCAATTGGACGCTTTCTGCAAGTCAATCGCAAATCAATGCAAGCGCAACAGTAGCAGAAACTATATGCGGAAACGCGTGAGGCCCGACGGAGACCCAGCAGGATGGTCGAGGTCTTGATAGAGGAGTAGGAGTGCGACGCAGACATGCGTCGAATTTTTGATCCTCCGCTGTCTTCCTCTTCCAAGTCACTGGTCGGTACGGCACGCAGCCAGCAGCTTCCAATCAACTGCTACACAATCTGGATGGTTCCCAAACCTATTCAAGGCAAGCGGAGGCTCTGCCGTGGGCTTGGACGTAAATGTCGCTGACGAAGCATAAAATATTGTTGTACAGCATCAATCCGGGCGCAGCAGGGTGACTGTCAGCGGCAGGGGGCGCTAAGCTTGCGGATGGCAGCCACAATTCCCGCCCCGATTCGCAAGGCAGACTCGACAAGGCGCCTTCGTCCTTCCTCCTCTCGCTTACTTGCGTGTGGAAAGATCTCCGATGGATGTTGGGGGTAAGAAATCAATTTCCGATACTCGATCCCTGCAAAGCTGAACCTGAGACAGCTATGGCGCTACGAATCATGGAATTTTCTTGGAAAGCTGGAGGTTTGAGGTTTGCTCGTGTTTCGATTGCCATCCACCTCAGCCTATGGTAATTTTGTATACTCTGTTACACGCTATGCGTTTCGAAACTGTGAAACAGCCTCGTAATAGCTTAATTGAGAATGAAGCAGCTAACTCGCATATGTCGAACAATATCGATCTGGCAATGTCGAGTAACTGGTCTATTTTAGAAGTCCAGTAGCCCACAGCCGATAGTCATCACTGCTCAAATGTATACATAGTTTCGGGCCCGAAGACAGTTAGGCGCTACGAAAGTTACATGAGTCTCTTACTCCAGAACTCGATGCAATGAGGGAGCCGTTTGGTGTTCAACCAAGTCTTCTTCGTACCTAGTTATTGAATAGCTAGCCTGAGTGTAATTCAAAGCAATTGAGATATCGAAAGGAGCTCAATAAGATATGATATTCGACATCTAGAAATGTTGACATGAATATTGGGGAATATGATAGGTGCAGAGAGCGTCGGTAGGCACTAAGGTAATGGTCATAGACTACCTATTAGCAACGTCTCTATCCCAAGTCCATACTAAGGATACACTACCTTAGCCCGTAGAGTGCATGTCGGAGAAGCAGGGAGAGCTAGCTAGAGCAGTGGCTTGAAGATGAAATTGGGCTTCTGTCACGAATACCATCTAGAGTGCTGAAAAGTATAGAGCAATAGCTAACCCAAGTTTAGAATGAAGTCGAGTTCCCCAGGATGTTCGAGCTTGTGAAGTTGAAGGATGCAAAAGTTGGTATTTGCTGTTGCCTAGGTCTTACGGACTAATACAAAGGAAATCACCACATCGCACACCTGCCGAGGAAATGGGAGCTACCAACGACCATCCATCATCGTCCTGCCGAGCAGGGTTTGGATCTCAAGCCAGGCATGCCACCAATAGTAAGACAAGTGATTGAAACGCTTCATCGATCAAATCGACTAACAAACACTAGAAAATTCGCCCTTCTTCACAACCTCCGCCATGCCATTACGTTTTTTCACACCTCGTGTGTCATTCGCGATAGTGGTATCATGAAACAAAAAGCAGCCAAACGTTCCAAATGAGGCTATTCTCATGTCGGAAGGATGGATTTGGGTATCTATGCACTGCCGCTCAAGACTGGATTGTTCATGCCGAGGGTGGTGTGCCCGCCTCCGCTGGAAAGGCTAGCTTCGGGAACACCACCATTGATACCAGCGGAGGTGCCTTTCAGTGGAGCGCCAAATGCTTGGTCGACTTGGCTGCCAAAGCCGGTGGAGCCATTGGTCTGGCCATAGCCGGCCTGCCCTTGGCCGTAGCCAGGTTGCGATTGAGCATATCCAGGTTGTGCTTGAGAGTAGCCTGATTGACCTTGACCATAAGATTCAGCCGGATCATAAGACCCGGTTTGACCGTAACCACTAGACTGGCCATATTGCTCGGTTCTTGGCTCCGCTTGGCCGAAGGTTGATTGACCCGCCTCAAGGTTTTGGGGACCACGTACCCCACCCTGTGAGACATTGTGATGCTTGCGGCTGACAGGGTTGACACGAGGAAGATTTCTAGTCTCGGCAGCAGATCCAATACCAAAGATAGGCGATTCCCATTTGTCACCCTTGGCCGCAAGTTGTTTATATTCGGTTGCCTTGGTGGATATACCACCTGGAAGCTTGATCTGGGGGAAAATCGAGTCCATCTGGGTCATCGCAACGTTGGCCTTCTTGTCCGCGGCAGCATTTTGAGCCTTCTGCTGCTTTTCAGTGAAGGTCTTCTGCGCAGCGTTTACATAACGGCTGTAAATATTGGGTGCATTCTCGGGATCGTTCTGCGCAGCACGTCCAGCACGCTCAGCCTCCTGGTAAACGGCATAAGCTTTGGCGTCCAGGTTGTGAACCTGGTCCTTGATCAACTTTTGAAGGACCTTCCCGACAGCGGGTCGGAGAATGGCGAACATCAACGGTCGGAAAAGGTTGAATAGAGTCTTGTGCTTGGATTGCTTCAATTTGATGGTCAGGCTCTTGATGTCAACAGTAACGGTGTTAATCTTGAAGAAATGTTGACGGTCAGACTTGTCGGCAGTTTCCATGGCAATCTTGAAGCTGAAGCCAGAGCCACCCATGAAGATATCCATGACGCCAGTGTCTTTGAGCGACGGGAAACCTTGCTTCTTATGGACGTAGTAGCTTACGTCTTTCAAGTCCATCTGCACACCCGAGACAGAGACCATGACCTTGTTCTTGTTGCTATTGGAAACAGTCTTACGTCCCCATCGGAAGTAGTTGTCACTGGCGAATTCGAATGCATTGGGTGCGAGATTGTCGCTCTCGATGACCAGGTTCTCAACAATCATATCCACCATGGGATCTGAGTACTCAATGCGAGGAACAGGTACGTAACGCACACTTTCGAACGTGCCCGGGACAATGACATTGCTAAGATCCTTGAGTAGGTGAGGCTTGAAGGTGGGCTTGCCGTTCTGGTCATTACCAAGATCGTTAAAGAGCTTCTGCATTGATGCAGCGAAGCGCTTGTTTTGCGCATCCTCGTCAAATTGTAGACCAAAGAATTTGAACTCGTCAAGGACCCGGTTGGTGTGATTCTTGTAACGGTCCTTGAGAAGGAAGTTACCCTTATCGGAAAGCTTATTCCATTCTTCGGTTGCAGAATCTTGCATAATAAAGCCTGATTCCTTCAAGCATTTGCGGACGTAGCGGTCAACAGACTTGAACCAGCCCTTAAGCTCGGGGTCTTTATCAGCGTCGCGGTAGACAGTGTTGATTGATTCGATGAGATCATCGGCAGAGGTCGAGTTGGCAAATCGTTCAAGTAAAGTCTTGACTGAAGTCAGCATACCGCTGTTTTCAGATATGAGCCCTAAACAAACCTTGAGGTCAGTCTCAGCAGAGGTGAGGTTGGTGTCGCTATGTGCACCTTTTACGGTTCCAGCACCCTGTTGGCTAAAATTCTTGCCATGCCCCCCATATTCTTCCGCAAGTGAAAGCAGAGTCTCGATAGCCTGCTGGTCTGGAGAAGTATTAGAATCATCACCATAAATCCAAGTATTATCACTTACAGTCAGAGTGGCTCTGGATCTCTACAATCATCTTTTTCAAGCGGAAAATTGTTTGATCGCGGCGCTCTTTTGGGATTTTGCTCCTCATGTAGTCTTGTGTCCTGTTCTTGGTGTCGCGAGCCTGCTCCTTTGTTTCGTCGGGAATGTTCTGGGAAGCGGTTCCACGGAGATTGCCAAGCGCTTGATTGGCACCAGCTCGGGGATCCATTCCTGAATCGGTGCCCTGATTGCGAGAGTCCGCTTCGAGCTGAGCAGCATCTGCTGGATCCCGGGACCCTGACGGGTGGGCGGTCTGGGTGGCATCGCCAGCAGCATTCTTTAGATCGTTGCGTGACATAGGCTTTTGCTTGTTGTACTGATCCCTGGCCTGAGATTTCAAATTTGCAGCTGACAGGTTGGGGACATCGTGCCAGGTGTTGTCGTCTGCTGGCTCGTCGATCTGATTCAATCGATCGTCCGATGGGTTTATTCTAGTGGCAGTCTTCTGCGCTGCATCACCAGCGATGTCACGAAGAAGAACACTAGCGTCACTCACTTGGAAGGAATTAGCAATCCATTTCAAGGTGGCGAGAAGAGACACTCACAAAGCTTTCGAAATTGACCGTTGGAGAGCACGAGCGTGCCCAGTGTTCTCAGTCCATCCAAAGCCTGGTTGCCGTGTTGTTGAGCAGTGCCTTTGTCAATTGGTGCCCCAGGAAGCTTAGATTGGCCGCCCGAAATCTGGCCGGTTTGGTAGATGAAATCTTGCAGCAGATTGCCTTCGTTCTTGGTCAAGAGAAGGATCTTTGCTTGCTCAATGACATCCCTCAGGTCAGTGACGAGATGACGTCCTTCTTCCGATAACTTAGGTGATGGACTTGATAAAGCTTTGGAGGCGAGGGCAGAGTTCATGGCGACATCGATTTGTTTGTTCTATTAAAGCAAGGTTAACAACCTGTGGATATTCCTTACAATTGATAGACCTCTACTTACTGATGGTACTTTGCCATTGGCAAAGGCTTGAGATGATAAAAGTCAGCCACTATCAGGTGAAAAGCATGGCAACCTCGAGGTTTTATGCGACGAGCCGAGCATACCTGAGTAGATGCCATAGAGCTGGAGTTTCTGGTTGACATCGGCCTCCTTCTGGGCGACATTGGTCGGACGATTCTGAATGAACGGTTATGAGGACTTGGACAGTATGCAGGGAAGGGTTGGGAATGACTTACAACAGACATGACGAAAGACGGGCGTTGTCGTGCGACAACGGGTATCAAGTATAATTAGGGGGTGGGTAAGGTTGCACGTCTCCTGGTAGAGTACTAGCAGGAGAAGAATGAAATGCAATTAAGATGGAAGAAAGGGTATGGGTATCTTCAATGATGATGATAGAAGGATGGGGAGGTTGAGGAGACGGTGATGTAGAAATGTGAACCAGTGGTTTCTGGAATATTTGGGGCAAAACAAGGAAGGACCGGAGATGCCTCTTCCGCTCCCTTGAAGCGGCAGGAGCTCAGTCACCCAATGCCGTCATCTCATTGGCTGTCCACTCTGATATCGCAATTTCCTGGCCCCCTTATGCGCGCCGGTTTTACATTTTACACCGTTTCAAGCTCTCTCGTCGGAAGCCGCTACCGTTTACGTCACTCAGTGAAATTGCTTTCCGATCAATACGGTCTAGCCTCGTAGTTCTGCGCGTTTGTCTGCTTGGAACTAATACGGTACAATGCTTTGGTTCTTGAAGTACGCAGTGAGGTAGAGCACCATCGACCGTGAAGAAACATCATTCCCTGCTAGATCACCTCGCTACAGCATCCATTGCACAGTGTGTAAGGGTCAGCAGGAGGACTCCATATCTCATTAGCCAACGTGTCGTCATTTCTTCGGGCGGAAAGTATTGGCGTTGCGCTCCACCACGCCAAAAGGTCGACGCGATACTGATCTGCGAGTCACGCATATATCTCGGCGCCACACTGAAAGCAAGAGAGGAAGGAGATTTGTACGCGTTACAATGAGGCTTGTGGACTACACAGTCACGATCTGCGAGACTCTACTCCAGAGGTAGTAATCTGTAGATAACAGACTGTTCCCAAGGCACATTGATAGGAGCAAAAGCCAAGTCACGTGCAGAATGCCTCATTCGCGGAACAATTAGGACATTGGTATCTCTCCGTACAGAGTACCTAGCGCTTATATATCTCTTGTAATAGAAGAGTTCACCCCCTTCTGGTCCAAACTTACTTCTGGTCCAGCCCTAAGTGGCTAGCGGCCCAGAACTTTCGAGCCCCGGGTTTAGCTCCAGCGTGCTAGGTTACCCCTTGACGTTCGCTGTTATAGATGCTTAACCAGGCTTATTTTATAAAACATTTTGCTGTAAGATCTGTTCAGTCTAAGGTTTTCTATAGTATTTATAGCGGAAATAAGCTGAAACAGTCGGCCGTTATAGCATAAGAGGGCGTGGACCAGAAGTAAGTTTAGACTAGAAGGGGGTGAACTCTTCTAAGTCTCTGCTGCTGTCTCATATTGGTCTGTTATTTTTCGCACGACGTTGTCTGTCTCATCGCTGCAAGGATTTGGGATCGCGAGGTTCACTCCTGCAGAGACCTAGAACTATCAGTCTGGGTAGCAGCCCACCTACCGCATCACAAAATGAATACCTGAAAACCTCATTCACACTTTGTTTCCTGTTCTATATAAGTGGGCGAAGTCGTATCTATTGCAGCCATAGAAGAGTCCTCAAATGGTTCCGTTTAAATGGTCCCTTCCGAGCGCCGCGGCTTATGTTCTCATTCCTTTGTCCGCTCTGGATAGCGAGCGTAGCTGAACGGCAATTGCCCTCGAAGGCTGGCGCCCAGAGTACGTGCTAAGGTAAACACCATATGCCATAGTGGAGTGAATGATTTTTTGAAAGAGGCGAAGTACCTCGGGCCTGGGCGAAGTTCTTGATCCTTAGCGTATTGAAGACCATCGGCAGAAATGTGCAGATTTTTGGTATGGATATCACTCACATCATCAAAGAAGCTGAATATCTGCATGGCTTAACACATCTCAGGTCTACAAAGGTAAAGACGAGATCCTCCTCTCCAAGCTTATTCTGGAGCCTCAGCACTCTATCCTCACGCAATCCTACGACTCCCGGCTGCGTCTGGTACGTGCCTTTCCAGTCCTCTCCATAGGGCGTCCATCTAATCTACGATCCCTTCCTCCAGGATCACCGCCGGCCCCACAACGGCGACGGCTTCGGTATAGGCTATTACACCCCTCCCTCTCTGGGCCCATCGCCCTGCATCTTCACCTCCACCACCCCAGCTTGGAACTGCATCAACCTCTCTCGTCTCGCGGCCAAAACGACCTCGTCCCTGATCTTCGCCCACGTCCGCGCCACAACCGAAGGCACCCTCTCAGACTCCAACTGCCATCCCTTCACCCACGGCAGTCTCATGTTCATGCACAACGGCAACATAGCCTGCTGGCGCCACGTGAAACGAGCCGTGGCATTGAGCGTGGGTGAGAAGTGGTTTTTGGGGGTGCAGGGAAGCACGGATAGCGAATGGGCCTTCGCTCTCTTCCTGGATTGCTTGGAGAAATCAGGATACGACCCAGATAATGAGCAATACGCGACCAGTGGATTCGGGCATACCGTGCTCCGGAAAGCAATGCTACAGACCATCAAGCGTATAAACCAGTTTGTCGACACCGCACCGTCAGAAGAGAGGACGGAAACAAGCGATAAACGGAGCCTTCTCAATTTCGCCGTGGCGGATGGACACAGCGTGGTGTGCACCAGATACGTCAGCAGCGTCACCGACGAAGCCGCATCCCTCTACTTCTCATCTGGCACGAACTGGAAGCAGGAAGGCGGCAAGGGACAGTACAAGATGGAGCGGAGAGACAAAGGCGCAGATATCGTGCTTGTAGCCTCCGAGCCATTGACGTTCGAACGAGGTAGGCTCTCAAATCACCCCTTCCCCCTAAATATCCAACTATGATGTAAACGTCCCTAACGATATCGATGCGCAGACAACTGGGTCACGGTGCCCACGAATTCTACCATTACGATCCACAAGCAGACAGTCCTGATCCATCCTATCATCGATGAATATTACAACCAGAGCCCTTCATACTCCCGATCGAACAATTTTGCAGTCAGCAAAGGGCTGGTGAGCCATGCGCCTGGGGTTACGCAGAGTTTAGTAGCGGGTAATGCGGAAAGCAATGACGCTCGTCATGGTGGGGCTGAGGAGGTTTTGAGGGAGAAATTGGAAGGTTTGAGGACGTGAGGAGTGGGTGAGCCGGCATTAAACAAAGAAAAGCACCTGGTATGGCTGGTTGAATGGAGAGGACGAAATCTCCAAGTGGATAGAGTTGCCGTCATGGAAGAATTAGCGTTCGATACCCATAAGTCAATATTGATGCAAGTGTTGTTATACGTCTATCTACACAACAATATCTCCTCGAAAATGTTGCAAATGCTATAGCTCAGGGGTATCATCCATTTGTTCGCTCGACCTGACCGCCAGCGTCAAAGTCTTCATATGCAATCCACTAGAACCGATCTAAATCAAACTGCACATTGACCTCCCACCTCTGGCCTCCAGCCCCATATCCGCCTCCCAATCTCCCTCGGACCAAACTGCACACCTTATCCCTCAACCTGCCCAGTCCCTCCTCAGTCCCTCGGACCCTGAGCGTCAGACAGGCCATACACAGCCCATAATGCACCTGCCAGAACTTGGCCCCTTCGATCGCCGTGACGGAGGGGTCCGATTCGATGTCGCGCATGATGTCGTTCACGTCGTCGGTGTTGTCGTAGGACATGAGGAGCATGAAGCCTAGGGTTCGCACGAGGCGGAAGCCGAGGACGCACATGCTGATGGCGATGGTGAGGGAGAGGGCGCGGTCGAGCCAGACGTAGATGTTTATGCTTAGGAGGGGTAGGAGTAGTAAGAGGAGAGAGCAAGATATGGTGAGGAAATGGGACGGATTGGCGAGTACAGATGGTAGAGATTCGATCCAGGCAAATCGTAAAGCCTTGCCTATTCGAGCGTGATTTTTGAGGGCGAGAGCGGAGATTAATGTGGCAACGACGGCGAGGAGGGCTGCAAAATCGACCTCGCCAGCAGAGACGCGCTCGTGGTCGTGGGTGTGGTGTGCTTCGTGATCGCCTAGATTTTCGAGGTGATGTTGGAGATTATGGGAGATGAGGTCTAGACCCATGAAGAGAAGGAGGACCGACATGGCGAATCCGGCCAGGACCTCTGCGCGTTCGAGACCGAAGGGGTGCCGTATCGAGGAGCGTTTCCACACTTCGAAATTGCCCAGGATGTCAACGACGACGCAGAGCATGGCGCCTAAGGAGTCGAAGAGGATGAGATGTGAGAGGGCTGTGAGGGCCAGAGATCCTTCCGCGCTCCAGAGAATGTAGGCTGCGACGCACATGTGGCCTATAGACCAGTAGAAGCGAATATTTTGATCTCGAGACATTGACTTTCGACATTCTTTCAGTGTAGGGACCGGCAGGGAGTTGGGAAGGGCCAAAGGGGCGCGAGGTTCAGGCTCTAGGAAGTTGAAATGGGAGACACTGCTGTGTTTATACTTGTGACCTCTTCTTTGACCAACATTCTACCCAATCCCATCAGCTTTGTTTCACATTTCACTCCTCGGGGTTTCCTTACCGATTTCGTGACCGATGCTTTAGGCAAGGAAAGAGGCTGGAAGTTGAACACGCCCTTCGAGTCCTCCACAGGAAGACTGCTCCTACAGCTCGCGTTACTGTCGAGAGACACGGGACTTGCTAGCGAGTTCATGTCGGCCAAACCAAGGGGAAGCGTGGTGCTCTGAAAGCCCGGTGAGGATATAGATCCATATCGTGTCATTGGAAAATTCTCATCCATGGGCGACAAAGAGGTGGGGTCGAAGAATGACTTCGTAGGAGAATTCTGGAACTGGTCCAGATCTGGTGGTGGAGTAGGGGTGCGCGGAGGCAGGGGTATGGGCCTATCGTCCATGATCATGAGGCGATTGTCACGATAGGAATTGCATGCCTTTGTCCTGCGGCTCTACAAAGCCGTTGCTTGCATCTAGCACAGCTCGATGTTCGATGGTATGCTGATCTAGGATGACCTTTGTTTCAACGTTTAGGAGCACATCTGGGGCTTGGCATAGAATATACCGGGGTGTCCGGCGCTTTGTTCCGAGATTTCGGAAGGGTTTGCCAAGGCTATTCTACACAGTAGCAGGAGTTCTCGCCCAATTCCGTTTCTGCGTGATACAGTCTCTTGAACTGGTTGTGTCTCTGTGCCGGCGTTGTCTGCGAGAAGCCAATACGCATGACAAGCTTGTATCCTCCGTACGTGATGGAGGATCGGATAGTCAGCTTTAAGAATTGGCATCGAAGAGTGAAGCACTAGCAGATCTTGATAGGTTGTGGAGGAAACAGGCATGGAGGATGGCCGCAGTACCGTCTCGAGCAACGATGCCAGCGCTGAAGCAAGCAGTCCTGAGCCAGAGACCAAGCATACTCGAGAAAGGAGCCATGCAACTCGTTCGGCAACTGGCCACGGGAGAAGTCTCTCAGGCAGCCTCTCTTCATTCCTGTTTCATCGCTCCTCAGACCATACCGCAGCTTCTCCTACCAACGAGCCATCTCCTGCTATAGTCGCCGCTTCAACTGCTATGGCAATGGCCGTGGGGCAAAAGAGTGTTCGAAGACGGACAGGGTCCCTGCGCAAGACCGCCATTCTAGGTGGAGGCAAGCTGGGCACAGCAGATAAAGTATTGAGGAATTCCCAGCCAGAGCCAGTCGATACGACCGTATTGTACAATAGCTCTTACAAGGATCCTGGTGCCTCTCCTGCCCCTCTGAGTCCGTTCGATATGCCAACACCTCGTCCAATATCAAGTGTCCCACCTCCAGTGCCTATGGTCACGCATCCAGTGCATGGCGACCCGTCTAAGATTCTGGCACAAGGCAGCGAAAGGCAAGTCTATGCGAATTTACAGCGTCCTACAACTGCCAATTCTACAGCCTCGACTACGGACGACGAAGATTCTCTGAATTCATCTACATCCATAAGTATCCCTCTTCTGCCTAGTAAGCCTTCGGACAGCTACTTCCCGCCCCAGGCCCGGCCTCTTCCTGTACGTCAAATTACAAGTTCGCGCTCGTCTCCACTTGCCTCACTCCCACCTACAGTGCCTTCTCCGGCTCCGTCGGAATGGGACTATTCCGAGACACGTTGGTGGGGTTGGATCATTCTCATAGTGACTTGGATCGTATTTGTTGTGGGAATGGGCAGCTGTTTTGAAGTGTGGAGTTGGGCGTGGGATGTGGGAGAAACGCCGTATGCGCCGCCAGAGCTTGAGGACGATCCCACGTTACCGGTGGTTGGGTACTATCCTGCTTTGATCATTCTTACGACTGTCATGGCATGGGTCTGGGTCACGATTGCCTGGGTGGGGATGAAGTACTTCAAGCATGCAAACATTAGTGGCGATGAGTGACAAATTCCGGATAACAGAGTAAGATATAGAGCAACATGTCAGCCTCATTCACAGCTACTAAAACGATGCCTTTAATGAAAGGCCGGCTGCCTGAGTACTAGGGTAAATGACCTATTCCACATTGAATGGTATCACAAAACCCGAGTTTCTGAAAGCTGGTTAGGGTATGGTCTTGTAGGCAGGAATGGTCTTATCCCTGATATCTACCATCCGCCTCCATTGTCCTTCCGTTCTGAATGTATTACGAATTGACTCACTCTTCACAAAATTCTCGATGTCAACTCTCGTATCTCCGGGAGCCTGATCAAGCCCCTTTTCCGTACCACCTACACTCATAAGGACAAGTCGTTGATCATAGTCACTAGACCTGACGTACGGTGATTAATGACAGCGATAGTGATCACGCATCGACCATGTTCTATTCCCACGACATTCAGAACTGAACAAGGAAACAAAGCATCATCATAAATACTCATGAGATCGTTTGATAGAAGGTGATCAAGCGGGAATAAAACCCCATGCTTTGATTTGCGATTGCACGCAGTGTTTCATTGGTCAATTTCTTTTCTTTTTCGCATGCCGAGAATGACAGCGTCCTTCTTTCAGCACCATTCACAGAGATTACAATGAGACGTGATAATCACTCCCGGCTGAGCATACAGCGTGCGAATTGAAGCCGATCGCGACATGGTGTTCTAGCGTGATCGAGACCACGATTCACAATCCATCCATCTAGCAATGTGTCGCTTTTGGATCGGCTAAAGCCATGGGGAACATGTAGGTTTGAGAAGGCCCCCAGTAGTGTAAGCTTGGTTGAAAACTCACGACTTATCGCTGTCCGCGACGCCGCCGTTACGCCAGGGTGCCAGTAACAACGGGAGATCGAAACTTTAGTCCTCTACCAAGTATGGATTTTTCGACTTTTGCGACATGAGGTGCTCTTCCACGCAGCGGATATGTACTTGCTGTTTTATCAGCGGTGGCTTAATCCCCTCAAAGCATTACCTTTCTCACAAGCTTATTGGTAACAGGCTATCGTATAGCATATCGCCTAGCAACTTATACGAAAGAACCATAGACTAGTGGACCGCAGGAGAGCTGCAAAATACTAGTATAGCAGGCTGGACCAGTATCTTCGCGTAGGCGTACAGGACCTGAGGACCACGATCCATCCATCCAGGAGCATTTACTAAGCGTAATCAAGATACTTGCAACTCCTTAGCACTAGACAAATATATTTCGCCCCCGTTATGTACCCAGATTCGGGATGTAGACAGGTACTCAGTTGACTTATCTTCTGACACCCATATATAATAAGGACCTGTACCAAGGTTATATTCATAGAGATTACCGCTGCTTTGATCGAATATAGTCAAGATGTTATGATCATATGATACATTTTCCTTTTCCTCATCCGATATATCTTGGCAATGAATGGCAGCCGTTAAGGAAGACTCCTCCCTCTGCCATGGTATAGGCAGACCGTTTGAAGATGAAATGGCTGATCTGCGCACAAAGATTCTAAATTTCTTCAGCTTGATGAACCTCAGATTGACGAGCCATTGCTGATGATGGGCAGATCGTTATTGGGAGCGAGTGTCTCAGTGTCAGCGAAGGGATAGTTATTAGCATGCGGTCCTTTGAGATCGAAGATAATTCAGATGGCAGAAGACGATTGGACGTCTGTACTAGAATAGTTGCCGCTGAGGCGCGCGGCTAATCTGAAGCCGCTACCAAGCCGGAAATCCAAATACAGCACCGACGACAACAATGTTGAAACGTTCCATGACTTGTCCAGGCACGCCATTTACACGCTCATACGCCTCCCCATCGGCTTCGCTGTTCCTGCTCATGAAGTGGCGACGCTAAGATAAAGCCAGGGAAGATGGTGAAGAGACCCGACTTGTACGGCTGAATCACCGCTGTTACCATATCACGAAGCATTACGCTTTCCGCTATGGGACCGACCGTATCTATAGTAATAGAATTACAGACTTTCCATTAGATGCGATTCTTGTTGGCGCTACCAGAAAAAGACACAATGGAAACCAACCCAGATTAGAAGTCTATAGTCCCAATAGTGTGCAACTAATAGTAGCGAGATTACCGCTCATTCTCAAGCTCTCCTGAAAATTATATGTCTACTGCGTGCGTTTCTATCTTTCCAAAGCCTATATAACATACTCCACTCCGGGTCCGAATGTAATCTTGTCAATACGCAGCTTGGTCGACCAAACCTGCATGCGGCCACTTGTTCCTTCTGCAGCGAACGACATATGCTCCCATCACCCTCGGATGCACTATCAATGATGAAGGCCTAAGACCGCCCTGGCCCTTGGATTGTATGAGCGCTAAGAGCACAAAAATAGTGGTAACGAAGACGGATCATTATCACCAACGTATCAGCGCCCGTCTGCAAATTCTGCCGGTCCACCACCTACAGGTCCAATTCAGGCCTCCGGGGGAGCGGAGGCGTGTTAGACTCCAGCAAACAGGATGCCTTTCATCATGGGAAGCTCGATGCCTAGTTCATCCGACGTCAATTTGGCCAACAATCCTGTACCATGTGCTCAGCAGATCGTTAACGATGCCACTTATGCGGGGCCTTGATTTCCCGGGACTTCAGAAAAGCCACTGAGTGAGCAGTTGGAACCAATAGCTGTTGTGGGAATGGGTAACAATATCTCTTCTTCCCATACTCTTCACATGCACCTCGTCTCATGTGTAATCAACAACCTAGTTGCTCCGTGAATTCCCCGGGGGGGAACATGTCTCGAAATTCGCGATCGAGTCAAGCACCACGAGAGTGATTCTTGCTTTGAAGGGGAAATTCTTCGTCCTCACGTAGCTTGTTACTGACTTGCGCCTGTCTTGTGGGAAATCGGTCAAAATATTGGTGTCCTTCTGGCTTGACATTGAATAGAAGCTTGCTTTCTGCTTCCTGTCTTTCTAGGTAAACAAGTAACTTAAAAATTCCAATTATATGAATGCCATCAATATCAGCGAATGCAAATCATCTAAAAGACTTCTACATCTGATATACCAAGGCTTCTCCAGGCGCGACGCGCCCTTCACAGAGCCTTGTCCAGCCCCCCTCAATCCCACCAACTCCAGAGACGCCTTTGCCCCAGATGATCTTTACATCTGGCATACTACGCTGACGAGTACGTAACCACTGGTCCCATAGCGATTCCACAGATTCGAAATAGGCATTTGCACCAACAGAGCCCGTTACTCTGTCTTGGACGCCTGATGTATTGAACTGAACTTTGCCGAGCCTGACCATTGCCTCTCTCGTTGCCGTTTGCTCTTCGTCGGTGTAGACCTGGCGCTCAACTGTAAGCCATAGCTTTCGGCGAAGGTACGGGGAGAGCCGTGGGACTTGCCTTCTGCTGATCACCAACTTGAACGATAACCATCTTCAAAGACTGGAGCGTACTATGATCCTTGATGGAATCGAGCAGCTGGTCTAGTGTCTCGGCACGTGCACCACAATCCACTATGACGATTCTAGATGCTTTCAATCCGGCCATCCATTCTAAAGAATCGGAAGTTTCAGAGTAAGATGTTGTTCGCGTTTCAAAGGATGACTGCAAGTTGTCTGCTGCCTTTGAGATGGGCTCTGGTGAGGAGGTGACTTGAAGCAGCGCCAATGGTCCCGATGATTTTGGTCTCTGGGCTAGATGGTACGCGAATGAACGAGTGGTTTTAGATGACGCAGACAGAGTGATGAGTATTGCAGACGAGAGGTCCGCATCCGCAGCGGTCCAGCTGATATCTGAGCCTAATGGATGGATTGGTGGATGCAAATGAGGGTTGGGTGAGAAGACGTGCTGGCAGAGAAGATGAGCGCCCTCCCAGACACCGCGAAAGAGAGCATTCCAAGCCATGCGCTCCAAGTCATGTTCTGCGAAAGTGGGCGAGGAAAGCGAGACAGGGTTTAGGGACTGTTCGATATAGCGATTATAGTAGCTCATGAGTTTTTGACGACGGTCGCTAATTTCGATCCAGTGCCCCTTTGGTTCGGTCGCTTTGAGTCGGAGGTTGGTGGGTGAGGTTGATGTAGGCCAGAAACCCCATATGACGGTCCCCGGCGGCATCGAGGTGGAGCTTTCAAGGACGACGGCATAGCCCCACGCTGGCACGATACCCCAAGTTGAGATATCATTGTAAGGGGCTGGAGCGTTGATAGGAACGTGATAGGTGTCCCACCTAAGATATTACTAAGGTCAATGAATAGCGCTACGAATTTAGATCGACCATGCCAGAACCATTTGCAAGTGCCAAAGGTCGCTGGATTACGCACCAGTGCAGAAAATGGCCTCCTCGAGCGTAGCTGAGATTGTTCGAGGTAAGGCTGACGAGCAAAGTGCGGATACGAATGGACGAGGGGGGCAGCTCTACAGCGGGTGAGTCCGGTGTCTGGACAGTGAAAGTAGCATGTTCTTGGTTGTTGATCTTCGATACGACATGGACAAGGGAATCCATTTTAGAGGCGCTTTCCAACCGGCTACTGGGGAATGGCCTACTGTTGTATACAGTAAGCTCTGAGGTAGATTAGAATTGAGGAATTCATGCCCATTGATTCACCTATGCAAAAGATTGTCCATTCGTACATCCACCAATCGATCAAGTCGTCAATTCATCCACTCAACACTGGATGTGCTATCGTTCTGTTCGAGGACGAAAGATGGGAGAGCGAAGGAAAGGGGAGCACGAGGTGAGCAATATAATTCGGACACTTTGGGTAGGAATCTCAGACAAAAGTGTCCGAACTATTTTACTCACCGCGTGGGGAGGTGCCCGCATCGGAGCTAGGAAAATCCCGCTGTTGCCTGGTAGGTCTACATAAACTACTGCCCTACCACTTTGTGCAACCTACCAATGCTTCGAGGCCGACCTTTGATTGGGCGCTGTAGGCGGGATCTAATGGCCAAGTGTGAGCATTTCCGGGTTTGATATCGACAATCCTTCCTTCCATGCCCAAAGTAGCAGCAGCTGGCTGGCCGCTCACAGCGACCAGTTCCATGGTTCGAAGGGGTCGTCCAATCCGCTTTGAGATTTCCTCACTCTTTATGTAAGCCTACATTAGATCATATATTGGAATAGATAAAGTAACTCGAGAAGCCCAAAGCCGGATATCAAGGAGAAAGCCGTCGAATGATGGGAAGCACTTCGCCAAACCAGGTCCTGGTCCTCGGTGGCCTGGCATACTGCCTGGTATGGGGCCTCTCGTTCTTCAATGGCACTCTAGACAACATGGACGCTGTTATCAAGAAGGGTTTCTTCCCTGACGGCCGCAGCTTGCGTTCCAAATACACTGGTATCTCCTTACTCGACGACCGTCTAACCTTTCTCACTGCCTTTCATGAACCTCTTTCCAACAGTATCTCGGCAGGGCCAAGGCTTCTATTCTTCGACCTGAAATTTGTGCTTTCGTGTCCGAACGTTTGGATTTTTATCGAGAGTCGTCGTCGCGGCGTCCGAAATCTAGCCTTAAGACAGTGAGTCCACCCACTGCCTTTCAGGGAATGTCGAAACTGCTCAGTTTGGACTTTGCCAGCAGCGGTTCGTTCGTAGCCTCCTCCCGTTTGTGATCCTATGGAACGCTATGGGCCCGGCCCTGGTTCAACCATTCTATTTCTACTGCCTTACACAGAGCAAAACCACCACTCGCGATCCCACGGAGCTGTGAACGAGGCCATCGCATTGTTCATCGCTACACTGCCCACAGTGTTATTCCCTCTGTTCCTGTTTGTGCCAACTTGGCTCAAGTGCAACACCTGGCAGCATCAGGAATACAATGCTGTTTTCCAAGGGGCGCCATTCCTAATGGTTATGATCTGTGTAGCCAGTGTCGCGTTGATGATGCCAGGTCATGGACTCGTATCGAAGCAGGACAGCCAGGATCCCAATGTTGACACGCCATAGATCGTGGCATCCTTTATCATGGCTGGAACAATTGCTGCTGCTGTCCACATATTTACCATCATCGGCTCCCTGAGATCAACAAACCCAGATACGGCATTGGCACGTCTATTCATCCCCTCGCCGGGCAAAGTCGATTATGTTTCCAGACAACCAATGGACGCTACCTTGACTTCAACAATTCTTCCTCCCAAATATCAAGTACTCTTAGAAGGCTATTACCTCTTCACGCAGTTCGACTGGATCGTTGCGGCACTTTCCGCTGTTGTCTTCACTCACTACCTGCTGTCGAAATCTGTCAGAGGTACTACGAAAAGCGCCCTCCAGCAGATCAAGACTGTAGAAAGCCGCGATTTGGTCTACCTTGCCTCAGGTTGGTACTTGGCCCGGAAGCAGCCGGTCCCTTCGCTCTAGCACCTCAAGAGTCAACACCGAGAGAGCAAGATGTGTCTCGTTACTATCAATGAGTGAAGCATGATCTGAGGGCGCGACTAGGCTTGAAAGCTTGTAGCACGGATATCATCTTTAGCTGCATCGAGGAGAGAGGAGAGAGGAGAGAGATGCACAGAAGGAGGGTATATCTTCGCCTACCGAGATTACCTCAACGCAGTAGAGTTCATCAATATTGTGTGGCACAGCTTTAGCAATCATTTGAAAAACAGTACCTTGAAATCGCATTGAAGGGATGGCATTCGCTCTAAAATCACCGATCCTGGTTCCGGAGCGGCTTTGTTTCCCCCACCCAGCCAATGCTCTCGTCGTGCTCATATTCCCCGATCACTCTTCCCTCAGGTGATTGCATGACCCCTTGCAACCACTCCGCAAATCTCACCCCAACACTCCCATGAACCCTCACCTTCCTTACGCCCCGAACACCCATATAGCCCTCCAATGCATCGTAGCCACCAAGCCCCCAGCTGGACCTGAAGATCTCCACCTCCAGTGAATCTGCGCCTGAGAAAACCCTCTTGACGGCTTCAGCGTCGTAGTAAGGATCGCAATCCAGCCTCACACGGATATGGAACCTGCGAATCATCGCCGCACAGAAGATGACCGGACGAGAGGGATCCATGGCGAAGAGCATGGACGTGAGATAGCTGGGATGGGCTTGAAAGGTGTTCTCGCCGTAGAGGATGGAGAGGCCTTCGTGATGGGTACGCCATGAGGTCAGAAGGATATTGGGACACAGTCGAAGGTTTGTGGGCCTTGGGGGTGCCAGTTGGTTGGCGGATCGGGTGACGATGGGGGTGTTGTGCGTTAGGAGCAGACGGAGTATCTGGTTGCGGATTTCGCCGGGGAGCTCGAGGAAGAGGAACGGCATTGGGAAGGCGTGTTGACTGGGATTTTCCGAGTTATTGGTAGTCAATTGACGGTTCCCTCCTACTTTACCCACAGTCGTTGGAGCATGGAGCGATTGGCCTCTCAATAGGCACGTTAGCGTCTTCGCCGAGGCATTTGATGTTACCTTCTCCGACCCAACCCCTTCTACCTTGTGTTAGGACTCGAGATTGCCAGTCATAATATTGAACGAAGATGCTGATGACTGTTGTCATGCTTACCTCGTCACCGACCGTACGGAATTGTCAGTGAAAAAGCAGGTGATATGGCGCTAGTCTCTTCAGAGTTAGGTAACTGTTACGGAGAATACTAGCGTATAAAGTAAGAGGAGGTATAATTAGGTACTATACGCTTTAAAGGTAATAAATTCCTATTTTATGAATATAGTTCTAATACCGGCATAGGTATCCCCCATTCTGGCCGTCTGAAATCCAGGAGTTCCGACAGAGTATTACAAAGTTCCTTGTCTTTAATACCTCGTAATTCATTAAGAATGATACACACAGAATACATAAGTCTCGCAGGGGACTTTCTGAATAGAGTAGTGCTGAGGGCTCGGACGGGTTGTGTCGTTAGAAAGAGGTGCGCAGGAAAATGAAGGAAATTCCTGGCAAACCTGGGTACGACAAGCGGTACTGCGGCACTTGCATGCATGCGTGAAGGGACTTACTGCTACCCGCCTAATCCTACACGTAAAGCTTCCCCCTCACAGGCCTCTTCGCCTTGCCAGCAGGCGCCACCGCGATATGCTCAACGCCCTGTTCATCAATAGCTCCATCAACGACTCCAAGCGTAAGTCTAAGACCCTTCAGCATTTGCGTGCGCTCCAAGCCATCCAGTGTATTACCGCCTGTTAGTTTCAGATAGGGAGCGTCTCGCGTGATGGTAGAGCAAAAGCCTAGGACGTCCGGAATCCGAGTGTGAAACTCAAACCATACTGCTAAAAGCGATGCCGTAAGCATCACTAGACTTGCTAGTATTAGGACTGTGAGCCAGCCCCATGAGCACACGTAAAGTTCGTGAATTTGGGTCAGGTACGCCGTGGTGAGGAGCCCGGATTGCCCGAATCCTGAGTCCCAGGTGTTGTATTGGTCGCCAGAAACAACCATGCAAATCTGGCTACCAAGCAGATAGGTGTTGAGAAGTTGGCCTAGACGATGACTAAAGTCGGTAGCAGACACGTTGCCCAAGAATGCTAAATCGCCAAGATCACCTGATCCTAACGTCTCAAGGATGAATGAAGTTGAAGTGTTCTGGAGATAATACTCGGCAATAGAAGACATTCTTGACGTGTGTAGGGTGCCAGTCGCTTCGACCCAGGCTGGAACTAAATGCCAAAAGAAACCTTCGAAAGCTAACATAGTGAGATTCGATGACGCGTGGGATCGTTGAGATGGACGCTGAGCAGTCACCCTACAGTTTTGGGCAACGTCATTCGGGATGCACGTCACATTCGATTCGACGTATATCTGACTTAAACCAAAGCGACTGTGAAGCTATCGCTGGACTTCACTGCGTTAGAAATGTCACCATAACCCCAAGAGCCATTCCGTGCACTTTGGAATGCTAATCTTGATTTATTGACCTCAAGATTATTGATCTCAAGATTTGTGGCATTCTGAAAGGACTCGAAACTGCCCCAGATTGGAATACTGAGGTCGGTGGCCACGATCCAGGGTGGCAAAATCACATCACTGCCAATATCAAAGGAGGTGAGGTTCGGGCTCCAAAAAGTCCCATTCAGATAAGTCATGGAAGGCATGGAAGGCATGGTAGATTCATTGATTGCGCTGGTGTAGACGATATTTGCTTCTAGATCATTTGCAGGGGCCGAGCAGTCTAAGCCTATGTAGGTTGACTCGAGTACAAGTGTTGTGTTACCTGACTCCATAGTACCTAGAGGGATGCCTAGAAGTGACGAGTATTCGGGTACCCTATCCAATACCGGGAGCCATTCACCACTAAAAAGATTGCTGAGGTCTGTCAGATACGGTATCTTGACATTGCCCCACAAATCCATGGAGCTATTTTTGACAGATGGTGGGCTCAGTATGGATGCGACGTAGACCGGATTCAGGACGTTTGTGGTTCTGGCAGTGTCACTGAGAAATATTTGGTTTGCCATAGTGTCGACATATGAGTGGTTGGTATACTATTATGGGCACCGAGCCAGTCGATAAAATGCGTAGACAAGACTGGGATCCCAATGGTGATAGAGCCCAGATTGAAAGCAAGCATGCACTTAAAGATCCGAAGGCACGCAATGAGAGCTGAGTACTAATAGTCGCTACTAGAGTCCTGCTTTGCATCACTTGTTCCAAATGGCCTAATGCGCAGCCTCTTTCCAGTCTCTATGTAGTGTACTTGTTCCCTGCTCGACCGATCACTGCCGCGAAACAAAGCGTGAACAGGGTTGACGCCTAGAAGAGTCAGTATGCTTGCGGCAAAGCTGTGAAAGTGACTCTTGCAGTTTTTGTAGCTTGAAGCAGGGCATCGGTCTTGGATGGCATGGTTGGTTTACCATGGGCCAAAGCGACTGCAGCGGCTAGGACAAGGAATGGTAGTGGAATGGGCATCATGAGAATGTTGAGCGCCAAGTCCAGAGACAGTGACTCCCTAGACTTGCCCAATTTTCAAGGCTTACTGATCCATCCTGGAGGTTGAATAGGCGGGTGGTCATCTAGACCACCCTGAAGGGCAGATTCCTGCTCATCAGTGACTTTTCTTTGCTGCTGTCGTGAGTCAACATTCAACAGTTGATAACTTTTTGAGGCCCCTTCATTTTGTGCGAGCATATTGATTCCTTGTTTCCCAGGGCTTCGATATCCTAGAGGGAGCGAGAAGACGCGACAACGAATTGAAAAGTCCAACAACGAAAGTGGGCAATCAAAGCCTTTGACAAGTGCACGAAGCCTGGGAGCACCGCAGCCTTTTGAATACAAGATTGAAATCGCTTGGCCATGCAGCACTGCTGGCACCCCACAGAATCAGCCCACCGTGCCCATCTCGCTTTGGCTGGATCTAGTTTTAGTAGGACAACGGAGCAATAAGAAAGTGGGAGGATGCGACTTATCTGCAAATAAGATGGGGTTAGAGCCGGGTGGGCCAGGTGGGCCAGGTGGGGGTATGCTGATTCTAGGAGTATTTAGTCTGAATGAGGTTAAAGATCCTAACCGGGGACAACTATTAGTTTGAATTTCGTGCATAGAATTAGAGAAAAAATAATATTAACAGCGTAAAATTAATTCTTAAAAATAATACTACTATAGCTTATAACTAACGCGTTTAAAGCCCTTAAATAACTTAGTACCTCTATAGTATTCTTTTAAGATATATAGACTACTAGGAAAATAGAGAAAAAGGTATTATAACTAGCTTTAAATAATTTTAATTCTAAAAATATTATTATATATAATATTTACCTACTAGAATAATTTAATATTATTATTAACTTCATAAAGTAGAGAGCCTATTAAAGTATACTTAAAGCTATCTTTTATTAATTATAAAAGTCTTTTTTTATATTATATAAGAAATAGCTCTTATTATTAATAATAGGTAATTTAAAAGCTAATCTATTATATTAATATAAGGTTACGCGCTAGCTACTAGTTATAATAATAGTAATAATAGATATAATAGATATAATAGATATAAATAAATATATATATAGACTAACTATATTAGATTAGTACTTTAAACTTAAGTTAGGTATCTAACTTAACTCTTAGTAAGTTAATACTAAATTCCTAGCCTAAGTATTTAAGTTAGTACTAATAGTTAGTACTAAGTATTAGTACTAAAGTATTAATCTAACTTACTAAAACTTTAGTTTTAATTAGAGTATTTTACTAAACTATAATATTAGAAATACTTTCTAGTAATATATAGACTAACTATTAAGTTAGGTTTTAGTACTATAAATTAGTACTAACCTAAATACTTAGTACCTATTTAGGTACTAACCTGAATACTTAGTACCTACTTCTAGTACTAACTTAAAAAGCCCTAAGTATCTTAGTAAGTTAGATTAGACTAACCTAACCTACTAAGGTATTACTAAGAAGCTAAGCTACTAATAAATTAGTAAAGGACTAATATAATTTCCTTATAAGATAAACTTAAATAGTTTTATATTATTAAGATTTATCTTATATTTAAGATTTATCACTTATTATTTTATATAATATAATAGTTTATATTACTATTCTATATTACTCTTAATTCTCTTACTATTAGTACCTAGAATATATTAATCCCTTTAAGTTCTTTAAGAGTATTAAGTTTTATAGGCCTTAATAATAAAGCTATTTAATTAGAATTTAATAATCTTAATATAAATAACTCTATATCTAGTAGTCTTTATCCTAGCTAATCTATAAGTTAGGTTAGATAGGGTATATTAGATAAATCCTTTTAAGAAAAGAAAGTACTTCTCTAAAATACTATTAAAACTATTAAGGAAGATTTCCTAGACTTAATTCTAGTAAAGAATAGTAAACTTATTAAATAGAGTTAATATACTAAAGTCTAGTTTAAAGTATAATAGTAGTAAACTACTATTAGTTAAAGCATTAAAATAAAGTCTAGTACTAAAATTAAAGATCTACTCTAGATTAAAAAGATTATATTAGGTAAATAGACTAATATTTAAGATAACTTTATCTAAATTACTTTAATAGTTAAGGGATTATTAAAGATTACTTATAAGAAGTATAATAAAATTCTAGACTACTTAATAACTACTAGTAATTTAAGTATATCTAATATAAGGAAATATCTTAAAATAAATAAATACTTTCTTTATAAATATATAAGGATGTAAGGACTAGTTAGGAATATAGTACTACTATCGACATAGCGTCTATAGTACGTAGTAGTACTAGGCTACCCCTTTACCTATAATATATAGAGGAGGGAATTCCCCCTAAAGGAAGGGGTAGCGATTAGTCTTACTATTAATAAGAATAGAGAGTTCTATATATATATATACCTATACTATTTATAATACTTAATAGCTATATTATTATATAGTACCCTTATATTCTAATTACTCTACCCTATTTAGGGGTAGTAGCCCGACTATTAATAAGATAAGTAGAGAAGGGTTATTATAAGTATAAGGTAAAAAGGTTAGTTAACTAGCGTAGATAACCTACTTAAATATAAGGGATTAAGCTTATAAAGAAAGTAAGTCTTAAGAATTAGTTAATAAATTAATAATAGATATATTATAATTATAATTAACTATCTAGGGGTAGCTACTAGGCGTATAAACCTAGTCCCTACTACTTAAAACCTAAGAAGTACTATTATAAAGGATATAAGAGCTTAAAGAAGAAGTCTTTAAGAGGTAATAAATATAAGATCTATAATAATATTTATAAGAGTTAGAGTAGGAAATATATACTAATAATACCGCTTAAGTAGGTTATTACTATTACTTATTATTAATAGAAGAATTAGAATTAAAGTATCCTTAATATAAAACCTATATTCTTAGGCCGTAGGACCTATATATATATAATAGGAAGTTAGTATAAAAATATTAAAAATAGTTTAATAATATAATTAATATAATTAAAATAAGTATAACTTATTTTCTTAATAACTTTATAAAAATCTAATACGTGTTATAATATATAGCCCTAGACCCTAAGGCTATATAGTATAAGTATATAAAAGATATACTAAAGGATAAATAGTCCTAGGAATACTTTAATAGTTTCTTAATAGATTAAATAGAAGATCCTTAAAATTAATATCTAATAACTAGTAAATACTACTTAAAAGTTAAGTAAAAGGAATATTAAAAGATTATAAACTTTATAAATTACCTTACTAGGTTAGAAAGATAACTTAAATTATTGATAGAGTATATATTTTATAATAACCTTTTAAATAAGTTATATAAGGATCTTTATAATTAACTTATAATATAATTTAATATCCTAGAGATAAGGGATACTCTTATTATATTAGTAACCTAATTAAAGCCTTATATAATACTACTTATATATAAAGATTAAAGGGATAATACTTCTACTAGGGGTTAATGTCCTTAAAAAGGAAGAGGAAATTTCGAAGGGTAAAGAGATAATAGCTTATATATTAAGTAAGAAGGGTAGGGCGCTATTAAGGTATTATTATACCTTCCCTAAAGGCCTAAGCCTAACCTTTCTACTATTAAGTATTATAATTACTAAAAGAAGGGATATATAATTAAAGATTATTAGAGTAGGAAGTTAATAGTTATAAGTATTATAACTAATAAGCTTATAACTAATAAGATATCTAATAATAAGCTAGCTAAAAAAGGCTTAAATTTAAAAAAACCCTTAAGTATTATAATTATATCTACTATTATAATATAAGGGAAGAAGTAGATATAATAACTTATTATTATAATATAAATAGAGCTTAAGAGCTTATAAAGAGAATTTATTATATTAATTAACTTTAGAGTAAATATTAATTATATTAATATACGCTTAATAAAGGAGTAGGATTAAGAAATAAACTTAAGCTCTAATAATACCTTATATAATAGAGTTAAGAACTTAATATTATTACTAAGTTCTTATATAAGAGATATTAAACTTATTAATTCTAATAATATTATATAATATTATAAGGGCGTCTTTTATATAATAACAAACTTTAATTATAACTTCTACCTTAAGTATTTATAATTAGAAGAATAAAATCCCTAAGTAGATTAACTTATATAAAATTAATAATTCCCTATTAAAAAAAAGTAATATTAAAGAGTACTTTAATACTATTAAAGCCTTAGAGAAGTAGCTTAATAGTATTATATTTATTATAATATACTTAAGAGTAGGTAATAAAAGCCTATTACTTAAAGTTAAGCTCCCTTTAAAATTTTAGAAATTCTAAGATATCTTCTTAACTAAGAATGTTAGAGTACTATTAAATTATATATATTATAATTATATAATTAATATAAAGGAGAATAAGGAACCTCCCTTTAACCTACTTTATAATCTATTAAAGAAAGAGTTACGCGTATTAAGGGAGTACTTTAAGTAGGCTTTAAAAAAGGGGTAGATTTATTATTTTATAAGTCTAATAGGTATACTAATTCTTTTTATACTAAAAAAGGATAGAATATTATACTTATATATTAATTATAAAGTACTTAATAAAATTATAATTAAAAATTACTATCTACTTTTATTAATTAATAAAATATTAATAAGATTAATTAATATTAAGTACTTAATTAAGTTAAATCTTAAGGATATATATTATTATTTATAAATAAGAAAGGGTAATAAATAGAAGATTATATTTTATATAAGGTATAACTATTTTAAATATATAATTATACCTTTTAAACTTATTAATATATCTATTTTATTCTAAGTATATATTAATAAAGCCCTAGTAGGACTACTTAATATTATATATATTATTTATCTAAATAATATTCTTATCTACTCCTAGAATAAAAAGTCTTATATTAGAGTTATAAAGGTAGTATTATAATATCTTTATAAATTTAAACTTTATATTAGCTTAAAGAAATATAAATTTATAATAGTAGAAGTAGAATTCCTTAGCTTTATTATTAATTATAATAGTATATATATAAATTTATATAAAGTAGATATTATAATAGAATAGCTAGAATTTAGGAGTATTAAGGATATTTAGATCTTTTTAAAGTTTATTAATTTTTATTATTATTTTATTAAGTACTATTCCTTTATAACCGCGGCGTTAATAGACTATCTAAAAAATAATTATTTATATATTAAAAATAGAAAGTTAATATTAAGTTATATTATAAGAGTAGTATTTAAGTAGTTAAAGTAACTCTTTTAAGAGGTACTATTACTTATATATTTTAACCTTATAAGAGAAATCTAACTAGAGATTAATACTTTAATTCTAGCTATTATAACTATTTTATTATAAAAGTTCTTAATTAGTACTAAAGGGGTAGAAGTAGAATAATATCCTATTACCTTCTACTCTTATAAGTTATATTTAGCGGAAACTAGATATAAGATTTATAACTAGGAACTACTTATAATAGTTAAAGTATTCTAGATATAAAGGTACTTCTTAGAAGGTAGCTTATATTTAATTATAGTAATTATTAATTATAATAACTTAAGGTATTTTTAAATAATATTATTATTAATAAGGAGATAAGTATATTAGGTAATAAAGCTTATAATATATAACTTTAAGATATACTATTATATAAGTACTAAGAACCTAATTAATACCCTATTAAGATAACTAGATTATATACTAATAATAGATAAAGAAGATACTTATCTATTAATATTATAAAATAAGTTAAAGAATATTAGGTATATCCCTTTTAATAAGTATTATATATATAGTATTTATAAAGGTTTATAAAATAATAAGGCTTATAGCTATAAATAGTATAAAAGGTTAGAGATAGGGCTTAGAAAGCTTTATACCCTAAAAATAGGGGAGAGTAACGCGCTCTTAGGGATATAAAGTAGTATAAGTAATAGCTTAAACCCTATTATAAGATAATTTAATATTAATTAAATAGTACTTAAAAGGTATATTATAACTATATTTATAATAAAGCGCGTATAAAATAAGTATAATAACTTAATATTAGAGATACTCTAATATCTCTAAAAGGGAGATAAGGATATTTATAATAAAAAATAATTATTAAAGTCCTAGGGCTATAAAAAGGCTATTAATATATCTCTATTAATAGATAAGATAGAAGTCCTTTATAAGGGTAGTATAGTTTTTATACCTAGTAATAAAGTAATTAGATAAGAAATCTTAAAGCTTTATTATAATAATCCTTATACTAGCTACTACTTATAAAAGTATATATAAGAGCTTATTAAGTAGAAGTTCTATTAGAAATTAATAGGATAAAATATTTATAATTATATATAAAAAATATTTAACTTATTAATTAATAAAGTTATATAGATATACTATTTATAATATACTATTATTATTATTAATACTTATAAGACTTTTTTAAGAAATTATAATAGATTTTATTATAAATCTCCCTTTAAGTAAATAAAAGGGTAGCGTTTATAATATAATCTTAGTAGTTATAAACTATTATATTAAGGTAGCTAGGTATTTACTTATTATAAAGATAGTTAATATTATTAATATTATTAACCTATTATATTATAAAATCTTCTTAAAGTTTAGTTAGCTAAAAGGTATTATTAGTAATTAAGGGATAATATTTATAAGTAGCTTCTAGGTAGTTATATATTATTATATTATTATAAAAAGAAAGCTTAATATTACTTTTTATCCCTAAATAGATAGTTAAATAGAGAGATAGAATAGTATACTTAAATAGTATTTATACTACTACTCTACTTAGAGATAAGATAACTAGGTAGAGTTACTTTATCTAGTAGAGTTTATATATAATTATATAAAGTATACTAGTACTAGGTTATCTTTATATAAGGCGCTTTATAATTATTTACTTAAGCTAGATATAAAGTTTTTAAAGCTATTATTAAGAGAAGTCCTATTAATATAAGAAAGGGTTAAATTACTTTAGAAATATAAGGAAGGTTTAAAGTAGTACTTATATTAAGTATAAGTTATATAAGTAGAGTATATAAATAAATAGTAAAAGTAAAGATAATATAATATAAGTAATTATATCTTATTAAATATAAAGTATATTAAATTAGTATAAGTAATTAAGAAATTATTATAATATTATTTAAAGCCTTTTAAGGTCTTTAATTATATTAGTAATTAAGTATATAAGTTATAACTAGAATTAAAATATAATATTTATAACTTAAAGGAAAATAGTAGAGAATAGCTTAAGCGCGTAAGTATTAAGTAGTAAAGCGTTTAAGAAACGCGTATAAGAGGGAAGCGGGGGAGTAGTAGGGCGCTCTAGCCTTAAATAGGGGACTACTAGGGGTAGAGGTAGTAGAGCTAGAGAGGGAGGAGAGTATAAAGAGCTATATATTAGGATAGGGGTTATAAGGGCCTTTACTCTACTTATAAGCTTAATAAATATAATAATATTTAGATTATAATATATATATATTATAAGAACTATAAATAAGCTAAATAGCTAGGCTATTATAATAATAGTAGCCTTTAAGGCTATTAAGAATATATAATTTAAGGACTTAAACGCGTCTAGATAGAGGATTTTAATAATAAATATTAACTTAATATAAATATATATTAAGGAACTCTAATAAAAAGGGGGAGAATATAAGGAGAGAATATAGGACCTTAATAGGCCTAGGACTACTAGTTAGGCTAATACCTTAATAAGATAAGGCTCCTTATAAAGTTAATAGAGTTAAAGGAACCCCTTTATAAGGAATATACTACTACCCCCCTTATAAGAGTTATATATATAGATATTAAAGGTAGCTAAGGCTAGGAGGGTCTAATAAATATTAATAATATTAAAAGATAAAAAGGAAAGGGAAGTAGTAGTAAGAGTAGTAGGTAAGAGGCTAATTATAATATTCTAAGCCTCTAGCTATAAATACGCGTTAGAAACTATAGTAGTAAATTAAATAAAAAGTAGGGATATACTATTATAAATTACCTTAATAGAGGTAAAGGAGGCGTTAAAAAGAGAATAATTATAAGTAAATATAATATATTATTTTATAATAGTAGTTAGGAAATTATTTAATATAATAATATATAAGGTATAAGTATCTATCTTTAATATAAAAAACTAGTAGGTAATTAAAGAGAAGATTTAATAAGAGAATAGGGCCCTCTACCCTAATTTAAATATAATAGAAGGGAGGTAGCTAATAGGTATATATATACTTAAAAAAGCCTACTCCTCCTTTATAATAAGTATTATATTATTAATAACAGTAGATAATTTAATTAAAAAGAGTTTAATAAAGGTAGGAGAGATAAAACTTATAAAATAATATAAATAAAGGGCTAGATTAATATAATATTTTAAATACTAGTTATATAAATATATATATTATAATTACCCTAATAATATATAATATATTAATTATAATTAGGGTTATAATATAATAAAGTATAAGGTAAAGGTTATAAGTACCTTATAAGGGTACGCCGCGTATAAATAATAGGGCTACTCCTCCTAGTTTAATAAATACTTAATAAGGGCTAGAGAGAGATAATACGCTAAATAATAGGTTATAAATAAGACCTTATTTTATAAGATTAAATAGAAGTATATAATAATAGTAATAAATATTTAAGGATTTATAATTATAAGAGTAAAGAAAAAGAGGAAGGTTATAACTAATTGGGTAATATATAATATACTAGGTAGTAGGGAGTAGTTAAGACTATAAAGATCTAGGTATAAGCTAGGGAGACTACCTATCTCTAAGAGGCTCTTAATAAAGGAGTTAAGCTAGAAAATATTAGAGGTAATAATAAGTAGTAGTAAGGAGTTATTAAATAGTATTAATAAGCTACTTATAAAAGTAGTAATAAGTAGCCTTACCTACCTAGCTAGAGAAGGTAAGTAGGCCGCCCTAGGAGAAATAAATATATAGGAGGAAAGTAGTAGTACTCTAGGCCTAGATATCTAGTATACTAACCCTAAAGATATTATAATATAATATTAGGGGTAAAATAGGTATAATAATAGCCCTATTAAAAGATAGGGTTATTTAAGATATAAATATCTTAGTAATCTAGGAATTATATTATAATACTAGGAACTACTTATTATATAACCTTAGCTCTAAGGCGTTCTTTTTAATATATAAGGTAAAATAAGGTACACGAGTATATTTTTATATTAATAAAAGACTCTAGATAGATAGCTAGGATATAAAGTTCCTTATAAAAGATATTAATACCCTTAAGCTCTAACTTTATATTTAAGAGGAGGGGGAATACCTAGTACGCCTTTAAATATATAATATATATAACCTAAGCTTATTATTAATAATAAATAAGAACCTATTAAGCCTTTAAATAGTAGAGGAAAAGGTTAGCTACCCTAGGGAATATATTATTATAAGAGATTTTAACCTTTATTACCTTAATTAAAATAACCTAGGATATTTTTTATACTACCTTAAAGTAGACTAGCTAGTAGGAATTATATTTAATAATAAAATAGACCTAGCTCTATTAAATAAGATAATTATTTAAAGGGTAAAGGGGTTAGAAAGTATAATTAACCTAGTCTTTATTATACCTAGGCTCTTTAATATAATATAGGCCTACTAGGTATACCTTAAGTTATAATTTAGCTCTAACTACCTTCTTATATATATAAAGCTTAATTTAAGGGTAGAGGAATAATAATATACGCCTAAGAGATTATAAAAAATAGTAGACCTAGGAGAGATTAAAAATAGGGCCTAAGTATTAAGCTAGAAGCTAGGCCTTAAGTTATTAGAGATTATAAACTAAATAGATAATTACCTCTAATAACTCTAATAAGGTTTAAAGGGGATAATAGAGGAGATGATCCCCTAGGTAAAGTTTAAAGGTAGGAGGAGAACCTTCTAGAACTTAAAGTACTAGCTTATTATAAAAAATATTATAAGAAGTATAAAGGTATTTTAATAAAGTAGGGATATCATTATAAAGGGAGCTAAGAACGCGGCTATTAAAGAGAGAGATAGGATATTATAAATAGAGAAAGTAATTAACTTTAAAAGGAAGGTTTATAATACTACTAAATTATAAAAGGGTATATAAGGCCTTATTAAGTAGGTAAGAAATAATAATTTATTATTATAACCCCTCCCTAAGTTTCCCCCTTTAAGAAGGGATAATAGGGATAGGGTAGCTAAGACCTTTAAAGAGAAAGTAGAGGTTTTATAAATAATATTCTTTCTACCCCTTTTATAAGCTAATCTAGATAATATTAAGAGGATAAAGTACTTATTACTACTAGTAGACCTTAGTAATAGGGTAATATATAAGGAGGTTTAATAGGCTATTTATAAATTAAAGTAGGATAAAGCCCTAGGGATTAATAAAGTCCTAAATTAGTTTCTTAGGTTAATAGTAGATAGGCTCTTTAAAGAGCTTACTTATTTATTTAATATATACTTCTCCCTTAATTATTACTTAAGGGAGTTTAAAAAGGTTAATATAATTATTTTAAAAAAACTAAAGAAGGAAGATTATATAATACTTAAGGTATATTATCTAATAGTACTATTAAGTACCCTTAAGAAGGCCTTAGAATTAATAATTATAAAGTAATTTAATAATTATACTACGAGTTAAAACCTCCTCCCCTAAGAATAAATAGGGGTATAAAGGAAGAGGTTAATAAAGATAATATTAAAGACTATTATAAAGGTAATATATATAATATAAGATTATAATAAGATTAATATAACTAGCCTTCTCTTATTAGATATTATAAGAGCTTTTAATAATATCTCCTATTAAAGATTTATTTATAATCTTAGGGGAAAGGGGATCCCCTATTATATTATAAGCTAGATAGAAAGCTTCCTAGAAGAGAGGTCTTTATTTATTACTATTAAAAAGATAATAAGTAGAATAAAGCTAGTAGAGATAAGAATTCTCTAGGGGTTATTAATTTCTTTTATCCTCTTCCTATTCTTTAACGCGCTACTTATTAAGGAGTATATAACTATTAAGTTATAATTATAAGTTAGAGGGTTTATAAATAATATCTATCTACTAGTATATAAGAAAATTATAAAAGGAAATTATAAAACCTTAGAATTAATATATAAGATCTACCTTAAATAGGCTTTAATATATAAAGTAAGCTTTACCCCTTAAAAGTATAAGTTAATTTACTTTACCTACTACCCCTACTACTTTAATATAAGCGTAGTAGTTAGTCTAGGGTATATAATAATAAAACCCTAGGTAGAGATTTAAGTCCTAGGATTATATATTAATTGTAAACTATAATAAGGCTTATACTTAAAGAAGGTATAAGTAAAGCTTATTACCTAGAGCCTAGCCCTTTTTATAATATTAATATTAATATAAGGAGCTACCCTTAATAAGGCTAGGAGGGTATATAATATAGTAATAAGGCTAGTAATAACCTACGCGTCTATTATATAATATATATTATAAGGCCTAAGGGAAATAAAGAAGGTATATATAAGGAAGCTTAAAGTTATCTAAAATAACTACTTAAGACGTGTATTATGGGTATATAAAGCTACCCTAATATAAGTATTAAAAGTAGAGGTAGGGATAGCCCTTATATAATTAATATTAAACTACTTAGTTCTCTATTAGTATATATTAAAAGGAATTTACCTAGTAATAATAATAGGGAATAGATATATCTAAAAGAAGCTTAAGGCTAGGAGAGGGAAGGGGAGAAAGGTAGTAGAGTCCTTTATATAAGAGAAGAATAAGTAAGCTTTATACTCCTTATACCTAGATAACTAGAACGCGGTTATAACTAGGGAGGTAACTTAATACCCCTAGGGAATTAAGAAGAAGATATACTATTAGTAGAAGTCCTCCTAGGAAGTAATATAAAGAGAATATTAAATAGAATTAAGGGCTAAGGATTATCCCCCCGCCTAGCTTAAAGGCTTATAAACTAGTAGAAGGGCCCTTTATAAGGGCCTTTAAAAGGTAGAAAGCTCCGCCCTTATATAGATAAAGATAGAGAAGATAGGGCTAGCTACTTTTTTATATTAATATAAAGTCCCTAGCTTTATATCTATAGGTTATAAGTATAACTAGTATAAGTAGGATATAAGATATATCCTTATTAACTATCCTAGGTTTTATAACTACTATTAAGAGCTAAGGGATACCTTAAGGATATTAAATACTTATAAGATACTTATAAGTATAAAGGGGGTAAAGTAGATAGTAAAATAGATAATTTAAATTAAGATATTAAGTTAATTCTTACTTATAATAATATAACTATATTAGGATTAAGCTAAGGCATAAGTCCTTATTATTAAAATAATACCCGCCGTTATAATATATAATTTAACCCTAGGGAGCTAGGATAATAAAGTAATAAATATAAGTATTAAGTATAAAGAGCTAAATATAATATAAAGAGAAATAAACTAGAAGTTATAAAGAGATAGAAATAATAAGGATTTTTACTTAGGCCTTTATAAGGTATAAGTATATAGTTTCTCTTATAAGTTAGCTATTATAGTAGTAATTATAATATACTTATAAGCCCTTATAATTATCTTTTAATAGTTTAGATAGATATAAGTATAACTTATTAATTAATTAAGTTATAACTACTTAATACCTTTTATATATATAATATCTTTTACGTCTTACTTATAAAATTATATTAGGGTAATAGTAAAAGTATTATAAAAGTTATATAAGTAGAGCTTATAAAGGATAAAGATAAATAGGAAGTTAAAGCTATTCTTAATTATAAAATCTCTTATAATAAACCTTAATACTTAGTAAAGTAGAAGGATTAATCTTATAATTATAATTAATAATTATATAAGTAGGACTTAATTAATATATTAAATATATTAAAAAGATTTAAGTATAATTACCCTAAGGTATAAAGTTTATATTATATAAAAAGGGGAATAATTTCTATTATTATTAATAAAAAAGAAAAGATACTTAATATAACTAGACTATTAAGGGCGTTATAAGAGAGGGCTATTATATTATATTAATAGTAGTACGAGGCCTATTACTATTACTACTATTAATAATAGGAGTATCCTCTTTATTATCCTCTTCTTTATCCTTTATAATAAGAGGGAGGCGCTATTATAATATATTAATAAGGCTTTAAAAGTACTTTAAAAGGGGAGATAGAGTAATATATATATATTAATAAAGGATATTAAGAATATCCTCTAGGGTATTTATAATATAGATAGTAATAGTTAAGTTAACCCTAGTAGAAGCCGTGGTAGTAGCGGGGGTAAAGGAGGCGTAGTAAAGGTAATAATAATAATATTAAATAAGCCTATTAAAGGTTTATTAAAATTTAGTAAGTTAAGGGAGGTTAAAGCTAGCATTTAAAGTAGCTACAACGTTTAAAGATTAAAGAAGGCGCGTATAAGCGCGGTAAATATAAATAAAGATCTCCTATTAATATTTAATATTAAGATCTTTATAATAATTATATCTAATAGAGTTAAGAGAGGCGCGTATATAAGTTATATTATTAAAGGGATAAGTAAAGCTTTAATTAAAAATATTAGACTTATAACTCTTTAAATTAAAATATAATATAATAAAGGTATATTATATAAGATAATATAAGAATAAGCTAGGAGTAACTTAATAGGGGAGGTTATATACTATTATAAGTAGAGGGGGTAGTAGTAGTCTTCTTTTAATTAGTAGTAAGGGTAAGTTTATTATTAAGGATTACTTATAAAATAACTACTAGAAGTATAAGGAGGTATAATAAGGCGTAGAGGGGGTAATAATATAAATAAGACTTAAAAAGGACTTAATATAATTAATAAAAAATAAAAGATATTATAATTAAAAGAATAATATTAAAGTTATATAAAGAAGGTATACCTTAAGTACTTAATAAACCCTTAATAGTAATAACTTCCTATTTACTTTAAAATATTAAGACTTCTAACTACTTTTATAATAAATTAATAAAGGATAATAAAAAGTATAATAGGAATATATTATAATATAAGGATTATATATAAGAGTAATATCTATAATTATTATAATTTAATAAAATTATATATTATTAAGGCTTAGCTTAAAGAGCCTTATAAATAGTTATATTATTATACTTTTATTAGAGGTATATTCTATTATTAAAGGAGTATCTTTTATAAATTATAACCTTTTATACTCTTAAAGCCTAAGAGCCTAAATAGGGAGATAATTATAAGAATTAATTAGGAATATAATATTACTATTAACGTAGCGTTTATAATATATAATAGTATTATACTACCCCTTTACCTATAATATATAAAGGAGGGAATTCCCCTTAAAGGGAAGGGTAGTAATTAGTCTTACTATTAATAAGAATAGAGAGTTCTATATATATATATATACCCGTACTATTTATAATACTTAATAGCTACGTTATTACATAGTACCCTTATAAAGGACTAGTTAGGAATATAGTACTACTATTAATATAGTATCTATAGTATATAATAGTACTACGCTACCCCTTTCCTTATAATATATAGAGGAGGGAATTCCCCTTAAAGGGAAGGGTAGTAATTAGTCTTACTATTAATAAGAATAGAGAGTTTTATATATATATATATATACTATTTATAATACTTAATAGTTATATTATTATATAATACCCTTATATTCTAATTACTCTACCCTATTTAGGGGTAGTAGCCCGACTATTAATAAGATAAGTAGAGAAGGGTTATTATAAGTATAAGGTAAAAAGGTTAGTTAACTAGCGTAGATAACCTACTTAAATATAAGGGATTAAGCTTATAAAGAAAGTAAGTCTTAAGAATTAGTTAATAAATTAATAATAGATATATTATAATTATAACTAACTATCTAGGGGTAGCTATTAGGTATATAAACCTAGGCCCTACTACTTAAAACTTAAGAAGTACTATTATAAAGGATATAAGAACTTAAAGAAGAAGTCTTTAAGAGGTAATAAATATAAGATTTATAATAATATTTATAAGAGTTAGAGCGGGAAATATATATTAATAATACTACTTAAGCGGGTTATTACTATTACTTATTATTAATAAAAGAATTAGAATTAAAGCGTCCTTAATATAAAACTTATATTCTTAAGTTATAAGACCTACTTATATATAATAGGAAGTTAGTATAAAAATATTAAGAATAGTTTAATAATATAATTAATATAATTAAAATAAATATAACTTATTTTTTAGATAACTTTATAAAGATCTAATATATATTATATTATATAGCCCTAGACCTTAAGACTATATAATATAAGTATATAAAGGATATATTAAAGGATACATAGTCTTAAATATACTTTAAGAATTTTTTAATAAATTAAATAGAGGATCTTTAGAATTAATATCTTATAACTAGTAAGTAGTACTTAAAAGCTAAGTAAAAGGAATATTAAAAGATTATAAACTTTATAAATTACCTTATTAAATTAGAAAGGTAGCTTAAGCTATTAATAGAGTATATACTTTATAATAACTTATTAAATAAATTATATAAAGATCTCTATAATTATCTTATAATATAACCTAATATTTCTTATTACTTTTATACTACTTAATATCTAGTATTCTAGGTATTTACTTATAATAGAACTAATAAAGATATTAATCCTTTATAAAATTAAAAATAAGCTTTTTAAAGTTATTACTAATAATATTAATAATAATAGAACCTTAGAAGATAAACTAAAAAAATCTCTAGCTTAATAAGATATCTAATAGGATAAATTATAAAATTCCATTCCTTATATAACTTATATCTTTAACATTATAATATAAGACTTTATTAAAGCCTTAGACTTAGAAGCTTAAAATAATATTATAATATTATTAGAGGATACTTAAGTTAAAGATATCTAAGTAAGTATAAATCTATTAATTATTATTAAGAAGATATAATATTATAAGGGTAATATAAATAGGTAATATACTTATTAATATTTAAAACAGATTTATACTCTTATAATAATAATTAACTTATCTCTTTAATAAAAGCTTTATTTTTTATAATTATTAGAAAATTCTAGTAGAAGACCTTAAAAACTTATATAAAATATTTATATTTATTAGAATTCTATATACTTAATACTTTATTATATATATTAGTTATATAACTTTATTAATACTTAGGTAGATAAAAATATAATTAATTTAAAAATTAATATAATTAGCCTTAATAAATATAAATAAATAATTATATTATTATTTAATAATATATTAAATCCTATTTATTAACTTACCTTAATAGTTTCTTAAATAATAAATATAAGTATATATTTAAGATTCTAATTATATAATACTCTTTCTAAATATTTTAATAGTATTAAAATAATATATAATAATAAGAGGATTATTAGTAAAGTAAGTATTATTTATATTTATAAAATAGCCTTAATAAAACTCGCTTAGTATTATTCTAGAATAAAAGGTAAAGGTAGATTAATATATAATCTTATTAATATTCTAGACCCTTTTATAAAATTAAGTCTATATAAAACTTAAGATAAATAAGAGGAGTTAAATAATAATAATATTTTAACCTCTTATAAAGAGAGGTATAAGAATAAATTTACTAACTACCTTTATAAATATTATAAGATATTATTAGTTATTAGAAGAACTAATATATAAGATATATAAAATATTAATAAGGTAATATAATATAATATAATAATATATTTAAATTTATACTAACTAATAATAGCCTTTAATAAGAGTAAAGAGAAGTCTACTTTAATATCTAAATTATAGATCTTTATTATAAAGTAAAGCTATTTAAAACTTTTCTTCTAAAAGTCTATTATAGGATATTCCTATATAGGAGTATTAAAAGGATAATACTTTAATTTATCTAAATTTAATATAAATAGCTAAGGATATCCTTTTATACTTAATATTATTTATAAGTATTAAGAGAGTCTTTAATCCTACTTAAAGAATATATCTATAAGATTATATATAATTAAAACTAGAGTTTATAAAATAAATAATACTTCTAAAGTATTATAATTATATTATAAGGTTAGACCTTAAAGAAGCTCTTATTAAGCCCTAGGATATTCTTTAAAAGGAAGAAGATACTAATTAAAGTATTAATAAAAATAAAGATCCTTTTAAATTAAAATTAATAGATATCTTAAGATAAATAGATTAATAATTATAATTTTAAAGTTAATTAATAGTTAAGTAATATATTTATAAAGTAGGTTTAATTTCTATATATAGATATAAAGGTAATATAAGAAGATAATATAATTCTTTATCTTACTAAGAATACTATAATACTAGGAGTACTATAATATTAGGAGCGCTGTAATACTAGGAGTATTATAATACTAGAAGTACTATAATATTAGGAGTATTATACTATCTTAGACCTACCCTCTACTTCTAATATTATAAAACTATTACTACCCTTAAGTATTAAATAAGGCTAGTAATAAGATCTACCTATATATAGTACTAGTTATAAACCTATTACTTACTAATAGAGCTAAGAGGTCTCTAATCTAAATATAATTAAAATAAAACTAGGATATTATATAATAGTAGAGCTTATAATATAGAGTTTCTTAATATATATAATAATACCTACCTTAGTTCCTATTAATAGTATTAACTTAATATATAAGAGACTCTAGGTTAAGAGATAGAAGGTATATTAAGTAGAAGAGATAGAATAATAAACTAGAGCTACCCCCCCTAGCTAAGAGAATTATAATTATATATAAGAGTAGGAGTAGTAACCTTATAATTATAAAGGTATAACTAGTAGGATTATATAATCTACTTTCCCTTATAAGTAGATTATTATACGGCTTAATACTAGGAAATAGTAATATAATAGTAGTAATAAAGTATATTTATACCCCTTAATAATTATAATAGCTCCCTCCTATATATTAAGAAAGGATATATAATAATTCTTAATAAAAATATTATGAGCCTTCTACTAAGCTACCTAACTAGGAGTATAATAGTAATTAAGGCCTATATATTATAAGTTAAATAGATAAGGATACTATAATACTAAATAATATAAGGAAGGAATAGCTAGGGTAGTAATAACTAGTAGGAGGGTTAGAAATACTACTTATATTAATTAAATTATATAAGGAAGGGTAAGAGGGTAATTAAAGAGAATAGACCTTTTAAGAAGTACTATTAAGAAATAGTATAAAGGAAGGGGCGAGGCCCTAGTAAGAGAAAGGAGTATATAAGTATTAAGCTCTAATACTAAGTAAGTAGAGTATAAGAGAGAGGATAGTATATAATATTTAAAGGCCTAGAAGTATTATAATAAATAGTATAAGTAAGAGAGGTTTTCTTTTATATATTATAGTTTCCTCTTAATAAAATAGAGTTAGAACGCCCTTATTAGCTCTAAGTAGCTAGATAGTAGAGTATAAATATAAATATAAAAATATAAATATAGAGTAATTAGCCTTCTTAGCCTATTTTATAATATTACTACTAGTAGTAGTATAGTTTCCCTTTCTCTTATATCCTCTTAGGAACCTATTTATATTATAACCTTACTAAGGTCCTTAAACCCTAATATAAGCTTCCTCTTCTTTTTTATTACTACTATTATCTACTCCTTTTAGGGCTACTTCTAGGTATCTTATTACCTATTTCCTCTTATAAAGCCTTTATATAACTTCTTCTTATTTTCTACTATCTTTTAATAGAGCTTATTTAATTCCCTTACCTTAATTATATACCCTTACTCCTAGGCCGTATAACCGTTCTTCCCGTAGTTACTATACCTCTTAATCTCCCCTTCTTTTATATTTAATAGCTTTATTACTAGGTTTTATAGGAGTTAATATAGTATAAACCCTATATATAAAATAAGGTAGGAGTAATATAAACTAGTAATATAGATATTTATTATACTAGGAAGAATATATAATAGATACTAAAAAGATAAAGTTAAAAGTATAATAATTATTTTAGATATATATTATAAGAAGACTATTTTAGTATCTCTTACTATTTTATTAGGGGCTTAGCGTCTTAGTAATACCTTAGTAACTTAAGTCAGGTTAATCTAATTTACTAAGGTATTAAGGCCTTAGCGAGTCGGTACTAATAGCTAGTACTAAGTATTTAAGTTAGTACTAAGACCCTAACCTAAGTATTTAGTTAGTACTAAATCTTAGTACTAAATCCTAACTTAATAGTTAGTCTACCTCTATTATTATTCTAAGTTCTTTAGAGATTAGTTCTACTATTATAATAGGCCTACTACTTAATCTATTAGTAGACTTATACCTATTATTAAACCTTATAATATAACTCTATATCTTTTACTAGAAAATACCTGTAAAAATTTAAGATTTTTATATCGGAAAATTACCCCTACTACCTAGCGTTTAGTAGGTAACGTGAATAGTAGGGGTTTTAGCCTGTAAATGTAATAGTATTCGCTTATATACTACTATAGTAATATAGATTATTCTAATAGCGTTTTATACCTAATAATAAGACGGATATTTCCCCCTATTTAGACTAATAGTAGACACGTTAGTAGGTAATATAAATAGTAGGATTTTTAGCTTGTAAATACGATAGTATTAACCTATATACTAATATAGCGATATAGATTATTCTAATAGTAGACAAGTTAGTAGGTAATATAAATAGTAGGGGTTTTAGCTTATAAATGCGATAGTATTAGCTTATATACTAATATAGCGATATAGATTATTTTAATAGTATTCCCTACCTAGTAATAAGATAGATATTTCCCCCTATTTAAACTAATAGTAGATATATTAGTAGGTATTATTATAGAATAGGTAAAATATAAATAATACTAGGATTTTTATTATTTATAATTTATATTCTAGCTGTTAGCGCATGGAATTTAGTAGATAGATCTATTTATTCTAAAATATCTTTTAAACTACTATACTAATTTTTATTATTTTCAAAGTATTAGATAGTTAAAAGTAAGCTATATAACTTTATTTAAATAGAAAATATTATAAAGCGCTAGTATATAAGTAGGTAGAATAGGAAGAAATATTAGAGTTTTAATATTTACTATAAATAACGCTAGTCTTAAGGAGGTAATTTAAGGGACTTTAGACTAATAGATAAGCTGCGATAAGCTTAAGGTCCTAATTCTAGTATTTTCTATTATAGTAAGAAGATATTATCTAATATACTATTATAAAGCTAATAGTTATAAGCCTTATAATTTTAATCTCTCTTTCTAAAGGAAAAGGTCTAGAGTTATTATTATATTAGGTTTACCCTATAATAATTAATAGGTTAAAAGTAATAATTAAGTAGAACTATTATTAAATAAAATATTACTAGAACGCCGTTATAATACCTTAATAAAAGGAGGACTCTTTACTCCTTCTACTTTAAATAAGCTAGAATAGCTATTAGAAGAGGCCTAGAATAGAAATTATTATCTTGAATAATAAAATAAATTTATAATATTACTAGCTTATAATAAAGTACTTTATAACCCTTAAATTAGTATTAGTTTAAGAGTTTAAAATACTACTATCTTAGTATTATCTTAATATATTTATATATATATACTTCGCCTTAAAAGTATAAGACCTTATAAAAGATCCTTTAAAGAGAAGTATTTATATTAATTTTATAAAGTTAATATTAAATTTATTATAAGTCTAGAGTATTTTATTATAAATAAGTCTTATATAACCTATTATATAAACTCTTTAAAAGGGGACTTTAAACTTAATAATATACCTATTTTAAGAGTTATAATCTAGCTAATATTATATTAAAATTCTTTAAGAGGTTTCTACTTAATTAAGTTATAGATTTAGTAAGCTACTATCTCCTTACTTATAAAAAGTAGGAGTAAGTATACTAATATAATAATTAAAAGGTCTTAAATCTTAAGGCCTATTTAAAGGAATTAAAGTCTTATTTATTACTTTTTAATAAAGAGTATAAGGCTTATATTTTCCTTATAAAGCTTTATAATAAGTTAAAGAATAAAATTCTTAATACTAGTAATATTACTAAGTAGTATAAAGAGATATTTACTTAGGCTATTATACTAGAAAATACTTTAAAATATAGGTATTATATAAGCGGCTTAGGTTCTTAAGGAAAAATATAAGGTACGTCTTAGCTGAAATTAAAAGGTAGTAATAAGTCCTTTAAAGACTTAGTTATAAAGTCTAAGAGTTTTAATAGTAGTAGTAGTAAGTAGTTATACTTTAAGGATAATACCTTAAAAAGGAAGGCTAGGCTTAATATTAAAATAGATTTTATAATCTATCTTTATTATAATAAAAAAGGTTATATCTAACTAAATTATATTAATCTTAATAAGCCTTAAGCTTATTTTAATATTAATATAATATTAAAAAGAAAAGAAAAGAAAAAGCCTTTTAACTACCTTAGAAAAGGGGTAAGAAGACTAATTAATAGAGGTAATATTATTAATCCTTATAAAGAATTAGGTAGAGTTATAAGGTAATTAGTTTTAAGTTATAATAATTTTAAACTTTAAGCCATATTTAAACTTAATTTTATAAAAGTTTATAATCTAACAGGATTTAAAGCCTTATAAAGCTATTTTATTATAAATATAAGTACTTAGTAGAAGTAGTATATATATCTATAAAACCTACTAGTTATATTACTAGTTAATAGATTGCTAGGGTTATAAAAAGGAGTATACTACTCTTTTTTATATAATAGATTAAAAAGGCCCTAATATTATTTTAAATATACTAGGATTAAAATAATAATATATACTATTAGATCTAGAGGTAGATTATTAATACTTTAAAGTTAATCCTAGTATATTATAAGTTAATAAGCCCTAAGTATTTACCTAAAATATTAGGAAGGAGCTAAATATATTTATTATTATATATACTAGTATAATATCTAGTAAATTAAAAGCCCCTTAAGTCTCTAGGGAATTAGAAGCCTTTACTAATATCTTTTCTAGTAAGAAGGCGGGTACCTTACCTATTTTTAAAGAAGGTAATTATACTATAAATCTTATAAAAAGTAAAGAACTACCTTATAAGCTACTTTATAATTTATCTTAAATTAAGCTAATAGAGCTACGGCGCTACTTTAAAGATTTACTTTAAAAGGGAATTATTTACTACTTTATCTTATTAGCTAGAGTACCTATTCTCTTTATACTAAAGAAGGATAATAGGCTATATTTATATATAGATTATAAGGGGTTAAATATTATAAGGGGTTAAATATTATAACTCTAAAGAATAGATATCTATTACCTCTTATTATTAAGATATTAGAATACTTATATAATTTTAAGATTTTTATAAAGTTAAATTTAAAGGATACTTATTATTAGATTTATATTAAAGAAGGTAATAAATAAAAAACTACTTTGTAAACTTATTATAACTACTTTAAATATTTAATTATACCCTTTAAGCTTATTAATATACTAACTATAACTTAAGCCTATATTAATAGAGTCTTAGTTAGTCTAGTTAATATAACTTATATAATATAACTAGATAATATCCTTATTTATAACTTTAACCTAGTAGATTACTAGTAATATATTTAATAAGTACTAGAATAGTTATATTAGTTTTCCCTTTATACTAATCTAAAGAAGTACTAATTTAGTATTAAAAGGGTTAAATTTTTAAGGTTTATTATCTTAACTAATAGTATTAAGATAGATCTAGAGTATATAATAATAATTAGAGATTAGCCTAAGTCTAAGACCTATTAGAATATATAAGTCTTTTTAAGCTTTATAAGTTTTTATTATTAATTTTATTTAATTAATTAATAAGTTATACTCGCGTCTATCTAAATTATTAAAAGATAATTATAAGGGCTTATAAGTATATTATAGTTACTATTATAGTAGATAACTTATAAGGGAAACTATATACTTATACCTTATAAAGACCTAGGTAAAAACCCTTATTATTCCTATCTCTTTATAATTTTTTAGTCTATTTCTCTTTATATTATATTTAGCTCTTTATATTTAATACCTATATTTATTATCTTATTATCCTAGCTCTCTAGGGCTAGATTATATATTATAGTAATAGGTATTATTTTAATAATAAGGACTTATACCTTGGCTTAATCCTAATATAAATATATTATTATAAGTAAGAACTAGCTTAATATCCTAGTTTAAATTATTTATTTTACTACCCGCTTTACCTCCTTTATATTTATAAGTATCTTATAAGTATCTAATATACCTAAGGTATCCCTTAGCTCCTAATAGTAGTTATAAAACCTAGGGTAGTTAATAAGGATATATCTTATATCTTACTTATACTAGTTATACTTATAACTTATAGATATAATACTAGGGACTTTATACTAATATAAGAAGGTAGTTAACCCTATCTTCTCTATTTTTATCTATATAAAGGCGGAGCTCTTAGCCTTTTAAAGGCCCTTATAAAGGGCCCTCCTACTAGTTTATAAACCTTTAAGCTAGGTAGGGGGATAATTCTTAGCCCTTAATCCTACCTAATATTCTTCTTATATTACCTTCTAGGAGGACTTTTATTAATAGTATATCTTCTTCTTAATCCCTTAGGGGTATTAAGTTACCTCCCTAATTATAATTATATTCTAGTTATCTAGGTATAAGGAGTATAAAGCCTATTTATTCTTTTCCTTTATAAGGGACTCTACTACCTTTCTCCCCTTCCCTCTCTTAATCCTAAGTTTTCTCTAGATATATCTATTCCCTATTATTATTATTAAGTAAATTCCTTTTAATATATATTAATAGAGAACTAAGTAGTTTAATATTAATTATATAAGGGCTATCCCTACCTCTACTTTAAGTACTTATATTAGGGTAGCTTTATATACCCTTAATATATGTTTTAAGTAGTTATTTTAAATAACTTTAAGCTTCTTTATATATATCTTCTTTACTTCCCTTAGGCCTTATAATATATATTATATAATAGATATATAAGTTATTACTAGCCTTATTATTATATTATATATCCTCTTAGCTTTATTAAAGGTAGCTCCTTATATTAATATTAATATTATAAAAAGGGCTAGGCTCTAAATAATAAGCTTTATTTATATCCTCTTTAAATATAAGCCTTATTATAATTTATTATTAATATATAATCCTAGGACTTAGATCTCTACCTAGGTTTTTATTATTATATACTTTAGACTAACTACTATACTTATATTAAAGTAGCGGGGGTAATAGGTAAGGTAAACTAACTTATACTTCTAGGGGGTAAAGCTTACCTTATATATTAAAGCCTATTTAAGGTAAATCTTATATATTAATTCTAAAGTCTTATAATTTCCTTTTATAATTTTCTTATATATTAATAAGTAGATATTATTTATAAACCCTTTAACTTATAATTATAATTTAATAATTATATACTCCTTAATAAATAGCGCGTTAAAGAATAAGAAGAGGATAAAAGAGATTAATAACCCTTAAAGAATCCTTATCTCTACTAGCTCTATTCTACTTATTATCCTTCTAATAGTAATAGATAAAGACCTCCCCTTTAAAAAGCTTTCTATCTAGCTTATAGTATAACGGGGGATCCCCTTTCCCCTAAGGTTATAAATAAGTCTCTAGTAGGAGATATTATTAAAAACTCTTATAATATTTGATAAGAGAAGGCTAGTTATATTAGCCCTATTATAATCTTATATTATATATATTACTTTTATAATAGTCTTTAATATAATCTTAATTAATCTCTTCCTTTATACCCTTATCTATTTTTAAGGGAGGAGGCCTTAGCTCTTGATATAATTATTAAGTTACTTTATAACTATTAATTCTAAGGCCTTCCTAAGGGTATTTAATAATACTATTAAATAATATACTTTAAGTTTTATATAATCTTCCTTCTTTAATTCTTTTAAGATAATTATATTAGCCTTTTTAAACTCCTTTAAGTAATAATTAAGGGAGAAATATATATTAAATAAATAAGTAAGCTCTTTAAAGAGCTTATCTATTATTAGCTTAAAGAACTAATTTAGGATCTTATTAATTCTTAAGGCTTTATCCTACTTTAATTTATAAATAGCTTACTAGACCTCCTTATATATTACCCTATTACTAGGGTCTATTAATAGTAGTAGGTACTTTACCCTCTTAATATTATCTAAATTAATTTATAAGGGGGGTAGGAAGAATATTATTTATAAGACCTCTACTTTCTCCTTAAAGGTCTTAGCTACCCTATTCCTATTACCCCTTCTTAAAGGGGGAAACTTAGGGAGGGGTTATAATAATAAGCTATTATTCTTTACTTACTTAATAAAGCCTTATATATTCTTTTATAATTTAATAGTATTATAAACTTTCCTCTTAAAGTTAATTACCTTCTCTATTTATAATATCTTATCTCTCTTCTTAATAGCCGCGTTTTTAGCTCCCTTTATAATAGTATCCTTACTTTATTAGAATACTTTTATACTTTTTATAACTTTTTTTATAATAAGCTAGTACTTTAAGTTTTAGAAGGTTCTCCTCTTACCCCTAGGCTTTACCTAAGGGACTATCTCCTCTATTATCTCCTTTAAACCCTATTAGAGTTATAAGAGGTAGTTATCTATCTAATTTATAATCTTTAATAACTTAAGGCCTAGCTTCTAGCTTAATATATAAGCCCTATTCTTAATCTCTCCTAGGTCTACTATTTTTTATAATCTCTTAGGCGTATATTACTATTCCTCTACCCTTAAGTTAAGCTTTATATATATAAGAAGGTAGTTAGAGTTAAATTATAACTTAAGTAGTACTTAATAAGCCTATATTATATTAAAGAGCTTAAGTATAATAAAGACTAGGTTAATTATACTTTTAAACCCCCTTATCCTTTAAGTAATCATCTTATTTAATAAAGCTAAGTCTATCTTATTATTAAATATAATTCCTATTAGTTAATCTACTTTAAGGTAGTATAAAATTTTATTAAATTATTTTAATTAAGGTAATAGAGGTTAAAATCTCCTATTATAATATATTCCTTAAAGTAGCCAACCTCTTCCTCTATTATTTAAAGGCTTAATAGGTTCTTACTTATTATTAGTAATAGGCTTAGATTATATATATTATATAATTAGAGGTATATTAAGTATTCCTCCTCCTCTTAAGTATAAAGTTAGAGCTTAAGGGTATTAATATCTTTTATAAAGAACTTTATATTCTAGCTATCTATTTAAAGTCTTTTATTAATATAGAAATATACTTATATACCCTACTCTACTTTATATACTAGAAAGAACGCTTTAGAGCTAGGGTTATATAATAAGTAGTTCCTAATATTATAATATAATTCTTAGATTATTAAGATATTTATATCCTAGGTAGCCCTATCTTTTAATAGGGCTATTATTATACCTATTTTACCCCTAATATTATATTATAATATCTTTAAGGTTAATATACTAGATATCTAGGCCTAGGGTACTACTACTTTCCACTTATATATCTATTTCTTCTAGGGTAACCTATTTACCTTCCCTAGCTAAGTAGATAAGGCTATTTATTACTACTTTTATAAGTAGCTTATTAATACTATCTAATAGCTCCCTACTACTATTTATTATTACCTCTAGTATTTTCTAGCCTAGCTCCTTTATTAGGAGCCTCTTAAAGATAGGTAGTCTCCCTAACTTATACCTAGGTCTTTATAATCTTAACTACTCTCTACTACCTAATATATCATATATTATTTAATTAGTTATAACCTTCTTCTTTTTCTTTACTCTTATAATTATAAATTCTTTAGTATTTATTACTATTATTATATACTCCTATCTAATCCTATAAAATAGGATCTTATTTATAATCTATTATTTAGCGTATTACCTCTCTCTAGCCCTTATTAAATATTTATTAAATTAAGAGGAGTAGCCCTATTATTTATATATAACTTACCCTTATAAGGTATTTATAGCCTTTACCTTATACTTTATTATATTATAGCCCTAATTATAATTAATATATTATATATTATTAAGGTAGTTATAATATATATATTTATATAATTAATATTTAAAGTATTATATTAATCTAGCCCTTTATTTATATTACTTTATAAGTTTTATCTCTTCTACCTTTATTAAACCCTTTTTAATTAACTTATCTACTATTATTAATAATATAATATTTATTATAAAGGAGGAGTAGGCTTTTTTAAGTATATATATACTTATTAGCTACCTCCCTTCTATTATATCTAGATTAAGGTAGAGGGCCCTATTCTTTTATTAAATCTTCTCTTTAATTACCTATTAGTTTTTTATATTAAAGATAGATACTTATATCCTATATATTATTATATTAAATAATTTCTTAACTACTATTATAAAGTAATATATTATATTTACTTATAACTACTCCCTCTCTAGTACCTCCTTTACCTCTATTAAAGTAACTTATAATAGTATATCCCTACTCTTTATTTAATTTACTATTATAATTTTTAACGCGTATATATATTTAAAGGCTTAAAATACTATAACTAGCCTCTTATCTACTACCCCTACTACTACTTCCCTCTCCTTTTTATCTTTTAGTATTATTAATATCTATTAGACTCTCTTAGCCTTAACTACCTTTAATATCTATATATATAGCCCTTATATAGGGGGGGGGGGGGGGGTAGTATATTCCTTATAAAAGGGTTCCTTTAAATTTATTAGCCTTATAAGGAGTCTTATCTTATTAGAGTATTAGCCTAATTAATAGTCCTAGGCCTATTAAGGTCTTATACTCTCTCCTTATATTCTCTCCCTTTTTATTAAAGTTCTTTAATATATATTTATACTAAGTTAATACCTACTATTAAAATCTTTTATTTAAATATATTTAAATATATTTAAGTCTTTAAATTATATATTCTTTATAACCTTAAAAGTTACTATTATTATAATAGCCTAGCCGCTTAATTTATTTATAGTCCTTATAATCTTCTTACTATAATAGAATATATGTATTTTCGAACTCTAAAGATCTCCTAGACCCCTTATCTAATAGATTTATCGCTTTATACCCCTATTTAACCGCCTTTAATTTGGCTTACTTTTACGAAGAATATTAAAGTCGTAATATTCTTTATATTCTAGCTTATTATATACTAACCCTTCTTATAATTTTTTAATTTATTAAAGTTTTTCGGCCTCTTCTAAGGAACTTAACGCTATTAAAATTATATTAATCAGGTTAGTAGTTAAGAAGATATATCTAAATAAATAGATTTTCCTACTAAGAATACTATTTCTTAGTATATTTTCTCCGCCCCTACTTTATTAATAATTATTTTCTTACTATTAATATTATCCTCTTTCTTTAACCTACTATTATATAGACTTTACTACGCCCTCTTCTTTACTTTACCACTTATACTACCTATCCCTTACCTTCTACTACCCTAGTCTCGCCCTAAATACGCCGATATAGGATTATTAGCCTCTACCCTACCCCTAATTAACTAATACCCCCTTTCTAATATTAATCCTAATATTATAGGTAATAAACGCCGGCGAGTATATAGGAGTAAGGGCGTAAGCCGTATTAAGTAGTTAAGGAACTCTTTAATACTAGCTATAACTAATATTATTTATACTCTATATATTATTTTAACCTAATACTAATAAATTTCTTTATAGAACTTCCTACCTCCCCCTCTATTTAACCGCCCCCCTACTATCTAGTAATCTATCCTACCTTCCCATTCTACTATTTAAGTAGTTATTCCCCCTAGGAATCCGTAATAACCTACTCCCCTGACTTATAAAGAGGCCCCCTAAGAAATTACTCCTCCGCTAGCTCCTAAATATCATCTATATACGCGTTATTAGTACGCCTAGTAGTAGGCTAATAAAGATAATAATACTAAGTACTAACCCCCTATTTAATAAGGCTTATACCGGCGGTAGAATAATATATATTAGGGGCGGACGCTAGGCTAGGAATATTAAGTATATAGGGATCCCTATATAGTAAGATATATAAAGCTTTACTAGGTTAATAAATTATTTAATATCACCGGTAATATATATATATATTATAATATACTATTATAGAAAAGTAAATATAGTAGCTTAGGGGGCGGCTAATAGCTATATTATAATAGTAGGAAGAATAACTAGCTATCCCCTAACTAGTTATATAAGCCAGCCAACGTAGACTTATTACTTAAAGGGCTAGGAAAGGAGGCTAAGCTTAGGGTATAATTAATTAATAGCTTACTTAGCGACGTTAATAATATTATTATTAATAGATAGTCTATATAAAGGAGGACTATACGTAGTAAAGAATTTTTAGATAATATTATTAGTTATAATAATTATCTCTCCTTTACTAGCAAGGGTATAACTAATATTAACACCTATATTAGTTAAACTACCTTCTAGATCTAAGGGTCTATTTATTATCTAATAGGTCCTCTTATTATTAATAATAGCCTTAGGCTAAAATTCGCTTAGATCTATATATTAGATAGTACGTAGGAGTAACTAGACGTTTACTATTAATATTTTAATAATTTAAATTAAGATACCCTTACTTCCGCTTAGTATACCCTCTAGTCTATTAACCTATACGTCTAGGGGTTTAAATCCTATTATAACTACCTTAAGGAGGATAAATTATAATATCCTATTAATATTATAAGCGTCTATATCTAATAGCTAAATCCTAAAAAATAGGATAAAGGCACTTATAATTACCCTACCTTTATAGAAGTTACCTGTATTATAATAACTCCTAATAACATTATAAGAGGCCGGATTAAGCGGGATATCTATATTAAAACTATTAAGGGGGGCCTTATATCAATCCCTAATTAGTATCCTTCCTATATAACCCTCTAATATCTGCTCCTATTTCTATTTAGTAAATAATTATAGTATAACCGCCTCCTATTAGCCGGCTATTAGCTTCTAGGCGACTATCTACTATATATATTACGACGGAACTATATTACTAGTACGCTTACCTAGTATACCTTAATTAGTAGTAATAATAAGCTAGAGTAGGAAGAGGGTAGTAACCCTAAGTAGGAACTAGACTAGTATATCGCCGGTAAGTATATACCTTAGGGTTATAATAGGTCTTAATAAGTAATAAGATATTAATTTTATATAAAATAGATATAGGTAAGACTATCTAATATATTTTCCTAATTATTTTCTAGACCTAAATCTACTTAATTATAAATAGTTCTAAATTATTTAGATAATAGTTAGGGGATAGTTAATATAATTTAAATAATTAGCTAATTAACATCTAGATCTAGCCCGATTTCTTTAATTATACTATTAATAGTAGATATCTATTTAACTACTAGGCTATTAATATCTAGATATTAATAGAGCTTAATAACCTAAATTAGTATTATTAGAATTAATAGACTATTCGGGTAGACTACTACTCTAGCCTAATAGATAGGCTTAGTACTAATCTAGATATCTCGCTTAAAGATATTAGTAGTAAGGTAACTATCCTCCCGTTAATAATACTAGGAAGCCTATATACTATAAAAGCGAGAATATAAGACGCTATAATAATAATCTAAAAAGGGGTAAACCTAATTTTTTTATTACCTTTATATATAATCCTAAGTAGCCTAATATTTAGAGCTTACTAGAACCTAGTTAGATATTAGAGTACTATTATAATCTAATTACCTATATCTTTAATTAGAAGCTCTAGGAGCTAATAAGGGACCTCTTTAAGTAACACGTCCTTAGTATTTATATAGGCCACTATTATATTATTAAGTTTTAGAAGCGAGGTCTCTTATATACTTATATTCTCCTAATTATATAGGAAGAGGATTAGATCTAGATAGTTAGTAATATTAATAGCGTTATTTAAGTATTTATCCCCCCTTAATAGGATAATAATATATTATAGGAGTTAGTCTTATAATATATAGTTTATAATTACTATACTAGGGTCCCTAGTAATAGATATTTTAGTTAGGAGAAGAATTATTATAATAAGGCTTTTTTAAAGGATTTTTACTAAGAGATATCTTTTATACCTAATAGGAGTTATCCTTTTTATAAACGTCTAGTTAGCCCCCCTAAACTTAATTCCTCTATTAATAATAGGTAGGTTATCCCTTATAACCCGTACCTATTAAAGAAATATAGTACCTATATTAATATTAAGATTTATAGCTCTATTAAGTCTATTTTCTATCTATATAAATATATTTATAAGGGACTTAATTAGGCTAATATCTCCCTTACTAGGAATCGTACGCGTAATAATAATAACCCTGCTCCTAATAGCTAGCCGCGATAGTAAGGGGAGTTAGTAGATAAGATTATAAAGTACTAGTCCGCTTACTAAATTAGGTCTACTAAGGCTATCTAGAAGATACTCTTATTTAATATAGGTATTATAAAGCCTTATATTAAGTATTTATAAATCTACCTCCTAGATTAATAGTATACCCTTTTCAAGCCAGCCGATAACTAGGCTACTAATAAGGCTATTAAATAAAAGCTAATAGATAATAATAAGCTCCGTAGGACTATATCAATAGAGTTTTTTAATATAAACTATCTTACTAAGGAAGCTTATAATAATAGTTAGCTATTACCTTTTATAAAATAGAATGGGAAATATCTAACTATTATAAGGGATCTACTTAACTATTTATATATGGATTTTCCTAAGTTCTTTACCTAGAATAAAAGAAATAAACGATAGAAAATATATAAAAAAGGCGAGACTCTTAGGCGTATTAATTTTATTAGTCCTAAAACTAAGGATCTCTACTATTACTAACTACTCCTCTATTATATTAAGGGGGCTATATTATTTAATAACCTTTAGATAATAGACGGCTAGCTAATAGGTTAGAAGGAGGCCTATATAAAGCTTAGGTTAACTAAAAATAATAGATATACTAATAAGATCCTTAATAAGGGAAAGGATTTTTAGGGAGGCTATAAGCTACGTAGTCTTTTTATATTAATATTAGTTAAACTCTAACCTATTAACGCCCTTACCTTATAAAATAAGTATAAGGAGTATATCTTAAATAACTACTTATACCTCCTATAACGGGATTTTCTAACGCTTTAAATCCCAGACGATTATTATAAATAATAGTTATTTACTAAATAGTACGCCCTTTACCTAATTAATAGCTAATTAGAATATTAATTAACCCCTAAATATATTAAGGATCTAGCCTAATATAGCCTACCTATTCTAACTATTCTATTTAATAATTTTAATAATATTCTAAATAGACTTTTATAGGAAGAAATATCTTACTAAATTACCCTTAATAAGGCTAAGGTCTTATAGAATAGGCTAAATACTAACTAATACTACGCTACTAATTAGATTATCGCCGCTATTAATGCTAATACTAATAATAAATTTAGTACTCTAGGTATACTATTCTTCCTTAATAGTACTAGGGGGACTAGTAAGATAATAGTATAAAATACTATTATAAAAAGGCTATATTCCTAGTAAAAGGTTACTCTAATAATAGCGTCTTCTAGTATTATATTAATACTATTATAAGGAGGTTAGACTACTTACTTATAATTTAAGATACCCCTAGACTCTAATACTACCTCCTTATATAGGATTAAGAAGGGGACTAATCTTACTAAGCTAATTAAGCGAGCTTATATTATCTTTTAGGATAAGTCTCTTATGTAGAGTTAATATAATATAGAAGCTATTAGTTGTAGCCTTTAGGATATCTATAATAATGACTAGGCTTATTTTAGGGGTAAGGTAGTCTACTTTTATAGTAACTTCCGATAAATACTCCTAGTTATTCTAGGAGGATCTAGTAGCTAGGTTATTAAAGCGTATCTTTAGAAGGCCTATTTCTAGAATAAGGTTATATATTTAAATCTTACTATTAATAAGTAACTTAATAATCCCGACCTAATAAACGCTATATATTATAAAATAGGACTATTTATAAGTAATCTCCTCGCTATTAGTAATAGTATTAATATCTAGAAAAGCCCTACTACTAATAAAGAGGTATCGTATTAGAAATATAATTATACCCCTAGAAACGCTATTAATAATTTAGTTAAGAATATCTATACTAATATTAGGATAAATATCTCTTAAAGGGTTTATCTATTAAAAGGGGCTATTCTCGCTATTACTAATAAAGACGTTACTAGTATTAATACTAAGATAATATTATATATCCCTAGTAATATAATAATATACTAGAGTATTAATTATATTATATTAGAAGAAGATAATAAACTCTTCCCCCCTAAATACTTTTACGGGTTTTATAAACCCTCCCTACCGTCTTATAAGCTATATATTAAGCTAGGCGTACTAGTTATACTACTAAGGAACCTCGATCCGTTATATTTATATAATAGGACCCGATTATAAGTAATAAGATATAGTAAGTATATCTTTAAAGGGGAGATTATAAGTAGTACCTATAATAGCGAGAAGGTAATACTATTTAAGACGCCGTTATAGTCTAAAGAAAATAATAGGCGGATCCCTACCCCCTTTATCCGTAAGTAGTACCCTATCTAACTAGTATTTACTATAACTATTAATAAATTAAAAGGCTAATTAATAAAGTATATAGGTATTAACTTATAAACTAGGCCTACTTTTAGTTATAATTAGCTATATATAGCTCTATTACGGGTAACGAGATAGGGAAACCTTTATATTATTAGGCCTAAAACTCCTAAATATATATCTAGCTAATTAATAAGAAACGTTATATATAAGTAGGTACTATTAAATAATAGGTAGACTACCCCTAATATATTAGTTATAACTTATTATTAACGCCTAGATCTTATTAATAGCTACTTAGCGGCCTATAAGAATATTAATTATAATATTAAAAGTATAAAAATAGCCTAATATTATACTTAGTTATATAGTTTAATCTTTATATTAGACCGTAATATTAGACTTTCTAATAATAAAAATAAGCTACTCTACTATTTAGTTTATTAAATACCGCCGGTTAAACTTCAGAGGGCTAGATAAATACTAGGCTATACTAACTTCTATATCTAATAGATTCCTTTATATTAACGCGATAAATCTAGTAGGACTATTAATAGTTATTATAAGAGTATGAAAGATATATTATAATATAAGGGATATAATAATTAAAGAATTATATTAAATAGTCTAGTAGCGTAGAAGTTATTAGTAGAATAGAATATTATTATACTAGATATCCCGTAGTTAGTCGGGTACCTAGTAGATAGTATTAGTCTTTTAACGCTTCTATCTTAATAATAATAATATCTTTTCCTAATAATAACTAATATAATAAGTCGTCCAATAATAATATACTTAGTTATACCCTATTAGTCCTAAATAGTAATATTATAATAGAGTTATAATATAGGTAGGCCTAATAACTATTTATTAATACTCTAGTACTAGGTAACTATTATAAATAATCCCTTAGATCTAAAATTAACATTTTTTAGTAACGTTTACCCTATATCTCCTATAATACTTAAGGGGGTTCTTAGTATTTATAAGAGTTCGTATGAATATCTATTATATTTAGACTTAAATTTACCTTATAACTATTATTACTTACTAATAAATAAAAGATGAATATACTTTTAAGTATACTTTTCCTAAGTAAAAATCTTGAATTTTTATAGGTATTTTCTAGTATATATATATTATAGTCTAAGTATTATTATATTTACTAAGCTTATAAATAGAGTAAAGGCCCTTATAACCCCTACCCTAACGCGTAGCTCTTTATACTCTCCTCCCTCTCTAACTCTACTACCTTTACCCCTAGTAGTCCCCTAATTAGGGCTAGGGCGCCCTACTACTCCCCTACTCCCCTCTTATACGCGTTTCTTAAATACTTTACTACTTAATACTTGTATATTTAAGTTACTCTCTACTATTTTCTATATTATTCTACTATTTTCTATATTATTAATTTTATTTATAACTACTCTTATATAACTAAGCTACTTACTAGCCTACTTAAGGGTAGTAAGGATAATAAGAAAATAGGTCCTTTAAATTAGACTATTACTACTAATAGAGTATTTTAATTATTATAGGATACCTTTATATTAGTAGTATTTCTATACTATTATAACCTTACTAGAAAATACCTATAAAAATTCAAGATTTTTACGTTAGAAAATTACCCCTACTACCTAGCATTTAGTAGATAAGGTGAATAGCGGGGAGTATATTAGATATATTAACTTATTCTAATAGCATTCTATACCTAATAATAAGATAGATATTTCCCCCTATTTAGACTAATATTAGATACGTTAGTAGGTAAGATAAATAGTAGGGAGTATATAAGATGTTTTAGCTTATAAATACGATAGTATTAGTTATACTAGATATATATACCTATTCTAATAGCGTTCTATACCTGATAATAAGACGGATATTTCCCCCTATTTAGACTGATATTAGATACGTTAGTAGGTGAAGTAAATAGTAGGAAGTATATTAGACACGTTAGTAGGTAAGGTGAATAGTAGGAAGTATATTAGATATATTAGTAGGTATATAACCTATAAATATAATAGTATTAGCTATATTACTAATAGATTAATATAGATTATTCTAATAGTATTATATACCTAGTAATAAGACGGATATTTCCCCCTATTTAGACTGATATTAGACACGTTAGTAGGTAAAGTAAATAGTAGAAAGTATATTAGATATATTAGTAGGTAGGTAGCTTATATATATAATAGTATTAGCTATATTATATATATATACCTATTCTAATAGCATTTTATACCTAGTAATAAGACGGATATTTCCTCCTATTTAGACTAATAGTAAATAGTTTAGTAGATATTTTTATAGAATAAGTAAAATATAAATAATACTAGGATTTTTATTATTTATAATCTATATTCTAGCCGTTAGTATATAGAATTTAGTAGGGAAAATCTATTTATTCTAAAATATCTTTTAAACTATATTACTAATTTTTATTATTTTTAAAGTATTAGATAGTTAAAAGTAAGCTATATAATATTTTTTCATAGAAAATATTATAAAGGGTTAGTATATAAGTAGGTAGAATACAAAGAAATATTAGAGTTTTAATATTCGCGCTAGTCTTAGAGGGGTAATTAGGGTACTTATTAACTAACTAATAAGATATAATAAGCTTAAGGCCTTAAATTATATATTTTCTATTATAGTAAGAAGATAAAGGCCTTAAAGATAGAAATAGATACCTTAAATTTTACTTAAAGTACTATCCTATCTTAATAAGATAAAGATAGTAACTAGTAACTTATTATATTTTAGTCTTAGAAGATAACTAATCTAGAATAAAATTATAAAATTATAATTAAGAGATACTTACTATTATAATAGTAATAAAATAGTAGTAATACTACTTAGAAGGTAGTACTTTTATAATTAAGGTATAAATTAATTATAATAACCTTAAAGGCTTTATAAAGTAAAAGGAATTAAAATCTAAGTAAGTTAAATAGATACTTAAGCTTACTACTTATAACTTTAAGATATTCTATTACTTAGGGAAGTTAAATCCTACTAATATACTATCTTACTAGCCTAATTATAAGGGGAAATTACCCTAAATATAAAGCTCTTATTAATACTATAAAATAAGCTTACCTTATAAAAGAGTAATAATTTAAAAGAAATATAAGCTATTATTATATTTATAATACTTATATTTAAAATTATAAGTATTTAAGTTATTATCCCTAGAAAGGATATTATAGATATTTTAGACTTAACTTATAAAGATATTTAAAGGCTTATAAAGACTTTAATTTATAACTTATAAAAGTATAATAATTAAGTAAAGTCCTTTTTAAAAGCGCCTATTAAATAATATTATTATAAATATTTTAAGGCCTAGAGTTTAGACTTTAATAGGCTATTAACCTTTAAAGGTAGCTAGTAATAAGATCTACTTATATATAGTACTAGCTACGAACCTATTACTTATTAATAGAGCTAAGAGGTCTCTAATTTAAATATAGTTAGAATAAAACTAGGATATTATATAGTAGTAGAGCTTATAATATAGAGTTTTTATACGCGTAGTAAGCGTACCCTTAATATACGCGATAATACCTACCTTAGTTCTTATTAATAGTATTAATTTAATATATAAGAGACTTTAGATTAAGAGATAGAAGGTATATTAAGTAGAAAAGATAGAATAATAAGTTGAGGCTACCCCCCCTAGCTAGGAGAATTATAACTACGCGTAGGAGTAGGAGTAGTAACCTTATAATTATAAAAGTATAACTAGCGGGATCTATAATCTACTTTCCCTTATAAGTAGATTATTATATAACTTAATACTAGGAAGTAGTAATATAATAGTAGTAATAAAATATATCTATCTCTTAAATAGTTATAATAACTCCCTCTTATATATTAAGAAAGATATATAATAATTCTTAATAAAGGTATTATAAGCCTTCTACTAGGCTACCTAGCTAGGGAGTATAATAGTAATTAAGGCCCTTATATTATAAGTTAAATAGATAAGGATATTATAATACTAGATAATATAAGAAAGGAGTAGCTAGGGTAATAGTAATTAATTAGAGGCCTAAGGGTACTTATATTAATTAAATTATATAAGGAAGAGTAAGAGGGTAATAGAAGGGGATAGACCTAGGGGGTACTATTAGAAAATAGTATAAAGGAAGGGGCGAGGCCGTAATAAAAGAAAGGAGTATATAGGTATTAGGATCTAATATTATAATAGTTTAAAGTATAGAGAAGAGGATAGTATATAATAATTAAAGGCTTTAAAGGGTTATAATAAATAGGATAGGTAAGAGAGGTTTTCTTTTATATATTATAGTTTCCTCTTAATAAACTAGAGTTTAATTGATTAATTAATTAATTATACTCCTATACTAGCTAAAAAGCTAATAAGGGTAGGCTATTTAGGGGTACGTATTACGTATATATTATTCGGGGAGAAACCCTATTATAAGGATAAAAACTCTACCTGATAATTACGGTTCTCTTAACTATTTATAGCTCCTTCCCTCCCCCCCCTAGTAGGCCTACTACTAGGGAGGTAGTAGAGGGGTCGGGTTTACTACCTATTACACTAAAGTTTCGTTTATAAGTAAAACTCCTTTTCCTTATCTAGGGCTTAGCCCCTTTCTCTTTTCTATCTCTACTAGCTATTCTTAATCTAATCTATTTAATATAACGGATAAATCCTTATAATAGATAATTTCTTATAATCCCAGTTATAACGTCCGTGACGGGGAGGGTATATACGTAAAGGGAGGTGATAGAACTAGTACTTACCTACTAGTCTATCGGTGCTAGGTACTACTAGGTAAGGAGGCTAGCGGCCCTAGCGTGCTTATAAACTATTAGGTAGGAAGGCTAATATCCACGTATCTCTATACGGGTTAGGCCTCTACTACCTACTATTATACCGTAGGGACTACCTAGGTATAGCTAAGTATCCCCCCGCCGTATAATAGTAAGGTAGCGGATACCTAGTATATTTACCGCGGTTATATCAGCCGCTACTATTAAGGTATATATATATAGAAGATAATAGGTACTATTAGCTAACTAGACCGGCGGCCCTATCACGCTTATAAGCTATTAGGTAAGGAGTCTAATACCTATATCCTATTCTAGGTTAGGTACCTACTACTTATAACCGTATTATAAGGACTACCTAGGAAGGGGACTAGAGTATCCTCGCTATTATACGGTAGTAATAGCGGTAGTATATACCTAGTATACTATCTAGCTTACGCTCGATTATTAAGAGGAAGGAAGGGCTAGCTCTATAATATTACTATCTTTTTATTATACTATTATTATCTATATATATTATAACTACCCTAAGGTAGGTAGACTTAGGCTACCTAGACCGCGCGGAGTGGAATCGGCTAGAGTATAAAGATATAGCCTTATAAGAGACCTTATAACGGGTATAAGTATAGAAGTATTATATATATCTTATAATATTATAAAGGTTTTATATTAATAGTATTTCTATTATCTTATATTAGTATTACTAGTATTACTAGTATATTATATTTATAATACGCGTAGGGAAGCGGAGGCTATATTAGGGAGAGGTAGAAGGGTATTTATATAGTATATTTTTTTTTTATCTATATCTATATATTCTATTATATTATATCTTTTACTATAATCTTCTAAGAGTTCTCCTTCTATCTTCTCTGTTTTTCTATCGCGTTAGCGTTCCTATTCATATTATTATTATACTCTACCTGCGTATCAATTCTATAATAACTAGGTAACCCTAGATAGTACTTCTAAAATACTATAAGATCTCTTAGCTCTCCTAGTACCGAGATACTAGAAGGTTCGTAGCCGGTACTACGTATAAGTAGATCTCGTCACCGGCTAATTAAGATATTAAAAGGATATCCCTAATTATATAAAAATAATAATATAAAAAGAGGAGGTTTAAAAGATAAAAATTAATTTTTATATAAGGTTTTTTTAAAGTTAAAAGCTTTATAAATATCTAGTTATATATAAAGAAGATAGGACTATATACCTTCTTATATAAGAGGAGGGTACTTAAGGTTAATAATATTATTTATAAATATAAATAAAAGTATTAAGATATTAAGTATATATTTATATTCTACTTTAATTATATAAAAGGGAGGAGGTAGATACTTTAAAGGATAAGATTAAATAACTTCTATTAAATAATATTAATCTTAAAAGGATTAAAAGTAATAATTAAGTTGATAATTTAATAAGGTATACTTAGCTAGTTTATATTAGTAAATAAATAACTTTTTAAGGTAATATAAGAGTAGATAAGCTTTAACTAGGGGGTAAAGGGGTAGGTAATCCTAATAAAAAAAGAGAATAAGATAGTATAAAGAATATAAGAAAGGGTAGTATATAATATCTAAAGATTTAAGAATATAATAATAAGTAAAGTAGAGGATAAGGTTCTCTTTTATAAATTATAATTTCCTTTAATAAGTTAAATATAAACCGCTCTTATTAGCTCTAAGTAGCTAGATAATAAAGTATAAAATATAAATATAAATATAAATATTATTAAACTTATAATATCTATTAAAGAATTAGGTTATTATACTTTTATATTTATAATAAATTAAGTTTATTACCTATTACTACCTAATTATAAAAAGAAATATTTATAAACTTTATTATAAAAATACTCTTAAATAAGGTTAAAGGTATTATTTATATCTTTATCTTTATAATTATTAATTATTTTATAAAAATAGTTTAATATATACCTATTATAATAATAATTAATACTACTAAGCTATTAGATGTATTTTATAATAAAATAATTTACTATTATAATATATCTAATAGTATTATAAGTAATAGGAGTTCTATCTTTATAAGTACCTTTTAATTAATAGTCTATTTTTACTTTAAAATAAAATACTACTTAAGTAGAGCCTTTTACTTATAAATTAATAGATAGATTAAGTATTAGAATTAAGTATTAAAATACTACTTATATATATTTATTAATAATAAATATATTTATTAAGCTAGGGAACTACTTATAATTAAACTTATATATATAAATAGTATTTATTCCTTTATTAAAATAATACTATTTTTTCTTATATATAATTATTACTTAGAACTTTATTAAGAGCTTAAGGATAAGTCTTTAAAAGAGAGGATACCTATTATAAATAATAGAGTTAGAATGTTATAATTTATAAAGTATAAAGTTATAAAATACCTTTAAGCTACTTAAATATCTTAAGTAAAGTATTATAATTAGAATTATAAGTTATAGATATATAATATTAATAATATTAATAATATTAATTATAAAGAACTTAAAGTAATAATATTTAAGTAAGAAGTTAACTTATAAATATATAAGACTATTTTAAGTTATTAATAAAATTAGTTTATAAGTATGTTATCTACTATTATCTACTATTATATAAGATTTATAATATATTCTATATATTCTATATATTATTAATTAAACCTTATTATTAAAGAGACTACTCTCTTATAATAAATATCTTTATATAAGTACCTAAACTTATTAATAATAAGGAATAATAGGAGGTAGAAGAAATTATTAGTAAGGTTAATAATAAATAAAGTATCTAGTATAAAGTTAAATAGATTAATTAGAGTAGTAAATATAACTAATAGGTATTAGATAAGGACCTTAATAGGTTTTAAAAATTAATAAGAGTTTATAATATATTAATATAAATAAAGTATAAATAAAATATTAAATATATTCTTATATTAAATAAGTAATAATAATATAATAAGTTATAATATAAGTTAAGACTATTATTTTTATATATATTAAACTATAGTTAATCTCTTATATATAAATATACTTATAAGTATAAGATAGTAATATAAATTAACCTTTATTATAATCTATATAACTCTCTATTAAAATTTACTTTAATATATAATAAGATAAGTCCTAATATTAGGATATGATATAGGGGGAGGAATTATAAGTAGTAATAGTAGTAGAGGTAGTAGGCTAGGGAGTAGAGGAGGGATACCTACGTAGGGGCTAGGGAGCCTAGTAGGGGGGAAGGAACTTAAAGATAAGGGAATATATATTAAGAGAATATTAATAAAGGCCTTAGAAGTTATAATAGCTATATAAGATATATTAAAGGGAGGAATAATATAGAAAATAAAATAAATAATAGGGGTAGGGCTTAAATATATAAAGGAGTTTATTATAAAGGTAGATTAATAGCTTAAAGAGATATATAAGTTTAAAAAAATAATAGAAGAGTAATCCTAGAGAGGGAAGATATAAAGGGGTAGAAGGAATTAGGCGTAGATAGCTAGTTAAAGCCTAATAAATATAAAAATAGGTAATATAAGCCCTAGGGGGATATTTATTATAATAATAATAAGTAATATTATAAGGAAGGGATCTAGAGTAATAAATAATAGGAAGGCTAGGACCTTAATAATTTAAATTAAAGATAGGACTAAGAGAGAAATAATAAGGGCGCTTACTAAGGAGTAGCTAATAGAGAGGTTTAAGATAATTATATTCTTAAAGATATAAGAGATTATAATAGTAAAGTATTTAATTAAAGGTAACTTAATACTATTTATAATAAAGATAAAGGTAAGGGAGGAGTTAAAAGAGAATAATAACTAGGTAAGGAAGGTATATAAGTTAATAAGGGTATTAAAATAGACCTTCTTAATTATAATATATAAAGTATTAAAGAAGGTAGTAGATATATTAAAATAAAAGGAGGTAAAGGAGGTAATTATCTAGTAGAATAAAAAGAACCTCCTAGGGCTAAAGATTATAAGGATAACCTAATTATAAGTAGTTATATAAGAGAGGAGAGAGAGAGAGGTAAAGAAAAAGAGAGCCTTACTACTATTAAAGCTCTTTATATTAGAGATAATAAATAAAGTAATTAAAAAGGGCTTAATAAAGGGATATAATCTTTTAAAGTATAAAAGGTAGGAAAGGAATAGGATTATAATATAATACTTTAACTACTAATAATATAAATATATAATAGGATATTATAAGAGCCTAGTATAATATAAAATCTATATTAATAGATATAACTTAAAGGAATATAAGGTAAAGGAAGGAGAGATTAAGAGATATAATAATTATAAGAAGAATAGTTATATAACCTAGAAGTAAGAATATATAATTAAGGTAAAGGAGCTAAATAAACTCTATTAAAAGATAATAGAAAATAAAAAGAAGTTATATAAAGGCTTTATAAGAGGAAATAAATAATAAGATACCTAGAAGTAGCCTTAAGGGGAGTAGATAATAGTAGTAATAAGGAAGAAGAGGAAGCTTATATTAAGGTTTAAAGACCTTAATAAGGTTATAATATAAATAGGTTTTTAAGGGGATATAAGAGAAAGGGGAATTATATTACTATTAATAATAATATTATAAAATAGGTTAAGAAGGCTAATTACTCTCTAAGTAATAAAGATAAGTTAATAGATATTAAAAGAAATACTAGTATAAAAAGCTTTAATTATTAAGGGAGTAAAGGTTATAAGAGATATCTAATAAAGATCTTTATAAGGGTATAAAAGATAATAAAACTATTATAATATAATATATAAAGGGAGTAGATTATAATAATAATATTATTATTAAAAGATAAGGAGGTATAATAAATAGATATCTTAATTATTTAAAAGCTATTATATATAAAGAGGATAGGTTTAATATATAACTTAAATAAAGGAGTATTCTACTTAATATATAAAGTATAAAGGGATATAAAGATATATTTCTTTTTAAATAAATATTAAAATATTAATAAATAGGGAGTTAAATTTATATTAAGGGACTTATACTTCCTAGAGATATAAATTATAAAGAAGGAAGGGGGAGTATTAACGCGCCTCTAGATATATAATATATATAAATTTAGCTTAAAGCCTAGGACTTTAATAAATAGCCCCTTTATACTATTAAGGATAAAGGAGTAGCTAATTTAGCTTAAAGAATATATATTAATAAAAGACTTTAATCTTTATTACTTAAATTAAAATAATAGAAGTAGATATATATATTATAAAGTAGTAGATATATTAATAAATATTATAAAAGAAAGGGGAATAAAGCTTACTTTATTAGAGGATATAATAACTTAAAAGGTACAGAAAGTAGAAAGTATTATTAATTTAATATTTATAATAAAGGCTATTAAGTAAATATTATTAAAATATTATATTAGGCTAGACCTTTATTATAAGTTTAATTATATCTTAATATATATTAAAGTTAACTTTAAGGTAGAGGTAGTAATTTTATAATTATAAAGGATATAAAAGTTAATAGACTTAAAGGAGATAAAGAGGTAAGTAGGTACTCTTTAATACTTATTATTAGAAGGAGAGTTAATAATTAAGAGGTAGATAGATAACTACTTAGTTAAAATACTTTAAAGCCTAATAGAAATTATAAAAAAGGAGGTATTATAAGTAAAGCCCTCTTTAAAGGTAAAATCCTTTTAAAACTTAGATTATATAAAGGTTATAAAAAGGCGTTAAAGCTTAGGGTAAAATATAATTATAAGAGAAGCTAAAAGAGTTTAAAGGTATAATAAAAGGTTTAAAAGATTAAAGAAAGGGTATTAAAAAAAATAAAAGTACTTTATTTTAAAGAGGTAATATATAAAGTATCTTAAATACTTAATAGACTTTAAAAGCTAGTTAAATAAGATTAAAAAAGAAATATACAACCTTAAGAACTCTTAAAATTCCCTACCCTTAAGAAGGATAGAGAGGGTCTTAAGGTAGAGTTATTTTAAAAGAAGGTAGAAGTCCTTTAAAGGATCTTCTTCCCTCTACCTTTAAGGGTAGATTTAAGTAATATCTAGGGGTTTTAATATAAGATACCCTTAATAATAAATATAAAAGTTATTAAGGAGGAGGTTTATAAAGTAATTAATAAGATAATATAAGATAAAATATTAAAGATAAATAAGTTTTTAAATAAGTTTTTAAGGATAATAAAAAGGGAGCTACTACCTAGCTTTATATATTTATTTTAAGTATATCTAAGGATTAAATATTATTTAATAAAGTTTAAAAAAGCTAATATAATTATCTTAAAGAAGTTAAAGAAAGAGGACTATTTAAAGTTAAAATTATATTATTTAATTACTCTACTTAATACCTTAAGGAAGGTATTAAAGGTAATTATTATAAAGAAGCTAAGTAACCTTATAAAAAAATATAAGCTACTACCCTTATAATAGATAGGAGTAAGGAAGGGAAGGTTAATAATAATATTTTTTAAAATAATAATAGAGGTAGTATATATAATATAAAATTATAATAAATCTAATATAATAAATATATTATTATTAGATATTATAAGGGCCTTTAATAATATCTTTTATAAAAGGTTATTTTATAACTTAAAGAAGAAAGGGGTCTTAACCCTTATTATAAAATAAGTATAAAGCTTCTTAATAAAAAGAGTTATAATAATTATACTAGGCTAGGAGATAAGTAAAATAGAAATAATAAAGACTAAGATCTCTTAAAGATCTTTAATATTATTAATTTTAACTTTAATTTTTAACTCCCTATTTATAAAAGAATATATAAGGATAAAACTTTAGATATAAAGTAGAGGCTTTATTAATAATATTTACTTAATAATATATAATAAAAGTATTAAAGAGAATTATAAAATCTTAATAATAATATATAAGATATACCTTTATTAGGTAAATATATATAAAGTAACCTTTACCCCTTATAAGTATAAGCTAGTCTACCTTTTAAAGAGTTTAAAGAGGTTTAATATAAAGGTAATAATAGATTTAAAGGTAGTAATAATATACCTTAAAATATTAATATAAGTCCTTAGACTTTATATTAATAATAAATTAAGGTAGAGCTTATATATTAATAAAGTAAGATTAAGAATAGAGATATAAAAGCTAGCCTTATTAATTATTATTAACTTAATATAAAGTATTATATTTAATAGGGTAAGATAGGTATATAATATTATAATCTAGCTAGTAATAACTTATATAATAAAGATATAATATAACTTAAAGGGGATATTAAAGGTAAAGAAGGTAAATATTATAATATTAAAAATTATATAAAATAGGTACTTAAAGATAGTACTTAAGGCCTTTAAAGTAATTAATATATAAGTATTAAAAGTAGAGTTAAGGGTCTTATTAATAAAGATAAGCCTTAATTAATTAATTTTATAAGTATTAATAATATAAGGGATCTACCTATTAATTAAAGAAGGGAATATAAAGATCTATTATAAGTTAAAAGGGAAAAGGGGAAGAAAGAAAAGGGTTATAAAGACTCTAATAAAAGAGAAGTAGTCCTAGGTAAGAGGAGCCTTTTAAGTAGTAATAAGGGGAGGGGATACTAGAATAGTAGACTAGAGCCCTAGAGGTAGGGAAATAATAAAGAGGGATAACTCTACCCTTAAAGAGATTAAGAGGTAGGTAAAAGAGAAGTAGAAAGAGAGGTAGCTAAGATACTAAGAGGGTATCCTTAATTATATAAAGATAATAATATAAAAAGGGGAGGTTTAAGAGATAAAAGTTAATTTTTATATAAGGCTTTTTAAGGCTAAGAGCTTTATAAGTATTTAATTATATATAAAGAAAATAGGACTACGCGCCTTTTTATATAAAAGGAGGGTACTTAAGGTTAATAGTATTAATAATAAATATAAATAGAGGTATTAAAATATTAAGTATATACTTATATTCTACCCTAATTATATAAAGGGGAGGAGGTAGATACTTTAAAAGATAGGGTTAAGTAACTTCTACTAGATAGTATTAACCTTAAAAGGGTTAAAGGTAGTAATTAAGTAGGTAATTTAATAAAGTATATTTAGCTAATTTATATTAGTAAATAAATAACTCTTTAAGGTAGTATAAGAGTAGATAAGCTCTAATTAAAGGGTAAAGGGGTAGGTAGCCCTAATAAAAAAAGAGAATAAGATAGTATAAAGAATATAAGAAAAGGTAGTATATAATATTTAAAGATCTAGAAGTATAATAATAAGTAAAGTAGGGGATAAGGTTTTTTTTATAAATTATGATTTCCTCTAGTAAGTTAGATATAAACTACCCTTATTAACTCTAAGTAGTTAGATAGTAGAGTATAAAATATAAATATAAATATAAATACTTATAAGTATAATAATATAATTTAAAAATATTCTTTATTAATATTATTTAAGGAGTTAAGCTATTAATAATATATTATATTTAAAGGATATTTTTAATCTTAGTATAATCTAATAAAGATATTAGAGATATATTAATAAAAAATAAGCCTAGGTATTTTATATTTAATAAATAACTTAAGTAAATAAGATATATAAATAATTTATTTATATTAAAGTATAACTATAAATTAACCTTTAATTATTAAACCCTTTAAAATTTAAAGGCTTTATAAGGTTAGAATTATCTAGTATATTCTTATACTATTAAATATTATTAAATTAAGTTTAAAGAAGTTCTATCTAGCTCTTTAACTTATTATTTTATATATTTAATATATTAATTAAAGCTTATAAATTTATAATAATATTAGGTATTAATTTAATTATTATAACTATCTACTTATAAGCTTTCTATTATTAAGTTATCTTCTTATTAAGCCTCTTTCTCCTTATTAAATATATATTCACCTAGCTAGTCTTAGTAATAGCGCGTATAAACTTTCTTACCTTCCTTTAAAAGGGAGCTAGAATCTATTATAATAAATACTTATACTATTATAAAGTTAAAGGGTTAATATACTTACCTTTATATAATAATTAATATTATAATAACTATTAGTATATTAATAATAAAGGGGAGTATTACCTTATTTATAATTATTTAAATCCTTTATAAAATAAGTCTTATAAGGAAGAGATATATTATATAAGTTAATAAGCTATTATATAGTATATATAAGTAAATATACTTGAAGTAAATTAATATTTATATATAATATTTATATATTAATAAATATAATATAATATTAATAAGATATTATAAGTACTTATAAGAGAAATATTATATATAATATATAATAAGTATAAGAATAATATATATATTAGTAAATATATTTTATAATATTATTAAGTTAAAGTAAGTACTTATAATAGAGGCTAAGGGAGTTATAAGAAGTTTTAAATATTAGGATAAAAACTTTATTAATATCTTAGAATACTATTTTAATATAGTTTCCTTTAAAGCTATTTAAATTATAATAATAATAATAATAAAGATTCTATCTAATTTTATAATTAATATATTAGAGTAATATATTACTTAGTATATCTTTATTAAGGTAGTAAGTACTTAATAGACTAATTATAATTATATAATTAATTATTAGAGAAGTAAAGCCTCTTTTAAGTATAAAGTAGCCTAGTAGAGGGCTTCTACTCTCTATAAGCTAAGCTAGTAAGCTATATATATAATAATACCACTATAAAGAAAGTAAAGCGACGCCTATATTATAATTTATAAGAAGGCCCTTATTACCTTTAATAATATAGTTATTAATATATTTAGTTATTATATTACTTTACTAATAAAATAGCGGTAATAACAGGCGAATAAGCGTACGCGTAAAGACTGTAAGTAACGTACTAGGCGTTATATGCGAACTTACAGGAAGGAGACGAGAGGGGGGAAGAGGACGGAGGAGGTAGTAGAAGTAGTAGTAGGAGGGAAGTAAGAGGGGATACTCTTAGGGTCGTAATAATAGGACCCCTAATACTATTAAAGTCCCCGGAAATTAGGGAAAAAGAGTAAGGGAGATAAGGCTAGGAAGGTTAAAATATTATAGAGTCTATTATAAAAGTAAGGGATATAATCTAGGTAATCTAGAGTCTCTAGTTTAAGGAGATAATAGAGGTAATATAAGGTATTACTTAGGTTACCCTTTATATTATAATAGGAGGCTTTAAGGCTATAGAAGTACGTATTACTAAGCTAGAAACGCGTCTAGAAAAAACGGGGAGGGATAGAAACGCGTTAGTAGGGTATAATAGAGGGTTATAAGCCTAGGTAGCTAGGGCTAATATAAGGACTAGGCCCTAGTAAAGCCTAGGCCTAAGGATAGGACTAGGCTTAAAGGGGGCGTAAGGTAGCTAGCTACTTAAGTAATTAGATATTTAGAGGATAAAGGAAGTAATAGTATAATTCGGAGATAAAGAAGGCTATAAAAAAGCGAGTTAAATAAAAAAGGAGGAGCTTATTAAAAGCTTTATTAACCTAGTAAATATAGTTATAAAAAATATTATCGGTACTTATACTAGGGGTATAATAGATATAGTACTATAAACGGCGACGGTTAAAGGGCGTAAGGCCCTTAAGAGAATATAAGAATAGGCGAGCGTAGCCTACCCCTTAGTAAAGGTAGTAAGGAAGACCTTCTATATAGTAGTTAAAGGGGCGTATATAAACCTCCTTAATAAAAAGGAAAAGGAGAAGGAGCTAGCGAGAATTAGGAAGGATAATATTATTACCTACCTAAATACTAACTTTACTAGTTTTAGGTAGGTAAAATATACGGCGAGACTAAGGTAGGATAGGAGTAAAAAGACCTACTTAACCTTAATTATCGGGGTAGTAATACTAGAGGTAGTAAACTACCTAGTTTAAGGAGGGATAGCTCTTAGTAGTAGTCTCTTAGTCTATAAGAGATAGGAGTAAGGAGTAGAGATAAGATAATACTTTAACTACTATAAATACGGATACTTTACGTGAGAGTATTAAAGGGAGAAGAGGTACGGCTATTATATAGGTAGTTATAACTTAGCGGACTATATTATAAGTAAAGGAGTAATAATATACGCTGCTTATAAAGGAGGCTATAAGGCCTAGAGTAAAGACTACCCGGTTAGGTAAAGGGAGTACTAGAGAGTAGTATAAAGACGCCGGACTAGGCCGGCGTTTTATAACACGTAGGGCTTACGGGGAGCTAATACCCGTAGTAAAGAGGAGATAGACGCAGATAGTTTCAGGGTAGTCTAGGGTATATTAAGGAAGAGAAAGTCACCGGTATAAGCGGAAAGGGAACTACTAGACCTAGCCCCTCCCTAATAAAGAGGGCGGCTAACTATAATAATCTAAATAGCCTGAAAGGAGGTAGGATAATAGGTCCTCCCGCTACCCTAAGGGATACCTAGGGTCGAGGTTACCCTTAGGGGCGCTTAGGTTATAAACGACTAAATAGTAGTAGACTCTAGCCTTATATCAATTATATAGTAGGATAACCGCTTAAGATCCTATAGTATAATATATAAAAAGAAAAGGACGGCGTATAAATACTACTCTTAGAAGATACTAAAGTCTAGTAAATAGATATCTTAGTAATATAAGAGCTATAAACTAACTTAAGGACTAAGTTAATATATAACTTATCTTATAATAGGTTCTACCTAGTTTATAAAGCTAAGGAGAATACTTAGGTATACTTTTATATTAATAAAAGAGTTAATATAAAGAGCTAGGAGGCGGACTTCTTAAGCGGCGACTACTACTTACTAAAAGTCAGCCTTAGGAAAGGGTAATAGGGAATATAAGGGGATAATATCTAGATATATAATATTTATAGCCCCTCTCTAATAACGTATAAGTTAAAGGACGGCCTAATAATAATCCCTTTAATAGCGGAGGCCTTAAAGAGGCTAGGGGAATATATCCTCCTCAGGGACTTTAATCTCTACTATCCCTAGTAGAATAATAAAGGGAGAAGTATATACTATATTATAATAGATATATTACTAGGTAAAACGAGTAAATATAATATAGAAGTCGCCTTACTAGAGGGTATAATAATATAATAAGGGAGAGGTCTAAAGTTAATAATTAACCTAGTCTTTACTACTAAGGGTACTACTAATATACTCTAAAATTATAACCTAAAGGTAGACCTCTAGTATAGATCTAACTACCTCCCGGTATATATAGAATTTAAATAAAGCTAGGAGAGCTAAACCCTAGTCTAGAGGAGGGCGTAGAAAATACTTAAAGATAAGGAAGTCGTTATAAATATAAGGAATAGGGCCTAGTAGCTTAGACTTTCTCTAGGGCTCCCCTAGATTAGATCCGCCGGTAAGGCGGACGAGTACCTAGGGTAGATACTAGATAGGTTCTAGGCTATTATATAAGAATATATTCTATAAGCGAAGCCGTCTAGTAAGGTAAGATCCTTTTAAAACTCAGCTTATAGGGATATAACGTAAAGGGTTAAACGGGAATTAAAGGCCTACTACTAGTACCGTAATATAGAGATAAGGGAGACTCTAAGAGAAGCGGAAAGGGCGAAGGTAGCTATAATTTAAAGAGAGAAAACCCTCTACTTCCGGGCGGTTATATACTAGGCCTTAGAAGATCCTCGGGGGGTATAAGTATTAGCCCGGTAGGGGAAGAATAAGAGTATATCGCTAAGAGCCCTACCTAAGTTCCCCTCCCTAAGTAGATAAGACGGGACGCTGGTAGCTACCTTTAAGGAGAAGGTAGAGCGCCTTTAAGAAACCTATTTCCTAGCCCCTTTAAGGGTAGATTTAGAAGATATTACCGAGGTAGAATACCTAAGCCTAATACTAGGGGGAGGGGATCTAATAGAGGCGGAAGTTTATAGCTTTATAAAGAGACCGTTATAAGATAAGGCTCCTAAGATAAATAGGATTTTAAATAGGTTCCTACGCGCCGTATATAATAAACTAGAGGAGGAGATCTACTATCTCTTCTAGGGGTGCTTTAAGATTAGATACTACCCCCGGAAATTTAAAGAGGCTAATATAGTAATCTTAAAGAAACTATAAAAGGAGAATTATATTAATTCTAAGTCTTATAAGCCGATCGCCTTCTTAAATACCTTAGGAAAGATATTTAAGATGGTAATAGCGGCTAGGCTTAGAGATTACGCGGAGGCTAATAACCTCCTTCTAGAGGAATAGATAGGTATAAGGTAAGGGAGATTAGTAGAAACCGCGCTAGAAATAATTACTAATATAGTCTATATAATATAAGGAATAGGGAAGAGGAATATAACGAGCCTCCTCTCCCTAGATATTACTAGAGCCTTTAATTACGTCTCCTACTCTAGGCTACTTTATATAATAAAGATAAAGAGGGTCTTAAAAGGGATAGTATATTAGACGGTAAGCTTCCTTATAAAGAGGGCGACTTTAATTACCCTTAGTAGGAGGATAAGTTAAATAGAGTTAGTAGAGATAGAGATCCCCTAGGGCTTACCTATCTCTCTAATATTATTTCTATTTTTTAATACTCCCCTAATTAAGGAGTATAAAAAGTTAAAGCTACTAATTTAAGTCGGCGGATTTATAAATAATATCTATTTACTAGCTTATAATAGGAGTATTAAACGGAATTATAAGGTTTTAAATAAAGCTTATAAGGTATACCTACGCTAGGCGAAGACTTATAAAGCCTTATTTATACTAAAGAAGTACGAGCTTATTTATATAACCTATAGAATAAAGGGTATAAAGATAGATATAATAGTTAAGCTTAAAGGAATTAAAGTTAAACTAAAGACGTTAATTAAGGTCCTAGGACTTATACTTAATAATAAGCTAAATTAGAATATATACCTAAGAAAGGTATAAGCTAAGATAGATAACTAAATTTAAGCGCTCTATTATATTACCGGCTTTATATAAGGCGCGATTCTACTAGTTAATAGGCTTATATACGCGGTAATAGTAAGGCTTATAATAATATTCGCGGCGCTAATATAGTATAATCTAAAGAATACCCCTAGGGTAGTAGGGAAGTACGTGAAGACCCTAATAATAATCTAGAATAAAGGACTATATAAAGTACTAGGGGCGTATAAGGCTACCCTAATTCCGGTCCTTAAAGTAGAGGCGGGAATCCTATTAGTAAGAGACTTCCTTAATAAGGCCCTACTATAGAGTAAGATCCTCTAAGGGATATATAAGATAGTCCTAAGAGGGAATATAAATATTAAGTCTCGGTTATAACTAAAAAGGGGTAGGAGGCTACGCCCTCTACTACCCCTATTAGCTAAGAAGGAGTCTTAGGTAAAGCGGTCGCTAAACGGGGTACTTAATAGCCCGATATTATAGAAAAGGATACTAACCTAGTAGGAAGGCCGGTAGTAGGGCCGGTAGCGCTACTACTAGCGGGGATTAGAGGGCTGAAATATAAGCCTAGTATAGAAGGGTGACCTAGTAGGGGGAGATAGGACCTTTATAAGGGCTTAAAGAAGCTGGAGAGCTTTATAATAGTCTAGTTATATACGGATAAGATTAGGTTTTACTACTTCTTATTTATTAGGAAGGTTCCTAGAATCCTAAGTCCTAGCTACTTATATAAGGTAGCGAGGTAGACCGGTAAATATATCCTACTATTCTATCCTAACTATTATACTAGTAGGAGTTAGATATTACTAAAGGCTAGGTTAGAAGATTATAATATTATTCTCTTATTACTAATAGGGATAAGGGTAGTAGTAAGGTAGTTAACTAGGTTAGGCGCCCTCTACTAGTTTATACTAGTAAAAGAGATATTAGTAAGAACTAATAGAGAGGAAGGGCTCCGCCCTAACTAAAGAGAAGAGAATATAGTCGATAAAACCTTAGTATTATAGACGGTAGACCCGACCCCTTAATATACCGCCCTAATAGTAGGCCTATTAGGGGGGGGAGGGAAGGAGCTAAATAATAGTATAGCTTATAGATAGTAGGTAGAGTTTTTATCCCTTAGCTAGGTTTCTCCCTAAACGACAGGTACGCTAGGCGTACCCCCTGAAAAGTCTACCCTTATTAGCTTTAGCTAGTATAAGAGTATAATTAATTAATTAATTACTTTACTATATCCTAAGTATTTTATAGATTATTTATATTATACTAGGAGTTATACTTATAGTTATAGCCTTTCCACTTAACTAAATACTAAACTTTCCCGCTAGATATCTATTTACTAGTAATTACCTTAATCTTATAGTTATTAGTTTTATCTATTAGGCTATTAATCTTATTTATAAGAGGAGGCCGATGATTTTATACTTAAGTATAAGGATTAGAGGACTTTAAAGCTAGCTTAAGCTATATAATAGATATAATAGGATGAATATATATAACTAAGCTAAGTTATAAGTAATAGGCTAAGGGCCTAACCTTTTTAATTATCTTAAATAGCCTTATATATTATTAATAGAGTTTTAAATTAGTTATATCTAGGATCTTATAACTACCCTTAAGTCTAAGGTAGGCTTTATTACCTACTTCTATTAATATAGCTTTATATTTACTATTATAATATAGTTTAATAAAGACGCTAGTAAAGGCTATTAATTCCTCTACCTAGTCTTACTTAAACTATTATAAGTGGCTAAAGTCTTTTATAAGAAGCTATTATAAGAGTATAGTAAGGGTATCTTAGATATTAAAACTATAGAGGACTTTATTAGGGGAAACTCTAGTTACCTAACTTTTAGAGTTATTAAGATATCCCTATATATAAGGAAGTTCTACGGCCTAGTCTAAAGAATTAATATTCTAGGTAATAAAGTATTATAAGGTAATTTCTACGGTTTAATTAGTCTATTTAGATAGACTATCTATTTAAGTGTAATATACTATTAATATTAGAAGTTTATAGCCTAGCTTTTAGAAGATAGTCCTTTAAAATAATAATATAAACTTAGAGTCTCTATTACTAATTATCTTATAAGGTATACCCTATTTATAGGCCGTAAGATTTATAAGAACTATATTAGCCTATTAGGCTACTATTTATAATATCTATCCTAGAATAAGAAGAACCCTCTTTAAGAATTTATCTATAATTATAAGAAGGCTATTATAGCTTCTATAGCCTTAGTAATAGGGAGTATTATAATAAAATCTATGGCTATTATATAGAAAGGAATTACTAGGCGGTTTATAGGTACTAAGCTTCTATAAGGTTTATACTATTATATCTAGTTAAGTTAGTATTCTAGGTAGTATTATATATAGGTACGTAGATACTATTATAAGTAGTAGATATATAGAGATACTACTATCCTTTTATATATATAGAGATACTACTATCCTTTTATATATATAATAATACCCGCTATAATATTACTAATTATAAGCTAGCTAGAAAATATCTTTTTCTAGCGCGTTAGGTATATATAGCTATTCTCTACTATTATTAAAGTTTATATAATAGATTAGCCTATTACGTACCTTAAAATATAACCTAAGATCTCTACTTCCTTTTATAATAGGGTCCTTATTTACTAGTATAAGTATTATTAGTAGTTAGAACTATTAGCTATTATTATAATACGCCTAGGATAGGCGCTTTTTAAAATCCTCTAATATCTTAATTAGAGTAATATAATAAATAAGCGCTAGTAATATATCCTACCTTAAGTAAGCCTCTGTAAAGGCCGCTATATATAAGGTATTAAGAGTAGTAGCTCCTTATTAATTATAATTAATAAGGTCCTTATTACTAAAGCCTTTAATATATAAGGTATCTAGTATCTTAATAGTATTAATAGAGCTTTTCTTATCCCCTTAAAGCCTAGATAACGCGTCTAGAATAATATTAGATTTCCCTAACTTATACTTTACTATAAGGTTAAATTATAATAGGTATAATAAGGCCTAAATCAGCTATAGATTTAGTTTATTAGTTAAGGAAGTAGTAAGACTAGTTTAATATAAAATAGGTATTATAGCTAAGTAATTAGTATAGATAATTATTAGTAGTTTCTAAAATAATTTAATAAGGTAGCGAGTTCGCCTTATAACTTATATAATACCGGCTACCTCTAGTTTAGTAGGCTAGTAGTTCCGCTTAGCCTTATTAAGTATTTTACTAAGGAATATTATTAGTTAAACTAAGGTTCTAGGGAATCCTTCTATTATATTATCCTTAATATAATAGATTATTACTATAAATCCCTACCTTTTAAAGGCGTTAAGGTCTATAAATAAGATCTTTATTTTATTAAAATTAATAAGGAAAGTAGGACTATTAAAGGCGGATTTTAAGTTTATAAATACCTTCTTTTTATCCTTAATAGGGTTATATATTACTTATATAGACTAAACCTTTCTTATAAAGCCTTTAGTGCCTTTAAGGAGAGAGCTAGTAAGGTTAGTTTTATATTTTTATAAGGTATCCGTATATTAAGTGTATCTAGGGATAGATAAGTATAACTAGCCTATAAGCCTAAGGAAAATCTTAAGGTCTTATAATAAAAATAGGAATAGTAGAGTATTAATTACTATAAGCTTTTCTTTAGATATAGATAGACTAAGGGAATCTACCTTCTAGCCTAGTAAGGTAATAGATAGATATCCTAAGAATATCTTCTTTAGATTAAGACTAATACGGCGGCTTTAATAGAGGCTAAATAGCGCTTATAAGTAAGCTAGGTACTCTAGTAAGGTTTTTAAGAAGGTGATTATATTATCTATATAAGCCTTTATAAACTTCCTAAAAGGCTAGAGAAGTTTATCTATCTATCTTTAAATATAAGGTAGTAAGCCTCTATAGCCTATTAGAGTAATATAATACTAATTCTATCCTTAATATAAAATAACTATAAGCTTATATCTATCCCGCTTTTATATATTAAATTAATGAAACTAACTAGTACCGTCTATAGTAGATATATATGGAAAGTAGCTATTATAAAAGTAAGTTCTAATTATAAAGGTAAGAGGTAACTATCTAATTAAGTAATTTTATTTAGACCGCGTATATCTACTACTATATAGCCCTTATATCCTTCCGGTATATCCTACTAGACTATAAAAATAGGGTAGCTAAAAGGTATTAGTTAGTTTAACTATAATATTTTACCTTAAGAATATAACTTCTTAAATATCTTATTAATTAAGTCTTTATCCTTCTAACTAACTAGGTATATATATAAGGGCTTAGGGTCTATATTAGGCTTTAGCGGTATTAGTAACTATTCGCTTTTAGGGATATCTATAATTATACTACAATCTATCTAGATTTCTAGGAATTTAGCGGCGATTATAATAATTTTTTATACTACCTTAGGTAATCTATATATTATAATACTATTAGGTAGTATATATTTAAGAGTAGGATCTATTATTATAATTAAGGTCCTTATTATAAAAGACTATATTACTAGAACTAGATCCCCTACTATTAAGGTCCTTATTATAGAAGGCTGTATAATACTAATATATACTACTACTATAAGGGTAGTAAAGCCTTTTATAACTATCTTTTATAAGCTTATATTACTAGCAGCCTTATAGGCGTCTACTAGTATAATAAGATAAGCGCCGTCTTAATTATACTTAATAAGCGACCTGAGCCGAGCCTTTTAAGGTAGATATATAGGTATAGGCGAAGTATTAAATATATAGACTTCTAATATAAATAAATTAGTAATATATATAAAGACCCCTTCTTTAGAGCCGAAGTTTTAAGTATACTCTAGTTTAAATAGGAAGTCCCTATTAGCGGGGATATCCCCCTTATAAACTACTAGTACCTTAATAGTTAAATGCAGTAGAATAATAATAGACGCCTTAGTCTTAATAGTATATTTAGTATTAGGTAATAACTATATATAAACTCTAATTAGTAATATAAGGTCTTAATAAGAACCTAGGGTTACTACTTACTTACTAAAGTCTAAGATTACCTTTTATAGTACTAGGACGTCGTTATTAATAAGTAGGTTAGCCTTTAGATCCTCTATAATATAGACTTCTATAAATATAGAGGTAGTTACTAGCTTCTTACTAATAGTCCTATTAATATATATTTTAATTAAAGTATATTTATTAGTTTTTATAATTTTATTACTAATACCTCGTATTAGTATTAGGGATACTATCTTCTTAATTTTAATATCTAGTAGAACTCTTATAAGATAAGATTAGTTAACTAGTATAACTAAATAGCTACTATCTAGGTAGACCTCTATCTACTTATCTACTATATTTATAGACTAGAATACACTTATAATAGTATATTTCTATCCTTTAAAGCTATATCCTAGTACCCTTAATTAGTCTAGATAAACGGTCGATTCTACTAATAATAATAGTAGATTAACTAATATTATAAAATAGGCTATACCGCTTTTAGTAGCTATAGTGGCGGATATAGAAGTAAATATAAAAGGCTTTTATAACGTCTAATAGTATTTTTATAGGTAAATAAATAGCTTATTTCTTAAAGAAAAGGTATAGGTATAAGAGGAGTAAGTATAACTATTTATATTAGGCTAAGCTATAAAGTTTACCTTAGGTACTTATTAACTATAATTAATAAGGTCCTTATTTATTTTAAAGGACTTATTTCCTATATAAAATAAGTTAGGATAATCCTATAATAGGTCTAGCTATTTAATAGTATTAACTAGTTATATAGTAGTATAATATTCCTAATAATTATTAGGATTACTATCTATAAAGTCTTCTACTATATCCTTTATAGTAGCCTAGTATACTTATTATAATAAAAAGCGTAGTATATAATTATCCTATAGTTATCTACCTAGCTAGTAGTTTCCTTAACTAGGCCTTATAGGCTATAATAGTTGTTAAAGCTAATGTTAATTAGGTTATTATATAGAATCTAACGCGTTTACTAGGCCAGCTATAATTTAAAGCCTTTATACTAGAGGTAAGATTTAAGGGGCGTTTTAACGAAATTACTAGCTTTAATAAGGCTACTAGTTTATCTAATAAGCCTAGCTATTTTAATTAGGAATAAACGGGGGGCGAGTATTACTATAAGACTAGCTACCCTACTAAAATAGCTAGTACCCTACTCTATTATTAGAAAAACCGTACTAACCGTATTACCTAATAGGCTTAAAGTAATATAATAAGCTACTAAAAGAGGTAAGCTTTAAGTAGTTACTATATATAATAATTAAGGCCTATAATTATAAGAGGTTTATTAAGGGGTACTTTAAGTACTCTAACTACTAAATATAGCTATATAAAGAGTTAGAAGATAGTAGTAATAATAAGGTAGAAGATAAGGATATTAAGATATAAGACTAGTAGGTTATAAGCTAATATTAGACACGTTAGTAGGTTAATATCAGATATATTAGTAGGTAGATATTAGATACATTAGTAGGTAACATAAATAGTAGGGTTTCTAGCCTATAAATATAATAGTATTAGCTAATATAGTAATAGACCGATATGGATTATTCTAATAGCATTACCTACCTAGTAATATAAGACGGATATTTCCCCCTATTCAGGCTGATATCAGATATATTAGTAGGTAATATAAATAGTAGGGTTTTTAGCCTATAAATGTAATAGTATTAGCTAATATAGTAATACACTAATTTAGATTATACTAATAGTATTACCTACCTAGTAATAAGACGGATATTTCCCCCTATTTAGACTAATAGTAGATATATTAATAGGTATTATTATAAAATAGATAAAATATAAATAATGTTAGGATTTTTATTATTTATAATCTATATTCTAGCCGTTAGTATATAGAATTTAGTAGGTAAATCTACTTATTCTAATATATCTTTTAAACTACTAGACGGATTTTTAGTATTTTTAAGGTGTTAAGTAGGCTAAAATAAGTATATAACTTTATTTAAGTAGAAAATATTATAGAGTATAGGTATAAATATAGGTAGAATACAAAGAAATATCAGACTTTTAATATTCACGCTAGTCTAGGAAAGGAATCTAGGGTACTTATTAACTAACTAATAAGCTATAATAAGCTTAGGGCCCTAAATTATATATTTTCTATTATAGTAAGAAGATTAGACTTTTTCTCTTAAGGTATATAATTATTATTAGTATAAGTATATATAAGATATATATATACTACTTTAAAGCTAGATACTTTATATAATATTATCCTCTTATATAATAAAATTAAGAATTAAATAGGAATTAAACTTATATACTTAGATTAATTATAATAGGATAAGTACTTAATAGTAGAGCTAGTATTTCTTTTATATAATTTAAAGTACTATTCTTTTATATATATTATATTACTATTAAGAAGATATTTTCCTCTTATTATAATATTATTCTATATAACTTAGAGATAGAGGTATATAAGATATAGGGATAGATACTATTAATCGCGTTAATATAATAGTTATTATAATTTAATTATTATCTTATAATATCTATATATATTATTAATATATTATCTATATATCTAAGCCCGCGCTAAGTCCTAGATACTTATACCTAATAGTAGTAGATATTTATATTACTATTATTAGTTACTTAAATCCTATTTTATAAGTATCTTAGTAATAGAGAACTAGAGAATATTTATAGATATACTTTATAATTTATATAATATTATAATTTATTCTACCTAATAGTTATAAAAATTAGGTACTTATAATAGTATTAATATTATTTATACCTAGGGTATAAGAGTTAATAATATAATCCTAGCTATCTTCTCTTATAAAGCTACTTTCTATTCTTCTAGTACTAAAATTAATATATATACTTTATAATAATATAATCCTATAATATTAATATATAACCCCTTATTTATTTATATCTTTTATCCCTTCTATCCCTCCTATTCCTCTTAATCCTTATATACCTCCCGCTCCTTTTATCCCTTCCTTATATTCCTATTCTTTGTTATCCCTCCCCTTATTCCTTTCCTTATTATAGAAAAGTCTAAAACCCCCTAGTAAAATAATATTAATAAGAATAGACTTAGCCTATTAAGCTAAGGACTAGCGCTCGCTAGTAAAATTACTAGATATCTTATTATTATCTAGAATATAGAGGATAGAGATATAGAGCTTACTATCTAATAGATATTTAGATTATAAACTAGGTAATTAACCTAAAAAGTAGATAGTAAGTAATCTTAATAATTAATAAATTATTTATATTTATAAAAAGGTATATATAGTAGAATTTAAAGTATATATCTTAAAATAGTAATGTAGTTAATAATTATAAGGGTAGATAGCTTAATAGTATATTTTATAATTCTAAACTTTCTAATTTAGACTAACTTCTATAAGTAGGTAGTTTAAGTTAGTAATATTTAATAATTTTATTATAAGGGCCTAATAGACGCGTAGCTTTAATAGAATAGAATTAAATAGGGAGGTTATACCTACTACTTATTAGACTAACCTTATAACTAAATATTAGATAGACCCTACTTATTCCTCTCGCGAGCTACCTCTTTTTTAGTAGTAGAATTTACTATTACTTACCTATTACTATTACTATTACTATTACTTACCTATTACTTACGCATTACTTACCTATTACTTACCTATTACTTATATATATATTACTACTACTATTATATTACTACTACTTAATATCTATAATAGAGAAACCTTTAAAAGTTTAAAGGGGCGCTAAAAACTAACTATTAATAGTAAGGTATTATAATAAGGAACCTCTACTATTTATGATACTTATTATTTAAAAATTACTTTCTAATCCTTTTTATAAAACCTTAAGATTATATATACTATAATTAATATAAACTAATATTAATTTAGACTTATAACTTAAGTATATCTTAATACTTTAAGCTTAAAAGATTTCATATTAACCCCTAATAAAGAAAGTTCGTTAGTAATTTCTAAAAAACCCGGAGGGGTACCCGGGGCCGCCCCGGGCCCTAAGGGCTGTGGGTTGAGAAAGCTTGCCCTAGGGCCGCAGGGGCAGACACGAGTCCGCCCGGGGCCGCTCCAAGATTAGGCTTCCGGGTACTAGGTGATAGCGTCGCGCCACCCCAAGATTAGGCTTCCGGACGCTAGGCAATGGCGTCGCGCCACCCCGAGATTAGGCTTCCGGACGCTAGGCAATGGCGTCGCGGTTCCCGTAACCAACGCTGTCGCATCATCATCAACACCTCGAGTTGATATGACTACCACGCTGTTTACCCCGATTATGGCCCACCCAGGCGCATCATCCCCGCGTAGAAATCGGCTGAATCGATCGATTCCGGGGTCGCTTTTAGGGTGGCGTTGGGGGTGGCTCCGGGGTACGCTACCCGAGTCCCCCGTCGATTATAGAGCATCAAAACTATTGGAGTTCTGCTTAGTAAGAAGTCACGTGACATGGTTTCGCTTAGTAAGCAGTTACGTGATTTCCTAGAATCTACTAACTAGTAGATTTTAGAAAAATTGCTTTGTTAGCAGTCACGTGACGCTGCCCTTAGGCCCCGGGGCCTTGCGACACACTGCGACAGGCTCGGGGCTAGCCTAGGGCCCCCGGGGCCGGCCCCGGGCCTGCGGGTATAAGGCCTTTACTAAGGGTATAGGAGTAAGTTAAGATCTTACTAATGTTATTATTCTCTATTTTATAAACTCTTACCTATTATAACCTATTAATTTAGTATATTATCTCTTACTATCTAATTAGATTTAATTAAGTAGCTTATAATCCTAGGTTCTACCTTTATTTCTTAGATTAAATTAAAGGTACTAGAATTAGTTATATTATAAGTTATAATAAGTATAAAAAGGTTAATATAATTTAAAGCTTTAATATACTCCTTAACTAGGTTTTAGATAAAATCTATAAAATAGGCTTTATTTAAGACTTTAGATATATTAATAATACCTAATAGATTAAAGAAGGATAAGTTTAAAAGGCTAGGACTAGATATATTAAGATATATAATATTTAGTAAGAATTAAACTTAATATATATAATTTAATAGAGGGTTTCTTAACTTATACTTTTTATAAAAGCTACTAAGAATAAGTATTACTAGTTAATTATACTTTAAGGTATCTACTATATTATCCTTTAAAGTAATATATATAAAAGGATAATCCTTACTATCTAAGTCTACCTAAGGACTTAAAGGCTAAGTATTTATTATATACTCTTTTAAGCTACTCTAATAGATATACTTATTATAAAGGAAGACTTTATAACTCTATTAACCTCCTAGATTAATATCCTCTATTAAATTAATTTCTAGTAGGTACTAAGTATATATACCTATACTTTATAGAACTTTAATTTTACTTATTCCCTTAATAAGATAACTCTTCCTTATACTTTAATTACTAATTATAATTATCTTTAGGAATAGTATATCTAAATCTTTTATACTTAGGTAATATAATACTTAGATAGCTTAAATAAGCTCCTTTACTCCTTAATTTAAAATAGATAATAGTAAGTCTATATACGTTAAACTAAGGATAGTATATATAATAGTATTAATATAGGTAGGAGGTATTAATTTATAAAAGTAATCTATTTAAGTAGTAGTAAATAATAGAGAGTAGAAGGGCTAAGTATTTTATCTTTAATATTTAAGAGTATTACTAGCTCTTTTTTATTACCTTTTATTTATATACTAGTATCTTAATACTTTATATTAGCCTCTCTTATATTCCTAGTAAGTAGTTTAACCTTCAAGGCTTACTTTATAATTATATAATAGTAGGAATTCTTAAGTATAATATTAAGGAAGATAAGAAATCTATTAATATTAGTAGAGAATTACTTTATAATAAATATAACTCTTAAGTCTTAAGTCTATTATATAAATAGGGCTATAATAGGATAGATATACTAATAAATTTATAGCCTTATATCTACCTAAGTATAGGTAGTACTTTATATAAGTATAGTATCTAGTACTACTATAATTATTATTATCTATCTCTTACTAGACCTACTACTATTATATTTATTATAGACCCCTAGAAAACTTAAAAGCCTCTAATAATAATAATATAAATAGTAAACTTTAAAAGAGATTTATATATCTATTATCCTAGTAGTAGAAGTTAGTTAGTTATATATATAATAATTACTATTAGAGCTTAAACTTAGGCTTAATTTATATTAAGGTAAGATTTATTAAACCTATTTTAATTAGATATTTCTAGAAGTATAGCTTTAATATATAATAACTAGGTAAATATAGTTATTCTACTTATATACTTATACCTATTCTATAATATATATAAGGAAAGACTAACTAATAAAAGATTATAAAAGTAAAACTATTTAAGGCCTTTAAATATAATAGATTAAATAAGTACTAGTTTAGTATTATTAATACTTTACTCTTAATATTATATTAATATAACTAGTATCTACCTTATATTTACTTATATTAGGGATTATAAATTAATTATTATTTATAGAAACTTAATAATCTATCCTTTATATTATTATTTTTATAAATTACCTACCCTTACCTAGTAAGAGCTTATTTAATATTAATACTTAAACTTAATAATAAAAGATAGCCTTTATATCTTTAAAATATCCTTAAATAGACTTACTATTATTTAGAAATTAATAATAAAAGCCTTAGTAAAATAAGTTATATTAATAATAAGTAGTCTTATTATTTTACTTTACTTAACTAATATATAACGTAGTTATATAAATATTACTTAGAATTAACCTATATAATACTAATATCTTATTAATACTATATTACTTATTATTTCTCCTTAACTTTTAGGGACTAGAGTAGTAGTAAGTAAGTATTTATAATTTATATATATAAATACTCCTTATTATAAAATAATATTATTTATTAATAAATAGACTTATAGCCTTATTATAAAGCTCTTACTTTAAATATTTAGCCTTAAGGTATCTACTACTAGTTATTTTAATATTAAGATAATACTAGGTTTTAAGTTATAAATAATAGTAGGTAAACTTACTTTATTTATAAGTTTACCCTTACTTATATAATATACCTTATTTAATATTTTTATAGGCTTTTACTCTAGACTTAAGACACCTTTTTATAGAAATATTATAACTACTTATATATAAGATAAGGACCTAGGTTTAGCTAGTAGTAAGGTTTATATAAATCCTAATACTTATTAGTACTATAAAGATAACTACTTTAAAGGTAATTATAAGCCTATTAAAGATATAGTAGGTAATAAGGCCGTAGTAAAAATTAAAAAGTTACTTATATATAAAGTAAAGCTCCTCTTTCTAGGCTAGAAGTCCCTTATTAGTTAATTTAAAGATAATAGTAATTAGATAATATCTAGAATCTCTATAATTAAATATAAAAATTAGCTATTAAGTATAAAGATTAAAATTAAGGCCTTAATAAGTAAGGATATACCTACTCTAAAATATAAGCGTATAGAGGAATTACTTTATACTTAGATAATTTAACTTAATACTATATATAATATCTTAGACTAGCTAGTTATTTATATATATCCTATAATTTATATAGGATCTATAATAGTTAATATAAAAAAAATTATATTAAGAAAGTATTTAAAGACTTCTATATTATAATATATAATTAAGACGTAATTACCTATTATTAAAAGAATAGGTTAGGCTTCCTATCCCTAATATTCTACCTTATAAAGGTATATATTAAAGGAATCCTCTAAGAAGCTAGAACTCTAGGTAATTATTAATATATTTAAGACTAATTACTTAAGATATTTAATATATCTAATAATACAATAAATAAACTAACCGTATTATTTATTACTTTAAAGCCTAATTTATTTTTTATATCTTATAATAGAATTATAAGGATATTTATACTTAAGAAAGCCTTTCCGCCTTATACTTATTAGTTTAATAGACTAGCTAATATAAAATGTAAAGTCTAAAAGGGTTAGACTATATTATATATAAACTATCTACCTATTTAAATATTAATATCCTATATATATATATAGATAGTAATAAGTACTAGATTATAAAAGGTATATTAATTATCTACTAGGAAGAAAATATTATTAAAGATATTATAAAATATTAGAACTAGGAATATTAATTATATATCTTAAAAGTTATACCTAGGAGTAATTATATCTATATAGGCCTTCTCTAATTACCCTCTAAGTTTAAATATTAATTCTTAGTTAAAGACTCCTTCCTTATTAAATTTAAAAATAAGGAGTAGTTAATATATATTCTCTTAGAGCTATTCCCTTTTACTAGTTTTATTAATTATACTATTATACTTTATTATCCTATTAAGGAAGGGGTTTAAAGAACTTATAATTAGGGTTAGTCTTTAATCTAATAAATACTACTAAAATACTATTAATTATAATTTAATACTACTATTTTTATAGATAGGTAATTATAATTAATATTAGACTAGTCCTATTTAATATACTATATAAGTTCTAGTTAGTAGCTATTAAGACCTTAAATCTTATATATAAAGGGGATAGAAAGTATATTTATAACCCTAGATAATAATAACTTATCCTTAAATAAGATATCTAGATATATATTATAAGTAATCTCTTTTATAAAATTAAGTATAAGGAGAAGCTTATAACCTAGGGTATTAAGCTAGATTATTTTTAGATAGGTATATTAGAGTACTTAATATACTTACTTAATAACCTTAGACTTATTAAGGGATTATAAGGAATAGGAAAAATAAAAGTTAATACAATTATTATATTACTACTTATATTAGCTAGTAAAAAGGTAAAGGTATTAAGCCTTATAAATAGAGTAATAGACTCTTTTATTATAAAACTAAATACTAAGCTTACTTAGTTTAAGAGGGCTAGAATTATAATTATTAATAAGAATATAATCTACTATTATTTACTTATAATAAAATAAGTAGTTATTTAAGTAGATACCTAATATAATATAACTTATATTATTAAGGATTAGTTATCTAGGGTATAGTATATATAAATTATCTAGCTATCTAGAATAGGAAATCTATAATATCTAATCGGATTTCTTTATTTATAGAGTCTAACCGAGTTAGGAGTAGTGTACCTAAGGACGAATATTAAAATATTAAGATATAACTATATAGGAGAATCCTATATCTATAATAAATACTACTATTTTTAAGAAAAAATAGCGTCCTCGCTATAATAACGACGCTAGGGAGGTACTTTAGCTATATAAGTAGCTATCTAGAAGTCCTTATATATTTACCATCTATTACTATATATATAGAAGTAAATGCTAATAAATAAAAGAAAGAAGGTAATAATTATCCTTACGCTAAAAGTCGACCTACTCTAATAGTAATAGTAAGGTAATAATAGCGATGATTTAGCTATAAACTAGCCCTAGTAAATAGTAAGAGCTGTGTCTTAAAGCTTATAAAGAAATAATAATAATTAGTATTATTATAAGGTAGATTTAACTAACTAACTAAGGTTAATATTTCAGTTATTTAGGGTATAGATTAATTATTAGATTAACTTAGTAATACTAAAGGGTAAAAAGGAGTTAATTACTAATATCTTTCTATTTTAAAACTTTTTATATCCCTAGGCCCCTTTTAGTTAGATATCTTAACTAGCCTTACTATTACTATAATTTAATTAATCTATTCTATTTAACCTCGCTAAAGAACGCTATAAGTTTACTTCCTAGTAATATAAAGTTAATAAGGACGTTAATACCCTTAATTTATATAATTTTACAGCCTAGCTATAAGGTGATATTATCTTCTAGCTATCCTAGTTTATCTATACCTAGGATAATACCCGCCTTAATACCTTTTATTATAAACGCCTTTATATTAATACGTAGTACTATTCCGTTATTACTTATAATAAAAAGAGAAATATCTATATATTTATTAATAATATATTCCCCGCTAATTCCTTAAATAGTAATTAGGGATATCTTATATAAACGGCCGTATAGATTTCCTACTAATAATAAGGACTTATTAATAAACGTAGCTAAGCTCCTAGTATTAATATAAAAGTCTTAATATTAACTATCTTCTAAAAAGAGTCGTCTTTAAATAGTAGTATAGCCTTAATTTAGGGGAGGTAGCTAGATAACTATAATATATAGAGCTATATACTCTAGCTAATTCGCGTAGATATATTATTACTTCTAAGTAGAAGACTAGATATTAATAGTATAGATATCTAGTATATATTTATTAATTTCTTCTATATTTATAAAACCTATATTAGACTAACCGTCGAGTCGGGTTTCAGTACTATAAATTGGTACCGACCCGAATACTCGGTACCACCTCCCAGTACCGACCCGATTACTCGGTACCGGTTTCCAGTACCGACCCGAAAAGCCCTCGGTACCTTGGCGAGTCGGGTTGGACCGACCCGAATCGCCAAGGTATCGCCAAGACGCCAAGCCCCTAATAAAATAGTAGGGGATACCAGATTTTTTCTAGAGTTACCCCTATACTAAAAATAGAATTTTTTTTGATTAGAATTTTAATACCCCCTTTGATTCCCTAGGGATATGCATTACCATTTTGCATTACCTTAAAGGATTACCTAGGTTAGGCTAGGTAATAATAATAATAATACTTAGTAATATAGTAGTAAATTATATATATAATAGTAAAACCTACTATAAATAGAAAATATTAGTAATATTATAGTTATTATTTCTATAGGAATAGCTAATTAGCTATTACCTTTTTATATCACCTTATTTACTATTAAGAATTACTTAGTTAGGAATAATAATAGTACTTAATAATCTATTAGTAAGTTATATATATAATATAAAATACTAATATAAATAAAAAATATTCCTAATATAATAGTCTTAGTAAAATAATATGGCTGGAACTAATGTCTTAGCGAGTCGGGTTAATACTTCGGTACTAATACTCGGTACCACCCTATAGTATTAACCCGAATACTCGGTACTAACTATTAGTACCGACCCGAATACTCGGGCCAGGAATTTGGTATTAACTCGCTAAGAGTCGAGTCGGGAACCCGACTCGAGTTTGAAGTACCGACCCGACGCGGTTAGTCTAACCTACGTAGTAGATATTATAACTATAGGGAGGGATACTATACTTAAAGAATTTAGTATTATTAAAATATACGTAAGTATTCTTATTATAATACTTAAATATAGACCTGAAATTAGTATCTTCTATATTATTATTATTTTACTACCTATCTTCTATATTATCCTTATTAAAGACCTCTTTAATAGACGCTTAATTAGCTATAATTAAATAATAGGGTGTTAAATTAGGAGGGTTTAGGTTAAAGCTATAAGAAGGGGGCTAATAGGTATAGATCTAAGGGGGTCCCTATTAGATTTAGGAGGAAGGTAGTTACCGTTATTCCCTTATATATAAACCACGTTAGAAGGCTACTTCCTTATCCTTAGCTATATACTCGCGTCCGGAGCTATAATTATAGCTATTTAGGTAGGGCGTTAGCTTAGTTATTAAGCTAGATCTAGAGGTTAATAGACGTAATACCTAGTAGTCTACTATATTATTAAGATTATAAGTAAAATTATTAGAATTACTATTTAGATAACGGATGTCTTATTATAGCTCCTAATCTAGATTTTTCTAGGCTAGTATTAGTACGGCTACTTTTAATTAGTTATAAGACTATCTACTAAGTAGTATTACTTATATATATTTATCTATAAGGCGACGTTATTTAGCGTCTTATATAGTATATTATTCTATATATAGCTTGTTAAATACCTATAATTATAACTACTTATATTTCTCTACTAGCGTAGTATGAAAATAGGTAAGGTTATTAGAGAGAGAGTCTTAACGGCTAGTCTTAAGGTATAAAAACTATATTATAACTAATCTATATAAATAAAGGTATAATTTTTTAGCTACTTTAGGCTTAGTCTATCTAATATATTTAGCCTATTAGATAAATAAATTAATATTATAGTAGAATATATCTTTACTAGATATAATATAAGGTCCTTTAGGATTTTCTTTTAAGACGGCTAGTCTAGGGTAAAAGTAACTAATTTTAGTTAGTTTAAATTTACTCTTATAAGTATTATTTATTATCTCGCTTTATTATTAACGTAGTCTATTTAGTAGTTAAGATAGGGTATTCTTTTCACGTCTTTATATACTAGTACGGCCCTATCTCTTTAATATATCCCTTATGTTATATTTACCGTTTTCATCGTCTATATCTTCTACCTCTTCCTAAATAGCCTAACTATTCTTCTAATAGTAGGGAGGGATGTAGGGTTACTAAGTCTAAAGAAGCTAACTAGTTAATATATAGAACGTAGTCGTAATTAAAGGATTAGGTAAGGCTACCTAACTAGATTTAATATCCTAGAAGGTATTTTATAGAGACTAATAATAAGTTTTTCAGAAGTTATTAAATTTCTAACTAATATCCGCCTAAATAGCTATTTTAAAGGATTTAACTCGTTACTCTTACTTAGTAGTATATTACTATAGATGCTTTTCTATTATAATAAACTATAACTTATTATAGGTTTAAATTAGTTTTAACTAATTAATTAAATAACTTTATAACCTATTAATATAGCGGGTAAGCTATTTATAAGAAGAGATAAAATCAGTAGTACCCTTAATAGAGTCTCTAGCCCTTTAATATAGGCTTTATCTCTTTCCTTCCTTATCTTTACCTTCCGTAGTTTTATTATTATCTTCTATCTTAGTATATCTTATAATTAGACTATTACTATCCTTATTTTCTAGAGGAAGACTATTATTAAGGTTAGCTATATTAAATATAGATTTTAATATTAAGGGAGGTCTCTTAGGTTAATTATAGACTAGTAGGGGGGATTTCTTAGGCTAACCCTTTTCCCTAGGTATAGTAGTAGGAAAGTTAATATAATAGTAGTAGATACTTATAATAACGCCCTTTTAAATACCTTCTTTAGAATTTTATAAATAGCTTTTATTATAAGAATTTCTTTATTTAGATCCTTAGTATTATTTAGTAGGGCGCTTAACGGCCTTCTTAGACGGCGCTTAGATAGCTAGTAATTTTTAGCGTAGAGTAGCCTGTTAGGGTCGGCGCCTAGTAGCCTAGACCTATTAAAATATCTAGTATTACTACTATTATTAAGGATTAGTTATCTAGGGTATAGTATATATAAATTATCTAGCTATCTAGAATAGGAAATCTATAATATCTAATCGGATTTCTTTATTTATAGGGTCTAACCGAGTTAGGAGTAGTATACCTAAGGATAAATATTAAAACATTAAGATATAACTATATAAGAGAATCCTATATCTATAATAACTTATAATACTAGTAACTTATAATAGGACTCTATTTCTTTAATCCCTATTTCTATTTATAATAAATTTATAGTAGATATTATTAAGAAATCTTATAAGTACTTATATAATATCTTAGATTACTAATATTAACTTTATAATATAAGTTTTAATATACTACTACTCTAAATTATAAGTATTATTGATTAGCTTAATTTAAGTATTAATTTAACTCTAATATAGAATATTATTAATACTAGTAAAGTACTAAGTCCTAATACTATTAATATTAGTAGACTAGAAGACTATAATATTTAGATAATATTAAATAAAAATAAAACTACTTAAGATTATAAATCTATATAAGCTATACCCTTTAAAGATAATAATAAAGATTATAAATATAAGGTTAGGCCTAAGTAGAATAATATAAATACTCTAGTAGTTATAAAGTTATAAAAGGTAGTATAAGAGATGATTAATTATAAATTAAGTAAAGTTAATAGTATATCCTATTATAAGAGGCTTTATATATACTTTTATAAGATATTCCTCTAGGCCTTACTTAGTATCCCCTTTAAAATAAAGGAAGAGTAGGGAGTATTTAGATTATTTAAATATTTACTATCTAAGGATATTCTTTAAAATAATATTATTATACTTATTATAACCCTTATAAATACGGGCTATATAATTATTAAAACTTCCTTTAAAGGGGACTATATAATTATTTAAGAAGCTAGTAAGGTAGAGAATAGGGATCTTTTTATTACTCTAATAGAATATAAGAATAGTATATATCTTTCTAGTAATAATTAGTAGCTACTATCCTAGAAATAGGATATAATATATAATCTATTTACCTAACTAATAAATAAGAGTATATATAAGTGCTAGGTAACCTTAAGCTACCCTAAATATAAACTTACTAAATAATATTAAACTATTTTAGTTATTAATAATACTATTTTCAAAATCTGATATAAGGGTTCTATTATTTACCCTAATTATAATAAAGGTATATAATTATATAAGGATATATTTAACTAGAATATTATACTTATATAGATTAAGACTAATAGTAAAGTAATTAAAATAGAGTTCTCCTAATCTAGTTAAAATAAATATAAGTTATAAGTTATTATAAAGCTCTATTAATATTATATTATATAAGGAATTAAAGGTAAGGATATTATTATCTTTATAAGGTACCTTATATAAGTTAACTTTACTAAATAAATATTAAAACTAGAGGATAGATTATATAATATAGAGTCTATAAGTATTAATATATTAAGGAGATAAGAAGCTTATAATAATCCTTTATATAATAGTATTATATATACTAGGCTTTATAGCCCTCCCTTTCTACCTCCTCTCTAGGGTCTCTTATATAAGTAATATCTTAATAACTATTATAAAATATATAGGAATTTAAATAGGTAATTAGCCTTACGCGTAAGCCTAATATAAATTACTCTATTATTTAATTAGAGTAGGTAACTATATAATATATAATATTAAACTACTATTACTAAAGCTTAGTATATATAACTATGATATAGAGTTAGATAATAAAGGAGTAGATTTGAATATAAGCTAATAAGAAGAGGTAGGGGACTAGGGTAAAGCTAGGGTTAATAATCTAATCCTAATTAAGCTAGTAAAGGGAGAGGGATATAATAAAAATATAGCTATTAGCGCTAATAACTTAACCCTAGTTAAAGTACCTACTAATAGGTAGTAAGGGCTTATAGGGTATTAAAACTAATTATAAGTAGTAGAGTAGATTAAATAAACCTAGTATAACCTAATAAATTAATAAGTACGCGGCTATATAAGACTAGGTTATAAGTTAATATTTTATATAATAAGCTTTAATTATAAGTTAATAGATTATATACTAAATTAAATCCTTTTCTTAGGTACCCTTTTATAGGAGTAAGTATAACTTATAAACTAATTATTATATTACCTACCCTTACTTAGTATAAGCTATATACTTAAAAAGAAATATATACCCCTATCTAAATTAAGGTAAGTAGCCTAAGTAATTACTAAGGTATATTTAATTATATAAAGTAATATATTATATTTTACTTTACTTAATATTTAAATAAGTTTTTATCTTATTATTTTTACCTAAATAAGTTTTTATCTTATTACCTTTATATACTTTATTAATTATAAGAAATATTCCTATATATTAGACTTAAGATATACTAAGTAATAATTCCTTATAATAATATATAAATAATTATTTATTATATTAATAATTATTTATATATATTAAGTTAATAGCTATTAATCTAAACTAGTAAGATTAGACTTAATAAGGTTATACTTAGTAAGGTAAGTAAAGGTATATAGCCCTATTAATAAACCTTATTTATAATAAGTATTATTAATTAATTATAAATAGAACTTATATTTAAGACTACTACCTCTATATAAGTTATAATTATTATTAAGTTAAAGAAAATATTACCTTAATAGTAAGGGATAAGATCTATATTACCTATTTAAATTTAATAATATAATATTATAAATAAAATATAATAAATCTTATAATAAGATAGAAGACCCTCCCTATTTAAATATAACTAAAGTATATAATAAGATTGTTATAATAAAGGCGGATTAAGAGCTAGTAAGAGAGGATATTAAGAAATAGTATAAAAAGGTAGGTATTAAAGACTTTAAAAGTAAAAAAGCCTAGGTAAAGAAGTAGGATTTTATTATATAACTAGGCTAAAAGTATAAGTATAATAAACTATACCTACTAAGTAGTCTAAATAAAGATAGTAAACTTAGTATACTCTCTAAAGTAATATAATAGGTTTACTTAAATATTAGATAATAGAACCTTAAGACTAAATAAAAAATTAAGAGGGAGAAGGAAGGATATAAAGAATAATAAATATTACCCCTCTAAGATATAAGTTTAGACTATTTAATAATAAAAGATAGTATAATAGTATTATTAGCCTTAAAATAATAAATAGAATAAGAGGCTATATAGAATTAAGATATAAGGGATATTAATTTAAAGGTAATATATAATAGGAAAATTACTAGGTTTCTTTTATTAGATATTATTTAATTACTTAACTCTTTATTAGATATAAGAAGCCTATTAATATACTTAACCTTAGACTAGTTTATTTAATATTATAATAAAGACCTAGAGCTAAAGCCCTTAGAAGTAATATTATAATTTAAGTATAAAGAAGCTTAAATTTTTAACTAAATTAACTAATAATTACTAACTTTATAAGGTTATAAAGGAGGTTATTAATAGTATAAGTACTAACCTTATATTTAAGTTTATAGTAGGATAGGATAATTCTACTTAATAGGCCTCTATTCTATTAATTACTCTATTAAAGACTCTAGGTAAGTAACTACCTTCTCTAACTATTAGAATAATAAATAGTATATAATTAATATCTACTATTATAACTAGGGCTTAAATTTAAATAGGATATCCTTAGCCTAATAATAAGACGCGTAAAATAGAGATAAAGTATAATAAAAGGATATAATAATAGTAGGCTAAAGGTAGAATAGAGGCTATAATAATAGCTAATTAAATATTAGAGATTTAAATAGGATATAATATATTACCTACTTAGAAGTAATTAAAAACTACTATTATAACTTAATTATACTTTAATTAATTATTTAAGACTAAGAGTATTAAGTTATATAATAAAGATAAAGATAATATAATACTAAATATTATAATATTAATAAATTATAACTAAGAGGTAGAACTAGACTAAAAGGGAGAGGTACTTAATAGAATACTAGTAAAGGATAGAAGTATTTAATTAATATAAATAGGTTTATTAGTTATCCTCTTATTATATAAATCTTCTAATCTAATTACCCTTACTAAACTAATTAAAGAAGATAAAGCCTATACTCTAGCTAATAACCTAATTATATCTACTAAATTAGTTAAAGCTTATACTCTAGCTAATAATATAATTATATTTATTAAACTAATTAAAGAAGCTAAAGTCTATACTCTAGTTAATAACCTAGTTATATCTATTAAATTAGTTAAAGCTTATACTCTAGCTAATAACCTAGTTATATCTACTAAACTAGTTAAAGCCTATACTCTAGTTAATAATATAGTTATATCTATTAAATTAGTTAAAGCCTATACTCTAGCTAATAATATAGTTATATCTATTAAATTAATTAAAGAAGTTAAAGCCTATAATCTAGCTAATAACCTAGTTATATCTGTTAAAAACTAATTAGAAAGGCTAAAGTTAATACTTCTAATATTATAATACTATTTATTAAACTAATTAAAAAGGCTAAAGTCTATACTTAGCCTAATACCTTACTAGAGAAGAATAATTCTTTAAATACTATTAATTATACTCCTATACTAGCTAAAAAGCTAATAAGAGTAGGCTATTTAGGGGTATATATTACGTACATGTTATTCGGGGAGAAACCCTACTATAAAGATAAAAACTCTACCTGATAATTACAGTTCTCTTAACTATTTATAGCTCCTTCCCTCCCCCCCCCCTAGCAGGCCTATAACTAGAGAGGTAGTAGAGGGGTCGGGTTTACTACCTATTATACTAAAGTTTCATTTATAAGTAAAACTCCTTTTCCTTATCTAGGGCTTAGCCCCTTTCTCTTTTCTATCTCTACCGGCTATTCTTAATCTAATCCGTTTAGTATAATAGATGAATCCTTATAATAGATAATTTCTTATAGTCCTAGTTATAACGTCTATAATAGGGAGGGTATATATATAAAGGGAGGTAATAGAACTAGTACTTACCTACTAGTCTATTAGTACTAGGTACTACTAAGTAAGGAGGCTAGCGGCCTTAGCGTACTTATAGACTATTAGGTAGGAAGGCTAATATCTATATATCTCTATACGGGTTAGGCCTCTACTACCTACTATTATACTATAGGGACTACCTAGGTACGGCTAAGCATCCCCCCGCCGTATAATAGTAAGGTAGCGGATACCTAGTATATTTACCGCGGTTATATCAGCCGCTATTATTAAGGTATATACGTGTAGAAGATAATAGGTACTATTAGTTAACTAGACCGGCGGCCCTATCACGCTTATAAGCTATTAGGTAAGGAGTCTAATACTTATATCCTATTTTAGGTTAGGTACCTACTACCTATAACCGTACTATAAGGACTACCTAGGAAGGGGACTAGAGTATCCTCGCCGCCGTATAGTAGTAATAGCGGTAGTATATACCCGGTATACTATCTAGCTTACACTCGATTATTAAGAGGAAGGAAGGGCTAGCTCTATAGTATTACTATCTTTTTATTATACTATTATTATTTATATATACTATAACTACCTTAAGGTAGGTAGACTTAAGCTACCTAGATTACGCGGAGTAGAATCGGCTAGAGTATAAAGACGTAGCCTTATAAGAGACCTTATAATAGGTATAAGTATAGAAGTATTATATATATCTTATAATATTATAAAGGTTTTATATTAATAGTATTTCTATTATCTTATACTAGTATTACTAATATTACTAATATATCGCGTTTATAATACGCGTAAGGAAGCGGAGGCTATATTAAAGAGAGGTAGAAGGGTATTTATATAATATATATTTTTTATTTATATCTATATATTCTATCGCGTTATATCTTTTACTATAATCTTTTAAGAGTTCTCCTTCTATCTTCTCTATTTTTCTATCGCGTTAGCGTTCCTATTCTCGTTATTACTATACTCTACCTACGTGTTAATTCCGTAATAACTAGGTAACCCTAGACGGTACTTCTAAAATACCGTAAGATCTCTTAGCTCTCCTAGTACCGAGATACTAGAAGGTTCGTAGCCGGTACCACGTATAGGTAGATCTCGTCGCTAGCCCTTTAAATACTATTAAATTAAATAAAGTAATTAATTTAATATAGGAATCTAAATTTAAAGGCTAAATTATAGTAGATAACTAGTAATTATTAAGAAATACTAGAGTATTAAATAGATAGGAGTTATAATCTATAATAAAGTAGGGATTTAATAATACTTAAGTAATATATAAATAAAAAGTTATTAAGTAAGGCGTAGATATTAATCCTATTATAAAGCTAGATATTAAGGATATAAAATTATATAAGATAATAGATATTATAAAAGAAGGAGAGGAAGATATAATAATAAAACTAGCTAATAACTATCTAATTATAATAACTAAATAGCTTTATTAATAGGATAAGAGGTAGAAGGATTATACTTATCTATTTTACTTTAATCCTAATATATATTATTAAGCTAATAAGACTATTAAGTTATTTAAGTTATTATTAAATCTTAAGCTATTTTAAGTATTTAAGGTATTTATCTACTTTAAGATAGAGGTATTCTAGAATAATAAATACCTTATAAATATAATAGGACTTAGAAAGGTAATAAATTAAAGTACTCTACTTAAGATTATTAATTAATAAGGGTTATAAACTATTAAAGCTATTAGGGTAATTATCTTAAACTAGACCCTTATATTAATTATTAATAATATTAAAGAAGCTAGGATTAAAGGGAGATATAACTTATACTTTTTAAAGGGAATATAAAAGGACCTTTAACTACTTAATATTAAATACCTATCTAATAACCCCTTTAATATTTAATATATATATATTAATACTAGAATATCCTAAAAGCTAAAGCTAAGTTATAACTTAACCCTTATACTTATACCTCTACCTTTACTATCCTATTAATTAGGATAGATAAAGTGTTTCTTAAGTATAAAGGATTAATAGTATAAGTAGACTTTATAATATATATATAATAATACTAAATCAAAAGTATATATATTAAAACTAGATAAAAAGGACTATTAATTTATAATATCTTCTAGGGATATCCCCTACTTTAATAACTTAAATAATAAGTTATATATACTTTACTTTACTATTATAATATTATATAATAGATAGGTAGAGAAGAAGCTAGTAGATTATACTTTAAAAGTCTTAAAGATAAGTAAAAAGCCTTATATTATACCTTAATAGTAATAATAGGTAATAGGATAAGGCTATATTATATTTAATAAAGTATATATTAAATTTAATAAATATACTAGGATAATTAATAAAGTTTAAGTACTTAATATAATTATAAGGAGTTAAATACCTTAAAAGCTCTTCCTTACTAAAACTCTATTTAAAGCGTTACTTATTTATATAATAAGCTAGGTAAGTATATTTTAAGATAGTAATATAAGGTAGGCGTTATATCTTATGATATTAAACTACTTTTAAATAAATAATTATTACTAAAACTTATAATACTATATAAAGTTAAAGTTTAATAAATTTAATAAGATATATAATATCCTTGTTAAGTAATATAAGGCTAAAAATATACTAGTAGAGGCGTATTATAAGTATAAAGATATAATAACTATTATTATTTAAATATTATAACTATATTATATTAATAACTTAAAGTTTTTAGGATATCTATTTATAAAACTCTAATCTAACTACTATTATAAATACCGCTTAATATACCTAGAATAATATAAGGATATACTAGACTAAGGGTTTAAAGGGATAATTATAAAAGTTAAGAAGATATTTTTAAACTAAGTTAAACTTTATAAATAGGATAAGAAGGTTATTATATTAATTATATTAATAAAAATATAACTAATAGCTATATATTATATAAGAATTATATTATTATTCCTTAAATTATTATTTTAAGAAGAGATTAAAGAACTAACTTTTATATTAAGGGAATTAATAACTAATAAATAGCTTAAAACTATACCTAGAAAACTATATAAATTAGAATAATAAGACTTACCTTATAAGTAGTTAATATATTAGATTACTAAGGTTTTAAATTACTTAAATATACTAGTATTAAAGGTTACTTTAAATAGTATATAAGAAAGAAAAGAAAAATTCCTTATTTTAATAATAGGGCTTATATTAGCCCTTATTATTTATTAGGTATATATTTCTAATAGGCTATTACTTTATATTAATAATTACCTTAGAATTAAAGTATTAATTAGTATATAAGTTATTTATAATATATTAAAGGAACTTATTACCCTAATCTATTTAAGCCTAATTAAGTATAAGGTTACTAAAATTATTAAACTCTTCTAGGAAGGTAAAGATAGTAAGAAGAGTTTATATCTTAATAATATCTTATAAATCTTTATTAAGTTTAATATACTTCTATTTATAAGATATATATATATATAATAATAAGATTTATTACTATCTTTAACCTTAAGTAATTATAAAGGAATAATATATAGGATATTATATAAGTTAATTAAATTAAGTAAGATAGGAAAATAATATTACTTAAACTTATAAATAACTCCTTAAAACTTAAAAAGGTTATATCTAATATAAAAACTACTTAACTTAAGATATATAATTTAATAAAAGTTATAATAAATTTAATAGATAGTAATTATAAGGTATTAAAGGAGGATATAATTATAGATAAAAATATTAATAATAAAAGTAATCTATTTAATAAGGAAGGTTAAATTATTAACTAATAATATAAAAATAGTATATATATATAGAATTCTTCTAAGGTAATAGGTAATAGTAAACTAAGTAGGAATAAATTAAATAGAAATAGAATATAATAATATTATAATATAATAAGATTATTATTAGATATCTTTATATATTATAAGTTAATATTAAATATATTAAATACAATAAGTTTATAATAATTATATAGAATATATACTTTATAAAATAATTTAATTATATAATTAAATAAAATAGGATAAGTTAATAGAAAGGGTTTACTACTTAATATTCTTACCTAGATATATATAGTAACTTATACGCGAGTACTAGTTAGATAATTTATAAAGGTTAAGGGTTCTTTAAATATACTAAATATATAATAACTACTCTAGCTATATATAAAGGTTTAATAAACCTATATAAGATATAAAAAGGCGGAAAATACGGGTAGTATAGATCCTAATATTCTATATAGCTTCCTAGTTTACTAATATAGTAAAAGACTAGGCCTATCTTTTATCCTTTAAGATAACCTTATATATTATATTAGTAATAAAGGAAAGTATAAGCTATATATACCTCTATTATTAGAATAAGAACTTTTTAAATAAGTATATAATCCTTTAAATTATAGTAGCTACTACTAATATTATAATTAACTCTCTAACTCCGTATATATTTATTACCTATTAAAAAACCTATAGATATATATCTCTTATTACCCTTAGTACTAATTAAATTAGATAAAGAGGTATCTATTATATAATATATAAGTTTTAATATTAATACTATTAATACCCTTTTATACTATTATAATAGATTTTATTATTACTTTATTAATAATACTTATAAAGAAGAACTAATTACTTACTATTATATATAAGTTCTTAAAGAAGGTCCTTTATTTATAAGGCTTAGATATATAGAAAGCTTTAGAGTAGGCTAAGGTTATATTATATAAACTCCTATCTTATAATTAGGGTATACTATAAAGTATTATTAGTAATAGGGACTCTTACTTTATATTAGACTTTTAGTAAGAAGTCTTTAAGTATTTTAGAGTTGAATTTCTTATATCTATAATATACTATTTATAGATAGATAGATAAAGTAAATATATTAATTAAATAGTTAAAATTATAATAAGGTTTTATTTAACCTATAATCTTAATAGTTAGAATAAATAGGATCTAATACTACTATATATCTAAAGTATATTAAATAACTTATTAGCTATTATAAGCTTCGCTTTAAATAAGTTATACTATAGATTTAAGGTAAATAATACTATAAATATACTTACTACTAGAGATATACTTATAGAAGCCTTTAGTAAGCTATAGCTTACTAAGTATAAAGAAGTAGAGGACTATAATAAAAGCGCGTTATAATAGTAAATATAAAGAGTTAAATCTTATAGCTAATAATAAAGTATTCTTATATCTCTATTATAGCTATCCTATATCTTAGTAAGGCTAGCATCCGTCTTAGCTATACCTTAGTAAAAACCCTTGAGACGGATACTATACTAGGATATAGGATAAGATTTCTAGGTTAACTAACTAAAAACTATCTTAGTAATAAGTAGAACTATTTTAAGTTTTATATAGAGTTTATTCCTTTACTTATAAGCTAGAATTTCTCCTAATAATAAAGATATAGCTAGTAGTATCTATTATATAGTTAGAGCCTAAAATAATAGATTCTAACTTATATAAAAGAGTGTTTAATTAAATAAATCCTCTACTAATTACTATAAAAGATAGTATAAAGTATAATAATAAATATAAAATTAATTAACTAATTAATAAGTAAGTTAGCTGTAGTAAAACATAGTACCTTATTAAATAGATTAGATATAGTAATAAGTATAATATATAGTATAACTTAGAGAATCTTAGTAAGGCTAGTAACCTAGTAAAGGCTTATAAAGATAGGTAGATAAAAGGTTAATATTAAAGACCTTAATAGAGGTAGTTTAATTACTATTACTTTTAAAAATAATAGTAGGAATAATAAGGATATTAGTCTTATTTATTCTTAATAGATATATTAATATAATTACTAGCCTATTTACTTATTTATAGAAGGAGTTTAAAGACTATAAAAGTAGTCCTTATATTAGTAAACTAGGAACCTACGTAAAATAAATAAAACTACTAATTCTACTAAAAGCGTATTTTTCAAGTAAAATACAGGTAATAAATAGGAAAATTTCAGGTTTTTTTATTCTAGCTTAAAACCCCTAAATATAGAAAATCTGGATTTAAGGCCTTAAATCCGTGATTTTCCTCTAGCGCTAGGAAGAAATAGGAAGCTCGCTAGAGCTATAATAGCTACGTCGTTAACGCTAGCGTAATATAGGTTTTAAATACAGTCGATTCACGTAATTTATATATATATAATGTACCTCCTCCTAGCCTAGCCCTGTTTCTTATACTTATATTACGCCTGCGATTAATTCTCTTACTAAGTACTAGTACTATTAGTTAACTATTAATAAGACTTAGTACCTTATTATAATTACCTAGTTAGTACTAGCCTAATATAGTTATATTATAGCTAATTAGTAGGATTTATCTCCTATTAGTCTTATTACCTAGTATTTCTAAAAGTTACTAAATATATATCTTATAACTTATAGTATTATTTTAAGCTCTAGGACTAATATATAAGTGTATTAGTTATATATATATAATACGTATAAATAAGTAATATACAAGCTCCCCTAGTATACTAATATAATAGAATCCTTAATAGCTAATTAATTAATCTATATAAACTAGATAGAGTACTTATTAAAGCTAGTAGGTCTTTTTTTTAACGTAGTTTTTAGAAAATTATAGCTAGTCTAGTTTCAGTTTATTTTAGCTATAACTTTAATATAGTATAGAAAAATAGTATAAGTATATAATCCTATACTAAAATATATTAATTTCCTATTAGGGCTAGCCTAATAACCCCTCAGGCCTATAAATACCCCCCTAGGCCTCTAGAACTACTAGGGCGGGGGTCCCCGAATTACTAATAAAGTAAAGTTAAAAGTTAAATCTAGATAAGTAGCTCTTACTAGTATAAAGAGAAGAGAATAAGTCTTAGAAGTAAATCTTTAATATAGAAGCTTCTAGTTCTTTAGGAAGGAGGTAGTATTATGAAACTATGTAATTATATACTATAAACCTCTTTATTAAGTAGTAGTTAAGGTAAGGAAGTAGTAACGGAGGAATAGCTATTAAAGGATAGACAAAGCGGTACGATAGAATAGCGCAACTGGAGAATAGATGTAATATATCTTAGATACCAAAGTATCTACTAATGGATCTGCTAATATAGCCCTGCCGTTGGATTTCAATTTCCCTTTGATTTCCTTCTTGCGACCATTTCCTTGACCACGTCATCCTCCAATGTCTGAATAGCAGCGCTAGAGTATTCGGGAAAGGGCCCATCCTGTAGGCTTCTTGTCCAACCCACATAGGGATCATTATCTCGAACCAACTTTGAGTTCTCCATGAACCTCTTCCGGATGTGAGCCGTTATGTTAGAGCCCTCTAACAACAACCTCTGTTGGGACTCAAAGATGAGCTCCATGGCTTGCAGAAGCACAATCTGTGATGAAGATCGTGGTACGATATCCTTCATGTGTTCTTTCAATAGCAGGTAGAATGATACATGTCGATTGGCGCCGCCCAGGTACGTATCTTGCAGACTCAGCTCATAGGAAGCTGGGTAGAATCCAGCGAGCTCCCAGTCAATGATACCGGCCAGCTTGCAACTGGATTTACCACCTGAAGAGGGGCGTGATTGAAGAATCAGGTTGCGTGGACTAAGATCGTTGTGGCAAAGCACGGCTTCTCCTAGCCATTTGTCAATGTCGGATTTGTGGATGATTGTCGACCCAAGATCAATAAAACTGGACTGCATCCTAATATCTCCTGAATCAACGATGGGTTCCATAGTATAGAATGGCTTCTTGAGCTTTCGCCTTTCCATGATTGAGTTCAGCAAAGCAGGTCCGTCATTCAGAAAGCCCGTATGGGGGCCCCCGAAGGCACCAGGCTGCTCGAAACCCTTCGGAACCTCGTCACCTTCTTCACGAAACGTCTTGCCCAGAATTTCCTTGACCCTCTTGTCACTTAGCCGAACAGAGTGTAATTTTTCGAGCGCTTCGACTAGCTCAGCTACAACAGAGCTCTGCTCCTCGGCGCTCATCTGCTGCCACACATCTTCCAAGAGATCCCCCTCCACAAGCTCAATCACTGAGAAGTGGAACATTCTTCCTTGCGCGTTCTTTGCCTTGCCGACCTGAAGGGTTTGTGGGACAAGTTCCGGAATGATGGTCGCAGCGATTTTTTGCATAGCAGCAATCGTAGTGAATGTTGTGAAACTCTCATTCTCAGCCTCTAATCGGACTACACATCCAGAGTGACGATCCTCGAGACCCTTTGGGAATTCTGCCTTGAACACACACTTGTCCCAGTTCTGGAGAAATATTGAGATGGTCTCTGGTTGAATGGTGGCAAAGATCTGCTTGAGCAGGCTGTCATCGGGGGTGACATCGCGATCTGCCATGGTGACGTTGGTATGGTCCTTGCGTATTGTGGTTCAGGTAAACTGCGTAGGTATATGAAAGGTCGTCCAAGCTCTTTATCTTTACAATTGTGGACTTTAATAAGCTACTTTTACGTCAAGATCTGTAGCACTCATAAGATAGTTTCACTTTTATCGTAAGATCTTTCTTGGAATCTGCCTAGGTGATAACTTATATGGCTTCGGATTTAAACCCCCGAAAGCCCCTGAAGCTATACCCCGGAGTTAATAGGATTCAAAACTCCGGGCCGTCCGGAGTAGTAGGGCTAGACGGTTACAAGGTCTAGCCGAGGACGTGCCCCGTCCACTGCATCAGCCGGTGTGTCGGAAAAATATGGTAGGTAATGGTAAGGGATTCTTTGTGCACAATGAGATAGAATGAGAATGATGTAAAGCATTCCCTGTATGTCCCCACAAGAATTCTGTCTAAATGAGTGTCGTGGTTGTTTCAAACTCCCTCCGATCTGTCAGCTCTACGTTTGCAACCCGTTCCCTCAGCAAATTCCTCCACCTAGTGCTGCCTCCACCTTTCCTCCACCTTCTGCGTACTCATGACGTCGTGCCTGATAGGCTCTGATAATGAAATGTTTAGTGAACGAAGCACTTTGATGTCAGATTTGAGACAAAACATACATCGAGCTTAATTGGAGCCACAAGTGCAGACTTTGGCGGACCCGGTGTAATTCAATCCACACTCACTACATTGGTTGCGGTCGACCTGCTCAAAAGGCGTGATGACATTGCCAAGGGCTGGCATAGCTTTGACGTGACTGTGCATGCTGCTTGAGTACAGCGACAGATTGGGTACCTCAATAAATGGTGTTTTTTCTGAGACGATGTAAGGGGATGATGGCGTTGAGTAGGTTGCAGAAAAAATACAACTGATGCGAAGAGTTTCGGTCACAATATATACCTGGAATGAACACCCGGAGGCTTGCGAGCACCTTTCCCTTGATTTATTCTCCCCCAATAGAAGGCTCCTTTCTTATCATGTGCATGGTTGCCTCGACAGTAAGGCTCTTGTCTTGACATGTATTTTGTTGCCTCGACAGTATGGTCTTATCACCAATAATTCCCCGCGCATCCTCAGCTGCACTCAGCTCACTAACCAGCCCTGCTACTATCCCCCCACCCTAGATAGATTCTAACCAGGGCTTTTTACAAGAGACCTGATAAGGGATTTAGCAAATAAATATCGTTAAAACTTTTGTGTTACTAAGGGGGCCCGCCTTCTTGAGGGGGCACGGGGGGGATAGTACTGAAACACGTCATAGAAGACTACGTCCGCAGTGAAATCCTTGCAACCATTCTCAAATATTGATTGGCAGTCATTCCCTCTCCTCCTGGAATTGGTGGGTTGATTTGGACTCGTAGGGTCAACTCCAACCGCCCGCTGCTTCCATATGAAGGATTTGTAAGGTTCGTTTGACCTGACGGCGTAATTCGAGCTCCATATTACTCTTCTGTCAGTTGGTGTCGCATTTAGTCGAGGGCATAGCTTACACTGGCCAATCTCCAGACAGGATCATCCCTCTCCAGAAAAAGGGGAGGCTAGGAATGCGGCTCGATCATGCTGAAGCTTGCGGGGCAAGCAGGTGCAAGATCGCCGGCAGCCCTCGTTCTTCCAGGAGCCGATCGTAATATTCACCGAATGGGCTTATAGTAGCGAAGTATGTCGCAAAGCATGACTCATTCCCTAAAAGCGATCAAGGCGCTTAGCGGAGCGGGCTTATTGTCATTCCTGCCAATAGATATTCCCGCCCGAATGACGGACCCTAAGTCAATGTACTGTGGTAGTACTCGAATGGGCCTTGTCGGCCTCTGCGGATTTAGGGACACGAGTTGCAAAGGCACTAGAAAATATTCCGACCATTAAGGACGTGAACCGACATGAAGAGATTCGCACCTTGAGGTTTGAAGTCCTTCTCACCGTGCAAGAACAATCCCTTTCTGCCCTTGTCTACGAGTGTCCTTAGAAACTTCTGAACCTTCGAGATGTGCTTCTGACCATCGCGAAGCCTTCCGGGGGGGATAGAGGCAAATTTGCCAGCATAAACGCGACACAGGTTAGATCCGTCAACGTCCATCTCAGACTTCGGCACGCGGGCTTACGAACTGAGAGCTTCATCTTCTTCGGCGATGCCAAAAAGCCAGATTTCACTAATCCTTACCTTCAAGATTGGGGACGTCCCTCTTCCCCTAGCATCTACCAACATCCCGAGTATCAGGTTGGCGAAATCCACTGGTTCTACGATGTTTTGTCTCTGATGATGATATTGTCGGAGATCGCAGAGTGGAAACCCGTTGATAGAACTTTTCTGGACGCAAAATGAGCTGTCACGAGAGAAGTGGTAGAGGAAGGAGGTCATGGATGCTAGCTGGAAGGGCGAGCGGACTGCGAAGATTATGCAGTATGGGTTCAAGTTTCTCGAGGAAGATCGCGTTATGCTCGAGAACCTCAGCAGGAAGGAAGTCAAGCGTTTCTTCGATACACTCTGCAGTCTTATCGGATGACCTTGAAAGGTGTTATGACGAAGGCATCCATTGTATAGCACCATGAAAATGTCCACTTCTATGATCAGGTCTCTCTGATACATCGCCCTCCTCGTATTCTCTCTCTCTCTTTGCTTAGGTGACACCAGCAATAATAGAGCGTTCCCTAGCAAGTGTATAAATCCATTGGATCTGGAGAAAGACTGGTGAATAGCATCTTCTGCCCACTCCTAGATCCCTCGAATATGCCCACACACCACGTCCACACTCCCAACTTGAAGCCGCAAATTATAAACTGTGCCGATATGTCGTGACTTCTGCCATTTGACAACATGCTATGAGCTCTTCGCTGGGTGACGAAGCCCGCTCATAGGTGAAGGCATTTTGCCATATCCCGACGCAATAGCTCGGCCAAATAGTCGCACTATCCTCAAGAAGCTGTGCATAGACGCGAAGCGGTGTCAAACAACCATCAAGCTTGTATGTTCTCAGCCCTCTGATCCCTTCTTGGATGTCTTCGGACGATTCGTCCCCTCGCGCCCAGACTTCGAACTCCCTCGAGGCTTCGCGCCCTTGACTGCGATTGACTTCTTCTTGGACGATGCGCGGGTGCGAGGACCTGACGGATTCGGCTTGCGTATGTTCGAAGGAGGTTCGTAGGGTGGCGCTGGTTCACCCTGTTTTGGGAACATGCTGTATTCAGGTAAACGACCGGCGAGTCTTCGACTTCCCCGCTCCAGCTTGTATACTTTTCGTTGTCTTGTGTTGTGGGTTTTTGACCACAGACCTCGGTCGGCGCTATCATGGACTGCATCGGAAGCTCTGTTCTTGTCTGCCTTGGGTTGTTTTGTGCGTGTCTTCCGTGAGACTTGTGCAGTGCTCTCTTCGGGCTTGTCCACCACATCGGAAGCTCTGGCACGTTTAACCGACGATCAGCGATTGAGGCTTGGGCAAGCGTCGGTGCGATTCGTCGGGATCGGGTGCCTCGGTCGCTTTGGCTCTGTGCCGTGTTCTTTGTTATTCTCCCGCCAGGGGTATTGCGAGAGGTGTCCTTTGTTGCTCGAGGTGTTGGCGCTCGCAGTCGCGATGCTTTCTCGGTAGCTGAAGTATCGGCGGTGGTGCCTACCCCCGGTTCCTGTTCGTGTTGGCTGGAGACGCGGGCGTGGATATTCCGGCGCCAGGCATCGCGTGCATCCTTTTCTTCTTGGTCGCCTCCCTCATCTTCGCGTTCGTTCCTGGCCTCGTCTATGAGGCCTTCTTTGAGAAAATTCTTTCGAATTGATACTGTCCCTCATCCAAATGCAAAAGTCTTCGGTTCAACTCCAGTAGTTCCCATGGGTGTAAGTATCTCGCGGTCTCTTATGAGGACGGTTCGTCTGGCTCTAGCGTAAGCACACGAGGCTTAGGGCTCGGGTACGTGCTGAACCCGGTGGCATTGTTCTGCTCGCTGCCGTCATTGCTGTTGCTGTCGTTGTTGTCACGCGATGAAGATGCTGGATTGCTGCCATGCTCGACCGATGGCAGAACCTTCGACAGCCGAGCCCACAACCGATGCCAGCCATTATTAAACACACCGTCTCGCGGATCAAACGGCCGCCCCTCAATCTTGTGTCCTATCACCCTCAAAATCTCTCTCACGACGCTTGTAGGCTGCATCGGGGGCATAGGTATTGCTTTCCTGGAGCATAGTCTTTCGGTGGTCGTATCAGTCGTCGCCGAAGTGCTTTCGGCTCCAGGCCGCGTATGTGTCGGGATCATATGCTTCTGGTTCTAGCGTCCACTGCACTCGTCTTTTCGGATCGTACGTCTCGGGATTGTATGTTCGTGGTATTGGCATCCACAGCGCAGCCACAAGGCTGATGGTCCCATCAGGCTCGTGGCCGGTACTGCTGGACTCGCAATCGTTGCTGGAATTATTGCCATCAGACAGCAGATGTGCATTGTGGGCGGGGGTCTCGATAGACGCTTTAGGTTTCGAGCGTTGACGACGTGTGCGCGCACTCGGAGCCATTGAGATAAGGATGAACGAGTAATCGAGTAGCAAAATGTGTACTGTGGTATGGCGAGTTCGAAAGTCGGCGATGTTGAAGGTGAAGGAAGGAAATCAAGTGTGCGATTGTTTGAGCGGGGAAATGTAAACGGCCCCTCGGGGAGCAGCCCATCAATCAGCAGCGTATGCGCTACGGAGTACTAGTAATCTTTTGATCACTATAATTATAAAACGAAGTGGTTTAGTACGGAAAACCAAATTAGTACAGCTTCTAATTAGTCTAAAGGCTAGAGCTTAGTAGCTTTTCCTTAGGAAACTACTTTAAAGTTTATATATAAATACTAATTTATATAAGATACTTTAAGGAGATAAACTTTATAGTTAATTAATAAAAGTAAAGTATTATTAGAATTATATCTAGACTAACCGTCGAGTCAGGTTTTAGTACTATGAATTAGTACCGACCCGAATACTTAGTACTACCTCCTAGTACCGACTCGAATACTCGGTACCAGTTTCCGGTACCGACTCGAATACTCGGTACCAGTTTCCGGTACCGACCCGAATACTTGGTACCAGTTTCCGGTACCGACCCGAAAAGCCCTCGGTACCTTGGCGAGTCGGGTTAGACCGACCCGACTCGCCAAGGTATCGCTAAGACGCTAAGCCCCTAATAAAATAGTAAGGCGCCCTACTTTTTTAAAAAAAAATTTATCTTTATACTAAAAATAGATTAATTTTTTAATTAGAATTTTACTACCCCCTTTAGTTCCCTAGGGATATATATTACCTTTTTATATTACCTTAAAGAATTACCTAGGTTAGGCTAGGTAATAATAATAATAATACTTAATAATATAATAGTAAATTATAGATATAATAGTAAATACTATTATAGATAAATATATTAGTAATATTATAGTTATTATATCTATAAGTCTAGGAGACCTTCTTCCCTCTACCCTTAAAAGTAGATCTAGGTAATATCTAGGGGTTTTAGTATAAGATACCCCTAGTAATAAATATAGAGGTTATTAAGGAGGAAGTTTATAAGGCGATTAATAGGCTAAAATAGGATAAGGTACTAGGGATAGATAGGATCTTAAATAGGTTCTTATAAATAGTAGAGAGAGAGCTACTACCTAGCTTTATATACCTATTCTAGGCTTATCTAAGGGTTAAATACTACCTAATAGAGCTTAAGAAGGCTAATATAATTATCTTAAAGAAGTTAAAGAAAGAGGACTACTTTAAACTAAAGTTTTACTATCTAATTATCCTTCTTAGTATCTTAGGGAACGTTAGTAATTTCTAAAAACCTAGAGGGGTACCTAGGGCTAGCCCTAGGCCGCCTTAGGCCCTAAGGGCTATAGTTTAAGAAAGCTTGCCCTAGGGCTATAAGGGTAGATATAAGTCTACTTAGGGCTAATTTAAGTACCCTAATTACTATACTTTTAGCTTATAGCTATAATTCTATACTAAGGACTATTAAAGGCGTGCTTAATATTATTAATAATCCCCTAATCTATATTAAAAAGGTTATTAGTATAAGTAAGATATATTATACTATATTTATATTATAAGGATACTATATTAAGTATATACTAATAGTAATATATTAATTATATAATATAATAACTAATATAGAATCTACTCTAGTTAGTATATTTTACTTAGTAATAGCGGAATAGCTTCTACCTCCCTAATACTTTATTATTCTTAATAGCCTTAATAGCTTTCTTAATTAATTAATCTATATAAATTAAAAGAGTCCCTATTAATATAGTAGTAATACTATATAAAAGGCTTTATAATGTTAATTAATTATCTTAAACTACTAAAAATACTAAAGCTACTCTTATAATACTAATAATCTCTAAGTCTTCTAGTAGTATAAAGAAGCCTATTTCTTTATAACTAATCTATCTCTATTTATTATTATATATTATAATAGTAATAAGCCCTAATAGTATACTCTACTACTATACTTAGGTATAACCTTATACTACTTTAACTTACTATTAAAGGCTTTAGTAGCCTCTTTTATTAAACTTTATATAAGTTTATTACTTTTTTATATTCCTTCCCTAAGATCTAAGAAGCCTTTCTTTAAAAGGAAGCTATTAAGGTAGCTTAACTACTACCCCTTAATTATTATCTTATTATATTAGTAAATTAAATCTACTAGTTTATCTAGGATACTAGTAAGATATATATATATAAGGTACTAGTAATTATTAGCTACTAGAAAATACCTATAAAAATTCAAGATTTTTACGTTAGAAAATTACCCCTACTACCTAGCGTTTAGTAGTTAACGTGAATAGCGGGGAGTATATTAGACACGTTAGTAGGTAGGGTAAATAGTAGGAAGTATATCAGATATAGTAGGCTATTAATAACACGGATATTTCCCCCTATTTAAACTAATATTAGATACGTTAGTAGGTGGGGTAGATAGTAGGAAGTATATTAGATACGTTAGTAGGTAGGGTAAATAGTAGGGAGTATATTAGATATAGTAGGCTATTAATAACATAGATATTTCCCCCTATTTAGACTAATATTAGATACGTTAGTAGGCTATTAATAATATAGATATTTTCCCCTATTTAGATTAATATTAGACACGTTAGTAGGTAAGGTAAATAGTAGGGAGTATATTAGATATATTAGTAGGTAGGTAGCCGGTATATATAATAGTATTAGCTATATTATATATATATACCTATTCTAATAGTATTCTATACCTAATAATAAGACGGATATTTCCCCCTATTTAGACTAATATTAGATATATTAGTAGGTAAGGTAAATAGTAGGAAGTATATTAGATACGTTAGTAGGTAGGTAGGTAGCTTATATATGTAATAGTATTAGCTATATTATATATATATACCTATTCTAACAGCGTTCTATACCTAATAATAAGACGGATATTTCCCCCTATTTAGACTAATATTAGACACGTTAGTAGGTAATATAAATAGTAGGGTTTTTAGCTTATAAATACGACGGTATTAGCCTATATACTAATATAGCGATATGGATTATTCTAATAGCATTTTATACCTAGTAATAAGATAGATATTTCCCCCTATTTAGACTAATATTAGATACGTTAATAGGTAATATAAATAGTAGGGTTTTTAGCCTGTAAATGTAATAGTATTAGCTTATATACTAATATAGTAATATAGATTATTCTAATAGCGTTATATACCTAGTAATAAGACGGATATTTACCCCTATTTAAGCTAATATTAGATATATTAGTAGGTAGATATTAGATATATTAGTAGGTAATATAAATAGTAGGGTTTTTAGCTTATAAATACGATAGTATTAGCTTATATACTAATATAGTAATATAGATTATTCTAATAGTATTATATACCTAGTAATAAGATAGATATTTCCTACTATTTAAACTAATAGTAGATATATTAGTAGGCGTTATTATAAAATAGGTAAAATATAAATAATATTAGGATTTTTATTATTTATAATTTATATTCTATTCTAGCCGTTAGCGCATGGAATTTAGTAGGTAAATCTACTTATTCTAATATATCTTTTAAAGTACTATATAGATTTTTAGTATTTTTAAGATATTAAGTAGGTTAAAATAAGCTGTATAACTTTATTTAAGTAGAAAATATTATAGAGTATAGGTATAAATATAAGTAGAATATAAAGAAATATTAGACTTTTAATATTTACCGTAGTTAGCGCTAGTCCTAGAGGGGTAATTAGGGTACTTATTAACTAACTAATAAGTTATAATAAGCTTAGGGTCCTAATTTCTATATATTCTATTATAGTAAGAAGATTATATTAATTATATTATTACCTATTATAAATATCTATTATAACTAGGAATCTCTAAGTTAAGTAGTTAATATACTACTTTAGTAGAACTACCCTTCTATCTATATAATTAGGCTACTAATAGCCCCGCCTTTTAAAAGGTAGTTAAGTATTTTATTAAAAGTACTAAGTTATATTAAAGTCTCTTATAACTCTTATTATATTTTATAAAGTATTAGCTACTATTAACTAGGAATAGTTCTAAGAGATTCCTATTAGTTAAAATACCTATTATATCTTCTACTCTTACTCTATCTAATATTAAGTTATTTATAAGAATACCCTTAGTAATACTAAGTATTATACTACTAAATTTTAGTACTAATCCTATAACTTATAAGACTTCTACTAAAGAAGCTATATATAAATAGCCTATTAGACTAGTATAATAACTAGTTATAAGTAAGAATATAGGTTTTACTAAAGCTTAGCGTACTAAGTTATAAGAAATAATTACTAGTATTATACTACTAGCCCTACTACTAGCGCTAGGACTTATAAATCTTAGTATACCTTTTAGAGTACCTTATAATAATAGTACTCCCCGCTTTAATCCTAATAATATTAGATATTTTAATCCCTTTTATAATAATAAATCTATAAATACCGCCTCTAATATTAAATATACTAGTAAGACTACCTATTTCTACGACGTTTATATATTTATAGACTATATTAAGGATATTATTTTAGCTAGGGGTAATACTTTTATCTATATAAACCTTTAATTATATCTCTAAGAAACTATTTAGGGGTAGTATACTACTAAGCTTAAAGAAGGTAATAAATATCTTATTACTTATAATATTAATATATAGTATTATCTATTAATATAATAGTAGAAGGCCCTATATTATATTAGTATAAGTATACTAATCTATAAAAAGTATATTATATAAGATACTTCTTAATAGAGAGAGCCTTAAGAGTACTCTTAAACTATTATAAGAGTAGCTAAGGATTTAGAGATTAGGGTAATAAAGGATTATATTTATCTTATCTAGAATAGTCTTAATATAGAATTCTAGTATAATATCCCTAAACCTAATAATAATATTAATTATAATAAGTTCTTTACCTTATTAGATTATAAGAAGTATTAATAGTAGAACTATACCTCTTAATATTTAAAATTATCTTAGTAAAAATAGCGTAGTAGGTATTAATCTCTATTTTAACCTTCTTAGTCTTAATTTTAGTCTTAATTATAATAGCCTTCCTAGTAGTTACTACTATCTTAACTATAATTATAAAATAATAATAATACTTACTATTAATATTAGAAGCCTCTACTAGGCTATTAATCCTACTAAGACTATTAAAATTAAGGTAATTAAGGCGTAAATATCTATACCCTTCTAGTATAGCTAATAAGACTTTAAATATTAGTACTAGCCCTACTAAATAGGTCTAATTCTTAGTTTAATAGGTAACCTTAATAAGGCCCTTAATACTAGGGGAATTAAAATTAAAACTAGAACTAGAACTAGAATTAAGGAAATCGCTTTCCCTTTAAACTATAAGAGGAATAATAGTAATAGCCTCTAAGACCTTTATAAGTCTACTAGGCTACTACTAAGGAAGCCTTTAAGAGATAGCCTTCTTAGAGCCCTTAAAGTTATAAATAGGAAGGTTTATACTAGGATTTCACTTATAAGCCCTCTAATTTCTACTAGAAAGGTTCTTATAAACTATCTTAGGAAGAAACCTTATAATATTATTAAGTATTTATAATAGAAGATATTAAACCTAATAATAGTTTAAGGAATAATTATAGGAACTATTTCTTTATAACTAGTCCTTCCTTAGATTATAAATATTATTATTACTATCTAAGATTCCTATTAATAATAAACTCTTTAATTACCTTTATAACTAATACTAGAAGACTATATTACTAAAGCCTTCTATAATTACTCTACTAGTAGTAGATACTCTAGTATATAGTAACTTAGTAAGTTATTTAGTAGGGGATCCTACTATAATTATTTTATTAGTAGTAGGTATATAAGGGATAGGTTATACTTTTAAGAACTATTATTATACTATTATAACTATTAGATAGACTACTAATAGTAAAGATATTAAAGTCTATTCTAATCTAGGATATATATTATTAATTATAGATATAACTTTTATTCCTACTAGTATAGAAATTAAAACTATACCTACTAGTATTCCTATTAGGGGTCTTAGGTCTAAAATTTATTATTTTATAAATTTACTATTATAACTTTCTTTCTTTAAGGTATTATTAATAATAATAAGCTTATAATTATTATAACTAACTAAATAGGCTATATGATATATATACTTAGTATATATTATATCCTTATATTAACCTATAAGAGGAAATAATATATAAGGCTTACTAATCTCTTTAAGGGGTTTTATTAGATCCCCTATAGAATAATTCTTAGATTTCTTAAGAATTAGTCTTACTATAAAAATAGACTAATTTTATATTACTATATAACTCCTATAATTTATAATTATAATAATTCTAATTCTTTAACCTATCTAAGGGTAGCAATCTATTATTAGTTATAATTAATATAACTTATTTAGGTAGAATTATAAGTAATACGCTATTATAATATAATTAAGATAAAAGTAGTTTATTAAATACTATTAATAATAATCTCAGCTTATAAGATAGGGGACTAGAAAGCTATATTAAGGGAATAAATAAACCTTAAAATACTAAAAATACCCCTAAAGGAGATTTAGAAAATTAGGAAGGAAGTATTCCTCCTATAATAGAATACTTTACGTAGGTAAGGTGTAAATAAGAAGAGTTACTATAAATTTAGTAACTTAAAGAAGTTAAAGTAGATATTACTACCCTAGAATTAGGGGAATATATTTCTCTTTATAATAATAGTACTATAAGTCGGAAGCGTATATATAGTAAAGCTAAGGAGTACTTAGGTCCCTTCTAAAGTATATTAAAGCTAACCCCTATTCTTAACTATTATAATAAGAATATTTATAAATATTAAGATTAGATATAATAATATAGTATATCTTTTTTATAGACTCTATTTAACTTTATTATATAGATATTATATATTCTATTTATAATACTAGTACTTAAGAGTAACTTAAAATAACTTTAAGCTACTTATTTATATTCTTATCTATTAGAAATATTAAATTAGAAGGATTTTATAGACTTTTTACTAAATTATATTAAAGATCTTATAGATAGGGAGTTAAGTATATATTAATAGTATACTAATATATACTAATACTTAATATAAGTAATTTATAAGTTTAAAATATACTTAATATTTTTAAAGTCTTAGCTTTCTAAAAAGGTTAAAAGTAAGTAGGTAATAAATTTATATATTAAGCTTATTAAAGAGCTTTAAATTATACTATAAATTAAGGGTCCCTACTTAATATAAGGGATAAACTCCTATTATTAGTAGTACGTCTTAAGGCTAATATTAATAAGACTAGAGGTCTTAGTAAAAAAGGCTAGTAAAATATACTATATAAGCCCTTAAATTATAATAAAGGTAAAAACCTATAAATAAATTAAGATAATATTATAAGAGGAAGAGGAATAGGTAGTTATAATAGTAAGAGTAGTTATAATAAGCTTAAATTACGTGACTTATTAGATATTACTTATTAGAATTATAATAAAAAGGGCTATTATTCTACTAGTTATCTTAATCTATTAAAATAAGGTAGATTTTAATTAAAAGGAAGATACTTAAACCTTAGTACTATAAGTAAATAGGGCTAATATATAAGCGAGGAGTAGGGAAAAGGCTAGACCCTATTAAGGACTCTAAATTATTAGGGGAGAGGTTATAAAGAGTAGAGGTTAAACTTCTAATACTATATTAATATAAAGTTAAGATAATATTAAAGTATAAGCCTTTTAAGTATAAGGGATATTTTAATTATAGTTCCTAGTTAAATATTATCTTATAAGCTTATACTATTAAAGTAAGTTTAAAATATATTAAAGATACTAAGTTACTATAATTAGGCTTTATAAATAGTAAGCCTATATTAGTAAGATCTTAACTTACCCTTATACCCTTAGTAAAGGCCTTCGGCTCGTAGGCCTAGGGCCGGCCCTAGGGGCCCTAGGCTAGCCCCAGGCCTATCGTAGCGTGTTATAAGGCCCTGGAGCCGCTCCGGACTCTAAGGGTAGCGTCACGTAACTACTAACTAAGCAATTTTTTTTGAAATCTACTAGTTAGTAAATTCTAAGAAACTACGTAACTACTTACTAAGTGAAACGATATTACGTAACTACTTACTAAGTAGAACTTTAAAAGTTTTAATATTCTATAATTAACGGGGGACTCGGGTAGTATACCTTAGAGCTACCCTTAACGCTACCTTAAAAGCGACTCCGAAATTAATTAATTTAGCTAATTTCTACGCAGGAGTAATATACTAGGGTAGCCCTAGGTAGAGGTTAATAGCGTAGTAGCTATATTAACTTAGTATATTAGATAATACGATAGCGTTACTATTATAGGTACCTTAATACTATTTCCTAGTACCTAGAAGCCTAATAACGGCGTATTATAACGCTATTACTTAGCGCCTAAACGCTTAATCTTAGCGCGTCTCTTAGGGCCCTAGGCGCTAGGTAGGTTGCCCTTACAGCTCTTATAGCCCCGGGCGGACTCGTGTCTACCCCTGCGGCCCTAGGGCAAGCTTTCTTAAACTATAGCCCTAGGGGCCTAGGGCCGGCCTTAAGTACTCCTCTAGGTTTTTAGAAATTACTAATATATCTTCTACTATAGTATATATAATATAATATACTAAACTACTAATAGTTAAGGTTCTTCTTACTAGTATATCTATATCTTCTATATAATAGATAAGGTAGGACTACTACTAGTTATTAATAGACTTATATAGTATATAGTAGGTATTAAGGTTAATATAAGTATAAAGAAGTAGTATTTTAGAATTAATAAGTTATTATTCTAACTAAATAACTTATAGTAGTTTATAAAATTCTTAAAGAAATAGCCTACTATTTATATACTTCTTATTTCTAATATTATTAATCTAGAGCCTATATAATTAAGACTTAGAGTAGTAGATATAAGTAATTTAAATAAGGAATACGTAGTTAATTTATATATATTACCTCTAGAGTTTAGTAAGTTTTTAGATATATTCTTAGTTAAAGAAGCTAGATATCTACTATCCTATTAAAGAAGTAATTATATTATTAATATAACTAGTAACCTACCTTATAAACTCTTATATAACCTATTAAATATAGAGCTAGTAAAATTAAGATACTATCTAGATAAAGCCTTAATAAAAGGATAGATTAGGTACTCTAAGAGTCTTATAAGATTACCTATCCTATTTATCTTAAAGAAAGATAGAGGCCTATATCTATATATTAACTACTATAAGTTAAATAAGGTAACTATTAAGAATAGATATCCTTTACTCTTAATTAGTAAGATATTAGATTACTTAAATAGAGTAAAGGTCTTTATAAAGCTTAATCTTAAGAATATATATTATTATATTTATATTTAAAAGGGAGATAAGTAGAAGACTATATTTTATATATAATATAGTTATTTTAAGTATCTAATAATACTATTTAGTTTTATAAATACTCTAGTAACCTTTTAAGCTTATATTAATAAGTCTTTAATAGGGTTACTAGATAAATTCTATATTATTTATTTTAATAATATTCTTATTTATTTAGAATCGCGTATAAAGTATAGGGATTATATATATAAAGTACTTAAGTAGCTTTAATAGTATAAATTATTTACTAATCTAAAGAAATATTAATTCTTTATAATTAAAGTAGAGTTCTTAAGATCTATTATATTAATTAAAGGTATTATAATAGATTAGTATAGGGTAGATACTATCTAGTTATAACCTAGGTTAAAGAGCTTCTATAAAATATAGATTTTTCTTAAATTTATAAATTTTTATTATTATTTTAGTTATTAGTATTTATAAAGTATATTACCTTTAATAGGGCTATTAAAGAGTAGTATAAAAGGTATTAAGATAGGTCCTTTTAATTAGCTTAATAGAGCGGAGTATATATTTAATATACTCTACTAGGTATTTCTTAATATACTAATATTAAGATACTTTAATCCTATATTACTTACGCGAGTTAAGAATAATATATTAGATTTTAGACTAGCTAGTATTCTATTATAACTCTAGGAATTAAGTTAGTAGTATCTTATAGCCTTTTAAAGTAAGAAAATAAACTTAGTTAAAGAATATTATAAAACTTATAATAAAGAGTTACTTATAATAGTTATAATCTTTAAGTAGTAGAGATATTACCTAGAAGGTAGTTTCTATCTAGTTAAAGTACTTACTAATTATAATAATCTAAGGGATTTTATAAATATAAAGACCTTAAATAGTTAATAGGCTAGATAAGTAATAAGACTCTTAACCTATAACTTTATTATTAAGTATAGGCTAGGTAAGACTAACCTAGTTAATATACTATTAAGGCGCCCTAATTATAAAAGTAAGGGTAGGGTAGTAAATAAACTTATCCCTATATTATAATAAAAGCTATTAATAGTAGTAGGTTTATTAAACCCTATTTTCTATATTATAATTAAAGCCTATATATTTCCTATACTAGGATAGGGCTTATAACCCTTTAATAATAAAGGTAAACTTATTATAATATATAATATATATATAAGGTAGTTATAAATACTAGTACTAGTTATAAGATTAATAGTACTAGGAATTATTAATATAACTATTAGAATAATAGTTTTAAATAGAGTATATTTATTAAGGCGTAGGGACTCTTAACCTAGAAATATAGGGAGTATAAGTAAGATACTACCTTAATATACCTATAATATAGCTAAGAAATAGCTTAACCCTATTACTAGAACTATTAATTATAAATAACTTATTCTATATTTTTTAGCTAGTATAATAGTAGAAAATAAAATAGTATATACTATAACTTTAAAGTCTATAATTAAATTAATTAAAGTACTTTAATAAGAAGATATTTTTATTAGCTAGTAACGCGTAGGCGAAATAATAGATAGATAAGTTAGAAGAGCTAGTTAATAAGTATTTAATAATTAAGGTTTACTTAAGTATAATAAGAAATTATATATTCTTAAAGACTTATTAGTCTATAAAGAGCTATTAAAATACTATTATAATAACTACTTAGTAGGGTATTTTAAGCTTAATAAAATACTTAGTCTCCTTTATTAAAAGTATACCTAGATAGGTATAAAGGTAGATATTAAAGAATATATTAATTCTTATAATATTTATTAAAGAGTTAAGGTAAAATAATATTAATTATATAATAACTTAACTATACTTCCTAAGCTAACTAGGTTATAAAGGTTAATTATAATAGATTTTATTATAAATCTTCCCTTATATAAATAGTATAAAGGAGTTTATAATACTATTCTTATAATTATTAATAGTTATATAAAGATACTTTACTACCTTCTTATATAAAAGGACTTTAAGGTAATTAATCTTATAAATATCTTATTTAAAGAAGTCTTCTTAAAGTATAATACTTCTAATAATATTATATTAGACTAAGAGAGTCTATTTATAAGTACTTATTAATCTAATTTATACTATTATTTAAAGTTAAATTATAAGCTAAGTATAACCTTTTATCTATAAATTAATAACTAAATAGAATATTAGAATTAGATATTAGAATATTATTTAAGAACTTATTATAATAATAGATAAGATAATTAAGTAGAATTATTACCCTTAGCTAAATTTATATATTATAATATAAAGAATATAATAATAGGTTATAATCCTTTTAAGCTTTATTATAACTATTAGCCTAAGATTCTTATATATTCTAGGGATAGAACTTATTAAGAAGAGGTACTAGATATAAAATAATATATCTAAAAACTTTATAAATTATATAAAGACCTATTAAGTTAATAGTAAGATATATTAGAAATATAAGTAAAGTTTTATAATAGGAAGTATAAGTTAATATCTTTTAACTAAGGAGACTTAGTTATATTAAATATAAAGAACTTAAAGTAAAAGTAATTATATAAGAAGTTATCTTATAAGCTTATTAATCTATTTTATATCCTTAGACCTATTAATAAGTAGGTATATTACCTAGTATTACTATTAATATACTTAATTTATCTAGTTTTTTATATTTCTCTCTTAGAGTTATATACGCGTAGGTAAGGTAATACCTTTATATTTAAGCTACTACCTTTAGAACTTATTAATAATAATAAGTAGTAAGAGTTAGAAGAGATTTTAGATAAAAAGATAAAGAAGAGTAAACTCTAATATCTTATTAAGTAGAAGGGATACCCTCCCTAATATAATTAAAAAGTTTTAAAAGAAAATTTAGAAGATATATAAAAAATACGCGAAGACTTTAATAAGAAGTAAAAGTACTATTATTATAAATAGGAGTTATAAATATTAAGATAGAATTAGTAAAGATAGAAAATAATATTTAATTATTTATTTAAAAGTAAGTATAAAGAGTATTAATCTCTTTTATCTTACCTATTAAGAGTAGGTAAAACGCCTTAGAGGCGCTAGTATATAAGGATAACTTAGGAAAGAAATAAAAAACTATTTAATTAGATTAAGAGAAGGGAACCTAGTACTAAGTAGTTAAAGCTTACTTAGCTACTTATATAAGTATAAGTAATATAATATTAATATACTAAGTACCTACTCCTCTTTATTTATATCTATATTATCTTTTAAGCTAGAAGCTAAGGGCTTAAAGCCTACTTAAAGATATATAAATAATAGTTATAATAATTAATAAATATAATAGAAGTATAAGGAAGTATACCTTAGCTTATTTAATATTATAAATACTTTTAAGGGTTTTATTAATATACTCTATTATTTAAAGAATTATAATCTATACTTTTAATATACTTATTAATTTCTTTTTACTACTAAGATATAATATAATATAATTATAAGAAGCTAGCTTAGAGTAGATAGTAATTATAATATTTATAAAGATAATACCTACTACTTAAAGCTTTAATTCCTCCTTTAAAGTATCTAGATAATCCGCGTTATTAATTAATTAATAAAGCTTAATTACCTTATTATAAGTTAAAATTATATTATTAGGAATCTAGAAGTTAAATAATTAATATATACTATAATTATAAAAATAATTTTAAGAATATAAAGAAAATCTACTAGTTTATAATTATAATAGACTCTTAAATAATAGTTATATTACTTAAGTATTATCTTTTTACTATTAGTAATTATAAATATAGTATTACTTATACTATTAGTATATATACTAAGTATAATATAACTATAAATACCTATAATTTATAAGTCCTTTATTAATATAATAGATATATCTCTTATATATATTTTATTTAAGATAGGGAATTCTCTAGGAACGCGTAGCTAAGGAAGTAGGTATAAGAATAATATACTACTTTATATTAGCTACGCGGTTAAATTATAATTAAGTACTTACCTCTATAAAAGAGGGATAATAAGTAGGTATAATTAGATTATTATCTAGGCTAAATAGGTTATTAATACCCGCGGCGGAGCTAGGGTAAGAAGTAGGATTAGGGTTAGGCTTATATAATAGAGGAGTAGGCTCCTTAATAAGATTATTAATAGGAATCTTTATAAGATTTATAATAAGAGTTTTTATAAGATCTTTATTTATTTAATAGCTTAACTAGGTATTAAGATTTATTTTAACTTCTATTAATTAATTAATTAATTATACTCCTATACTAGCTAAAGCTAATAAGGGTAGACTTTTCAGGGGGTACGCCTAGCGTACCTGTCGTTTAGGGAGAAACCTAGCTAAGGGATAAAAACTCCACCTACTATCCGTAGGCTATACTATTATTTAGCTCCTTCCCTCCCCCCCTTAATAGGCCTACTATTAGGGCGGTATATCGAGGGGTCGGGTCTACCGTCTATAATACCAAGGTTTTATTAACTATATTCTCTTCTCTTTAGTTAGGGCGGAGCCCGTCCTCTCTATTAGTTCTTACTAATATCTCTTTTACTAGTATAAACTAGTAGAGGGCGCCTAACCTAGTTAACTACCTTACCACTACCCTTATCCCTATTAGTAATAAGAGAATAGGACTATAATCTTCCGACCTAGCCTCTAGTAATATCTAACTCCTACTAGTATAATAGTTAGGATAGAATAGTAGGATATATTTACCGGTCTACCTCGCCGTACCGCACAGGTAGCTAGGACTTAGGATCCTAGGAACCTTCCTAATAAATAAGAAGTAGTTAAACCTAATCTTATCCGTGCGTAACTAGACTATTATAGAGCTCTCCGGCTTCTTTAGGCCCTTATAAAGGTCTTATCTCCCCCCTACTAGGTCACCCTTCTATACTAGGCTTGTGTTTCGGCCCTCTAATCCCCGCTAGTAGTAGCGCTACCGGCCCTACTACCGGCCTTCCTACTAGGTTAGTATCCTTTTCTATAATATTAGGTTATTAAGTACCCCGTTTAATAACTACTTCGCCTAAGACTCCTTCTTAACTAACGGGGGTAGCGGAGGGCGTAGCCTCCTACCCCTTTTTAGTTATAACCGAGACTTAATCTTTACGTTCCTTCTTAGGACTATCTTATATATCCTTTAAAGGATCTTACTCCGTAGTAGGGCCTTATTAAGGAAGTCTCTTATTAACGGGATTCCTACCTCTACTTTAAAGACCGGAATTAGGGTGGCTTTATACGCCCCTAGTACTTTACGTAGTCCTTTATTCTAGATTATTATCAGGGTCTTTATATACTTCCTTACTACCCTAGGGGTATTCTTTAAGCTATATTATATTAGCGCCGTGAATATTATTATAAGCCTTACTACTACCGCGTATATAAGCCTATTAACCGGTAGAATCGCGCCTTATATAAAGCCGGCGACGTAGTAGAGCGCCTGAATCTAGTTATCTATCTTAGCTTATACCTTCCTTAGGTATACGTTCTAATTTAGCTTACTATTAAGTATAAGTCCTAGGACCTTAATTAACGTCTTTAGTTTAACTTTAATTCCTTTAAGTTTAATTATTATATCTATCTTTATACCCTTTATTCTACGGGTTATATAAACGAGCTCGTACTTCTTTAGTATAAATAAGGCTTTATAAGTCTTCGCCTATTATAGGTATACCTTATAAGCTTTATCTAGAACCTCGTAGTTCCGTTTAATACTCCTATTATAAGCTAGTAGATAGATATTATTTATAAATCCGCTGATTTAAATTAATAGCTTTAACTTTTTATACTCCTTAATTAGGGGAGTATTAAAAAACAGGAATAATATTAGAGAGATAGGTGAACCTTAGGGGATCCCTATCTCTATTAACTCTATCTAACTCGTCCTCCTACTAAGGGTAATCGAAGTCGCCCTCTTTATAAGGAAGCTTACCGTCTAGTATACTATCCTCTTAGGGACTCTCTTTATCTTTATTATATGGAGTAGCCTGGAATAGGAGACGTAATTAAAGGCTCCGGCGATATCTAGGGAGAGGAGGCTCGCTACGTTCCTCTTCCCTATTCCTTATACTATATAGACTGCGTTATTAGCCTCCGCGTAATCTCTAAGCCTAGCCGCTATTACCGTCTTAAATATCTTTCCTAAGGTATCTAAGAGGGCGATCGGCCTATAGGACTTAGGGTTAGCGTAGTTCTCCTTCTATAGTTTCTTTAAGATTACTATATTAGCCTCCTTAAATTTCCGGGGGTAGTATCTAATCTCGAAGTACCCCTGGAAGAGATAGTAGATCTCCTCCTCTAGTTTATTATATACGGCGCGTAGGAACCTATTTAAAATCCTATTTATCCTAGGAGCCTTATCTTATAACGGTCTCTTTATAAAGCTATAGACTTCCGCCTCCGTTAGATCCCCTTCCCCTAGTATCGGGCTTAGGTATTCTACCTCGGTAATATCTTCTAAATCTGCCCCTAAAGGAACTGGGAAATAGGTTTCTTAAAGGCGCTCTACCTTCTCCTTAAAGGTAGCCGCTAGCGTCCCGTCTTATCTACTTAAGGAGGGGAACTTAGGTAGGGCTCTTAGCGATATACTCTTATTCTTCCCCTACCGGGCTAGTATTTATACCCCGCGAGGGTCTTCTAAGGCCTGGTATATAGCCCGCCGGAAGTAGAGGGTTTTCTCTCTTTAGATTATAGCTACCTTCGCCCTTTCCGCTTCTCTTAGAGTCTCCCTCGTCTCTATATTATAGTACTAGTAGTAGGCCTTTAATTCCCGTTTAGCCCTTTATATTATATCTTTATAAGCTAAGTTCTAAAAGGATCTTACCTTACTAGACGGCTTCGCCTACGGAATATATTCCTATATAATAGCCTGGAACCTATCTAGTATCTACCCTAGGTACTCGTCCGCCTCGCCGGCGGATCTAATCTAGGGAAGCCCTAGAGAGAGTCTAAGCTACTAGGCCCCGTTCCTTATATTTATAGCGACCTCCTTATCTTTAAGTATCTTCTACGCCCTCCTCTAGACTAGGGTTTAACTCTCCCAGCTCTATTCGAATTCCGTGTATACCGGGAGGTAGTTAGATCTATACTAGAGGTCTGCCCTTAGGCCGCAGTTTCGGAGTACGTTAGTAGTACCCTCGGTAGTAAAGACTAGGTCGATTACTAACTTTAGACCTCTCCCCCGTTATATTACCGTACCCTCTAGTAGGGTGACTTTTATATTATATTTACTCGTTTCGCCTAGTAATATATCTATTATAACGTGGTATATACTTCTCCCTTTATTATTCTATTAGGGATAGTAGAGATTAAAGTCCCTAAGGAGGATATATTCCCCTAGCCTCTTTAAGGCCTCTACTATTAGCGGGATTATTATTAGGCTATCCTTTAACTTATACGTCGTTAAAGAGGGGCTATAAATATTATATATCTAGATATTATCCGCTTATATTCCCTATTACCCTTTCCTAAGGCTGATTTTTAATAAGTGGTAGTCGCCGCTTAAAAAGTCTACCTCCTAGCTCTCTATATCAACTCTTTTATTAATATAGAAGTATACCCGAGTATTCTCCTTAGCTTTATAAACTAGGTAGAACCTATTATAAGATAGGTCGTACGTCGACTTAGTCCTTAAGTTAGTCTATAACTCCTATATTACTAAGATATCTATTTACTAGACTTTAGTATCTTCTAGGAGTAGTATTTATACGCCGTCCTTTTCTTTTTATATATTATATTATAGGATCTTAAGTAGTTATCCTACTATATAATTAGTATAAGGCTAGAGTCTACTACTATTTAATTATCTATAGCCTAAGCGCCCCTAAGGGTAACCTTAACCCTAGGTACCCCTTAGGGTAGCAGGAGGACCTATTATCCTACCTCCTTTCGGGCTATTTAGACTATTATAGTTAGCCGCCCTCTTTATTAGGGAGGGGCTAGGTCTAGTAGTTCCCTTTCCGCTTATATCGGTAACTTCCTCTTCCTTAATATACCTTAGACTACCCTGAAACTATCTGCGTCTATCTCCTCTTCGCTGCGGGTATTAGTTCCCCGTAAGCCCTACGTATTATAGAACGCCGGCCTAGTCTAGCGTCTTTATACTACTCTCTAGTACTCCCTTCGCCTAACTAGGTAGTCTTTACTCTAGGCCTTATAACCTCCTTTATAAGTAGCGTATATTATTACTCCTTTACCCGTAACGTAGTCCGCTAAGCTATAACTACCTATATAATAGCCGTACCTCTTCTCCCTTTAATACTCTCGCGTAAAGTATCCGTATCTATAGTAGTTAAAGTATTATCTTATCTCTACTCCTTACTCCTATCTCTTATAAACTAAGAGACTACTACTAAGAGCTATCCCTCCTTAAACTAGGCGGTTTACTACCTCCGGTGTCGCCACCCTAATAATTAGGGTTAAGTAGGTCTTCTTACTCCTATCCTACTTTAGTCTTACCGCGTATTTTACCTACCTAAAACTAGTAAAGTTAGTATTTAGGTAGGTAATAATATTATCCTCCCTAATCCTCGCTAGCCCCTTCTCCTTTTCCTTTTTATTAAGGAGGTTTATACACGCCCCTTTAACCGCTACGTAGAAGGTCTTCTTTACTACCTTCGCTAAGGGGTAGGCTACGCTTACCTACTCCTATATTCTTATAAGGGCCTTACGCCCTTTAACCGTCGCCGTCTATAATACTACGTCTATTATACCTCTAGTATAGGCACCGATAATATTCTTTATAACTATATTTACCGGGTTTATAAAGCTTTTAATTAGCTCCTCCTTTTTTATCTAACTTACTTTTTTATAGCCTTCTTTATCTCTAAATCGTACTACTACTTCCCTTATCCTCTAAATATCTAATTACTTAAGTGGCTAGCTACCTCGCGCCCCCCCTAGGCCCGGTCCTATCCTCGGGCCTAGGCTTTACTAGGACCTAGTCCTTATACTAGCTCTAGCTACCTAGGCTTATAACCCCCTACTACACCCTACTAACGCGTTTCTATCCCTCCCCGTTCTTTCTAGACGCGTTTCTAGCTTAGTAATACGTACCTTTATAGCCTTAAAGCCTCCTATTATAATATAAAGGGTGACCTAAGTAACGCCTTATATTACCTCTATTATCTCCCCGAACCGGAGACTCTAGATCGCCTAGATTATATCCCTTACTTTTATAATAGACTCTATAATATCTTAACCTTCCTAGCCTTATCTCCCTTACTCTTTCTCCCTAATTTCCGGGGACTTTAATAGTGTTAGGGGTCCTATTATCGCGACCCTAAGAGCCTCCCCTCTTACTTCCCTCTTACTACCACTTCTACTACCTCCTCCGTCCCTTTCCCCCCTCTCGTCTCCTTCCTATAAGTTCGTATATAACGCCTAGTATATTACCTGTAGTCTTTACGCGTACGCTTATTCGCCCGTTATTACCGCTATCTAAACTAGATCTATATATATATTAAATTTTTAACTTCTATTATAAGAGCTAGGCGTATTATATATATTTAATATTAAATTAAGCTATATTAAATTAGCTATATTTATATAAAGAGCTAGTAAACTAACTTATAAATAATACCTAAGATATTAAGATATTAGATACTATATTATATAATTAGCTATTATTATATATATTATACGTATTATATATATATAAGAAGAGAGGGTACTAAGTATCTAGGAAAGATATTAATAATAGTTATAAAAGAAAAAGTATTAAGGAAAAATTTAGGTATTATAATAATAATACTAAGGCGCTAAGACTATATTAATATAGCTATTATTATTATTTATAAAAAGTTATTATATATATTATATATACCTTAGAGTATAATATCTACGCCTAATAGATAGCTGTATTATAACTACTATATATAATATAATCTTACTTTATTAAATTCTTTTCCTTATATCTTATAATAGGGTTAAAGGTTTTTATTAAACTTAAATAAATAGCTCTTTTATATTAAACTTAAAGACGAGTTTCTTTAAGAGAGGAGGTAATAATTATAATTAATTAAATAGGCTATATAATATATACGCTTAGTATATATTATATCCTTATATTAACCCGTAAGGAGAAATAATATATTAGGCTTACTAGTCTCTTTAAGGGGGTTTATTAAATCCCTTATAGAATAATTCTTCGATTTCTTAAGAATTAGTCTTACTATAAAAATGGACTGATTTTATATTACTATATAACCCTTATAATTTATAATTATAATAATTATTAGAAGTATTACTAGGGAAATTTATATAATAGATAATCTTAAGGTTAAAATACTTATAGAAGTTAATATTCTTACTTTAAAAGTTATAATATTAGATTTTATAAGGTAATAAATTATTATTATTAGCTATTAGAATATTAAAATCTTAATAAGTACTTAAATTTACTCTTTACTAGTAGAATAAGTAATTAAGAATAAGAAAAATTTCTTAATTTTTATAAAGACTACTACCTTAATAGCTATTATCTTTAATAAGACTCTACTAAATAATAAAAACCTTCTCTTTAAGCCCTCTTATAATTTAAATCTTAGGTACGCTAGTAGTATATTTACTTATATTATTAAGAAGGTCTTTATTAAAAATAATACTAATAAAGATATTATTATTCCTAGGAAGGTAAGATTAAGGATTATAAAAGAGTTTAATTATAATAGATACTTTATAATTAATATATACTACTCTAGCCTTATAACTAGTAGTTAGTATAATAGTTAAAAGGGTAAATAGGCTAAAATTATTATAATAGCTATATTATTAGCTATATTAGCTATATCTTTATTAATTATAATTAATAAAAAGGCTCTTATAATATTTATAATATCTATTATATCTATTAATTAATTAATTAATTAATTAATTATACTCCTATACTAGCTAAAAAGCTAATAAGGGTAGGCTATTCGGGGGTACGTATTACGTATATATTATTCGGGGAGAAACCCTATTATAAAGATAAAAACTCCACCTAATAATTACGGTTCTCTTAACTATTTATAACTCTTTCCCTCCCCCCCCTAGTAGGCCTACTACTAGGGAGGTAGTAGAGGGGTCGGGTTTACTACCTATTACACTAAAGTTTTATTTATAAGTAAAACTCCTTTTCCTTATCTAAGGCCTAGCCCCTTTCTCTTTTCTATCTCTACTAGCTATTCTTAATTTAATCCGTTTAATATAACGGATAAATCCTTATAATAGATAATTCCTTATAATCCCGGTTATAATATCCGTAACGGAGAGGGTATATACGTAAAGGGAGGTAATAGAACTAGTACTTACCTACTAGTCTATCGGTATTAGGTACTACTAGGTAAGGAGGCTAGCGGCCCTAGCGTGCTTATAGACTATTAGGTAGGAAGGCTAATATCCACGTATCTTTATACGGGTTAGGCCTCTACTACCTACTATTATACTATAGGGACTACCTAGGTATAGCTAAGTATCCCCCCGCTATATAATAGTAAGGTAGCGGATACCTAGTATATTTACTACGGTTATATCAGCCGCTACTATTAAGGTATATACGTATAAAAGATAATAGGTACTATTAGCTAACTAGACTAGCGGCCCTATTACACTTATAAGCTATTAGGTAAGGAGTCTAATACCTATATCCTATTTTAAGTTAGGTACCTACTACTTATAACCGTACCGTAAGGACTACCTAGGAAGGGGACTAGAGTATCCTCGCCGCCGTACGGTAGTAATAGCGGTAGTATATACCTAGTATACTATCTAGCTTACACTCGATTATTAAGAGGAAGGAAGGGCTAGCTTTATAGTATTACTATCTTTTTATTATACTATTATTATCTATATATATTATAACTACCTTAAGGTAGGTAAACTTAAGCTACCTAGACCGCGCGGAGCGGAATTAGCTAGAGTATAAGGACGTGGCCTTATAAGAGACCTTATAACGGGTATAGGTATAGAAGTATTATAATATCCTATAATATTATAAAGGTTTTATATTAATAGTATTTCTATTATCTTATACTAGTATTACTAGTATATCGCGTTTATAATATATATAGGGAAGCGGAGGCTATATTAGGGAGAGGTAGAAGGGTATTTATATAGTATATATTTTTTATCTATATCTATATATTCTATTATATTATATCTTTTACCGTAATCTTCTAAGAGTTCTCCTTCTATCTTCTCTATTTTTCTATCGCGTTAGCGTTCTTATTCTCATTATTACTATACTCTACCTACGTATTAATTCCATAATAACTAGGTAACCCTAGATGGTACTTCTAAAATACCGTGAGATCTCTTAACTCTCCTAGTACTAAGATACTAGAAGGTTTATAGCCGGTACTATATACAGGTAGATCTCGTTACCAGCCCTATTATATCTATTAATTAGGCTCTTTCTATAGAATTAAAGTAAGGGAATTAAATAAGCTCTATTAAAAGATAGTAGAGAATAAGAAGAAGTTATATAAAGGCTTTATAAGAGGAAATAAGTAATAAGATACTTAAAAGTAGCCTTAAAAGGAGTAGATAATAGTAGTAATAAAGAAGAAGAGGAAGCTTATATTAAAATTTAAAGACCTTAATAAAGTTATAATATAAATAGATTCTTAAAGGGATATAAAAGAAAGGGGAATTATATTACTACTATTAATAATATTATAAAATAGGCTAAGAAGGCTAATTATTCTCTAAGTAATAAAGATAAGCTAATAGATATTAAAAGAGATATTAATATAAAAGGCCTTAATTATTAAGAGAGTAAAGGTTATAAGGGATATTTAATAAAACTTCTTATAAAGATATAAAAGATAATAAAACTATTATAATATAATATATAAAAGGAGTAGGCTATAATAATAATAATACTATTAAAAGATAAAGAGATATAATAAATAAATATTCTAGCTATTTAAAAGCTATTATATATAAAGAGGATAGGTTTAATATATAACTTAAGTAAAAGGGTATTCTACCTAATATATAAAGTAGGGAGGGATATAAGGATATATTTCTTTATAAATAAATATTAGAATATTAAGAAATAGGGAGTTAAATTTATATTAAGGGATTTATACTCCCTAGAAATATAATTTATAAGAAAGGAAGGGGGAGTATTAATATATCTTTAAATATATAATATATATAACTCTAGCCTAGAGTTATAATAATACTTTAACCTCTTATAAAGAGAGGTATAAAAATAAATTTATTAACTACTTTTATAAGTATTATAAGATATTACTATTTATTAGAAGGATTAATATATAAGATATATAAGATATTAATAAGGTAATATAATATAATAATATATCTAAATTTATACTAACTAATAATAGCCTTTAATAAAAATAAAGAGAAGTCTATTTTAATATTTAAATTATAAATCTTTATTATAAAGTAAAGCTATTTAATACTTTTATTCTAAAAGTCTATTAGAGGATATTCTTATATAGAAGTATTAAAAGGATAATACTTTAACTTATTTAAATCTAATATAAATAGCTAAGGATATCCTTTTATACCTAATATTATTTATAGGTATTAAGATAATCTTTAATCTTATTTAAAGAGTATATTTATAAGATTATATATAATTAAAACTAGAGTTTATAAAATAAGTAATACTTCTAAAGTATTATAATTATATTATAAGATTAGACCTTAAAGAAGCTCTTATTAAGCCCTAGGATATTCTTTAAAGGGAAGAAGATATTAATTAAAGTATTAATAAAGGTAGAAATCCTTTTAAGTTAGAATTAATAGATATCTTAAGATAAATAGATTAATAGTTATAATTATAAAGTTAGTTAATAATTAAGTAGTATATTTATAAAGTAAGTTTAATTTCTATATATAAATATAAAGGTAATATAAGAAGGTAATATAATTCTTTATCTTACTAAAAATACCGTAATATTAGAAGTACTATAATACTAGAAGTGTTATAATACTAGAAGCGCCGAAATACTAGGAGTATTATACTATCTTAGACCTACCCTCTACTCTTAATATTATAAAACTATTACTACCTTTAAGTATTAAATAGTATAATATTAAAGCTCTTTATTAATTCTCTTATAAGCTATAAATCCCTCTTTATAATAATAATATATTTAATATAAATATAAAGTAGATTTAAATTTAAATTTATATTATAAAATATATTAATAAGTAATTATTATAAAGATTAAATAGTAATATAAAATAATAATATACTTACTTAAGAGAAAAGATATTATAGATACTTTTATAATATCTTATAATACTTTTAAAGTTAAACTTTAGATTTAATATAGGTTTATACTAACTCTTATAATATAATTAAATAGTAGCTTTAAGATACAGTTATTAATAGACTTTTAATATTATCTTATCTCTTTTAAAGCTTTAAGACTTAAGTTAACCTTATACTTTTATCTTTTTATTATTATTTTTAATACTATTAATTATAAAGGATTAGCTAATTATATTTTAATATATTACCTATTTATATTACCTTTCCCTTCCTATATAATAGCTTACTTACTCTCCTACCTTATAAGGGTTTACTAGCTAGTAATTTTAGTATTTTATTAGCTAATTATACTATCTACCTATTAATATATAGAGTAAAAGGCCGGCGACGAGATCTACCTATACGTGGTACCGGCTACGAACCTTCTAGTATCTCGGTACTAAGAGAGCTAAGAGATCTTACGGTATCTTACGGTATTTTAGAAGTACCGTCTAGGGTTACCTAGTTATTACGGAATTAATACGTAGGTAGAGTATAGTAATAATAAGAATAGGAACGCTAACGCGATAGAAAAATAGAGAAGATAGAAGGAGAACTCTTAGAAGATTATAGTAAAAGATATAACGCGATAGAATATATAGATATAGATAAAAAATATATACTATATAAATACCCTTCCACCTCTCCTTAATATAGCCTCCGCTTCTCTACGCGTATTATAAACGCGATATACTAGTAATACTAGTAATACTAGTATAAGATAATAGAAATACTACTAATATAAAACCTTTATAATATTATAAGATATATATAATACTTCTATACTTATACCCGTTATAAGGTCTCTTATAAGGCCACGTCCTTATACTCTAGCCGATTCTACTCCGCGCGGTCTAGGTAGCCTAAGTCTACCTACCTTAAGGTAGTTATAATATATATAAATAATAATAGTATAATAAAAAGATAGTAATATTATAAAGCTAGCCCTTCCTTCCTCTTAATAATCGAGCGTAAGCTAGATAGTATACTAAGTATATACTACCGCTATTACTACCGTACGGCGGCGAGGATACTCTAATCCCCTTCCTAAGTAGTCTTTATAGTACGGTTATAAGTAGTAAGTACCTAACCTAAAATAGGACGTAGGTATTAGACTCCTTACTTAATAGCTTATAAACGTAATAGGGCCGCCGGTCTAGTTAGCTAATAGTACCTATTATCTTCTACACGTATATACCTTAATAGTAGTAGCCGATATAACCGCGGTAAATATACCGGGTATCCGCTACCTAACTATTATACGGCGGGGGGATACTTAGCTATACCTAGGTAGTCCCTATAATATAATAGTAGGTAGTAGAGGCCTAACTTATATAGAGATACGTAGATATTAGCCTTCCTACCTAATAGTCTATAAGTACGCTAGGGCCGCTAGCCTCCTTACCTAGTAGTACCTAGCACCGATAGACTAGTAGGTAAGTACTAGTTCTATTACCTCCCTTTACGTATATACCCTCCCTATTATAGACGTTATAACCGGGATTATAAGAAATTATCTATTATAAGGATTTATCTATTATATTAAATAGATTAGATTAAGAATAGCTAGTAGAAATAGAAAAGAGAAAGGGGCTAAGCCCTAGATAAGGAAAAGGAGTTTTACTTATAAACGAAACTTTAGTGTAATAGGTAGTAAACCCGACCCCTCTACTACCTCTCTAGTAGTAGGCCTACTAGGGGGGGGAGGGAAGGAGCTATAAATGGTTAAGAGAACTATAATTATTAGGTAGAGTTTTTATCTTTATAATAGGGTTTCTCCCCGAATAATATATACGTAATACGTACCCCTAAATAGCCTACCCTTATTAGCTTTTTAGCTAGTATAGGAGTATAATTAATTAATTAATTAATTAATAGAGTAAAAAATATATTATAAAATAATATTACTAGTCTACTTAATATAAGCTATTATTAAAGTTATTAAATATATATAATAATAGATAAAAGAAGGAATATAAGGTTTAAAAAATTTAATATAAGGTAAAGTAATATTAAGTAGAATATTCCATGTAATTATAAGTAAAATTAAAAGTAAAATTACCCTTTAAAATCTTCTTTATAACTCCTCCTACCTTTATATATTTAAGATATTATAGTAAGATAGATTATTAATATATAATAAGTATTTATTACTAATTATATTACTTAAATATATTATTAAATAGATAAATTAATATAATATTATAATAATATTAAGTCTTTATAACTAGAATCCTAAATTAATTATAAGTAGAGAATAGGTAAAGGATTAAAATAATAATAAAAAGCTATTATATATAAAAGTATCTAATAACTATATAATAATATTAAAAAGGATTAAGAAGTTAAAGGAATTAGATTTATAAAAGATAGCTATTAAAGAGAATTATATAAAGCTTATAATTAGGGTTAAAGGTATTATAAAGGAGGAAAGATATAAAAGAGGGATTTATAATAATATAATTAAGTAATATAATACTTTTTAAATAGCTAATATTATATAATTAAATATTTTAAAATAGAGTTATACCTTAAAGATAATAAAGAGGCTACTAAGGAATAAGCTAAGCTAGATAAACTAGTAAATTATATAGAGAATATAAATAGTATAACTAGTTCTATAAAAAGGTAAATATATAATTAGTCTTTAATCCTATCTAATAGGGACTCTTTTAATTTATATAGATTAATTAATTAAGAAAGCTATTAAGGCTATTAAGAAAGATAAAGTATTAGGGAGGTAGAAGTTATTCTACTATTACTAAGTAAAACGTATAAAGTATCTATATTAGTATACTAGCAAAATTAAAAAAGTAAATAACCTTATTTACTAAGTTAATTAGAAGTAGTAATAACGTAGGCGTCTTTATATACCTTTACTAAATCGCTAGCCTTAGATAAGTCTACTAGGTTATACTATAAATTATCCTTACTATTATAACTAGCCTACTTTACTAAGTACTAAGTTTTACCTCTTAAATACTATTTATCTAGTAATCTCTTAATCTTATACTTATCTTTATAAATAGTACTATCTTTAACTATAATAGGAGGTAGCCTTTAACTAAACGTCCTCTTATATAAATCTACCCCTTCTATTTTTAGCTTAAGTTATACTACTAATACTACTAGCTATATATATATTATAAGGGGTAGCTTAAGCTAATAAGTAAGTAATCTCACCTTTTATAGAATTTTAAACGGGCTAGTATATTATTATAAGAGTTTTTTATTAGAGATACTAGGGATCTTATATCCCTTATATAAATAGAGGAAGACTTTATTATTTCCCTTAAATTATAAGCTTTTATACTTACTATTATACTAGGATTTTATTATAGTATTACTAGAGGTTATTATATCTTCTACTTATTCCTAGTATATAGGTTATAAGCTATTAAAGGCTTCTATAGGAAAATCCCTAAGTATATCTATACTATTATTTACTTTAAAACTATAATAGAGCTTATTAGAAGCGTATCTAATAGTAGTAAGAGAGTTCTTAAGGTTAGCCTAAATATATAGGAGTATATAATCCTATTAATTCTATATATCTAAATAGTATATAAGGTAGAATTATATAGTAATTTCTATAATCTAATTAATACGCTTACTTTATCTATTAGTTTATAAATAATAGGTTATAAATATAAGAAATTTAACTCCTAGATATTTAAAGATTTCTTACTAAAGATCTAATATAAATTAAGGATCTTAATTACTAATAATACTATATAGAATTCCCTAGTTATATAATAGTAGAGATAAAATTATAAATTAGACCTATTATAAGGCCTTTTATATATTAATACCTAGTATAAGAAGGACTTTCTTTAAGAACTTATAAGTAATTTTTAATAGGTAATTTATACTTAATAGTATTATAAGTAAGGTAACTATAAAATCTATTATAATTATATAAAATAGTATAAGTAGTATTAGTATAAGGACCTATTCCCTATATAGTAGATATCTTCTTATTTAATTAAGTTAGTAGTAAGGGTAGTAGCTTATATAAGCTTAGAGGTTTCTAGTAAGATATTAGATATATACTATATAAGAAAGTAAATAATTAGAAAAATTATAAGCTTATTTAAATAGTTCCTTCTCTATAATAGGAGGAATATATAAATATTACCTCTTTTTATTATTAATATAAAAAAGGAGCCTATCCCTAAGAATAAATAATATCCTAGGCTTATTATATTCTAAACCTACGCCTAGATTACTATTTATAGGAGGCTTTAGTATATTAAAGATCTTTTACTATTACTTATTATTCTAATAGCCTATTTATAATTAAGATTTAAAATCCTTTATTATCTCTATATTTATTATATAGTAGATAGTAAGGCTATTAAAGATTCTATATAATAAATTAGAGTTCTTAATAGAGCTAGTTATTTAAAGCCTTAATAGTATATTAGGAATTATATTTAACTTCCTAGATTTATAATATAATTCTAGGTTAAATAAAGAAAGGTACTAAGAAGCTTATATAAGCTAGAGATTTAATTTATTTATACTTATAATTCTTAATATTAATTATTTTAATATTAAGATTAAGATTATAATAGAATAATTAGTATAAATAATTATAAGTAGTTAAAAGTTTAATTTAATTATATACTAAACCTTCCTAATAATTTATATAATACTAGTAATCTCTAATTTAGTAGGCTAATAGTTCTTTTTAATATTATTAAGATAGTAACTAAAAAATATAATAGGCTATATATTAATTCTTATAAAAGGCTTTAATAATTATATAGGATCTCCCTTTATATAGTATATAATAGCCTTAAATCCTACTACCTTTAAGGTATCTAGATTTATATATAGAACCCTATTATAATTATAATAAATAAGAAATTAGGGAGTCTTAAAAGCCTCCTATAAATCTTAAAAGGTACTAAGCTCTTCTTATATAAGCTTATAAAAAATAACTCTAATTACCTTCCTTTTTTATAGCTAACCTTTTATACCTATATTAAAGCCCTTATTAAGGACTACCTTTTACTTTTATAAGGGGTCTATCCTTTATATATATCTCTTAATTTATAAATAGAGCTAACTAGTTAGTTTAAGAAATATTTCTAGGTTAGCTAGGTTCTATAGAAATTATAATAGAGTAATAGTAGTAATTTTCTCTTTTATTATAAATATCCCTAGGCTATTAATATACTATCCTAGTAGAGTAATAAACAGATAGCTAATAAATAACTTTATAAGAGAAAGACTTACTTATTTATAATAAAAGAGGTTAAAAACGTTATATAAATAACTTAGATATTCTTATAAAGTATAGGAGTAGATAATAATATTATTAATATAAGGTTTTATAAACTCTTAATATTTTTAAAGTATAATATTAGTTTACTATTATATATATAGTAGGGAACCCTTATAACTTATAAGGGCTATAAATAACTATTCTTAATTATAATAACTTATTATTATAAGCTTATATTAATCCTTTACTTATACCTAGAATTAGTTGAACTATTCTATAATATTAATAACTATTATATATTAATAACCTTATACTAATACTATTATATTAACTTATAAGGGGAGTAGATATATATTATTTTCTATAATTTTATTAAGCTCTTATATATTAATTATAATATAGCCTTTTTACTTAATAGGAGTATTATATTAAATTATAAAATAGGGATAATTAAATAAGGTTAACTAATCTAATTATATAAGCTTTCCCTAGGCTTAAAGCTTATTAAAGGTCTTATTAATAATATTTTTATCTTTTTACTTAAGAGGATATACTTATATAGGCTTAGATAATATATTTAGCTTTAATAGAATTAATATCTATTATCTTCTAGGATATTAACTATATCTCTATTATTTATAAAAAGATCCTAGTATAATTAAATAATTTTAGTAAGTTAATTTATAATATATACTTCTTTATAGATTCTAACTCTATTCTTAAGTATATTCTTAAGACTAGGGTTAATAATAATACTAGACTCTATAAAGAGAGCCTAAATAATAGATATAATAAATATAATAAATATTATAAAAGGCTTTTTATTAATTATAATTAATAAGGATATAGCTAATATAGCTATTATAATAGCTATTATAATAATTTTAACTTATTTACCCTTCTAAATATTATATTAGCTACTAGTTATAAGGCTAGAATAGTATATATTAATTATAAAATATCTATTATAATTAAACTCTTTTATAATCCTTAGTCTTATCTTTCTAAGAATAATAATATCTTTATTAGTATTATTTTTAATAAAGACCTTCTTAATAAAAGTATTAATAATATAAGTAAATATACTACTAGTATACCTAAGATTAAAATTATAAGAAGGCTTAAAGAGAAGGTCTTAATTATTTAATAGAGTCCTATTAAAGATAATAGCTACTAAGGTAGTAGTCTTTATAAAGATTAAAAAATTATTCTTATTCTTATTTACTTATTTTACTAATAAAGAGTAAATTTAAGTATTTATTAGGATTTTAATATTTTAATAACTATTAATAATAATTTATTATTTTATAAAATCTAATATTATAACTTCTAGAGTAAGAATATCTACTCTTATAAGTATTTTAGCTTTTAGATTATTAATTATATAAATTTTTCTAGTAATATATATAATAAAAGGCTTTTTATTAACTAAGTCATAAAGAAAGAAGGTTATAATAGTAAATTTATTAGAATAATAAATTTTGGAATTAAGGCCCCTAATAGGGATATTAGAGGATATAATTTTAATTTTTATATTAATAAGAATAAAAGTTATATCTATAATTAATATTATATATTCTAGATTAGAATAGATTTTAATATCTTTATTATTAGTAGTCTATCTAATAGTTATAATAATATAATAATAGTTCTTTAAAGTATAACTTATCCCTTATACGGCTACTACTAATAAAATAATTATAGTAGGATCCCTTATAAAATAACTTACTAAGTTAGTATTTACTAGAGTATCTACTACTAGTAGATTAATTATAAGAGGCTTTAAGATAATTATAAAAGGCTTTAAATAGGTAGCCTTCTAGTACTAGTTATAAAGATAATTAAAGAGTTTATTTTTAAATAGGAATCTTAGATCGTAATAATAATATTTATAGTCTAGAGTTAGACTAGTAGCTACGAAATAGTTATTAAAGTTATAATTATTATCTAGTTTAATATCTTTTATTATAAATACCTAATAATATTAGGAGGTTTCTTCCTAGGACTATTTATAAGAACCTTCCTAGTAGAAATTAGAGGGCTTATAAGTGAAATCCTAGTATAAACCTTCCTATTTATAACCTTAAGGGCTCTAAGAAGGCTATCCCTTAAAGGCTTCCTTAGTAGTAGCCTAGTAGACTTATAAGGGTCTTAGAGGCTATTACTATTATTCCCCTTATAATTTAAAAGGAAAGTAATTTCCTTAATTTTAATTTTAATTCCCTATAAATTAAAGACCTTATTAGGGTTACCTATTAAAAGAATTAGACCTATTTAGTAATACTAGTACTATTATTTAAAGTCTTATAAGTTATACTAGGAGGGTATAGATATTTATACCTTAATTACCCTAATTTTAGTAGCCTTAATAGGGTTAATAGGGTTAATAGCCTAGTAGTAGCTTCTAATATTAATAGTAAGTATTATTATTATTTTATAATTATAATTAGAGTAGTAGTAACTACTAGAAAGGCTATTAAGATTAAAATTAAAATCAAGACTAAAAAGGTTAAAATAGAGATTAATACTTATTATACTATTTTATTAAGATAGCTAATAAGATTTTAAGTATTAAAAAGTATAATTCTACTATTAATACTTCTTATAATCTAATAAGGTATTTATATTTATATTTATATTTATATTTATATTTATATTTTATACTCTACTATCTAGCTACTTAGAGCTAATAAGAGCGGTTTATATCTAATATATTAAAGGAAATTATAATTTATAAAAGAAAACTTTATCCCCTACTTTATTTACTATTATACTTCTAGATCTTTAAATATTATATACTACCCTTTCTTATATTCTTTATACTATCTTATTCTCTTTTTTTATTAAGGTTACTTACCCCTTTATCTTCTAATTAGAGCCTATCTATTTTTATATTACCTTAAAGAGTTATTTCTTTACTAGTATAAACTAGCTAAGTATACTTTATTAAATTATTTATTTAATTACTACTTTTAACTCTTTTAAAGTTAATATTATTTAATAAAAGTTATTTAATCTTACTTTTTAAAGTATCTACCTCCTTCCCTTTATATAATTAAGGTAGAATATAAGTATATACTTAATATCTTAATACCTTTATTTATATTTATAATTAATATTATTAACTTCAAGTACCCTCCTTTTATATAAGAAGGTATATAATCTTATCTTCTTTATATATAACTAGATACTTATAAAGCTCTTAGCTTTAAAAAGCCTTATATAAAGGTTAACTCTTATCTCTTAAACCTCCCCTTTTTATATTATTATCTTTATATAATTAGGGATATTTTTTTAATATCCTAGCTACCTCTCTTTCTACTTCTCTTTTACCTATCTCTTAATCTCTTTAAGGGTAGAGTTATCTTTCTTTATTATTTCCCTACTTTTAAGGCTTTAATTTATTATTCTAATATCCCCTCCCCTTTTTATTACTTAGAGGGTTCCCCTTACTTAAAATTACTTCTCTTTTATTAAAGTCTTTATAACCCTCTTCTCTCTTCCCCTCTTTCCTTTTAACTTATAATAGATCCTCGCGTTCCCTTCTTTAATTAATAGATAGATCCCTTATATTACTAATATTTATAAAATTAATTAATTAAAGCCTATCTTTATTAATAAAACCTTTTATTCTACCTTTAATACTTATATATTAATTACTTTAAAGGCTTTAAGTATTATCCTTAAATACCTATTTTATATAATTTCTAATATTATAATATTTACCTTCTTTAATTTTAATATCCCTTTTAAGTTATATTATATCTCTATTATATAAGTTATTATTAATTAAATTATAATATTATATATTTATCTTATTTTATTAAGTATAATACTTTATATTAAGTTAATAATAATTAATAAAGCTAGCTTTTATATCTCTATCTTTAACTTTATTTTATTAATATATAAGTTCTACCTTAATTTACTATTAATATAAAGCTTAAAGACTTATATTAATACTTTAAAGTATACTACTATTATTTTAAAGTTTATTATTACCTTTATATTAAACCTCTTTAAGCTCTTTAATAAATAGATTAACTTATATTTATAAGGGGTAAAGGTTACTTTATATATATCTACTTAATAAAAGTATATCTTATATACTTTTATTAAGATCTTATAATTCTCTTTAATACTTTTATTATATATTATTAAATAAATATTATTAATAAAGCCCTTAATTTATACCTAGAGTTTTATCCTTATATACTCTTTTATAAGTAGGAAGTTAAAAGATAAAATTAAAATTAATAATATTAAAGATCTTTAAAGAATCTTAGTCTCTACTATTTTTATCTTATTTATCTCTTAGCTTAGTATAATTATTATAACTCTTTTTATTAAGAAGCTTTATACCTACTTTATAATAAAAGTTAAAATCCCTTTTTCCTTTAAGTTATAAAATAACCTTTAATAAAAGATATTATTAAAGGCCTTTATGATATCTAATAATAGTATATTTATTATATTAAATTTATTATAATTTAAATTATATATATTACCTTTATTATTATTTTAAAGGATATTATTATTAACCTTCCCTTCTTTATCTTTATTTATTATAAAAGTAGTAATTTATATTCTTTTATAAGATTATTTAACTTCTTTATAATAACTACTTTTAGTACCTTCTTTAAAGTATTAAGTAGGGTAATTAAATAATATAACTTTAACTTTAAATAATCCTCTTTTTTTAATTTTTTTAAGACAATTATATTAGCCTTTTTAAACTTTATTAAATAATATTTAACCTTTAAGTATATTTAAAATAAGTATATAAAGCTAGGTAGTAGCTCCCTTTTTATTATTTTTAAAAATCCATTTAAAATCTTATCTATCTTTAATATTTTATCTTATTTTAACTTATTAATTACCTTATAAACCTCCTCTTTAATAACTCTTATATTTATTATTAAGGGTATCTTATATTAAAACCCCTAGATATTACTTAAATTTACTTTTAAAAGTAGGGGAAAAAAGGTCTTTTAAATAAATTCTACCTTTTTTTAAAATAATTCTACTTTAAGACCTTCCTTATTCTTCTTAAAAATAGGGAACTTTAAGAGTTTTTAAAGTAGTTTACTTCTCTCTTAGCCCTATTTAATTAGCTTTTAAAGTCTATTAAATATTTAAGATACCTTATATATTACCTTTTTAAAACAAAGTACTTTTATTTTCTTTAATACCCTCCCTTTAATCTTTTAAGCCTTTTATTATATTTTTAATCTCTTTTAACTTCTTTTATAATTATACTTTACCTTAAGCTTTAATATTATTTTTATAATCTTTATATAATTTAAGTTTTGAAAGGACTTTACTTTTAAAGAGGGTTTTACTTATAATACTTTCTTTCCTATAATTTTTATTAGGCTTTAAAGTATTTTAACTAGGTAGCTATTTATTTACCCCCTAGTTATTAACTCCCCTTTTAATAGTAAGTATTAAAGGGTACCTACTTACCTTTTTATCCTCTTTAAATTTATTATCTTTTATACCCTTTATAATTATAAGACTATTACCTCTACTTTAAAGTTAACTTTAATATATATTAAGATATAATTAAACTTATAATAAAGGTTTAATTTAATATAATATTTTAATAGTATTTACTTAATAGCCTTTATTATAAATATTAAATTAATAATATTTTTTACTTTCTTTACCTTCTAAGTTATTATATCTTTTAATAAGATAAGCTTTATTTCCTTTTTTTATAATATTTATTAATATATCTACTACTTTATAATATATATATCTACCCCTATTATTTTAATTTAAGTAATAAAGGTTAAAGTCTTTTATTAATATATATTCCTTAAATTAACTTAACTACTCCTTTACTCTTAATAATATAAAGGGGCTATTTATTAAAGTCTTAAATTTTAAGCTAGGGTTATATATATTATATATTTAAAGGTATATTAATACTCCCCCTTCCTTTTTTATAATTTATATCTCTAGGGAGTATAAGTCTTTTAATATAAATTTAACTCCCTATTTATTAATATTCTAATATTTTTTATAAAGAAATATATCTTTATATCCCTCCCTACTTTATATACTAAGTAGAATACTCCTTTATTTAAGTTATATATTAAACTTATCTTCTTTATATATAATAGCTCTTAAATAGTTAAGATATCTATTTATTATACCTTTTTATCTTTTAATAATAATATTATTATTATAATCTACTCTTTTTATATATTATATTATAATAGTTTTATTATCTATTATATCTTTATAAAGATTTTTATTAAATATCTCTTATAACTTCTACTCCTTTAATAATTAATGTCTTTTATATTAATATTTCTTTTAATATCTATTAACTTATCTTTATTACTTAGAGAGTAATTAGCCTTCTTAACTTATTTTATAATATTACTATTAATAGTAATATAATTCCCCTTTCTTTTATATCCTCTTAAGAATTTATTTATATTATAACTTTATTAAAAAAATTAAATTTTAATATAAGCTTCCTTTTCTTCTTTATTACTACTATTATCTACTCCTCTTAAAGTTACATTTAAGTATCTTATTATTTATTTCCTCTTATAAAGCCTTTATATAACTTCTTCTTATTTTTTATTATTTTTTAATAGAGCTTATTTAATTCTTTTACTTTAATTATATATCTTTACTTTTAAGTTATATAACTATTTTTTTTATAATTATTTTATCTCTTAATCTCCCCTTCTTTTATTTTATATTCTTTTAAATTATATTTATTAATATAAATTTTATATTATATTAAGTTTTTATAATATCTTATTATATATTTATATTATTAATAGTTAAAGTATTATATTATAACCTTATTTCTCTCTTACTTTTTATATTTTAAGAGGTTATATTCTTTTATTAAGCCCTTTTTAATTACTTTATTTATTATCTCTAATATAAGGAGCTTTAATAGTAGTAAGGCTCTCTCTTTCTCTACCTCCCTCTCTCCTCTCTTATATAGTTACTTATAATTAGGCTACCCTTATAATTTTTAACCTTAAGAAGTTCTTTTTATTTTATTAAATAATTATTTTTTTTACCTCCTTTTATTTTAATATATCTACTACCTTTTTTAATATTTTATATATTATAATTAAGAAGGTTTATCTTAATACCTTTATTAACTTATATACTTTCTTTACTTAATTATTATTCTCTTTTAACTCCTCCCTTACCTTTATTTCTATTATAAATAGTATTAAGTTACCTTTAATTAAATACTTTACTATTATAATCTTTTATATTCTTAAAAGTATAATTATCTTAAACCTCTTAACTAGTTACTCTTTAATAAATATTTTAATTATTTCTCTTTTAATCTTATCTTTAATTTAGATTATTAAAGTCCTAGCCTTTTTATTATTTATTACTTTAGATTTTTTTTATAATATTATTTATTATTATTATAATAAATATTCCTTTAAAGCTTATATTATTATTTTTATATTTATTAAGCTTTAACTAACTATTTATACCTAGCTCCTTTTACCTCCTTATACCTTCCCTCTTTAAGATTACTTTTCTACCATTTTTTTTAAATTTATATATCTTTTTAAGTTATTAATCTACCTTTATAATAAACTCCTTTATATATTTAAGCTTTACCCCTATTATCCTTTTTACTTTATATATTATTCCTCCTTTTAATATATTTTATATAATTATTATAACTTTTAAAGCCTTTATTAATATTCTCTTAATATATATTCCCTTATCTTTAAGTTCCTTCCCCCCTACTAGGCTCTCTAGCCTTTATATAGGTATCCCTCCTCTACTCCCTAACTTACTACCTCTACTACTACTATTACTTATAATTCCTCCCCCTATATTATATCCTAATATTAGGACCTATCTTATTATATATTAAAGTAAATTTAGATTAAGTATTATTATTTTTTATAATTTTCCTTTATAAAATATAATAAGAGTTTATCTAATAAGATAAGGAACTTATTATAATTAATATTATTACTAGGTTTAAGGATATTATACTAAAATTCTATATTAAGATTATTTTAAATAAGAAGAATATAGTCCTTTATTACCCTAATCTCTAAATCCTTAGTAGCTCTTATAATAGTTTAAGTATACTCCTAAGGCTCTCTCTATTAAGAAGTATCTTATATAGTATACTTCTCGCGGATTAATATACTTATACTAATATAATATAGGGCTTTCTAATATTATATTTATAGATAATACTATTTATTAATATTATAAGTAATAAGATATTTATTACCTTCTTTAAACTTAGTAGTATACTATCCCTAGGTAGTTCCTTAGAGATATAATTAAAGATTTATATAGATAATAATATTACCCCTTACTTAAATAATATCTTTAATATAATCTATAAATATATAAATATTATAAAAATAGGTAGTCTTACTAGTATATTTAATTTTAGAGGTAGTATTTATAAATTTATTATTATAAAAGGGGTTAAAGTATCTAATATTATTAAGATTAAAGTAGGGAGTACTATTATTATAAGGTACTCTAGGAGGTATACTAGGATCTACTAGTCCTAGCGCTACTAGTAGTAGGGTTAGTAGTATAATACTAGTAATTATTTCTTATAACTTAGTACGCTAAGCCTTAGTAAAACCTATATTCTTACTTTTAACTAGATATTATATTAGTCTAATAGGCTATTTATATATAAACACTTTAGTAGAAGTCTTATAAGTTATAAGATTAATACTAAAATTTAGCGGCGTAATACTTAGGGTTACTAAGGGTATTCTTATAAGTAACTTAATATTAGATAGAGTAAGAGTAGAAGATATAATAGTAGATATTTTAATTAAAAAGAATCTCTTAGGACTATTCCTAGTTAATAGTAGCTAATACTTTATAAAATATAATAAGAGTTATAAGAGACTTTAATAATACTTAGTACTCTTAATAAAATATTTAATTACTTTTTAAAAGGCGAGGCTATTAGTAGCCTAATTAAATAGATAGAAGGGTAGTCCTATTAAAGTAATATATTAATTACTTAACTTAGAGATTCCTAATTATATAGGATATTTATAACAGGTAATAATATAATTAATATAATAGCTAATAGTCTCTAGTACCTTATATATATATATATTACTAGTATCTTAAATAAATTTATAGATTTAGTTTACTAGTATAATAAGATATTAATTAAGGGGTAGTAATTAAGCTACCTTAATAGCTTCCTTTTAAAGAAAGGCTAATAAGATCTTAGGGAAGAAATATAAAAAAGTAATAAACTTATATAAAATTTAATAAAAGAGGCTATTAAAGTCTTTAATAGTAAGCTAAAGTAATATAAGGTTATACCTAAGTATAATAGTAGAGTATACTATTAGGGCTCGTCGCTATTATAATAGATAGTAATAAATAGAGATAGATTAGTTATAGAGAAATAGGCTTCTTTATACTACTAGAGGACTTTAGGGATTATTAGTATTATAAGGGTAGCTTTAGTATTTTTAGTAGCTTAAGATAATTAATTAGTATTATAAAGCCTTTTATATAGTATTACTACTATATTAATAGGGACTCTTTTAATTTATATAGATTAATTAATTAAGAAAGCTATTAAGGCTATTAAGAAAGATAAAGTATTAGGGAGGCGGAAGTTATTCCGCTATTACTAAGCGAAACATATAAAGTATCTATATTACTATCTTCTAATTAACTTAACTTTTAGAATACTTCTAAGTAAGATATAAATACTATTAGGCTAAAATTTACTAAATTTAATCTACTAATAATATAAATTATTTAGTAAAGGATTATATATTATAAGGGTTTAAAGGAGTTAAAAGATATATAAGATCTTAATACTATAAGTACTTATACTAAGTTTATATAAGAGTATACTAATACGTTTAATATAAAGGATTATATTATACCTAATCTTATAAAGAGGAATTAAGATAAGGAGGGTATCTTAATTAAAGTTAGTACTAATTAGAAAGAAATTAAGTATACTACTAAGGAGGATAAAGAAGAGGATAGGGAATATAAGTTAAAAGATACTAATAAGACTAGTAATAATAGTAAAGATAATAATAGTAAAGAGGATATTAATAAATAAAAGGATTATAAGTATAAGATTATAAAGATATCTAACTAGATAGATAGGCTATTTATTAAAGATTATTAAATAAATATATTACCTTTTTATATTATTATAAAGTATTCTTAATATTATAGTCTAGTAGAATACCCTTACTAAAATTAAAGTCTTAGTAAGATAGGTTAATACTTTAGTACTAATACTTAGTACTACCTTATAGTATTAACTTAAATACTTAGTACTAACTATTAGTACTAACTTAAATACTTAGGCTAGGAATTTAGTATTAACTTGCTAAGAGTTAAGTTAGATACCTAACTTAAGTTTAAAGTACTAATATAAAGCGGTTAGTCTACTTTTTATATTACTAGAAAATATTCTTAATATTATAGTCTTAGTAAAATATTATAATTAAAACTAAAGTCTTAATAATTTAAGTTAATACTTTAATACTAATACTTAGTACCTATCTAGGTACTAACTATTAGTACTAACTTAAATACTTAGTACTAGATTTTAGTATTAAATCGCTAAGACTTAAGTTAGATATCTAACTCAAGTTTAAATTACTAACTTAATATAATTAGTCTAGTTATTTATAGCTTTTTATAAGTTACACTTAGCTTCTAGCTCTTCTATAAAATCTTAGAATATAGTAGTCTTAGTAGGTAGGATTATTATAAACTAGATATTAATATCTAATTAATTTTAGGCCTAGGTTAGCTAGGTATAAATATTATCTACCTTAGTAGTTATAATATATAGCTAGATATTTTATGAAAAGGCTTATAGGTCTCTATCTTAGTATATATTAATAATAGAGTACTTTTCCCTATTTAACTAATTGAGTACTTTAAATACTAATATTCTAAACCTTAAAGTAAGTTAATTAGTAAAATATATTAATAGTATTTCTTAGAAAGCTTATTACTTAAAATTATTAGTTTCTTTTAAGTACTAATTTAAGGATATACCTTTAAGGTATATAGTAAGATTTTCCTTTATATTAGTTTCTCTAATTAATATTATATAGTTATATACGCGTTTATTAAAGGTATATACTTTATAAAAAAATATTTTCTTTTATAAGTATATATTATATTTATTAAACTATATAACTTAGGTAAGTTTAAGTAGAAAAATCTTATATCTTATATATTAAATCTTAGTTAGCTATTACCTCTAGTACTATTAATACCTAGTAGACTAGATAAGCTAGGATTACCTTATAAGCTAAGATTACTAGGTAGCCTAGATAGGCTAGTATTATTAGTAACTTCCTTATATATAATTCTCCTAAGATTATCTATATTAATAGTAACTAGGTAGTCTCTTATATTAGGTATATATTATAGCTTTTATATCTATTATAGTATAGAAGGCTTCTATACTATACTCTAGTTATTCCTTAATAGAATCCTTAATAGCTAGTTAATTATATATATATAAATTAGCTTATAGCTATTACTTATTATAATAATAATAGTAATACTATTATAACTAATACTCTTATTAAGTACTATCTAACTACTTAGAGAAGGATTAATATCGTTTTTATAGTACTATTATCGCGAGTCCTCTAGCCTAGGAAAGATATCTATCTATATATAATACTATATATTAATAATAATATACCTTACTATTAAGGACCTTAATAGTATATAGAGGTTTTATACTAGTATTATAATAAGACTATTATAATAGACCTCCTATTTATAAAAGCCTTTACTAATAAGCTTTCCCTATACTCCTAGAGAATTAGTACTAAGGTAGAGAATTTCTATTAAGACTCTAATAAATTTACTACTCTTCCTAATAATCTTTATATCTTATTATCCTAGCTCCCTAGGTTAACTAAGAAATTATAGAACTCGCCCTTTAACTAAGTAAATTTATCTAGACTAGTTATACTTTTACTTCTATTATTAATAAATTTATATATTATATTATCTCCTTAATTATAAAAGATACTCTTAAGCCTATTAAGATAACTAAGCTTTTAAGATAAGGTACTTATTCTAGGTTAATATCTATAGAGCTTAGGAATATTATTAGGAATTTTAAGCTATCTTAGCCTTCTAAGTAGGCTATTAATAAACCTTTAGTTTATAAGGCTATCTCTTAATTTAATAAAGGAATAGAAGCCTCTTATAAGTATCTTATTAAACTATTATTATTAAAGCTATCTTAAGTAATTACCTAATAATAAATATCTAATACTATATTATCTATTCCTAGCGGCGCTAGTACTAGATAACTATTAGTAGAAGAGACTATCTATAATTAATTAATTAGTCTAGAACTAGAACTAGAACTAGAACTTAAATATAGTTCCTTAGGAAGTATATTATAAAATAGTAACCTTAAGGTAACTATATAAGTAGCTATTAACGCCGGAATAGCCTAGTATATCTAAGAATACCCCCCTTAACCTTTATAATAAGGACCTTTTAGCCCTCTTGGTCTACTTAGCCTACTACTTAGGCTAGACTAGCTAGGAAGGCTAGGCTATAGTAGATACTAGTAATTAAGGCCCTTACTAGAATATAGGTAATCTAGAGTTTTTTAATCCTATATATAATAGAAAATTAGTAAGTACTAGTAAGGCTATTAAATATACTAGTAAAGAGACTTACCTTTTTATAAATTATATTAAGTAGATATACTCTTTAAAGGAATCTACTTTAATATAAAAAAATCTATAGCTAAGTCTTTATAACTAGGCTCTTACCTAGTAGATAAATTAATTATTAGAATATAGTTAACGCCTTATAAAGATAGGTAATAGTATTAATAAATAAGTAAGGCTTCTAATAAAAAGGTTTTAATAACCTTTAAATATAATTATTAATATCATAATATATAATAGATTTATTATAAAGGATATAATAAATTATTAAGAACCTAGGGAATTTAGTATTAAAGACGCTAGGCTTTAACCTATTAAAGTATAACTTAATATTATCTATAATACTATTAACTTTAAATTATATTAAGATATTTACTATACTATTAATTAGACTACTATTAATAATTTCCTATTTAACTTAAATAAAGTAAAGTATAAGTAGTAGGCTTATACTACTAAATACTATAACTCTAGTAGTAGTACTTTAAATAACTAATAAGGTTATATATTTAATAAAGATAGACTTATAAGGTAATATAGTTAGTATAATTTTCCTAATAGAGTAGGCTACTAACTATATAGTAATACTTATCCTTATACTCTACCTTTTTAAAATAATTAAGCTTACTAATAAAATTAGTAGCTACCTTACTAATATTATTAAAATACTCTATAGATCCTACCTCCTACTTAAAAATTATAGATTATAATAAGTCTAGTAAATAATTTAGATTTATAACTACCCCTTTACTTATACTAGATAGAAAGATTTAGATAAGGCTAAGGGTAAGGCTAATTTAATAGGTAAGTAGGTAGTTAGCTATAAGATAGCTACTAACCTTATTTCTCTTCTTAAAGGGCTTATTAGGCTTCTATTCAGGATACTATAAAAGACTTCCTTAAAGGATTTAAAGAATTAGAATACTAGTAGTATTATACCTTATAAGCTAAGGGTAAGTAGTAAGAGTATCCCTTATATTATAATAACTCCTATAATATAAGTAATAAGCTATTAAGTAGAAATAATAATAACCTTATTAACTTTAATAATAATATACCCTAGGTAAATTTTATCTCCTAGTTAAAACTAATAATATATATTTATTCCTTATATATATTTATATTTACCTTATAAAATAAGCTCTTTAACTACTTATAATAGTAGTATTAAACTATATAAAACCCTTTAACTAAGATATCTTTACTAATAAGGTCTTTATTAGTAAAGCTTATATTAAACTATACTACTTTATAAATACTTATACTTATAGATTTAACTATTATACTAGACTAAGGGAAGGTACCTAGCTATAAATTTTATAGTTAGAAGTACGCGATAATTAGTATCTTATAATTTATACCTACTACTATTATACTAGCTTAGACTAAAGTTTACCTTAATAGTAGTTACTTAGTTACCCTAATTAATTAATCCTATCTAAATAAGGTCCTTCCTAATACTACTATTAAAAAATTAGTATTATTAATACTTATATAAGGAGTTAGTAATAAAATTATAAATACTAATAAAGATATACTACTTAAGATATATATTAGGGGTACTATTAGTAGAAAGTTAGCTATAGCCTTAATAGTAATAGAAGTCTATATAGTTAAAGATTTAAAGGCTAATTTACTTATAAGTATAAATATATTAGTTTTATAATAAATAATTTTTAACCTTACTAATTATAATTTAACTATTAGTTCCTATTAGGCCTTAATACTCCTATTAGTATTTATAACTACTTATTACCTAATATAAGGTATACTATTAAAGCTAGGTCTACTATTATTATTCTCCCTTATATAATTATAAGGGTTCTAGTAGTCTATTAGGGGGAGATCCCCTCTAATAGAGACTTCCTCTTTAAATCTAAATATACCTAGGACTTTAGTAATAGGGGTATTTATACTTATATTACTAATTTAACTATTTCTTTTATTTATATATAGAACTCTTTAGCTACCCTAGTATAATTACCTTATAAGGCCCGCCTTAGTTTACTTATTAAATATAATTAAGATAGTACTTACCTTACTACCCTAGTAGATACTCCCCTTATAACTAGTAATACTAGCTATTAGAAGTCTTTAGTTATAAAAGGCTTTATAGCCTTAGTTATAACTTATATAGGGGTTATAAAGCCTATAGTTATATAGCCTATTATACTAGTCTCTACTCTAATAATAAGGGCCTTAATTAATTCCTCTCTTAAATATATTTAGCCTAACGGCCTTATAGTCTACGGCCTCCCTAAGGTAGTAAGATAAATTATAACTATAGCTATTAAATTTCTAGAAATCTAGATAGATTAAGGTCTTATATTAATATTCTAGAAGAAGAGTAGATACCTATCCCTTTAAAGCTTAATATAGTATTTAAACCTACCTTAGTTTATCCTATTAACTAGAAGGACTAGGATCTTATTAATTAGATATTTAATAAATTATATACTTAGGATAAAATAATATAGGCTAATTAGCCTATGCTCTTTAACTATCCTATATTTATTATTTAGCGTAATATAATTAAAGGATATAAAGGTTAAGTAGTAGTTAATATTAAAGGCCTTAATAAAATTACTTAATTAGATAGTTACCCTTTACCCTTATAATCTAAGCTTATATTAGCTATTATAAGCTATCTATATATATTTATAATAGATAGTACTAGCTAGTTTTACTAGTTTAGCGTATAAAGAAAGGATTAATATAAGCTTATTATAATTTCTTACTATAAGTAGGAATAGTATAATATTACCCTAATAGGGTATAAGGAGTTACTACTATATATTTAGTATTAGACTAATAAACTTCTCTAGTTATATAAGGTGTTTACTAAAGTATATATTAATAATATAATAGCCTTCTTAGCTAGCTTATTAAAGTACCTTACCTACTTATATAAGCTATTTATACTCTTTTATAATAAGTAAATTAGCCTTAACCTTATAAAGACTTTCTTAGAGTACCTATTTATTATCCTACTTAGCTAATAGGTTAATTCCTTAAGCTTATTTATATTAGAAGAAGAGTATTTAACTATTAGCTCCCTTCTATTTCTATTATTATTAAAGGATCTTAAATTCTTCCTAGGCCTAATAGACTAGTTACGGACGTCTATTTTATAGTATACTTAGCGAGTAAACCTACTATAAAACTATAAAACTAATCTTACTAATACTCTATTAAAGGGTATAAAGGGTTTTAATAGGAAGATATAATTAGTACGGGCTATATATAAGCCTATAGAAGCGGAGTTAAAAGCTTTTAAAGACTTAAAGGTAGCCTTTAATAACTCTACCTTCTTTATCTATTTTAATAGAATAAGGATCTTATTTATTAACCTAGATACTTTAAAGAAATAGGGCTTTAAAGTTATTACTATATTAAGGGTAATATTATTAAAGGTTTTAGTAGGATAGATATTAAGCTAATAATATTCCTTAGTAAAATACTAAATTAAGCTAAAGAGAATTATTAGCTAATAGAGCTAGAAGTTACTAGTATTATATAGGTTATTAAGTATACTTATTACCTAATTAAGTTATTAAAGAAACTGCCTATTATTATTTATACTAATTACTTAGTAGTAGTTCCTATTTTATAATAGATAAGCCTTACATCCTTATCTATAAATAAGTTAAATTTATAACTTATATAAGTATTATTATATCTCTTCTAATTTAAGTTAGTTATTAAATATAAATCTAGTAAATCTAATATTATCCCTAATGCTCTCTTAAGACTATAAGTAGATATACCCCTAGTTAAGGCTATTAGAATACTTAATACCTTATATATAAAAGCCTTTAATAAGTTATACTTATAAGAGGTTAATTAATTATTATCTTACTATATTACTCTTATTAAGATATTAGTAATATTTAAGTAGAAACTTATATAAGCCTATTAGAAAGATACCTAGTAGTATTAAGTCTTATAATTACTTTAGAAGATTAATAAGGACCTTGTTAATATTAATAGTAAAGATAATAATAAAGTAAAATAGCTAGGGCTATAATCTAAATTATAAGATAGGCTTATCTATTATATAAATTTTAATAATAGAAGGGAGAGACTTTATATATTAAAGACCTTAGAGAAGGAGATCTTTAAACTAGTATATAATAAGTAGTATTATTGCGGCTACTATTATATATATAACTAGATAATCTCTTTAATATATATATACTATCTATTAAAGTACTTATAAATATATATTAGTTACTACTCTACCTATTAGTTAAACTAGACTAAGTATTATAAACCTTATAATAGCTTACTCCCTATTAATAGACTAGCTATTCTATTCTATATAATAGTTATAGACTTTATAGTTATATTACTAATAACTATAAAAGGCTTTAATAGTATATTTATAATAAATAATAAGTTTTCTAAGTACTTACTATAGCTTCCTAGGTAGTCTATATAATCTGTAAGCTAGTAGGCTAATATTATCTTAGTAGTATTAATAGCTTATAGTTAGGGTATACCTTATAAAATTATTAGTAATAGAGATTCTAAATTTATATCTTCTTGATTAATTAATTAATTGATTAATTATACTCCTATACTAGCTAAAAAGCTAATAAGGGTAGGCTATTTAGGGGTACGTATTATATATATGTTATTCAGGGAGAAACCCTATTATAAGGATAAAAACTCCACCTGATAATTACGGTTCTCTTAACTATTTATAGCTCCTTCCCTCCCCCCCCTAGTAGGCCTACTACTAGGGAGGTAGTAGAGGGGTCGGGTTTACTACCTATTACACTAAAGTTTCATTTATAAGTAAAACTCCTTTTCCTTATCTAAGGCCTAGCCCCTTTCTCTTTTCTATCTCTACTAGCTATTCTTAATCTAATCTATTTAGTGTAATAGATAAATCCTTATAATAGATAATTCCTTATAGTCCCAGTTATAACGTCCGTAACGGGGAGGGTATATACGTAAAGGGAGGTAATAGAACTAGTACTTACCTACTAGTCTATTAGTGCTAGGTACTACTAGGTAAGGAGGCTAGCGGCCCTAGCGTACTTATAGACTATTAGGTAGGAAGGCTAATATCCACGTATCTTTATACGGGTTAGGCCTCTACTACCTACTATTATATTATAGGGACTACTTAGGTACGGCTAAGTATCCCCCCGCCGTATAATAGTAAGGTAGCGGATACCTAGTATATTTACCGCGGTTATATCGGCTACTACTATTAAGGTATATATATATAGAAGATAATAGGTACTATTAGCTAACTAGACCGGCGGCCCTATCGCGCTTATAAGCTATTAGGTAAGGAGTCTAATACCTATATCCTATTTCAGGTTAGGTACCTACTACTTATAGCCGTACTATAAGGACTACCTAGGAAGGGGACTAGAGTATCCTCGCTATTATACGGTAGTAATAGCGGTAGTATATACCTAGTATACTATCTAGCTTATACTCGATTATTAAGAGGAAGGAAGGGCTAGCTCTATAGTATTACTATCTTTTTATTATACTATTATTATCTATATATACTATAACTACCTTAAGGTAGGTAGACTTAAGCTACCTAGACCGCGCGGAGTAGAATCGGCTGGAGTATAAGGACGTAGCCTTATAAGAGACCTTATAACGGGTATAAGTATAGAAGTATTATATATATCTTATAATATTATAAAGGTTTTATATTAGTAGTATTTCTATTATCTTATACTAGTATTACTAGTATTACTAGTATATTACGTTTATAATACGCGTAGAGAAGCGGAGGCTATATTAGGGAGAGGTAGAAGGGTATTTATATAGTATATATTTTTTATCTATATCTATATATTCTATCGCGTTATATCTTTTACTATAATCTTCTAAGAGTTCTCCTTCTATCTTCTCTATTTTTCTATCGCGTTAGCGTTCCTATTCTTATTATTATTATACTCTACCTATATATTAATTCCGTAATAACTAGGTAACCCTAGACGGTACTTCTAAAATACCGTAAGATCTCTTAGCTCTCCTAGTACCGAGATACTAGAAGGTTCGTAGCCGGTACTATATATAGGTAGATCTCGTCGCTAGCTTATATCTTCTTTCTATATTACATTTAAATATAAATAGTAGGTAAAAGATATATTCTCTATATATAAGAAGTCTAGCTTTCTAATAAGAAAGGACGCTAAGCCTATTTTAGTATCGCGCTAATATAAATAGTATATAAATATATAATAATTATAATAAATACTAATAATAAAATAAAAGCTATTACCCTAATAGTATATACTACTATTAGTTATAAATTTATTATACTTTCTAACTAATTAGATATCTTATAAATATAGTAGTTAAATATATACTATAAATAATATATTAATAACCCCTAATTCCTATTAGCTATATATTAGATCTAGTATATAAGTAGCTAAGGTATAAAGGACCTTATTTAATAGATAATAAAAGAGAAGGTAGATAAGAGGATAACTATTATTATACTATCTTATTATAGTAGGAGGTTTTATTATACTATTTATCTAATTTTATATAGTTATTAATAATTATAATACGCGGATCCCTATTACTTATAATAATATATATTATAAAAACGTGCTAAATTAAATAAGGGATAATAAGACTATTAATTACTATTAAGGTCCTTATTAATAGGGCCTTTATAAAAGACTTCTATAAAACCTTATTAATTACATAGATAAAAGGCTTTTATAATATCTTATTAATTATATAGATAGATAGTAGACTATTAGGATCTAAAGTAGTTAATAATTCTAAATAAGGATTTCTACTATTAATTATAAGGGGAATTAATAATATTTCTTTATAAATAATAACTCTTATAAGTTAAGTAGTCTTAATTAATAAGGGTATATTAAGGACCTTATTATAAGTATATAATAGTATATTTATAATATAAATAGGATAGTCTTACTAGTTATTTAATATCCTAATAAACCTATTTAAGTTAAATAGTTATAATTATATATTTATAAATAATAAGGGTCTTAATAAGTTATAAAAATATTCTTCTAATAGCTTATATTATTTAATAATACTATTTAGAGTATATTATAAATTAGATTTACTTAAATAATCTAATTTATTATTATATTAATCTTTTATAATATTAAGTAAATAAGTATTAATATTCTATCTTATAATATTTATATTAATATTAATAGCTTTAAGATATAAATAGCTAGTAAAGTTAAAGATATTATAATAGATATTATTTTCTCTTAATTATAAATTAAAATAGCTAATATC